>Ga0308157_10000171_pt1 | contig 268133 bp, 287 predicted proteins | sample PhyBR1_FD_201035 | JGI IMG/M metagenome (GOLD analysis project Ga0308157, IMG submission 201035) | Phyllosphere microbial communities from UC Gill Tract Community Farm, Albany, California, United States - DLSLB.R1 | ecosystem: Host-associated > Plants > Phyllosphere > Unclassified | place... | reverse complement strand
CCTCTCAGGCCGGCTACCCGTCGACGCCTTGGTGAGCCATTACCTCACCAACAAGCTGATAGGCCGCGAGCCCATCCCCAACCAAAAAATCTTTCCAGTAACTGACCATGCGATCGCTACTCGTATCCAGTATTAGACGCCGTTTCCAGCGCTTATCCCAGAGTCAGGGGCAGGTTGCTCACGTGTTACTCACCCGTTCGCCACTAATCCCCCAGAGCAAGCCCCAGGTTCATCGTTCGACTTGCATGTGTTAAGCACGCCGCCAGCGTTCATCCTGAGCCAGGATCAAACTCTCCGTAAAAAACAAATAACAACCCCCACCGGAATAAGGTGCAAGGCTGCGAGTTTGAAACTGACCAAAGAGACAAAATTCATTGCTGACTTCATCCGAATGCCAACCCTCCCAAAGAAGGATTGGTCTTTGATCCAAAGGAATCTCACCCCACCAAAAGCAGGGTCGAGGTTATTTGGCATTTGACAAGTGCACGCTGTTGAGTTCTCAAGGATCGGACGCACCCACGACCCGATCATCACAACCAGGCCCGCAGGGCAACTTCTCAATCTTACCCCGTGGCATCCGTTTGTCAAATCGGCGATCCGAGCGAACTCGGCGCGATCTGCGGAACCACAGAGCATCCCACACGATCTGTCTCACCGGAGTGAGCTTCTTGTGTGGGAAGTGGTTCACCGCTTGAGGGGAGCTGAGCCTTGGCCCTTTTCTCAACCCTGTGGGGCGAACAAGTAATAACTTACGTGGGATCTCGGGGCCCGGCAAATCACGACGCCATCCCGGGCGTGTCGCGTACGATCACGAGGATGGAACCGTCCCCCGACCCGCTCACGACCCGGTCTGCACCGCTTCCCTCCAAGCTGGCCGCCGGTGAACTTGCGTGGACCAGCGTCGTCTCGGTGCTGCGTGCGATCGGTGCGCCACCGGAGCCGGACCCGGATCGCATCTCGGTGCGTCCCGAGAATGCGGACGCAGATGACGAATTGCGGGAACAACCGCTCATCGATGTTCGACTAGTCGGCGACGGGCCCGTGCTGATGCAGTACTCGGACGATTCATCGGCCCCGTTGCGCGGCATCCGCGTCCTCGACCTGACGCGCGTCATCGCCGGACCGGTCTGCACGCGCACACTGGCGATGTCGTCGTCCTCGGCTATCGGCCCCAGAGCGGGATTCGACAGTCTCGTGCAGGCGGAGTCCGGAATCGCGCTCATCGAATCATCCGACGACGAAACCCCTGGTGCGCTTCCTGCCCAGGTGCTCGATCACAGCGCGGGCTACCTCCTCGCGGCGACGATCTGCGAAATCGTGATCAGGCGGCGCCTCGAGGGCGGCACCTGGCTGGTCTCGACCTCACTCCGCCGCGAGGCCGCTGAACTGCTCGGGATCGCTGCGCCGTCGTCACTGCGGCGTCGGCACTGCCGGGGTTCGCCCTCGCTCCCCCGCACTCGTGGGGTTCCGACTCACGGCGATGGCGATGGCGATGACGACGCACAGCACGAGCGTGAGCACCGCCCAGATCCCGCAGGTGAACGGGAGCACGCTGTACGCCAGGTGCTGGACGGTGAACTCCGCGGTGATCGGGCCGTACACCAGATAGCCGATGATCCACGCGGCGATGAGGAAGACAGGCAGCGACAGCCACCAGAGCACCCGCACCCAGGGTCGAGTCGTGCGAGCCTCTGCGGGGCGCGGGCGCGCATTGCGCAGTCGCAGCGCAGCCCACACGCCGATGACCAGCAGTCCCACAGCGCTGGATCCGTGCTGCAGCCATTTGTAACCGTGCAGAGGACCCCACTGATCGGCGAGGCCGGGGAAGAGCAGAATCCCGAGTCGGTACTCATGGGTGAACGCGTCCCACAGGATGTGCGAGATCACCCCGAGCAGCAGGGATGCCGCGAGCCAGAGTGCGCTGGACCACCGGCGCCCGATGCCGAGCGCCTCCTTCAGCGCCGCACCGGCCGGAGTCCTCCAGTCAGCCGGAATGCGGCGGGCGAGCCACTGCGGGGAGAGCTCTGGAACGGCCGGTCGCAGCGCGACCCGCCACAGCAGGAAAAGCCCCAGTGCGATCACCGCAGTCCACGCGATGTTCGCGTAGGCGTGGGTGAACCAGTAGCTCACCCCGAAGCCCCGCAGGAACAACGGCAGGTCGGGCGTCATCGCGCCGATCGCGATCGCCGCCGGAACCAGCGGCGTGCGCACGAACGGCAGCGCGACGACCGCGTGACTCGGCGTGAACGGCATCAGTCGATGAACACGCCGGCGAGCGTCTTCTTGCCGCGGCGCAGCACCGACACTCCCCCGGGCAGAGCCGCCTCGACGACGGCCGACTCGTCATCGACCTTCGCGCCATCGAGCGAGACACCGCCCTGCTTGATGGCGCGCCGCGCCTCGGAGAGGCTGGCGACGAGGCCCGTCTCGACGAGCGCGTCGACGACGGATGCGCCGGCGGCGACCGTCGCATTCGGAAGCTCCTCGAGGGCCGAACGCAGCGTCGCCGGATCGAGGGAGCTCAGATCCCCCTGGCCGAACAGGGCTTCGGATGCCGCGATGACGGCGCCCGCAGCATCCAGTCCGTGCACGGTCGCCACCACCTCGAGAGCAAGGCGCTTCTGCGCAGCGCGACGGAAGGGCTCTGCCTCGACGAGCGCCCCGTACTCCTCGATCTCGGCGCGCGTGAGGAATGTGAAGACCTTCAGGCGGTCGATCACGTCGGCATCCGCCGTGCCGAGCCAGAACTGGTACATGCGGTACGGGCTGCACATCTCGGCGTCCAGCCAGATCGCGTTGCCCTCGCTCTTGCCGAACTTGGTGCCATCGCTGTTGGTGATCAGCGGCGTGCCGATCGCGTGCGCCGAGGAGCCCTCGACGCGGCGGATGAGATCGGTTCCGCTGGTGAGGTTCCCCCACTGGTCCGATCCACCGGTCTGCAGCACGCAGTCGTACTGACGGTACAGCTCGAGGAAATCCATCCCCTGCAGGATCTGGTAGCTGAACTCGGTGTAGCTGATGCCCGCGTCGGAGTTCAGCCGTGCTGCGACCGCATCCTTCTTGAGCATCGTTCCGACGCGGTAGTGCTTGCCGATCTCGCGCAGGAAGTCGATCGCGCTCAGGGGCGCCGTCCAGTCGAGGTTGTTGACCATGCGCGCGGCGCTGTCGCCCTCGAAGCTCAGGTACCGCTGCACCTGCGCACGCAGCCGACCCACCCATTCCTCCACGGTCTCGCGCGTGTTCAGAGTGCGCTCGGCCGTCGGACGCGGGTCGCCGATGAGCCCGGTCGACCCGCCGACGAGCCCCAGGGGTCTGTGCCCGGCGAGCTGCAGACGGCGCAGGAGCAGCAGCTGCACGAGGTTGCCGAGATGAAGGCTCGGAGCAGTCGGGTCGAACCCGCAGTAATACGTGATCGGGTCTCCGGCGAGAAGGGCGCGCAGCGCCTCCTGGTCGGTGGACACGTGGACGAGGCCGCGCCAGACGATCTCATCCCACACGTTCTCGAACGCGGGATCGATCGCCTGCGGGGCAGTCGTCAGAGGCGGAGTTGACACGCGCTCCAGGTTATCAGCGCGCTCTCCTGTGCCGTTCCATCTCGATGTCGGATGCGCGTGCAAAGCTGGCGGCATGCTCTCCGACGATCCGACCCTCTCGCTCATCATCACGGCGAGCATCGTCGCGGTGATGTGCGCGGTGCTCGTGATCTCGCTGTTCAACCTGCGCAGGCCGTCCACCGCTCCCATGGCTGTCGCCGGCGTACTGATCGCCGTGGCGCTCGTCGTGGTCGCAACCGCACCTCCTGCAGATCTCCCCGCTCTCGCCGGCATCCCGCTCACCGCGGTCGGGATCGCCACGGCGACGATCGGCGGAAACCCGTTCACCCGGCGGGCGCTCGACATCGCCACCGGCGCCCGCGTACGCGAGACCGCCGACGGCGGCATCCTCATCGTCTCGGCTCACGACGCCGATCCCGAGCAGACTCGAGCGCTGATGCGCGGCGGAACGGTGATCGGCTACCTCGAGCGCCTCGCCGCAGCGGTGGCGATCGTCGTGGGCTTCCCCGAGGCGGTCGCCGCGGTCATCGCCGTCAAGGGCATCGGCCGTTTTCCCGAACTCGCCGAATCCGAAGCGCGCGAACGGTTCATCATCGGCACGATCGCGAGCCTGCTGTGGGCGGGCGCGATCGGCGCGATCATCCGCCTGTGCCTGTGATCATCTCCCGGCGGCTCACCGCAGCCCGAGCAGGTGGAACCCCTCGACGATGACCGCCGCCCCCGATGCCGACAGCCCCTGGGAGACCGCGGACTGGGTGATGCCCTCCGACGCGGCGAGCTCTCGCTGCGTCACTGACAGACAACGGCCATAGGTCAGCCGCCGAACGCGCTCCGACATCGCGCCGACGATCTCATCACGGGCGAGCAGAGCAGAATTGGCCCAGCGGACGGCTTCCGCCTGCTGGCCGCCCTCGTGCGCGATGATCCAACTGCGTGCGCTCGGCGCCGCGCGCTTCTGCAGCGCTTCGACGTGCTCGATCGCGGTGCGCGCAGCCCACCACCCCGGCCCATCGGAGATCCCGCCCTCAGCGGCGGTGGAGGGAACTCTGCCGACATCGCCGATCCCGACGCCGTAACGGAACTCGACCCCATCCGGCAGCGCCAAACGCAGCAGCAGAATCGTCCCCAGAGCGGCCTCGAGCGATGGGTACACCCCCTGCTGCTCATCTCCGACGGTGGGACGCAGCCCGTGCGTCGCCACGGGAAGATCGCCCTCGACGCGCGCGATCGTCTCGTCGAATGCTCGTTGCGCAACGGTCCGATCGGCGAGCTGTCGGGAGCCGATGATGTCTGCTGTCACGGCGATGGCCATGACATGAGGTTATCACTAATATTCCGAGAATATCAGTGATTTACTGATGAACTCGAAATATCAGTCGGCTCAGAGGCCGAGGGCGTGCGCCGCCTTCTGCGTGCGGGCGATGAGCTCTGCCCGCTGCTCCTCGACACGCACCGGAGCCGTGCCACCAGCGCCCGTGCGCGACGCGACCGACCCCTCGATGCTGAGCACCTCGCGGACCTCCGCCGTCAAGTGCTCGGACACCTGCAGCAGCAGCGCGTCGTCAGCATCCTCGAGTCCGATTCCTCGCTGCTCGCACGCGCGCACCAGCGCCCCCGAGATCTCATGGGCATCGCGGAACGGCACGCGGCGCTTGACGAGCCACTCGGCGACGTCCGTCGCGAGCGAGAATCCCTGCGGGGCGAGCTCGGCCATGCGGTCCGTGTCGAAGGCGAGCGTCGCGATCATTCCCGCGAAAGCGGGAAGCACGACTTCGAGGGTGTTCACGGAGTCGAAGACCGGCTCCTTGTCCTCCTGCAGATCCCGGTTGTACGCGATCGGCAGTCCTTTGAGCGTGGCCATCAACCCCGACAGATTGCCGATGAGGCGTCCGGATTTGCCTCGCGCGAGCTCGGCGATGTCGGGGTTCTTCTTCTGCGGCATGATGCTCGAGCCCGTCGAGTAGCTGTCGTGGAGCGTCACGAAGCCGAACTCGCGCGTGTTCCAGAGGATGATCTCCTCCGACAGCCGGGACAGGTCGACCCCGATCATCGCCGTGATGAAGGCGAACTCCGCGACGACATCGCGAGCGGCCGTGCCATCGAGCGAGTTCTCCGCCGGACGGTCCAGCCCGAGTTCGCGGGCCACCAGTTCAGGATCGAGGCCCAGAGTGGAACCCGCCAGTGCTCCCCCGCCGTACGGCGAGACGCCCGCGCGCACCCGCCAGTCGACGAGACGTTCGAGCTCGCGCACCAGCGGCCAGGCGTGCGCCTGCAGGTGGTGCGCCAGCAGCACGGGCTGGGCGTGCTGCAGATGCGTGCGCCCGGGCAGGATGGCATCGGAGTGCGCCTCGGCCTGAGCGACGAGAGCATCGATGACCCGCAGGATGTCGCGGGCGATGACCTTCGCGTGATCGATGAGATACATCCGCACGAGCGTCGCGATCTGGTCGTTGCGGGAACGGCCGGCGCGGAGGCGCCCGCCGAGTTCGGGCCCGAGCTCGGCGATCAGCGCCTGCTCGAGTGCGCCGTGCACATCTTCATCGGTGGGAGCGGGAACGATGGTGCCATCGGCGACCTTGCGGGCGACGGCGTCGAGCCCCTCGTGCATCCGCCGCGCCTCATCCGGCTCGAGGTAGCCCGCCGCGGCGAGCGCCGTGGCATGCGCATGCGAACCGGCGATGTCGTACGGCGCGAGGATCCAGTCGAAATGCGTGGAGCGGCTGAGTTCCACCAGCTCAGGGGACGGCCCCGATGCGAATCGTGCACCCCAGAGTGCGCCCTCGTTCGTACCGTCGTTCTTCGCCTCGCTCATCCCCCCAGCCTAGCGGCGGGGCTCTGCGCTCACGACGCTCCTGGCCGCGCGATCGAGCACCCATTCCAGCGGGCCGCGGCCGACGAGAAGTGCCCATGCGGTGCACCCGAGCAGTGTTCCCACGGTCAGCGGCCAGAACGGTTCGAGTGCGCGGAACCCCACCAGGTCGCTCGTGTCACCGAGCACGACTCCTGCCACGATCGCCCAGATCACGAGCTGCGCCGCATACGCCGTCAGCGGCATGGCGCCACCAGCGCGCAGTGGCAGGGTGATGACCTTCAGCGGGCGCAGGCGGCACAGCAGCAGGCACGCCGCGAGAACGGCGATCGCGAAGCCGCCGGAGCCCACCACCTCGAGCAGACCGGAGGAGTGCGGGTCAGCCGACCATACCGACGCCCAGTAGCCGCCGTCGACCGGTGCGGGAAGCGCCGACAGGGTGTAGCCGACGACGGCGGATGCCCCTCCCGCGCACAGCATCCGCACCTGTACGGAGACCCGAGTGATCCCGGCCCGCGCGACACCGAGACCGGCGAGGACGAAGGCGATCCAGATCGTGAACGGATAGTGCCAGCCGATGAAGGCATCCAGTTCGGGGCTGAACGGCATCCGCCAGAGCGGGAGACCGTCCAGCACCGGCTGGAGGAACGGCATGACGAGTGCGAGCACGACAGCCGTCGCGACCACGGTGCGCGCCGGCATCCGGGTGAACGGCAGAGCGATCAGGAAGAGGATCGCGTAGGCCGGCAGGATCACGTACACCGGGACGCCGGTGAGGATCAACAGGATGCCGAGGACGAGCAGCATCGCGGCGCGCAACGCGATTCGTCCGCGGGCGACGGACATGCTGCTCCCGCTGAGAGGCACTCGTCCGCCCGTGACCAGCCCGATCGAGACGCCGGCGAGCGTCGCGAACAGGATCGAGGAGCGTCCGTCAACGAGCGCCGTCCAGGTGCGGGGGTCTGACCAGACGAAGGCATCCGCCGTCTCGAGCAGGTGGGCGGCGAGCATTCCGACGATCGCGATCCCGCGCGCGAGGTCGACTCCGGCGATCCGGCCCGGCCCATTCAGCCGCTGCCAGCCGGTGCGCAGGCGATTCTTCGACACGTCGACGGGCTCTGAGACCGGCTCGATGCTCGAGCCGCTCAGCTCTGGCGCAGGAGCCAGACCAGCAGCGCCTTCTGCGCGTGCAACCTGTTCTCGGCCTCATCCCACACCACGCTCTGCGGTCCGTCGATGACCTCGGGGTCGACCTCGTAGCCGCGATCGGCGGGCAGGCAGTGGATGAACACCGCTTCGGGGTCTGCGAGGCCCATGGTCTCAGCGGTCACCTTGTACCCGCCGAGGTCGCGGATGCGCGCGATCTTCTCCTCTTCCTTGCCCATCGACACCCACGTGTCGGTGACGATGACGTCGGCGCCGGCGGCGGCCTCGACAGGATCGGTGTAGAGCGTGATGGATCCGCCGGTCTCGGCGGCGCGACGATCTGCGGCTTCGACGACATCCGCACGCGGGGCGTACGACTCCGGTGAAGCCATGCGCACGTGCATCCCCGCGGTGACTCCGGCCAGTGCATAGGAATGGGCCATGTTGCTCTGCGCGTCGCCGAAGAAGGTCAGCGTGAGGCCCTTCAGCTCTCCCTTGTGCTCACGGATCGTGAGCAGGTCGGCGAGCAGCTGGCAGGGGTGGAAGTCATCTGACAGCGCGTTGATCACCGGAACACGGGTGCCTGCTGCCATCTCCTCGAGACCGGACTGCGCATAGGTGCGCCAGACGATCGCCGCGACCTGGCGCTCGAGCACGCGTGCCGTGTCGGAGGGCGTCTCCTTGCCGCCGAGCTGGCTGTTGGCGGTCGAGATGATCAGCGGTGTGCCGCCGAGGTCGGCGATGCCGACAGCGAACGAGACGCGGGTGCGCGTGGAGGACTTGTCGAAGATCACCGCGACCGTCTGCGGGCCGGCGAGCGACTTGTCCGCCCAGCGATCCTTCTTCAGTTCGAGAGCGAGATCGAGGATCTCGCTCTGCTCGGCGGAGGTGAGGTCGTCGTCGCGCAGCAGGTGGCGTGTCACAGGGATACCTTCTCGTTCTCGGATGCTGCCGCGTTCGCCTGCACATCGGCGAGCGCTGCGGCGAACAGCGTGTGGAATTCTTCGATCTCGGCGTCGCCGATGATCAGTGGCGGCGCCACGCGCACCGTGGTCGGGTTCGCGGCATTGATGATCAGGCCGCGTTCCTGCGCCGCGGCGACGATGTCGCCGGCGACCGGGGCGGCGAGCTCGATCCCGATGAGCAGACCGCGTCCGCGGACCTCGACGATCAGTTCCGAAGCCATGCCCTCGATCACCCCGCGCAGCTGCTCACCGCGACGAGCGGCGTTCTGCACGAGCCCGGCATCCTCGATCTCACCGAGCACGGCGTTGGCCACCGCGGTGGCGAGCGGGTTGCCGCCGAAGGTCGAACCGTGCGATCCGGGGGTGAACAACGAGCTCGCCGCACCGAAGGTCACGAGTGCCCCGATGGGGAATCCGCCGCCGATGCCCTTGGCGAGCGTGATGGCATCCGGGGTGATGCCCTCATGATTGAACCCGAACCAGTCGCCCGTGCGGCCGGCACCGGTCTGGATCTCGTCGATGATGAGCAGGGCGCCGTGGGTGAGAGTGAGCGAACGCGCAGCCGCGAGATACCCCTCGGGCAGCTCGACCACGCCGGCCTCGCCCTGGATGGGCTCGATGATCAGGGCCGCGACGCGCTCGTCGAGGGCTGCCTCAAGCGCCTCGACCGTCGCGGGGATGTGCTCGACACCGCCGGGCATCGGCTCGAACGGTGCACGGTAGGCCTTCTTCGCGGTGAGCGCCAGCGAGCCGATCGTCCGACCGTGGAACGCGTTGTCGAGGGCGAGAATGCGAGGGCGGTCGGTTCCGCCGTGCAGACGAGCGAGCTTGAATGCCGCCTCGTTCGCCTCCGCTCCCGAGTTCGAGAAGTACGCGCGCCCCTCGAGCCCCGCACCGGCGAGACGCTTCAGACGCGCGGCGAGCTCGAGCTGAGGAGGTGTGGCGAAGTAGTTCGACACGTGGATGAGGGTGGCCGCCTGCTTCGAGACGGCGTCGACGAGCACCGGATGGGCGTGTCCGAGGGAGTTCACGGCGATTCCCGCGAGGAAATCGAGGTAGCGCTTGCCGTCCTCGTCCCACACGTACGACCCCTCGCCGTGTGTGAGCAGCGCGAGCCGCTCCCCGGCGTTGTGCACCAGATCCCGTGCCGCGTCGTCCTTCCAGGCGGTCACGCCGTCACCCCCGATTGTTCGAGTACCACTTCAGTTCCGATTCCCTTGCTGGTGAACAGTTCTACGAGCACCGAGTGCTTCACGCGGCCGTCGATGATGGCTGCGGCATCCACGCCGTTCTCGACCGCGTCCAGGCACGCCCGCATCTTCGGGATCATGCCCGACTCGAGCGTCGGCAGCATCTCGGTGAGCTGCCGGGAGCTGAGGTGCGAGACGAGCGAGTCGCGGTTCGGCCAATCGGCGTAGAGTCCCGGCACATCGGTGAGGATGACCAGCTTGCGCGCGTTCAGAGCGACGGCGAGGGCGGATGCCGCGGCATCCGCATTGACGTTCAACGACTGACCCGGATTGTCGAGATCCGGCGCGATGCTGGAGATCACCGGGATGCGACCGGCCGCAAGGTGGTCGAAGATCGCCTTCGGATCGACCTGCACGACGTCGCCGACGCGACCGAGATCGATCTGTTCGCCATCGACCACGACGCCGCGGCGCCGCCCGCCGAAGAGGCCCGCGTCTTCGCCGCTGAGTCCTGTCGCGATCGGCCCGTGCGAGTTGATCTTCGCGACCAGCTGCGGGTTCACCTGACCCGTGAGCACCATCCGCACGACGCTGATCGCCTCGGTGTTGGTGACGCGGTACCCGCCCTTGAACTCACTCGGGATCGCAAGACGATCGAGCATGTTCGAGATCTGCGGGCCGCCGCCGTGCACGACGACCGGTTGCACGCCGACGTAGCGGAGATACGCGATGTCCTGAGCGAATGCCTCCTGCAGCTCGTCGGAGACCATCGCATTGCCACCGTATTTGACCACGACGATCTGATCGCGGAACTTCTTCAGCCACGGCAGCGACTCGATGAGCGTCGCCGCCTTGTCGGCCGCGACGTCGGGAGGTGTGTCCTGGATGTCTGTCATGAGGAATAGGCGCTGTTCTCGTGGACGTAGTCGTGCGTGAGGTCGTTCGTGCGGATCGTCGCCTCGGCTGCGCCCGCCTTGAGGTCGATCAGGAGGTCGGTCGCGCGCGGCGTCAGGTCGACGTCTTCACGCGGACGGTCGGGGCCGCCCTGCGTGCAGACGCGGACGCCGTTCATCCACACATCGACGTCGTAGGGGTCGAATTGCGCACTCGTGGTGCCGATCGCCGCGAGCACACGACCCCAGTTCGGGTCGTTTCCGAAGATCGCCGCTTTGAACAGGTTGTTGCGGGCCACGGAACGGCCGACTTCCACGGCCTCCTGCTCTGTGGCGGCGTTCGTGACGCGAATGGTGATGTCATGGCTCGCGCCTTCGGCATCACCCTGCAGCATCGCTGCCAGCGCATCGCTGAGCTCGGTGAGCGCCGCGGTGAATTCGTCGATGTCTGGTCTGATGCCGCTCGCACCGTTGGCGAGCAGCGTCACCTGATCGTTCGTGGACATGCAGCCGTCGGAGTCGAGCCGATCGAAGGTCTTCCCCGTGGCCGCGCGCAGCGCCGTGTCGGCGTCGAGAGCGTCGACGTCGGCATCGGTGGTGATCACGACGAGCATCGTGGCAAGGCCGGGCGCCAGCATTCCCGCCCCCTTCGCCATGCCGCCGATGGACCACCCATCGCGCGTGACGACGGCCGTCTTGGAGACCGAGTCCGTGGTCATGATCGCGTGAGCGGCGCTCTCGCCACCCTCGCCCGAGAGCTCGGCGATCGCCTGCGCCGTGCCGTCGAGCACCTTGGCGCGGAAGACCTCGTCTCCGGTGCCGATGAGGCCGGTGGAGCAGACGAGGATGTCTCCTGCGCTCACCCCGAGCAGATCGGCGGCCTTCTCCGCGGTCTGGTGCGCGGTCTGGAATCCGAAGGCTCCCGTGAAGCAGTTCGCCCCACCGGAGTTCAACACGATCGCCTCGACCGTTCGGTCGAGGATGACCTGCTGAGACCAGATGATCGGGTTCGCCTTGGCCCGGTTGCTGGTGAACACGGCAGCGCCGACCTTGCGCGGACCGCGGTTGACGACGACGGCGACATCGGGCTTGCCGGTGGACTTCAGGCCGACGGCGACGCCTGCCGCCTCGAACCCTTCGGGTGCGGTGACGCTCATGGTGCCACTCCGTTCACGGTGAGGGCGCGATCTTCAGGCAGACCGAGCGCGAGGTTCATGGATTGGACGGCGGCGCCTGCCGTGCCCTTGGCGAGGTTGTCGACGGCGGTGACCACCGTGACGCGGTTCACCGCGCGGTCGATCGCCAGGCCGATCAGCGCCGTGTTCGCGCCGAGGACGTCGGCGGTGCGCGGGAACTGGCCTTCGGGCAGCAGCTGCACGAAGGTCTCCTGGCCGTACGCGTCCTGCCACGCCGCGCGGATCTGCTCATCGCTCTTCCCGGAGACGATCGGCGCCGTCGAGGTGGCGAGGATGCCGCGGGACATCGGGACGAGCACGGGAGTGAAGGAGATGCGGGGGTCCTCGGCTCCGGCGGCGCGCAGCGCCTGCTGGATCTCCGGGATGTGCCGGTGCGTGCCGCCGACGGCGTAGGGATTCGCCGTACCGAGAAGCTCGCTGCCGAGAAGATTCGTCTTCAGGCTCTTGCCCGCCCCGGATGGGCCGACGGCGAGGACGCTCACGATGTCGGATGGGTCGATCACGCCTGCCGCGACGCCAGGAGCGAGGCTGAGGCTCACAGTCGATGCGTTGCAGCCGGGCGCGGCGATGCGCGTCGCACCGCGCAGTCGCTCACGCTGCTTCCCGTCTGCGATGAGCAGCTCCGGCACGCCGTAGGCCCAGGGCTCGTGGAAGTGTCCTCCGTAGAACGCGTCCCACGATTCCCGCGACGTCAGCCGGTGGTCGGCGCCCGCATCGATGACGAGCGGCACCTCGCCCAGGGCATCGGTGTACTGGCCCGACTGGCCGTGCGGGAGTGCGAGGAAGACGATGTCGTGCCCGGCGAGGGTTTCAGGCGTGGTGTCCTGCAGGACGAGGTGTGCGAGTGAGCGCAGGTGCGGCTGGTGCTGGGCGAGCGGCTGACCGGCGTTCGAATGCGCGGTCACCGTGCGGATCTCGATGTCGGGGTGGCCGGCGAGCAGGCGCAGGATCTCGCCGCCCGCATAGCCGGATGCGCCGGAGACGGCGACGGTATACGTCATGTTCCTACCTTAACGGTCTGGACTTCGCGTCCTTGATCTTGTCGAAGGGCGGAGGCGGCGACACCGATGCTCTACCGCCTGCAGGAGCAGGAGGGAGCGCGGGGTCGCCTAGACTCGGCGGCCGCCCAGACGGCTACGGCGTCGGCGCACGACGAGGACGCTCGGAGCGAGCGTCGTGGAGTCGTCGAGTGCCGTAGGCATGTGTGGACGATAGCGCGGGATCCGGAGCATCCGCAAATCCGCAGGACGGCACGGAAGCATCCAGCGGAGCGGCGAAGAACTCGAGTTCGAGGATGCTGGCGCGCTCGAAGGCGCGGAACATCCTCTCGCGCTCCTCTTCGGATGCCGCGGCTGCGGCCGTCGTCACGTGCTCGATCGCCTGGCGCGTCGCCTCGGCGAACGCCGGGTCGGCGTACGTCGCCAGCCACGAGGCGTACGGGTGACGCGCATCGCGCGCGTACTCGCCGAAGTCACCACAGTGGAGACGGCGTCCGAGGTCGGTGTACAGCCAGAAGCACGGCAGCAGTGCGGCGATGAGCACGGCGTAGCCGCCGTCGAACGCCGTCGCGCGCAGGTGATCGAGGTACGCCGTCGTCGTCGCCGACGGCACGGCGCAGAACGTCGCCCCTCCGATGCCGACGTCCGGGGAGAGCCAGCGAGCGTGCAGCTCGAGCTCGCCGACGATAGAGCCGTGTGCAGCGTGCGCCCAGAACGCCTGCTCGCCAGGAGTCGGCGCGGTCTTGGCCGCCGCCGCCAGCACCCGCGCGTATTCGCGCAGATACAGCGCGTCCTGTTCGAGGTACGACACGAATGCGGCGCGCTCCAGCGTGCCGTCGGCGAGACGGCGGATGAACGGCAGGTCATCGATGCCCGCGCGGATGTCGGCTATGCGCTCCCACCAGTCGGATGCGACCTGCTGCGGCGCGGGACGCGTTTCGAGACCGCCGCGTGCCCAGAGCCCTGCGAAGTGGTGGATGGGACCGTGACCGCGGCCCACCTGCAGCAGCCGGCTGGCCCCGAGCGATTCCCGGAGCCAATCACGGGCTCCGCCGACGGCTTCCACGGGGTCGAATCCTCGTGCGAGGAGGGTGGCGATCGCCGAGGAGAGCGAGCAGCCCGTGCCATGGGTGTTCCGTGTCGGAATGCGTTCTCCGGTGAATTCATGGACGAGGCCGGCTGTCGCATCCACGAGCGCATCGGGGGAAGCGCTCCCGGACAGGTGGCCGCCCTTGACGAGCACAGCCGTGCCGATCTCGGCAGAGAGACTCCGCGCGGCGACGAGCGCGTCGGACCAGTCCTCGATCGGTCGGCCGCTGAGCGCGGCCAGTTCGGCGAGGTTCGGCGTCACGAGGTGCGCCCGTCGGAGCAGCCCTCGCAGCGCCTCCTCGACATCCGTCCCGTGCGAGTCCTCGCGGGTGCCTCCTTCGATACCACTCAGCAGGACATCGCCGCTGGTCGAGACCATGACGGGATCCACGACGACGACCCGGGGCTCCACCGCATCCAGCCATGTGCTCACCGCGCGGATCACCTCGGCGTTCGCGAGCATCCCGATCTTCACCGCGTCGACGACGATATCGTCCGATACCGCATCGAGCTGCGCCGTGACGAACTCGGCGGGCGGCGTGTGGATGCCGCGCACTCCCCGCGTGCTCTGCGCCGTGAGCGCGGTGATCGCGGACATGCCGTAGCCGCCGTTGGCCGCGATCGATTTCAGGTCGGCCTGGATGCCCGCACCGCCCGACGGATCGCTTCCGGCGATGCTCAGCACACGGGGCACGGCGCAGGCCCGCCAGCGGTCCGAGAACTCGGCCGCCGTGGCGTGGACGTCTTCTGCCGTGCACAGCGCGGACACGACGGCGAGCCCTGCGGCACCAACCGCGCGCAGCGCTTCGGTGTCGTCGATCGTCACACCGCCGATCGCGACGCACGGCAGCGGACTGGCGGCGACGAAGTCACGGAAGCCGTCGATGCCGAGAGGTGCGGGGTGATCGGGTTTGGTGCTCGTCGGACGGATGACGCCGACGCCGAGATAGTCGACCGTTCCCGGTGGGAGCGCGGTCACCGCATCGAGATGCGCCGAGGTGTTCGCCGTGAGTCCGACGATGGCATCCGGTCCGAGGAGCTCCCGTGCCCGCAGCACGGAACTGTCGCCCTGCCCGAGATGCACACCGTCGACACGGGCGCCCCGTGCGCGCGCGTCGAGCGCGGCATCGAGTCGGTCGTTGACCACGAGCAGCGCGCGCCCTTCGATCACCAGGGACAGTTCGACCAATCGGGTCGTCGTCTCGGCATCCGTCGCGTCCTTGTCTCGCAACTGGACGATGCCGGCCCCTCCGTCGACAGCCTGTCGGACGGTCTCCACCACTCCGCGTTCGCCGCAGAGCGCCGCGTCGGTGACAAAGTACAGCGAGAGGTCGGCGTTCATCGCACCTCCCCCTCGACGCGGGCGTACCGTGCGATGTCCTCCGGCCGCACCGCGGCGAGCGCATCGAGCAGTGCGACGGCGAAGCTTCCGGGTCCTGCTGATGCCGCAGCCGCGCGTTCTGCGGCGATCGTGTAGACCAGGCTCGCCGCAGAGACCGCGGTCAAGGGGTCTACGACGTCCGCGTGCGAACGGTCATCGGGTGCGCCCGCTCGAGCGGCTCCGAGGAATGCCGCCATCACGGCGCCCAGTGCGCAGCCGCCGCCGGTCACCCGCGTCAGCAGCTCGTGGCCGTTGGCGAGGCGCAGAGTGCGCGCACCGTCAGTGATGAGATCCACTGGCCCGGACACGGCGACGACGCTACCGTGCCGTTCGGCGAGAACCGCAGCGGCGGCCTCGGCCGCATCGGTGGTGTCCGTGGCATCCACGCCCCGGCCACCGGCGCTGAGACCGGCGAGGGCGAGGATCTCGGAGGCGTTGCCGCGAATCGCCGTCGGACGTCGCGCGGCGAGTTCATGCGCGAGACCGGTGCGCACCGGAAGCGCTCCGATCGCGACCGGATCGAGCACCCACGGCGTCCCGGCCATCGTGGCCGCGTCGACCGCCTCGAGCGCCGCACCTCGCTGCTCCGGAGTCGGTGTGCCGAGGTTGACGAGGAGTCCGGAGGCGACGCCGGCGAACAGTCCCGCCTCGCCGACGATGTCGACCATGGCAGGTGCGGCACCGATCGCGAGGAGCACGTTGGCGGTGAACCCGGTGACGACCGCGTTGGTGATGCAGTGGGTCAGAGGTTGAGTCTCCCTCACCCTCTGGAGCATCCCCGCAGCCTCGGCTGCGAGGTCGGCTTCGGACGATGGACGCAGATAATCGCTCATGCGACATCCCTTCGCTAGTACGAACTAGATCAGGTTCGACGGGTGTGATCTCAGCCGCGGATGCGGCACCCCGTGTCACTGGTTCGCAGTCTAGCGTCGGCCTGTCACGCCGTGAGGGCGAGCACGCGGGAAGCCGCTTCGGCCAGCCTGTCGGCGAAGACGGGGTCGTCCGATGCGCGCTGAGCGAGGGCGGCGATGATCTGACCGGCGGTCTCGGGCGTGCAGCCGGCGATCATGAGCACCATATCGGCGCCGGCAGCGATCGCAGCGACGGAGTTCGCCACCGGATCCGCGTAGGCCGCCTCACCCGATGAACCGAGCATCCCGAGATCATCGGTGACGGCGATTCCTTCGAATCCCAGGTCATCCCGCAGAATCCGGTACCACTCCGGCGACAGCGACGCCGGTTCTGCGGCGACGGAGGGGAACCGGAGGTGGCCCATCATCACGAGTTCGGCTCCGGCGTCGATGCCCGCTTCGAACGGGACCGCGTCCTGCGCACGCCACTCCGCCTTCGTGATGCCGCTCGTCGGGATCGCACTGTGCGAGTCGCCCTCCGCCGCACCGTGTCCGGGGAAGTGCTTGAGCGTCGAGGCGACGACTCCTCTTTCGCCCTCGACGGTCGCCGCGACCCGTTCCGCGACCGCCTGCGGGTCAGTGCCGTAGGAGCGTCCGTAGATGAACGAGCCCTCCGAGCGCGGAACGTCGGCGACGATGCCGAAATTGATGTCGACACCGGCCTCGAGCAGCAGCTGCGCGCGGGCTTCGGAAGCGGCCTCGGCCTGAGCGGGATCGGCCTGCTTCAGGTCGTACGAGGACGGCAGGTCGTCCCACGGCATCCGGCTCACATCGCCGCCCTCCTGGTCGATCGCGATGAGCGCGGGGTCGAATGCGGCGTGCACCGCGTCGGTCAGCGCACGCAGTTCGCCCGGCGATGCAGGGACGTTCTCTCCCATCAGGATCAGCCCGTCGGGCCCCTGCGCGACGTACGCGCCCAGCGCTGACGCATCCGCTCCCGGTGCGGTGCCCATCACGACCAGCGCAGCCTGCTCGGCGACGGGCATCGCAGCGACCTGCTCGGCTGCGCGCTCGACCGGGGTCTGCGGCGTGGCCGTCGGCGTCGGGGCGGGAGTCCTGGTGGAGCGCGGCGTCGCCTTCGCCGGGTCTTCTGCGGTCTCAGTCGCGGGAGCGCACCCGCACAGGCAGAGAGCCATCACGAGGAGCGTCGCCGCGAACGCGCGACTCTTCATGCCCCCAGGCTACACACGCAGCCCTGCCGGGAGTGCGCGCTTCGCGGTCAGCTGCTCCACGGCATCGGCCGGTCCGGATCGCGCGTACCATCGTTCGGCAGTTGCGGCAGCTCTTCACCACCCGCGCGGATGCACAGCCAGCGCAGCTCGCCAGGGCTGTCGGGTCGAGCCCGCCAGGTCCGCCACACGCCCTGCCCGACGCGGACGACGGATCCGGCTCGGACCTCGACGACCTCGTCATCCAATCCCATCTCGCCCAGGCCGTCGAGGAAGACGTAGAGCTCCTCGATACGGGAGTGCGCGTGCCAGTACCCGGCTTCCTCCCCGGGGGTCAGCGCGTTCGCCGTCATGCCGATGTACTGCATCGTGAGCTCGTGGTCGACGACTCGACGACCGTCGCGCGAGCGACTGGGGTCGAATCCGCCGAAATGCGTGCGCCACTGATCCGGCGCACCGATCTCGGTCATCTCGAAGTCCGTCATCTTCATCTCTCCCGTCGTCGTCGTACGAGAGGCGATGCTTCCAGCTGCCACCGCCCCTCAGGTACACGACACGCAGGTGACGCCGATCCCTGCGCGGTCACTCGCGGATGGTGGCCCCGAATCGCTCTGCGGCCATCGCCACGCCGGCGAGCTTCGCCTCTGTCGCCTCTGCCGCTGTGAGCGTGCGATCGGGCGCTCGGAACCGGAGTGCGAACGTCAGGCTCTTCTGTCCGGCGTCCAGACCCTGCCCCCGGTAGTCGTCGACGAGGCCGGCGGCCTCGAGCAGCTCGCCCGCCCCTTCGACGAGAGCCGAACGCAGGTCGCCGGCGGTCACATCGGACGAGACGACCAGCGACACGTCCTGCGTGGCCGCCGTGTACGTCGACAGCGATTCTGCGACCACACGCGTGCCAGCCAGCGACAGGATGCTGTCGAGATCGAGCTCGAGCACCACGGCACGGCCTGGCAGATCCGCGTCCGATGCGACCGTCGGATGCAGCTCGCCGACATACCCGACCTCATTGCCCTCGACGCTCAGTGCACCGGCGCGCCCTGGGTGCAGTGCCGCACGCCGGGTCTGCACGACATCGATCTCGACGCCAGCGGCGCCGGCGACGACCCGCACGGCGTCCAACGCCTCCGAGAGCCCGTACGCCTCAGCATCCCGACCCGGCTGACGCGGGGTGACATGGCCCGTGAACAGAGCCGCCACGTGACGGCGCTGCGGCGGAATCGAGGCGTAGAGCTCGGCGAGCTTCTCCTCTGAAGGCCGCTGTCCGAGCGGCGGCACATCTTCCGTACCGTAGACGACGCCCGGTTCGGGCAGGAAGACCGAGCCCGTCTCGAAGATCGCAAGATCGGTGAGTCCGCGCGCGATGTTGCGATGCGCGATCTGCAGGAGCCCGGGGATCAGTGAGCGCCGCAGGAACGGAGCCTGACCGTCGAGAGCATTGGCGAGCTTCACGCTCGGCAGCCCCTCCCCCGTCGCAGAGCCGTGCAGCGAGTTCTGCGCCTCGGTCGTGAAGGGGAAAGCCGGAGTCTCCACGAGCCCGGCGGCGGCCAGCGCGTTCGCCACGCGGCGACGACCCTGCTGCGCGGTGGTGAGGCCACGGCCAGCCGGCGGCGTCGGAAGCACCGACGGGATGCGGTCGAGTCCGTGGATGCGGGCGACCTCTTCCGCCAGCGTCCACCGGTCGGTGAGATCCGGGCGCCAGCTCGGCGGGATCACGTGCCACCCGTCAGATGTCTCGGTGACCTCGGCGCCGATCGTCTCGAGCGCATCGGTTATCTCGACATCGGTGTAGTCGACGCCGATGAGGCCGGGCACGAACTCGGCGGGCAGCGCGATGCCGGCGATCTCGAACTCGGAGTACAGCGCACCGCCCAGTTCGTCGATGCGTCCCCCGGCGAGCTCGACCATGAGGTCGGCGACGCGGCGAGCGGCGACGAACGGCACCAGCGGGTCGACGCCTCGCTCGAAGCGCTTGGACGCCTCACTCGGGAGCTTGTGGCGGCGGGCGGTGCGCGCGATCGAGATCGGGTCGAAGATCGCCGCCTCGATGAGCACGTTGCGGGTGGCATCCGACATCTCTGTGGTGCCGCCGCCCATGACCCCCGCCAGACCGATCGGACCCGAGTCGTCGGTGATCAGCAGATCCTCGACATGGAGCGCGCGCTCCTGCCCGTCGAGGGTCGTGAGCTTCTCGCCGACCTGGGCACGGCGCACGGTGATGCCGCCGGACAGCTTGTCGAGGTCGTAGCCGTGGATCGGGTTGCCGAGTTCGAGCATCGCGTAGTTGGTGATGTCGATGAGGATGCCGAGGGAGCGGATGCCGGCGAGGGAGAGCCGCGCGACCATCCATGCGGGCGTCGGACGAGACGCATCGACATCGCGCACGACGCGCACGACGAACTCCTGAACCGGCGTGTTCTCGCGCAGGGGCTCGGCGTCCACGGCAAGAGGGAAACCGTCGCCGGGCTGCACGTCGGACCACTCGTGCTCAGCAGGGTCGCGGAAGTCCGCGCCCGTCGCATGCGCGTACTCGCGAGCCACACCGCGGATCGAGAACGCGTAACCGCGGTCGGGCGTCACGTTGATCTCGACGGCCTGATCGTCGAGGCCGAGCAGCGCGATAGCATCCGTTCCCACCGGCGCGTCGATGCCGAGCGATGCGAGGATCAGGATGCCGTCGTGCTCGTCTCCGAGTCCGAGCTCGCGCGCCGAGGCGATCATGCCGTCGGAGACATGGCCGTAGGTCTTGCGCGCGGCGATCGGGAACGGGCCGGGCAGTACGGCTCCGGGAAGGGTCGCGACGATCTTGTCGCCGACGGCGAAGTTCGACGCACCGCAGACGATGCCGCGGACGCCGCCGTTCGCCACGCCGACGTCGACCTGGCACCAGCGGATCGTCTTGCCGTTCTTCTGCGGTTCCTCCTCGAAGGAGAGCACCTGGCCGACGACCACAGGACCCGACACCGCGAAGCCGTGGAGCTCCTCTTCTTCGAACCCCACGGACACGAGCGCCGCGAAGACGTCATCGGCCGTGGCATCCGCTGCCATATCGACGTACTCACGCAACCACGAAAGCGGGACGCGCATCACACCACCATCCCGAACTGCTCGCTGAAGCGCACATCACCCTCGGCCATGTCGCGCATGTCCTGCACATCGCTGCGGAACATGAGTCCGCGCTCGATCCCCATCCCGAAGGCGAACCCGCTGTAGACGTCGGGGTCGATGCCCGCCGCGCGCAGCACGTTCGGGTTCACCATGCCGCAGCCGCCCCACTCGATCCAGCGCGCACCGCCCTTGAACGTGGGATGCCACAGGTCGAGTTCGGCGGAGGGCTCGGTGAACGGGAAGAAGTTGGTGCGGAAGCGGGTCGTCGCCTCGGGGCCGAAGAGTTGGCGCGCGACGTGGTCGAGCGTGCCCTTCAGATGCGCCATCGTGATGCCCTTGTCGACGACCAGGCCCTCGAACTGCGTGAACACCGGCAGGTGCGTCGCGTCGAACTCATCGGTGCGGTAGACCCGTCCGGGGCAGAGCACGTAGATCGGCACCTCCCGGTCGAGCATCGAGCGCACCTGCACGGGACTCGTGTGCGTGCGCATGACGAGGTGGCGGTCGACCGGATCGACGAAGAACGTGTCCTGCATCTGACGCGCGGGGTGATCGACGTCGAAGTTCAGCGCATCGAAGTTGAACCACTCGTGCTCGAGCTCCGGCCCCTCGGCGATCTCCCACCCCATGCCGACGAAGATGTCGGAGACATCGTCCTGCAGCTGGGTGAGCGGATGCCGTGCCCCGACGCGCGTGCGGGTCGGGACGGCCGTGATGTCGACCCGTTCGTCCTCGAGCCGCGCGGTCAGTTCGACCTCTGCGAGCTCAGCCTCTTTCGCTGCCATCGCCTGCGTCACGCGACCGCGGCCCTGACCGATGAGCTTGCCGAAAGCCGCCTTGTGCTCGGGAGCCACCTGGCGCATCGACGCGTTCAGGACCGCGAGCGGCGAGCCTTCTGCGACATGCGCGGTGCGGGCCGCTTTCAGCTCGGCAGTGCTGGCGGCGGCATCGATCGCGTTGAGAGCCGCGCCGACGGCGGCTTCCACCGCCTCTGGAGTGATTTCTGGAGCGTCTGACACGATCACCGAGTCTACCGGCGCCGCGTGCCCTCAGATGCCGGGACCCTGGCTGTTCCCATCGGATCTGCCCGCCCCGCGCTGCGCCGCGATGAGCTCGGTGTCGGTGCCCTCGTGCATGACGGCCGCGTTATCTGCGGCGAGCGCCTTCAGCTTCGGCGAGTGGCGCGTCTTCACCTCCACCCACTTCGCGATGCCGGACAGGATCAGACACATCACGATGTAGATGCCGCCGATGACGATCGCCGACTGCAGGATCGGACGACCCTGCTGGGAGCTGAGGAGCTTGGCGTAGTACAGCAGCTCAGGATAAGTGATGATGAACCCGAGCGCGGTGTCCTTCATGGTCACCACGAGCTGCGCCACGATCACCGGAAGCATGGCCCTGATCGCCTGCGGCAGCAGGATCAGACGCATCACACCGCTCTTGCGGAGACCGATCGCGTAGCCCGCCTCCTTCTGACCGCGCGGAAGCGATTCAATGCCGGCACGGAGCGCTTCGGCGAGCACGGAGCCGTTATAGACCATGAGGCCGATCACGACGGCCCAGTACGGCTCCATCTTGACGCCGATGCTCGGAAGCCCGTAGTAGAGCAGCATCATCATGACCAGCACCGGAACGGCGCGGAAGACCTCGGTGATCGCCGTGACCGGGACACGCACCCAGGCGTGCTCGGAGAGGCGGCCGATGGCGAGGATGAAGCCCAGCGCGAGGCTCAGGATCGCCGCGAGGGCGAACGCCGCGAGCGTGTTGCCGAGCGCCTTGAGGATCTGCTCCCACACGGTCGAGAACGTGAAGACGTACCACTTCGATGCGGCGAACTGCCCCGATACCGCCATGCGGTAGAGCAGGAAGCCGATGACGGCGATGACGACGACGACCGTCACCACCGCGAGGATGCCATTGCGACGGCGGGCGCGGGGTCCGGGGACGTCGTAGAGAACGGAACTCATCGGGCGATCCTCCATCGGTTCTCGAGATATCGCTGCAGGGCGCTCATCAGCAGCACCAGGACGACGAAGACGACCGCCACCCAGAGCAGGACCTCCATCGGAGTGCCCGGCCGGTCATGGGAATCGTTGATCGTGGCTCGCAGCGCTGCGAGCTCGCCGATCGAGAAGCCCGCGGCGACGGTCGTGTTCTTGAGCAGTGCGATGAACACGCTCATCATCGGCGGGACGACGGAGCGGAAGGCCTGCGGCAGGATCACCAGCGACATCACCTGCCCGAACGGGAGACCGATCGCGCGAGCGGCTTCGGCCTGGCCCACCGGCACCGTGCTGATGCCCGCGCGCAGGGTCTCTGCGACATACGTGGCGGTGTAGATGCCGATCGCCAGGATTCCGAGGACGGTGTTGGAGAGCTTCGGCAGCCCCAGCACCGGGTAGCCGAAGACGAAGAAGAAGAAGACGAGGGTGAGCGGAGTATTGCGGATGATGTTGACGTACGTCGTGCCGACCGCTCTGGCCACGGGTACCGGCGAGACGCGCATCGCGCCGACGATCAGGCCGAGCACCAGGGCGATGATGCCGCCGAAGACGAACACCAGCAGGGTATTGCCCACGGCCTCGCCCCAGAGGTCGAGGTTTCCGAAGATGACGTCCACGCGTCGTCCTCCCCTTCAGAAGTTCGGGAGGGGCGATCCCGTGCCGGAATCGCCCCTGAGGTCACTCAGTCGACAGCGGGCTGCTCGACTTCGATGCCAGAGGAACCGAGGTTCTTGTCGAAGATCGCCTGCCAGATGTCTCCGCCGTCGGTGAAGAGGGAGTTGATGTGGTCGAGAAGAACCGTGTCGCCCTTCGGGAGGCCGACGCCGTAGCGCTCCTCGGTGAACAGATCGCCGACGACCTTGACCTCGTCCGGGTACTTGGCCGCGTAGCCGATGAGGATCGCCTGGTCGGTCGTGACCGCATCCACCTTGCCGTTGATGAGATCCTCGACGCACGCGGAGTACAGGTCGTACTCCTCGGTGTTGATGTCGGGGTAGTTCTCCTTGATGTTCTGGATCGGCGTGGAACCGGTCGCGGAGCAGACCGTCTTGCCGTCGAAGTCAGAGACGTCGGTCACATCGGTGATCTCGCTGTCGGAGGCGACGAGGAAGCCCTGTCCCGTGATGAAGTAGGGACCAGCGAAGTCGATCTGCTCCTTGCGCTTGTCCGTGATCGAGTAGGTCCCCACGTAGTAGTCGATGTCACCGTTCACGATCGACTGCTCGCGGTTCGCCGACGCGATCGGCTTGTACTCGATCTGATCCTCGTCGAAGCCGAGCGATGCGGCGATCCACCGCGCGATGTCAACGTCGAAACCGGTGCGCTCGTTGGTCGTGACGTCGAGGTAGCCGAGGTTCGGCTGGTCCTCCTTGACACCGATGGTGACCTTGCCCGCCTCCTGCATCTTGTCGAAGGTCGGGCTGCCCTCCAGCTGAACGTCGGTGGCCACCTCGAACCAGGTGGAGGGCTCTTCGCTGGCGTCTCCGCCATCGGTGCCAGGCTCGGTCGGCGTGCCGCTGTTGCAGGCCGTCAGGGCGAGCAGCGCTGCTGCGGCGATCCCGATTCCCGCCAGTGTCCGTGTGCGTCGCATGATTGCGTCTCCTTCGTGTGCTGTGTGCTGGGTCTGAGGGATGGTCAGTGCGTGAGGAGCTTCGAGAGGAAGTCCTTGGCCCGGTCGCTCTTCGGCTTCGTGAAGAACTCCTCGGGGGTCGCCTCTTCGACGATCTGCCCGTCAGCCATGAACACGACGCGATCGGCGGCCTTGCGGGCGAAGCCCATCTCGTGGGTGACGACGATCATCGTCATTCCCTCTTTCGCGAGCTGGACCATGACATCGAGGACCTCGGTAATCATCTCGGGGTCGAGCGCGCTGGTCGGCTCATCGAAGAGCATGACCTTGGGGTGCATCGCCAGGGCCCTGGCGATCGCGACGCGCTGCTGCTGTCCACCGGAGAGCTGCGCAGGCAGCTTCGAGGCCTGCTGGGCGACGCCGACGCGTTCGAGGAGCTGCATCGCCTCTTTCTCGGCATCCGCCTTCTTCAGCCCGCGCACCTTGATCGGTCCGAGCGTGACGTTCTCGAGGATGGTGAGATGGGCGAACAGATTGAAGGACTGGAAGACCATCCCGACGTCGGCTCGCAGCTTCGCGAGGGCCTTGCCCTCTGCGGGGAGCTCTTTTCCGTCGATCGTGATCGAGCCGCTCGTGATCGTCTCGAGCCGGTTGATCGTGCGGCAGAGCGTCGACTTCCCGGAACCGGACGGGCCGATCACGACGACCACCTCACCGGAGTGCACGGTCAGATCGATATCGGTCAGTGCTTGGAAATCGCCGTAGTGCTTCTGAACGTTCTCCACCACGACAAGGGGTGCGCCACTGTGGGTCATGTGCCCACATTAGGAGCACAGAGCGCACGGGACCAGCATCTGCACCCGCGGGTTACACAGTTGTAACCCGCCGATCCGGCTCACCCCTCAGCGGCGGCCCGCTGGGTGAAAGCGCTCTCGTACAGGCAGACGCTCGCCGCGGTCGCGAGATTCAACGACTCGGCCCGACCGAAGATGGGCAGTTTGAGCACGTGATCCGCGAGCGCCAGCGACGACTCCTCGAGTCCATGCGCCTCGTTGCCGAACAGCCACGCGGTCGGCCCGGCGAGCACGCCCTGGGCCCTGGCCTGCAACAGGTCATCGCCCTTCACGTCCGCCGCGAGCACCGTGATCCCCGCCGCATGCGCGCGCTCGACGACGTCGTCGAGCGTGCCGCCGACGGCAACAGGCAGGTGGAAGAGCGACCCCGTGGTCGAACGCACCACCTTCGGGTTGTACGGGTCGACCGTACGCCCCGTGAGCACGACGGCATCCGCGCCGGCGGCGTCGGCGGCACGGATGATCGTGCCGAGATTGCCGGGGTCGCGCACCTCTTCGCAGATCGCGATCAGTCGCGGGGCGGCTTCGAAGACATCGCTCAGAGACGTCGGTATCTGACGGCTGACGGCGATCACCCCTTGAGGGGTGACCGTGTCGGCCATCGCGCCGAGCACGTCTTCCGTGACGAGCTCGACGCGCACGCCGTGGGCGGCGGCCGCAGCCCGCAGATCAGAGTGCTTCTCCCACCCCGCTGGCGTCGCGAAGAGCTCGACGATCGCATCGGCCCGATACGACAGCGCCTCGCGGACCGCCTGCGGCCCCTCGAGCAGGAACAATCCGGTATCGGATCGCGCGCTGCGCTTGGTCAGCTTGGCAACGGCTCGGACGCGGGGGGACCGGGGATTCTCCAGCACACGCTCAGTCTAGGGACACTTGCAGGTGAATGCGGAACGGGCGCCCTCCCTGAGGAGAGCGCCCGTTCGTGAAGGATGCTTACGCAGCCGACTTGGGTGCGTTGACGTCGGAAGGCAGAGCCTTCTTGGCCGTCTCGACGAGCGACACGAAGGTCACGGGCTCGTTCACCGCGAGCTCGGCGAGCATACGACGGTCGACCTGGACGCCGGCAAGGCCGAGGCCCTGGATGAACCGGTTGTACGTGATGCCGTTCTGGCGGGCAGCGGCGTTGATGCGCTGGATCCACAGACGACGGAAGTCGCCCTTGCGCTTGCGACGGTCACGGTACGAGTAGACGAGCGAGTGGATGACCTGCTCTTTGGCCTTGCGGTAGAGGCGCGAACGCTGACCGCGGTAGCCGGAGGCGCGCTCGAGGATGACGCGACGCTTCTTGTGGGCGTTTACCGCCCGCTTGACTCTTGCCATTTTCCTGTGTTCCTATTCGTGCGTTCGGGCGCTCAGCCGCGGCCGAGAAGCTTGTTCGCGACCTTGGTGTCAGCCTTGGACAGCACCTGGTCCTGGTTGAGGCGACGGGTGCGACGGCTCGACTTGTGCTCGAGGTTGTGGCGCATACCGGCCTGCTGCTTCTTCAGCTTGCCGCTGCCGGTGATCTTGAAGCGCTTCTTCGCACCCGAGTGGGTCTTCTGCTTCGGCATCTTCTCTTCCTTCGTGTGGCGCCTTCTCAGGCGACGTTGTCAACCCGCGCAATGCGGGAGTATGTGGGCGGTATTACTCCGCGGACCGTTCTGCGGACTCATCCGACGAACGTGCTTCGCGAGAAGCCTGCTTGTGCGCCGCACGGACGGCGTTCTGCTCGGCCTTCGCATCGGACTTGTTCTTCAGCGGTGCGACCACCATGACCATGTTGCGTCCGTCGATCGTCGGATTCGACTCGACAGTGCCCAACTCGGCGACGTCTTCGGCGAACTTGCGCAGCAGCCGGACACCCTGCTCAGGACGCGACTGCTCGCGACCACGGAACAGGATCATCGCCTTGACCTTGTCGCCTGCCTTGAGGAAGCCCTCGGCGCGCTTGAGCTTGGTCGTGTAGTCGTGGGCCTCGATCTTCAGACGGAAGCGGACTTCCTTGAGGATCGTGTTCGCCTGGTTGCGGCGTGCTTCCTTCGCCTTCTGGGCAGCCTCGTACTTGAACTTGCCGTAGTCCATGATCTTGACCACGGGCGGCTTCGAGTTGGGCGCTACCTCGACGAGATCGAGGTCGGCTTCCTGCGCGAGGCGGAGCGCGACCTGGATGGCGACGACGCCGATCTGCTCACCCGCAGGACCGACGAGGCGGACCTCGGGGACGCGGATGCGCTCATTGGTACGGGGATCGCTGATGCGGAGCTCCTTAGACGAGGGGATTCAGCCACCGCGATGCACTCTGCACCACGGGCGAAATCGGACTCGCCCCTCACCCGCCGACATTCAGACGTCGGCTTCGCACCCTGAACACCGGACATCGTCCGAACTACCGGCGCGAGCCGGCGGAGTGCAAGACCCGGTAGCCTGGAACGGCAAGCGCGGGTGGGAAGTGAATCCTCTTTCGATTCGGAGCATGACGCTCCGAAGCCCGCCAAAGTCTAACAGAAGGCAAGGCGAAGTGACGACTCCGGCTCATGATCATGATCACGACGAGCGCAATGAGCGCTGGCAGCAGCAGGAAGAGGCGGCATCCGCGGCGACGCGCGACATCGCGGATGTGCCGGCGGTCGAAGTGATCACGACCGCGGCAGTGCATCTGATGAGCGCGGGCGCGGTGAAGCTCGGCCTCGCCGACGATCCCGACTCGCAGCTCGACCTCGATGAGGCCCGCAAGCTCATCAACGCCCTCGCGGGCCTGATCACCGCCGGCGCCCCGGAGATCAGCGACATGCACGCCCGCTCGCTGCGCGACGGACTGCGTTCGCTCCAGCTCGCATTCCGGGAGGCATCCGTCATCCCCGACCCGATCGGCAAGGGCCCCGGCGAGAAGTGGACGGGTCCGGTCAACTGACTCGCCCGCGGGCGGCTCTCCGCGCTCAGGAGGCGCGGCGGAGCGTGACTGTCAGCGAATCGGCGAGCACGGCGATGCGGTCATCCGCCGCCCAGCGCTGAGCGAGGCGGGCGAGGACGGCATCGAGCGTCTCGCGCTGCAGCCCTTCGATCAGGTCGAGCACCACGATCAACTCGGGACCCCGCATCCGCGCATCCGGATCCCCCGCGGCGACGGCGACATCGACCACGGCCAGCTCATGAGCGACGCTCTCCTGGAGCGCTGTGAACACCTCGGGAGAGACGAAGCTCGGCTCCCATGCCTGCCCCTGGGCGACCGCCCACACCGCAGGGCGACGGATCACGAACTCCGTCGGCGATGTCGGATCGAGCACGATCAGGTCCGTGTCCTCAGCCGACGCCGCAAGAGCAGCGCGCACCGCCTCCACCGGAATCGGCCGTGCGGCGGCGTCCCACTTCTGCATGGTCTCCACCGACGAGAACACCAGCTGGGCACGACGCCCGTCTGGCGCCGACACGGTGACGATCGACAGCTCCTGCGTCTTGTCGACGACGAGCCCGTTCGGTGCGAGGCCCTCTTCTCCCCGTTCTGCGATGAGCGGGATCAGGACACGCGCATGGCGAAAGGCATCCACGACCTCGCTCTGGCTGCCATCCCCGGCCCGGAAGCGCAGGAGCGCCGCGAGCAGGGCGGGGTCGGCCGAGCCGTCGTCCGCGGCATGCGGGTTCGATTCGAAGCTGCGCCCTTCCCACGGCACGCCCGCGGAATCGCCGGTGCTCGCCGGAGCGTGAGGATGAGCGCCGTGGTCGCAGGCGTCGTCAGTCGCCGGCGACATCCAGGGCCTCAGCCAGCGTGAACGCGCCGGCGTAGAGCGCCTTTCCGACGATCGCTCCCTCGACACCGAGGTGGACGAGCTCGCGCAGAGCGGCGATGTCGTCGAGGCTGGAGATCCCGCCCGAGGCGACGACCGGCTTCGGCGTCCGGGAGGTGATCTCCCGCAGCAGTTCCAGGTTGGGGCCGCGCAGCGTGCCGTCCTTCGTCACGTCCGTCACGACGTAGCGGCTGCAGCCGGCATCCTCGAGGCGTTCGAGGACATCCCACAGATCGCCGCCCTCTCGCGTCCATCCGCGAGCGGCGAGCGTGGTGCCGCGCACGTCGAGGCCGACGGCGACGGCCTCGCCGTACCGGCTGATGACATCAGCCGCCCATTCCGGGTTCTCCAACGCGGCGGTGCCGAGATTGATGCGCGCAGCACCGCTCTCGAGAGCGGCCTCGAGGCTCGCATCGTCGCGGATGCCGCCGGAGAGCTCGATGTTCACATGACGGTGCTGCTTGATGACCTTGCGGAGGACCGCGGTGTTGCTGCCGCGTCCGAACGCCGCGTCGAGGTCGACGAGATGGATCCACTCGGCACCCTGATCGACCCACTCCGCGGCAGCATCCAGCGGGTCGCCGTAGCTCGTCTCGGAGCCGGCCTCGCCCTGGGTCAGACGCACCGCCTTGCCGCCGGCGACGTCGACTGCGGGGAGCAGAGTGAGTTTGGGGGTGGACGCGAAATCGTTCATGTCATCCTCGGGTGGGTGGAGTGCACCGGGCGCCGGGCACGACACCCGACATTAGTCCGCCTCGACGCAGGGTTCAAAACGTCGTCCGCGTCAGAGGCTCTCGACCCAGTTGCGCAGCAGTCGGATGCCCGCTTCACCCGACTTCTCCGGGTGGAACTGGGTAGCCGACAGAGGTCCGTTCTCGACCGCGGAGAGGAACGGATCACCGTACGTGGTCCACGTGAGCTTCGGCTGCGGAAATGGCGGAATGACGTCGAGCTCCCACTTCTGCGCAGCGAAGGAGTGCACGAAGTAGAAGCGCTCGTCCTCGATGCCGCGGAACAACGTGCTGCCCTCATCGGGTGTCACGGTGTTCCAGCCCATGTGCGGGAGGACCGGCGCGTTCAGCTCGGTCACCGTTCCCGGCCATTCGCCGAGCCCGTCGACGTCCTGTCCGCGTTCGACGCCGTGCGAGAAGAGCACCTGCATCCCGACGCACACGCCAAGGACAGGGCGCCCTCCGGCGAGACGCCGTTCGATGATCTCGTCTCCCCCACGAGCACGCAGAGCCGCACGCACCGCAGCGAAGGCGCCGACGCCGGGGACGAACAGACCGTCAGCGCCCAGGGCCGCTGCACGGTCGCCGGTGAGCTCGGCGTCGGCCCCCGCCGCGATCAGCGCCTTCACGGCCGAATGGACGTTGCCCGACTCGTAGTCGTAGACGGCGACAGTGGGCCTGCGCGTCACAGTGCGCCCTTGGTCGATGGGATGCCCTCGACCAGCGGATCGAGCGCCTTGGCCTGGCGGAACGCCCGCGCGAACGCCTTGAACTCGGCTTCTGCGATGTGGTGCGGGTCGCGTCCGCCGAGCACGCGGACGTGCACGGTGAGCCCGGCGTTGAACGCGATCGCCTCGAAGGAGTGGCGCACGAGCGAGCCCGTGAAGTGGCCGCCGATCAGGTGATGCTCGAATCCTCCTGGCTCGCCGGTGTGCACCAGGTACGGACGTCCGCTGATGTCGACGACAGCCTGAGCGAGCGCCTCGTCGAGCGGCACGAGAGCATCGCCGTAGCGCGCGATCCCCGACTTGTCACCGAGCGCGTCGAGGATGGCCTGACCGAGCACGATCGAGACGTCTTCGACGGTGTGATGCGCATCGATGTGCGTGTCGCCGGAGGCGCGGACGGTGAGATCGGTGAGTGAGTGCTTCGCGAACGCGGTGAGCATGTGGTCGAAGAACGGCACCGATGTGTCGATGCTGCTGCGGCCCGTGCCATCGAGGTTCAGCTCGAGTTCGACGGACGACTCGGAGGTCGCGCGAGTACGGGAGGACGTGCGGGAAACGCTCATGATGCCGAGTCTATCGACGCGAGGGCTTCGAGGAACGCCGTCGTCTCCGCCTCGGTCCCCGCCGACACGCGCAGGTGATTCGGGATGCCGACGTCGCGCACGAGAACGCCGCGTTCGTACAGCGCTTCGAACGTTGCTCTGGGGTCGGCCACCCCGCCGAACAGGACGAAGTTCGACCATGATTCGTGCGGTGCGTAGTCAAGCGCCTCAAGAGTGGCGGTGATGCGATCACGCTGTTCGACGATGTCGTCGACCATGCCCAGCATCGTCTCGGAGTTGCGCAGCGCCGCCACCGCCGCCGCCTGTGTGAGGGCGCTCAGGTGGTACGGCAGTCGCACGAGGCGCAGCGCGTCGATGAACGCCGGATCGGCCGCGAGATACCCCACTCTGGCGCCGGCGAAGGCGAACGCCTTGCTCATCGTGCGGGACACGGCCAGACGCGGGCGCCCTTCGAGCAGCGTCAGCGCGGAGACCGCGTCGCGCGGTGCGAACTCGAAATACGCCTCGTCGACGATGACGACGCCTCGCGTCGCCGCGTAGACCGCCTCGATGACGTCGAGCCCGAGCGGGGTGCCCGTCGGATTGTTCGGCGTGCACAGGATCACCACATCGGGATCGGCCTGCTCGACCTGGGCTGCGGCCTCTTCTGCCGTGATCGTGTAGTCGGACTCGCGAGTTCCTGCCACCCACTGTGCCCCCGTGCCCTGCGCGATGAGCGGATACATCGAATAGGTCGGCGCGAAGCCGAAGACCTTCCGCCCCGGACCCGCGAACGCCTGCATGATGTGCTGCAGCACCTCGTTGGAGCCGTTGCCCGCCCAGATCTGATCGATCTCGAGTCCGTGACCGAGATACTCCACGAACGCCTCACGGAGAGCCGTGAACTCGCGATCCGGATAGCGGTTGACTTCACGAAGCGCCACGGCGATGTCGTCGAGGATGTCGCTGGCGACCTCGTCGGGGACCGGATGCGTGTTCTCGTTGACGTTCAGCGCAATGGCAAGAGGCGCCTGCGGAGCACCGTAGGGAGTCAGCCCGCGAAGATCGTCGCGGAGGGGGAGGTCACCAAGGGAAGTCACCCTCCCCATCTTATCGGCGGGATCAGCGCGTGTACTCAGCCGGAAGCGCGAGCTGCTGCCCGACCTGGAGCGAGCCGTGGCCGAGCGCGTTGAGCCGCTGGATCTCGCCGATCACCGATCGAGGATCGACGGACGGGGCGACCGTCTCGGCGATCGACCACAGCGTGTCGCCTGGCATGACGGTGACGGTCTCGAAAGAGGTCGTGGGCACTGCATCACCGGACGCGACCGCTGCACCACCGCCGAGTGCGGCGAACGCGATACCCGCTGCCAGGGGAACGGCCGCGAGAGCGACCAGTACCCGGCGCCCGCGCACCGTCAGCCGAAGCCGCGTCGCGGGGCGAACGGGAAGCGACGGGGTGGCGATGGTGATCGTGCTCATGGGGATTCTCCTCTGCCTCTTGGCGTAGCGTTCGCATTCACCGCTCGGCCGGGAGCGGCGAATGCGAAGCTACGTACCGAATCTATCTTCGAATTCGAACATCTGTCAAGATTATTTCGAACCGATGCACCGGATTAACTCGACACGCTCGAACAGATCTTCCGAATCGGGCGGTTTCTCGGATACGGTTTCGATAACCACAGCCCACCACGGGCCACCGACATTCGAAGAGCACCCCGGAAACGCGCACGAAGGAGCACCAATGAGCGAGAACTCCGCCATCGACGCAGAGGCGCCCCGCACTCGTCGTCGCAAGAGCCTGAGTGCGAAGCAGATGGCGATCCTCGAGGTGATCCAGACCTCCATCGCCAGCTACGGCTATCCGCCGAGCATGCGCGAGATCGGCGACGCGGTCGGTCTGAAGTCGCTCTCCAGCGTCACTCACCAGCTCGGCCAGCTCGAGCTCAGCGGCTACCTGCGCCGCGACCCCGGCAAGACGCGTGCGATGGAGGTGCTCATCGACCTGCCGGGGACGAGCGGGGAGAACCCTGCGGACACGGCGACACCGGTGGGAGACGCGGCGATGGTGCCGCTGGTCGGCCAGATCGCCGCCGGCATCCCGATCACTGCGGATCAGCAGGTCGAAGAGATCTTCCCCCTGCCACGTCAACTGGTGGGCAAGGGCGACCTGTTCATGCTCAAGGTATCCGGCGAGTCGATGATCGACGCCGCGATCTGCGACGGCGACTGGGTCGTCGTGCGCACGCAGAACACCGCGGAGAACGGAGAGATCGTCGCGGCGATGCTCGACGGAGAGGCGACGGTCAAGACGTTCCGTCAGCGCGACGGGCACACCTGGCTGCTCCCCCGCAACACGTCGTTCGAGCCCATCCTCGGCGATGACGCCGTCGTGCTCGGCAAGGTCGTCGCGGTGCTCCGGGCGGTCTGAGCGCGGAACGAAGACAGCACCGCGCCCGAAGACAGCATCGCGCCGAGACCCCGTCCTACGACGCGGTCTCGGCGCGGTGCTGTTACTGCAGCAGGATCAGGCCGGGACGTTCACGTCCTCGCGCACTCGACGCGTCGCCTCCACGATGTTGCGCAGCGATTCCGACGTCTCGTCGTACCCGCGGGTCTTCAGGCCGCAGTCCGGGTTGACCCAGAGCTGCCGCGTGGGGATCTCGTCGACGGCACGACGCAGAAGCGATTCGATCTCGTCGACTGCCGGGACGCGCGGCGAGTGGATGTCGTAGACGCCGGGGCCGATGCCGTGATCGAAGCCGACCTCGGCGATGTCCGTGACGACGTCCATACGGCTGCGTGCGGCCTCGATCGAGGTCACGTCGGCATCGAGTGCCCTGATCGCGTCGATCACGACGCCGAACTCCGAGTAACAGAGGTGGGTGTGCACCTGCGTCTCAGCCGCAGCACCACCGGTGGCGAGGCGGAAGGAATCGACCGACCACTTCAGGTACGCCGGCTGGTCTGCGCTCTTGAGCGGGAGCAGCTCGCGCAGCGCCGGCTCATCGACCTGGATGATCGCGATCCCCGCGGCCTCGAGATCGGCGATCTCGTCGCGCAGCGCGAGAGCGACCTGATTGGCGGTCTCCCCGAGAGGCTGGTCGTCACGGACGAACGACCACGCCAGGATCGTCACGGGTCCCGTGAGCATGCCCTTCATGTGCTTGGCCGTCTTCGACTGCGCGTACGTCGACCAGCCGACCGTGATCGGCGCCGGCCGCGACACGTCGCCCCACAGGATCGACGGACGGGTCGCGCGCGAGCCGTACGACTGCACCCAGCCGTTCTCGGTGACCGCGAACCCGTCGAGGTTCTCGGCGAAGTACTGCACCATGTCGTTGCGCTCCGGCTCGCCGTGCACGAGGACATCGAGCCCGATGTCCTCCTGCAGCTCGATCACGGAATCGATCTCGCTGCGCAGGAACGTCTCGTAGTCCGCCTCTGACAGCTCGCCGCGGAGGAACTGCGCGCGCGCACGGCGGATGTCGCCCGTCTGCGGGAACGATCCAATCGTGGTCAGCGGAAGGGCGGGAAGGCCGAGGGACGCCTGCTGGGCGGCCTCGCGCTCCGCGTACGCCACGCGGGAGAAGTCGCTCTCCTCGAGCGCGCGCGAGCGCACGGCGCCGTCACGCACGCCGGGTGCGCTGCGGCGATCGGTCAACGCCGCCGATGCCGCATCGAGCTCGTCCGCGATCGCGTCGCGACCTTCGACGAGTCCGCGTGCGAGCGTGACGACCTGCTCGACCTTCTGATCGGCGAACGCCAACCACGACGTCAGCCGCGAGTCGAGCGCGGTCTCGTCGGTCACATCGTGCGGAACGTGCAGGAGCGAGGTCGATGTGGATGCGGACACGGATGCCGCACCGAGCGCGCCGAGCGCCTGGAGCTTCTCGAACGCGCCGGCGAGGTCGCCGCGCCAGATGTTGTGCCCGTCGATGACACCGCCGACGAGAACCTTGTCGTCGAGGCCCGCCACCGGGGCCGGAACCGCACCGCGCACGAGGTCGACGGCGATGCCCTCGATGGGCGCCGCTGCCAGTACCCCGAAGGTCGCCCCGAGAGACGCGTACGGGGCCGCGACGAGGATCGACGGTCGATCGGTCGCCGACCCGATGACGGCCAGGGCCCGCGCGGCGGCGTCGGCGAGCTGCTCCGACGAGGCGGGCACAGACTCGCTGACGAGCACGGGCTCATCCAGCTGCACCCATTCGGCGCCTGCAGCGCGCAACCGCTCGAGGAGCGTGACGTAGACGGGGATCAGGTCATCGAGACGCGAGAGCGGATCGAAGCCCGCCGGTGCGGCATCCGACGCCTTCGCCAGAGCGAGCAGCGTCACAGGGCCGACGACGACCGGACGCGTCACGAAACCCGCGGCGACGGCCTCTTCGACCTCGCGCACGAGGCGGTCGCTGGAGAGCGAGAAGACCGTCTCAGGGCCGATCTCGGGAACGAGGTAGTGGTAGTTCGAGTCGAACCATTTGGTCATCTCCAGAGGCGCGCGCTCCCCTTCACCACGCGCGATCGTGAAGTACGCGGGCAGATCGATGCTTCCGTCCGCCGCGCGCAGGTCCTCGAAGCGAGTGGGGATCGCGCCGACGGTGATCGCGGCGTCGAGCACCTGGTCGTAGTACGAGAACGACTCCGGGATCGCCGAGTCGGTACGACCGAGCCCGAGCGATGCGAGACGTTCGCGAGTCGCGGAGCGCAACTGCGCAGCGGTCTGCTCGAGCTGGGCGAGGTCCGAGCGGCCGGCCCAGAACGCCTCGACGGCCTTCTTGAGTTCGCGTCGACGGCCGATGCGCGGGTATCCGAGGATCGTCCCCTGGGGGAGAGCTGACATGATGTGTTCCTTTCGGGGTGGTTCTACACGCGCAACGCGGGCAGGATGCCGGCTTCGGCGAGGACGGTGAGCACGGTCTCGTGCTGATTGAACGCATAGAGGTGTACTCCGGGCGACCCCCCGGCGACCACTTCACGGGCCAGACGCGCGGCCCACTCGATGCCGATCTCGCGCCGCCCCTCGGCGGTGGGTTCGACCTCGAGCGCGATCGAGAGCTCGCTCGGAAGGTCCTCGCCGGTGAGCTGGAGCACGCGCTCGAGGCGTGCGGGCGACGTGATGGGCATGATGCCGGGCAGGATCGGGATGCTCACGCCCGCAGCGCGCGCCCTGGCGACGAAGGCGAGGTAGTCATCGGCGTGGAAGAAGAGCTGCGTGATCGCGAAGGTCGCCCCTGCGGCCTGCTTCGCCAGGAGCGCCTCGACGTCCTGCGTGCGGTGCGTGGCGCGCGGATGCCCCTTCGGGAAGGCCGCCACCGCGATGCGGGCCTTGCGTCGCGGAGAGACGCTCGCTGCCCCCGGCAGCCCGGGAATCGGCGATTCTTCATACGGCGCGCTCTCGGCCTGCACACGATCGATGAGCTGCACGAGCTGGGCGGAGCTCTCGAGGTCGCCGAGGAAGGGCTCGGTCTGGCCGAGGGGCGGGTCACCGCGCAGGGCGAGAAAGCTCAGGATGCCGGCATCGAGGAACTCCCGGATGAGGGCGGCCGCCCCCTCGTAGGTGTTGCCGACGCACGTCAGGTGGGCGAGGGGTTCGACATCCGTGTTCTCACGGATGAAGCGCAGCACTTCGAGCGAGCGTCCGCCGGTCGATCCCCCGGCACCGTATGTGACCGAGAGGAAATCAGGACCGGCCGCGGCGAGCTTCAGCACGGTCTCGTGCAGCTCCTCTTCTCGGGAGAGCGAGCGCGGCGGATACAGCTCGAACGAGAAGGGGATGCGCGGGCTCTTCGGCGTCGCGGTCTCGGACGGCATCTCTCTCCTGACGAAACGGGGGCAGATCACGACGGTAGAGCACCGGCCATGGGTGCCGCACACTGTGTGACCTCGTGTGTCGGCGCTCCCGCATAGGCTCGTATCATGCCGCAACCGTTCGGGACCTGGACCTCGTCATTCGCCGCCGCCGACATCGCTGCGTCCGCACCGAAGATCGACGGAGCGCGTTTCGTCGGCGATGAGGTGTGGTGGGGCGAATCCGTTCCCGCCGAGGGCGGGCGGGTGACCGTGCGCAGCTCGTCCGGCGCAGTACTGCTCCCGCTCGGCTGGAACGCCAGATCCCGCGTGCACGAGTACGGCGGCGGCGCGTGGACCGCGGACGCCGAAGGCGCACTGTTCTTCGTCAATGCCGGGGATCAGCGGGTGTATCGCACACCGCGCGGAGGCGATCCCGAGCCGTTGACGCCTGCCGGATCCGATGGCGCCGGCCCGAATCACGGCGGACTGCGGCTGCAGAACGGGCGACTGCTCGCCGTGCGCGAAGACCTCACGGCACAGCCGCACATGCGGGGGATCATCGAGATCCCCACGGATGGATCGGCCTCCGACGATGCGACGGCGATCCGCGTGATCGCGCAGTCGAGCTCGTTCTTCGCGCATCCGTCGCTCTCCCCTGACGGTCGGCGTATCGCCTTCGTCGAGTGGAGCCATCTGCACATGCCCTGGCAGCAGGCGTCGCTCCGCGTGTGGACGGAAGGCGACGACGAGCCGCGCACGATCGGCTCGACGGCGGCGCTGCAGCCGTCATGGCTCAGCGACGACGAGCTCCTGTATCTCGACGACCGCCCGATCACCGGAACAGGGGTCGGCGAACCGGTGCGCTGGAGCATCCATCGTGTGACGATCGACGAGAACGGCGCGACAGAGCGGCCCCGCATCCTCGCGCCCGCCGATGCCGACACCGGATACGGACTGTGGGTGCTCGGTAATCGCTGGTACCAGCTACTGGCTGACGGTCGCATCGTCGCGGTGCGCACCAACGGATCCGACGAGGTCGTGGTGATCGATGCCGACGGCACCGCCCGTGCGCTCGATGTGCCCGCCAGCGCCCACGTCAGCGTCGACGACGTCGAGGGGAGCCGCGTGCTGCTCTCCGGCGGCGGCGCGGCCGTCGAAGCGGGCCTCTGGATCGCGGACGTCGATTCGGGCGAGGTCATCCGCGTGCGCGGCGGCGCACCGGCAGACCCGGCCTGGATGCCGGCGGCGACGAAGATCACGATCGACGGAAGCCGTGGGCCGGTGCACGCTTTCGACTACCCGCCGGCGAATCCCGGGGCATCCGCGCCCGAAGGCGAGCTGCCGCCGTACATCGTCCTCGTGCACGGCGGCCCGACGGCCCACGTGGCCGGTGCCGCATCCGCGGCGATCGCGTTCTACACGAGTCGCGGAATCGGAGTGCTCGATGTGAACTACGGCGGCTCGACAGGGTACGGACGAGCCTACCGCGAGCGACTCGACGGGCAATGGGGGGTCGTCGACGTCGACGACGTGCTCGCAGCCGCCCGCGGCCTCGCCGCATCCGGGCGCGCAGATCCGGCGCGCATCGCGATCCGCGGTGGATCGGCAGGGGGCTGGACAGTGCTCTCCGCCCTCGTTCGCGGCGGAGTGTTCGCCGCGGGCATCAGCCGGTACGGAGTGACCGACCTGCGGATGCTGGCCCGCGACTCCCACGACTTCGAGAAGCACTACATCGACGGTCTCGTCGGACCTCTTCCCGCGGCCGAGCAGGTGTACATCGACCGCTCGCCGCTCACGCACGCCGCGCGGATCGACGTGCCCGTCCTGCTGCTGCAGGGCGAAGACGATCGCGTCGTCCCGCCGTCGCAGTCCGAGGCCATCCGCGACGCCCTCGCGGCCCGTGGCATCGCGCACGAGTACGTGCTCTACCCCGGTGAGGGACACGGCTTCCGACGTGCGGAGACGATCATCGACGCGTTGGAGCGAGAACTGGCTTTCCTCGGGCGAGTCTTCGGATTCGTGCCCCGCTCGTAGCGGAGGCTACTCCCCTACGCGGTTGCGCAGGCGCATAGCGCGTTCGGCCTCGCGGGTGTCCTGACGCTCGCGGAGCGTCTGACGCTTGTCGAACTCGCGCTTGCCCTTGGCCAGCGCGATCTCGACCTTTGCGCGCCCGTCGAGGAAGTACAGCTTCATCGGCACGAGCGTGTACCCGCCGGCTGAGACGGCGTGCTCGAGCTTGTGGATCTCCTCGCGATGCATGAGGAGCTTGCGCACGCGCTTGGCGGAGTGGTTCGTCCAGTGCCCCTGCGAGTACTCCGGGATGTGCACCGAGTCGAGGAAGATCTCATTGCCCTTGATGAACGCGTACCCGTCGGAGAGGTTCGCCCGTCCCTGACGCAGCGACTTCACCTCGGTTCCGGTGAGCACCAGACCCGCCTCGTACGACTTCTCGATGGTGTAGTCGTGACGCGCGCGTCGGTTGGTCGCGATGACCTTCTCCCCGCGTTCCCTGGGCATAGTTCTCTCCTGCGCATCCTGTCGTTCGGCCAGCCCTCCACTCTACCCTCGGTGAGGCGCCCAGCCGTACGCCGCTACGTGCGCAACCAGCGGCGGATCGCGAATCCGGCGGAGAGCGCGGCGAGGATCACGCCGATGCCGATGAGGATGGGCACCACGATGAAGGCGTCCTGCATGCTCACCCACGTCGTGATGAACGGCACGCGACCCTTCAGATACCCGTCGACGCCGAAGTGCATACCGGCGATCACGGCACCGCTCGCGAGCGCGGAGCCCAGGAACGCGGCGAACACGCCCTCGAGGATGAACGGCGTCTGGATGAATCGGTTCGAGGCGCCGACCAGGCGCATGATCCCGATCTCCTTGCGTCTCGCATAGGCGGACAACCGGATCGTCGTCGCGATGAGCAGCACTGCGGCGATGAGCATCAGCACAGCGATGCCCACGGCGATGTACGTCGCCACCGTCAGTGCCGAGAACAGCGGATCGAGGTACTGGCGCTGATCCAGGACCTCTTCGACGCCGTCCACGCCGCTGAACGCCTCGACGATCACCTGGGACTGACTCGGATCCTTCAGCGTCACCCAGAACGTCTCGAACATCTGATCCTCGGTGAGGACGCTCGCCTGCTCCTGGCCGATCTGATCGATCAGGTTGGCGTACGCCTCTTCCTTCGATTCAAAGCGCAGGTCCGTGATGAGCGAATGCAGCGCCGGCCCCTCGAGCTCGGTGCGCACCTGGTCGATCTGCTCCTCCGAGGCCGCGCCGTCAAGGCACGTCTCGGCCTCGGACACCGAGGAGCACATGTACACGGCGACCTGAGCGCGCTCGGTCCAGTAATCGCGCATCGTCGAGATCTGGCCCTGCATGAGGATCGCCGCACCGACGAACGTCAGCGAGACGAAAGTCACGAGCACGACGGAGATCACCATCGAGATGTTGCGTCGGAGGCCGCCGAGGGCCTCCATCAGAATCAGTCCCACTCTCACGACGTCGGCCCCACTTCCTCGTCGTCGTCCGTGGCAGCGAGCCCGAGCCTGTCGGCGACTCCCAGCTCGGCGACATCGACGTCGGGCAGCGTGACCGGATGCGTGCGGGGCGCAGATCCGGCGTCTGACGTCTGATCGGCGGGCTGCGCGGCATCCCGCTCGGCCTTCATCGATGCGAGCATCTCCGCGGTGAGCGGTTCGAGGGACTCCGTCTGCCGCTGCACCTCCTGCACGGCGGTCAGCGCCGCCGTCGCGGCCGCACCGCGCTCCTCCTGCGGTACGAGCTGCGGGATCATCGAACGATCACCGTAACCGCCGTGAGTCTCGTCGCGCACCATCTCGCCGTCGCGCAACTCGATCACGCGTCGCTGCATCTGGTCGACGAACGCCGCTTCGTGAGTCGCCATCAGCACCGTGGTGCCACCGGCATTGATCCGCGCCAGCAGCTGCATGATGTCGACCGATGTGCCGGGGTCGAGGTTGCCCGTCGGCTCATCGGCGAGGAGCACCTGCGGACGGTTCACAAGGGCACGGGCGATGGCGACGCGCTGCTGCTCGCCGCCCGAGAGCTCGTGCGGCATCCGCTTCTCCTTGCCGGCCAATCCGACGAGGGCGAGCGCCTCGGGAACCGCCTGCTGCACGAATCCGCGCGACGAGCCGGTCACCTGCAGGGTGAACGCGACGTTCTGGAAGACCGTCTTGGTCGACAGCAGCCGGAAGTCCTGGAACACCGAGCCGATGTGCCGACGGAAATAGGGCACCTTCCGGTTCGCGAGGGCGCGGAGATCGCGTCCGAGCACGGCGACCCGTCCGGAGGTGGGGACCTCTTCACGGAGGATCAGCTGCAGGCAGGTCGACTTGCCTGAGCCCGACGCGCCGACGAGGAAGACGAATTCGCCCCGCTCGACCTCGAAGTCGACGCCGGCGAGGGCTGGTCTCTTCGTGCCGCGGTAGCGTTTGGTGACGTTCTCGAACCGAATCATGGCGTTACGAGCCTAAGCGCGGGTTCGCGTCTGGCCGCGAGCGACACCCTGAGCTGTCGCACGCTCCGATTCAGTCGTCGTCGTCCTTGCGCTTGCGCCAGCGGATACCTGCCGAGATGAAGTCGTCGAGGTCGCCGTCGAACACCGCGGCGGGGTTGCCGGACTCGTGCCCTGTGCGCAGATCCTTCACCAGCTGCTGGCCGTAGAGGAAGTACGAGCGCATCTGGTCGCCCCAGCTCGCCGTGATGTTGCCGGCCAGCTCTTTCTTCTTCGCCGCCTCTTCTTCTTTCTGCAGCAGCAGAAGACGGGTCTGCAGCACGCGCATGGCTGCCGCACGGTTCTGGATCTGCGACTTCTCGTTCTGCATCGAGACGACGATCCCCGTCGGGAGGTGCGTGAGGCGCACGGCCGAGTCGGTCGTGTTGACCGACTGTCCGCCGGGACCGGAGGAGCGGAAGACGTCGACGCGGATGTCGTTCTCGGGGATGTCGACCTCTGTGGCCTCTTCCATCAGCGGAATGACCTCGACCGCGGCGAAGCTGGTCTGGCGCTTGTCCGCGGACCCGAAGGGACTGATGCGCGCCAGGCGGTGCGTACCCGCCTCGACCGACAGCGTGCCGAACGCATACGGCGCTTCGATCTCGAAGGTCGCGGATTTGATGCCCGCGCCCTCGGCGTACGAGGTGTCCATGACCTTCGCGGGGTACTTGTGCTGCTCGGCCCAGCGCAGGTACATGCGCATGAGCATCTCGGCGAAGTCTGTGGCGTCGTCGCCGCCTGCGCCCGAGCGGATCGTGATGATCGCGCTCCGGTCGTCGTACTCGCCATCGAGGAGCGTCTGCACCTCGAGCTGGTTGATGACGCCGGCCAGGGCCTCGAGTTCCACGCGTGCTTCTGCGGCGGAGTCCTCGTCCTCCATCTCGTTGGCGAGTTCGACGAGCACTTCGAGGTCATCGAGGCGCTGGCCGATCTCGCTCACGCGCTTGAGCTCGGCCTGCTTGTGGCTGAGCGCGCTGGTGACCTTCTGCGCCTGCTCCGGGTCGTCCCAGAGATCGGGGGCGCCGGCCTCATCGCTGAGCCTGGCGATGTCGGTCTGGAGTCGCGCGACGTCGACGACCTCGCTGATGTCGCCGTATGTGTGCCTGAGCGCCTGAATTTCGGCGGAGAGATCGAGTTCGAGCATGACGATTCAGCCTATCGTGATCGACGGGGAGTTGCGGCCCGATCGAACGAGTAGCGTGAAGCGTGTGAGCAGCGCATCGTCGGTCCTGAGGCAGTTCGGGCCGATGGTGTACCTGCCGACGATCCTGTTCTCCATGGGCGAGGGCGCTGTCATCCCCCTGATTCCGGTGATCGCAGCGAACATGGGTGCCGATGTCGCATCCGCCGCCCTCGTCGCCGCCGCCCTCGTCGTCGGACAGCTGTGCGGCAACCTCCCGGCAGGATGGGCAGTCGCCCGCATCGGCGAGCGGTACACGATGGTCATCGCCGGAATCATCTCGATGGGCGCTGTGGTGGGGATGGTGCTCGCTCCAGTGATCGCGGCGTTCGCCGCATCCGTCTTCCTGCTGGGTTTCTGCGCCGCAGCCTTCGGCCTCGCCCGTCACGCGTTCATGACCACGAGGGTGCCACCGGCGTTCCGCGCCCGTGCCCTCTCGCTGCTGGGCGGCAGCTTCCGTCTGGGGATCTTCATCGGCCCGTTCGTCACGGCGGCGCTCCTGGAGCTGTTCGGCGATGAGCACGCCGCGATCTGGTTCTTCCTCGGATGCCTGGTCGTGATGGTGCTGCTCGTGCTCTTCGGTCCTGACCCGGAGAAGACCACCCCGACGCTCGCGAACACGTCTCCGCTCGCGGAGGACTCCGGCGAGGCGGTGAGCGGATCGATTCCCACCATCGAGCGAGTCGGCATCTTCGTCACGATGTGGCGGTATCGCGGCGTGCTCAGCCGCCTCGGGCTCGCAGCCGCATCGCTGTCGGCTGTGCGCTCGACCCGCCAGGTCCTGCTGCCGCTGTGGGGCGTGTCGATCGGCCTCGATGCGCAGACGATCGCCCTGGTCGTCGGAGTATCAGGGGCCATCGACTTCGCACTGTTCTATGCGAGCGGGCAGGTCATGGACCGGTTCGGGCGGCTCTGGGCCGCGATGCCGGCGATGGTGCTGATGGGCGCGGGATTCCTCGTGCTCTCGCTCACCCACGACGGGGATGCCGCCGTGCTCTGGTTCGGGATGCTGGCGGCGGTGCTCGGCGTCGGGAACGGCCTCTCGAGCGGCATTCTGCTCACGCTCGGCGCGGATGTCGCGCCGAAGGGCGACCCGGCCCCGTTCCTCGGTTCGTGGCGCACGCTGACCGACGCGGGCGGTGCTGTGGCGCCGCTTATCGTCTCTGGCGTGACGGCCGTGGCATCACTGCCCGTGGCGTCTGCGGTGATGGGGGCGGTCGGTCTGCTCGGCGCGGCAGGATTCGTCCGATGGATACCGCGCACCCACCCGCACCCGCACGATTAGCGCAGCGCCGTACGACTGATGGCGGTGGCCTCGAGCAGCACTCCGTCGGGCACGAATGCGGAGACGATCGGCGGATGCCAGTCCGCGGCGACGGTCACCTGCGCCGACACGCCCTCCGGTGCGGACGCGGAGACGAGTCGAGCATCGGATGCCACTGCCTCGAGGATCGCGGCCGCCTGATCGTGCACGCCGTCGTCGGTGAGCTCGGCGCGCACTCCGTCTCCTTCGACGGTCAGTACGAATCCGTCAGCACCGGCGAGCGCTGCGGCATCGGCGAGCGAGTCGAGCCGCTTCTGGGCGATGTAGAGGTCCGTGGCGCATGTGCACACGAGGATCACCGCGACCGCGAGTGCCAGATAGCCCAGCAGCAGCGGAAGGATGCTCCCCTCATCGTCTTCGCTGCGCACGGATTGTGTCACTCGACACCCCACAGGCGTGAGATCTTCTGCGCGGCAGCCGACTCGAGAGGAATCCACGTGGCCCGCTCCAGCCCGAGGACTGCGGGGACGAACGGCAGCGAGACGTGGGTGCGCACGGTGACGATCACCGTCGATCCGGAAGTGGGGCATTCCACGGTCACCGGGGAGCAGGACACATCGATCGCGACATCCTCGGCATCCATCCCGTACTCCTCGATGACGTCGGCGATGACGGCCGCGCTGCTGATCGCTGCCTCATCGGCGTTCCCGGCCTGACCGATCACGCGGGCGGTGTGGCGTGCGGCGGCCTCGGCACCGAGAAGCGTCTCCTGCACGGCACCGAGGGTGAGCACGAGATAGGCGAGCGGTACGAGGAGGATCACACCGACGGTGATGAACTCCAGCGCGGCCGAGCCCGTGTCATCACTCCCCCAGCGACTCCATCGGCGCATGCGCATCCACCTCCATCGCGTACGGGACACCGATCAGGCCGATGATCGGCAGGGTCGTACGGACGGTCACGACCGCTGTGGGATGCCCCAGAAGGTCGCTCTCGTCTGCGGTGATGTCGGCCGCGTAGGCCTCGCCGACGGCATGCGAGATCGACACTCGAGTGCGCTGCGCACCATCGGCGAGAGTCGTGTCGGCGAGTGCCGCGTAGTACGCGCCCTCAACCGCGGCGTCGTGCACCACGTTGCGCACATAGACGGCGAACCCGAGTTGCAGGACGGCGAGCGTGAGCGTCGTCAGCAGCGCGCCGACGAGGACGAAGTCCACCGGACTCGATCCGCGTTCGTCCGCCGCCCGACGTCCCACCTCAGAGCCCGGAGACCTTGGAGATCGCCTGCTCGAACAGTCCGCTCAGCGCGGGGCCGGCGACAGCCCAGATGAGCACCACGAGACCCGCTGTCATCAGTGTGAGTGGTGTCTAATCTCAGAGAATCCCCTGCGATAGTTATCTCCCGTTCGCTGGCCCCTTCGGGCCGAGAGTGCCCCTGTAGTGCGCGTGGAGACGCTCTGCGGCATAGCGGAGCGAACCGGCCCACCCGAGTAGTTCCCCCTCGTACATGACCTTGTATCGCAACTCGCCGTCGTTCACGCGACGCAGCTCGACCCGCCCGAACTCTCTACCGACCGGGTCGGGCATCACCCAGACGCCCGGGTTTAGTTCCCTGAGTTGCTGGATCGGATGCCACGTACTCATCTAGCGATCCTGCACCCACCCGGGGACACGACGAAAGACCCCGCACCGAGCCATGAGGCCAGGTGCGGGGTCTTCGTGTGTGTCAGGTGATGCGGTAGAACGCTCGCATGCTCTCGCGTTCGGCGGCGCGTTGGCCAGGGGTCAGCGCGGTCGGGAAGATCAGGATCTCGCCGACGTTGATCTGCGCGTACCCGGTGCCGGCGGTGTCGCGGCCGAGGGTGATGGATGAGGATGCGGCGGTGCCGAGGTTGACGGTCTGCTCGACGTCGTCCTGCGCGAGGATGCTGGATGCGCCGTTCGCGATCATCGTGAACACGTGCCAGCCGGTGTCGGCGGGGATCGTGGACACCACGGATGATCCGAACGCCCCGGTGATGAACCCTGTGCCGTGGACGCCGATGTGGCGCCCGGAGGCATTCGTGTGGAGGTTGATGATCGGGACGGCCGCCGCGAGCGACCGGAACCGCCCCACCACCATCACCGTGATCGGTTGGTTCTGCACGGGGCTGCTCGACCCGGAGTTGAGCCGGTCGTTGATCCCGTCGAATTCCATGTAGGTGATCGCGTCGGAACGCCGCAGTGTTGGTGCGTTGTCGGCGTTCCCCGCGTGCGCGTTCAGCGGGACACCGGACCCGGCAAGGTCGGGGATGCTGGTGACCAGATCCCCGACTTCGAGCGGGAGCGCGTCGGGCAGGAATCTGCGCAACGCACCCGGGTTGACGACGTTCCTGGCGACACGGGGCGCGTCGCCAGGGTCGGTCATTGCGACGTCGGAGCGGAAGATCAGCGCCATGTCAGTACCATCCCAATCCGGTCAGTTTCGTGACCGTACGATTCCCGACCGCGGTGTATCCGGCGGTCGTGAAGTGGATCGAATCGATGTGCAGCTGCGGGGGGATGCGGTCCTCGGAGATCGCGGTCAGGTCCTCCGGTGTGGGGGTCTGCCCGAGGTCGGCCTGTGCCTGATCGATGAGGTAGCGGCGGATGTCGAGGAACCGTTCCCCGTAGATGTCCGCGAGTTGCTGGTTGATCGCGATGACCGCGTTGTAGTTCGCGGACCCGAACGGCTCGTTGGTGCCGTTCGTGACCCCCATGACGATGTACCGCTTCACGTACGGGGTGAGGTGTGCGACCATCGCGGCGACGTCGCGGATCACATCGGCCGGGTTGAGGATGTTGTTGCGTCCTACCCAGATGACCTGGATCTCGTCGCGGTGCGCATCCCCGTCCGTGCCGTAGAACGGTGTCCCCGGAGGGCACGCCACGGCAGTGCCCGCGGTGTCGCGCACGAACTCGCGCGTCACCGGTGACAGCTCGGAATGGTGGATGAACGTCCCGGGAACCCCCGCGAGAGTCCCCGGCCAGCTGAATGCGCCCGACGTGGTGCCGGCGCCGCGGAACGAGGACCCCGGGTCCACAGTGGTCACGGCGACCGAACCCGTGGCGGGGATCTGGTCACCTGTGACGGTGAGCAGCGGACGCACACCGCCCTGCCGGATCGCGACCTCCGTGGACGTGTTCCCGGAGACGCCGAGGTTCGTCGTCGTCCACCCGGTGACCGCCTCCACACGCGACAGGTACACACCGTTCGCGGTGAGGGAGTCCCCGGCCCCCGTGAGGGCCATGGGCCGTGGGAGCGCATCCACCGTGGCGCGCGTGGGGATGTCGAAGACCTTCCGGCCGCTGTTGGTCGTGAAGTGGACCTCGTTGCCGACGATCACCGCATCACGCGGGTCGCCCGTCGTCGCGACCTCCACCCGGCCGCCGAGCTTCAGGCTGTTGATGTACAGGCTGCGTGACGGCGCCACCCCCACGGTTTCGAGGAGCCACCCTGCAGCGAGCGGGTCCGTGCCCGACCCGTCGAGCCCGAGACGGGCCTTCAGTATCTCCACACCGTGCACGGTCGGCCCACCATCCGACTTGCGAACCGAGTTCCAGTACAGCTTCCCGGCCGCGTCGAGGTGCGCTTCGGCGAGCTCCTCCTCTTCGACCTCTGTGGGCCCGAAGGACGGGAGACGGTCGTCGGTGGTGCGCACGAGCCCTGCGTCGTCCTGCGCGAGCTCCACCGCCGCTTCGATGATCTGCGTCGCGTTGGCGAGGATGATCGGTGCGGCCTGATCCACCACACGCTCATCCACCGCCGTCTGCGACTCAGACCCTGTCTGACGGATGTTGAATGCGTTCGTCAGGTCGGTGGCGGCTTCGAACTCGCCCAGTCTCTGAAGTGCCATCAGATACTCCCTCCGGGCGGTACCCATAGGACCGGTCTCTCACCGGCAATGTCCCAGTACGTGACGTTCGTGATGGCAGTCGGCGGGTCGCCGTGCCCGTGCAAGATCGCCCCCGGAGGTGGCGGTGTGTCCATCAGATCCGCCAGTGCACCACCGGATGGCGGCACACGCAGTTTCCCCGGGAGCGTCGACCAGCCCTTGTGATTCCACTGGCCGCTGATCGGGTGCTTGTCGAACCACTCGAACCGGACCGTGAACCACACATCCGGGATGACATCCGTCGTCGGCGTCAGCTGCACGCTCACAGACCCGTCAGGTGCGGGTTCGACAGACACCCTCCGCTCAGGGAACACCGCAGTTCCGGCCATTCCCGCTGACGACGGGTCGAACCAAACCAGTAGCCGCTCACTAGCGGGGAACGCGTCGAATCCCCAGGTGCGGACGTTCGCTGTCACAGTCGCCACGACGGCCTCCCTCTCAGTCGTTCAGGTCACGGCGCAGCAGCCCGGACACGTCAGCAGGGATCTCCCGCTTCGGGACGGACCCGAGGCCGACCTTCCCGAGCAGGTCATTCACACCGGGGACGGCCATGATGCGGGCGACGAGCCCCATGATGACCGCAGTGACAGCGATGATCGCATTCAGCCAGACGAACACGGTCGGATGCACCGTGATGTCGGTCTGCTCAGTCAGATACGCTCCAACCGCGACCGCGATGCCGTTCACCACCGGCACCAAGACGATCAGCGCCTGCGCGATCGTTCGCAGAACCCGCTGCGCCGGAAACCACACATCAGGAATCGTTCGCACGACTCCCCCTCTCCATACGGTCGACGCGCCCCACGAGCGCGTCAGACTTCTCTTCGTGCTTCTTCTGCCAGTCAGCGAGCCCCGCGACTTGCCCCACGAGGACATCCAGTTGGTCAAGAAGCTGCGTCACTTCGTCGCGCAGATTCGTGTCGTGGTCGTTCTCCACCTGATGTCTGATCCGCTCCATAAAGTCCGGAAGATCGCCTAACGCATCGACCGTCTTCACGAACCGGCGAAGCACCGGCCACGCCTTGTACACGCCGACGCCCAGCCCGATCGCAAACAGCGACCAGATGATTGCCTGATACGTCGAAATCCCTTCAAGGAACTGCTGCACTTCTGGGGCCATCAGAGCTTCTTCAGAACCTGATCGAGCTTCGCGACCGCCTCCCGACGACGCGACCACGTTCCGTTCGCTTCGAACCTTCCCGACTGCGGATTCTTCACCCGGCCAGCACTGTCGAGCACCTCGCGCGGAATGCCGAGCCCGTCGAGCAGATCGCTGAACTTCGTCAGCCCTGCCTTCCCCTCGCCGAGGTTGTGCAGCTCGTCGGTAGCGCTGGTCACCTGACGGGTGATCGTCGCCTGTCCGATGGTCCCGTAGTGAGTGATGAACTCCGTGTCGACACCGTACTGGTTGCCATTGATCACGATGGACTGCATGTTTCCTGCCTCCTGTGCTGTTGCTGCACCGCTGGCGACCTTGCCGCCTGTAAGTGCATGGAAATCGACCGTGCCGGAACCGTTCCAGACAGCCGGGTAACCGCGTCCCTCGAACGCCGTCACGTGTACGTGATCGCCCCCGGTGTTCGCCCAGAACGCGGCGTTACGGGACGGCTCACCGAACATCTCAGAGCCGTACCCCGACGCGCCCGACTCCGCGAACACCTGACCGGGTTCGAGCTCGTCACCGACACTGCACAACCACCTGGACAGGTGCAGGTATCGCAGCCACCGGGTGCCGTCATCGAGCACCACGTACCGGCCCGTGGCCGGGTAGATGCTCCCGCCGACCTCGACGACTCGACACCGTGCCGGTGCGCCCAGCGGTGTCCCGGTCGGCATGTAGTAGTCCGTGCCCGGCTCACTCGATGGCGTGCTCCGGTTGCGGTGTGCTTGCCAGGACGAGATGCCGGTGTACGCCGCGGGGATGAGATAACTCACATTGCCCTCCCTTGAAATGTATTTACGTTTGTGTGTACGATCAGGGCATGGTCAAGCAGCCGATGGTCGCCAGGCAGGTGCGCACACCCGAGAGACTCTGGGAAGATGCGAAAGCCGCCGCCGAGCGGAACGACGAAACGATCAGCGACGTCATCCGACGCGCGCTCGAAACCTACGTACGGAGAAACCGATGAAGACCCGCATCGCCCTCGTGGGCGCCGTACTCCTACTCACCCTCACCGGATGCGCCGGGACCACAGAAGACGACGCCAGCGAGCCGCAGAGCAGCGTTGCGAAGGCGCAGACTGCAGAGGTCGCAGAATCAACTCCGGAGGCGACAGCCGAGCTCGTGGCCGACATCACCGCACCCGGCGAAGTCTGCGACCCCGGTAACATGAATGATCCGATCTGCGCAGCGTTCTACCCGGACCAGGCGGTACTCAACATCACATCGCGCGTGCCAGAACTTGCCGGAGTCTCCGACACCGAAAAGATCCAACGTGCACACGCGGCGTGCGATACAGGCGACGCTTCCGACGTGTATTTCTACAAGGCGGGCGCGGTCTCGTATTGCCACCAGTTCGCGCCGGGCACAGACGATCAGCCAGACAGGTACGCGCGCATCATCGCCTTCTACCAGGACATCGGTGAGGACGCGGCGAAAGAGCACTACGCAGACCGCGTGATGCCCACACCGGCAGAGCTCGGATACTAGACGCCTCTCGGCTGTGGGCCGAATGGCGGCTTGTCGGGCTCCACATCGAATCGACCGCGCGCGGCCGTCACGGTAACGTGCGCGGATCTCCCCGGTTCGCCGTAGACGGTCACACGACCATCGGCCACATCGTCAGCCCCGACCGGGAACGGGCGCCCCTTCGGCGTCACGTGCACCGTGGCTGGATCGTCACCAAGCACGAGTTCGTCGTAGTAGTCGGGAAGCAGATACACCGCCTCGCCGGATCCGTCGAACTCTACCGCGCCGCGGTAGAACACGTCGTGCGTTGGCCCCTCAATGGCACCATGCCGCAACCACTTCCCCGGTTTCGTCGGATGGTCGATCCAGAACGACTTCGAGAACCCTCCGACGTCTCCGAGCACCGCCTTGATGTCGCCAGATGCGGCGACGATGTCACCCGTGGTAGCTGTGACGCCTCCAGCGAACGCCACCAGCCCGCCGGTTGCGCCGATCGTCCCCGAGCCCAACACCGAACCCGAATCGAGCACCAGCGTCGGCGCGGTGATGCGACCGCCGTACGCGCCGCCCCTGTCGAACACCATCGGCCCGACAACGATTCGCCCCGTGCCGAGCGTCAGGTCGTTGTTCAGCGTCGTCGCGCCCGCCACATTCAGCGTGCCCGTGATCGCCGCGCTGCCCGTGATTGATCCGTTGCCGCGTAGTTCCCACGGGCCAGACCAGAGCAGCGTCCCGACGCCAGTGAGGTTTCCCGGGAGCATGATCGACCCGCGGAGCCACATCGGCCCGGTCCAGTCGAACGTGCCGGCCCCTTCAAGACGCCCGTCGATGTACTGCGTCCCAGAAGTGCGGGCAGTTCCCTGAACCAGCAGACCCTCATTCGACGCGATACGCAGCGCCCCACGGGTCACCGACGTGAACCCGACCGGCGACTGCGTCTCTAGATCACGAACACGACGGAACAGCTCTGCGATATCAGAGTCGTTCGGGTTGTCGATATTCATACAACCTCCACCTTCAACGCATCCGTCAGGTCACCGGAGATGCCTACCGTGTACCCGGAGATCCACCCGTCCGGAATCCACTCGTCATCCTCGACCCACGCCCGCAAGACCGAGCCAGGGAGCAACGCGGGCAGAACACCCGATGCCCCCACACCAAACTCGACCATCTGCGACGGCTCCCGAAACGCCTCCAGCTCGGCGAGCGCGCGCTTATCCAGCTGGCCCTTCTCAGGGATCGTCTTGAACGACCGTGTCTTGTCAAGGTTCGGGATATGTGTGCCTGGAACGCCCTCGAACGGGGACTGCCCAACCTTCATGTCAGCCTCGCTACCAGCACCCAACGCGAAGACGCCCGTAAGTTGCTTCGACGCGTCGGCGCCGACCGTAAGCCCCGAAAGGCCCGACCGCTCAGCCGTCGTGTCCCACTCAAACGTCGTACCCGTCAGACGTGGTGTGCCAATACGCGCAGCCCATTCAAGCGCCCCACCCGTACCCCACCGCGGCTGCAGATGAATGTCAGGACCGTTCTTCGTGTCCTGAACCTGCCGCAGCATCTGCTCCACGGTTTCGAAGTTGTACATCTGCCAGGATCGCGACTCACTACCGCTCTCGTCTCCGGGAAGGATGACCGGCAAGTACCAGTCATCGAACGGGGACGTGTTGAACGTCCCCCAGCGAATCACCTGGCGCGCGATCCCCCGAAGCGACTTTCCTGTGACCGAGCGAACACCATTGGGGTCATAGTCCGGCACACCGAACGGCATCCGCATCTCGAACACAGCGCGCAACTCGACCGTCTCCAGCGTCAACACACCTGAGCCCTGGTCATAGCTGTTGCCGCGAATCAGCCCTGCGTACTGAGGCACGTCATCCCAACACACAACGACAGTGCGCGCCCACGGCGTCGCAATGTCCCGCCATACCGACCCCGAAATCACAGTCGCGCGATCCCTCAACGTGAAGGAGTGACGCCCACTGCCCACGCCCGATATCGATGTTCGCCACCGGCTTGATCGCGGTTTCACTTCCAGAAGTCGCGCGCCCGAGATCGTGTCACAAATCCAGTGCGACCACATATCGACCGCCCCTCATCCGAATTTATCCGTCACGAACACGCGCATCGTCCCCGCAGAAGCGGCGTGCGTCACGCCGCCACCAGGCGGGATCGTCCACGTGCCACCATTCGAAACGATGCCGACCTGCAAGACCCCGTTTCGGTAGACCCGACCCGTCGCCATGTCGATGCGATGTGTCTGCCCGGCACTCAGAGACTGTGTGACCACGAACGTCTTTCCGCCCGGCCCGGTTACGGTGTAACCCGGCGCCGGGCCGGTGATCTCAATCACCGGAGCGACCGGCAACGTTCCACGGTTCACAGCCTGTTGCCCCTGCGCGTACGTGCGCGTCTCGCCCCACAAGTACGGATCAGGCGCTGTCACCAGAATCTGATACTTCGCGATCTTTCCGGGAACAACAACCACGGGCTCAGGGATCTCACCTCTTTGCACGTCCGCCCACCGGACTTCAGAGAAGTCGATATTCAACCGGCCTGTTCCCCCTGAACCCAGAAGGCTTGACACTCGATCTATCGCATGACGCTGCGCGTACTCCGACTCCGTGAGGATCAGGCCAGACCATCTGAATTCCTGCTCTTCCAGGTATCCAGGCGTCACAAACAGCCCTGCAGCGTTCGGCCGCGGCACTCGCTCGCGCCTCATCGACGCGCTGCGCTCGTACGACGCCAACGTGTAGTGCGGACCCGAACCACCTGAGCCCGCACCACCGTCAAACGTCAATCCGTCAATCCTCAACATCACGGCCCCCTGAACTTCGAAGCCATGTCCTTGTCGGACTGCTCCACTCGCGCTTCGATGTACTGCAAGAGGTCGACCCCACCCTTCGACTGAAGAATCACCCGCACTTCTGCAGGCGGCTGCTCGACGGTTGCGGCGCCCGGGTTCTGTTGGAACCCCATGTGCGCGCCGGTCTGCATCCATACGCCATATGACTGCTCTCGGCGCGCCGGATCCATCGAGATGTACGCCTCGGAGTACTCCTCAGCGAACTTGTGGATCCCGCCCGGCTGGTAGTCGTAGATGCCAGGTTCGAAACCCCCTGCGGCGAACTCCTTCACCCCATCGACGTACAACCCACCGGCCGCGTTCCCGTCAGGTGTAACGGTGTAGGTCCCCATCTGGATCGCCGCACCGTCCGCGATCACCTTCACCCGGATATCGCGGCCATTGTTCATCTGGATCCAGTTGTCCAGCTCGGCCTGCGCTGCAGCGGTCTTCGCGAGGATCTCAACCGTTTTGTCGGACGGCAGGGCGAAGATCTCGTCGGCCAACTGCCGCACCGCATCCTCACTGAACCCGGCCTCGGTCGCCGTGTTGATGAACGCGTCACGCTGCGCCGACAGCGTTTCGAGATACTTCTGAGTCGCATCGTCAGCCGACATCGTCGCCTGATCCTGCTCGAACTGTGCAGCCGCGGCATCCTGCGCCGCCCGCGCGACGTCGGCGAGCATCGCCTGATTCGCGGACCCCGATTCGGTGTTCCGATCGAGCGACAGCGCGAAACCTTCGAGCGACCCATTCGCCTGCTCGTAAGCGTCCTTCTGCTTCTGCACGTCCTCGGTTACTCCGGCAAGCGCAGACTGCCAGCGCGCGTTCGACGTCACGGCATCCTGCCCGACGCCGTTCGCTTCGTTGATCTTGTCGATGAGCCCGGATAGCTCCGAGTTCAGCTCTGAGACAGCGTCCGCCTCGTCGACGTACGCCTCAGCGGCCGTTCGCGACGTGTCGGCGCCCTTCTGAGTCGCCTCTTCAGCTTGCCGCGCCTTCGACGCCGCTTCATCGAGCGCGCCGATCTCACCTTCAAGCCCACCCTGCAGCAGCACGGCGGCGTCGTGCGCCTCCATGTTCGCGTCCTTCAAAGGCTTCGAGCCCTCGCTGATTCCGCGCTGAATCGCCGCGTTGACCTCGTCGAGCGCGTCCGCGTTCCCCGAGATCGCGTCGGTGACCGTAGCGATACTCAGGCCGAGCTGCTCAGCGTTGTCCGCGAGCGATCCCTGAGACGCCCACAGGAACGACTGATCCGCAGTCAGGTTCGCCGCGATCATGTCCCGAGTCGCCGAGGTGACCCGTTGCGTACCCTCGGCGAGCGTGTCGGCGTACGACTGCGCCTTCTGCTCGGCCGCAGCCTGCGCCGACGACACAGCACCGACGACGGCGACGAGCGCGGTCAGCGCGATGATCGCACCACCACCGACCAGCCCGAGCGTCCGCATCGAGATGCCAAGCGTCTGCAACGCCACCTTGAACTCGGCGATCTTCGGCACCGCGAGAAGCGCGGTCCCTCCGCTCAGCGCGATCATGCCGACCGTCGTACCGAGAATCCCAAGGACTCCCTGCACGGGGTCGGGCAGATCACCCATGAACCCGGCGAAGTCGGCCACACCATCCGCCGCGGCACCAATGGCCGGAAGGAACACGTCGCCGAAGTCGATCGCCGCGTCACGGATCGCATTACCGGCCATCGCGATCTTCGACTCGACCGTCTCGTATCGCTTCGCGGCCTCAATCGTCAGAGCGTTGTTGTCCTCGAACGCCTGATTTCCTTCAGCCATGGCCGCCGAGAACTGATCCGCAGCAGCCGACGAGCGCAACAGCGCGTCACGCATCCGAACCTCAGTGATCCCGAGATCCGCGAGGATGCCGAGCGTCGACTTCCCCTGCGCCTCCGCATTCGACAGGCCCTTCACGAACACTGCGAGAGCGTCCGCCGGATCCTTCCGCCACTTCTCCGCGAATTGCTCCGCAGACAGCCCCGCAGCCGCAGCGTACTGATCGAGCTTCGCTCCCCCAGTCTCCACGGATGCAGCGATGTCGATCATGACCTTCGACATCGCAGAGCCACCGGCTTCAGCCTCGATACCGACCGATGAGAGAGCGGTGGCAAGCCCGAGAGTCTGACCCTCTGTCAGCCCGATCTGCTTCCCGGCACCAGCGAGACGCATGGACATTTCCATGATCTCGCGCTCGGTCGTCGCATAGTTGTTCCCGAGCCCGACGAGCGCGGACCCGAGGTTCTGCACCTGACCCTGGCCGGTCCCCATGATGTTCATGAACCGGGCCATCGACGTGGCCGCATCGTCGGCCGACAGGTTCGTCGACTGCCCCATGTCGATCATCGTCTTCGTGAACGCCGCGACGTTCTCCCGCTCGATGCCGAGCTGCCCGGCCGCCTCAGCGACGGAAGCGATCTCTTCATGCGTGGCAGGCAGTACGCCCGTCAGACGACGCAACTGACCTTCGAGTGCCGCCATCTCTTCGTCGGTGCCGTCGACGGTCTTCGTGACCCCGACCCATGCCGACTGCCAGTCCGACGCAGCCTTCACCGACAGCGCCGTCGTCGCGACTAGCGCGGCGCCTGTGACCACGAGCCCACGGCCTACAGCATCAAACGCCTGCTTCTTCTGCGCCAGCTTGTCGGCCTCAGAGCCGACCGTCTGAGTGGCCTTCGCCGCAGCGAGCATGCCCTTCTCGTAGTCGCTGACCTGGGCAAGCAGTCTGACCTTGACAACGCGTTCGCTCACGGCCACCTCCAATATCGGGACGGCCGCTAAGCTCGGCGGCATGTTGATCGCGCTACTCGTGCTCGGCGTCGTGCTCGTCGCAGGCTTCGGCATCTTCGGCTTCGTGCTGCTCTTCAAAGTGGAGAGCGATCAGAAGAAGGTCGAGAAGAACGCTGAAGCGTCCCTTGACGCGCTGTTCGACGGCACGCCAGACGTGACCTTCTCCGGACACATGCGCAGCATGAAATTTCAGACCGTCGTGCTCGGCGGGAAGGCGCGCGGCTATAAGCTCGCGCACCAGTCCGGCGACTCCGGCGGCGCGTTCACGCTGCTCTTCGAGAAGCTCTAAGCCTTCTTCTCGGCACGCCAGATCAGCGCACCCATCGGCGCCTTCGGGTACTTCGCGCGGTACGCAGCTTCCGCCTTGTCGACCTCGGCCTGAGCCCAGTCGGTCGTCGGGAACGGCACGCGGAATTTGAACTGATTCTCCGGGTCGGTCGTTTCCGACAACAGCAACCCGTGACGGCCTCGCGGTGCGGCGTCAGCCCGCCGTGATGCGAGCAGCAGCACCTTCTCCTGGCGAGTGAATCGTGACTCCGTGACGGTCACCGTCACCCCATCGGGGCCGACCGTGTACGTCTTCGGAGTCCACCCGTTCAGCTCGCGGACCGTCACCCCTAGTTCGCGAGCTAGACGTGCTTCTTCAGCCGCTAGCCCGCTAAGCCTTTTCCCGCATCGCGCACCATCAGATCAGGTGCACGGTCGTGCGCGAACCAGATCGCCCGCACGACATCCTTCTGCGACTGTGAGGTGAGGCGCTTGAAAATCAGAGGCCACTTCGACTTCTCTTCGCCGTCCTCGCCACGACGACTCATGTCGTCCACCTCGTCACCATCGACGAGAGCCAGATTCGGGAACGCCGCCACGACAGCATCCGTATCGTATCCGACGTTCTGGTCTTGGATCACGCCCGCGCGCGGCGGATGCTTCAGCGTCAGCTCACGCCACAGATCCGGCGCCATCGGCAGGAACCGGACGCCGAGCGCGCGCTTCCCCAGCCGCACCGGCACCAGCTCCGGCTCTACCGCCGCGGTCAACTCGTCCGCTTCTGCGATCAAAGCATCGAGATCGATCATGTTGCCCCCTTGAAAATTCGTGGATCGCCGGAGAGGTTGTGCGGGGGCGGGCTCGGCGATACGCCCGCCCCCGGTAGACCGATCACGCCAGAAGCGCGACCTTCCGCTGCGTGATGTTCGTAATGAACGCCTGCTGCGAGATCGTGTCGATGCCGTTCTCCGTAGGAGCATCGGGGCGCTGCGCTCCGAGCACGTACGTGATGATGTCGACCTTCTGGCCTTCGTCCCAGTCCTCGGCGTTGTCGACGCCGCGACGGACGACGAACTGACCCTCGGAACCCTCCGTCAGCAGCACGGCCGCTGAGCCAGGGTTTTCACTGTCGACGTAGTTGAGGTTCAGCGTCTCCTTCTTCTTGCCGGGGCGCGACAGGTCCGTTTCGAGCGTGAGGCGCGGGTCGACCACCTCAGCCTGCGCGGTCTGCCAGTCGAACCCGCCCGGCGTGAAGCTGTACGTCATCGCCTTACCCGCAGCGACGATCGCCGCCGATGTGGCATCCACGTTCGCCGCGAGCTGGCCGATCTTCCAACGGCCGTCGGACTGGGAACTCTGAGGAATCAGATCCTTCGTCATGTTCACTCCTTCTTGATCCGGCGAGCGCCGGGCATGAAAAAAGCCCCCGCGTCGGCGAGGGCTGGTCGGGTGAGACTCACCCGGTGGGATCTGTCCGGTAGGTCAGATCGATGTCGATGTACGACAGCGGCGGCGACACCTTGTCGTCGTCTTTCGCATCCGACTCGTCGGCGATCTTGATCGGCCAGCACTTGCGGCCGGTCACGATCAGTACGTGTTTGTCCATCTGCGCGGCGAACGCGGTAGCGACGTGCCGAGCGGCGGCGGGGTCAACGCCCACGCAGCGGCCGACGACCCGCATCGTTCTACTGACTTCAACGGATCGGCGCTCGGAGAACTGAAGGTGCACGGCGTCGGGGCCGAGGTCGTGCAGCACTACGTACGACGCCCGCACGATCTGCCCGTTCGCGTCGAGCGGCGCCCGCGTATCGTGCACGGTCAGATTCGGCCGTGCCCGAGCCCGGGCGATCACCTTCTCGAAGTGCTCCTGCCGGTTCATGCGTGGCCCCGCAGAAGCGCGGATGCCGCGCCACCGATCGAGTCGAGCTTCGCTTCAGCGAGAGACTGACCCACCGCGATCTCGATGCCGCGGTCCAGCTCTTCCTCGGCGAACTTCTCAGCACGAACACGAGCACGAATCGGCTTCACACCGATCGGTGTCGACTCCGGGTCGTCGAAGATACCGGCCGACGGCACCAGGCCACCCTTGCCGGTCTTCCCGCCGTACCGTTCCAGGTTCGGCCCGACCTCGGCTTCGATGACACCCTGACCGAACCCGCTGTAGTCGCGCACCGTGTAGTCGATCGCCGCCGTGTACTGCTCACCAAGCGGTGTCCCCTTCGCGAGCTTCCGCCACTCGTTGCGGGTGCGTACTCCCGTCTGCTCGACGGCCTGCGCCGCCTTGTGGGGCATCAGCCCCGCAGCGTTCGTCAGATCCCGTTCGATCTGCACAAGGCCTTCGAAGTCGACACTCATTGTGTTTCCTCGATCGTGAATCGCCGAGACGACGGGTTCGACCGGAACCGACGTGCGCCGATCTTGAAGACCGCGCCCGCCATTTCCGGATCCGTCTCCGATGCGAGCACCACGACATGATCGTCACGCCCGACGCCCGCGGAACCCTCGACGGGGAGCTTGATCTTCCCGACCTGCTCCACGAACGCCTGATCCGCAGCATTCACCGACCGAGGTTCCGTGGAACCGAAGTTCAGCCCGCACTTCCCCTCGTAGGTGACTACCGGCGGGATCTCGACGTAATCCAGCAGCTCGTCGCTCCAGACCTTCTCACCCGACCCTGGCTTCGTGATCCGACACAGGTCGCGCATGTCCGCCTGCGCTGCGCGCTGCGCCCGCCTGAGCGCAGAGTGCGAGATCGCCATCAGCCACCACCGAAGCTGACGTTATAGACGCCAGGCAGGTACGCGGCCGTGGCGCCCTCGGCACCCGCGAGCAGCCGCCCGCGCTCCGTCTCGCTGATGTAAAGCTGACCCGACGAGACTGCCTGATCGACCGTCTCCTGGAAGGTATCCTCTCCGAGCTGACGGCGGGCATCCGGGTTCCGAAGAACACGGATGACCATCGCCACCATGACGCGCGCCACCGAATCCGCACGCAAACGCGAGGGATCCGACTCGTCGAGCGCGAGACGGCGGACGACGCCCGGGATCTCATCTTGAATGATTCCCCAGGCGTCATCCAGCCACTGCGTCGCCGCAGAACGCTCTTTCAGCTCGCCGGACTCTTCCAGAGGACGCTCGAATGCCGCCTCCAGCCGAACAATGTCGGCGATTGGATTGGTCATGCGTCCCCCATTCGGGTCACTCGGCAGTGATGCCGTCGACCTCGTTCGCCGCTTCGATCAGTTCCTTGCGCTGCACCTTCTCCAGATCGAAGCCGTGATCCGGCTTGATCTTCGTCAGGTACTCGAACCACACAGCCTTATTGCCCTGCACCGGGTGCGGGCGCTCAGGCTTGCCGTCGTCTTCCTGCGCGTCGTCGGAGCCGCTCTCATCGGGCTCCCCGGCATCGTCTCCGGAGCCCGCGTCGTCGGAGTCGGGCTGCGCGCCCGCCCCTCCCGCGCCACCGACTTCCGCCAGAGGCGCGTCGGCCTGCTCGACCTGGGGCGCTTCGCCCTTGATCTTGTAGCCCTGGCGCTTGAAGAACTGGAACGCGGCCGACTCGGTATCGACCTCCGCGCGCCCCTCGGAGAAGGTGACGCCGACGATGCGTCGGTTAACCTTCCCCGGGGCGCGGACAATGACGATCGCCACTTACTGAACCTTGACGCGGAACGCGCCCGCTGCCTTGGTGGCCTTGACCGCCAGGCCGACCGGGCCAAGCTCGACTTCACCGGTCTTCACAGCACCGGAGGTGGTGAAGTCGGGGAGCCACTGCTGTAGAAGGTTGCCTCCCGTGACGGACGCACCGTGCACGCCGTCGAGACCGAAGCGAACACCGTACAGCGAGGTGACGCCGGTTACGCCGTCAGTGCCGATGATGTCGGCGCTCGAACCAGACTGCTTACCGAGATCCACGAACGGGATGTCGCGGAACGTCGAAACGACCTGACCCCACTCGTCCTTCGTGGTGTTGTAGAAGCCAATCAGGTCGGCGATGTACTCCAGCACGGACACGCCATCGGCGTTTCCGTAGATGACATCTACGCCATCCATCGTGCGCAGCCACGCGGTGAGCGCGCGCTTTGCCGCCAGCGCGTCCGACTTGTCAGCGAGTGCCGAGAAGTCGTGCGCCGTGGTGCCGGTCGCGAAGCTCTCCGTGCTCGTGCCGGTCACCGCAGCGTCGATGCCGTCGAAGCCAGGGCTTGCCTCATCGAACGCGGCCTCGGTGCCGTTGATGAACTCGTCCACGAAACGTGCGACGGACGACTTCACGAGCTGTCCCTGCTGGAACACGATCTCGTTCGTCTGCGCGTTGCCGAGGTTCGCCAGCACGCGGTCGACCTTGTACGTGCCACCAAGGGGCGACAGAGGCACGGTGAAGCGCTCGCGCTTCGCGTCTTCCGCGACGTACTCGGCATTCTGCGCACGGAAGTCCGCGCCGCGCTCGGTCTTCACTCGCGTGTAGCCGTAGACCAGCGAGGCTCCGGCCGTTCCGGGAGACACGCTGTCGTCGAACGTGATCCGGTTGAGCACCTGTGCGCTCTGCTTCCGGAACTCATCAATGATGTGGAAGTCGATGTCATCCTGCGTGTTGACCGCAGCATCTGCAAGGGTAATTGCCATGTGTGATTCCTCCGATTAGTTCTTGTTGACTCGTGCGGCGACAGCCTCGGCGAGGCTCCCAGCGCGCTTTGTGACTCCGGACGATGCGCCGCCCGTGATTCCGGCATCCTTCGCGGATGCCGTGGATGGTGCGCGCATCGCGAGCACCGCAGCGACCTGATCAGCAAGGGCTTCCGCAGTCGTTGCCGTCAGCAAAACTCGCTCAGCCTTCGTGATGCCGTGATCGTTGGCGTACCGGAGCTGCAACGTCTCCGCGGCCTGGCCACTCAACGTCGCGAAATCCGCGCGAAGCTGGCGTAGCTCGGCTTCGACTTCCGCGGGCACACCCGGCATGGGAGGTGCTGCAACGGGATCCGCAGCGGCTACCGGCGCGGCGGGCGCCTCTGGGACGACCGGCGCCGCGGGAGGGAGAGCCGCGACCGGCGCGGCAGGCGGGGCAGGCTCGGCGGGCACTGCCGCAGGCGCGGCAGGCGGCGAGCTACTTCCCGTGGCTTCGGGGCCGTTGAACATCAGGAACGGCGGCAGGCGGCGTCTGAACATAGACGTACTCCTTTGGTTGGCATTCGCCAGGCGGCGATGCGGGGCGAAGATCAGAGGTAGCGGAGCGCTTCGGCAAGACCGGCGCGGCGTCCGTTCGTGGCGGCGTACCGCTTTTGCATCTGCTGCCAGATGCGTTCGTGCACGACGTCGGCGCGGTCGTCGTTCAGGCCGAGCGCATCGACGAGGCGGAGAGCGTCGCGCCCTTCGGGTCGCCTTGGGTCAATCGCGGCGAGCTGCCGCTGCAAACCGGACTCCAACAGATCGAGCCGCTCCGGCGTAAGCGGCAGACCACGAGCATTCGCGGCAACGTCAGCACTGTTCGGCCCGATCGAGCGCGGCACGTACCCATTTCGACGCGCATACTCCAGACGGTAGTTCGCATCGAACAACCGTTGCTCGGCGGCGGTCATCGTCGCCCTATCGAGAGGGTCGCGCACGCCGGAGGCACGTGCTTGCAGCACCCTGTCACGGGTGCTTCCAGCGACGACCGGGCGGGATATCGGAGCCGCGAATCGCTCGGCCTGCTGACGTATCGTCTGCTCGCCCACGATGTAACCCTCGCGACGCATCAACTCGATCGCCTTCGCCCGACTCGATCCGGCTTCCTTATAAATATCGTCGAGGGTCATCTTCGACGGCGTGCCGTACTTCTGAGCCGATCGCGCGGAAGTGAGCCCGCGGGTTTTGACGTTCGACACCCGGTAGATATCTCCGCCGTCACGGATCGCTTGCGCTCGGGACTTTCCCCATGCCCGATCCTGCTCAGCTTCCGACATCGCGTTGAACGCTTCGTACGGATCCGTCGTCATGTCTCCGGCGATGTTCTCGGCAGATGGAATGTGACGGCAGTCGCATAGTGGGTGCCGCTGAAATCCCTTGTTCCACCGATACCATCGGCCCGCGAGGATGATGCAGCGGTGACAGCTCGAACCGCTCAGCATCCGCACATAACCCGCTATACCCGCCGAGGTGAGTCCGGCCTGCACTGCGTTGCGGTCGGCATCGGCGAGCAGCGAGGGCACTGCGACGTCGAGGAACTTACGACCCTGGAGCAGCGCGGCGCTCGGGGCGAACCCGGCGCCGACTGCCTGCTTGGTGCGGATGACTGCCGTGCGCAGCACTCCCGCGAGCGGGGCTCCGAATCGGTTCATCCCGGCGAACGCCGCCGCCGAGATAGGTTCGATCTTGCCCGCGTTCTGACCCGTCTCGGTGAGCACGCGGGGCAGGTAGGCGATGCCGCCTTGCGCCGCCTGATACTGCGCGGTCTGAACAGTCGCTGTCAGCGACTCCCCTACCCGCGTCCATCCGGCGTCGAAGTCGACCCCTACCTGTCCCCAGAGCGTTCTAGTCGAACGAATCGTCTCCGCTGCCAGCTCCTGTTGTGAGCGGTAGTGCTCCGTTGCTGCTGTTGGAAGCATCCGGCACACCGCCCTTCACGAGACTGCGCAGATCGTCGTCCAGTTCCTTGTCGGCCATCTCCAGCCATCGCTGCACCTTCGGCTGATTCGCGCCCGGGATCATCTCCCATGCGGCTTCACGCGGGAATCCGGACGTGATGAGCTTTTGAATGCCGTCGACGATCTGACCGAAGCTCTTGATCTCGGTGTCGGCGTACAGCATCTCCATGTCGGGCTTCGGCTCAGGTCGGCCGGATGCTCGCGCGGTCAGCGTGAACAGCTCGACCATGCCTTCGTTCGCGTAACGCTTCAGCTCACCCTGCAAGCTCGTCAGCGTCGACTCCGCGCCTGAGATCGCATCCCCTGAGAGGTTCGCCATCCGGCTGAGAAGGTACTGCGGCGGCACCTGCGACGTGGCGAAGAACTGCGTCAGAAACTCGGTGAGCATCGTGACATAGTTCGCCAGGTTCGACTCTGGCATGTCGAAGACCTTCGTCTGATCTCCGTTGAACACCAGCATCCGGTCGACGGCGGCACGGCCGAACTCATTCAGCAGCGGAATCTTCCGCCCCTTCGAGTCGAGCGCATACGAACCGTCTTGGTTCTTCTGGTAGACGATCTGACCGGACTCGTCACGCATCACCGGGTCAAACCCGGTCACGACGCGCTGACGGAACGCCGAGAACTGCATCGCCAACAGCATGTTGAAACGAATCGTGTTGATCGCGTTCTGCTGCGGAATGAGCGGATCGACCGGCGAGAATACTTCACCGTTCGCGTTCGCTCGGTAGTCGAACGTCACGAACGGCACGGCCTTCATCGAGTGCGTGCCGCCCTTGCCGGTCGGTTCCCACCCGCCGCCCTGCCGTTCAAGCTGCATCCAGGATGCGTCGTCGTAGACATACGCGATCTGGTCTGCTTCGCGCGCCCCATTCGGGACTACCAGTGCGTTCGGCGTCTTCTGCCGCTCGACGATCTTCACGGCGTACTGAGTCGTGAACGGGTCATCCGGGTCAGGATGCAGGTAGACGTTCCGCACGGACTGCGGGCGAATCATCGGTCGGTCGCGGTTCGACGTGTTCTCCCACACCGACGCGATCCCGCGGCCGTGCGTCATCATCGATTCGTAGATGATCGTCTGCCGGGCTTCGAGCTTGTTCGCCGCCCACCCGTCACGCCACAGTGCCGCGTCTTCGTCCTTGCCGAGCCCCGTCCGGAGCCCTTCGCAGCGCATCCGCTGAATCGGGGCGAACACCGGTAGCGGCATCCAGTTCGCGATCGCCTGCTCGCGCAGCGCCTCGTGTTCCTCACCGATCCCGGCTGGCGCCCAGGGCTTATCCTGGATGCCGCCGACGTAATCCTCGCGACGCTTCATCTGCTTCGCGAGCTTGCTCGTACTCCCCAGTACTTCGTACCCAACGGAGGCGCGAGCCTTTGCTGTGCTCAGTTCCATGCGTCTCCAATCAAGAGAACGAATACATCGCGGTGCTCACGCCCTGTCGGTCAGGCGTTGCGCCTTCCGAGCGGGTGAAAGCGAACACGGCGAGGGTCAACGCGACGAGCGGCGAGATGTCGGTCGTGTCGCGGCGGTGCCACAGCCACTCACCGGCCTCACCGGGAGTGCGCTTCTTGCCCGCCTCCACGGCGTCATTCAGATACACGTCATCGAGGTGCACGAACAGTCGCGGCGCGTCCGGATCATGGCGCCCGTGCTCGTCGACTGGCCCCATGATGAGTTCTTCGAAGAACCCGCACGCCTGCACATGCTCGGAGTAGCTGATCTTCGCAATGTCGATCGACTCAGCCTCGAAGCGAGGAATGAGCTTGCCGGGCGACCCCTTCGGATCCAGCACGACAGCCACCGGCCCCCACCGCTGAATGATGCCCTTGACGTACTCGACAACCCATCCCGTGCCTGAGCCTCGGCGGATGATCTCACCTTGCAACTTCGGGCCTGACTGCCAGCGCCCACCCTTGCGGATCGCCTGCCTGCCGACGAGCGCGACCGACGACATCGAGCCGTCGAAGTTCACGTCGATCGCCAGCGCCACAGCGCCCCGGCGAACATGGTTCGGCACGCCGCCCCACATCATCGAGTCCTCATCGGCGAGCGACGCCCACCGCTCGCCGTCAATAACTCGCGTTCCGGCTGACTCGTCGAGAATTCCAAGGTGCTCACGCCCGAACTTGCTATCGTTCGGCGTCGCCGCTCGCAGCTTCGCCAGCTTCGCGAGCGTGATGCGCCCCGACTCGGTAGCCGGGTTCGCGCCGCGCTGCACCTCCGGATCGTCGAAGTTCGCCTTGGGATCCGCGGAATACTCGCGGTACGCGAGAGATGGATCCTTTGGCCGGTCATCCTCCTGACGCCCGCGCGCCATGATGCGCCGAAGCACTTCCGAACTGTCCAGCGCCGCCGACGACGTGTAGATGATCATCGGGTTCGCGACGGCCGCCAGGGTGGCCATAATCGCGGCCAACGTTTCTTCGGGAAGATCGTACGCCTCATCGAGAATGATCAGGTCAGCGGTGAACCCGCGTCCCGAGCCTTTCGACCGCGCGAGGAAACGGAGCCGCGCCCCGGATTCAAGCTCGATGCCCTCTTCGCCATTCGCCGTGCGGATGCCGACAACTCGGGATCCACGGCGCTTTACCAGCGCGTACAGCTCCGGCGTTCCTTCGATGATCGCCTTGATGCGCAGGAACGCCTCTTGCGAAGTCTTGAACTCATGCGCCGTGTGGATCACCAGACGCGCATCGAACAGGACGATGAACGCCAGCTCGATACAGGCGAGCACTTCGCCCTTACCGTTCTGACGCGGAACTACAAGACAGAACTCGAACGCGGCCCACTGCCCATCAGCGGCATACGCCAGAGCATCGCGCACCGACTCTCGCTGCCACTCATCCAGCAGCGTGCCGGAGAGTTCGTACAGCTCGATCGCCGCATCACCAGCACTGCCGCTACTTCGCGGAACGCTTCGAACGCGCGGCGGGACGACCTTGCTTCGCGCCGAGGGCCTCCTTGATGTTCGCGACATTAGAAGGCACCTCCTTGGCGCCCTCGTCGCTCTTCACACCCTCGAACGGGGCGATGAGCTGCCGCAGCGCCGCGGCGTGCATTCGGGCTTCCTTCATCGGGTCATTGATCAACAGCTCGACTACGCCGTCATCAGTACGTGGGAGCTTCAGCCGGAACCATGCGTCTTCATCACCATTGATGAGGTCATTGAGCTTTTCGAGTCGATCAGCGATCCGGCATGCTTCGACGAGGTTCTGCTGCTCGATCTCGGACAACTTTCGCCCGGTCGCGATTGATTTCCACAAGCGCAGGCCACGAGCGCCGAGCTTGTGCGGATTGGCCCTCGAAACCACCATCTGAGCCCCCCGTGAAACATTTCGGTCAGAATGCGGGGAGAGAAAAGTCGACTCCCCGGCGGTCCACGGCCGAGAGGGGCGAGGGGGTGACCCCCACCCCTCTCGATTCGTGCGGGTTTCATGCCTCGCGGGGCATGTGTGTCACCACTTACGTGAGGTGCGTGACCTCACGCGTGTTCCATCACCAAAGGATGAGTTGCAGGACAGGTGGGTGAGCCTGAGCCTTGATCGGATAGCTACCGTCTCAGGTGTGGGGTGTGGGTCCAGGTGGTGCACTGATGCGGACTTACCATTCACCTTGCCGTTGCGGTCCTTATACGGGATGGTCTTGTCTACTCTGCGCTTGCAGATGTGGCAGTGGGTCTCCTCTGCCTTCACCCGTATGCAGACCGCACGCCAAGCAGCCCCCGACCGGACGCCCGCCATCAGTCGCCCTCTGCTGCGATCCGTGCTTCGAGGTCGGCTACTCGCTCAGTCCACGTGGTGTGACCAGCCTTCAGGCCATCAAGCCGTCGAGCGAGATCCTTACCTCGGGCGGTAGTGCGCCGCCTCTTGGGCGCCATGTGCTTCCACTCGGCCAGTTGCTCCCCGAGCTGGGCCAGGAGAAGGCGGGCGGTAGTGAGCTGCGCGACAAGCGGGCGTTCCTCATCCCCCCTCATACGTCACCACCGAACACTGCGGCCACGATGCGACGAGCGCCAGGCTCAGGCAATGCAGGCTCGCGTGATGGCGCGAGCACCAGGGTGAGTGCGGCGAGGATGACGAGCACGACCCATGTCCGCCTCATGAGTACACGACCTTGCCACCCGTTGCAGTGAGCACCCCAGCAATGTCATCGCGGAAGCGATCTACCTTCGACCAGTCGTTGCTGTCGAACACGCGGTGTGCGTCGTTGTCGATGAACACAACATCTGCGCTCAGCCCGCGCATGCGGCTGCTGCGAGGCGTGGCAAAGTTGATGCGGCCACCGCTCGGCAGGCGCACCGATTCGTCACCGTTCGCCACGCGAATCTTCGCGCCGAAGCCGTATGCCTCATTCGGCTCACGGAACTCCTGCACCGCATCGCGCACCGCGCGGTGGTCGCGCTCGACGACGATGATTCTCTCGCCCGCGGCTGCGGTCATGAGCATTGCTGTTGCTGCGTACTTGTTCATGGTTGCCCCCATAACGACGACAGCCCGGCACCACAACGGGCCGGGCTGTCGTCAAACGTGTTTGTCAGAACGTGTATCGCGAATGAGCATGCATGCCGTTGATGCGCGCCTGCATCTGGTCGAGCCATCCGCCGGTCAGCGTGAGCGCGGGCTTCGGTTTGTCTCGCCCGCTCAGGTACTCCTGCACCTTGCCGAGTTCCACGTTTGACAGCGGCACGAACACCTCGACGCCAGGCTTCGAGCCTTCCTCGTGGACGATCGCCCACTGTGTTGCACCTTCCAGCGGGAGCAGACCAACGTCGAGATGCTCCAGACGCTTCAGGCGCTCGGCTCGCTCGGCCTGCTTCAACTTGCTCTGCCGTTCTGCATACTCACGTGCGGTGCGCCGCTGCTCACGCTTACGCAGGTACTCCGCGTCACGCTCGAACATGTCTCGCGCCGTCTCAGCGGCGGCGAGCTGCGCCTTCAGTTCAATCTTCGATGCCATCATGTGCCCCTTCTATTGGTGGATCAGTCGACGAACGGGTGCACCAGATCCGGCTCGTCGCGCATGACCACGCGATCCACCGTGCTATCCGGAACCTCACCGCCGTAGAACTCTTCGAGCGCACGCCTCTTCGCGTCGCGCTCCCCCGGTTCGTGCACCATTGCAACTCCCCTCGGAAAAGCGGGGCCACTTCTATACCGCGGCCCAGGCTCGCGGTGATCCCCTTCACGGGCGGGTAGCCCATTCCCTCAGCGGGAAGCGTTGGAGGGTGCGCCGACTACAGGCATGAGGCCAGGGCCGGCGCACCCGGTTGCCCGTGGAAAACCACGACGGGCGGCGTGAGGGAGCGTCCTCCCACGACATCGGCCACGGACGGCTGTACAACCGCTACCCGTGCGACATCGGTCAACGCTGGCCGAGCAGGATTCGAACCTGCGCCCGTCTGATCAACAGTCAGTTGCTCTGCCACTGAGCTACCGGCCAATACGACGACGCACCCTCGCCATAGCCGTCAGGTGCGTCGGGCGCGGCATCCCGGCTGGGGTCGATCAAGCCGCGCTAGTTGTGGGAGCAGCAGGAATCGAACCTGCCGTGAAGTGGTTTACAGCCACCCCTGTCACCTTGACGCGTCTACTCCCGTGTGTCGTGGTGTCTCACGCCACGACCTCGTGCCCCGCATTGTTATGGTGTCCGGGGTTGCCATCGAGCGCTACTCGGTGACGAGTGGCGCAGTCTCCGCGATTGCCTTGTGCGCCCACATGCTCGCGTTCTCAAGCTCAGTGAACGCCACCGACTTTGCGCGCCCATCCGGAAGCACCTCATCAAGGAACCCGGCGAACAACCGGAACTTCAGGCGCGTATCCCGGTGAGCCGGTAACGTCGCGTTCGCGCCTTCGATCGTCGCCTTGTGAAACCCGAACCGATGCTCAATCTCTGCACTTCCAAGAGCCATGTCTGCCCCTCTCAATTACTCAGAGCACCGTGAGGCTCTGAAGGTCGAAGCCGTCGCCCGTGACATCGAACGTCAGCATGCCCGGGTCGCTGTCGTCGCCCGCAATGTTGCGGAACCAGTCAGACCCGTTGTCGAGCGTCGGCGATTGCAGCCACATCTTCGCCTTACCGGTACGCGTACTGCGCCCAGTCGGCTGAACAACAAGGTGGTGATAGTGAGCGGTCAACAGGATGTCCGCATCAGCGACCGGCTGACCGCCGTGCTGCTGCTTCTGCCACCACTCGATTGCCTTGCCCGGTGAGAACTGGTTGCCGTGAACGACACCAATGACGGCACCTCCCACGTCGAACGCGATCGAGTCGTCATACTCAGCCGGGTAATGCCACGTCGCCCGGATGCCAGAAGCTTCAGCGAGCTTCGCGACCTGCCTGTGCACGTGTAATCCGAGATCGTCACCCGGTCGCCCGAGGTTCTGCTTCCCCGATCGCCAGGCCGTGTGATTCGAGGTGACCGTGAGCACGTCCACCGGAGCGAACCGCGCCAACAGTTTCACGAAATCGAACACGACCGTGCCGGCGAGATCCATCTGCTGAGCCAACGACAGATCATTCGTGAAGTACGGGTTACCGCCTGACTCGAAGTTCTCGAACAGGTCACCCGCCTCGACGAGCACGATCTTCGACGGACGCCGGGCACGTAGACGTTTCTCCAGCGCCTGCCGTGTCGACTCCAGCCGTTCGATCAGCTCGGGCGTACCACCACGACTGCCGACCTTCCCGGCCTGCACGTCGCCAAGCACGACGACCATCGTCCGGTCATTCTCGGCCGGGGCGAACAGCGACTGCTTCCGGCCGCGTGCCGAGGCGAACAACGCAGGAAGGTCGATCTCCAGACTCTTGCGCCGGAACAGTGCCCGGTAGCTGTGGAGCTGCACGATGTCGCGGTGACCGCCCTCGGTGCGCTTCGACTGCTGCCATGTGGAAGCACGAACAGTGTTCCCAATGATCTCGAACGCGGCCGGGTCGAGCCCGAACTGCTCGAAGACGTGATCCCAGTTCGTCAGCTTGTCCTCGGAGCGGATGCCCGAGAACTCACCGCCGATCGGTTCGCCGTCGTCTCCATACTCGATCTCAGCGTTCTCACGAGGGCCATCCTGCACCGGAGGCTCGGCGAGCGCGTCAGCGAGACTCACTTGCCAGTGACCTTCCGCCGATAGTCGCGCATTGACGACTGAGAGACGTCCAGCCCTTCCGGCTTCAACGTCCGCGCCAACGCCGCCGATGACCAATCCTCGTTGCGCACCGCGGCATCGAATGCCTTCCGGTCGCCGTCATCCAGCTTGTCGCGCCAGATCTCGATGCGCGACTTGTAGCCCGTCGCACTCGGCGGCGGTGTCTTCAGAACATCTTTCAGCGCCATCAGGCACCCCCTTCAAAGAAAACCCCGCGGCCACGAACGCCAGTCGGTCACGCGCCCAGCTCTCTTCTCACCGGCTCGCGGCACGCTGACTAGCAGTCCGTGCCATCGCCTCGGCGGTCATCAGAGAACGGCTGAACGTCGCGCCTATAGTGAGGGCGAGCAGCAGCGGGGAAGATTTAGTGGCCGGGATCGGGGGCAACGACCCCGGCCGAGCGCAATAAAAAAGACCCGGAACCACCATGTGGTCTTCCGAGTCTGATCGCGCTTGCGCTAGCTTAACACACAATCGGGACAGTTGGTGACACTTGATTCTTGCTCCGACGATCGCCACCCCGGTTCATGCGCGCTGCCCTCTCGGCCGCGAGCAGATCCGACTCCCGCACCCTCCCGAGCACGAACGTCAGCAGCCCCTTCGCTTCCCAACGGCGGATCGTGCGCACATCACGCCCCACACGATCCGCTGCCCCCTGCCTATCGAATATCGCCATCAGCCGCCGAGTACCTGCGCCATGCCCCGTGCGGCATCTGGTCCCCTCATCGCACCTTCGGCGAGCACCATGATTACCTTGCCCTGATCAGATGGGCTCACGAGCGCGATCGCCGCCGAGTACGCCATCAGACGAGCACCCGGCGCAGGAAGCTGCGCCGCATTCGCCAGACTTTCCAGCGCCCGCGCAATCATCTGCGTGCCCGCTTCGAGAACCGGAACATCGCCCACCACTTCAGGCGATCCCACGGCGTGACCTTCACCGTCTTGCGTTGCGGTGCGACCGGGTGCCGCGGTGCCGGATCCTCCGGACGCAGACGCCACTCCCCCGGCTCGGTCGGCACGAGCGGCAGAACCTCGTCGAGCAGATCATCCTGCACCGTCGTAACCGGCATCCACGGCGCATCCACTGTCCGTCGAACCTCAATCACATGCGTCTGCATCTTTTCCTTCTCCCTGCCACCATCGGCTTTGCCAGGCTCCCCGCTCGCGAAAGATCGCGCGCTCAGAGCGAATCTCGTCGTATGTCTTTCCTGCTGTCACCGCCACGAACGTGGCCTCGCCGAACTCATCTCGCCGGATGGCCACCAGTCCTCGACGGTTCGCGCCGCGAATCCGGGCACGCTCGCGGGGGTAGTCCAGCCCGACGCCACCCAGCGATCCACTGGACAGACGCTGCTTCATGCGGCCTCCACTTCACATTCGCGAGCGGGCACCCAGTAGTGCCCGTGAATCAGACCATCGGGAACGATGAACAGCTCATCGTCCTCATCGTCGTAATGAGTTGCCGGGCCTACGAGCACGTTCGGCCCGTGCGACCATCGAACGGTCTTTCCGACCAGCGGATGCCCTTGCCGTTCGCGCGTCATGCGGCATCCTTGATCTTCTCCGTGCGGCCCGACTTCTCGGCGAGCTCGTCAAGCTCCACCGGATTGAACCCGTACCAGTGCTTCACCGACTCGCCAGGCTCCGGCACGAACACGACGACCGGCGCCCCGAGATACCCGAGCGCCTTCGCCTCCGCGAGATACGCAGGATCGGCCGTGTGCTTTTCCTCGAACTCGATGCCGCGCTCATCCAGATACCGGATCGTCGCCCGGCACGGCTGGCACTTGTCCTTCGTATAGACGGTGACCGTCACGCATTCTCCCTCTGCGCCTCCAGGCGCTTGATCTCGTCCGCGATGTACCAGCGGGCCTTCTTCAGATCCTCGATCTGCGTCGCCGCGGCGACGCCGCGGCGCTTTCCTTCAGCCCGGCACGCCACAGATACTTCATCGCGTTGCCCACGTTGAAGTTCCGGTGCCGGGTGATCGTGATGCACTCCACGCCCGACGGGTCCGACGTGTAATGCGGCGGCTGATTCACCGCATCGAGTGGCGGCACCTGCACGACCGCCATCAGCAGGGCACCTCACGGCCAGCGAACCGAGCAGCCGCCTGCCGAGCCTTCAGATACGCTCCGCCCCACGTCGGGAAGTGCTCGTCGATGCCCACCACATACCAGCAGCCATCGCCCGCGCGCTTCACCTTCGGCTTCCACATCACCGGTCAGTCCTCGCCCATCATGATGTCGAACTCGGGGATGATGTTCTGCGGCTTCAGGACGATGCGCGTGTGATACTCCGAGACGTCGATCGGCTTCTCCTGAGTGATCGCCACCGAATCCTGGTCGCCGAGCAGCAGGAAGTGCTTGCGGTACTCGTCCGCCCCCTGCTTGCACGTGATCTCCAGCGCGCCCGCCAGGAACGAATCAGCCGACTCCATCGAGCAGCGGCCCTCGGCGAAGAAGATCGTCTCCCCCGTGATCCCGTTGACCGCGATGATGGTCCGACTGATCTCGAACGCCTCAGCAGCGGTCGACAGGTTGCGGCTCGCGTTGTCCGCGTCACTGGCACATCCGGCCAGCGCCATCACTCCGACGGCGACCCCCGCGAGCGCCGCCCCGATCCTCGACTTCTTCATGCTGCCTTCCCTTCTCTGCGGCTGAACGCGTCAGCCCAGAAACCATCAACGTCATCGGGTGCCACCCACCCGCATTTCGCGCACTCGTAGCGCGTCTCATCCCCCGGCAGGGCCGGAGGTGTCACCTTCACCGCACGGACACCACACGACGGCACCGGGCACGGCTGAGCAGCCCACCACGGGTCTTCCCGAAGCGACCACCGCTCAAAGATCGTCCGCAACGTCCACTCATCCCGAGACTCCGGCCTACCGATCACCGCGTCGGCGAGCTGCACGATCTCGGCGCGCTCCGACAACACCGAAAGCCCGGCGAGGATGTCACGCACCGCATCAGCCGCGAAGTCGTACATGACCGACGCCCCGGCACCCACCGGCACCTGCATACGACCATTCGGCAACCGGCCCTCCATAACCTCCCGAGTCGACCACAACACCGTCACAATGAAATCCGGTGCATCAAGCAGCTCCACCGGAACCGGAGGCGGCGCATGCGTCCGCCCCGACCCCCCGGCACTATTCGCCTTCGCCGCATAGTCGGTGCCCTTCAGCGGATCCGTCATCGCCCGCAGATGCGCCAGCATCTCCGGCGCCCCCGCAATCAACCCACGCATCCGACCGAAACACTTCCCACAGATCAGCGACCCGCCGACCGTCTCGCGCGGAACACACCCACGGCATGCCCCCGGCCCACCAGGACCATAGTCGGGACATGCCGCGAAATGCTCACCGCGCTTCACACACCCACGTGCGCACGGCTCACCGGTCAGAATGGCGTATCGTCTCCCCACGAACCCGGCGTCGCCCACGCGTCAGCCGAATCCTGCGGCGGCGCGGCATCCTGCTGACGCGGCGCGGTCGGCACGATCGACACCTGAGCGAACCGCAATTCGAGATTCACACCGCTCTTGCCGTTCGCCTCCCACGCACGCAGCGCGGGCATGCCCTCGACGATCACCGCCGTGCCCTTCGCGAGCTTGTCAGCGAACAGCTCTGCATCACGGTTCCACAGCGTCGCCTGCGTCCACAGCGTCGGCCCGGCATCCACATAGTGGTTCGTCTGCTTATCGAGCCGACGCGGCGTGAACGGGACCGACAGCCCCAATACCTTGTCACCGTTCGGCGTCGTTCTCAGCTCCGGATCACGGGACAAATACCCGGCTACCTTCATCGTTGCCTGCTGCCTCATACGTTCTCCTTCACGATCATCAGCCGCCCAGCCAGGACAGCATGTGCCTTGCTCTTCGTCCTCAGATCCGCGCTCCCCAGGCAGTGCGCGTGGTAGCTCGCAACCGTGGCCCGCTGATCCTTCACGGGCGGCAACACCTGTGCTCCGCTCTCGCGCTCGACAACTCGACTCACGACCACCAGACCTTCCCGCACGAGCACACCCATCGACCTCGCATCACGAAGTCCGGCCAGCGCTCACACGACACCCGATGCACGAGCATGTGCCAGAGCATCACGCCGGATACCTCGCGTCCATCGCCCGCTTCTCGGCGGCGATGATCTCGGCGCGGCCGGGCCGATGGGCTCCGCAGCACCATCGCCCCTCTATCCGCACGAGCGCTTCACGCTCACACTCGGCGCACTGCTCACCCACTCGGTCAGCTTCGAGCACTCTCCGCACGAGTTCGCACTTCTCGCGCCGCCCCTTCTCGGCCGACGCTGCCGCCTGCTCCGGTGTGAAGATCGACAGCCCCGCCAGACGGTCTTCGAACTTCGCCTTGTCCCACAGGTGCGGCCACACTCTGCACGCGACGCGCTCCACTCTTCGCTCCGATATCTCCGTCATGCCCCTGGCCCTCCCCATCCGTCTGCGAATCCCATGTCTGACATCTGCTGGTAGTGGCCCTGCCATGCCAACGAGACTTCGCCGGTCGTACCGTGCCGGTTCTTCGCGACGATCACACCGACCTCGCCACGCTTCGACTCGTCGTCATCCCGCCACAGCAGAAACGCCACGTCGGCGTCCTGCTCCAAATCCCCCGACTCGCGGAGATCCGAGATCATCGGCCTGCGATCCATCCGCTTCTCCGACTCGCGATTGAGCTGCGACAGCACCACGACCGGAATATGGAACTCCTTCGCGATGAGCTTCATAGCCCGCGAGAACTCACCGATCACCACACGGCGATCCTTCGACGGATCACCCTGCAACAACCCCACATAGTCGACCGTCAGCGAGCCGACCTTGTGCTTCCGGGACAGCGACCGCACGTAACCGCGGATCTGCGCCACCGTTGCCGCCGCGTTGTCGAGCACCGCGAGCGGCAACTGCATGATCTGCTCACGCGCCTTCGACACCCGCGGCCAGTCGTCATCGTCCAGCGCGTTGTTCACGAGCTTGCCGAGATGCACCTGACCAAGCTGCGCGATCAACCGCTTCTGCAACTCCGGCTCCGACATCTCCAGCGACACGAACGCCGCCGTATCCCCGGTGCGAGCGACGCCGACAGCGAGATTCAACCCCATCGCGGTCTTGCCCGTCGCCGGACGAGCGCCGACCACGTACACGCAACCCGGCCTGAGCCCACCGATCAGCGCATTGATGTCGCGCCACGGCGTCGGCACCATCTCCGGCACCTCAGACAGCGAAGCGATCACCTCATCCACCGTCGAACCGACGAGGTGCGCATCCGACTGCCCCGCCACGATCCCATCGAGCAGAGCCCGCGCCGCCTCCACCTGTTCAGCGGGCGGCGCCGACGCATCCGCCGCAAGCTCCCCCACGCCCTGCGCAGCCTCGGCGAGACGCCGCCGGATCGCATGCTCCGCAACGATCGTCGCGTAGTGCGCACCCAGCGTCGCTGACGTCGCCACCGACGTCAGCTCGAACACGTACGTGGAACCCTGATGGATGCTTGCGCCCATCGCCCGCAGCTCATCCTCGACGAGCACCGAATCGGTGCCCGCGTTTCTGAGCGCCAGTCGCCTGATCGCCTCCGCGATCTGCTCGTGCCCCGGGTCGTGGAAGTCGACCGGCGGCGCGACGTCGAGCACATCCCACGCCCGCTTCGGGTTGAGCATCGCCGCCCCGAGTGCCGCCTTCTCGGCCTCGACATCCCAGATCACGCGACTACCCCGCGCCGATTCACCTTGTCCAGCCACTCGGCATTCCCCTTGTTCTTCTCGTACTCGACGACCGTCAGACCGTGAGTACGGATCCACCGTTCCTTCGGCGACTCGTCAGCCCGAGGCTTGCCGGTCGGCTTCCAACCCTTCTCGACGTTCTGCTTGTGCGTCCGACGGATCCAGCCCCGCCACGCGGCGAGCCAATCCGCCCGAGCCTCACCCTTCGACGTCATCCAGTCCACGAACTGAGCAGTCTCAAAGTCGAGATTCACAGACGGGCACTCGGCGGCGAGCTTCGCCCGCTCAGCATCCGGCGCGGTGAAATCGCTCGAGATTTTCGTGAGCTTCGACGACTGCCGCGGCTTCCGTTTCACCGGAGCCCGAACCGCCTTCACCCCGGAGTGTTCGAACGCTGCCTCGCTACCATCGCTTGTGCTCCGAAGTGTGAGCACCCGCGGCACCCTGATGCCCTCCGGCACTGTCAACACCACCTCGACATCACCGAGACGGTACGTATGCGCCGAGCGGGTCATTCGTCACCGTCCTCGAATCTCACCGAGCGTCGCGCTTCCGCGATCTGCTCGTCATCCCACTTCTTGCGTCGCAGGCGGCGAACCCCGCACGGCCTGCACGGGTCGTCCGTACCATCCGGGTGTGCCGGGCAGAACGGATCCGGTGGCCCCGATTCGCGATCGGTTCGGGCATGACCTCTCTCGTCTCCCCACCCGCTCTCGCTCTCTCGCTCTCTCTCCCTCTCCCCCGCCACGAATCGATCGCGACCCATTCGCGAATCGTTCGCGAGAGGTGGAGGTGGAAAGCGCGAGTCGGCCGGACGGTCGACCTTCGGCCAATCGACCACTGAAAAGAACGTGTCGCCCCCGGCGCCGTAGACCGCAATTGCCCCGGCGTCGTCGAGCATCAGAAGGTGCTCGTCGATCGTCGATTCGGTCATGTCCTCGTCGAGCGGGTACAGGCGAGCCAGCATCAGACGCTGGTTCACCTTCTCCCGCCCGTGATCGTCCGCGTACAACCGCAGTCCGATCTCTGTCAGCCGCACCGCCGGAGGCAGGCTCAGCAACTCGTCGCGGCTGAACCCGTCCGGCGTCACGACCCTTCGGCGCGTCATCGCCATATAGGTGCTCCCATCGGGCAATGCCCCGATAGATCGTCTTCAACGCGTGCATCACCTGGTCGGCGGTCACGCGGAAGCATTCGGTGAAGCCGCGACCACGCGGCAGGATTTCCTCGGACTCACGGTCGCGGGTGAATGCCCGGTCGAACGTGGCATCCATCTCGGCGAGCGCGGCGCGCTCATCGATCGGATTCCGGTCGCGCATCATCAGCACGACCTTTCCGCCCGTCGCGGTCAGCTCACGCCAACGGCGATCCTGCTGCGCCCGCCCCACCTTCAAGACCCCGCGCGAGGGCCAGTACACCGCATAGACTGTTGTCGTAGCTCGCATCGCACCCTCCCTCCAGGATTAGCGGCCTTATTCACACCTAGCGTCGAGACATGGACACACCACCCCAGACGCCCCTTAGACTCCGCGGCATGTCAGCACGAATAGCAGTTCTCGTCCACGAGCAGCGCATCGATGACGCGATCGTCGATCGCCCCTTCGGCATCCCGAAGATCCACCACCGCATCGTCCCGATCTGGCCCGCTTCTCCCGATCCATCTCCCATGCCCAAAGCCGCATGAAGCAGAGTTCGATCCTCGGACGCACGGTCGGCCTCGGTTCTGGGTACAGTGAGGGCATGCATGACCGTGATAGGAAGCCCCTGCCCACCGAGATCAAGCCACTCACCGTCGATGAGATCGCCGAAACCATGACGACAATCTTCGATACCGCGGCCGACACTCCAGAGTTCATGCGAGTGACGAAGAATCTCATGACCGTGTTCGCGGCGCATCTTTCGAAGGACGGGATGATTTACGTCCCGGAACAGGTGGTGCAGCGCGAGTTCCTGGGGGCGATCACGACCCTCGAAATGCGGATCGCAGCCATTGAAGATGCGCTTAAGGATGCGGGTATCGAAGTCGAGACCTTCGACGTTTAGCCCCGCATCTCTCGGCGCAGTTCCCATGCCCAGAGCGCACGCAGCGCGAGGGTGAGGCCGAGACGAACCAACGGCCTCACCAACTCCCACGCGCCGAGCAGTAGCGCGTATCTCACGCTGCGTCGCCCGACCAGATGTCCATGACGGGCTGAGCGAATCGCGTTCGCAGCGAGAGATCCAGATACTCACGATTGAGGTCGACGCCGACGTATCGGCGCCCCTCTTCGCGCGCCACCATGCCTGTAGTGCCCGATCCGCTGAAGGGATCCATCACGATGTCGCCTACTCGCGACGTGGCACGAATGCATGGCCGAATCAGCTCGGGCGGGTAGACCGCGAAATGCGATCCGGGGAACGGCTGTGTAGCCACGTCCCAGACAGTCCTCTTGTTCGCACGGTTTGCCTCGACATCCTCGATGCCCCATGTACTCGCAACACTGTTCTCCTTTGTTACCTTGCCCGACCGGGCTCGGCGCGACGCCGCGCGATCACCCTCGTATTCCGTTGCGATCGCATCCGCGTCGTAGAAGTACGTCGGTGACTTCGTGAGCAGGAATATGTGCTCGTGCGCGCGTGTCGGCCGGTCCCGCGCAGACTCCGGCATGGCGTTCGGTTTCGACCAGATCACCTCAGACCGAAGAATCCATCCGTCATCCTGCAGCGCGAGAGCCACACGCCACGGCACACCGATCAGGTTCTTTGCGGCCACACCGCCCGCTTTCGCGGTCACCTTGTCTGCGGTGTACCGGCGTCCGTTGCGCATTCCCGAACGACCCTGCGGCCCGGCTGCCGATGCGCTTGCGTAGGAGTCTCCGAGATTCAACCAAAGCGCCCCGTCGTCGGCGAGCACGCGTCGACACCGAGCAAACACTCTCACCATTCGGTCGACGTATTCACGCACGGATCCCTCGGCGCCGAGCTGGCCTTCTACGCCGTAGTCGCGCAGCCCGAAGTAGGGCGGACTTGTGACGATCGTCTGCACCGCACCGTCACCGACATCTGCGAGAGTCGCGGGATCCAAGATGTCGCCGTGGAGCAGCCGCACCCCTGATTGGTCGTGATGAATCATGTGAGCATCTGCCTCTCGAACGATGCGAACGTCGGCCGCGGGCACTTCGCCCAGTGCTCGATGAGCTCCTCGGACGCGTACGCCTGCGCAAACAGCGAGTTGTGTGTGAACAGATCCCAGTCGGAGATCCCCTTCGCCTGCCCGCGGCGGTTCACCATCGCGCCGTTCGTTTCCTCGACGGCATGTTCATAGGCGGCGATCAACACGACCTCGTATTCGTCTCGCACCGTGTGGTACTGCTCGACCGCGATCTTGAAGGCGAGACTCACGCCTGCCCCGCTCCTTCGATGGGCAGCTGCACAGCCCGGATCTTGTCGAACGGGATCCGGTCGGGCTCCCACTCGGGCACCTGCCAATTGACGACGGACACCGTCTTCGCGTTCACGCGAACGACCTTCCGCCACGACGTGCCGTCATGGATGAACCCGGCACCGAGCACGTCTTCGCGCTCGAACCGCTTCCGCTCGTACTCCGCGATACGCCGCTCCAGCGACTTCACCCGGTACGACCACTTCTCGATGCGTTCCTGCGCGTCCTTCCACGCGCGGTGCGCGGACCCGAGAGCGGAGCGAACCTGCTGCGCGGCGCGCTGGTTGCCTGATCCGCCGAAGCCGGGGATGCCACCGCCGAGCGCGAACGCCTCGTCGTGCTTTCCGTCGGCCGCGCGCATAGCGGCTTCTGCATCTTCGAGGCGCTCGCGTGCGCACTCCAGCTTCACCTTCAGCTCGTCGACGTCGCTCATGCCGCGCTCGCCCGATTCGCCTCACGTTTGCTGAGCGCATCCATTAGGTTCGCCGTGTCGCCGTGACCATGCCGCCGCGCGGCCATCGCGAGTGCCGTTGGTGTTGAGCCGAGCTTCATCGCCGCGTGGATCGGATGATCACCCATGTCGAGCAGCCATTCCAACTCGTCGAGCTGTTCCGCGCCGGTCATCGGCTTGTCACCGCGACGTCTCATGCGTTCCGCGTCCAGGTGGATGAGGTTCCATCGGATCTTCGTGTAAGCAGCCATTGCCCCTGGCCCCTTCAGAGTGTCGGGGCCGGAGTAGCCGTCCCCTCGTCATTGAGAAACACCCAGCCGTACAGCCAGTGCCGAATCGGTACGGTCGGCGGGTGCGAGTGTCGGCTGATCTTCACGCCGTCGGCGCGGGCACGCTCGGCCCACCCCGGATCGGACTCGATCAGCCCGTTCTCATCGGCACACAGCCAGATGAGATTCGAGATCGTGTCAGCGGCCGGGGATCCCCCCATGCCGCGGTTCGCGCGGTGATGCGGCACGAGAGTTTCCCCCTCCCGGCCACACCACCCGCAACGGCGCCCGTCGCGCTCTTCGAGCAGACGCAGGACGCGCTTCGATGTAGCGGTCAGCGGAGCAGCAGATTCGGCTGAAGCAGCGCGCGCAGGCTCTTGTCTTGCGATTCGAACTGCACCGGCCCCGCCTTGTTGCCGCCCATCTCGGGCGCGTACATGCGGATCGGTTCGCCCCGGTAATCCGGCATCAGCTTCAGGAAGTCCAGGAGCAGCGGGTTCATCCCCACGACGTCAGCACGCTCGGCTTTCCCGTGCTCGACGAACAGCCGCTCGACCGGCGGGAAGTTCCCGGCGATCCCTTCGACCGTCATCGCGAACTCGTTCGCACCTTCGTGGTGCGCCGCGACGACGCGAGCCGTAATCGACGGCACGGGCATCCGATCAGATGCTGACACCTCGACGAACTGATCGGCGTGGTCGCGTAGCGGCATGTGCTTCTGCCCGAGGATCCACTTCGCCTGCGCGTGCTGCATCAGCACGTCCAGCTCAGCGGCCGGGTCGACGTCGATCGCCGCCGTACACACCCGGTAGCGGTCGCTCGCGGTCAGCCTCAGCACGCACGCCTCGACCTTCCACTTCACGCCGGTCAGCACGGGCGTCACGTCATCCTTCGACGCCGCCGCGAGCACGAACCGTAGCGCCCGGTCGAGAACCGACCGCGGCACCCGCACGCTCACTCTGTCACCTCCGCGAGGATCCGCGCCCGCTCCCGCTTCGACTCCCCCGGCCGCTCGGCGATCTTCCCGAGCTTCTGGACCGTGGTCAGCGAGTCATGCGCAGCCTGACGCTCCGCAGCATCCGCCCGCTTCTCGTCCTTCGTCTTCATCCCTGCCCCTTACCAGCGCCGCAAAGATCGGCACCTCGTCTTCGTAGATGACTTGTTCGTAGGTCGGCACGACAATGTCGAACGGCGTCAGGCCGAACGGCTCCAGCTCGCGCACAAGCGCGTCGTACACACCCGTCGTTGCCCGGTCAATCGCCTCCTGCACCGCGGGCGCAACCGGCACCGACACGACCTCGTTGCGTTCCACGTCGACCAGATACCTGCGACTCATGGCGTCCTCCGATGCATGGCCGCAGCGAGAGGCTGCAAGCCCTTGTTCGTGTTCTGGAGCCCGATGTGCTTCGACGACAGCGCCCGGGCGATGCGGCGCGAGTGGTCGACGATCACCGTCAGCCGGGCAACCTCTGCCACCTCGACGTCGGCTTCCGCCTCCACGAGACTGTTCACGACCGTCTGTGTGCGCCCGCGCGCTTCGAACTTCGGCATCAGCACGGACCGGCGCGCGTTCAGCACCCGGCGCGCATCGTCGAGATCCGTCGCGGCCTGCGCCTGAAAGTCGGCGATCTCGAACCCGAGCGCCTCAATCTGCCGCAACTCCTGGTCGATCTCCGGCGGCGTCTCCGGGTTCGTCAGCCGATGCTTCTCAGCACGCGCCCGGAGGTGCGCCCAAGCCTCAGCGGCAGAGCGCACCTCCCCCGTCTGCTTGTCAGCTATCACGCCGCCACGTGCCCTCGCGGATGACCGCCTCGGCGCCGCTTGCCCTGAGGCGGACGCGGCGGCGCCGTCTTCGGAGTCGACTTCGGGCGCTTCGCCTGCTCCAGCTCCAGCTCCAGCAGCCTGTCCATGAACGCCTGCTGCAGGCCGTTGACCTTCGCGAGTGCACCCGCCGCGCGCGCTTCGTCCGTCAACGCGTTCAGCGTCGCGGCATCCGCGGCCTTCACCTCGGTGAACCAGTCACGCGCCGGGAGATCCCAGCCCGCGGCCGGGCGATCGTCCGTAAGCACCACGATGCCGTTGTTCGTCGGGATTGCCGACGGGTCGACATTGCCCACGACGATGCGCGGCGGCATCGCGGCGGCGAGCACGTCAGCGAACACCACCCGGTAGGCGTGGCGCTCCACCTCGGCACCGAAGATCGACATCGGCTTCGACGCCCGCAGAGCATCCCACTCAGGGTCAGCGTCCATCTGCTCGGCGTACTCATCCCATGCGATGATCACCTCGCGCGGCTTCTGCCCCTTGCGCGTGATCGTCACCGCCGCCAAGATCGGATGCCCGACCGACGACTGCGACGCAGTGAAGTACGGTCGCCACTCTGCTTCGTCGTGCGCGAGGTAGTTCGGCCCCTCGATGCCTTCGAGCTCGCCCGACGCCTGCACCGCCGCGCGTGCGACAGCGACCGGGATCGACTGGTACTCGTCGCTCACGCCGCCGCCTTCCCGCGCAGTGCCGCGATCGCCCTCTGCGACACCGGACGCAGAGCGCGCAGCTCCCGCGTCGGGTACGACGGCTTCCCTCGACGCCAGAACACGCGCGCCTCGGCCCACTCGCGGATCTTCCGACGCTGCGCCGGGTGACGGACCGCCGGATCGGTCAAACGCTCATCGACGGACGTGTGCAGCTTCGCACTCATGACTGCTCCTTCTGGTACTGCGACAGAGCCCGCTCGATGCGGGCACGGGATCGGCGCTGGCCGCGCTCGGCGCGCGCCCGGTTCTGCTGTTGTGCGCGGCGTTGCGCGCGGTTCTTCGGCGCGGCCTCAGCAGCAAGCGCCCGTTCGTACGCGGTCGGGTTCACGCCGCCTCCCTCTCCACGGCGACTCGCCAGAGGCCCACCGGGGCGTCCTCATCGAGCCGGATTGTGATGTAAGTGCCCGCGGGCCGCGGCGCTCCCTCGTGATCGGGACAGTCGCACTCTTCTAATCCGCAGTCCGGCGCGCGCTCCACACCGTCTTCGAAAGACGCGGTGACGATCTCACCGTTCATCGCGCTCACGCCGCCTCCTGTTCTTCCTTCGGCGGCGCGATCGTCAACGACGTGCGCACGGTCGGCTTCCGGAATTCGGGATCCTTCTGAGCGTTCTTCAACAGCTCGTCGGCGCCCGCGACGATCAGTGCGGACTCCGGGTTCGCCTTCAGGAACGCCACCTTGTCGAACGATGTCGACTCGGCGATGGTGAACTTCAGAGAGCCGACCGACGTCGTCACGCTGAGCGCTTCCCCGTCGCGTTCGAAGCGATCCCGAAGCATCTTCTCGGCCGCTTTGCCTGCGTTCACCGCGGCGATCGCTTCGACGACTTCGAGATCCACCCCCGACTCGTCCGTGTCGGGACGACCAGCGTCCACCCACGCGAGGTACGCATTCGCGCCGTCGATGAGTTCCCGCGTCCTGTGCGGGTCATCGGACACCTCGATGAGCTGCGGTTCGAGCGTGAGCGGTTGTCCGCCCTCGTCAACCTGCCACCATGCGACTGCCGAGTATCCGGCGCCGAGCACGTGTCGCTGCCACAGCACATCACGGATGATCTTCAGCGGCAGGCCGTTCTCCCAGTTCTCTGTCGTGGTCTTAATCTCCACGAACGACCACTCGCCGTCATCCTCGGCCGCACTGTCCGGCGTCGCGGCATGCTCCGGCCTGTCCTCGTTCGCGTACAGGATGTTGCACGGCGGAATGCCGAGGTTCGCTTCGACCCACGACTGCACGACCGGCTCCAGCCGGTGCCCGCGCTCCGTCGCCGCGTTCCCGTGGAACTTCTGCTCCCCGGTCTTCTCGGCGTAGATCCGTTTGAACGTCGAGATCCCGGCGCCGACGAGACGAACCGCGTCCGTCTTCGTCACCCGCCGGCCATTCCCCGTGCGCTCGTGCAGCCATGCTTTCTCGTTGTCCGAACTCACCAATGCGATAGGCACTATGCCTCCACCCTTCGTTCGCGGACGGTGTCATGTGCCCACCATCCGAAGATCAGAATCAGCCCGCCCCACAGGACCACCTCGAACGGGATCGTCGTCCCCAGCGCGATCACGCCGAGCACGAAATATGCGGCCGTCAACACGACCATCAGGGCCGTCATCGCGACATCCCGACGTCTTCGGTCAACCACCGACGCATCCCGGCCGCACGCGTCAGGTGCGGGTGGTGCTTCAGGAACTCTTCGAGACGCCCAGCGGCGCGCACCAGCTCGATCCCGGCGAAGCCATGGGCCACCAGGAACGCCGCAGCCTCGTCGTACTCGACGTGAACTGGATCCGGCAACGTCTCCCGCGGTGCTGAGGGAAGCGTCTTCGATGTCGGCGTGACCGCGGCATCAATCAGACCCGCGATCTTCTCCGCGAGCGCCTCCCGCTTCTCGACCGACAGATGCTCCGCAATCGTCGCGAACGCCCGCGCCGCCTCGGTCAGCCGGGCACTCATGCCGCGACCCCGTCTCGATAGCGCGGAACCTGCCGCATCATCTGGTCAGTGCGGCGGCGACTGTTGTCGGCCTCTTCGAGCTGATCGGTGCGAGCGATCCACGCATCCACCGTCATGCCCGCTTTCGCGGCTGCGCGGGCCACTGCCTCACGCATCGGATCAGTTGTGCGCGCCACCATCGGCGCGAGATTCGTGGACACAGCCACGCCTCCTTAGTTCGAATGGACTAGTTGCGTGCATGCGTGCGCCCCGAGGACTCGAACCCCGGCGTATGCCATCAGCGACCCCGCTAACCCTGCGGAATGGTTCACGGCGACCAACCCCGTGCCAATAGCGCCTAACCCGTGCGCCTAGTTCCGCCCGGATCGGACGGCCAACAGTCGAAGCCTTGTGTTTCGCGCCGACCCCTCTCACGGGCTACCAGCACAGGGCCACCACGGCCCCCATCGGATCCACGTCACCCGGGATGCGGCCAGAAGGTGCGCGAGCGGTCGACCAATACGACATCCCGCCCCGATGGGCCTACATCCGGATTCGATGTTCTGATCCGGTTCCTCTGTGGAGTTCTCAATGTGCGATGACTTCCGATCCGGAACCCCGCCAAGGGATCCGTCCGGGTCGTGCTCCCATCCCTGTCCGAGAGATGCCCGCCGTCTTCGCGGGTGATGGGAGCTATGCGGCCTGTCGCGCCTCAGCTTCCGCGTCGCGCTGAGCAAGGTTTTCGAGGATCCGAGCCGCGATCTCACCAGCGCGCTTCCACGCGGCCTCCGACGGCTCGTTCAGATCCGTCACGACTGGCCCGTTCACGCCGCGACCGCCCGTTCCGGACGACTGGCGACAATCTCCTGGAGTGGCGTCCCGAAGGCTTCAGCAATGCCCACAAGACCGCGGATCGTCAGCTCGCCGCCGTCGCGCATCTGCGCCAACTCAGCGGCGTCCACGTTCAGCAGCCGAGCGAACGAGTTATCGCTCGCGATTCCTGCCTGCTCCTGTGCCCTCCGAAGCAAGCCCGGCGCTACGCTGTGCCGCGTCGCTCTCGTCTCAGTTGCGTTGTTCATGTCTCACACATTACGCCGCCAACTCGCCAAGTCAAGCTACGCAACGCAATCGTGTTGCGCTCAACGCACAGATGCGTCATGATCGAGTCATGGGCAACTCAACCAATGCCGTGCACACCTGGCTGAAGGCGACATGCGGGGATGACTCGTACCGCGAGATCGCGCGCCGCGCCGGACTCAGCGACTCGATCATCAGCCGCCAGATCCGCGATCTCGGAGCCCTGACCTTCGAAGTAGCCGCCGGAATCGCGCGCGCCTACGATTCCCCCGTGCTCGGCGCACTGCTCGCAAACGGCCTGATCAACCTTGCTGAGGCCGGAGCCGACACCATCGAAGCCTCGCTGAACAGCGCCAGCGATGAGCAGCTCGTACTGGAGATCGCGCGTCGCCTCGACATCGCCACCGGATCAACGATCTTCGACAGGCCAATTGGTGAAGCCACGGAACGGGCGCACAACGTCACACATCTGCACGAGCGGCGTAATGTCCCCGGCTCCGACCAGGATTCCCAAGAGGTCGCTTTCGAGTCCGACCTTCCACACGAACAAGACACCGACGACCTGTACGACGCCTAGGAGCGCACCAATGCAGCATCTCTTTCAACTCGCCGAAGAACTGGGGCTACACGTCATCGAGCGGCGCGGTGCGAAGCGGGGCGGCTTCCACTCCGGCTCGCGAACCATCCGTTTGAACCCTGGCCAGTCCGCACGGACAACCCGTAGCGTGCTCGCGCACGAGATTGCACACGCCGCGTTCGAAGATCAACCGTCTCCGTATGGTCCCGTCCGAGCAAAGCAGGAACGGCGGGCCGACGAGTGGGCTGCCAACTACCTCATCACTCCGGCTGCGTACGCTGCCGCTGAACAGCACCGCGGTGTGCACGCTGCGTCCCTGGCTTTCGAACTCGGCGTCACCGTCGAACTCGTGGAGGCGTACCAGCGCCTACTCCAGCGCGTCGGTGCCGTGACGTACGTTGACGCGCGGATGGGAGTTGGCCAATGGGCTCACCGCGCAGAGATCGCCTGATATGACCCAGCACGCAATCCACCACGCCCCCGCGGTCCGACGAGGGCTCGGCATGATCCGCGTATCGAAAGAACGCGACGGAATGACCTCCCCCGAGGTGCAGCGCCATGCGATCGAGTCATACGCGGCCAGCAATGGCATCGACATCATCGACTGGATCGAAGGCATAGACGAGAGCGGATCTCGCGCCCGCTCGGCATGGTGGCCACGACTTGACCAAGCCATCGCACGTCTCGAATCCAACGAGGTCGACATCATCGTCGTGTGGAAGTTCTCACGCACCGGCCGACACCGCCTCCGATGGGCGGTCGCGCTTGACCGCGTGGACTCACTCGGCGGCGGGCTCGTGTCTGCGACGGAACCGATAGACGACCGCACGTCACACGGTAGGCTCGCGCGCGGCATGGTCGGAGAGTTCAACGCATATCAGGCCGAGCTCATTGGCGACACCTGGCGCGACGCGCACGCTCGGCGCTTCCGAGAAGGCAAGCCGATCAACGGCAAGCCCCGTTTCGGCTACACCTACAGTCGCGAGGACGGCTTCGCTCCCGACCCGATCACCGGGCCTGTGCTCGCGGACACGTACCGCAGGTACATCTCCGGCGAGAGCGTCTACTCCCTCGTTCGCGCGCTCAACGCCGGACCCACCCGACCCGTCAGCGGATACGGCAACAAGGGCGATGGGCTTTGGTCCGAACGCACACTCCGACGCGTGCTCGACTCCGGCTTCGCGTCAGGACTCATCACCTACCAGAACCAACAACGTCACGGCATCCACGAGCCCCTGATCTCCGATGACGAGTGGCAGGCGTACCTCGAAGCCCGCGGACGACGACGGGTCTACCGTCGAACCGAACGATCCGAGTACGCGTTCTCCGGAATGGTGTGGTGCTACTGCGGGTCCAAGATGCACGGCGGAGCGCATGGCACGGATCGCGCGCCCGCGTACCGATGCAAGGACGCCAAGGAGAAGGGCAAGCACGAGGGATCCTACGTGCAGGAATCCACGATCGAAGCTGCGGTCAAAGGATGGCTCCAACGGCGCGAGAGCACGATCAAGAAGAGCGCAGCCGAAGCAATCGAGAACCGCCCGCGCCGGATCGCCGCCGACCCCACAGCCGAGCTCACCAAACGCCTAGCGGATCTCGCGAACAAGCAAGTCATGCTCGCCGAGCAACGCCTAGTCATGGGCCTACCCCAATCCACCTACGAGACGTTGCGCGACCGCTATACGGCGGAACAGCACGCACTCGAACAAGACCTACGCACTACCGAAGTTCGACGCTCAGCACCGCTCCGAGTGCTTCCGATCCTTCTCGAACGATGGGATGACATCGACATCGCCGAACGACGCGAGTATCTGCGATCTGTTCTCGCGCAGATCATCGTCACGCCAGGGCGCCCGACAGCAGAGATCGACTTCAGGGCGCACGGCGACTGACCCCAGGGATTAGGCACCAGTCACGAGTGTGACCAGCACCCATCCGGGCACATCCCCGGTCTCGTCCTCGGCGATCGCCACTGTCTGGTCGGTGATGCCCGCCCACCAGGTTCGGATTCGATTCATCGTCGTTCCTCTCTTCTCTTCGGGTCGCTCAGCCCACGCCGAGCTGCAGGATGAATACGCCGGGGAAGACGGCGAACAGTACGGACAGCGGCAGGATCAGGAACACCAGCGGCAGCATCATCAGAATCTCCCTGCGTCCTGCCTGCTCGATCAGCGCGCGCTTCGCATCCTCACGCGCGTCCGATGCCTGCGCGTGCAGCACTCCGGCCAGCGGGGCACCGTGCTCGAGTGCAGCGGTGACCTGGTCGACCGCTCGCGAGAGACCGGGCTGGCGCAGCCGGGACGCCATCTCGCCGAGCGCGTCAGCCAGTGGCGAGCCCGTGCTGACCGCGAGAACGACCTGGCGCAGCTCTGAAGCGAGCTCTCCCGAGCCGATCGCGGCGACGCGGCGAACGGCGTCGAGGAAGCCCTCCCCGGCGGACAGGCACAGAGCGAGGAACTCCAGTGTCGTGGGGAGCTCGTCGCTCAGACGCGCGAGCCGCGATCTGACGCGAGAGGTGAGCAGCATGTCGACGCCGACGGCCGCGCCAAAGCCGAGCATGATCGGGAGCACGGCGGCAGGCGGTGTCATGCGGCCGGTGAGCGCGAGGAGGATGACGGTCAGGCTCCCCAGCGCGGCCCCGCCGAGACCCCACGCCAACTGTCGCGCTCTGAACGCCGAGGGGGACTCCTGCTTTCCTGCCTGTGCAAGCCGCAGCGCGAGGATGTCGCTGCCTCCCACCGTCCGGAACAGCCCCCGCCGGAGTCGATGCCATGCGGATGCCGCGTCCACGGGCAGGACCCCTGCCGCGGGGAGCATCCCCTGGGGCAGCGCATCGTCGGTCACCGCGTCTCGAATGTACGGCGCGATGCGCGTGGTGAGCGATGCTGCACGCCATCGTGGGGCTGCCGCGAGGAGGCAGACGATGCCCGCTCCGAGCACGCCGCCCAGCAGGATCGCGGTGGCCGCGTCTGTCACGGGATTCATGCGAACCACCGCCGTGGTTCGGGGAGACGCCCGATCCGCACCATGATCCGGAACGCGATCACCGAGATCGCGGCTCCGGCGATGATCACCACCACACCCTCCGGACTCGCATAGGCCGCTGCGCCCTCGGGACGCAGCGCGAGCAGAGCGAGGATCACCCACGGCGCGACCACTCCGAGGACTGCGGCACCGCGGATCCAGGACTGCTTCGCCTCGACCTCTCCGCGGAGCGCAGCATCGGCCCGCACCGAGGACGACAGCGCACGGAGCACTCCGGTGAGCTCTATGCCGCCGACCTGCCGTGCCATCTTCAGCGCTTCGATGATGCGGTCGGCGATCGGATCGGCGAGCGTCGCCTTGAGTCGGTCTGCGCTGCTCTCGAAGCGCCCCGTGGCACGCAGGTCTCTCGCGAAGACGACGAAGGCGGGGCGCACGGCGGCCGGTGCGGAGTCGGCGAGACCGGCGACCGCGTCCGGGAGCGAGAGACCGACGCGGATCGCCGCCACCAGCAGATCGCAGATGTCCGGCCACAGCTGGCGCCGCGCCTTCAGCAGCTTGAGTCGGCGCGAGTGCAGGAACGCGATCGGTGCGGTGCCCGCCGCCGCTGCGGCGAGCACGGCGAGCACGGGTATCGAGGTGACGAGCCAGACGACGGCGCCCGCCACCGCGGCCAGGGCGATGATGATCACGACGATCCTGTGCCGCTCGACAGCAGCGAACCCCGCTTCGTCCATGAGTCGTGTGAGGCGATCATCACGGCGTGCAGGGATCTCTTCGCGTTCCTGCTGCGGCCACAGCCATGGTGCGGCGCAGAGGAGGACCCCGGCGGCGAGCAGCACGCCCAGCAGCAGTGTCATGCTCTGCCCTGCGCACGGTACACGGACCGGGTGATGATCCGTCCGTCGACGATCTCACCGCTCGGCGCGATCACCTCCGAGACATAGCGGGCACCCGCACTGTCGCGCGCGCAGTGCACGACCAGCGAGACGGACGCGGCGAGTGCCGGCGCGATGAATGCGCGGTCGATGTTGCGGCCGGCGAGAAGCGGCAGGATCGTCAGCTTCTCGAGCGCCTCGGCCGCGGAGTTCGCGTGAATGGTGCCTGCGCCCGGCACGCCCGTATTCAGCGCGAGCACGAGGTCGAGCGCCTCGGCGTCGCGCACCTCGCCGACCACCAATCGGTCGGGTCGCATGCGCAGGGCCTCTTTCACCAGCCGGCGCAGCGTGATCTCTCCCGTGCCCTCGAGACTCGCCTGGCGCCCCTGCAGAGCCACGAGATCGCGCCCCTCGACGGCGAGCTCGAATGTCTCCTCGACGGTGACGATCCGCTGCGCGTCGGCGCACGATGCGAGCAGCGCGCCGAGGAGTGTGGTCTTGCCCGCGTGCGTCGCACCCGACACGATGACGCTGCGCCCGTCGCACATCGCCCGGCGCAGCATCTCGGCGACGTCCTGGGGCATCGACCCGAGCGCCACGAGAGAGTCCAGAGTGCGGCAGCCGGCGAGGAACTTGCGGATGTTCACGGCCCACGAGCCGCGGACCACATCCGCGATCGCGACGTGCAGACGGGACCCGTCAGGGAGGGAGGCGTCGACGAAGGGCTGACTGATGTCGACCCTTCGTCCTGTGGATTGCAGCATCCGCTCGACGAGATCGCGCACCATCGTGTCGGTCAGCGCGAGCGGGACGCGCTCTGACACTCCCCCGCGCGCGACGAAGACCTGTTGGGGCCCGTTCAGCCAGATCTCCTCGATACTCGGATCATCGAGAAGAGGCTGCAGCGCCCCGAAGCCGCTGACCGATGCGAGCACGTCGCGCACGCAGGCGCTCTCGTCATCGATCATCGCCTCGCCTCGTGAGAGCGCGAGGTCGTTGTGCCCGCGCACCTCTGCCAGCGCGATCCGTCGTGCTTCGTCGGGCGCGGTCGAGGGATCGGTGCGCTCAGTGCGCAGGCGACGGCGAACGCGCTCGGCGACGACGAGGGATGACTGACTCACCCCGGCATCCTCGCAAGATTCCCGACGCGCCCTCGGAAGTTATCCACAGGTGCATGCAGGCGTTCTCGACACAGGCGGTGTCTAGACTGGTCACTGCGCGGGAGTGGTGAAATTGGCAGACACGCAGGATTTAGGTTCCTGTGCCTTCGGGCGTGCGGGTTCAAGTCCCGCCTTCCGCACGAAGCAGCGTCGCCGACGGTGCAGCTCTCCGATGCCTACTGGCGAGAACGCAGTCGAGCTACCGCCGCGCCCATCGCGCGGATCGCATCCCGCAGGATCGGAGCCGGAGTCGCGAACACGATCCGCACATGACCCGCGTAGCCCGCCCCGCAGAACGCGCCGTCGGTCAGAGCGACTCCTGCCTCACGCAGGAAGAACTGGCCCAGCGGCTCCTCGATCCCGAGGGATCGGCAGTCGATCCACGCCAGATAGGTCGCATCGGGTGCGCGATAGACCGCACCGGGGAGATGCTCGTCGATCAGCTCGGCGAGCAGTCGACGGTTGCCGTCGAGGTACTCGACGACCTCGTCCAACCACTCCCGCCCCTCTCGATACGCGGCGGTCGATGCGACGACGCCGAGCGTGGATGCGCCGTGGGCGACCGCGAATCCGAAGCGCGCGTACTGCGCCTCATCCTCGTTGTTCGAGGTGATGAGCTGGGCGGTCTTCAACCCGGGGAGGTTCCACGCCTTCGACGCGCTCATCCCCGTGATCGTGTGCTTCGCCGTCACGTCGTTCAGGGAAGCGTACGGCACGTGCGCGATGCCGTCGAAGCGCAGCGGAGAATGGATCTCGTCGGCGAAGACGCGCCCGCCGTGCCGCTCGACGATCTCCGCGATCGCGAGCAGCTCGTCACGGCCGAGCACGGTTCCCGTCGGATTGTGCGGATTGCAGAGCACAAGGGTGCGCGCGCCGGCGGCGAAGGCCGCGTCGATGCCGTCGAGATCATGGCTCCAGGCGCCATCGCGTTCGAGACCGGGCACCTCGATGACTTCGCGTCCGATCGAGGGCAGGTACGTGAGGAACGGCATGTACGCGGGTGTCGGCACGATGATGGGCGTATCAGGCTCGCTGAACTCGTTGACCGCGACCCCCAGGGCGGCCATGACGTCCGAGACGTGATGGATCCGCTCGGGCTGCACGACCCAGCCGTTGTCGTCACGCAGCCAGGATGCCGTCGCCTCCGCCATGATTCGCGCCGTCGGCGGCGCGAGGTAGCCGAGTCCGCCCGCGGCGACGGCCTCATGCAGTGCAGCAGTGACAGCGGGGGCCGTCCCGTAGTCCATCTCCGCGACCCAGGCGCCGATCGCCTCCGGGTGCAGGCTCCACTTCCGGCTCGCCGAGGTCTGCAGCTGCTCGCGAGAGATGTCGTCGAACGGATGCACGGAACGCGCGGGTACGGGGATGCAGGCGGGGTCAGAACTCGTCACCGTGCTGATTCTTCCAGCACGCGCCGTAGGACACGACTCCGATGAAACCTGGCGACATCGATCGGCGGCGAATCGTCGCGGCGATGCGTTCGCGCATGTCGCCGTGTTGCGTGCGAGATGCGAGCAGTCGGTGAGGTGTCTAACGTCACGAGCATGACCGTTCGCCCTTCTGCCTCCGCCGTCCGACCCGTCGGTGACCGTGCAGCGGAACGATTGGAGGCCGGTTCCGTCTCCGCAGATGACTTCAAGGCAGTCTTCCGCGGTCACCCGGGCGGCGTCGCGGTGATCACGGCCTACGGGGAGGACGGACCTGTCGCTCTCACCGCTTCGTCGGTGTCCTCTGTCAGCGTCGATCCGCCGCTGCTGATCTTCTCGGTCTCAACGCAGTCGTCGTCGACACCGGCGATCACCGCTGCGTCCACGATCGTGGTCCACCTCCTCGACGCCGAAGACATCGGCATCGCCCGCCTCGGGGCGACGAGCGGAATCGACCGCTTCGCCGATCCGTCCTCCTGGGCGCGCCTCTCGACGGGTGAGCCCGTGTACGCGGGTGCTCGCGCGTGGGTGCGGTGCGCGATCGTGAGTCGGATGGATGCCGGCGGCTCGACAGTCATCGCGGCGCACGCGCTGCAGGCGAACATCGAGCGCGATGTGGAGCCCGGCGCACCTGGCAACGCGCTCGTCTATCACAACCGCCGCTGGCACCGCCTGACCGAGCACTCCCTGCTCGACTGACCGGCTCTCCCGCCCCCCGCTCGCCGTGCGGGGCGCCCGCACTACACTGGGACGCAGTCCTCTCGTTCCGGGCGCCTTCTGACCACGCACCACTCTGCTGACGGGAAACCATGCATCACATCGCGCTCATCCCCTGGCTCGATCCCGAGGTGATCATCGGTGCGGCGGGCCCCTCGGCCCTGCTGGTGGTGTGCTTCATCGTCTTCGCAGAGACCGGCCTTCTGGTCGGGTTCCTCCTGCCCGGAGACACGCTGCTCGTGATCTCGGGGCTGCTCACCCACACGAGCGACGTGTTCGGGCTCAACATCTGGGTCGTATCCCTGCTGATCGCCCTCGCCGCATTCGTCGGCGGTGAGGTCGGGTATCTCATCGGGCACAAGGGCGGGCCCGCGGTGTTCGAGCGCAAGGAATCCGGCCTGTTCAGCCGTAAGAACGTCGAACGCACGAACGCGTTCTTCGAGCGCTTCGGCGGGCTCACCGTCATCCTCGCGCGTTTCGTGCCGATCGTCCGCACGTTCGCACCGGTCGCCGCGGGCGTGGGTCACATGCCGTGGAAGCGCTATAGCCTGTTCAACCTCATCGGCGCTGTGCTCTGGGGCTTCGGTCTGACGATGCTCGGTTACCTCATCGCCTACATCCCGTTCATCGCGAAGCTGGTGACCGACTACATCGACATCATCCTGCTGGCGGCCGTCGGCGGCACAGCGCTGATCACGCTCTGGCACTACTTCTCCGAGCGCCACAAGGTGAAGAAAGCTCTCGCCGCGGGCGGAGACCCGGACACGGATGCCGCGGAGGCCGCCGAGCTGACGCTGGAACCCGAGGTGTTCGATCGGGCGCCCGACATCGACGGAGACGGCGCGCGCTGAGGTCCGGCCGCCGGTCTAACCGGCGTCCTTCTTCTTCGCCCGCGACCGTTCGACGCTCGCCTTGAGCGCCTCCATCAGGTCGATGACCTCGCCGCCCTTGCCGTCGGTCTGCTCCTCGGCGAACGTCTCCGCGACGTCGAACGTGTCCCCCGCCTCGATCTTCGCGTCGATGAGGGTGCGCAGCTCTTTCTGATACTCGTCGACGAAGGACTCGGGATCGAAATCGCCCGAGTAGCTCTCGACCAGGCTCGCAGAGAGCTCCAGTTCCTTCTTCGAGATCTTCACGTCCTCATCGAGCGATTCGAATGACGCCTCGCGCACCTCGTCGGCCCAGAGCAGGGTCTGCAGCACCAGTACGTCACCGCGCACGCGCAGCGCCGCGAGGCGCGTCTTCTGCCGAAGGGTGAAGCGCACGATCGCCGTACGGTCGGTGTCCTCGAGCGTCTCGCGCAGCAGCACGTAGGCCTTGGGCGACTTCGAATCGGGTTCGAGGTAGTACGCCTTGTCGAGCGTCAGCAGATCGACCTGTTCGCTCGGCACGAACTCGACGACGTCGATCTCACGGCTGCGCTCGGCGGGGAGCGCGTCGAGATCGTCCTTGGTCAGCACGACCATCCGGCCGTCGTCCTCATACGCGCGATCGATGTTCTGGTAGGGCACGACCTCGCCGCACACCTCGCACGTGCGCTTGTACCGGATCCGCCCGCCGTCCTCGTCATGCACCTGGTGCAGGGAGACATCGTGATCCTCGGTGGCGGAGTACACCTTCACCGGCACATTCACCAGCCCGAATGTCAGGGCGCCCTTCCAGATCGATCTCATGACACCAGTACACACTGTGCAGTCCCGTTCTCACCAGTGGGCAGCGGTTACTCTGGCGACATGTCCGCAACCGCGCAGGTCGTCGAGGTCGATGGCAGACGCCTGCGTCTGACGAATCTCGACAAAGTGCTGTTTCCCGAGACCGGCACGACCAAGGGCGAGGTCATCGCCTATTACACGACGGTCGCGCCGCGGATGCTGCCGCTGCTCGCCGATCGTCCTGTCACGCGCAAGCGCTGGGTCGAGGGAGTGGGAACAGCGGATGCGCCGGGCGATGCCTTCTTCGCGAAGCAGCTGGAGCGCGGCGCGCCCGAGTGGGTGCAGCGCCTGCCGATCGAGCACTCAGGAGGCGCGAAGGAGTATCCGATCGTCGCGGACCTGCCGACGCTGGTGTGGATGGCGCAGGTCGCGAGCATCGAACTGCATGTTCCGCAGTGGCGGTTCGGACCGGACGGCACGCGTCAGAATCCGGATCGCCTGGTGCTGGATCTCGACCCCGGACCCGGAGTCGGCCTCCCCCAGTGCGCGCATGTCGCGCGCCTCGCCAGAGGCATCCTCGCCGACATCGGCCTGGACCCGGTACCGGTCACGAGCGGGAGCAAGGGCATCCATCTGTACTGCCGTCTCGACGGACGGCACAGCAGCGATCATGTCTCCGCCATCGCGCGTGAACTCGCCCGCTCGATCGAGGCGGATCATCCCGACATCGCCACCAGCACGATGTCGAAGTCCGTCCGCGACGGGAAGGTCTTCATCGACTGGAGCCAGAACAGCGCCTCCAAGACGACGATCTCGCCGTACTCGCTGCGCGGGCGTTCGCGCCCGACCGCTGCCGCCCCGCGCACCTGGGACGAGCTCGACGATCCCGATCTGCGGCAACTGGATATCGCCGAAGTGGGACACCGTGTCGAAACGGGGATCGACCCGTTCGCCGGTTTCGCCCCGACTCCGGCCGATGCCGCCCTCACGTCCTATCGTGCGAAGCGCGACGCGACACGCACGCCGGAGCCCGTGCCCGAACGCGCATCGGCCACAGCCGCCGGCGCACTCCCCCGGTTCGTCATTCAAGAGCATCACGCACGTGCCAGGCATTTCGATCTGCGCATCGAACACGATGGCGTGCTGGTGAGCTGGGCGGTGCCGAAGGGCGTGCCCGAATCGCCCGCGCGCAACCGTCTCGCGGTGATGACCGAGCCGCACCCGCTGGAGTATCTGACCTTCCACGGCGAGATCCCGCGCGGAGAGTACGGTGCCGGCACCATGACCATCTGGGACAGCGGCACCGTCGAGCTCGAGAAGTGGCGCGACGACGAGGTCATCGGCACGTTCACCGGTTCCGGCCCGCTCGGCCGCGCACGCCTCGCGCTGATCCGCACCGACGGGTCGGGCGAGAAGTCGTCGTGGCTGCTGCACCGGATGAAGGACTCCCCCGCTGCGGGCCCGACGACGCGGCGCCCGCTCCGGCCGATGCTCGCCGAGACGGGCACCCCTGGTCTGGCGCGTTCCCTGCCGGGCGCGTGGAGCGAGATCAAGTGGGACGGCATCCGCGCGATCGGCACCTGGCAGGACGGCCGCCTGCGCTTGCACGCCCGCAGCGGCACCGACATCACCGATCGCTATCCGGAGCTCACCGCTGACGGCGCGCCCCATCTCGCCGCTGATGAAGCGGTTCTCGACGGCGAGGTCGTCGCACTGGACGCCTCGGGCCGCCCGAGCTTCGGCCTGCTGCAGCGGCGCATGCATCTCACGAAGGGCCGCGAGATCGAGCGCGAGGTCGTGCGCACCCCCGTCGCGTACCACCTGTTCGACCTGCTCCGCCTCGACGGGCACGATCTCACCGGAATGCCGCTGCGCGATCGCCGCGCGCTTCTCGAGACCCTCGGCGGGAGCGCTGACCATCCTGTGCTCGTTCCGCCGGTCTTCGACGACGTGGATGCCGCGATGCGGACCAGCCGCGAGCTGGAGCTCGAGGGGATCGTGGTGAAGGCATCCGGATCCAAGTACCGCTCCGGCATCCGCTCAGGAGACTGGCTGAAGATCAAGCACACGCGCACGCAGGAGGTCGCGATCGCCGGCATCCGCCCGGGAAAGGGGAATCGGGCGGGAACCTTCGGCTCGCTGCTGCTCGGAGTGCCGGATGCCGACGGTGCGCTGCGCTACGTCGGCAGAGTCGGATCCGGATTCGACGATCGGACCCTGCGCGACCTGCTTGCACGCCTCACCCCGTTGCGCACCGGCGAGAATCCGCTGGAGGGCGTGCCCGACGCGGATGCGCGCGACGCACTGTGGGTGCGGCCGGAGCTCGTCGGCGAAGTGGAATTCGCCGGGTGGACCTCTGACGGTTCGCTGCGCCACGCACGGTGGCGGGGGCTGCGTCCGGACAAGGACGTCGCCGACATCGTCAGGGAGTAGCCCCGCTCACGCGTGGGTCTCGGTGCATTCCGTCTGCCCGCCGGGTTCGAGCTGGAACGTCGAGTGGGCGACATCGAAATGATCGGCGAGGCATCCCTGCAACTGTTCGAGCAGCGCGCCCGCCCGCCCCGCGGCGAAGACGGACGGATCGACGCCGACGTGCGCGGTGAACACCGGGGCGCCGCGAGTGAGCTGCCACACATGCACGTCGTGCACGCTCGTCACGCCGTCGAATGCCAGCAGGTGATCGCGGATCTCACTGACATGGGTGTCCTTCGGCGCCGACTCCGCCAGCACCGAGAACACCTCGCGCAGCAGCGTGATCGCACGCGGGATGATCATCACGGCGATGAACAGCGACGCGATCGCATCCGCCGGCATCCATCCCGTCGTGACGATGACGACGGCGGCGATGATCACGGCCGCGGAACCGATGAGGTCACCCATGACCTCCAGGTAGGCGCCGCGGACGTTGATGTTCGTCTTCTGCACGGAGCTCAGCAGCCACATCGCGATCGCATTGGCGATGAGCCCGATGATCGCGACGACGAGCATGAGGGGACCGGCGACCTCCACCTCGCCGGGATCGACGAGTCGGCCGATGCCCTCGATCCCCACTGCCACCGCGAGCACGATGAGGATGACGACATTGATCAGGGCGCCGAGCACCTCGGCGCGCTGATAGCCGAACGTGCGGCGATCGTCGGCCGGGCGCGCGGCGACGGCGCTGGCGATCAGCGCGATCACGAGCGCAGAGGCGTCGGTGAACATGTGGGCGGCATCGGCGAGCAGCGCGAGCGAACCGGTCAGCACCGCGCCCGCCACCTGCACGAGCATCACCGTTGCCGTCAGGCACAGCGAGATCGTCAGGAGCCGACGACTGCCGGACCCGCGGATTCCGTGTGCGTGATCGTGCATGCCTCCAGGCTACGAGCGAAACCCGCGTCAGCGGCGGTTCTCACCCAGTCGGGAAGGGTAATGAGAACCATCATCACCAGCAGGGAGTTGGGCAGTCGTGGCATCGTGTCCGCGCGTGTCCAAAGTTGCCAGCTCCCGAGGGTTTATCTCCCGTCCTCCTGCGGCGTATTACAGGTAGGAGGACTATTCATGGAAAAGGCAGAGCAACTACCCAGTGGCAAGTGGCGTCAGCGGTTCACTGGCCCCGATGGCAAGAGGCACAGCACGACGGACACGAGCGAGCGCAAAGTGAACAAGAAGGCCGCGCTGGAGCTGGCCGGGCTGATCGCAAACTACGGCAAGCAGAAGGAGCGCGAGCGTAGCCGAACTCGGTTCGACACGTTCGCGGAAGAGTGGCTACACACTCGCCGCCCGACCTCGCCGGGAGGGTACGCCGTCAGCTCGTACCGCAAGCGCCTGGTACACCTGGCCGAGCTGAACAAGACCTTCGGCAGTGTTCTCATCGAGGACATCACACCGGCTCAGGTGCGCGCCTGGTGGAACAGCAGGGAGTCCACGCCGCCCTACCGCCACTCGCTCTACTGGTTCCTTCACGCGATCTTCGAGGTGGCCCTAGATGACGAGCTGATCCAGCGCAACCCGTGTCGCGTGAAGGGAGCGCAGCACAAGGGCACGAAGAAGCGCCCGGACTACACCGACGCCGATGTGGAGAAGGTCTACGAGGCCGCCGCGGGACAGATGAAGTCGATGGTGCTGGTGCTCATGGGCAGTGGCCTCCGCATCGGCGAGCTGGTCGCACTCGACTGGTCCGACATCGAGTTCCTGGACTCGAAGCTCCACGTCACTAAGCACTGGACGCCCTACGGCATGACTGAAGGCACCAAGACCGGTGCGGATCGCAGCCGGACGATTGATCTACCCGCCTGGGTGCTCCAGGTGCTGGAGAACCTTTACCGCGAGGCCCAGGGCGACGGTCCGATCTTCCGCAACCAACGGGGTGGGCGGCTCTCCATCGATAGCGCAGAGCGCCGCTTCCGGACCATCCGGGAAGCCGCAGGCTTCGACGAGATGCACCTTCACGATCTCCGCCACGTCGCGCTGACCAGGTACGCGCACCAGCCAGGCGTCATGCTGAAGGACCTCATGGACTTCGCAGGCCACCTGACTCCGAGGGTGTCGATGGGATACCTGCACTCCGACAACGAGCGAGCCCAAAAGTTCGCAGCCGAGTCCGTGAGCCCTCGATGGGTCAAGTCGTGAGTGGGTCGAATTCCACACCTGTGGATGGATCGGTGGATAGTCATTTCTCGAATCGAGACCGCGTTAGCGAATGACGCGTATTAATTACACATCGAAGTCCACTGCTCTACTTCAGGTTCACGTCGTACAATAGTGACGAGCACTCCACCCTCGAATCGAAGGCCCTCCGTCGTCCAGGTCGGAGGGCCTTCTCCATGTCCTGACAGGGAAGTCCAGCATGGGTTGCATGGACGGTTAATTAAAGTCGCATTCGCACTAGCCAACCTCGGAATTTCCTGGGAATTGTCTCTCGGAATGCATCCATGGGCGCTCCGGAGGAGTACGTTAAAGGAGTTCGAAATGTTCATGAAGTTATTCGTTCATGGTTATGTCGTACTGGCTTGGTTCCGCTGGATTCGGAACCGCTCGGTTCGCCGAGAGGGTCGTCATCAGGCTCAGCACCTGATGGGGGTAGCTAAATGCTGGAGAGCTGTGGAGGCTCCCAATGGCTACCGCCAAGCAGACACATCTGATCGTCACCCTCGGGGTCAAGGCTGGAAAGATCCGCTCTGACCAGATCGCCGAAGCCTCGCTTCAAATCGAGAAGTACACGCCCGAAGAGGCGCAGCAGGCCATCGACGGCCTCAATGCGCAGCTCGGCTTCGACCGCGGACACTCTCCGGCGACGACCCGGCAGCGTTCGTTCATCCTCGACCTGGAAGAGCGTGTCCTGGGCAAGTGGGAGACCACGCACTCGATCAAGCTCACCTACTCCGACGCCGACGAGCGCATCCAGTACTTGAAGAAGCTGGAGGCTGCTCAGAAGACTCGCCCCGCTACTCCCGCTGCGCCTGCCGGTCAGGTCATCGACATCTTCAGCCGGAGGTCCGCCTGAGATGTCCCCAGCACCGCAGTCAGCTCACACCCTGTATGGGCGTACGTGCACCGTTTGCGCCCACGACGAGCTGGGCGAGATCGACGCCGGACTCGTGGCTCACCTCCCGATAGCGCAACTCGCGCGACAGTATGAGGTTTCGCGCGATGCGCTATACCGGCATGTGAAGTTCCACCTTCGCCCAGCTATTCAGCAGGCCATCACCTCGACTCCGGATACTCGCCCCCTCGCCCTCGTCGAGAGGGTCGCTCGCATTGCGAACGACGCCCGTGACGCCGCCGCTACGGCCTACGCCTCCGGTAACGCTGCACTGGGTGCTCGCCTGGGCGATGCAGAACTGCGTGCCCTCGATTCGCTTGCCGACCGCTTCCGGATCACTCACGACGACGTCGCCGCCGACCGGACCAGGGTGTCACAGCTCGCCCGAGCCGTGGATGTCGCCCTAGAGCACTCTCCGGCCTTCGCCGCCATCATGGCCGACGCACTCGACGCTGAGGGGCTGTCCGAGCTGGCAGAGGGCATGCGGGCCGACCTTCCCTCAAATCTGAAAACGAAAGGACTCACCTCATGAGCGAGAACAACGAGAAGGCCGCACGGTTGGCCAAACTGACCGCAGAGCTGGATACCGGAGCCGCGAGTGAACCCGCAGGTGTCCGGCGTTTCCGCGAGGCACGAAAGGCCGCAGCCGCGCGTGAGGCGTCCACGGTCTCCGACGTGGAGGGCGCGCCTCTGGTGAAGGCCGGTGACGTGGTCCACGCCACCGCCACCGGTATGCACCTCCCACGCACGACGTCACTGTGGGGTGGCGTTCCGGCTCTGGCGCTCACCCGCGGCGACCGCATCGTCGTGACCGAAGAGATGGTCGCCGCCGACGTGGACCGCAACGGCAACCCTGGCTGGACGGCGCTGGTGCACGATCCGGATCGCCAGATTGCGCGTTGGGGTCGAGTCCACCTCGCCCCCGGTGAGCCGCCCGCAGGCATGCAGCCATGGGAGTACGGGGACGCTGAGTGGTCGGAGCAGCGGGAGATCGCCCGGAAGGCGGCGTGGTCCGAGACGGACCCGAACCGCCGCGCAGAGGCTCTCCAGCGCGTCAAGGAGTTCTACGGCGCTCCGCCAATCACGAGTACGGTTCACGCCGTCTACAAGGGTGACGTGGCATACGAGGCGCAGCAGGCGGCAATCGCGGCGAGCGCGGCGGCGGGAGCGCTGAATCTGCGCGGGGGCGTGTCATGACCGGCAGAGATCGCAATCTGACTCACGCGCTTCGGTTTCGCGAGGCATGCGCCTTGTACCTCGCGATCAGCGGACACGACGACGCCGAAGCGCGACCGATGCGCCCGAAGATCTCCGACGCAATCGGAGAGAGTTCCTCCGACCTCCGCGGCGTAGAGGGCTGGCACCTTGTCACGTCTAGCCGGGCGACTTTCCGGATCGGTGGCGACCTCGACCGCGCCCACGCCGAGGCGGACGACGATCAGCTCGTGGCCCTCGTGCAGCACCGCAAAGAGCGCCCTCTGGGCGACTCCCTCGTCTGCATGACTTTGGCGACGTTCTCCCAGGTCACCGCTCCACAGACATCATGATCCCGTACGCCGAGGGGACTGTTCATCGAGATCTCAGTGCGCGCGCCCTCGACCCTTCGTCGCACCCCTGGAGGTAGCACCATGCCCAGCCGCGCCGGACGCAAGATCCATCCCCGCGCCCCGTGGGTCGCGCACCCAGAGGCATACAGCGCCCCACAACAGACCACGCAGGCTGCGCAGCCGCCGAACGTCGCTCGCCAGCCACCTCCGACTCTCGGGCGTTCTCGGGCGGCTCAGCGCATGCAGGCTCGCGTTGACTCCGCTACGGACCTTGTGTGGGGCGATCCGCCGCGGGTTGATCCGGCAACCCCGGCGGCGATGGTGTGGTTTGTCGATCAGCCGGTTCGTGTGGCTCTCGGATGGGGTATCGCCTTCAGCTCGCGCCAGGGTCGCGACGCCCTCTATCTGCTCAGCCCCCGAGGCGAACTCTTCGTCTTGTTCGTTTCTCGATTCGGGGATGTGCGCCAGCTCCAGGGTCTCCCCGAGGACATCGTGCGCGATGTCATCCGCGCCTATTTCCCGGAGGCAGCACGATGAGCGCTCTCGTCAACCCGTCGATCAACGGCGTGCGCATCGTCAGTGTGGGGAACGCGATGACTCACGGTGTTCCTCTGGATGCTGATGTACTCGTGATGCCTGACGGCTACACGCTTGTGCGCGAGCGCACGGGGCATGTTGTACGGCTCATCGAGAAGGGCGGGCGAGTACTCGAAGCGCCGCTGAGCAATGTGGAGATGAACCATGCACGGTCCCTTTTCGGAGTCGAGACGTGAGCGCCGCGAGGAGGCCTGGCAAGCCCCGGAAGCTCACCGCCGAGCAGGAAGCCATGGCGGCGACCCTTCGAGGCGCGGGATTCGGCGTCTCGCCCATTGCCGAACTCTTCAGCATCGCGCCGCGGACGCTGCACGCGGTGCTCAGACGGCAGGGCGTCGAGACATCTCGTGGTCGCCGTCGCCTGACCGTGGAGCAGGAGGCGGAGCTGATCGAGGTGTGGCGGGCCGGATGGACTCATCACGCCATTGCGGAGCACTTCTTGATCTCGCGCAGCACGGTGCACGAGGAGATCAAGAAAGCGATCCGCCTCACAGCGGGGCTGCCATGAGTCAAGCAGCAACTCGCATTCGTGTATTGGACTGCCAGCTCCCCCACACGATAATGTCAGTTATCATGGGTATATGACGACGCTCTCGCTCCGCACTCCCCCGACGAACGCTGACCGGCACGCAGCGCTCGCGGGGGCTTGGCTCGTCTCGCTCACTTCCGAAAACACTCGACGGGCCTACCGCCGCGATCTGCACGAGCTGTTCGCGTTCCTTGATCTCGACAACCTCGACGCGCTCGCAGTGCAGCGCAGACACATCGACCTGTGGCGAGACCACCTGACCGGCACGGCCTCGACGACGGCACGCAAGCTCGCCGCGGTCTCGTCGTTCTACAGCTACGCATCGGACGAGGGCGCGACGACTGCCGACCATCCGCACCCTGTGCGCCGCGTGACCCGCCCGAACATCGACGCCGACCATAGCGCCACGCGCGGACTGAGCAAGGCCGAGGCCGTCGCATTCCTCGACGCCGCTGAGCATGACAGCCCCCGCTCTCGTGCTCTCACGACCCTCCTCATCCACACGGGCATCCGGATCTCCGAGGCCCTGGGCGCGAACATTGGCGACCTCCAGCACGACACGGGACACCGCGTACTCGTCGTCACGCGCAAGGGAGGCAAGCGAGCCAAGATCGCCCTTCCCGCGCCCGTCCTGGACGCTCTGAGCGCCTACAAGGGCGACTCCGCCGCGCAGGGCACTGAGGTGGCCGCATCGGGCGCGGCGAGCGCAGACGCTCCCCTGTTCACCACGAGCACCGGAAAGCGCTGGGCGTCCTCCGAAGCCTTCAGGACCGTGCAGCGCTTGGCACGACTCGCGGGCATTGAAGGGCGAGTGTCGCCGCACGGTCTTCGTCACACGCACGCGACCCTCGCTCTGGATGCAGGCGTGCCGCTCCGCGACCTCCAGGACAGCATGGGCCACGCTGACCCGCGTACGACTCGTCGATATGATCGGGCTCGTGCCCGACTGGAGCGCAGCAGTTCCTACGCGGTGGCCGCCGTGCTGGCCTGAGGCGATGGGCGGTCGGTAGATTCCTGGGATGACAAGCATCGATGCCGACGACAGCGCGACCCCAGCAGCAGACGCGACGGAGCAGGACCTGACGTCCTGGCTGCAATCGGACAATCCCGAGGACGCCGAGGCGCTGTTCGAAAAAATCGAAAAGCTATGGCGCGACTACTACGCCGAGAAAGGACCAATTTCCCGGGTGGAGCAAGGCGAGAAGCCCGCGGAAGTTTTGGAGGTCAGCCTCTTCGCCTTCGGATTGATGGCAAGCATCATGCGCACGATTCGTGCGCAGATCATCCTTGTGCGCAGCGGCTACACGGTCGAGTCGCGCGCCATCTTCCGGAGCACTCTCGATCAAGCGATGGCCCTAACTGAGCTGGAGCGGTCTCGCGTGTACGCCGTGCACGCGTACGGTCGAGCGCACGCGGAGAACTTGCGTCGCCTTCGGGGGGCCTCTGCACGAGGCTTCGCCCTTGGGGATGTCAACGAGGAGTACATCGAACGGTTCCTGGACCTCGCCGCGAATCAAAAGCCGAGTCGAGAGGTAGATCGTGCGCAAAATGCGATCAAGACAGGCACCGTGGGCGGGGAGGGCAAATTTGAGGGCCTCCTGTACCAGGCATGGCTTGAAGCAACGCCCCTGTCGAAGCCGAGCATGCGGCTAAGCGATGCGTACACCCAGGCCGAGGTGACTAGTAGCGGTGTGCGTATGCACGCTTTTCTTGACAGCGACCCTGATTCGATTGCCGATCCCCGCTTGGTGCTCGCGACTGTATTACCGCGAGTGTTCGAGACCTACGCGAGAATCATGCGCGACGATGAACTCTTGGGGCAGATTCGGGCTCTCGATCCAACTCGATAGGTATCGGCATGCTTCTCGATCACAAGGGACGAGGTCACCAGCCCTAGCGGGAGCTCTGAGCGATCACACCCGAGTGGAACCACTGGGTGAGCGTCGTCGCAAGATGCACAGCGACTGATGCCTCTTCGAACGTAACGTCGCCCGGACCCGAGGGCTGTCCACCGTGCCTATCGTGCTGGCCATGCCAGAGTACTCGCAGCATGCCGATCAGAACCTCCTGCGACGGGGCCTTTGAATGCTGCCGCGTCATGGGCAGCTGCCAGTCGCCCTGATCTTCCATCTGCCGGAGCACGGTTCCGAGCGTCGCCGACTGGTTGTTCTTGCTCACGACTGGGACAGCAGCGTCCTCAACGGCCAAGATGGCAAGACGGTACGCCTCGCTCGGATTCGGGCTCAGTCCGTATAGCTCTTCCCACGCCCGAGCCAACCGAACGCCTGCCCTACCGGAACGGGCCATGACGCCATCTGCTGCAACCTGCACCCCGGAAGGGACTCGCCTCACCAGACCCCGCTTGCCTGAACGCTGGCCGACGCGCCAGACAGACTTACTGCGGTGCAACAACTGATCGAGTTCAGCCGCATCCTCTGAGTCGCTGTCGTGCGCCAACAGGTAGTCCGCGATCTGAAGCGGTTGGGGGTGGTGCGATAGTGCAGCGAGGGCCATGCCCAACTGGCGCTGCCCCTCCGAGTAGTCCGTGCTCGTATACCGGAGATTGGGCATCACGACCTTCAGCGTTTGCGCCAACTCCTCAGCGAGAGTCTCATCAAGATGGGCGACGGAGCCGCTGCCATCGCGGTAGCGGCGGTACTCCGTCAACGAATCTCTGATCCAAGCCCAGAAGGGAGCGTTCATCCACTTGGGCACGCCGTCATGCAGTGCGTCGTATTCCGCCACTTGGTCATCATCATCGACGCCTAAAGGTCGCCAGGTCGAGTCGGCCATGGCCATCACGTTACCGGGTGCTTCCGACAATCTCGGAGCGAGGGTGTACGGCCAAGTTGCGCCGGGCGTAACACAAGTAGGAGCGCATGAACACACAAGGCGCTCACTATCGAGAGGACACCAAATGAACACGGCCGACAACAGCCGCGAGATCCGTCTGCGCCGCGCCGCCCAGCGTCAAGGGCTGAGCCTGCACAAGTCTCGTACCCGAGACCCCCGCGCACTCGGATACGGACTCTTCCACCTCGCAGATGCTGAGCATCGCATCGTGGCAGGAGGCGACTACAGCGGGTACTCGATGAGCCTCGATGCCGTGGAGGTCTACCTCGCGGATGCTCAGGACTTCGATGTCTATTTCGGGGACCCGTTGGGTGACTATCGCTCTGATGACCACCGTCCGATCTTGGAGTGGACAGACGGCTACGCCGGTATGTCTGGGTGGCTCCTGACGGAGCGAAGCGACTCGCCGCGCGAGCACTTCTTCTTCGGGTTCGGGTTTCCGACCGCAGCGTTTGCGGCCCGAACGGTTTGCGCGCGATGGGCCGGGGAGAGCGCGGCATGACGATCAACGACCTGTTCAATTCGCAGCGAGAGGTCACCGCCGCACACGAGGCAGCGCACGCGATCTGCTACCTCGCATTCGACTACCCGATCCATCACATTGAGATCGAGCCGGATTGCGTCACGCGAAGCACGCCCACTCCGGTGCGTCGGCCCGTTTGGGACCTGGCCGTTGTCTCCATGGCTGGGATGGTGATCGAGGGCCAGCATCGTAAGCATTTTGATTTGGATGCCGAGATCGCTCAGGCGGTCGAGTGGGTGGAAGGTGGTGAAGACCCGTCCGAGCTTGGTGACATGGAGCTATTCGCCACTTACCCGGGCCTCGCCCATTCGGCGTTTGGGGTCGCAACGCACCTTCTCCGACAGTTCGCACAGGACCATGTTTGCCTCACTGAAGCACTTCTCTGCAGCAGTGGCAGCATGTCCGGCGACGACGTCGAAGCGCTAGCTCTCGATGTGGATCGACAGAGCCGGTAGCTGGGCACCTCGCACCGACATACACCCGTCCTACACGTCGCGCAACGCTCTCTCCCATGCCTGCGTCGCCATCTGCACGGCATCCCAGGGCGAGCCCAGAGGTGGCGTGTAGGACAGGTCAAGGTCGCTCATCTCGGCAACGGTCATGCCGTGATGCAGCGCCGTGGCGTAGGTGTCTACTCGTTTCGAGATCTCCGCGCCGCGGGTGCCGACGAGCTGGGAGCCGAGCAGACGCCCGTCGCGGGTGTCGCCCGTCACGCGGATACTGATCGGAGTGGCCCCCGGATAGTAGCGCTTGTGATCGTCCGCGATTGAGGTGTGGCTGTGCGGCGCGAACCCAGCCGCGTTGGCCTCGACGTCGCGCAGCCCGGTGCGAGCTGCAACGACATCGAACACTTTCACCACCTGGGTGCCCAGGCTTCCCGCGAACCTCGCGTCGCCACCGAGCGCGTTCTCTCCTGCGACGCGCCCTTGCTTGTGCGCGGTCGTACCGAGCGGGAGGTAGGTGACGCCGAGCAGCCGGTGGTGGGTGACGATGCCGTCTCCGGCTGCCCATACGTGCGGCAGGCCGGTGCGCATCTGTTCGTCCACGGCGACCGCAGCTCCCGCTCCGGTGGTGGCACCCGCCGCGGTGAGCAGGCTGGTGTTGGGGCGAACGCCGACGACGACGAGGACGACGTCAGCGGCGCGTGAGAAAGCCTCACCGTTATGGGTACCGGTGACGACGATCTGTCCGGCATCGCGAGCGATGGCCTCCACGCGGGTGCTGGTCACGACGTCCACGCCGTGGCGCGTGAGTTCGTCGTGGACGAGCGCCCCGAGTTCGGGGTCGAGGGTGGAGAGCACTTCGGGGCCACGCTGGAGCTGAGTGACCTGGAGGCCGCGGACGGTCAGCGCTTCAGCCATCTCCAGCCCGACGTACCCGGCTCCCACAATGATCGCCGTCTCGGGCTGGCGCTCGTCTAAGTAGCGCTCCAAGGCGAAGGTGTCGCCCATCGAATGCAGGAGGTGCACGCCATCGTCAGGGCCGAGCTGGTCGAGGCCCGAGATCCCGGCAGTCGAGGGTGACGCTCCGGTACCGACCATGAGTTCGTCGTACGCGATGGTCGTTTCGCTGCCGTTGGCGTCGCGAACGGTGAGCCGCCGGCCCTGCACGTCGATGTTGGTGGCGAGGGTGTTCAATCGCAGGGTCATGCCGGTGGCTTCGAGGTCCGCGTGGGTGCGGTGCGCGAGCGACTGCCATGGCTGTACCTCGCGGGAGAAGTAGTACGGGATGCCGCAGATTGAGAAGTTCGGATAAGCGTCGGCCACGACGACGGTGACATCGACGGACGGATCGAGTTCGCGGGCGCGAAGGGCGGTGGAGATTCCGGCGTCACTTCCGCCGATTGCTACAAGGTGCATACGAGGGCCTTTCAGGACTGAGTTTCGAGTTGCTGAGGGACCACGACATCGCCCGCAGTGCGAGCCGCAGTCGGGTAGAAGACGAGCACGAGCGCAAGGCCGAGGGCTGCGCCGACGAGCTGAGCGAGGACGAACGGGACAACCGAGCCCGGTGCGATCCCCGCGAACGTGTCGGTGAACATGCGAGCTACGGTCACTGCGGGGTTCGCGAAAGATGTGGAGCTGGTGAACCAGTACGCCGCACCGATGTACGCGCCGACCGCTGCCGCCGTTGCCGAACCCTTGCCGGTCCGGGCGAGCGCGAAGATCAGCAGCACGAGCCCCGCCGTGGCGACCACTTCTCCGACGATGTGCCCGCCAGTCGCGCGGTCGTTGGTCGAGAACGCGGGCGCGGCGTCGAACATCACTCCTGCCAAGAGCGTGCCCGCAATGCCTCCGAGAATTTGAGCGAACACGTACGGACCGAGGTCGCGCAGCGGTAGTCCGGTTCCGGCGCGGCGTCCGAGCAGCCAGTCAGCCATGGACACGACCGGATTGAAGTGAGCGCCGGACACGGGTCCGAGCATGAGGATGAGCACAGTCAGACCGAGGGCGGTGGTGAGGCTGTTCTCCAGTAGCTGGAGCCCGGTGTCATCAGGAGAGAGACGCTGGGCAGCGATTCCGGAGCCGACGACGATGGCGACGAGGAGGCCGGTGCCGACGAACTCGGCAGAGATGCGTCGCAGAAGATGGGGTCGAGTGGGCTCGGGGCGCGAGAGGGAAGTGTTCATGTCGGCTCATCTTGACCCGGACGGGGTAGTTCAGTCAAGATTGAGACAATGAACATTGAACGAACTGGTGAAGTGGAAGCGCGTGCTGCAAAGCACGCAGCACTTTCTGACCCCTCCCGCCTGAGGGTCGTGGACCTCTTGACGTTGGGTGACCTGTCACCGACCGAGATTCGCGTGGCGCTGGGTCTTCCTTCGAACCTCGTCACTCACCACCTCAACGTGCTGGAGTCGGTCGGGATGGTGGCGCGCTCGCGGTCGGAAGCCGATAAGCGGCGCAGCTACGTGCACCTGACCGACACCGCACTCCAGGGACTCACCCCCGGAAGGGTCGAGAGCGCGAGCCGGGTGGTGTTCGTTTGCACGGCGAACTCGGCGCGATCTCAACTCGCCGCAGCACTGTGGGCAGCTCGCAGCAGCATCCCCGCGGCATCGGGCGGAACTCATCCCGCGGAACGAATCGATCCGGGCGCGCGTGCCGCAGCAGATCGCCACGCGCTCCAGCTCCGCGACGATGAGCCGCAGGCACTGGAATCAGTGCTGACGAGCTCAGACTTCGTCGTGACCGTGTGCGACAACGCCCACGAAGAACTCGGAGTAACTGGGAAGCTTCACTGGTCGATTCCGGACCCCGTACGTATCGGTACCGACGACGCCTTCGACTCCACCTACGACGAGCTAGATCGCCGCATCACGGCGCTCGCGCCCCGCTTAGCTGCCAGCTAACCCCCCGCCAGAAAGAGAACCCGTGAGCAACGTCATACCCACCGTCCTATTCATCTGCCAGCACAACGCAGGCCGCTCCCAGCTCGGAGCGGCACTCTTGGAGCACCTGGCTGGCGAGCGGTACACGGCCACATCAGCAGGGCTCGCACCCGCCGACCAGGTGAACGCCGCCGTCGCCGCCACCGTCGCGGAACTCGGCATGGACATCACGGACCACGTGCCCCGCGCAGTCACCACGACCGACCTGGATACCGCCGACGTTGTGGTTCTGATGAAGCCGGGACTCACGCTGCCATCCACGCCGCGCGGGGAAGTCCTGGAGTGGTCGTTCCCCAACCCGGAGTCGTGGGACGCCGACGCGGTGCGCCCGCTTCGCGAAGCCGTGACAGCCAAGCTCCGCGAGACCCTACTCGCTCGGTAGAGATGAACATGGGAGGGCGCTACGTACCGCCCTCCCATCTTGCCGTGTCAGACGGATGCGGGCGTGCGCCCAATCTGGAGAACCTGAGCTGGCGGAGCGCAGCAGGAACCTGCTAGAGATGCACCCGCGGCATCGAACAGACCGGCTCCGCCGCACACCCCCGTGTCCGGCAACACAAGCTCCACCCGTCGCGCCGCTTCGCGGTCGCCCGCAAGCTCTGCCACCACGCTCCGAACTTGCTCATATCCGGTGAGCGCAAGGAACGTTGGCGCACGGCCATACGACTTTGCACCGACAAGGTAGAAGTCCTCTTCCGGCTGGGCAAGATCGACGGCCCCTGTCGCCGCCACCGAGCCGCACGAGTGCACATTGGGATCGACCTCCGCGGCGATGCGCGTGGGAGCTTGCAGAGTCGAATCCAGTTCCAACCGCAGCTCCGACAGGAACGACAGGTCCGGACGGAAGCCCGTCAGCACGACAACGCGATCCGCGGTGAGCGTGCGCCCATCCTCCGCAACCAGCACCGGTCGATCCCCGTCACGGGTGACGCGCTCGACACGGAATCCGGTGACCAGCGAAACTAGTCCGGCGTCCACGAACTCCTTTGCCCTGATCCCAAGGGCACCGCGAGCAGGCAGCTCGTCGGCCTGACCCCCACCGAAGGCATTGCCAGCAGCAGCGCGACGCAGCGCCCATGTCACCGTCGTGCTCGGATCACGGCGCGCAATCTGAGCGAGTGCGAGGACCGCGGTGACAGCCGAATGTCCTGAGCCGACAACGACGGTGTGCCTACCGGCGAAACCCGCGCGATCCCGGAAATCGGGGATTCGGTACGACAACAGGTCAGCATTGGCGCGCTCCCCGAGCGCCGGTAGGCCGTCAGCCCCAGCCGGATTCGGAGACGACCATGTACCCGAGGCGTCGATGACAGCCCTCGCCTGCAAGCGGTACTCGTCGCCCTCAACAGGTTCGACGTGAACGGTGAACGGCTGAGCGCCCCTCCCTGCGTCAACGAGACGATCACGCCCGAGGCGGGAGACGCCGATCACCCGTGCCCCGTACCGGATGCGGTCACCCAACTCGTCGGCAAGAGGTGCGAGATAGCCGGTGATCCATTGCGACCCGGTCGGGTACCCGCTCGTCGGCGCGGTCCAACCTGTGGGTTCCAAGATTCGGGCTCCGGCAGCATCAACCAGTTCAGGCCACTCGGAGAACAAGCGCACGTGACCCCACTCGCTCACGCTCGCCGCGGGACCTTCTCCGGCTTCCAAGACGACCACCGGCAGTTTGCGCTCCAGCAAGTGCGAAGCCGCAGCGAGTCCCTGCGGACCAGCCCCGATGACAACGACGGGCAGCGTGCTATCCATCAGTACCTCCTCATCCATCGATAAACCTCAATGTATCGAGAATGATCGATGTATCGACAGATGTCAATGCGACGTGAGAGAATCGGTCCATGCCTACTCCGCTAACCCTCCTGCCGACAGACGCCGTCGTCTGCTGTTCACCAGTAACGGGGGGTGTGCTCAGCGAAAACGAAGCGGAGCGGATCGCGCACACGTTCAAGGCGCTCGGGGACCCAACGCGAGTTCGACTCCTCTCTCTCATCGCCGCATCCGAAGGGGGCGAGGCTTGCATCTGCGACCTCACCGACCCTGTTGGACTCGCACAGCCCACGGTCTCGCATCACATGAAAATCCTCGTTGACGCCGGACTAGCAACGCGAGAGCAGCAGGGGCGATGGGCCTACTACCGAGTCGTCACCGACGCCTTGGAGCACGCCGCTCGCACACTGACGCCCGCTTAGTCCGCGGCGTGGGGAACCTCTCGGCTCTGCTTTCCAAAGTCAGTGGTTCCGTACCTGGAATATCCTCCTGGGATAGGCAATCGTCATCCGATAACCGGCGTCGCTCCAAGCGGCAGCGTCGGCAGCTTCTCGCTGAAGCTCATGGGGGGACTAATGGCGGTAACGGATCGCACACGAAAACTGCTCTGGGCACGGGCTCACGACGCCTGCGCGATGTGCCGAAAGCCGCTGACTGAGGATGCGCCAAGCGCCGACCTACCTGGGCTGATCCTGGGCGAAGAGGCGCACATCATCGCGAAGAGCGAATCAGGGCCGCGAGGCCGAGACGGCGACCGCTCCGACATCGACGGATACGACAACCTGATCTTGCTGTGCGCCGACGATCACACGCGCATCGACACCTTCCCAGATCGCTACTCTGTCGAGTCTCTTCGGAGCACCAAGAAGAAGCACGAGGAATGGGCCGCGAAGCGACCGCTCGAAGACGAGCCCATTCGCATCGTGGTGCGCCCGGGCGAGGATGAGATTCCCCTCCTGGCGATGACATCGGGAGAAGCCGTCTGGAACCTCATGGTCGGCACGATGCAATGGGGCCTGCGCGCGCTCGTGGGCGACGACCGCCCGGAAGCTTCGGATGCGGCAGACGAGTTCCTTACGACAGCGAGGGACTGGGCTGAGATCTCTGACACGGTACAGGCTGATGGGTTCCGCGCCGTGCGCGATGCGCAGCGTTCACTTCAGGCGCTTCTGGAGGAGGTCTGGAGCTTTGACCTCTTCGTCTTCGGGCTGCGGACAGAGCGAGTGCTGAGGGGCGGAGTAGGCGGGCCGATGCCGATGCCCTACGCCGAGCTTGCGGTGCTGACGGCTGAAGAGGTGCGAGGTTACAGCGCGGCGCAAGTGCCGTCCACGGAATGACCGTGAGGTTGATGGCGTGATCTTGCCGCCCGTCTATCCCGACACCTCAGAGTTGGACGGCGACAACTTCGACGGGATGAGGCCACGGTGCCTAGCGACTATGGAGCCGTGCACGACCACATGCGGCGAGCGATGGACGTGCCCGCAACGCAGAGCAGCCAAGATCAGGTGAGTGCTTCAGGCGCTGACAGGCGGGACGTGGTGATCGGGGCATCGCGGCACCATGCCGAGCGTAAGGCCGCCGTTTCCATACGTCCGCCACGTGTGACCGTACGGGCATTCCCAGTCGCCAAAGTCGCTCGGATCAACACCGTTTGTGCCGCAGCGCGGGCACGGAGGATTGCCGTAGCCGTCGAACAATCCGAATCGGTCGGGCTTCATCGACCACGTGTGCCCGCAGTCTGGACGCGGGCAGAGGAAATCGGACATCGCTAGCTCACTTCTTCGTCATCATCGATGGACGCAGCATTCACCGCGCGGTACGTGGTCACCGTTCCACCGCCCGGCAATTCGCGGACCATGGGCACTGCTTGGATCTTGATCCGCCCTGTCAGATGGAACTGAGTTACATCCACGGCATTCGGGAGCGCTGTCGCGTCGATGACCACAAGGTGGTCGTCTCCGATGTCGAGCTGCCAACGGTCTCTGGTACTCAGTGTGACAAGCGTTCCCGTGAGCGTCACCTCTTCCTGATCCAGCTCTCGCGCCACAACGAGCTGACGCACGAGCGCCGCGTCGGCCTTGTTGAAGGTAGCCCTTTGGGTCTCATGGCTGGGCTCTCTCCATTCGAGATCCACCTCGAAATCTGCTTGCTCGACGCCCCTCGCGAACTCTCGAACTGCGCTCGCAACGCGCGGTCCGCCTTCTTGCACGAGCTGGATGAACTGGCCTTCATCGGCATCGGGGCCGATCTGGTGGGCGACGCGGACGAGGTCAATCGCGTCCACGACGCACTCGTCTACGAACTGGCGCTGTTGCTGATCGAAGATCGCCACGCCTTCTTCCGCGATCAGCTCAGCTTCGGGCAGCGTCTCAGGCCCGATCTCGAAGACCATGCTTCCCGGGAGCGGCTGCATCAACAGCTTCAGTTGTGTCAGCGTTGTGACCTCGCCGGGTAGGGCTCCGCGGTTAGAGCGAATGCCCTTCTTCGCAGCTCCCGCAGCGTTCACAAGACGTTGGAAGTTGAGCAAAATGTGCCCCGCAGCGTCCAGGCGCGCCTGGTGGTCCTGCACGTTCACACCCGCAACGCGGATGGAGCCCGTGCTTCGCACGATCCGGGCCGGTGAGCGCGCGCCCCAGAGGCCCTCAATGCTCATGCGGTTCAGGTCTTCGGGGCGCTCCCATTGCGGACCCTGGGCGGCTCTGAGCCTGTCGCGGAGGTTGTTGCTTCCGTCATTCGGAGAATCCATCGAGCGTCACCTCCAAGTAACCCCGTCGCTGGATGCTATCGGCACGTCCCGCGGGAGAACCTTGCGGGCCGGTGCGCTGTCGCTGCCACCAATCATCCCAGTGTCCGCGATCCCTGTAGTACTTCCAATCCAGGTGGTCGCCGAGTGCCGGGTTCGGTATGGATCGCCAAGTGGCGACGTAAGAGTCGATCCGCAGACCGAAACTGTTCCGTAGGGCGTTGGGCTGTGCGAACAGCCCGATCACATTCTTAGCGGCATCGTCCGACATTGCGGCTCTGACGAGATCCTCATCGAGCCAGTACAGGCAATCGATGTCGTTGGGGTCGAGCTTCGTAGTCGTGAAGCTACCCGCGATCCAGACCTGAGCGACGGGCACAGCTTCCCGTAGCGCTGCCGTCGCCTCTTGCCATTCGTCCCAGATGGGTGCGCGCGTTGATGACCCGGCGAACTGCGCATCCGTGACGAAACGGTCGCGCACCTCGTCCAAAGTAGCCGCGTAACGCCCGGTCACTATCGAGCTAGCGCCGACGTCGAACGCTGGAATCATGCCGTGTCCCCCGCTTCTTGGCATTTCCCCACATGCTAGGGCCTCCCGGGCCGGGAAGGGGGCAATCGCGCGGCCGCTACGCTCCCACGGCGCGAGAGCGCCGCGAGCATCCCCGCCGACGCGTCTACCTCATCCGAAAGCCGCGACCAGAGCCGTGGCACTGAAGTTGGACCGCGAAACCGAGGCATGCGTGTCCATTTCGTGTCCAAAACAGTGGCCACGAGCTACGCTGGAGCCGCAGGAAGACCGGGCTATTTTTCGATTTAGAGCCCATTCCGACCCAATGTCGGGAAGGGTAATGATTCTCAGTCTCCGGATACTACTCCCCATCGCCCCATCGCTACCGCGTTGTTATCGTGGCCGCTGAATGCAGCGACTCGCGGCTTCAGACACCACGAAAGGATCATTTCATGACCGTCAAGAAGATCCGTCGACTCGGAGCCGCCGTGCTGACCGCCACGGTGCTCGCTGCGGGAGGCGCTGTCCTCGCGCCGCCCGCTCCGGCGAACGCGGCGTACATCTGCACGTTCGAGCGCTCGACGCCGAAGCTCCGCTACGGAAGCAGCGGCAGCGCAGTGACCTACCTCCAGTGCGTGCTGCGCGACGTCGGGATCAACGTCGTGGTCGACGGCAAGTTCGGGAGGGGCACTCTCAACGCCGTCAAGTACTGGCAGGCCCGCCACCCCTACCTGGGTGCTGTCGACGGAGTGGTCGGTCCGAAGACCTGGAAGTCGCTTCTCGCAGGTTCCCGCAACTACTGATTCGGTTCAGAGCGTCTGCAGCAGCGGGAGGAACGCGGCGAAGGCACGTGCGCGATGCGATTGCGACTGCTTCTCCCGGTCGCTCAGCTCGGCCGTGGTCCGCTCGCCCCCGGCGTCCTGACCGTCCGGAATGAAGATCGGGTCGTACCCGAATCCGTTCTCGCCCTCCGGTGCCGTCGCAAGCCGCCCCGGCCACACGCCGGCGACCGTGTGCTCGATGCCCTCGGGCGTCACCAGCGCGATGGTCGAGACGAACTGCGCAGTCCGATGCGGATCGGCGATGTCGGCGAGCTGATCGAGGAGCAGAGCGAGGTTCGCCGCGGCATCCTTCTTCTGCCCGGCCCAGTATGCGGAGAAGATGCCCGGTGAACCGCCGAGCACGTCGACGCAGATGCCGGAGTCGTCGGCCATCGCGGCGAGCCCGGTGTGCGCGGCGGCGGCACGGGCCTTGATGAGCGCGTTCTCGGCGAACGTCACACCGTCCTCGACGGGTTCGGGACCGTCGTACGAGACGACCTCGAGATCAGGCCGCGTCGTCGTGACGATCTGCTGGAACTCCGCCACCTTGTGCGGATTGTGCGTGGCGAGGACGACTTTCACGTCACTCCCCTGACAACGCCTTGAGCTGGTGCTCCTTCAGCGTCGCGCAACCGGCGACCCCCAGTTCGAGCAGTGCGTCGAGCTCGCGCTTGTCGAACGGTGCCCCCTCTGCCGTGCCCTGCACCTCGACGAACAGGCCGCGGCCCGTGACGACGATGTTCATGTCGGTCTCGGCGCGCACGTCCTCGACGTACGGCAGATCGAGCATGGGTTCTCCGTCGATGATGCCGACGGAGATGGCGGCGACGGAGTCGATGAGCGGAGTGGAGTTCTTGCCGATGAACTTCTTCGCACGCCCCCACTCGATCGCGTCCGCGAGCGCGACATACGCGCCGGTGATCGCGGCGGTGCGCGTGCCGCCGTCGGCCTGCAGCACGTCGCAGTCGATCACGATCGTGTTCTCGCCGAGCGCCTTGGTGTCGACGACGGCGCGGAGCGCACGGCCGATCAGGCGCGAGATCTCGTGCGTGCGCCCGCCGATCCTGCCCTTGACGCTCTCGCGGTCGTTGCGGCTGTTCGTCGCGCGCGGGAGCATCGCGTACTCCGCGGTCACCCAGCCCTTGCCCTTGCCGGTGAGCCAGCGGGGAACGCCATTGGTGAAGGATGCCGTGCACAGCACCTTCGTGCCGCCGAAGCTGATCAGCGCCGAGCCCTCGGCGTTGGCACTCCATCCGCGCTCGATCGTGATCTCGCGGAGTTCGTCGGTGGCGCGGCCGTCCGCGCGGACTGTGTCAGACATGGGTTCCCTTCGGGTCGGAGGATCCGGCCGCGGCCGGATCGGAGAGTTCAGCCAGATCGGAGAGATCGGGAAGTGTGATGACACCGGTCTGCACGTGCTGCACATCACGCACTTCGGCGCCCATGAGCCGGTTCGCGAGCGCCGCGAACTCTCCGGTGGACTCGCCCGTCGCCTCGTACACGTACGTCGCGGTGGCGTCCTGAGGCGCGAGCAGGTCCCCGCGCACGAGCTGTCGATACACGTCGCCCGCCGTCTCATCGTCGCTCGAGACGAGCGAGACCCCGTCTCCCATGACGTAGCTGATCGCGCCGCGCAGGAACGGATAGTGCGTGCAGCCGAGCACGAGCGTATCGACATCGGCATCGCGCAGCGGTGCCAGATACTGCTCTGCGACGCGGATCACCTCGGCAGTGCCGGTGACACCGGACTCGACGAACTCGACGAACCGCGGACAGGCCGCGGTGAAGACCTCGAGCTGCTCATTGACCTCGAGCATGTCCTGGTAGGCGCGCGAGCCGATCGTGCCGACGGTGCCGATCACACCGATGCGCCGGTTGCGGGTCGTCGAGACCGCACGGCGCACCGCCGGCCCGATCACCTCGACGACGGGCACGTCGTAGCGCTCGCGTGCATCGCGGAGCATGGCTGCGGATGCCGTGTTGCAGGCGATCACGAGCATCTTCACGCCCTGATCGACGAGGGTGTCCAGCACCTCGAGGGCGTAGCGGCGCACGTCGGCGATCGGTTTGGGCCCGTAGGGAGAGTGAAGCGTGTCGCCGATGTAGACGAAGGACTCGCGAGGAAGCTGAGCACGGATCGCGCGGGCTACCGTGAGCCCTCCGACACCGGAGTCGAAAATGCCGATCGGTGCCGCGTTCATGACTCACCAGCCTACTCTTCGCCGCACTGCAGTCGCCTGAGTGCGGACGCGCGTCGCAAGTAAGCTGAGCGCATGACCTCGTCGACGGCGCTGCTCACCGACCGCTACGAACTCACCATGCTCGGCGCCGCTCTCCGAGACGGAACGGCTTCGCGCCCCAGCGTCTTCGAGCTGTTCGCCCGTCGCCTCTCCGGCGGACGCCGCTTCGGCGTCGTCGCCGGCACAGGACGCCTGCTCTCGCTCCTGCGCGATTTCCGATTCCTCGAGGACGAGCTGCGCTTCCTGCGCGACAACGGCGTGGTGGATGCGGCGACGCTGAAGCACCTGGAGAACTATCGGTTCACCGGATCCATCCGCGGATACCGCGAGGGCGAGCTCTACTTCCCCGGCTCGCCCGTGCTCACTGTCGACGGAACCTTCGCGGACGCCGTCGTGCTGGAGACCCTTGCACTGAGCGTGTTCAATCACGACTCCGCCGTCGCGACAGCAGCGTCGCGGATGAGCATCGCCGCCGGCGGTCGCCCCCTCTCGGAGATGGGATCGCGCCGCGCGGGCGAGATGTCTGCCGTCGCCGCGGCGAGGGCCGCATACATCGCCGGATTCGGTGCGACCAGCAATCTCGAGGCCGGACGGCGCTGGGGCATCCCCACCATGGGAACAGCGGCCCACTCATGGACGCTGCTGCACGACTCCGAGGAAGACGCGTTCCGTGCGCAGATCGACAGTCTCGGCACCGGCACCACGCTGCTCGTCGACACCTATGACATCCGCGAGGGCGTCGCGACCGCGATCCGCGTGACGGGCACCGGCCTCGGCGGGGTGCGCCTGGACTCCGGTGATCTCCCGACGGTCGCCGCAGCCGTACGCGACCAGCTCGACGGGCTCGGCGCGACCGGAACGAGGATCACCGTCACCAGCGATCTCGACGAGTACGCGATCGCCGCTCTTGCCGCGTCTCCTGTCGACTTCTACGGCGTCGGCACGTCCGTGGTCACCGGCTCCGGCTATCCGACAGCCGGCATGGTGTACAAGCTCGTCGCCAGGCAGGGGTCCGACGGCGGCTGGGTCGCCGTCGCCAAGTCGTCGACCGACAAGGGGTCCACGGGCGGGCGCAAGTCCGCGTTCCGAACACTGAGCGACGGTGTCGCCAACGCGGAGACCGTTGTCGTCTCGGACGGTTTCGAACGCCTCAGCACGGCCGCGGAGCACGCCGATTCACGGCCGCTCCAGGTCACCCTCGTCGACGGCGGCGAGATCGATGACGCGCACGAGGGGACAGCGGGCACGGCATCCGCTCGCGAACATCATCTGCGCGTGCGCGAGGAGCTGCCCCTGCGGGCTCTGGCTCTCAGCAAATCATCGCCGGCGATCCCGACGGTGTTCCTCGATCAGCCGACCATCGACTCGTAGATCTCTTTGCACGTGGGGCAGATCGGGAACTTCTCGGGATCACGGCCCGGCGTCCACTTCTTGCCGCACAGCGCACGCACCGGCTTGCCCGAGATCGCCGACTCGAGGATCTTGTCCTTCTTGACGTAGTGCGAGAAGCGCTCGTGGTCGCCCGGCTCGAGATTCTCCTCCTTGAGAAGGTCTTCCAGTTCGCGATCAAGCGTTGCCACGCCGCCCTGATCGGGGCTGTCCAGCGGAGTACTCATGCGGCGAGTCTATCCGCCGCCGCGCCGCTGCGGGGTGGGATCACGCGGTTTCGACGAACTCCATCAGCCTCTCGCCGCCGCGCTCGTACACGCGTCCGCCGATGCTCGCGCCGACGGCGAGGACGATGATCCCGGAGGTGATCCCGACCCAGAACGTCGCCGGGTTGTAGGCATCGTCGGCGATCACCGTCATGATGAACAGCCAGAGGGTGGGGACGCTCAGCACGATCGCCGCGATGAACACGATCGCTGGCGCGTACCCTCCGCGCGATGCCGATCGCTGCGGCTGCTGGAAGGGGCTGTCGCCGGGCCTCGAGACGGCGTACGGCGAGGTCACGGACAGGATGCTGGAGAGCCCGAGGCCCGAAAGGAACAGACAGGCGGCGAGCCCGATCATAGGCATGAGCAGGTACCAGCTGTCGACCAGCGCCAGGGTGAGCGGGATCGCGACCGCCAGGACCGGGATCGCCACGAGGGAGATCGGCACCACACGACCGAGACGGTCGGCGACGCCTCTCACGCCGCTCGCCACATGGATCCAGAGCGCCGTCGAGTCATAGGCGACATCGTTGTGCGGAAGCCATCCGAAGAAGAGCGCCATGACGGGGACGGGAACCAGGGCGGCGATGTACAGCGGAACGCCTGCCACCAGCAGCGGGAAGACCGTGAGCACCCCGGCGATCGGCACGATGATGAAGTTCACGATGTAGCGGCGGTCGCGCAGCCAGTACACGAGACTGCGAGCGGCGATGGCGCCGAATGCGTTGGAGGGAAGCAGCGCAAACCAGCCGAGTCCCGGCCTCTCTCTCGATGCTGTCGGCCGATCCGTCGATGTGAGCAGTCGACGCACGAGCCACGACCACCACGCCCACAGCGCCACCAGAGTGAGCAGCGCGACGGCGCCGCTCAACCACACGACAGAGCTGTCGTCCCCTGCCATTGCCAGACCGAAGCCGGGGATCGCTGCCAGCGGTGTGAATCCGATCGCCAGAGTGGCGGTGGCGACGGCGTGCGGAACCTGCCCGTCCCATTCGAGCGATCCGAGGAAGATCGCGACGGGGAAGGCGATCACCACGACCGCGAGCACGAAGAGTGCGGAGAGTTCGCGGGAGCGGCGCTCCGGTAGCAGCAACGCGCTGGTCGCCATACCGATCCGTGCCGCGATCGCGGATGCGAAGACACCGAGGACACCCACGGCGACGGCCACGGGCCACGGCGTGCCGAGTTGCACCAGCACGATGACGAGGCAGACGGCCACGGCGATGAGCGCGAACGTCGGCACGCTCACGAATGAGGCTACGGCGAGCATCCACGGCATCTGACGGACATCGACGCCGAATACGGCGAAGCGTCGTGGATCGAGCTGATCCGCAGTACCGGTGAGCACGGGAACGACCAGGAACCCCAGCAGCGCCGCAGCGCCGCCGAGCACGATCACTGTCCGCGCGACGTTCAGAGGAGCATCGGCGAGGCTCATCAGCGCGGCGCACACCGTCACGGTCGCGGCGAGCAGCAGCACGAGACCCGTCAGTGCGCGTGCTTTCCGGTCGCCCCGAAGAGCGCCGAGCATCAGGCTGACCCTCAGTCGGAGAATGTGTGCAACCACTCGAGCCCCTCCACCTCGCCGACGCCGCCGGAGAGCTCGACGAAACGAGACTCCAGGGTCTGTCCGGCCCGCACCTCGTCGACGGTGCCCTCTGCGAGCACGTCGCCGCCGACGATGATCGCCACGCGCGAGCACACCCGTTCGACCAGCTCCATCCCATGGCTGGAGAGGATCACGGTGCCGCCGTGAGCGACATACGCGCGGAGGATGTCGAGGATGACTGCGGATGAGACCGGGTCGACCGATTCGAACGGCTCATCGAGCACCAAGACGCGCGGCGAATGGATCAGCGCACCCGCGAGCATGATCTTCTTCGTCATGCCCGCCGAGTAGTCGGACACCACGCGTCCGACCGCACCTGAGAGATCGAACGCGCGGATGAGGTCGGCGGAGCGCTTCTCGATGGCCTCGGCCGAGAGCCCCCTCAACAGGCCGTAGTAGTGCAGCAGCTGACGCCCGGTGAGCCGGTCGAAGGTACGCAGTCGGTCGGGCAGCACGCCCATGACCCGCTTGGCTCCGAGCGCGTTCTCGGACTGATCGATGCCGCAGATCGTCACCTGGCCGCTGTCGGCCCGCAGCAGCCCCGCGAGGATCGACAGCGTCGTCGTCTTTCCGGCACCGTTCGGCCCGACGATGCCGTAGAAGGATCCCCCGGGCACTGTGAGGTCGATTCCATTGACCGCCCGCTGATCGCCGAAGTCCTTGACGAGTCCGCGGACCACGATCGCCGCGTCGGCGACGTCGACCGCAACGGCCTCGAGGACTGCGTCGCTCACCGCCGTCGGCTCCTGGACGGACACCGGTTCCGGAGTCGGCTCCGCAGTCGGCTCCGCGTCCTGTTCCGGAGCGGGCTCCGGGTCCTGCTCCATCAGCGGTTCGAGCAACTGCTCGATCTCTACGACCGGGTCTGCTTCCAGCACCGCGCTCAGGTCGACAGCGGAGTCATCGGCGCTCTCGCCCCGGAGCGGGTCGGATGCGGGAGAGGACACCGTCTCGGCGGCGGGAGCGGCATCATCGGCGGCGACCAGGGGCTTCTCCCTCGTGCGCTCGGCCGCAAGCTCTTTCGCGGCCAGTGCTTTCGCCGCTCGCTCCTTCGCGGCCTGCTCCTTCGCGGCCGCCGCCTTCGCGGCCTGCTCCTTCGCGGCCTCGTCCTTCGCCTTCTTCGCGGCCGCTGCCTTCGCGGCGCGCTCGGCCGCAGCCTTCGCCGCAGCGGTCTTCGCCGCAGCCGTCTTCGCCGCCGTCGCCTTCGCCGTGCTGGTGCTGCTGTCGGTCTTCGCCGCCGCAGTGCGGGTGGCCGCGGCCTTCGCTGCTGTCGCCTTCGCCGCAGCGGTCTTCGTCACCGTGCTCTTCCGGGCCGCGGTGGCCTCGTCCTGCGCCGTCCTCGCGGAGGCGGCCGTTGCCGCAGCGGTCTTCGTCGTGCGCTTCGCGACCGGCTTCGTCGTCGAACGCGCAGCCACGGTCTTCACCGCCGCGGTGGTGGTCGTGGGCTTCTTCGCGGCCGGCTTCTTCGTCGCCGACGCAGCGGTCGCCGGCTTCTTCGCAGCGGGCTTCCGCGCGGTCGATGCAGCGGTCGTCGGTGTCTTCGCAGCAGGCTTCTTCGCGACCGGTTTCTTCGCCGTGCCCGTTCCCGCTGCCGTGCGTGCGCGGGGAGCCTTCGCATCTGTCGGGTCGCTCGATGCGTTCTCCGGCCGTTCGGCGTCGTCATCCACAGAAGAAGTCACCGTTCTACGCTATCAATCGCACAAGACTTTCCGAGGCTGTTGCGACACAATGGTCACCGGAGTTCATAGAGAGGCATCCGACCTGTGCGTCGGGTGTGCACCTGATCACGAAATGGCAACGGCAGGGTCCAATCCAATGCCTTCCCAGGACGGATCGCTACCATGAGTGCGGCACGAAGAAGTGTCTGGTCGATTAACTGACCGTGAACACAGAATCTTTTTAGGAGAATTCGTGACTCTTCAGACCGTCATCCTCGCCGCGGGCATGGGCTCGAGGCTCGGCCGCGCGCTGCCGAAGCCCCTCACCCAGCTCAGTGACGGACGCACCATCATGCAGCAGCAGCACGAGAACATCCGTGCCGCTTTCGGACGAGACGCCCGCATCACCGCCGTCGTCGGCTACCGCGCCGAGACCATCATCGATGCCTTCCCGCGCGTCAATTACGTGCACAACGAGCGCTACGACGAGACGAACACGTCGAAGAGCCTGCTCCGCGCCCTCGGTGCGACCGGCAGGGGCGGCGTGCTCTGGATGAACGGCGACGTCGTCTTCGACCCTCGAATCCTCGGTCGCGCGATCGAGCTGATCGAGCGCGACCAGTCGTTCGTGACCGTCAACACCTCGAAGGTCAGCGACGAAGAGGTCAAGTACACCGTCACCACCGAGGGCTTCATCGATGAGCTCTCCAAGACGGTCAAGGGCGGCCTCGGCGAGGCTGTCGGCATCAACTACATCTCGTCCACGCACAAGAAGGCGTTCATGCGTCAGCTGTCGCGCGTCGACGACCAGGACTACTTCGAGCGCGGCCTCGAGCTCGCGATCAAGGAAGACGGTCTGCTTCTCGAGCCGATGGATGTCTCCGACCTCTACGCCGTCGAGGTCGACTTCGCCGAAGACCTCGAGCGGGCGAACCTCTTCGTCTGAATGGTCTGAACCGTCGTTCGAAAGCCCGGCTCCTCGCGGAGCCGGGCTTTCGGCTTTCTCGCGGTTGACCTGCATAGGATCTCGACATGGCCAAGAAGGTGCACAAGATCCACTCCCTTCCGGACGATGCCGCCTGGGACAAGGGCGTGCCACCGGTCGGCTCCGACGAGCACCCGCTCACCGTCCGGGGGCTCGACAGGGTCCTCTCCATCCAGCGACCTCTCGTGCTCGCGCACATCCGCAGCATCCGTCTGCGCAATCCGGATGCCTCCCCCGCGCGCCTCGTGCAGATCCTCGAGCGCCGGTACCTGGCAGCGGTCACGGCGGGGGGCGCCGCCGTCGGCGCGACTGCCGTCGTCCCCGGAATCGGCACGGGAGTGACCCTCGCACTCTCGGGTGTCGAGACGCTCGGATTCCTGGAGTCGACCGCGCTGTTCGCGCAGTCCCTCGCTGAGGTGCATGGCATCGCCATCGAGAACCCGGATCGGGCGCGTGCGCTGGTCATGACGCTGATGCTGGGCAAGGAGGGCGTCGATCTGGTCGGCCAACTCGCGAAGCAGGCGACCGGTCGCGGCGCAGGACGCTCCGCGTACTGGGGCGAGCTCGTGACGAAGTCGCTTCCGCGTGCAGCGGTCGGCCCCGTCGTCGATCAGCTCAAGACCCGTTTCGTCAAGCACTTCGCCGCGGCCGGCGGTGCGTCTTTCGTCGGCAAGGCGCTGCCGTTCGGCATCGGCGCCGCGGTGGGCGGCGCCGGAAACCATCTGCTGGGCCGGCGAGTGCTGACGACATCGCGCCGAGCCTTCGGCGTGGCACCGGCGATCCTCCCCGGCGAGCTGGAACCGGCCGCCGGCGCGCAGAAGCTCGAGATGCGGATGCTGCAGGGCGCGCGTTTCGCCGGGTCTGCTGTCACGGGTGCCGCCGGGACGATCGCCCGCAGTGCCGGAACCGTCGCCCGAGGAGCGGGCTGGGTAGGACAGAAGGTGGGCGGAGCCACGAAGCTCACGCGCAGGGGTCGTGAACTCGACTCTCCCTCCACCGATACGGATTCCTGACACCTCTCCCCTGTTCCTGCGGGCCGCCTCACCCACGGGGTCACGGCGTCGGCGCCCCTTCCTACGGTGGCTCGTATGCTGCGACCCATCGATCCCTCCGACCTTCCTGCACCCGCTGCCTACCGGGTGCCGTGGGTGATACGACGAGACGAGCCTCGGCATCCGATCGTCGTCAACGGCAGCGCCGAGAGCGCGGATTTCGTCCGGCTCTTCCGCGACGATCAGCGCAATGAGGGCACGAAGCTGTGGGGGCAGGTGCTCCCGTCCGAGGACATCGAGCTGTGCCTGTGCGCGGCCGATCTCGACGACGTGGTCGTGACGCTGGCGTGGTTCCGTCCGGCCGACGGCCTGGAATACGTCTGGAGGTTCATCGTCTGATGAGCGCGACCCCCATACCGTTGCACGGAACCCTGCAAAGGATTCGCCGACCCGTTGTGCGAGGCATCCAACGCGTCCTGTGCCGTCACTACTAGGGTTGAATCCGTGACGGACACCCCTGACCTCTCCACGACCGCTGCCAAGATCGCGGATCTCCGCGCCCGCTTCGATGAAGCGGTCACCGCACCCGAGAAGACCGCACGCGACAAGCAGCACGCCAAGGGCAAGATGACCGCCCGGGAGCGCATCGAGCTCCTCGTCGACGCCGGCAGCTTCGTCGAGTTCGACGAGTACGTGCGACACCGCACCACGGCCTTCGGCATGGACCGCAACCGCCCGTACGGCGATTCGGTCGTCACCGGCATCGGTACGATCCACGGCCGGACCGTTGCGGTCTATTCGCAGGACTTCACGACGTTCGGCGGTTCGCTGGGCGAGGTCTCCGGCGACAAGATCATCAAGATCATGGAGTACGCGCTCCAGGGCGGCATGCCGATCATCGGCATCTTCGACTCGGGCGGGGCACGCATCCAGGAGGGCGTGCTCGCGCTCAGCAAGTACGGCGAGATCTTCCGCCTGAACACGCGCTCGTCCGGCGTCATCCCCCAGATTTCGATCATCATGGGCCCGGCGGCCGGGGGCGCCGTGTACGGCCCGGCTCTCACCGACTTCGTCATCATGGTCGACAAGACCAGCCAGATGTTCGTCACCGGCCCCGATGTGATCAAGACCGTGACCGGCGAGGACGTCGGCATGGAGGAGCTCGGCGGCGCGCTCACGCACAACACCCGCTCGGGCGTCGCGCACTACCTCGCTGACGACGAGGACGATGCGATCGACTACGCCCGCACCCTGCTCGGATTCCTGCCTGACAACAACATGGCGGAGATCCCCGCCTACGAGAGCGATTTCGAGTTCGAGACGACGGATGCCGATCGCGCTCTGAACACGATCATCCCCGACTCCGCCAATCAGCCCTACGACATGCACACCGTCATCGAGCATGTCGTCGACGATGGGGAGTTCATCGAGGTGCAGCCGCTGTTCGCGCCGAACATCGTCATCGGCCTCGGCCGTGTCGAAGGGCGCTCGGTCGGCATCATCGCCAATCAGCCCTCGCAGATGGCGGGGACTCTGAACATCGAGGCGGGCGAGAAGGCCAGTCGCTTCGTACGCTTCTGCGACGCGTTCTCTATCCCGATCGTCACCCTCGTCGACGTGCCGGGATATCTTCCCGGCACCGATCAGGAGTGGACGGGCGTGATCCGGCGCGGCGCGAAGCTCATCTACGCCTACGCCGAGGCCACAGTGCCCCTCGTCACGGTTATTCTGCGCAAGGCATACGGCGGTGCCTACATCGTCATGGGCTCCAAACAGCTCGGCGCCGATGTCAACCTCGCATGGCCGACCGCCGAGATCGCCGTGATGGGCGGCCAGGGCGCCGTGAACATCCTCTACCGCGGCGAGATCCGCAAGGCCGAAGAAGCCGGTGAAGACGTCGCCGCCGTGCGCACCCGCCTCGCCAACGAGTACACCTACAGCGTCACCTCGCCGTTCCTGGCTGCGGAGCGCGGCGAGATCGACGGCGTCATCGAGCCGGCGAACACCAGGGTCGCCATCGCCAAGTCGCTGCGCTCCCTGCGGGGCAAGCGCGCCGAGCTGCCGCCCAAGAAGCACGGTAACATCCCACTGTGACCGACCCCGCACAGGCAGCAGACCTCCGGATCATCCGAGGCGGCGCGAACGAAGAAGAGCTCGCGGCACTCATCGCAGTGGTCACGCAGGCGTACGAGCGCGAGGCCGCCGACGCCGTCGTCCCAGAACTCCCGGTGTCGGTGTGGCAACGCACCCAGCGTCCGACGCGCACACCTCTGCGACGCGACATCCCCTGGGGAAGATTCTCCGGCTGACGACCGCCCTTCGACAGGCTCAGGGGACGGTGCACTCAGGGGACGGTGCACTCAGGAGACGGTGCTGGCACGCGCACCGCGGAACCGGAGCGTGACCAGTTGGAACGGGCGCAGCGTCAGCGCGACATCCCTGCCCGAGACCGCGCCCACCGCCGAAGCATCCGCTTCACGCTCCAGCAGATCCGTCTCGATCACGCCGTCGAACGCGAAGGACGTCGACAGCGTCGCGCACGCGCGTCCGCCCAGTGCCTCGTAGAGCCGCACGATCACGTCGCCGCTGCGATCCTCGGCGAGCTTCACCGCCTCGACCACGACCGCATCCGACGTCACCGACAGCAGCGGCCCGACGGGGTGCCCGCCGGTGAGCCGGCGCGACGGCAGATTCAGACGGTACCCCTCGCGCACAGCATCCGCGATCGACGACTGCGGCCGGATGCTGACGCGGAAGGTGTGCTCGCCCTGGTCGGCATCCGGGTCGGGGTAGAGCGGCGCCCGCAGCAGCGACAGGCGCACATTCGTGGCGGTTCCGCCGCCCTCGCGCGGAAGAGTGGTGATGTCGTGCCCGTACGTGGAGTCGTTCGCCACCGCGACGCCGAAACCGGTCTCGCCGACGTGCACCCACCGGTGGGCGACCGTTTCGAACCGCGCCATATCCCATGACGTGTTCGCGTGCGTCGGCCGCTGCACGTGACCGAACTGGATCTCCGAGCTCGCCCGGTCGGCACGCACATCGAGGGGGAACGCGAGCTTGAGCAGCTTCTGCTGCTCGTGCCAGTCCACGACCGTCTCGATCTCGAGCGAGGAGGACCCCGCTGCCAACGTCAAAGTCTGCGTGATCCGCGTGGCCCCCCGGCCGCGGATCACGCAGACGACTGCGTCAGTGGGATGGGCGACATGCTCCACGGACACCGCTTCGGTCAGGTCGGTGACGTGGCGGCGGTAGTGCTCGTCGATGTCCCAGGCATCCCACTGGGTCGGTGTGTCTCTGTGCAGTTGGAGCAGGTTCGCCTTCTGCCCCGGGGCGATGGTCTCGCGTCCGTTCGAGCGCACCACGAGCGAGGGGATCAGGCCGTCGTCGTCGATGACCACGCGCAGTCGATCGTTCGCCAGGACGAACCCTTCGCGGCTGCGGGAGGTCGTCGCCGCAGCCGCGTCCTGCGGTGCGACGCCGACGACGGCCATCGCGTCTGCGGCGCCCTGTGCGAAGGGCGCGGCGTTGGCCTGCATCTCGGTGCCGCCGTCGCCGACGAGCTCGCCGAGCGCTGCCAGAGTGATCCGCTCCGTCTCGGAGAGGACCTCGTCGTAGCGGCGTTCGGCTTCGCGGTGCACCCAGCCGATCGAGCTGCCGGGAAGAATGTCGTGGAACTGGGCCAGCAGCACCGATTCCCACAGCAGATCGAGCTCGGCGTACGGATACTCCGCCCCGGCGAGCGCCGCGGCCGTCGCCCACAGCTCTGCTTCACGAAGCGCGTGCTCGCTGCGACGGTTGCCGCGCTTGGTGCGCGCCTGCGAGGTATAGGTTCCGCGATGGAACTCCAGATACATCTCGCCGGACCACACCGGAGGATTCTCGTACTCCGCCTCTGCCGCCTCGAAGAACTCCGCCGGGCTCGAGAGGATCACCGCAGGCGACCCCTCGAGCGACCGAAGTCGTGATGCCGCGGCGATCATCTCCCGGTTCGGACCGCCGCCGCCATCGCCGTATCCGAAGGGGACGAGTGAGGTGTTCGCCATGCCCTTCTCGGCATACTGTCTCTCGGCCCGCGCGAGCTCCGCCCCCGACAGCTGAGCGCTGTAGGTGTCCACCGGCGGGAAATGGGTGAAGATCCGCGTGCCGTCCGTGCCCTCCCAGAGGAAGGTGTGGTGCGGCATCCGATTCGTCTCGTTCCACGACATCTTCTGCGTCAGCATCCATCGCGACCCCGCAGCGCGCGCGATCTGCGGCAGAGCCGCCGAGTATCCGAAGGAATCCGGCAGCCACACATCCAGCGGCTCCACCCCGAACTCCTCCATGAAGAAGCGCTTGCCGCGCACGAACTGGCGCGCGAGCGCCTCCCCTCCTGGCATGTTCGTGTCGGATTCGACCCACATGCCCCCGGCCGGGGCGAATCCTCCGGATGCCACCGCCTCCCGCACCCGCGAGAACAGCTCCGGCTGGTATCTCTTCAGCCACGCGTACTGCTGAGCGGATGACGCGGCGAAGACGAACTCCGACTCCTGCTGGAGCGAGAGCACGTTGGAGAAGGTGCGCGCGATCTTGCGCTGCGTCTCGCGGACCGGCCACAACCACGCCGAGTCGATGTGTGCGTGCCCGACCGCGTGGACGCGGTGCGCGGAAGCGGATGCCGGGCGCGAGAGCACCGCGACTAACTCGGCGCGCGCGGCAGCGGCCGTGCCGACGACATCATCGGGATCGCACGCGTCGATCATGCGCTCCAGCGCCCGCAGAATCTCGGCGCGACGCGGCGACGACCCCGGCAGCTCTGTCATCAGCTGCGAGAGCACTGCCGCATCCTGCAGCAGCTCCCACACCTCGACGCTCCGGACCACGATGTCTGCGCGGCGGAGCACGTACAACGGCTCGGAGCCGGCGGTCTCGAGCGAGCCGAGGGCGGTCGGGCGGAAGTCGGTGAATCCTTCGGCGAGATCGGGATTCGCCGCGGCTTCGAGATAGAGCTCGAATTCGTCGCCCGGCGCCCCATCGAGCGGAACGTGGGCGTTGCGGGGCTCGACCGCCTTCACGATCGATCCGTCCGGGCGGTACACGGTGCCCTCGGCCTGGAAGCCCGGCTCCGCGGCAGTGAACCCGAGGTCGAACAGGAGCTCCGCATGCGGTGCCTCCGGTACCGTTCCCCTCACCCGCAGCCAGGTCGTCCCCCATGGCCTCCCCCATCGCGTCCCCACAGCGAACGGTTCGTAGACCTGACCGACGGCTTCGGTGAACGGCACCGGCTCCCCCGGCACCTCCCAACTCGACACGCTCAGAGGCGCGCAGGTCGTGTGCACGTTCGGACGCAACCGCTCATCGATGAAGCGCCGAAGACGAGCTTCGATGAGGACGGTCGTGTCGTGCATGCCAACGGACTCCTGAGTCGGGATGCAGATAGTCAATCGATTCGATTTACTACTGTCAAGCGCGTCGCCCGTACCGACGGCGAGGGCCACCGCTCAGGAGTCGAGGAACAGCGCGGCGGCGCGCGGGGAGAGTACCTCGTCGAGCACGACGCATCCGGCCCCCACAGCCGCCACATCGTCTCCGACGACCGCGCCGCGCACGGGCAGATCCCGCACCGCTCTGGTGGCGCTCTGGCGCTCGAGCAGATGCGGGAGCAACGGGAGCGAGAGCGCGGCGACGCGCGACCAGAACGGCCCCCCGAGCACGACCCTGTCCACGTCGAGCATGTTCGCCAGCGTGGAGATCAGCACCGAGAAGTGCCCGGCCGAAGTCTCCAGCACCTCGATGGCGCCCCTCTCCCCCGCCGCTGCGCGGTCGCAGAGCTCGGTGAAGCGCGCATCGACCGACTCGGCATCGCTTCCGACCCGGTCATCGGCGAGCACCCCCGCTCTCTCGGCGCGCTCGATGATCGCCTGCGGCGTGCAGACGACGTCGACGCATCCGCGCTGCCCGCAGGAGCACGCCGGTCCGTCAGGATCGACGATGAGGTGTCCGACCTCGCCCGCGTTGTGCGATGCACCGCGTACGACGTCACCATCGATGACCAGGGCGGTGCCTATGCCGATTCCCATGTAGACGAGCAGGAACGAGTCGTCCGGTGGATGGTCGCCCGTCCACAGCTCCGCCACCGCGGCGGCCGTCGTGTCCTTCTCCACGATGACCCGCAGACCGGTGGCCTCTGCGAGAGCATCGCGCAGCGGAACCCGATGCCAGGCATGCAGCTTCGGCGGGTCGATGACCGTTCCACGGCCGGCATCCAATGGGCCGGGAGTCGCGACGCCGACGCCGGTGATGATCGCGCGATCGATCTGCGCCGCCGCGATCATCTCCTCGATCTCGCCCGCCATCGCCTCGATGATGCGTCGCGGATCGTCGGCGGGGATCCGCATGGACGTGCGTGCCGCCACGGACCCTGCGAGGTCGAGGAGCACGAAGGTCATCATCGCGGGATCGAGGTGGACGCCGATCGACACCCGGCTGGACGCATTGATCCGGAGTGTGACGCGAGGCTTGCCTGGGCCCTGGATCGTACGGCCTGCCTCTTCGATGAATCGATCATCGAGCAGCCTGCGCGTGATGTTCGTGACGGTCTGGGCCGACAGGCCCGTCGCCTCCGCGAGCGCCGTGCGGCTCAGGCCATCCCGTGAACGCCGGATCGCCTCGAGAATGACGGAGCGATTGAAGTCGCCCATCTTGGGGAGGTTCGTCCCTCTCCGCCGCGGATCCATCGCTCCATCATGACGCATTCACAAGAATCTTTGTCCCCCGAAATACCTACAGACAAACTTCTTGCACCCGGTCAAACTGATATAAACGCTTCGCGTTCGATCGATCTCTCTGCCCCAGGGTAGGCGGACGATGATCGATCTCCTGCGGTGAGTTTTCGGGTAACTTCACTGCGTATGGCGAGGGGCCGGCTTTCCAGCCGCCCCTCGCCTTCTTCGTCTCAGGGCGTTGCCATGCCCGCGTCCGGGGTTCTGGGGATCTCATGCCACAGCCCCACTGCGTCCTCGTCGGAGGAATCACCTGTTCCCGTGCGCCCCACCACGGTGACGGCGATGCGCTCGTCCCGCGCGGCGCGGATGATGACGCGTTCGACGTCGGCACGCGTCACGATGCCGGCGAGCTCGTCGCGGATCGCGTGGCGGCGCTCCTCGTCGATCTCATCCAGACCGCCCTCGTCGAACACCGTCACGGCGATGCCGCGGAGCCTGGCATCGCCGATCGCATCGCGGACGGCGTCGTTGAGCAGGCTCGCCCCACGCAGCTCATCACGCAGCCGCCCCTCGGCGAGTCGCGCCTCGAGGCGCTCCCCCTCGGTGAGCACGCCGTGCGATGCCACTGTTCTCGTCAGCACCGGGCCCGCCACACCGAGCGCGTACTTCACCCTGATCCGCCGCTCGCGCTGACGGACCAGCTGGGTCGCGTGCCAGCCGGACACCGCGCGCTGGATCTCGGCGAGATGCTCGGTGTCGTGAACAGCACGATCCCAGAACAGCACGAGGAGCTGGGCGACCACGGCCCACATGATCGACCCGACAAGACCCAGCTCCAGCGAGACGAACAACCCGAGTTGAAGGCTGGCGGACACGATCAGAGCGAGAAGCACCAGCCATCCGGCGACCGGACGCCGACGGGCGATGCAGATGACCGCGAGCAGTCCGAGCGCGCCGATGTACCACGTGGCGAACGGCGCCGTCCGATCACGCGGCAGCAGCGATGCCCCCACCATGAGCGGAATCACCGCCCCCGCGGCGATCGACGCGATGCCGAGCCACGCCGGCATCCGCGGACTGTCGTGCGCATCCACGAGCACCGTGGCGATCATCACCGCCAGGTACAGCAGGATCGCCGCGCCCATCAGCAGCGGCACGACCGGCTGCACCGTCCACCACGAGGCGCGGACGGCGAAGTAGATCGCGAATCCGACAGCGAGCCCGGTGGCGACGCTGCGCACCGACCGGTTCATGCGCGATCCCAGCGCAGCACGACCTGCGTTCCGGAAGCCCCGGACTCGATCGATGCATCACCGGCGACCGCCGCCATCCGCGCGATCATCGAGGCCCGGATCCCGAGCCGATCCTCCGCGATGGCGCCGAAGTCGAAGCCGTCGCCCGTGTCGAGCACGGTCACGCTCACACCGTCGTCTCCGCGCCCCTCGGCGATCACGTGCAGGCCGCGGCCCGCGGCGTGCTCGATCGCGTTCCCGATCGCCTGGCGCGCGGCGAGCACGATCGCCCGCGCGGCACGCCCAGGCACCAGCCCCGCCGATCCGCGCTCCTCCACGATCGCATCCGCCCCGCGCTCGGACAGCGCGCGTCGCAGTTCGGCGACGATGAGCGCCGTTCCGATCGGATCGTCGTTGCCCTCCTGCGCGACCGCCGCCTCGGTGTTGGCCAACCGGGTCAGCGCCTCGCGGGCCATCGCCACGGCGAGGTCTCTCGCACGATCGGAGTCCGCTCTCTCCGCCGCGATGAGGGCGGCGAGCACGCTGTCGTGCATGAGGCCGGCCATCGCGATCCGCTCCTCCTCTGCCGCGGCGCCGGCGGCCGCAGAGGCGTAGGACGCCACCGCGCGGCCCCGGGCGCTGTCGACGCCGACGGCGACCGAGCGGAACATCCATCCGAGCGCGACGATGACGAACCCGAGGATCATCGTGAACGACACGTCGAAGGCTGTCGTCGTCCAGTACGAACCCTGGAATCCCCCCTCGACCAGACGCACGTACCCGTACACGAGCGGCACGCAGAGCGCCCAGACGATCTGCGCCTTGAGTGAGAAGGCGAGCATCGCCGCCACCACGCCCACGTTGACGAGGAAGAAGATCCACGGCTGCCCAGGGCGATCCGCACCGACGTCGATCACGATCGGCCATGCCGCGAGCGCGACGACGTAGACGATGGCGAACACCCCTGCGCACACCCTCACCCTGCGGCCGAGCAGGCATGAGACGAGCATGGCGATCAGCGGGACGTACACGACGATCAGCAGCGTGATCTGCACCCCGGTCGCACCGTACGGCAGTACGGCGAATGCGGCGACGAGGGCCTGAGCGCTGAGGATCGCCGATCCGATGGCCACCACGATCGCGAGGATGCGCTCCATGCGCTTGCGGGTGAAGCGTTCGAATCGGGTCTCGGCGGTTCCCGGTGACGGTATCCGACGCCACGCGGCGTGCAGCGCGGCGTCAGCCGGCACTGGCGGCCCCGTCCGGAGCGACGATGCCGTCCTCCATCGCGCGTCGGAGCAGATCGACCTTCGTGGGGGCCGGCCTTCCCACCTCGACGTACTTCACCCTCACGCGGGTGATGTTCTCCTTCGCGGTCGAGTAGGCGACGCCCAGTCGATCGGCGACCGCTTTGAGCGGAAGCCCTGTCGCATACAGACGCAGCACATCGCGTTCGCGCACGGAGAGCTGCGCGTCGGCGAACTCGCGATCGCCTTCGACAGCGCTGGCCCATTCGACGTTGTTCAGCGCCTCGCCGCGCGCGACGGTGCGGATCGCGCCGAGCACGTCATCGAGCGCCGAGGACTTGCTCACCACTCCCGCCGCCCCTGCGGCGAGCGCCTCGCGCACGGCGGCAGGACGATCGGCGACGCTGTGGATCACGACGCTCGCACCGTCGGAGACGAGCGCTCGGACGTTCTCGGTCACCGTCGTGCCATCGCCCAGCGTCAGATCGAGCACGACGACGTCGGCCGGAGGCGCGCCGATGGATGACCGCCACTTCAAGTAGGCCCCGACCGTGCTGCCCGAGAACACGACGTCACCGCTGTTCGCGCGCTCGCACGCCAGCTCCAGTCCGAGTCGGACGGACTCGTGATCGTCGATGAGTGCGACCGTGCTCATACAGCCACCCTACCGATCCGCATCCGCATCGATCCGCTCGGAGTTCAGCGGGTGAGAACGGCGACGGCCTCGAAATGGTGCGAATGGGGGAACAGGTCGAACGCTTCGAGCGAGTCCACTCCCCATCCGAGCGCACGGAAGGTCCCCAGGTCACGCGCGAGAGCGACCGGGTCGCAGGCGACGTAGACGACGGCATCCGGCGTCAGCGCGTGCACGCGTTCGACGACCTCGCGTCCTGCGCCCGCACGCGGCGGGTCGAGCACGACGGTCCCCGCCCGTGCACCGTCGGGCAGCGAGGCGAGATAGCGATCCACCCGCGCCGTGACCGCAGTGGCGCCGATGTCGGCGAGGTTCTCGCGCGCGTGCGCTGTCGCGCGCGCACTCGACTCGACGGTCACGATGTTCTCAGCGCCCGCACCGGCGACCGCGGAGGCGAGCAGCCCGACGCCGCCGTAGAGGTCGTAGTGGGTGGCGGCGGGATCGATCCGGCCGTGAAGAGCAGCGCGCACGGCGGCGTCGAGAGTGGATGCCGCTCTCGGATGCACCTGCCAGAACCCGTCAGCATCCACCTGGAAGGACCGATCCCCCACGCGCTCGACGAGGACGTGCGGGGCGGGGCGCTTGCCGCGCTCGGGGCGCCGCATCACGTGCACCGGACCGTCGGAGGACTCGACGAGGTCGATCCTTCCCGGCTTGGCGTTCCTCAGCGAGAGCGCCTCGGCCGCCACCAGCGGACGCGCCAACGGGTGCGAGGAGACCGGGATCACCCGGTGGCTGCGTGCGGCATAGGGACCGACCACCCCATCGGCATCGACATGCAGCGAGATGCGGGTGCGCCAGCCGGTGCCGTCCGTGTCGTCGACCGCGGCGACCACGGGGGCGTCGATGCCGGGCCCGGCGAACTTGTCCAGTGCCTCTGCGAGCACCTGGCGCTTCAGCGTGCGCTGGTGATCGAGGTCGATGTGGCCGAGGTCGGCCCCTCCTGCGCGGACATCGGGGTCGCGCGCCACGTCGGCCTCGACCCAGACGTGCGGTCGACGGTGCGGCGAGGCATCGAGGACCTCGACGGTCTCGGCGCGCCAGAAGGAGGACTTGGCGTCGTCTGTGATCCGAGCGCGCACCCGCTCCCCCGGGATCGCATCCGCAACGAAGACGACCCGCCCCTCGTGGCGGGCGATGAAGGTTCCGCCGTGCGCGATTCCGGTGATGTCGAGATCGAGCAGTGCGGGTGCAGAAGTGGCCATCTTCCGAGGATACGGTGGTCAGCATGCAGGTCTGTCTCGCTTCCACCTCGCCCGCCCGCCTCATGCTGCTGCGCCAGGTCGGGATCGACCCGCTCACACGCGCGCCGGACACCGATGAGGATGCCGTCGCCGCACAGGCCGCGGCCGACCGTGGCGGCGACCTCGCACCTGCCGAGCTCGTGCTGCTCCTCGCGCGCGCCAAGGCCGCCGATGTCGCACGCCGACTCGCGGTCGATGATCCGTCCTTCGACGGCATCGTGATCGGCGGCGATTCGATGTTCGCACTGGGCGACCGCGTCTATGGCAAGCCGTACACGGCCGAGGTGGCCATCGAGCGCTGGCGCGGGATGCGCGGTGCCACCGGGATCCTGCACTCCGGGCACTGCGTCGTGCGTGTCGAGCCGGGCCGCGCACCGCGCGAGGCGACGGCGGTGGCCGAGGCATCCGTCTCGTTCGCCGACGACATCACCGACGACGAGATCGCCGCGTACGTCGCCAGCGGCGAACCGCTGCACGTCGCCGGGGCGTTCACCGTCGACAGTCTCGGCGGGGCGTTCATCACACGGGTCGAGGGTGATCCATCGACCGTCGTCGGCATGTCGCTCTCGACGATCCGCCGCCTCGCCAGGGAACTCGGGGTGTCATGGACCGAGCTCTGGTCCGCCGAGCAGTCGTAGACATTCCGCTACGTTCTTCGGACTTTCTTGTCGGGAGTGCTCAAAACGATTGGGCCTCCACTCGCTAGGCTGGCACTCATGCCCATCGACAAGGTGCTCATCGCCAACCGCGGTGAGATCGCCGTACGAATCATCCGTGCCGCTCGCGACTCGGGGATATCCTCGGTCGCCGTCTACGCCGAGCAGGATCGTGACGCGCTGCACTCGCGCCTCGCCGACGAGGCCTACTCGCTCGACGGAGACACGAGCGCGTCGACGTATCTGCAGATCGACAAGATCCTCTCGATCGCGCGACGCTCCGGTGCGAGCGCGGTGCATCCGGGCTACGGGTTCCTCGCGGAGAACGCCGAGTTCGCCCGCGCGGTGATCGATGCGGGAATGATCTGGATCGGACCATCGCCCGAGGCGATCGAGTCCCTCGGCGACAAGGTCACCGCCCGTCACGTCGCCGAGAAGGTCGGCGCCCCGCTCGCTCCAGGAACACCCGGCCCCGTCGAGACAGCGGACGAGGTCGTCGCCTTCGCCGAGGAGCACGGCCTGCCCATCGCGATCAAGGCCGCCTACGGCGGCGGCGGACGCGGACTCAAGGTCGCCCGCGAGCTCGGCGAGGTCGCCGAGCTCTTCGAATCGGCCACCCGCGAGGCGGTCGCAGCCTTCGGACGCGGCGAGTGCTTCGTCGAGAAGTACCTCGACAAGCCGCGCCACGTCGAGACGCAGTGCCTGGCCGATGCCGAGGGCAACGTCGTCGTCATCTCCACCCGCGACTGCTCGCTGCAGCGCCGCCACCAGAAGCTGGTCGAAGAGGCGCCGGCGCCGTTCCTCACCGAAGAGCAGAACGCCCAGCTCTACTCGGCATCCAAAGCGATCCTCAAAGAGGTCGGCTACGTCGGCGCCGGAACGTGCGAGTTCCTCATCGGAGCCGACGGCACGGTGTCCTTCCTCGAGGTCAACACACGTCTGCAGGTCGAGCATCCGGTCTCCGAGGAGGTCACCGGGATCGACCTGGTGCGCGAGCAGTTCCGCATCGCCGCCGGTGGCACCATCGACTACGACGACCCCACCCCGCAGGGCCACTCCTTCGAATTCCGCATCAACGGCGAGGACCCAGGACGCGGGTTCCTGCCCCAGCCCGGCCCTATCCATGTCTTCAAGACGTTCGGCGGCCCCGGCATCCGCCTCGACTCGGGGGTGACCGCCGGAGACGCCGTCTCGGGCGCATTCGACTCGTTGCTGGCGAAGATCATCGTCACCGGCCGCGACCGTGCCGAAGCACTGGAGCGCTCCCGCCGCGCCCTCGACGAGTTCGAGGTCGCGGGTCTCCCCACGGTGATCCCCTTCCACCGCAAGGTCGTGCGGGATCCCGCGTTCACCGCAGAGGGTGGCGAGTTCGGCATCTTCACACGGTGGATCGAGACCGAGTTCGACAATGACATCCCCGCATGGGACGGCGAGCTCGACGAGCCCGTCGCCGCAGAGAGCCGCCACACCGTCGTCGTCGAGGTCGCCGGCAAACGGCTCGAGGTGAGCCTGCCCGACCGGGTGACCGTCGCTGCGGGCACGAGCGGACGACCCGCCGCCGTCCCGCCGTCGCGCCGGAGTCACGCCACCTCGGCGTCCGCAGGCGCTTCGGGTGATGCCGTGAAGTCGCCGATGCAGGCCACGATCGTCAAGATCGCCGTCGAAGAAGGACAGCAGGTCGTCAAGGGCGACCTCGTCGTCGTGCTCGAGGCGATGAAGATGGAGCAGCCGCTGCAGGCGCACAAGGACGGCGTCGTCGGCAGCATCAATGCCGCAGCCGGCAGCACCGTCTCGGCCGGGCACCAGTTGCTCACGATCAGCTGATCCGCTTTCCCCCGCTCACCCGCACCGGGTGAACCACCGCCGTAGACACCCTCCTGCGGGCTCTACGGTGTCGCACGACAGAACTGATCTGCGGGCGGGTGGGCATGATGAGCGAGCTGGACGAACTTCGACTCCGAGTCGCAGAACTCGAGCGCGAGAACACGCGACTCCGTGAGCCTGTCACCCCGGCACGGCGACACGGCAGGGGCCGCACCGCGATCTCCGTCGTGCTGATCGTCGTCGGGCTGATGCTCGCACCTGTCGCGGCTCTCGGCACCTGGGCGCGTCTTCAGCTGGTCGACACGGACCAGTTCGTCGCCACGTTCGCGCCGCTCGCGGACGACCCGCAGGTCCAGTCCTTCGTCGCAGACGAGGTGACGACGGCGATCACGACGCAGATCGACGTGTCCGCGCTCGTGGGCGATGTGTTCGACGGGGTGCGCTCACTCGATCTTCCTCCCAAGGCCGAGACCGCCCTCGGTCTGCTCGAGGGGCCGGCAGCCCAGGGCGTGCAGACCCTGATAGGGCAGGTCGTCGACCAGGTCGTCGCCTCGCCGGCGTTCTCCGATATGTGGGAGGCATCGCTGCGACTGACTCACGAACGCGCGATCGCGCTCATCCAGGGCGATCCGGATGCTGCCCTGCAGCTCGCCCAGGACGGCACCCTGTCGCTGCAGCTCGACGTCGTCGCCGCCCAGGTGAAAGAGGTGCTGTCCGAGCGTGGAATCGGAATCGCCGACCTGATCCCCGAGATCGACCGGGAGATTCCGCTCCTGCAGGCCGACGCCTTCGTTCTTGTGCGCACCGTCTACACGATCGCCGTCGCCGCAGGTTACTGGATGCCATGGATCGTGCTGCTCCTGCTCGTCTCCGGGGTCGCCGTCGCGCGGCGGCCCGTGCACGTGCTGGCCTGGACCGCAGCGCTGTTCGCCCTCGTGTTCGCGCTGCTCGCGGCCGGCATCGGAATCGGGCAGTCGTTCTTCGTCGGCGCGGTCAGCCCCGCAGTGATGCCGGCGGCCGCGGCATCCGCGCTCTTCACGCAGATCACCCTGCTCCTGCGCTCGACCGCCGTGGCACTGGCGGCCCTCGGCGCGCTGATCGCGATCGGATCGTGGTCGGTGGGGTCCACCCGACCTGCACGAGCACTCCGGAGCAGCATCAGGCAGGGAGCGGATGCCGCACGCGCCGCTGGTGAGCGGCATGGGGTGAGCACCGGTCGATTCGGCGACTTCGTCGAACAGTGGCGATCCGCGATTCTCGTTCTGGTGGCCCTCGTCGCTGCGGCACTGATCTTCATGAACCGGCCGCCCACGCTGGGCGGTGTGGTCGGCGTGCTCCTCGGCGTCGCGGTGGTGTTCCTCCTCGTGGAGCTCGTTCGACGCCCCGCACCGGCAGAGTTCGCCGGCACCGCTGATACCGACGGCTGACGACGATGCTGTGGGGACTGGTTCCGATCGCTCTCGGTGTCATCGCGAGCCCGCTCGCGGTGATGGCCCTGCTCGGCGTGCTCCTCTCGCACGATGCCCGACGCACCGGTACTGCGTATCTCGTCGGGTGGACGCTCGCCATCATCATCTCCGTGCTGGTCTGCTATGCGCTCTTCGAGGTGCTCGAAGTCGCGGCGCCCAGCGGTCCGGCGCCGTGGGTGCGCGTCGTGCATCTGTGTCTCGCGCTGGCCCTCGCCGTCGGCTCAGTGGTGACCTACCGCCGGGCGCGTGGTGCTCTCACCCGCCTCGCCGCCGCCCGGACACCGGACGAGATCGCCGCCGCGACGCCGCAGCTGCCGGGCATCCTGAGGTCGGCGACGCGGTTCACGCCGTCTCGTGCACTCCTCGTCGGGTGTGGAATCTTCCTGCTCAACCCGCTGAACCTCTCTCTCGTGATCGCCGCTGCGCTCGAGATCGCGGTCTCCTCGTCGCCGCCGGACCAGCGTGTCTGGTTGATCACGGGATTCATCGTGGCGGCCGCAGCACCCGTCGCCATTCCGGTCTCGATCGTTCTGATACGCGGTGCGAAGGCGGCACCGATGCTGGAGCGCCTTCGCGCCTGGGTCGTGCGCAACAACGGGATGGTCAGCGCCGGGCTGCTGCTCGTCGTCGCCGTGATCCAGCTCGGGAAGGCGCTCGAGGGCGTGCTGGGGACGGCATGAGAGGACGCATCATGACTCATCGACGGAAAGAACCGACGACGGACTCCGCTCGTGCGGGCCGGTCCCGGCTGGTGCGCATGCTTCCGGCGCGCCCGCTGATCTCCGGGCTCACTGTCACGATCGGCGTGATCATCGCCATCGCGCTCGCCACGGCGTTCGCCTCGATCTCCGCGGTGCTGATCACCGTGTTCCTCGCTCTCTTCCTCGCTCTCGGTCTCGACCCGGCCGTGGCCGCACTCGAACGACGCGGCGTGCGACGCGGCGCAGGTATCACGATCGTGGCGCTGTCGTTCCTCATCATCGTCGCCGCGATCCTCGTGGTCGTCGTCCCCGCGACCATCCGCCAGTTCGCGCACGTCATCACCGCGGCACCGGAGACATGGGCAGAGGTCCAGAGCAGCGACTGGTTCGGACGACTCGAAGAGGCGCTCGGCATCGATCTCACCGCAGCGGTCGTGGAGGGGCTGCGGTCGATCACGAATCTCTCGAACTTCCTCGCGGTCTCCGGCGGTGTGCTGCGAGCGGGCTTCGGGGTCGTCGGCGCCGTGTCCAGCGCTGTGATGGTGGTGGTGCTGACGCTCTACTTCGTCTCTTCGATGCCGATGATGAAGTCCGCCCTCACGAACCTGCGACCGGCTTATCAGCGCGCGCAGTTCTCGTCGCTCGTCAATCAGATCACCACGTCGGTGGGACGCGTCGTGGCCGGTGGCATCACTCTCTCCACCATCAACGCCCTGGTCGTGTTCGTGCTGCAGCTCGTGATCGGGTCATCGATTCCGGTTCTCCTGGGGATCACCGCGTTCTTCGTGACGCTCGTGCCGATGATCGGTTCGCTGATCTTCCTCGTGATCGGAGCCGTCAGCGCCCTGTTCGTCAGCCCGTGGGCCGCAGGCGTCTTCCTGATCGGATACTTCATCTACATCCAGTTCGAGGCGTACTTCCTGACGCCCCGCATCATGGGACGAGCGGTGGCTCTCCCCGCGGTCCTCGTCATCACCGGCGCGATGATCGGTGCGGCGCTCATGGGCCTTCTGGGCGCGCTCGTCGCGATCCCGATCACCGCCTCGGTGCTGATCGTCCTCCGCGAGGTCGTGATTCCTCGACTGGATGCCACGACGACCGCTCCGGATGGATGACGCGGGCATCGCCCACTGCGGGTGAAGCGCACGCGGCGCCCCTCACCCGTGATGCCAGCATGAACGCGACCGCCGCACGGCGGTCTGGACGGACAGGAGCGGACAGTGCAGCGACCGCTGACAGGCCTGAACCGATCGAACGTCGTGACCGAGCTCCTCGCAGGGATCACACTGCTCGCGATCGCCATCCCGCTCAACATCGGATATGCGCAGATCGCGGGTCTCCCCGCGACGGCGGGCCTGTACGCGCTCGTGGTGCCGACCGTGATCTACGCACTCGTGGTCTCGTCACGACAACTCGTGGCATCACCGGATGCCGCCGCCGCCGCGCTGGTCGCCTCGTCGATCGGCGGGCTCGCGGCAGCGGGATCCGAGAGCTACGCGACAATGGCGCTCGCTCAGGCGATCATCTGCGGCGTGCTGTTCGTGCTCCTGGCGGTGTTCCGCCTCGGCTTCCTGGCGAACTTCCTCTCCAAGCCGATTCTCATCGGATTCGTCGGCGGGCTCGCACTGGACATCCTGGTCTCGCAGATCGCCAAGATGCTCGGCGTATCGATCGATTCCGGTGGGGAGTTCGTCGACAAGCTCATCGGCCTGGTGAGCGGGCTCGGAACGGCGAACGGCTGGTCGATCCTGATCGCGGCGGCCGGCGTTCTCATCCTCATCCTCGGCCGTCGACTGGTCCCCGCCGTACCGTGGGCTCTCGTCGTCATGGTGGCGGCGACGGTGCTCGTCGTCGCCGCGGGTCTGGACGAAGCCGGTGTGGCGGTGCTCGGCGAGGTGCCGGCCGGACCGCCGACCCTCACCTGGCCGGTGCTGACCTGGATCCAGTGGCTGGCGCTGGTCCCCTCGGCGATCGCGCTGACGATGGTCACCACCGCGGAGGGCCTGCTGGTGTCCCGCGCCTACGGCGAGAAACGCGGCTACCCCACCAGTCCCAACCGCGATCTGTTCGCATTCGGCCTCGGGAACATCGCCGCAGGCGCCCAGGGAAGCTTCGCCGTCGGATCATCGACGAGCCGCACGGCTGCCATGGATCAGGCCGGCTCCCGCACCCAGCTCCCCTCGCTCGTGCTCGCCGTGGGAACGCTTCTGCTGCTGCTGTTCGGCACGGGATTGCTGGCGGAGATCCCCTCCCCGGCGATCGGGGCGATCGTGGCGGTGGCGATCCTGCCGCTGCTCGGCATCAAGGACTTCGCACGGCTCTGGAGGCAGGACAGGTTCGAGTTCTTGATCGGCGCCGTGTGCTTCCTGGTGACGCTGTTCATCGGCTCCATCCCCGGCATCCTCGTCGCTTTCGTCCTCGCACTCATCAACATCGCCAAGCGCGCCTCGACTCCCGCCATCGACGTGCTCGCTGCGGATGACGACCCGCAGGCCTCGCTCCTCGTCGACGCTCCGAAGGGCACGCTGACGGCCCCCGGCATCGTCGTGGTCCGCATGGCCGCCCCTCTGTTCTTCGCGAACGGCACCGTCTTCACCGAGGCCGTCAAGAAGGCGGTCACCGCGGCGGACCCCGCTGCCGTGCACACCGTCGTCGTCGACATGGAGGCTGTTACCGACGCCGACGTCACGGCGGCAGAGGCCTTCGAGAGCCTGACCGACTGGCTCACCGACAACGGCATCCGATTGGCCTTCAGCAGAATGCGCGACAGCGCGCGCCCGCGCCTCGAACGCCTGGGCATCCTCGCGGAGCAGAGGGTCTTCGCCACCAATCGCGATGCCGTCCTCGAGCTGTCCGACCATCCGGACGACTCGCCTGCATGACCCGCACAGATCCGACGATTCCATCGAAGAGAGGAACAACATTCACATGACGAACTTCCGATACGGGCCGGTCGAGCTGCATCTCGTCGGCTTCGAAGGCGACCGTCCCGATCCGCGCACGCTCGCGGCACTGGGCGAGCTCCTCGGCGGCGGCCTGGTGCGCCTTCTCGACTTCATCATCCTCAGCAGAGCAGACGACGGCACCGTCACCGTCGTGGAGGTCGAGGAGGACGAGGACGGCGCCGGATTCGAAGAACTCGACATCCAGACGGCCGGCCTCGTCGGCCAGGAGGACATCGACGACTTCGCCGCTCAGATCCCTCCCGGGTCGTCCGCGGCCCTGATCGCCCTCGAGCTCGCGTTCGCGCGCACACTCGCGGAGAATCTGACGGCCGGTGGCGGAGTGGTGCTCCGCACGGAACGAGTACCCGCACCCATCGTCAACGCTCTGCTCGACGTGGTCGAGCAGGAAGGAGTCTGAAATGCCGTTTCGCAGAATGGGCCGGCCCGGCCTCGTCGGTCTCGCCGCACGCACAGCGGTCGTCGCAGGGACGGCATCGGCCGTATCCGGCGGCATGGCCCGATCCCAGCAGCGCAAGAGCCAGGAGCAGTACGAGCAGCAGCAGTACGAGGCGGCTCAGCAGCAGGCGCAGATCGACGCGGCCGCGCAGCAGGCGGCAGCGCAGTACGCGTCACCGGGAGCAGCGCCCGCAGCGCCGGCCCCCGCTCCTGCTGCCGCGGGGACCGACGTCGCCACGCAGCTGCAGCAGCTCGCATCGCTCATGCAGTCGGGTGTGCTCTCGGCTGACGAATTCGCGGCCGCCAAAGCCAAACTGCTCGGCTGATCACCATCATGGGCCCCGCAATCGGCCAGACCCTGCCTCTGGCATTGGGGATAGCCATCAGCCCGGTGCCGATCATCGCGGCGGTGCTGATGCTGCTCTCCCCCAAGGCACGATCGACGAGCGTGGGGTTCCTCATCGGCTGGGTGCTCGGGATCGTCGTCGCGACGACGGTGTTCGTGCTGCTGTCCCAGGTCGTCTCGGATGCCACCGGTACGGGATCGAAACCGATCCTCGGCGTCGTGCAGCTCGTCCTCGGCGCTGGCATGCTCTTCCTCGCGCTTCGCCAGTGGCGGGGGCGGCCGGGACCAGGCGATGAACCGCACATGCCTAAATGGATGCAGACGGTCGATCACATCTCGTTCGCCGGTGCTCTCGGCCTCGGTGCGCTGCTCGCCGGAGTGAACCCGAAGAACCTGCTGCTCGCCGCGAGCGCGGGCGCCACCATCGGCGGCGCCGGGCTCGGCGCCGGGGAGTCGAGCATCACGGTCGGCGTGTTCACGCTCCTGGCCGCATCCACCGTGCTGATCCCGGTGATCGGCTACCTTGTGGCATCCGCGAAGCTCGCGGGTCCCCTGGACGCGCTCCGCGTGTGGCTGTCGCGGGAGAACGCGGTGATCATGGCCGTCCTCCTGCTCGTTCTCGGCGTCGTGGTCATCGGCAAGGGAATCGGGAGCTTCTGACTTCCCTGACGGAAGAGCGGATGAGAGGGAATGATGGCGGAGCAATCCGGATGGCATAGGGCATTCGACGTCGTGACGGTCTTCGTGCTCTCGATCGTCGCCGTCCTCACGGCCTGGTGCGGGTTCGAGGCATCCAAATGGGGCGGCGAGATGTCGATCTCGTTCAGCCAGGCATCGAGCGCCCGTATACAGGCGGCCGCGGCCGACGGCGAAGCGCGAGATGCGCGGCTCTACGACCTGTCGATCTACGCCCAGTGGGTGCTCGCGGAGGCCGACGGACGCGAGGAGCTCGTCGCATTCATCGAGGAGCGCTTCTCCCCCGAGTTCCGCACCGCATTCGACGCGTGGGAAGCGGACGGGCGGACTGAGCGCGGACCGATGGTGATGTCGGAGTACGTGCCCCCTGGCACGCTCGAGTCGCAGGAGCTCTCGGAGCAGGCCGACGCCGAGTTCGATGAAGCGCTGGTCAACAATCAGCGCGGCGACAACTACTCGCTTCTCACCGTGCTGTTCGCGCTCGTGCTCTTCCTCACCGCCATGTCGCAGCGCGATCTCGCACGCGGCGTGCGCATGTCGCTGCTGATCCTGGCGATCGTGGTCGCGGTGGCCGGGTGTGTGGTGATGGTCACATTCCCGGTCAAGATCTGAGGATGCCATGGTTCATGCTGCTGATCTGAGTTCATGGCGAGACACGGCGACGCGTCGAACCATCGAGAGTTTCGTGCGCTCGGTGGTCGACGGTCCCGACCGTGTTTCGGAAGACGAGCGCGTCGCCGTCTTCGACAACGACGGAACACTGTGGGCCGAGAAGCCGATGCCGACTCAGCTCCACTACATCGTGCAGCAGTGGCGCGCGGCGGCGGACCTGAAGCCGGAACTGGCTCGACGACAGCCCTACCTCGCAGCCGTCAGCGGCGACCTCGCCTGGCTCGGCGCAGCGATCGACAAGCACTACGACGGAGACGACTCCGACTTCGGAGTGATTCTCGATGCTCTGGTGGGGCTCACGGACGGCATGAGCGTCGAGGACTACGCGCGGTCCGTGCAGGAGTTCTACGAATCGGCGCAGCATCCCACGCTGCACCGCTCCTATGCCGACGCCGTGTACCGGCCGATGGTCGAGCTGCTGCGATTCCTGGAGAAGAACGGTTTCACCTGCTACATCGTCTCCGGAGGGGAACGCGACTTCATGCGGCCGATGACCGAGGCCAACTACGGGATCCCGCCCGAGCGTGTCGTCGGGACGGCGTTCGGCCTCACCTATGACGCCGACACCGCCGAGGTGCGGTACACCGCGTCGCTCAGCTTCTTCGACGACGGCGAGGAGAAGCCGATCCGGATCTGGAGCAGGATCGGACGGCGGCCGCTCTTCGCAGCTGGGAACTCGAATGGGGACATGGCGATGCTCGACTTCGCCAAGGGCGGATCCCGTACGGGGCTCGCGCTCCTCCTCCATCACGATGATGATGCTGAGCGCGGCGACGTGCCCTACGACGCCGGAGCGGAGAAGGCCCTGGCAGCGGCGACGGAGCGCGGCTATACCGTCGTCAGCGTACGAGAGGACTGGGAGAGCGTCTTTCCCGATCTCCCGCCGCACGCGGAAACGACATGAGCAGCCCGTCGACGGCGCCGGCCACGCGAACGAGATGGCTGCTGCCCACCCTCGCCGGTTATCGGCGGTCCTGGCTGACGAACGATGTGATCGCCGGTCTGTCCGCCGGCGCGGTCGTCATCCCTCAGGCGATGGCCTACGCCACGATCGCGAATCTCCCGGTGCAAGTCGGCCTCTACACCTGCATCATCCCGATGCTCGTCTACGCCCTGCTCGGCGGCTCGCGGGCGATGAGCGTGTCGACCACGTCGACCATCGCCACGCTGACGGCCACCACGCTCGTCACGGCCGGCGTCGCCGCAGAATCAGAGGATGCTGCCGGTACGCTCATGGCGCTGGCGATGCTCGTCGGGCTCATGCTCCTGGCCGCCCGTCTGCTGCGGCTCGGCTCACTGGTGGAGAACATCAGTGCAGCCACTGTGCTCGGCGTGAAGATCGGAGTAGGAGGAACCGTCGCCGTCGGACAACTGCCGAAACTGCTCGGCGAAGACGCTAATCCCTCCGGAGAGGGGTTCTTCCGCGCGATCTCCGCCGCGATCTCCGCATTCGACAGCATCAGCTGGCCGACGGTCGCGATCTCGGTCGGGTCGATCCTCGTGATGGTCCTGTGCAAGAAATTCATGCCTCGGGCACCGGGAGCACTCGTCGTGGTCGTCGTCGGCATCGTCCTGGTGTGGCTGACGGATATCGAGGAGGTCGGTGTCGACCTGATCGCCCCGGTTCCCACCGGACTGCCGATACCGGGCATCCCCGACTTCTCGCACGTGGTCGCGCTGATTCCCGGAGCACTCGCCATCGCCGTGATGGTCTTCCTCGAGTCCGCAGCCGTGGCGCGCAGCATCCGCCGGAGTTCCGAACCCGCGATCGATGCCGATCAGGAGCTGCTGGCCGCGGGCGCCGCCAATATCGCGGGCGCCTTCTTCACCGTGCTGCCCGCAGCCGGCGGCTTCTCCCAGAGCGCGGTCAACCAGAACGCGGGCGCCAGGACGCAGCTGGCCACCGTGTTCACCGTCTGCCTGGCGATCCTCGTCGCGCTTTCCCTGGGTCCGGCGCTCTCCTTACTGCCGCAGGCGATTCTCGCCGCCATGGTGCTGGTCGCGGTGGCGAGCCTGATCGATGTCCCCCTGCTGGTGCGCTGGGCGCGCATCAGTCCCCTGGACTTCTGGGTGGCTCTCGTCGTCGCCGTGCTGGGACTGACGTCCGGTCTGCTCACCGCGGTCGCCGCCGGGGTGGTGATCACGCTCATTCTGGTGCTCAGAGAATTGAACATCCCGCAGCTGGACATCGTGGCCGAGCGCGACGCAGTCCTCGTCGTGCTCCTCGGCCGCGGACTGTACACCGCGAATGCCCTGTCGAACGAACGGGCGATCCTTGCCCTGGTGTCCGATCGGCCCAGCCCGGTGCGAACCCTGGTGCTGGACGTGCGACGGGTGTCGATCATGACCATCACGGTGCTCGACGCACTCACGGATCTCGATCGAGAACTGGCGGCGAATGGCGTCCTGCTGCACCTCGCCGCGCTGCCGGAAAAGGCAGCAACTGTGGCCTCTCGAACATCCTGGTTCCAGGATCTGGCCTCGACCGGACGAATCCACTCGACCGCCGAGGACGCTCTCCGCGTCATCGAGTAGTGCTGCCTGAGTTCGACTCGCAAGACACGGCTACGGTGGAGGTGTGAACATGCAGCAGCACGACCAGGTCCTCATCGATGGCGGCACATTCCGGATGGGGTCCGACGAGTTCTACCCCGACGAGCGTCCCGTGCATGAGCGCACGATCGCATCGTTCCTGATCGACCGATATGAAGTGACCAATGAACAGTACGCGGTCTTCGTCGACGAGACGGGCTACGTCACGGTCGCCGAGCGCGAGCTGGACCCCGCAGCTTTCCCGGGAGCAGACCCTGCCGACCTCGTGCCCGGCTCGATGGTGTTCACGCCGACAGCCGGTCCGGTCGACCTGCAGAACTGGCGCAACTGGTGGCGGTGGGAGCCAGGGGCTCACTGGCGGCAGCCGTTCGGAACCGGGTCATCGATCGACGAGCGGCTGCACCTCCCGGTCGTGCACGTCGCATACGAGGACGCCACCGCGTACGCCGCGTGGGCCGGGCTCCGCCTTCCGACCGAGGCGGAGCACGAGTATGCGGCGCGCGGCGGCCTCGAGGGCAAGCGCTTCGCGTGGGGTGATGAGGCATACCCCGACGGAGTCGCTCAGGCGAACTCCTGGCTCGGACACTTCCCTTACGACAACCAGGGCGTCGGGGATGCCGCGGCGGTCGGATCGTACCCGGCCAACGGCTATGGCCTGTTCGATATGACCGGGAACGTCTGGGAGTGGACGAGCGACTTCTACACGCCGCGGCACCTGAGGCTGTCCGACAAGCCGGTCGATGCCGGTAAGCGCGAGAACCTCCTGGCCGCCGCCAGCGCCCAGGAGGAGTTCCCCGCGATTCCACGACGCGTACTCAAAGGCGGTTCGCAGTTGTGCTCCCCGGAGTACTGTCTGCGTTTTCGGCCCGCTGCCAGGTCACCGCAGGCCGAGGACACCTCCATGTCGCACATCGGCTTCCGCTGCGCACGCTCACTCGTTCTCTAGAACGCATCCGGTCCGGTGTGCGCGCCAGCAAGCTGGTGCGCACACCGGGGAGGAGCACCCACCCCCTATTCGCGGGCGAATGCCGCCTGCGCCTCGAGCTCGAGGTCGAGGTACTGCTCTCCGCTGACGTCGATGCCGACGCCGAGGAGCTTGCCGCCGGTGAACGGGAACGGGTTCTTGTATTGACCGCTCACGGCATCGGCGCTGTCGTAGCCGACGCAGAGCCCGTCGCCGCACAGCGTGAACTTCCCGATCTGCGTGCGCATGGGACCTGAGGCGACGATCTGATCGTCGACGTACAGGTTGCACGTGCCGGTGGATTCCCCATGCTCGCCGGCCCCCTCGCGGATGAACTCCATCCCGAGCGAGTGCGCGCCGGCGGAGAGCACGTCGGAGGTGAATGTCTGCTCCGGTGGGATGCCGAGGAAGTTGTAGACGTAGTTGAGCTTTCCGTCCTTGATGAAGAGCGCATGACCACCGAATCGCGAACCGTGCGCGAAGATGACGCCCTCGGTGCCGTCCTCGACCACGACGTCGCCGATGATCTTGAACGACCTCCCGCGCACGTTCACCGCCACGGACTCGGGTACAGCCGTCGTTCCGGGGTAGTAGACGTACCGATCACGCGCAGGTTCGACCTGTGGGCGCTCGACGGTCAACTGCTCACGCGCGGGACGGTCATCGAGCGGGTAGACGAAGTTCGCTCTCGCTTCGACATCGAATGCATCCTGCAGCTCCTTGAGCTTCTCGGGATGCTCGGCGGCGAGGTTGATCGACTCGGAGCGATCGACGTCGACGTGGTAGAGCTCCCACACGTCCTCGTCGAACCGACCGTGCCCGGTCAGAGGCGCGTGGACGGCAAGGGCCTTCCAGCCGTCCTTCCAGAGGCCGCGCGTGCCGAGCATCGAGTAGTACTGGATCTCCTTCTGCGTCGGACCGTCCGGTTCGGCGTCGAAGGAGTACTTCATCGACACTCCGGGCAGCGGCCGCTGCGTGACGCCCTGGTACACCTCGGGGAACTCGATCCCGATGACATCCAGGATCGTCGAGACGACGTCGACGCTGTGATGGTACTGGTGCCGGACCTCACCGGCGGCCTTGATCCCCGCCGGCCAGTGGATGATCATCGGGTCTCCGGAGCCGCCGGCGTACTGCGCGTACCGCTTGAACATCTTGAACGGTGCGGAGAACGCCGCAGCCCACCCCGTCGGGTAGTGGTTGTACGTCGCCTCGGATCCCAGTGTGCCCATCTTGTCGAGGTTCTCCTGCAGATCATCGGGGAACCCGTTGAAGAACTTGTTCTCGTTGACCGAGCCGTCCGGTGACCCCTCGCCGGATGCCCCGTTGTCGGCGCAGTAGAAGATGAGAGTGTTCTCGAGCTGCCCTGAGTCCTCGAGGTAGTCGATGACACGGCCGATCTGGGTGTCGGTGTACTCGCTGAAGCCCGCGAAGACCTCCGCCATCCGGCTGAAGAGCCGCTTCTCGTCGTCCGACAGCGAATCCCAGGGCTTGACGTAGTCGGCGGCGTTCGCCTGATCCTCAGGCATCGGGTTGAACTCGGTCAGGTTCGTCCCGGCGGGGAGGATGCCGCGGTCGATCATCCGCTCGAGCACCCACGTGCGGTATGCGTCGTATCCATCATCGAACAGGCCCTTGTACTTCTCGATGAACTCTGCGGGGGCCTGATGGGGAGCGTGATTCGCGCCGGGATTGAACCACGTGAACCACGGCTTCGACGGATTGGATGCGTTCTGATCGCGCAGCATCCGAATCGCCTGGTCGGCGAGGTCTTTCGAGAGGTGATACCCCTCGTCCGGCGAGTACGGCTGGTCGATGAACCTGTTGTCCTCGACGAGGTCCGGGTACCACTGGTTCGTCTCACCGCCGAGGAACCCGTAGAACCGGTCGAAGCCCATCGCCAGCGGCCACTGCGACTTGCTTCCGCCGGAGGAGATGTCCTCCTCGGGAACATTGTGGTTCTTGCCCACCCAGAACGTGGAGTAGCCGTTGTCCTGCAGCACCTGCCCGATCGTCGCGCACTCCTTCGGAATGCGCCCGGAATAACCGGGGAAGCCGTTGGTGCCCTCCATGATCACCCCCATGCCGTTGGCGTGATGGTTGCGTCCGGTGAGAAAAGTCGATCGTGTCGACGAGCAGATCGCCGTGGTGTGCCACTGCGTGTAGGTCAGTCCGCCCGCCGCCAGGCGATCCAGCGTCGGCATGTTCACCCGGCCGCCGTACGGAGACCACGTCGCCATGCCGGTGTCGTCATACAGGATCACGAGGACGTTCGGGGCCCCCTCCGGCGCCTTCTGGAGCTCATATGCACTCCAGTCCGGCGTGGAATCACGGATGTCGATCTTGATCTCGCCCTTGAATTCCGACATGTTCTCTCCTTGGATCATGTTGCAGTCAGGTACCTCTCGGGTGGCACAGTATCGCCCGCCCGACAGGCGGTCGCCAGCGCTCACCCGCCAAGGGTGATCGGCGCACACGCTGCACAGCGGGGCAGTACCGTGAGGCAGATGAGGAAAGCTCTCCGACGCTGGTTCTCGCGCAAGAACGTCGGCAAGGATCTCACTGCCGGCGCCGTACTGGGTGTGGAGAGCGTGCCGGACGGTCTCGCCGCCGGCCTCCTCGCCGGGGTCAATCCGCTCGCGGGCCTCTACGCCTACCTGTTCGGGATGGTCGGGGCCGCTTTCTTCACCTCGAGCTCCTTCATGGCGGTGCAGGCGACCGGGGCGATGGCACTCGTGGTCTCCGACGCCGATCTGGCGAGCAGGGCGGATCCGGAGCGCGCGCTCTACACGCTCGCGATGCTGGCGGGGGTGGCGATGCTGATCGCTGGCCTCCTTCGTGCCGGGCGCCTCGTCCGGTTCGTGCCGACTGCGGTGATGACGGGATTCGTCACGGCTGTCGGGGTGAACATCGTGCTCGGTCAGCTGTCGAATCTCACGGGATACCAGGCGCAGGGCGCCAACCGCATAGCGCGCACGATCGACACCGTGGTGCACGTCGCCCAGTGGAGCCTTCCCGCTGTCATCGTCGGCGCCATCTGCATCCTGATCATCGTCTGTCTGCAGCCGACGCGCTTCCGCAGCCTCGGGCTCGTCGTCGCCGTCATCGTCGCATCGGTGTGCGGCATGATGCTGGCGCTCTGGATGGGCACCCCGGTCGCCTTCCTGCGCGACGTCGTGGATGTTCCCCGGGGTCTGCCCGCGCCGGTGCTGCCGCAGAGCGACGATGTGCTGTATCTGATCGTGCCGGCCTGCTCGCTGGCCTTCGTCGGGATCGTCCAGGGAGCGGGGGTTTCCGCGAGCCTCCCGACCGCGGCAGGACGGCCGCGCGCGGACGCATCCCGCGACATCATCGGTCAGGGCGTGGGGAACATCGTCTCCGGGCTGTTCCGAGGCATGCCCGTGGGTGGATCGATGTCCGCCTCCGCCCTCATCGTCGCCGCGGGGGCGAAGACGCGGTTGGCGCTGTTCGTCGCCGGTGCGGTGATGGCACTGGTCGTGCTGTTCGCGTCCGATCTGGTCGCCTACGTCGCGATGCCGGCGCTCGCAGGGCTTCTCATCGTCGTCGGCATCAGCGCGATCAAGCCCGGTCGGGTGTATTCGGTGATCAAGACCGGCCCCCTGCAATCCGCCGTGATGGCTGTGACGTTCGCGCTGACGCTGCTGATCCCGCTGCAGTTCGCCGTGCTCGTCGGGGTCGGCCTCGGCATCGTCCTCTTCGTCGCACGGGCCTCGAACCGGGTGCGTGTTCGTGAGGTGCGGATCTCGGACGACGGGCGCATGCGCGAGACCGATCCGAGGCAGGTCATCCCGCCTTCCGAGGTCGTCATCCTGCAGCCGTACGGCAGCATGTTCTTCGCCAGTGCACCGACGGTCGAACGCCAGCTCCCGGCGGTCAGTCGGCGCTCCCGGCACTCCGTGGTCATCATCCGGTTGCGCGGCACCGATCAGATCGGACTCGCCCACATCGACGTGCTCGAGCGATACGCACGCCTTCTCGCGGACGCGGACTCGGTGCTGAAACTGGTGGTGAGCGAAGAACGGCTTCTGCAGCAGATCCGGGTCGTCGGGCTGAGCGAGATCTCAACGAACGACATCTACCGGGGTGACGAGTGGATCGGCAAGGCCCTTCGACGCGCGTACGACGATGCGCGACGATGGGTTCAAGAGCAGCACTGACTGCACTCACACCTGCTCTGGCGGTGTGAGCGGCGACGGCGTCTGCTCGCTCGTGACGGTGCCGGCCCACTTCCCCTCGTCGATGACGACACCCACCGTTCGCACCACGGCATCCGTGACCGCGACGCCGTGCAGCGGATGGTGCCAGAACTGCAGGCGGGCGCTGAGCCGGTCGGACGAGACCGTCGTCACCAGCGCCCGCGGATGCTCTCGCTGGTGCACGCCTTCGGCCGAGGCGACCGCGTCGAGAAGTCGATCGAGGATCGCGTCGATGGGTGCATCCGAGCGGCGTACGCGCACGTGCACCTCGCTGCGCCGCGCACCGTGTGCGGAGTCATTGATGATGGGCTCGCGCAGCACGGTCCCATTCGGGATGTGCACCACCCGACCATCCGTCGTCGTCAGCACCACAGCACGCCCGTTGAGCTCGGTCACCGTACCGGTCACCGCACCGTCGGGTCCCTCGACCTGGATCTCGTCGCCCACCCCGATCGGCTTGCGCGTCTGCAGGAGAACGCCGGCGGCGAAGTTGTCGGCGACACCGCGCAGCACGAGCACCAGCACCACGGCGACCACGACCACCATGGCGATCAGCGGCTGGATGTTGGCGCCGAGGAAGGCGAGAGCGATGCCCACTCCGAGCAGCACGATGGTGTACTGCGTGATGCGACCGGCGAGCAGGGCCATCTGATCAGTGATCCCCGGTGTGCGACGTGCGATCGCCCGCACTCCTCGCTTGGCGAAACGCGAGAGGACCCATCCGAGGATCACTGCGGCAATGGCGAGCCCGATGTCCCACCACGTCAGGTGCTCCGGGATCCAATCGCGCACGCTCATGCCGCCGACAGTAGCGTCGAGCCCTTGCATCGGGCGTGTATTACCGCCCGTTTCGGGTGAACACGCCGCTGTCCACCGGTCGGTTCCCATTCCCTCATTCCGCCGCTACCGTGATATCCATGTCACTGCCTCTCTCGCCGTCGCGTGCCGTTCGGTGGGCAAGATTCCAGCCCCCGCAACGGCCCGACGGCCACATCGATCGGCCCAGGATTCATAGCCTCATCGACTCGACGGCGGCCAGTGAGCGCGTGACCGTCGTGACCGCGCCGAGCGGGTACGGAAAGACCTCCGCAGTGAGCGCGTGGGCGACATCGAACCCGGGCCAGGTCGCATGGCTCACCCTCAGCGCATTCGATGCCGATCCCCAGCGGCTCGGCACAGGCGTCGTCCAAGCACTCCAGTCACTCGCACGCACCGGCGACACCGAGTTCTCCGAGATCCTCGCCATCGATGCCGTGTCGGACTATCCCGGCGACACTCTCGAGGCGATCTCGAACGCCCTCGAAGGCGTCCAGCGCCCCGTCTATCTCGTCATCGACGACGCGCACCGAGCGAAAGACGCTCTGGCGAACGGCCTGCTCGGCGCTCTGATCGACAGCGGACCGGAGCCGCTGCGCATCATCATCATCGGGACGAGCTACGTCGAACTCGCGTTGGCCCGGTGGGCGCTCACGCACCCGAGGGCCTCGATCCGTGCTGATGATCTGGCATTCGACGTGGGCGAGATCGCCGGCATGCTCGCGGGCGTCCGCACAGACGTCACCGCCGAGACGATCTTCGAGGAGACCCGCGGCTGGCCCATCGCCATCCAGGTCGTCCAACTGACCGGTGTGCCGCCCCTCTCACGCGACGGACATGACGATGAGCTGATGCGCGACTACATCCGGGAGCACATCCTCGGCGGATTGCCGTCGGAGCTCGCCCGCTTCGTGCTGGACACCTGCGTGTGTCCCGATTTCACGGTCGAGATCGCGACTGTGCTCTCCGATCGCGACGACGCCGAGAGGCTGCTGCACGAGTGCGTCGCGATGGGACTGTTCCTCGACAGGTTCGATACCGACCAGGGCACCGTGTACCGCTGGCACGCGAAGTTCGCTCGGCATTGTCGCGAGATCCTCGAACTGACCCAACCGGGCAGACGCGAGCAGCTGCATCGCGCTGCTGCACGATTCTTCGATGCCGCAGACCCGCTCACGGCCATTCTGCACTGGATCGATGCCGGAGACCTCGATGCAGCGCTCTCGACGATCCACACTCACTGGGTGGGCATCGTCGTGGGGACGGAATCGGCGATGCTCGAGCGAGTATGCCTCTCGCTTCCCGAGCCGTATGCGCAGGACCCGACCGTGCTCCTGGTGCGCGCCTGCGCTCAGGACATCGCCGGCGCTCAAGACATCGCGAGGCTGCTTCTGGCCAGTGCCGTGTCGAAGGCGGCGAAGGGCGATGCGGATCCGGTGTTCGAACTGAGCCTCCCCCGCGCGCAGCTGTTCCTCCTCGATGACCGTGCGGAGGTCACCAGGGCGAGCGCCGTCGTGCAGGCGCAGCTGCAGAGCGCCGAGGGTGTGCACGTACCGGATCATGCCGCGCTGCTGTACCTGCTCGGCTGGACCGAGATGCGGCACCGCAACGCCCCTGAACGCACTGCGCAGCTGCTGTCCGCGGCTGCGCACGAGGCAGAAGCCGTCGGAGACGAGATCCTGCAGCGACGTGCGCTCAGCCACCTGGCGTTCGTACTCGCCTGGACTGGCGACCTCACGCAGGCCGAACGGATTCTCACGGCTCTCGGTGACCGTGTCGATGACGAAGGCCTCTGGCATTCCTATGCCGGCGGCGGAGCGGCCACCGCCACCGGCATGATCGCCTACTTCTCCGATGATCTGCCCCGCGCCTCTCAGGCGCTCATGCAGGTGCTCAGAGGAGGGAGCGGGAAGCGCACCTTCGCCGGTGTGGCGCGGATGCTCCTCGCGTTGACCGCTGCCGCGTCGAAGGACCCGCAGGCACGCCGCAGTGCGGGGCTCGAGCTTCAGGAGATTCCGCCCCACGAGGCTCAGGGCGTGTCGTGGACCGCGTTTCGTCACGCGGCGCTGGCTGCGCTCGCGGAGTCGTCAGGCCAGCGTGACCGTGCACTGTCGATCGCGGCCCGATACGCCGAGTCGGATGATCTGCCATTGGTGAGCGTCGTTCTCGCAGGGATCGTGCGGCGTTTGGGTGATCCGCTGACCGCTCTGCAGATGCTGCGCCGTCTCGTCCGTTACCAGAGCATCTCGTACATCCAGGTGGCGACGCTGGTCACCACGTCGCTGGTGCAGCGCCGCCGGGACAATCTCGAACTCATGCACAGCCTGTGCGAGCAGGCACTGGAAATCGCAGAGCGCGAGAACGTGCGTCGTCCGTTCTGCGACGGCGACCTGGAGATGCGCCAGTTGCTCACGGAGCATCTCGCCTGGGGCACCCGATTCGAGGATTTCGTCGCAGGGTGCCTGCGTCCGCACGAGGCGAACTCGCCGCTGGACGCACTCTCCGAACGCGAGAAATCGGTCTTCGATCAACTGCGGACGACGAGGACCATGGCTGAGATCGCGCTGACGCTCGAGGTCTCCATCAACACCGTGAAGACGCATCAGCGCGCGATCTACCGCAAGCTCGGGGTCTCGTCGCGACGCGAGGCGCTGCGCCTGCTCAGCTGAGCCGGTCACCGCTTCCACTGGAGATGACGCGGGTCTTGGCCTCGACGAACTCGCCGTCGCTGAGATCGCCGGAATCGTGCATGATCGCGAGACGCTCCAAAGCGCTCGACACGTCGGAATCGCGAGCCGAGCTGAAGCGCGCGACGGCGGCTTCGGCCTGCGCCACCGCGCGGACGGCTTCATAGAGCAGACTCTCCCGGCCGACGGACGACTGAGGACTGCTGCGGGCGATCGACCTCGTCCGCTCGGCGAGCGCGATCAGGCCCGGTCGTCCGGCTCGGTTCAGTGCAGGCACGATGGCTCCCTTCGTACGATCAGTCAGGTCTCTGCCGAGAGCTCGAGGACCGCGTTGGCGACCACCGCCGGGATCCGCTCGGTGCCGATCACGACCGCACCCACCTCCGCGAGCTGCTCATCGAGCAGTCGCGACCAGACGGGCTCGAACCCGATCACGGCCGCGCACGTGCCGGGCATCATCCGATCGGCGAGGATGCGGAGATCCTCATACCCGGCGAGGCCGCGCGCGCAGAACTCGAGCCCGGCGAACGCGTAGTCCACGCGGTCGACTTCGCTCACCGTCATGTGACCGTCGAGCGACTTCTCGATGACGACGAAGTCGACGAGACGGACGGCGCCGGAGTCGACCTGCGCTGCCAGCGCCGCCAGGATTCCGGGCGATGGACGCCCGGAATCCAGAGCGACGATGGTCAGCTCGACGGGGCCGAGCGTGAAAGGCTTCATCTCGTCCCCATCACCGGCCTAGGCCAGCGCCTTCGCCTTGAGCTGCGCGAACTCCGCATCCGTGATCGCTCCGGACGCGAGCAGTTGCGACGCCTTCTCGATCTGCTGAGCGGGATCAGGGGCGGAGCCGGCGACATTGCGGATGTACGCGTCGGATGCCGCCTTCTCGTCCTGGTACGTCTTCGCGGCGCGCTCGCCCATGCGATTGCCTCGGGCGATCAGATAGACGAGCACCGTGAGGAACGGGACGAAGACCAGGAACAGGATCCAGATGGCCTTGGCCCAACCGTTGAGCTTGTGATCGCGGATGATGTCTACCAGCACCGAGAACAGCGCCATGAGATATGCGATGAAGATGTAGGCCCAGAACATCCACCAGAAGATGGACCAGAACGAGTCCCAGAATGACATGTGACTACCCTTTCGTCGTGATGATCACGTGGGTAGCATCGTGGCACTCGCCGAACCGTCGTATGGCTGGGCTCATCCTGGGCGGGTGAGTGCTACGAGATGTTCACGAGGTGCATGGCGCGCGAGGCGTCCGTGATGCTCGACGACAGCGACGGGTAGGCGGCGAAGACCCGCGAGACCTGATCGACGGAGAGACGTCGCTCGACGGCCACCGCGATCGGGTAGATGAGCTCTGACGCCTTCGGTGCCACGATCACACCGCCGATCACTGTGCCTGAGCCCTTTCGGGCGATGATCTTCACGAAGCCGTCCTTGATGCCCATCATCTTGGCGCGCGGGTTCGCGGCGAGAGGCAGCTTGTAGACGAGGCCGTCGGCCGCACCGTTCTCGACATCCTTCTCGCCGACGCCGACGGTGGCGATCTCGGGAGCGGTGAAGATGTTCGACGTGATCTTGATCTTGTCGAGAGGAATGACGATGTCGCCGAGCGCGTGGAACACCGCGGTGCGCCCCTGCATCGAGGCGACCGATGCCAGCGGGAAGAAGTTCGTGCAGTCGCCGACCGCGTAGATATTCGGCACTGAGGCACGAGCGACCTTGTTCACCCGGACGTGACCGGACTCGGTGAGCTCGACGCCTGCCTCCTCGAGGCCGATGCCGGCAGTGTTCGGGATCGAACCGACAGCCATCAGACAGTGGCTGCCCTCGACCGTGCGGCCGTCGGCGAGCGTGACGAGCACGCCGCTCTCCGTGCGCACGACGCTCTCGGCCCGCGCCTTCGAGAGCACGGTCATGCCGCCGCGCTTGAAGACCTTCTCGAGCACGCGCGCCGCATCCGGGTCTTCACCCGGAAGCACCTGATCGCGACTGGACACGAGCGTCACCTTCGCACCGAGATTCATGTACGCCGAGGCGAACTCCGCACCGGTGACGCCGGATCCGACGACTATGAGGTGCTCGGGGAGGGCCTTCATGCCGTAGAGCTGGGTCCAGGTCAGGATGCGCTCCCCATCGGGCTTCGCGGTGTCGAGCTCGCGGGGGGACGCCCCGACCGAGACGACGATCGTGTCGGCCTCGACCCGATCGAAGTCGGTGCCGCCGTCGCCCGTCGCCACGACGATCGCGTTCGGCCCCTCGAGTCGGCCGTGGCCGGAGAGGATGCGCACTCCGGACTCGATCAGGTTGGATCGCATGTCTTCGGACTGCTGCCCCGCGAGCGCCAGCAGCCGCTTGTTCACTGCGGCGAGGTTGATCGCGACCTCGGGCTTGAGCGGCTTTCCGCTCGCACCCTTGGCGTAGAACTGCACGCCCAGATCGGAGGCCTCCGAGATCGCGACGGCGGCGTCGGCCGTGGCGATCAGGCTCTTGGACGGCACGACATCGGTGAGCACCGCGGACCCGCCAACGCCCACGCGCTCGATGAGGGTCACCTCTGCTCCGAGCTGTGCGGCGGCGAGCGCCGCCTCATAACCGCCGGGACCGCCGCCGAGGACGGCGACGCGCTGAGTGCGCTCGAAAGGAGTCGAAGACATGACTTCCATTCTTCCGCAATCCTCGCTGAGTCGGCGCCACCTTCCATAGAGTGGTTCCATGACCGAGATCCACGACAATCCCCTCGACGACCCGAACGCCGATCCGTTCGAGATCGCAGCCCTCGCCGCGGCAGACATCGCCCGGCTCTCCGGCGTCGAGAAGCACGACATCGCCCTCACCCTCGGCAGCGGATGGGGCAGAGCGGCAGAACTCATCGGTGAGACCGTCGCCACCATTCCCGCCACCGAGGTCACCGGCTTCTCGCGGCCCGCCCTCGAGGGCCACGTCGGCACGCTCCGCAGCATCCGCACCTCTGGCGGAAGGAATGTGCTCGTCATCGGTGCGCGCACGCACTACTACGAGGGTCACGGCGTGCGCAGGGTCGTGCACAGCGTGCGCACCGCCGCCGCGACGGGCGCATCGGTCATGGTGCTCACCAATGGTGCGGGCGGCATCCGCGAGACCTGGACCCCCGGCCAGCCGGTGCTCATCAGCGACCACATCAACCTCACCGCCGACTCCCCGCTCGAGGGCGCGAAGTTCGTCGACCTCACCGACCTCTACTCGCAGCGCCTCCGCGGCGTCGCGCACACCGTCGACCCCTCGCTCGACGAGGGCGTGTACACGCAGTTCCGCGGCCCGCACTACGAGACGCCGGCCGAGGTGCAGATGGCGAAGCGCATCGGCGGCGACATCGTCGGCATGTCCACGGCGCTCGAGGCCATCGCCGCACGCGAGGCGGGCATGGAGGTGCTCGGCTTCTCGCTGATCACGAACCTCGCCGCCGGCATCCAGCAGACCCCGCTGAGCCACGAAGAGGTGATCCAGGCGGGCAAGGAGGCCGAGCCGGTCATCTCCGCCCTGCTCGCCCGCGTGGTGAAGGCGCTGTGAACGCCGGCGACGCGCTCGAGCAGCGCCTCGACCAGGCCCGCGCATGGCTGCGCCAGGATCCTGACGCCGAGACCCGCGACGAGCTCGCGGGCCTCATCACCGCCGCAGCCTCGGGCAGCGCTTCGGCATCCGACGAGTTGAACGACCGCTTCGGCGCCCGGCTCGCGTTCGGCACCGCTGGTCTCCGCGGCGCGCTGGGAGCGGGCAGCAATCGGATGAACCGTGTGCTCGTCGCGCAGGCGGCCGCCGGATTCGCGGCGTACCTGACGGGCAGGACGAGGGGGCGCGCTCCCGTCGTCCTCATCGGCTACGACGGCCGCCGCAACTCACGGCGATTCGCGCAGGACTCCGCCGAGCTCTTCTCCGGTGCTGGGCTCAAGACGATCCTGCTGCCCCGGCTGCTCCCGACGCCGGTGCTGGCGTTCGCCGTACGGCACTTCGGCGCCGATGCCGGTGTCATGGTCACCGCGAGCCACAATCCGCCGAATGACAACGGCTACAAGGTGTACCTCGGCGGCGACGATCACGGATCGCAGATCGTCTCCCCGGCGGATGCCGAGATCGCGGCATCCATCCAGCGCGTGGCGGATGCCGGCGATGTGCGCGCTCTCGCGCGCTCCGAGCAGTACGAGATCGCCGGCGAAGAAGTGGTCGATGCGTACGTCGCCGCCACGGCGGCGGTCGCTCCCGCGCCAGAGACCGCCCGCGGCCTCACGTGGGTGTACACCGCCATGCACGGCGTGGGCTGGGAGACGTTCGCGCGCATCATCGATGCGGCTGGCTACCCGCGGCCGAAGACGGTCGGCGAGCAGCTGAACCCGGACGCGACGTTCCGCACGGTCGCGTTCCCGAATCCGGAGGAACCGGGAACCATGGATCTCGCCTTCGCCGCGGGGCGGCGCACGCGCGCGGACTTCATCCTCGCCAATGATCCGGATGCCGACCGCCTGGCCGTCGCGATCCCCGACGAATCAGCCGACGGCGGATGGCGCCGACTCAGCGGCAATGAGATCGGCCTGCTGCTCGGCGCCCGCGCGGCGCGCGCGGCAGAGGGAGTGCCGGGTGCATCACTGGCGTGCTCGCTGGTCTCCTCCCCCGGGCTCGGCGCGATCGCGGCGCATCATGGACTGGGCTTCCACGAGACGCTCACCGGCTTCAAGTGGATCTCCCGCGCACCGGGGCTCGTCTTCGGCTTCGAAGAGGCGCTCGGATACCTCGTCAACCCGGACACCGTGCGCGACAAGGACGGCATCTCGGCCGCGATCGCCGTTCTCGGGCTCGCCGCCGAGGCGAAGGAGCGCGACGAGACGATCGCGGACCTGCTGGCGCAGCTCGGAGCGACTTACGGCCATTTCGCCAGCGGTCAGGTCTCGGTGCGCGTGGATGACCTGTCGATCATCGACAAGGTGATGCTCGCGCTGCGCACGATTCCGCCGACGAGAATCGGTGAGACGGCGGTCGAGTCGGTCGACGACCTCCTCCATGCCGAGGCCGGTCGTCCCTCGGGCGACGTCCTGCGCTACCGGCTGGCAGACGGCTCGCGGGTGATCGTGCGCCCGAGCGGCACGGAACCGAAGCTCAAGGTGTACCTCGACGCGCAGTCGCCGTCGGCCGAGGAGTCCGCGGAGATCATCCGCGCTCTCGAGACAGGAGTGCGCGCTCTGCTCGAGGAGCGCTCCTGACGCGTTCCGCCCTATGACCCTGGTGCTCATGTGCCTCGCTGCGGTCGTCGCCGCGGTGATCCAGCGCTTGACGGGGCTGGCGTTCATCCTGGTGCTGATCGGCCCCGCCGTGCTCGTCTACGGCGGGGTCGAGGGCGTCACCGTCGCTGTGCTGCTCGCGGTGGTCGCTTCGCTGACGGCCATCCCGTTCGCGTGGCGGATGCTCGATGCACGGAGGACCCTCTGGCTGCTCGGAGCCGGACTGGTCGCCACGCCTCTCGGGGCGCTGCTCCCGCGGGTGCTGCCTGAGACGGCATTGCTGTTCGTCATCGCGGCGATGGCCCTGATCGCTCTGCTCGCACCCCGCTTCAGCAGAGTGACCACCACCGGCCTGCGCGGAAGACGGGGCATGATCATCGCGGGCGCCACTGCCGGATTCATGCACGCGTCCAGTGGGCTCTCCGGTCCTCCCCTCGCCGCGTACGCGGTCGCGGATCGCTGGGAGCAGCGCAGTTTCGCCGCCAGCGCGCAGGTGGTGCTCCTCGGCTACGGACTCGTCTCGTTGGCGCTGCGGGGACTTCCCGCGACGCCGGTGCCCGAGTTGGCGATACTGGGCGCATCCGCCGTCGTCGGGATCCTGATCGGAAGCATGCTCGTGGATGTCGTCTCCGCAGCAGTGGCCCGATCGGTGATGCTCTGGTGCGCGTGGGCGGGTGCCGTGGTGATCGTGATCAGAGCGACGGTCGCTCTTCTCTCCTGAGCGCGGCTCGTCTCGAGGGCCCTGCACTCACTCCCCCGAGCGCGTGAACTCCCAGATGACGTCGAGGGGAACACCGGCGTCGCGGATCAGATTCACCGCGGGGCATCGTCGTTCCGCCTCGCGCGCGATCACGTGCCGCTGATCGGCCGTCGCCGACGAGTCGACGCGCACACGCAGCTCGTAATCGAGGAAGTGCGGGGTCACCTCGGCTGTGCCTCGAAATCCGCGCACGTCCATATGCGACGTCGACGCGGTCTCGATGTCGGTCACCGCCACGCCCTGCTCGTTCGCGATCGTCTCGACGACGACGGCGATGCACCCGTTGACGGCCCCGGCGACCAGTTCCATCGGTGTGGGGGCTGAATTTGTACCGCCGATTCCGGCGGGTTCGTCGGTGGCGAACTCGAAGTCGCGCACGCGCAGATCAGTGGCCATCGCGCTGCGACGGCGTCCGGAGGCGCGGATGCTCTTGCGGTGCGGATCCCGCGCCGCGCCAGCGCTCGTGCTATTCGTCGTGGCCGACGTCTCGGCATCCGTTGCCGTCATCGTGCCGCAGCCGCGGCCGCTCTCGTGCGGAATCCGGCACCGCGGTGATCGTCTGCCAGGCGCGGCCCCTTGCGCAGCACCGCCTCACGGAAGGTCTGTCCCGACTCGGGCTCCTGCAGCAGGCCACGGCGGCGGAGTTCGGGCGAGACCAGCTCGACGAAGTCCTCCTGCCCTGACGGACGGATGACGCTCGACAGGTTGAAGCCGTCGATGTCGGCTTCGACCATCCAGCGCTCCAGTTCGTCGGCGACCGTCGACGGAGAGCCGACGATGACCGGACCACGGCCACCGATGCTGATGAACTTCGCCATCTCTCGGATCGTCCACACCCGCTCCGGATCGAGCTTGGTGAAGGTCGCCAGTGCCGACTGGTGCGCTTCGGACTCGACGTGCTCGATGGGCGCATCGAGGTGTGCACCGGCGAGGTCGACCCCCGTCCACCCGCCGAAGAGAGCGAGAGCGGCTTCCGGATCGACGTGGGATTCGAAATCCGCGAGCTTCGCCCGCGCCTCGTCATCGGTCGCTGCGACGATCACTGTCGCCATCGTGAAGATCTTGACCGAGTCCGCGGAGCGACCCTCCGCCACCAGGTTGCTGCGCACGGCGTCGACCCACTTGCGCACGATCGCGGTGGTCGGTCCGTTGAAGAAGATCGCTTCGGCGTTCTGAGACGCGAAGGCGAGTCCGCGCGGCGATGCTCCCGCCTGGAAGAGGAACGGCGTGCGCTGAACGGACGGCTCGGTCAGTGCGGGACCGGGCACTCTGAAGTACTCGCCGTGATGGTCGATGCGGTGCACCCTGCTCGGATCGACGAACACGCCGCTCTCGCGGTCCGCGACGACCGCGTCGTCATCGATGGAGCTCTCCCAGAGCTTGTACACGACGTCCATGTACTCGTCGGCGCGGTCGTAGCGCTTGTCGTGCGGCTCCTGCCCGTCGAGGCCGAGATTGCGTGCCGCCGAATCCTGGTAGGAGGTCACGATGTTCCAGGCGACCCGCCCTTTCGTGAGGTGGTCGAGGGTCGAGAAGCGCCTGGCCAGCAGGTAGGGCTCTTCATAGGTGACGGAGGCCGTGACGCCCAGCCCGATGCGCGAGGTCGCCTGCGCGAGAGCGGCGATGATGAGCGTCGGGTCGAGGAGCGGGTACTGGATGCCGCCGCGCATCGTGGCATCGGCGTTGCCGCCGTAGATGTCGTACTGGCCGAGGATGTCGGCGAAGAAGATGCCCGTGAAGCCGCCGTTCTCGAGGGTACGGGCCAGATCTGCCCAGTAGTCGACCTCGGCGTAGCGGTGGCTCTGGTCCTCGGGGTGCCGCCAGAGTCCTGGCGACTGGAAGGCCGGCACCAGCATCTCGAAGGCGTTGAGCATCATCGGTTTCGTCATCGGTCGTCCTCGAAGGTGTCAGGGGCGGATCGGTCGCGCAGGTACAGGCCGGTGGGATCCTTCGCCGCCAGCGCCGCCCACAGCGACAGTGCGGCCAGAACCGTGATGTATCCGCAGATCAGCCACGGCTGATCATCACCGGCGAGAAGGAGCGATGCCGCGATGAGCGGTGTCAGTCCGCCGGAGAGGACCGTTCCGACCTGGCATCCGAAGGAGACGCCGGTGTACCGCACGTGAAGGGGGAACTGCTCGGCGAACCAGGCCGCCTGCGGCCCGTAGATCGAGTCGTGCAGGATGTTCATGCCGAACAGCGTCACCAGCGGGAGCAGAATGAGCGGGCCGTTGTCGACGAACCAGAAGTACGGCCAGATGAACACCGCGATGCCGATGATCGACACGACGGCGATCGGCCGCCTGCCCCATCGGTCGGAGAGATAGCCCCAGACCGGGCCGGATACCAGCCCGACGGCGGAGACCAGCAGCACCGCGTTGACACCGGCCGCCGGGTCATCCCGGCGATCGGCGATGTAGCCGATGATGTAGACCGCGAGAATCGCGAAGAGCGCCGGCTGGACCAGACGCAGTCCGATCGTCACCAGCAGCGCACGACGGTGGTGGCGGATGACCTCGAGCACCGGGGAGGCCGCCACCCGTCCTCCGGTCTTCAGCGCTCGGAACGCCGGGGCGTCCTCGATGCCGAGCCGGACGTAGAGTCCGACGGCGACGAGCACCGCGCTCGCGATGAAGGGGATGCGCCATCCGAACTGCTGGAACTGCTCATCGGTGGTCAGGTTCTGAGCGATCGCGAACGACGCCGTCGCCAGGAGCATCCCCGCGGCCGAGCCGACCTGGGTGAAGCTGCCGAAGAATCCGCGCAGGCCGCGTGGAGCGTGCTCGACGGACAGCAGCGCGGAGCCGCCCCATTCGGCGCCGCACGCCAGGCCCTGCAGCAGGCGGAGCAGCACAAGCGCGAAGACCGCGGTCAGACCTATCGAGTCGTAGTTCGGCAGGAGGCCGATCGAGGTGGACGCGATGCCCATGGTGATCAGCGAGGCCACCAGGAGAGCTTTTCGACCGATGCGGTCGCCGAGGTGCCCGGCGACGATGCCGCCGAGGGGTCGAGCGAGGAAGCCCACAGCGAAGGTGGCGAATGCTCCGAGGGTTCCCGCGACGGCTGATCCGGAGGGGAAGAACTGCTGGTTGAACACCAGTGCCGCAGCCATGCCGTACAGGTAGAAGTCGTACCACTCGACGGTGGTGCCGACGAATGCGGACGTGAGCACCCGGCGCTTCTCACGCGTGGGTGACACCGAGGCGGGCACAGCGGATTCGTCGGTGAGAGTCATGGATTCCCTATGTAATCGGAGGCGCCTCGCGCGTTTCTGAACCCAGACCAAGATAGGGCCACGCGCCCGATGATGCGCGGAATGCGTAACAGTGGGCAACTTTCGGTCCTGATCGTGCGGCTGCGACGGCGCCACCAGCGCCTTCGCGACCAGACGACATGAGCTGCGACCGCGCGCATAGGCTTGAGATGTGAAGAAGAAGCGTCGCGTCCTGCGTCGTGTCCTGTGGAGCGCCGTCGTGCTCGTCGTGCTCGTCATCGTCGGCGTCGTCACCTGGACGCAGATCGGGGTCATGCCCGCCGAGGAGGAGCCTCTCGCCGCGGCCAGGGCCAACCCCGCCATCACGATCGATGATGCACCGGAAGGCATCACGCTCGCTCCCGTGGACGGCGACTCGGCGGTAGGGCTGGTGTTCATCCCCGGAGCGAAGGTCGATCCCTGGGCGTATGTCGCGATACTTCAGGACGTCGCCGTCGAGGGCACGACCGTGGTCATCACCCGCCCATGGCTGAACCTGGCATTCTTCGATCTGCGAGGCATGGACGCGTTCACCTCTGCAGCCACGGGAATCGAGCATTGGAGCGTCGGCGGCCATTCGCTCGGTGGCGTGCGCGCATGCCAGCTCGCCGAAGACGCCGATGCCCTCGTGCTGTTCGCGTCGTACTGCGCCACGGATCTGTCCGAGACCGACCTTCCGGTGCTGAGCCTCGCCGGAGAGCAGGACGGACTGTCGACGCCCGCGAAGATCGCCGATGCACGACCGTTGCTCCCCGATGATGCCGTGATCGTCGAGATCGAGGGCGCATCGCACGCGTCCTTCGGCGACTACGGGCGGCAATCGGGCGATGGCACTGCGACGATCTCCGACGAGGAGATGCGCCGTGTGGTCACCGAGCAGGTCTCGGAATTCCTCCTCGCGACCGTCGACGAACGCTGATCACGCCCCCAGTACGGCATCCAGTGCAGGGTGCAGATGCCGACTGCCCAGCACTGCCGAGGCGGAGGCGGCTCCCGCCACGAGCGCCTGCGGCAGTGCGGCTCCGTCGAGCGTGGCGGCGACGACACCGGCGAAGAATCCGTCGCCTGCCCCATTCGTGTCGACGACGTCGACCGCGACCGCCGGAACCCGGTGGATGTCACCTGCCGAGTCCACAGCGACGGCGCCTTCGGCGCCGAGCGTGCACACCGCGAAGGACGCGCCGGCATCGATGCGCGTGCGCAGGAACGCCACCGGATCGCTCAGTTTGTCGGCATTGCAGAACACCGCATCCGCTCCGGCGAGGAACGGGCGATGGAACTCATTCACGCCGTCGTAGTCATGCACATCCACCCACACCCTGCTCCCCGCCTCAGCGGCGACCGGCAGCAGGCGCTGAGGCTCTGCCGCCAGATCGAGCACGACGATCTCGGCCTGCTCGATCGCCGCTCGCACCTCGGCCGGGATATCGCCGGTCTGCGCAGACGGCGACGCGAGGTACAGCGACACGCGCTCCCCTGCGCGCGTCATCAGGTTGAGGTGGCGCTCCGTCTGCGCGCTCGCCCCCCAGATCGCCTGCACACCCGCTGCGGTCAGCGTCTCCCGAATGCGGATACCGGCGTCATCGTCGGCGGTCAGCGCGTAGAGGACGCTGTCGACGCCCGCAGCAGTGAGGCTCAGCGCCTTTCCCGCGCTGGTCCCCCCGATGGTGTCCCAGGTCTCCTCGGCGAACTGCATGTGCGGGACGGGGTCCGGAAGCCGGTCGAGCACGACGATCGAATTCCAGGCTGCGGCGCCGGCGATGAATACGCGGGGATGTGTCATTCGACCATCATCCGATGCTGTTGATCAGCGCGTCCAGTCCCATGCCGTAATCGATCCGGACGACAGGCAGAGCGTACTTGTCGGTGCCGATGACCACCGTGCCGGGCTCGATCGTACGGGCCATCTCGTAGCCGGCCTGCGCGACGCCCTGCTTCGCCGTGTCGTTGTAGTGCCCGTACGGGTACGCGATCACCTCGCGCACGCCCAGGATGTCGCCGGAGGTGTTCAGATCGGCGGCGATCTCATCCGCCGTCCAATTGACCATGCGCCCCTCGCCGTTGTCTCCCGCCTGGTGCATGTCGTGAGTGTGCGAGCGGCGCTGCACGTAGATCGAGGGCGGCGGGTCCTGCCGGTAGGCCGTGATCATGAACGATGTGGCGAGCAGCTTGTGCTGCGTGATGACGGGAACGGCGAGATCGAACCACGTCTGATCGGCGTCATCGTCGGTGATGATGACCGAGCGCGGCGGCAGATGGAGCCGTCCGTCGATGAAGGCGCTCAACTCGTCCCACGTCGGCAGGTAGAACCCCGTAGTGGCGATGTGATTCATCTGCGCTTCGAAATCGCCGATGTACGCGTAGTTGCCGCGCAACCACCCGTCTTCGCCCTCCGGCCTGCTGGTGAACTGGTGGTACATGAGGATCGGAACCTCGGTCCCCGCTGCGGCGTTCTGCTCGGCCGGCATCCACGAGCCGTACAGTTCGACGACCTGGTCCTGGCACACGACCTCGTCGGCGCCGTTGATCCGGGATGCCGCGTCGAAGGCCGCCGCGGCCTCGGGGGTCGCGTACCAGCCGCCGAACGCCATGCCCTCCTGCGACGGGATCGGGAGGGCCGCGTAGAGAGCGCCCTGAGACTGGAGCATCGGCGGATCGACGATGCCCTCTCCGGCGAAGACCACTCCGCACGCGGAGGGATCATTCGCGTCGGCGACCAGCTGCTCGACCGGTGAGAGCGGCTCCGGGGTCGGGGTGGGCGTTTCGGAGGCGACGGGCTCCGGAGCGGCATCCGCCTCCACCGAACTCCCACCGATCGTGGCGAGGACGACGGTCAGCGAGACGCCGAGTACGACGACGACCGCGATCGCCGCCACGAGCATGACGCGTGCGTTGATCCGCCGTCGACGTTGATGCGTCGCGCGCCGGCGCCGACGACTCTCCTCCCCCATGATGCCCCCTCGGATCTCATCCTAGGGGCACGGGGTCAGTCGGTCCGGAACCCCTCGGCGATCATCTCGACGAGCTCCTCGCGCTCTTCGACGGGCAGGAACGCCGCGGCGGCGGCATTGAACTGGAACGTCTCCAGGTCATCGAGGCCGTAGCCGAAGGCGTCGACGAGGAGTGCGAGCTCGCGGGTGAGCGATGTGCGGCTCATGGTGCGGTTGTCGACGTTCACCGTGACGTTGAAGCCGAGCTGGTAGAGCAGATCGAAGGGGTGGTCGGCGAGTTCGGTGCCCCACGCCTCGATCGCACCGGTGTGGACGTTCGAGGAGGGCGACAGCTCGAGCGGGATCTCACGGTCGCGCACCCAGCGAGCCAGGTCGCCGAAGCGGACCTGCACCTCTTCGCCGTCGCGGTTCATGACCTCCAGGTCCGACACGAGCCGGACGCCGTGTCCGAGGCGCAGAGCGCGCCCGTCGAGAAGCGCGCTCCGGATGGATGCCAGCCCCGCGGCCTCGCCCGCATGCACGGTGACGGGCATGAAGTTCGCAGCGAGCAGATCGAAGGCCTCACGATGATCGGATGCCGGGAAGCCGTCCTCCGGACCTGCGATGTCGAAGCCCACGACACCGTCATCGCGGTGATCGAGCGCGAGCTCCGCGATCTCGACCGCCCGATCGTTCTGACGCATCGCACTGAGGATCTGGCCGACTCGGATGCTGCGACCGCTGCGATCGACGGCATCCTCGCCCTCTTCGATCCCCTGCTGCACCGCGTCGACCGCGTCGTGCAGCGACAGCCCGTGCGAGACGTGCTGCTCCGGAGCCCAGCGCACCTCGCCGTAGACGACGCCATCGGCGGCGAGGTCCTCGACGAACTCGCGCGCAATGCGCGTGAGGGCATCGGCGGACTGCATCACCCCGACGGTCAGATCGAACGTCTTCAGATAGTTCACGAGCGAACCGGAGTCCGCCTGCGTGCTGAACCAGTCCCCGAGAGCGCGCGCGGACGACACGGGGAGTTCGAGCCCGATCTCGTTCGCGAGCTCGAACACGGTCGCAGGACGCACGGCGCCGTCGAGATGATCGTGCAACGAGATCTTCGGCAGCGAGCGCAGCGAGACGCCCTCGACCTTGACGTCACCATCGGATGTGATCGACATGGATGTTGTCCTCTCAGAAACCCGACATTCGGCCGTCGACGCTCCAGCCTACGCGGTGATGCGCTCGCGGACGAGAGGGCCGATCTCGGGCACGGTGTCGCCGATCGCCCACGCGCCGTCGACGGCCTCCAGCGCACGCGCGAAGCGCGCTCCGTCATCGGCTGCGAGTGTGAACAGCGGTTGGCCGGCTCTGACACGATCGCCGGGCTTGGCGTGCAGGTCGATGCCCGCCGCGTGCACGACCTGATCCTCTGCGCGTGCCCGTCCGGCGCCCAGACGCCAGGCCGCGATGCCGAACGGAAGAGCATCCATCCGCGTGACCACGCCGTCGGCGGGGGCGGTGACGACATGCGACTCACGAGCGACCGGCAGCGCGGCATCCGGATCCCCGTCCTGAGCGCGGATCATCGCCTTCCACGTGTCCATGGCGCGTCCGTCATCGAGGGCGGCCTCGACATCGGCATCCGCTCGTCCCGCGAGCGCGAGCATCTCCCTGGCCAGCGCGATGGTGAGCTCGCGCACATCGGCTGGGCCGCCGCCGGCGAGGATCTCGACGGACTCGCGCACCTCATTCGCATTGCCGATCGCCAGGCCCAGCGGAACGTTCATATCCGTCAGCAGCGCCGTCGTCGCGACACCGGAATCCGTGCCCAGCGCGACCATCGTCTGCGCGAGCTCGCGCGCCCGCTCGATGTCCTGCATGAAGGCTCCGGAGCCGAACTTCACATCGAGCACGAGGGCGTCGGTGCCCTCGGCGATCTTCTTCGACATGATGCTCGACGCGATCAGCGGGATCGCCTCGACGGTTCCGGTGACATCGCGCAGCGCGTAGAGCTTCTTGTCGGCGGGCGCGAGACCGGAGCCCGCCGCGCAGATGACGGAGCCCACCTCGCCCTGCATCTGCGCGAACATCTCGTCGTTCGTGAGAGCAGCCCGCCACCCGGGGATCGACTCCAGCTTGTCGAGAGTGCCGCCGGTGTGGCCGAGGCCCCGCCCGGACAGCTGGGGCACAGCGACCCCGAAGGACGCCACCAGCGGTGCGAGCGGCAACGTGATCTTGTCGCCGACGCCACCGGTGGAGTGCTTGTCGACGGTCTTCTTGCCGAGGGCTGCGAAGCTCATCCGCTCCCCCGATGCGATCATCGCATCGGTGAGCACCCTGATCTCGTCGCGTCCCATGCCGCGCTGGAAGACCGCCATCGCGAACGAGGCCATCTGCGCGTCGGAGACGTAACCGCGGGTGTACGCGTCGACCATCCAGCGCAGCTCCGCCTCGGGGACCGCGCCGCCGTCGCGCTTCGCGCGGATCACGTCGATCGCATCGAACGGCTCGACGGCCGATCCCTGAGTCTGCCGAAGAGTCATCGCGCATCCTCCAGATCTCGCGGCCCGAACGCGTCGGGCAGCACCTCATCGATCGTGCGGATGCCGGAGACGGTCTCCAGCAGCATCTCGGGCATCGAGTGCTCGAACAGCAGCTGACGGCACCGGCCGCACGGCATGATCGTCTGGCCGTCGTTGTTCACGCACACGAATGCCACCAGCTTCCCGCCGCCGGACATGTGCAGATCGCCCACGAGCGCGCACTCCGCGCACAGCGTCACACCGTAGGACGCGTTCTCGATGTTGCATCCGGCGACGATGCGGCCGTCGGCGACGAGCGCCGCAGCCCCGACCCTGTACCGCGAGTACGGCGCGTAGGCCTTGTGCATCGCCTCAGTGGCGACGTGACGGAGTTCGTCCCAGTCGATGTCGGTCATAGCTCTTCTAACTCTTGATGTACGGTTCACCGGATGCGGCGGGCGGACGCGAGCGTCCGACCAGCCCTGCCACGGCGAAGATCGTCACGACGTAGGGCAGCATCAGCATGAACTGGCTGGGCACCGGCGAGCCGATCACGCTCAGCACACCCTGCAGGTTCGAGGCGAAGCCGAACAGCAGCGCCGCGAGCGTCGCCTTGAGGGGATCCCATTTACCGAAGATCACCGCGGCCAGCGCGATGTAGCCGGCGCCGGCCGTCATCTCCCGGCCGAACTGCGGATTCGTGACCAGGGTGTAGAACGCACCGCCCATGCCGGCGATCGCACCGGCGAGCATCATGTTCCAGTAACGGGTCGGGGCCACCTTGATGCCCACCGTGTCCGCCGCCTGCGGATGCTCCCCGACCGCGCGGAGACGGAGTCCCCAGCGAGTGCGGTACAGGCCGTACCAGACGAGGAAGACCGTGATGTACATGAGGTACACGATGATCGTCTGACGGAACAGCACCGGTCCCAGCACCGGGATCTCGCTGAGCAGCGGGATCGGGATCACGGGGAACAGCGGCGGCGAGTTCAGCGCCTCGGGGTTCGCGCCCAGCACCTGGCGGTAGAGGAACGTCGTGAGGCCGGCGACGAGAACGTTCAGGACGACTCCGACGATGACCTGGTTGACGTAGTACGTGATGGCGAACACCGCGAGCACGAGCGAGACCAGCACACCGGCGACCATGGCCGCGATGAGGCCCATCCACGGGTTCTTCGTGGCAGATCCGACGACGGCGGCCATGAAGGCGCCGGCCAGCAGCTGCGCCTCGATCGCGATGTTGACGACGCCGACGCGTTCGCCGATCACACCGCCCAGCGCTCCGAAGATCAGCGGGGTCGCGAGGGCGAGCGCGCCGCCGAGCAGACCGATCATCGGCAGTGTGCCCCCGGCCGAGGCCCAGGCGAGGAAGCCGATGAGGAGGACGATCACGTACACGACCGTCAGCCACAGCGGAAGCCTGCGACCCGCCCGCGTCCACATGATCGCCAGCACCGTGGTGATGGCCAGCAGGACGACCGCCACCCACGCGGTCGCGTTGGCGGGGACGACGAGCTCCGGCAACTGGATCGCGGCATCCGCCGAGCGGACGAGCCGGAAGGTGGTATCGCCCTCACGGGGGACCAGCAGCGGAAGCAGCGCGAACAGCACGGTGAACACGCCGAAGATGATCGGCGTCTTCCATGAGGTGATCGTGACGTGACGCTGCTCGTCACTGACGACCGCTTCAGCAGTGACGGTCATGCGGACACCTCCTCGGCGATCTGCGCCGCATTCTTCTTCGGCTTCCTGGGTTTCTTCGGCTTCTTGCGTGCACCGGGCTGCGGCAGCCGGAAGATGGCGCGCACCAGCGGCGGCGCGGCGATGAACAGCACGATCAGCGACTGGACGACGAGCACGATCTCGATGGGCACGTTCTCCGACGCCTGCATCGCGAATCCACCGGCCTTGAATGCGCCGAACAGCACACCGGCGGCGAGGATGCCGAGCGGCGTCGAGCGGCCCAGCAGCGCGACCGTGATCGCATCGAAGCCGATGCCCGCGTCGATGTCGCCGCCGAAGCCGGTCGTGACGGTTCCGAGCACCTGGCTGACGCCGGCGATGCCCACCAGCCCTCCGGCGATCACCATGACGAGGAAGTACATCCGCCCGACGCTGATGCCGGCGACCTTCGCGGCCGTCGGATTCTCACCGACGGCACGGAACCGGAACCCGAGGCTCGAGCGCTCCAGCAGCCACCAGGTGAATGCCACGGCGATCAGCGCGAGGATGAACCCCGCGTGCAGCTTGTACTGGGAGCCGAGGATGCCCGGCAGAAGCGCCGATTCGGCCATGGCGGCCGTCTTCGGGTTGTTCGATCCCGGCGCCTGGAGAATGCCCTGAGTGGCGAGCATCCATGCCAGCAGATAGAACGCGATGTGATTGAGCATGATCGTCACGATCACCTCGTGCGCGCCGGTACGGGCTTTGAGGATGCCGGCGATGCCGGCCCAGATCGCCCCGGCGATGACGCCGGCGATGATCGCGACGAGCATGTGCAGCGGCCACGGCAGGTTCATGCTCGTGCCCACCCAGCCCGCCGCAGCGGCGGCCATCAGCATCTGGCCCTGGCCGCCGATGTTGAACAGTCCGGCGCGGAACGCGAGACCGACGCCGAGGCCTGCCGCGATGAGGGGCGTCGCGAACTTGAGCGTCTCCGTGAACGGTTTGATGCCCGCGGCGAACCCGTCGACGCGGAAGTTGTAGATCGCTCCCTGGAACAGCGCGACGTACGCGCCGGAGATCGATTCCCACACCGCGGTCAGCATGTCCTGCGGCCGCGAGAAGAAATAGCCGGCGGTGCGCTGCACGTCGGGGTCGGTGAACGCGATCATGATCGCTCCCGCGATCAGTGCCAGGATCACCGAGAGCACGGAGATGAGCCCATTGCCCATGACGATGCGGCGGAACGCCCCGTGCCAGCGCGAGGGCTCGATCTCGGCGGGATCGGTTCCGAAGTCCGCGGGAGCGGAGGGGATCGGCTTCAGTTCAGTGCCGCTCATGCGCTGGTCTCCTCGGTCGCACCCGTCGCCGGGCCGGTCGGCGCGACGGCGCGCTCTGTCGTGTCGGTCTCGATCATTCCTGCCATCATCAGACCGAGCTGCTCACGGCTCGTGTCGCCCGGCACGATGCCGACGACCTTCCCGCGGTACATCACCATGATGCGATCGGCGAGAGCTGCTGCTTCATCGAGCTCCGTGGAGATCACCACCACCGGTATGCCCGAGTCGCGCGTCTCGATGACCCGCTTGTGGATGAACTCGATCGACCCGACGTCCACGCCGCGGGTCGGCTGGGCGGCGACGAACAGGGAGAGCTCACGGCTGAGCTCGCGTGCGAGCACGACCTTCTGCTGGTTGCCGCCGGAGAGCCGGCCAGCGGCTTGCGACGGACCCTGGGTGCGGATGTCGAACTCGGTGATCTTCTCTTTCGCGAAGGCGTCGAGAGCCTGCAGACGCAGAGTGCCCGCCTTGACGAACGGCGCGCCGACGGACCGATCGAGCATGAGGTTCTCCGCGATCGAGAACTCCTTGACGATCCCGTCCGTGCTGCGGTCCTCGGGGACGAAGCCGACGCCGTCGTCGAGGATGTCGCGCACCGAGCGGCCGATCAGCTCCTCGCCGTTGAGCCGTACGCTCCCCTGCACGCGGGGTTGAAGCCCGACGATCGCTTCCGTCAGCTCGGTCTGCCCGTTGCCCTGCACTCCGGCGATCACGAGCACTTCGCCACCGCGCACCGAGAACGACACATCGTCGACGAGCACCGTGCCGAAGGGATCGGTGACCGTGAGCTGGTTGACCACCAGCGCCTCTGCGCCGAGCTTCGGTGCGTCCTTGTGCACGGTCAGCTCGACCGCACGCCCCACCATCAGAGAGGCGAGCTCCTCGTTGCTCGCGGTCGGCGATGCCTCGCCGACGACCTTGCCGAGACGGATGACGGTGATGCGGTCCGCGACCTCGCGGACCTCGCGCAGTTTGTGGGTGATGAACACGATGGATGTGCCGGACGCCTGCAGCTGGCGCATCGTCGACATCAGCTCGTCGGTCTCCTGCGGGGTGAGCACAGCGGTCGGCTCATCGAAGACGAGGACCTTGGCATCGCGGGAGAGCGCCTTGATGATCTCCACGCGCTGCTGCACACCGACCGGGAGGTCTTCGACGACGGCATCCGGATCGACCTGGAATCCGAAGCGGTCCGAGATCTCGCGCACCATCGCGCGTGCCGCTGCCAGGTCGAGGCGACCGCCGAACGTCGTCTTCTCGTGACCGAGCATGACGTTCTCGGCGACCGTGAACACCGGGATCAGCATGAAGTGCTGATGCACCATTCCGATGCCGGCCGCCATCGCGTCTCCCGGGCCGGCGAAGTGCTGCTCGACATCGTCGAGCAGGATCTCGCCCTCATCGGCCTGGTAGAGGCCGTAGAGCACGTTCATCAGCGTCGATTTCCCTGCACCGTTCTCGCCGAGGAGGCAGTGGATCTCCCCCGGCTCGATCGTGAGGTCGATGTGGTCGTTGGCCGTCAGCGCGCCGAACCTCTTCGTAATGCCGCGCAGTTCAAGCTTCATGTGTCAGATCCTAACCAGCGAAGGTGCTTCCGCCCAGGCTCCTGAAGGAGCCCGACAGGGCGAGGGGAGGTCGGCGGGCTGCCGGCCTCCCCTCGTGGGTCATTCTTGTGTCACTCGAGGTACGACGTCACAGTGACGTCACCCGAGATGATCTTCTCCTGCAGGTCCTGGACCGCGGTCCACAGTGCGGGGTCGACCTTGTCCTCGAAGTTGTGGAGCTCGGCGATGCCGACGCCCTTGTTCTCGAGGGTGCCGATGTACGGCTCTGCGTCGAACTCGCCGTTCGCACTGCTCATGGTCGCCTCGTAGGTCGAGAGCTTCATGTCCTTGAGGATCGATGTGAGCACGTAGTCCTCGGTGGTCGGGTCGGTCACGAACAGGTCCGCGTCCGCACCGATCAGCGCGATGTCACGGCCGGACTCCTTGATGACCTGGAGCGCCGACTGGTAGATGGGGCCACCGACGGGGAGGAGCACGTCGACGCCCTGGTCGACGATGTTCTGCGCCGTCGACTTGGCCTCGGGGCCGGCGTCGAATCCGCCGGTGAACGACGTCATGCCGATGACCTCGACCGCAGTGCCGTTCTCTTCGTTGTAGTAGTCGACGCCCTGCTTGTAGCCGTCCATGAAGATCGTGACGGTCGGGAACTCCATGCCGCCGAACGTGCCGACCTTGCCGGTCTCGGAGTATCCGGCTGCCAGGTAGCCGGCGAGGAACGCGGCCTGCGCCGTGTCGTACAGCAGCGGCTTGACGTTGTCGGCATCCTTCTCGCCGTCGAAGTCGTTGTCGGCTGCGTCATCGACGAGGATGTAGTCGATGCCCTCGTTGGCCACCGCGCTGTCGACCGTCGCCGCCGAGAGCGCGAAGCCGACCGAGATGATCGCGTTGCAGCCCTGCGACACGAGGCTCTCGATGTTCGGGGCGAAGTCGGTCTCGCTGTTGGACTCGACGTTCTTGTACTCGACGCCGAGCTCGTCCGCTGCCTGGACGACGCCCTCGAAGGAGAGCTGGTTGAAGGACTTGTCGTCGAATCCGCCGGCGTCCGAGACGATGCAGGGCAGGAAGTCGATGGTCTCGCCGCCGGCGTTGCCGCCGTCGCCTTCCTCCGGTGCGGCTCCGCAGCCTGCGAGTGCGACGGCGACGCCGGTCGCGACGAGCGCGGCCAGGGCGCGCTTTCGGGTGGAAATGGTCACGTAAGCCTCCACGACTAGTGGCCCGCGCCGATCGCAGGGCCCCGTCCGGCTAAGTTACCCAGTGTTACGCCGGCGGCGGCACTCCGCACGGTTAATGGTTATGAACTCGCAATAGATCTGCCGCGACGGCTAGAGTACGTCGCCGCGGCCGGTGAGCTTGAGCGACTCCACGACGCCTTTCACGCGCTGCGCGTGCTCGGCCGTCGTGACCAGCAGAGCATCGGGGGTATCGACCACGACGATGTCCTGCACACCGATCAGGCTGATCACCCGGGAGGTCTGACTGACGAGGATCCCGGTCGCGGCATCCGACAGCACTCGCGCCTGCGGACCGAGTACGGCGAGATCGTTCTTGCGACCGCCGGAGATGAGCTTGGTGAGCGAGGCGAAGTCCCCCACGTCGTCCCAGTCGAAGTGACCGGGGATGACGGCGAGGCGCCCCTTCTCGGCAGCGGGCTCGGCCACCGCGTAGTCGATGGCGATCTTCTTGATCGTCGGCCACACCCGATCGACGACCGGACCGCGGCGCTCCCGGTCATCCCACGCCTCGGCGAGCTCGAGGAGACCTGCGTGCAGTTCCGGCTCGTTGATCGCGAGCTCGTCGAGCAGCACGCTCGCCTTCGAGATGAACATCCCCGCGTTCCATAGGAACGATCGGTCGGCGTAGTACGCCTTCGCCGTCTCGAGGTCGGGCTTCTCGACGAAGCGCCCGACGGTCGCGGCCTCCGGTGCCCCGTCGACGATGAGCTCGTCGCCCTTGTGGATGTAGCCGAAGCCCACCGAGGGCTCCGACGGCTGGATGCCGATGGTGCAGATGTATCCGTCGCGTGCGACCGCCACCGCCTGCTCGACGGCGAACTCGAACGTCCGCGTCCCCCGGATCACGTGGTCAGCGGCGAATGAGCCGATGATGACGTCAGGATCACGACGGTGCAGGATCGCCGCGGCGAGGCCGATCGCGGCCGCGGAGTCGCGCGGTTCCGATTCGAGGAAGACGTTGCTGTCGGGGATGCCGGGGAGCTCCGCCTCGACCGCCGCGCGGTGCGCACGACCGGTCACCACCGAGATGCGATCGGGCCCGACCAGCGGCTCCAGACGGTCCCAGGTGTCTCGGAGCAGGGAGTTGCCGGAACCGGTGAGATCGTGGAGGAACTTCGGCGCATCGGCACGCGAGAGCGGCCACAGCCTGCTGCCGATGCCGCCCGCGGGGATCACTGCGTAGAAGTCGTCGAACGGCGAGGTCATGCCCCCAGCGTAGTGGGGCTCGAGAAATCTCGACATCAAGATACTTAGGCCACCCTTCGTCGCTCTCAGCGGACTAACGGGAATAGGATGGAACCCGATCGGGCACGTCCTGACGTCTGTTCAGACCCAGCGCGTGCTGCCGACCTCGCATCGATAGGGAGGACGACCGTGTCCGCAGGCACTCGCTTGACACCGTCGATTTCGGAAACCACGTCCAAGACCCCGCGCGGCACTCTGTACCGCGGTCGTGAGGGAATGTGGTCGTGGGTGCTTCATCGCATCACCGGAGTCGCCATCTTCTTCTTCCTGCTGGTCCATGTCTTGGACACAGCGCTGATCAGGGTCTCCCCCGAGGCGTACAACGCCGTAATCGGCACCTACAAGAACCCGATCATGGCGATCGGCGAGGTCGTGCTCGTCGCAGCCATCGTCTTCCACGCGTTCAACGGCCTGCGGATCATCGTGGTCGACTTCTGGTCGAAGGGCGCCCGCTTCCAGCGGCAGCTGTTCTGGGGAGTCATCGCGGTGTGGGCCATCGTGATGGCCGGGTTCGTCCCGCGCCACCTGATGCTCGCGTTCGCCGGATTCGGAGGGGCTCACTGATGTCTGCTCAGACCGTCGCCGCACCGGCACGCCGTCGCCGCGGGTTCAACCTCGAGAAGTGGGGCTGGGTGTTCATGCGCGCCTCCGGCGTCGTGCTGATCGTCCTGATCTTCGGCCACCTCTTCGTGAACCTCATGGTCGGCGAGGGCATTCACGCCCTCGACTTCGCGTTCATCGCCGGAAAGTTCGCCACGCCGTTCTGGCAGTGGTGGGACGTACTGATGCTGTGGCTCGCATTCATCCACGGCGGCAACGGCATGCGCACGATCATCAACGACTACGTCACCCACGAGAAGGTGCGCAAGACCCTGGTCTGGGCCGTCGTGCTCGCCGCCGGACTCCTGATCGTGCTCGGCACACTCGTCGTGTTCACATTCGACCCTTGCTTGGGCGTCACGGAATCGAGCACCCTGTGGGACTCGTGCCAGGCGCTGGGATAGTAGAAGAGAAGGCATAAAGCGTGACTACTGAGACTCAGGATTCCGTCGTGCGAGACGGCGTGCACTACCACCAGTTCGACGTCGTCATCGTCGGCGCGGGCGGCGCCGGCATGCGCGCAGCGATCGAGGCGGGTCCCGGCGCGAAGACGGCCGTGATCTCCAAGCTCTACCCCACGCGCTCGCACACCGGTGCAGCGCAGGGCGGGATGGCTGCGGCACTCGCGAATGTCGAGGAGGACAGCTGGGAGTGGCACACGTTCGACACTGTCAAGGGCGGCGACTACCTCGTCGATCAGGATGCTGCCGAGATCCTCGCGAAAGAGGCGATCGACGCGGTCATCGACCTCGAGAACATGGGGCTGCCGTTCAACCGCACCCCCGAGGGCAAGATCGACCAGCGGCGCTTCGGCGGTCACACCGCTGAGCACGGCAAGACCCCGGTGCGACGCGCCTGCTATGCGGCCGACCGCACCGGCCACATGATCCTGCAGACGCTGTTCCAGAACTGCGTCAAGCTCGGCATCAATTTCTTCAACGAGTTCTACGTGCTCGACCTGATCACGGTGCAGGCCGCCGACGGCAGCACGCAGATCGCCGGCGTGGTGGCGTACGACCTCGCCACCGGTGAGCTCCACGTCTTCCAGTCCAAGGCCGTGATCTTCGCGACCGGCGGCTTCGGCAAGATCTTCAAGACCACCTCCAACGCCCACACCCTCACCGGTGACGGCGTCGGCATCGTCTGGCGCAAGAACCTCCCCCTCGAAGACATGGAGTTCTTCCAGTTCCACCCGACCGGCCTCGCCGGTCTCGGCATCCTGCTCACCGAGGGTGCCCGTGGTGAGGGCGCGATCCTGCGCAACGAGTCGGGCGAGCGCTTCATGGAGCGCTACGCTCCCACCATCAAGGACCTCGCACCGCGCGACATCGTGGCGCGGTCCATGGTGCAGGAGGTCCTCGACGGCCGCGGCGCAGGCCCCCACAAGGACTACGTCTACCTCGACTGCACGCACCTCGGCGCCGAGGTTCTCGAAACGAAGCTCCCCGACATCACCGAGTTCGCCCGTACCTATCTCGGCGTCGACCCGGTCACCGATCCGGTCCCCGTGATGCCGACGGCGCACTACGCCATGGGCGGCATCCCGACCAACAACGACGCCGAGGTCCTCTCCGATAACAGCACCGTCGTCCCGGGGCTGTACGCGGCGGGCGAATGCGCGTGCGTCTCCGTCCACGGCTCGAACCGCCTCGGCACCAACTCGCTGCTCGATATCAACGTCTTCGGGAAGCGTGCGGGCCGCAATGCGGTCGCGTACTCCAAGACGGCCGAGTTCGTCCCGCTGCCCGAGAACCCCGCGGCCTTCGTCTCGGGACTCATCGAGCAGCTGCGTGAGAGCAATGGCACCGAGCGGGTCGCCGTACTGCGGAAGAAGCTGCAGGACGAGATGGACCGCGGCGCCCAGGTCTTCCGCACGCACGACTCGCTCGAGCACGTGCTCGGTGTGATCGCCGAGCTCCGCGAGCGGTACAAGAACGTCTACGTCGACGACAAGGGGCACCGGTTCAACACCGATCTGCTCGAGGCCGTCGAGCTGGGCTTCCTGCTCGACATCGCAGAGGTCGTCGTCTACGCCGCGCAGAACCGTGAGGAGAGCCGAGGCGGACACATGCGCGACGACTTCCCCAAGCGCGATGACGAGAACTACATGAAGCACACGATGGCGTATCTGACCGGTGACCCGCACTCGTCGACGCCGTCCGATCACATCAAACTCGACTGGAAGCCGGTTGTCGTCACCAACTACCAGCCGATGGAGAGGAAGTACTGACCATGTCGAACGCTGTCGCAGAGACCCCTGCTGCCCCCGAACCGGCAGTGCAGTCGTTCCTGGTCACCTTCATCGTGCGCCGATTCGACCCCGAGAAGGATGCCGAGCCGCGCTGGGTCGACTACGACGTCGAGCTGTACGCGACCGACCGCGTGCTCGACGCGCTCCACAAGATCAAGTGGGAGGTCGACGGCTCGCTGTCGTTCCGCCGGTCGTGCGCGCACGGCATCTGCGGGTCGGATGCGATGCGCATCAACGGCCGCAACCGACTCGCCTGCAAGACGCTGATCAAGGACCTCGACATCTCGAAGCCCATCTACGTCGAGGCGATCAAGGGTCTGCCGCTCGAGAAGGACCTCATCGTCGACATGGAGCCCTTCTTCGCCTCGTACCGCGAGGTGCAGCCGTTCCTCGTCGCGAACTCCACGCCCGAGAAGGGCAAGGAGCGCGTGCAGTCGATCGCCGACCGCGCGATCTTCGACGACACCACCAAGTGCATCCTGTGCGCTGCGTGCACGTCGTCGTGCCCGGTCTTCTGGACCGACGGGCAGTACTTCGGTCCGGCTGCGATCGTCAACGCGCACCGCTTCATCTTCGATTCGCGCGACGACAACGCCGAGGTGCGCCTGGACATCCTCAATGACAAAGAGGGCGTGTGGCGCTGCCGTACGACGTTCAACTGCACCGAGGCCTGCCCCCGCGGCATCGAGGTCACCAAGGCCATCGCCGAGGTCAAGCAGGCGGTCCTGCGCGGTCGCGCCTGAGACCTTCCGGTCCTCTGCCTGCGCAGGGCGTGCTCGTGGATAGGGTGAGTACATGTCAGACGAGCGCGTCACGCTGCGTGAGCGCCTCGAGCAACCCCTCGAGCGCGCCGCAGATCTGAAGGAGCGCACGCTCGCCGCCTTCCCGGTTCGGGTGTGGCGAGGTTTTCTGCGCGGCAACGGGTTCCTCCTCTCCGCGGGGATGAGCTACTACGTGCTCTTCTCGCTGTTCGCGGCGCTGTACGTGAGCTTCGCGGTCGTGGGGCTCTGGCTCGGCGCGAGCTCCCGCGCGATCGACGTGCTCATCCAGCTCATCAACAGCTACATCCCCGGCCTCATCGGAGATGGCGGCCTGCTCAGCACGAAAGATGTCGAGACGATCGCGCAGAGCAGCGCCAGTCTCCTCACGATCACCGGTGCGATCGCTGTCGGTTTCGCCGCATGGACGGCGATCTCGGCGGTCACCTTCACCCGCCGCGCGATCCGCGACATCTTCGGGCTGCCCTTCGACACGCGCTCGTACTGGCTCCTCAAGGCGCGTGATCTGTTCGCCGGCGTGCTCTTCGGGCTCGCGCTGCTGGCTGGCGCCGCGCTGAGCATCCTGAGCGGGTGGGCTCTGGACACGGTGGTCGAGCTGTTCGGGTGGGACAAGAACGCGTGGCTGCTCTCGAGCACGGGACGCCTGCTGTGGATCGTCAGCGCCTTCGCGATCGACGCGGGTGCGCTCGCCGGCCTCGTGCGCTTCCTCGTCGGGGCCGATCTGAGGTGGCGGTTCATCTGGCCCGCGTCGCTGCTCGGCGCGGGCGCCATGGTGCTGCTCCAGCTCACCGCCGGCATCCTGCTCAACCGTGTGCCCAGCAACCCGCTGCTCGCGTCGTTCGCCGTCATCATCGCCCTGCTGCTGTGGTGCCGTCTGCTGGCGAGCGTCGTCCTCGTCGCGGCGTCGTGGATCGCGGTGACGGCCGCCGACCATAATCACCCTCTCGAGCTCGAGGACGAGAACGCGGCGCGCCTCGCCGAGCAGGAGGCACTCGTGCTGGCTGCTCGCGTGCAGCTGCGCCGAGCGCGCGATGCGCACGACGAGGCCCCCTGGTACCGCAGATACATGGCCTCACGCGCCGTGAACCGCGCCAAGGCGACCCTGAACGCGGCGATCGAGGAGACCGAGGCTGAGGATGTCACCGGCCCTCGTTAGGCTGGATCCATGCCCCATCTGCGTATCGCCTCGGTCAATGTCAACGGAATCAGAGCCGCCGTCCGCAATGGGATGAGCGGATGGCTCGACGCCGCCGACGTCGACATCCTCACGCTGCAAGAGGTGCGTGCGCAGGACGAGCATCTCGACGCGGCGCTTCCCGGCTGGTCGATCATCCACGACGAGGCGACGGCCAAGGGAAGAGCGGGAGTCGCCATCGCGAGCCGCACACCCGCTCTCGCGCAGCGCACCGCGTTCGGGGCTGAGGACTTCGATTCGAAGGGCCGATGGATCGAGGGCAATTTCCTGCTCGGCGATCGTACGCTCACCGTCGTCAGCGCCTACGTGCACTCCGGCGAGGCAGACACCCCGAAGCAGATCGAGAAGTGGAAGTTCCTCGATGCGTTCGGCACGCGGCTCACGGAGCTCGGGCACGACGACGCACTGGCCGTCGTCACGGGCGACCTCAACGTGGGCCATCGCGAGCTCGACATCAAGAACTGGAGGGGCAATCGCAAGAAGTCCGGGTTCCTGCCCCGCGAACGCGCCTATTTCGATCGCTACCTCGGTGAGGCAGGCGTCGAGGTCACCGGTGTCGACGGAACGGTCGGAACGGGCCTGGGCTGGATCGATGTCGGCCGCCGAACGCATGGCGAGGTCGAAGGCCCGTACACCTGGTGGTCAGCGCGCGGTCGTGCGTTCGACAACGACACCGGGTGGCGGATCGACTACCACCTCGCGACCCCTGCCCTCATGGAACGCGCGCAGAACTATCACGTGGCGCGAGCCGCATCCCATGCCGAGCGCTGGAGCGACCACGCACCCGTCGTGGTCGATTACACGTACTGAACCGCCGCGGCGGAGCCGCCCACTGCATCGCCATAGAATCGAGAGGTGAACAAACCTCGCCTTTACTCAGGAATGCAGCCATCCGCCGACTCTCTCCAGGCCGGCAACTACATCGGTGCGCTGCTGCAGTGGCGGGATATGCAGAACTCGTACGACGCGTTCTTCTCTGTCGTCGATCTGCATGCGATCACCGTCGCGCAGAACCCGCAGGAACTGCGCGAGAAGACTCGTCGTACGGCCGCCCAGTACATCGCGGCAGGTATCGAGCCCTCGAAGTCCACCCTCTACGTGCAGTCGCACGTCCGCGCGCACGCCGAGCTCGCGTGGGTGCTCGGCACCATCACCGGTTTCGGCGAGGCCGGGCGCATGACGCAGTTCAAGGACAAGTCGGCGCGCTTCGGCCAGGACTCCGCTTCGGTGGGCCTGTTCACCTACCCGGTGCTGATGGCAGCCGACATCCTGCTCTACCAGAGCGAGCTCGTGCCGGTCGGCGACGACCAGAAGCAGCACGTCGAGCTCACCCGCGACCTCGCCGAGCGCTTCAACAAGCGCTTCGGCCAGACCTTCACCATTCCGAAGCCGGTCATCCAGAAGGACACGGCCCGCATCTACGACCTGCAGAACCCGACGTCGAAGATGTCGAAGTCCGCGGAATCGGATGCGGGTGTGCTGTGGCTGCTCGATGAGCCCTCCGCGTCGGCGAAGAAGATCATGCGCGCGGTCACCGACGCCGAGGGGTCGGTGCGGTACGACCGCGAGAACAAGCCGGGCGTCTCGAATCTGCTCACCATCTACGCGGCGCTCAGCGGTCGCCAGGTGGGCTCGATCGAGGACGAGTACGCGGGTCGCGGCTACGGCGACTTCAAGAAGGACCTCGCCGAAGTCGTGACCTCGGAGTTCGGCCCGGTGCGCGAGCGGGTGCTCGAACTGCTCGATGATCCCGCCGAGCTCGATCGCATCCTCGCCGCCAACGCGGAGCGCGCCGATGCGGTCGCCGACGCGACCCTCACGGATGTGTACGACAGGGTCGGTCTGCTCCGTCGCGTCTGATTCCGGATCTGTCACGCCGTCTAGGATGGTGGCGTGACAGATCCGCAGCTTCCGCCGCCCGCTCCGTACAACCCGGCACCGCCCATTCCGCCGGCGCCGGGAGGGCATGCCGTTCAGCCGCCGTATCCGCAGCCCGTGTACCAGTCCCCTCCCGGGGCCTACACCGCGCCCGTCGGCGGCTACAGCGCACCCGCCGGCGCGTATCAGCCGCCTCAGCCAGCGTCACCGAAGTCGCCCGTGCTCGGCGTGATCGCCTTCATCGCCTCCCTCGTGGCCGCCGTGGTGATGCCGATCCTCGCGGGGGTCGCTGCGTATCAGATCGGATTCCAGCTGCCGGCGATCATGAGCGAGGTCGACACGGCGGCGTCGGATCTGTCGATCCTCTCGCCGGTACGCGATCAGGTGCTGATGGGTGAGATCGGCTTCTGGATCGGCACGCTCCTCGGCATCGTGGCGATCGTCGTCGGCATCGTGGCGATCGCACGACGACAGGGCAGGGCCTGGGGCATCGTCGCGCTGATCATCGGCGTGCTCGGCCCTGTGATCTTCTTCACAGTGATCAGCATCACCGTCACCGCCGGCGCGGGAGCCGGCGGCATCGCGCAGTACTCCTGACCGCCTCGTGACCCCTGGGGGCGCGGAGCGCGGCTCAGCGCGGGGCGTGATGCTTCTGCTGGGCTGCGAGCAGGCCGTCTGACACGAGCAGTTCGACGGCATCCGCCGCATCCGATACGAGGATCGGGAGCGTCTCGCGCTCGGTCTTGCCGAACGGCGACAGCACCCAGTCGGCGGGGTCCTGACGCCCGGGCGGACGCCCGATGCCCACGCGCACACGAGGGAAGTCGGGCGTACTGATCGCGCGCGCGACATCGCGGACGCCGTTGTGCCCTCCGTGCCCTCCGCCGCTCTTGAGCTTCAGCGCGTCGAACGGGATGTCGAGCTCATCGTGGATGATGACGGTGCGCTCAGGCGGCACCGAGTAGAACCGCGCGAGGGCGGCCACCGGCGTGCCCGAGACGTTCATGAAGGAGTTCGGCTTGGCGAGGACGATCTTGTCGGAGCCCGGTGCGAGCCACGTCTCGACCACGCGCGCGCCACTCTTGTGCTCGCGGAAGCCCTCACCCCGCCGACGGGCGAGCTCGTCGACGACGAGCTGGCCGATGTTGTGACGAGTCGCCTCGTATCGGGGTCCCGGGTTTCCCAGCCCCACGATCAACCATGTCTCAGCCATGCGTCCTCGTCTCCTGCGCCGCCGTCGCCGCGATACGATCGCGGCGGAAACGCAGAGGGGGACGCGAATGCATTCGCGTCCCCCTCTGCGTGATGACCGGATTACTCGGCAGCGGCCTCTTCAGCAGCAGCCTCAGCACCGGACTCGGCCTCGACCTCTTCGGCTGCGGACTCGGTCTCTGCGGCCGGAACCGACACGGCGACGAGCAGGACCTCAGGGTCGTCGATGAGAGCCGCACCCTTGGGGAGCGCGACGTCGGCGGCGGTGATGTGAGCGCCCTCTTCGAGACCCTCGACCGAAACCTCGATGTGCTGCGGGATGTTGGTGGCCTCGACCTCGAGGCGGATGGTGTTGACGTCGACGGTCACGATCGTGCCGGAGAACGACTCACCGGTGATGAAGATCGGAACCTCGACCTGGACCTTCTCGCCCTTCTTCACGACGAGGAGGTCGATGTGCTCGATGATCTGACGCACCGGGTCGCGCTGAACGTCCTTGACCAGGGCGAGCTGGTCCTTGCCGTCGATGTCGAGCTCGAGGAGCGCGTTCGCACGGCGGATGATGAGCGAGACCTGGTGACCGGGCAGTGCGACGTGCACCGGCTCGGTGCCGTGGCCGTAGATGACAGCGGGGATCTTGCCGGCCGCACGCAGACGACGGGCGAAGCCCTTGCCGAACTCTTCGCGGACCTCGGCGTGGACCTTGGTGTCCTCAGACATTGATTCTCCTTCGGGGCACACGGCGAAATTGACGCCGCGTGGTGGTCTTATGATCGGCTTCTCGGACGCAGACGTGCGAAAAAGCCACGGGGCTCGATTCGCCGCGTCGATCACGGATGCCGCGCATGCGGAGCACCCCTCGCCGAGGAACTCCTCAATAGTACCTGATCAGGCGGTAGGCTGAAACTCAGTCTTCCGCTCACGCAGCACCCTGCACGTAGAAATTGGAGTCCGGCATGCTCGACGGCGCCTTCCTCTCACACGCGATCCTCTGGCTGATCGGAGCGATGACTCTCTGCGCCACCGTCTTCAGCGTGGGTGCGCTGTTCTCGATGGGCCGCTCCGGCTACCGCAAGGACTGACCCGCTCGACGTCGCCGCGACGATGCGCGCTCAGCGCTCGGATGCGAAGTCGAGCAGCACCTTGCACGATCGCGCGGGGTCGGCCGCCAGTTCGAATGCGTCCAGCGCGTCTGCGGCCGGCCGCACGTCGCTGACGATCCCGGAAACGTCGAGAGAGCCGTCGGCGAGCGCCACGATGACGTCGTCCAGTTCGGCGTCGAACCGGAAGGACCCGAGCAGGCGCAGCTCACGAGTGATCGCCGTCGCCATCGGCGCAGGCACCTCGCCCGCACGCTGAAGCCCCAGCATCACCACGGTCCCGCCGCGCACGGCGGCCGATACCGCCGCGGCGAGACCGGGAACGGTTCCGCTGGACTCGACGACGACATCCGCATGCAGCGCCGCGATCGCCGCCCCGTCGCGCGCGTCGATGCTCCGGATGCCTCGTGCTGCGGCGATCGCTCGCGGCGCCTCCTGCAGGTCGGTCACGGTCACCTCGCGCGCGCCGTCGCGCTGCGCGACCGAGGCGACGAGCTGCCCGATGGGCCCCGCTCCGATCACGGCGACCGAGCGTCCGCTCATGTCGCCGGCGCGCCGCACGGCGTGCCAGGCGACGGCAGCGGGCTCCGCGAGCGCGGCGGTGCGCAGATCGAGTCCGGCGGGGATGGCGCGGAGCATCCGCGTCGGCAGGGCCGCGCGACGCGCGAACGCGCCCTGCGTGTGCGGCAGGTGCATGGCCGAGCCCAGATAGCTCGACGCCGGGGCGAGGTTCGGGTGCTCATGGGGCCACGGAGTGACGCCGTCATCGATGGGGGTGAGCGGATGCACGACGACGGGCGCACCGACGGCGGGTCCTGTGCCGTCGGCCGCGGCGACGGCCACCACGCCCGACACCTCGTGCCCGAGCACCATGGGCTCACGGAGCACGGAGGCACCCGCCGCGCCATGGCGCCAGTAGTGCAGATCGGACCCGCAGATGCCGCCGTACGCGATCTCGATCACGGCCTCATCGTCCGCGGGCGCCACGGCTCCGATGTCCTCGACGCGCAGATCATCCGCCGCATGCGCGACGATCGCCAGGTTCTCCATGATGGTCTCCTTCTCGTTCACCGCGGGCGCTCGTTCACAGCCGGGCGCTCGTTCACCTCAGGGCGCTCGTTCACCGCAGGGGCGTGATCAGCTCGATCCCCGCCACCCGGATCGTCACGGTCTGGCCCGGTTCAACGGGCGCCTGCGAATGCGGAGCGCCGGTCATCACCACGTCGCCGGGGCCGAGCGTCGTCCAGGTCGCAACGTATGCGAGGCACTCGCGAATCGACATCGGCAGCTCTCGACTGCTCGTCACCGCCACAGCCCGCCCATCGATGTGCAACTCGAGCGCGACATCGTCGATCCCGGCATCCGTGTCGATCCATGGGCCGAGCGGTGTGTACCCCGCACCCGACTTCGACTCGAAGTTGCGCGGGTCCCACTGCGCGCGATCGGGGCTGGAGAGATCGTTGACCGCGGTGACGCCGAGCACGAACTCGTGCGCGTTCTCGGCACGGAGCCCGTGGGTCTCCCTGCCGATCACGACCGCGATCTCGCCTTCCGCCACCGCTGTCCCGGCATCCCGTCGCAGGCGCACGTGTGCTGCGCTTCCGATGACGGTCCGCGGATTCTTCAACCACGCCTGCACCGGCGACGCGTGCTCGGGACCGTTCTGCGCGATCCCCACGATGACCACGGGAGCGACGGGAGCGATGAGCGCCCCGTCGACTGAGGAGCCCTCCGCATCGGACGGCAGCCGACCGTCCGCGAACGCACCGAACGGATCATCGATCAGTGCGAATCCGTCACCGTCGGCTCGCACCCAGCGCGGGCCCGAGCCCGTGTCCACGCGTCCGATCAGCATCAGACCACCGCCGTCATGCCGCCGTCGACGAACAGCGTCTGTCCGTTGACGAAGTCGCTCGCGCTGCTGGCGAGGAACACCAGCGCGCCGATGAGGTCTGCCGTGTCACCCCAGCGCCCGGCCGGGGTGCGCCCCGACACCCACGCCGAGAACGCCTCATCCTCGACGAGCGCACGAGTGAGCTCGGTCGCGAAGTATCCGGGTGCGATGGCGTTCGCCTGGATGCCGTGCGGGCCGAGATCCGCGCACAGGCCCTTCGTGAGCATCACGATCGCCCCCTTCGTCGCCGAGTACGCCGCGATGGACGGGCGCGCGAGCTGCGACTGGACGCTGCCGATCTGGATGATCTTGCCGCTTCCGCGTTCGATCATTCCGGCGGCGACGCGTCGCGAGAGGTGGAAGACGCTCGAGAGATTCGTCTGCACGAGGGCGTCCCAGTCGGCCTCGGAGAACTCGGCGATGGGGCCGCGGCGCTGGATGCCGGCGTTGTTGACGAGGATGTCGGGGGTGCCGATCAGCCGTTCGACCTCGCGCATCCCCGCGTCGACCTCGGTCGCGTCCGTGACATCGAAAACGACGCTGATGCAGTCGGTCCCGGTCGCCGCCGCGATCTCCGCGGCGGCAAGGGCGGCTTTGTCGGCATCCCGACCGTGCACGACGACGCGCGATCCGGCGTGTGCGAGGCCCTCCGCGAGAGTGCGTCCGATGCCCTGGCTCGATCCGGTGACCAGCGCGGTCCTGCCGGTGAGATCGAAGGCGGCGAGCCCTGCCGGTGCGGTGCTCATCGGCCGCTCACCGCCTTGATCGTCACCGTGGTGGCCAGAACATCGGGTCCGACCTCGTTGCTCGATACCTTCACCGCGTCATCCGTGCGCAGCAGGTCGCGGCGCAGCGTCTCGGGGACGAGGAAGGTGGATGCGGTGGTGATGAGGGCCAGCGTCGCCATGTAGATGCCGAGCAGGACCCAGTTGCCTCCGCTGACGGCGATCAGGTACGCGCCGAGCACTCCGGCGAGGCCGCCGGCCAGCACTGCGGAGATCTCGCGGGCCATCGCGACGCCGAGGTAGCGGTGACGGTTGCCGAAGAGCTCGGGGAGCATGGCGCACTGCGGGCCGAGCATGGAGTTCACGGCGACGCCGATGCCCACGGCGATCACGCCGATCGCGATCGCGTGGTTGCCGAGCGAGAGCAGCCACCAGGCGGGGAACGAGTAGATCAGCATGAAGACCGCGCCGAAGCGGTAGACCGTGCGCCGACCGTATCGATCGGACAGGTGGCCGGTGAACGGCACCGAGAAGATGCCGATGAGCGAACCGATCGTCACGCCCCAGGTCAGCAGGCCGCGGTCGGCCTGGTCACCGGCGACGGCGACGAAGAACGCCAGCCCCAGAGTCTGGAACATGTAGGAGCCGCCGTTCTCGGCCATGCGCAGACCGATGCCCACGATGACGCCGGGGAGCCCGCGGGTGAAGATGTCGCGGATGGGGCGTTCGGAGATCTGCTCGCTCTTCTCGAGTTCGACGAAGGTCGGCGTCTCGCGCAGCCGCATGCGGATGAACAGCGCGAGCAGGATCAGCACGAACGATGCGAGGAACGGGATGCGCCACCCCCAGCTGAGCAGCTGCTCCTCCGGCAGCAGCGTGATCAGACCGAACACGATCGCTGCGAGGAGGGTGCCGGCCTGGATGCCGACGAACGGGAGCGCGGAGAAGAACCCGCGCCGCTTGACCGGTGCGTACTCTGCCATCAGCACCGTCGCTCCCGCCTGCTCCGCACCGGCGCCGAAGCCCTGCAGCAGACGCATGAGGACGAGCAGCACGGGTGCCCACAGACCGATCTGCTCGTAGGTCGGCAGCAATCCGATGGCGGTCGAGGCGCCGCCCATCAGCACGATGGTGACCACCAGCACCCACTTGCGTCCGATGCGGTCGCCCAGCGTGCCGAAGAAGAGCCCGCCGAACGGACGGGCGACGAACCCGACGCCGAAGGTCGCGAACGCGGCGACCGTAGCCATCGCGGGGTCATCCTGCGAGAAGAAGAGGACGTTGAAGATCAGCGCTGTCGAAAGACCGTACAGCGCGAAGTCGAAGTACTCGAGTGCGCTGCCGACACTCGAGGCGAGTGTCGCACGACGGAGGTTCGCTGCGTAGTCAGCATCCTCCGCTGCGGACGGCGCAGGGGTTCGGGGTTCAGTCACGGCCATCTCCTTTGATCGGCATTCGCCAACGGCATGATCTGAGAATACCAGCCCGTTGAATTCAGTTCAACCCTTTGAATTCACTTTCCACCCGAGGCGACGGCGCTGAACGGGTTCGTCAATGCGGCGGCGGCCTCGCGCAGCGCCTCCCCGACCCGTTCGATGCGCTCGTAGTCGGCCTCCGCGGCACGGATGGCGACCCCGAGCGCGAGCGGCGGATCGGCCGGCGCCCACCCGGGGAGCGGCACGGCGACGCCGACGACACCGCGGAACGACTCCTCCGCATCGACCGCCCACCCCCGCCTCCTGGCGACGGCGAGCACCTCGAGCAGTTCGGGGACCGTGGTCATGCTGCGCTCGGTGACCGCGGGGAAGACGGTGTCCGCGCCGATCAGTGCGGTCACCTCGTCATCCGACATCGCCGTCAGGAGCGCCCGCCCCGTGGCCGACAGCGCCGCCGGCAGACGGGAGCCCAGCGGAGTGCCGAGCCTGAGCGAGTGCGATCCCTCGTGGCGCGCCAGGTACAGCGCATCCGCCCCGTCCAGCAGCGCGACCTGCACGAGTTCCGAGCGCAGCACCGGCGACGCCTCGCACACGCTGTAGAACTCGCGGATCTGATTGAACTGGGCGGCGAAGGCCCCGCCGAGTTCGGCCGTGCGCAGCCCGAGACGATATCCCTCAGCAGTGCGCTGGATCATGCCCCCCGCTTCGAGGGCGAGGCAGAGGTTCGTCGTCGAGGACTTCGCCAGCCCGAGTTCCGCGGCGATCGCGGTCAGCGTGAGCGGCGCATCCGCCTCGGCGAGGATCCCCAGCAGCCGGATGCTGCGCGTGACGGCGGGGGCGGGATCGCGGCCGTCTCTATTGTCGTCGTCCATGGTCGCGCCTCCTGCGAAGGATCAGTAGAACTCGACCGTATCGACCTCGGCGCGCAGCCGCTCGCCATCGAGGAGGCGTGCCGCGTTCTCCGCGAAACGCCTGGCGATGCGCTCCTCCTCCTTCGAGCTCAGCGCAGCGGTGTGCGGACTGACCAGCACATGGGGGTGATCCCACAGGGGCGATGCAGCATCCAGCGGTTCCGCCTCGAAGACGTCGAGCGCGGCGAAGGCGATGCGGCCGTCATCGAGCGCGGCGAGCAGCGCCGCTTCATCGATGACCGTCCCGCGCCCGACGCTGGCGAGGATCGCCCCCGGCTTGATCGCCGCGAACACCTCCGCATCGATCAGATGATGCGTCTGCTCGGTCCCGGGCAGCGTGACGACGACGGCGTCGACGAGACGCACCGCGTCGATGAGATCCTCGAGCGGAATCAGCCTGTCGACGCCCTCCACCGGCTCCCCGGACCTCGTCGTCCCCCACACCTGCGCGCCGAGCGCATGGAATCGTCGAGCGCACTCGGCTCCGATGCCGCCCAGGCCCACCACGAGCACCGTCATCTCATCGATCTGGCGCATCTCCCATCGCTCCGGCCACATGCGCGATCGCTGATCGCTGGACAGCCGCGGAAGGCCCTTGGCTCCGGCGAGGACGCCGAAGACGGCGAACTCCGCGAGCGGCCCGCCGTGAACGCCGGCACTGGTCGTGAACACAATGCGGTCGAGGTCGTCACGACGGAGTCCGGCGGCCTTCACCTGCCCCCCGCCTCCTGCCGCGGTGGTCATCACCCATCGCAGCCGCGGGTTGGCATCGACGGTTCTCGCCAGAGCCGCGGGGTCCACATCAGGGATGCCGAACAGCACATCAGCGGAGTCGACCATCGCGTCGAACGCCTCCTGCTGCTCGGGCGTGCGCTGATGGTCAGGATCTCCCGACCAGTCGGCCGGTCCCCTCATCGGATGCCCCAGCGAGTGGTCGCGCACGACCTCGATGCGCGGTTCGATATCCTCGATCAGTCGGCAGAGGTCCTCGGCGAGGGGCACCGCGACGACTGCACGCAGCCGGTTCTCGTTCTCGGGCATGCTGTTCCCTTCCTTGGGAGATGTCTCGGTCCGCAACATCCTAGCGCGAGTTCAGCGCATTGAACACTATCCATCATATTGAACTCTTGCTACAGTGTGCCCATGAGCACCTCACCCGCCAGAGTCGGCGCCATCGGACTCGGAGCCATGGGCCGCCCCATGGCCGATCGCCTCCTCGCCGCCCACGGCGACCTCGTCATCCACGCCCGCCGCCCTCAACCAGAGCTGATCGCCGCCGGTGCCACATGGGCGGCCACCGCGCGCGAACTCGCCTCCGATGTCGACGTCCTGCTGGCCATGCTCCCCGATCTCCCCCAGCTGGAGATGCTGCTCGACGGTCCCGACGGTCTGCTCGCCGGCGAGGGCGACCTGCTCCTCCTGATCGGCTCGACCTCGTCAGCTCCCGCCGTGCGGCTGCTCGCCGAGCGGCTGGGCACCGAGTCGGACGGGCGCATCCGTGTCGTCGACTGCCCGGTGTCGGGCGGTGTCGACGGCGCGACGGCAGGATCCCTGTCGATCATGCTCGGCGGCGACGAGGACGATGCCGCGCTCGCGGGCCAGGTCCTCGCACCGTGCGGAACGCCGGTACGGCTCGGGCCGCTCGGCGCAGGGCAGGTCGCGAAGGCGTGCAACCAGCTGGTGGTGTCATCGACCATCCTCGCCCTCGGGGAGGCCACGGTCCTGGCGGATCGGTCGGGTCTCGACCTCGAAGCGATGTGGACTCTGCTCTCCGGCGGATACGCCGGATCGAGGCTGCTCGAGAGCCGTAAGGAGAAGCTCGTGACAGGCGATGACTCCCCCAGCGGCATCGCCGAGTACATGGTCAAGGACCTGCGCTTCGCCGCCGATATCGCGGCCGCCACCGACACTTCGGCCGTGATGCTTCCCGTGCTGCGTGCCGCATTCGACGAGATCGTCGCGGCCGGTCTCGGAGACCGTGACATCTCGGTCTCGCGCCGCTTCATCGCCTCCCGCGACTCGGACGCGCGTGAGCAGTAGCCACTGCGATAATCTGAAAGCCATTCCCCACTTCACGATCGAGGAGCAGTCTGTGCCCGAAGCATCAGCGAATATCGGAGTCGTCGGACTCGCCGTCATGGGTTCGAACCTGGCGAGGAACCTCGCCAGCCGTGAGGGCAACACGGTGGCGATCTTCAACCGCAGCTTCGAGAAGACGCAGAGCGTCCTCGACGCTCACCCCGAGGCCGGTTTCATCCCGGCATCCACCTACCAGGAGTTCGCCGACTCGCTGCAGAAGCCGCGCACCGCGATCATCATGGTCAAGGCCGGCGTCCCGACCGACGCCGTGATCGACTCGCTGGTCGAGGTCTTCGAGCCCGGTGACATCATCGTCGACGGCGGCAACGCCTACTTCCCCGACACGATCCGCCGCGAGAAGGCCGTGCGCGAGACCGGCATCAACTTCGTCGGCGCAGGCATCTCCGGCGGCGAGGAGGGCGCGCTCAACGGCCCCTCGATCATGCCCGGCGGCTCCGACGAGTCGTGGATCACGCTCGGTCCGATCCTGAAGTCGATCGCCGCCGTCGCCGAGGGCGAGCCCTGCGTCACCCACATCGGACACGACGGCGCCGGCCACTTCGTCAAGATGGTGCACAACGGCATCGAGTACGCCGATATGCAGCTCATCGCCGAGGCGTACGACCTCATCCGCCGCGGCACGGGCAAGTCCCCCGCAGAGATCGCCGACATCTTCGCGGAGTGGAACAAGGGCGAGCTCGAGTCGTACCTGATCGAGATCACTGCCGAGGTGCTGCGCCAGGTGGATGCCGAGACCGGCAAGCCCCTCGTCGACGTCATCCTCGACCAGGCAGGCGCCAAGGGCACCGGCGCATGGACCGTGCAGACCGCTCTCGCACTCGGCGTGCCCGTCTCGGGCATCGCCGAGGCCACGTTCGCCCGCTCGCTGTCCTCGCACCCCGAGCAGCGCGCCGCGGCCGCATCTCTCGCCGGCCCTTCGACAGGCTCGGGCACCGATGACGAGTTCGTCGTCGCCGACCACGACGCGTTCATCGAAGACGTCCGCCTCGCCCTCTACGCCTCGAAGATCGTCGCGTACTCGCAGGGATTCGACGAGATCCGTGCGGGCGCAGCCGAGTACGACTGGAGCATCGACCTCGGCGCCGTCTCGAAGATCTGGCGCGGCGGATGCATCATCCGCGCCCAGTTCCTCAACCGCATTGCCGACGCGTACACCGACGCTCCCGAACTGCCCGTGCTCATGAGCGCGCCGTACTTCGCTGAGGCCCTCACCCGCGCCCAGGCCGCATGGCGCCGCGTCGTCATCGCGTCCGCGACCGCGGGGATCCCTGCACCCGCGTTCTCGTCGTCGCTGTCGTACTACGACGGCATCCGCGCCGACCGCCTGCCGGCGGCTCTCGTGCAGGGTCAGCGCGACTTCTTCGGCGCGCACACCTACAAGCGCGTCGACAAGGAAGGCACGTTCCACACGCAGTGGTCGGGCGACCGCACCGAGATCGAAGCGGTCGACACCCACTGACCTGATCTGCAGACGCGAGAGGGGCGGGAACCGGATGGTTCCCGCCCCTCTTGCGTCTCCGACTATGCGGTGATGTCGGTCACCACCCCTTTCGCCAGACGCAGCCGCCTCGACGCGCGCTTGGCGACAGCGGAATCGTGCGTGACCACGATCAGCGTCAGCCCATCGGCGCACAGCCCCGCGAGCAGTTCGAGGATCTCGTCGCGCATGTGCTCATCGAGGTTGCCCGTCGGCTCATCGGCGAGGAGCACCTTCGGCCGCTTGACGATCGCCCTGGCGATCGCCACGCGCTGCTGCTGGCCGCCCGACAGTTCACCAGGACGGTGATCGCTCCGGTCGCCGAGCCCGACGTGCTCGAGAGCCTCTGCCACCCGGCGTGATCGTTCGCTGCGCTCCAGGTGCCCCATCTCCAGTGCCAGGTCGACGTTCTCCGCCGCCGTCAGCGTCGGAATGAGGTTGAATCCCTGGAACACGAAGCCGATCTCCTCGGCGCGCACCCGATTGAGCTGCTTCGACGACGCGGCCCCCAGCTCGACGTCGCCGAGGCGAAGAGATCCGCTGGTGGGCTTGTCGAGAGCACCGAGCAGTTGCAGCAGCGTCGACTTCCCACCGCCCGTCGGCCCCTGGATCGTGATGAACTCGCCCTCCTCGATCGTGAGGTCCAGCCCGCTGAGCACGCTGAGCACCCGGTCCTTCTGCGTGTACCTCCTGGTCACGCCCTCGAGCCGGTACAGTACGCTGCGCGTCGGCATCCGGTTCTCCTGCGGGGCTTCGGTCGCAGTCATGTCAGTCATTTCCTTCTCCGATTCCATCGAATATCACGCCACGGACCGCAGTGCCTCGGCGGGTCGCAGGCGCGCGGCCCGCCACCCGCCGAAGACTCCGGCGATGAGGCCGCCGAGCACCGCGATGCCGACGGCTGCGATGATCACGACGGGAGTGAACGGCGCACTGAGGACGACATCCGCTGCCGCACCCGCCTGGAACGCGCCCCCGCCGCCGGGTCCCATGCCGCCGCCCGGCCCCATCCCGCCGCCGGGGCCGCCACCGGTGTCCGCCACGGTGGATGCCGCAGAGATCGTCGGGTGGATGGCATTGATCAGCACGATGCCCAGGATGCCGAGCACCAGCCCTGCGGCACCGCCGATGATGCCCTGGACCATCGATTCGCCTGCCACCTGACGCACGACCATCCCGTCCGACCATCCGATGGCCTTCAGAGTGCCGAACTCCCGCGTCCGGCGCGAGACGCCGGAGATCGTCAGCAGCACCGCGAGCAGCAGCGCCACCGCGAGCACGATGATCGACAGCCACGTGCCGAGATTGGTGATCATGGCCGCAGCGCTCGTCAGCGATCCGGAGACGGATGCCGCGAGCTCGGACTGCGAGCTGATCGTCACGTCACCGAGAGATTCCGTGAGTGCCGCCTCGACGGCATCGATGTTCGCCGCCGACTCGGACTGGACGTAGACGGTGGAGACGACATCCTCGAGCCCCGCGAGGGTCTGGGCGGTCGACAGCGGCAGGTACACGTCTGCGGCGGTATCGGCCGCATCCGATGTCGAGGCGACGATGCCGACGACCTCGACCTCGTCGCCCGCGACGTCGATGGTGCCGCCCACCGCGATCTCATTCGTCGTCGCGTACGCGCTGTCGACGAGGGCGACCATCTCGCCGTCATCCGACGCTGCGAGCGTGCGCCCCTCGCTCACCTCGACCGAGGCCAGCGGACCGATCTGATCGGCCGACGGGTCGAGTCCGAGGACCGTGAACGAATCGATCCCGAACGAGCTGCCGCCCGCACCGTCCGGCCCGCCCTGCGGGGGCTGGGCGTCCTGCGCATCCTGTTCGGGCTGCCCGCTCTGCCCTGATTGCGCTCCCGGCCCACCAGCGGGCATCTGTCCGCTGAACGTCGAATTGGTGAGGCTGAGAGCGGCGGATGCCGCAGCGACGCCGTCGGTGGCGAGCACGTCGTCGAGCACGGAGACGTCGAGCGTGCCGCGCATCCGGTCCGCCATGAGTCGCGACTGACTGATGGTCGTCGTGTCGTCGGTGCTCTCTCCGGCTTCGGCACCGAAGTCGAATCGCTCCCCTCCGCCCTCGCCGGGGGCGCTCGCGGCACCCGACACGGTGAGGTCGGTGCCGACGCCGTAGACGGACTCGAGCGCCTGCGCCTGGGAATCGCGCACACCCGCGGTGAGCGCGTTCACGATGATCACCAGCGCGATGGCGATCGCCAGCCCCACGGCGACGATCACCGTCTGCTTCTTTCGACCGGCGAGCTCTCGCCGGAGGTATCTTGCGTACATCTGTCTCCTCAGTGTCTGTTCGGCGCGCGACGATCCCGAGGATCCGCGCCGGTGTCGACAGTAGGAATCGTCCGTATGGGCAGCAGATGCCGCAGTGATGAATCTCTTATGATCCGGATTCACAGGCAGCGCATAGACGCCTCCATAGCTTTTCCATAGCTGACTCCTCAGAATGAGGACATGACATCCGATCAGCCCGAACTCCACCGCCCTGACGGCTCTCCACTGCGCATCCTCGCGGTCGACGACGAGCAGATGCTCACCGACCTGCTCGCCATGGCGCTGCGGATGGAGGGCTGGGAGGTGCGGACGGCATCGTCAGGACTCGAGGCGCTGCAGGTGGCACGGGAGTTCGAGCCCGACGCCCTCGTGCTCGACATCATGATGCCCGACCTCGACGGCATGAGCGTGCTGCGTCGCCTCCGCGAGTCCGGCGACCTCGTCCCGGTGCTGTTCCTCACGGCGAAGGATGCGGTGGGCGATCGCATCGCCGGCCTCACCGCCGGCGGCGACGACTACGTGACCAAGCCCTTCAGCCTGGAAGAGGTGATCGCGCGACTGCGTGCGATCATCCGCCGCACCGGCCTCGCCGCCTCCGATGAGGGGCAGTCGATCCTCCGCGTCGGCGACCTCAGCCTGAACGAGGACAGCCACGAGGTCGAACGCGATGGCACCGAGATCGAGCTGACGGCGACCGAGTTCGAACTGCTGCGCTACCTCATGCGCAACGAGCGCCGGGTGCTCTCGAAGGCGCAGATCCTCGACCGCGTGTGGAGCTACGACTTCGGCGGCAAGTCCTCGGTGGTCGAGCTCTACATCTCGTACCTGCGCAAGAAGATCGATGCGGGGCGCACTCCACTGCTGCACACAGTGCGCGGCGTCGGCTACATGATCAAGGCGCCGCAGTGACCCCAACGGCGCACCGTCGGCCGTGGACCCTGCAGGCACGGCTGATGGCGGCCGTGATCGGGTTCGTCTCGCTCATCCTCATCGTCGTCGCCGTCATCACGAGCGCGACTCTCGGCACCGCCCTCGAAGGACAGCTCGCCGAACAGGTGAGGTCGCAGTCGATCCGCACGACCAACCTCGTCACGCAGGCATCCGTTCCCGCCGCGGTGAGGAACATCCCGTTGACCGCGCAAGCCGCCACAGAGAACTTCCCCCCGCCCGCGTCGGGCATGCTGCTGGCCATCGCGACGCCGAGCAGCGGCGCCAGCGGCGTGCTGATGGACGGCTCCGGTGACGTGGTCGACCTCGATGAATCGCAGCTCATCGCCATCGACGAGGCCCTCAACGGCCATCCGTCGGGGACCGTCACGCTCGATGGCCCCGGCGGCGGGTCGTATCAGCTGATGGTCACCCAGACCTCGGTCACGCAGTTCTCGGACAAGATCTCGGTCGTCACCGGTCTCCCCCGCGATGAGATCCAGAGCACGATGGCGCAGCTGCTGACGGTCATCACCCTCGCCACCCTCGGCGGCCTCATCCTGCTGGCGCTGACGACGACGGTGACGATCCGCTACTCGCTGCGCCCGTTGCGCGCTGTGGCCGGCACCGCGACGCGGGTCGCCAACCAGCCGCTCGACCGCGGAGAGGTGGAGATCACCGAACGCGTCCCGGATTCCGAGGCCGATCCGCGCACGGAGACGGGTCTCGTCGGTGCATCCCTCAACAAACTGCTCGATCACGTCAATGACTCCCTCGCTTCGCGTCAGCGCAACGAGGAGCGGATGCGGAAGTTCGTCGCCGACGCCAGCCATGAGCTGCGCACTCCCCTGGCATCCATCCGCGGCTACTCGGAGCTCTCGCTGCGTGCGATGCATCAGGGCGGCGATGCGAACAGCACCGAGACGGCGCTGGAGCGCATCCAGGCGCAGTCGCTGCGCATGACCAGACTCGTCGAGGATCTGCTGCTGCTCGCACGTCTCGACGAGGGCCAGGAACTCGTCTACGGCACCGTCGATCTCACTCAGCTCGCGCTCGAAGGCGTCTCCGACGCCCGCCCGACCGCCCCGGATCACGGATGGCACATCGACGTGCCCGACGAACCCGTCGTGATCGTCGGAGACGCCGGACGCCTCCACCAGGTCGTCACGAACCTGCTCGCCAATGCGCGCACCCATACTCCCGTCGGGACGGAGATCACTCTGAGCGTCGGCCTCGAGGGTGCGGATGCCGTCATCCGTGTGCACGACGACGGCCCGGGGATCGATCCGGAGGTGCGCGACGAGCTCTTCGCCCGATTCGCCCGCGGCGACAGTTCGCGCGCGCGGCAGACCGGCGGGACCGGTCTCGGCCTCGCGATCGTCAAGGCCATCGTCGAGGGCCACCACGGCGAGATCTCCGTGGCATCGGAGCCGGGGAGCACGACCTTCACCGTCCGGTTCCCGATCAGTCCGGCATCCGTCTCGGCGGACGAGGCCTGACCGGGGCGCCCGCGCAGCCGCGTCAGTAGCCGGCGAAGGCGTCCGTGGTGATCGAACGCGCCTTCTGCAGGGCCGGAGCGAGATCCGCGATCAAGCGCGGCGGCCCCGAGATGAACGCATGGCGCGCGCCGAGGTCGGGCACCGCGCGTTCGAGACCCGCCGCATCGAGCCGGATGCCCCGCGCCCACGTCCAGTGCGCAGGGAGTCCGGACGGCTCGTCCCGGCTGAACACGATGGTCGGCACCCCGGTGGCTTCCAGCTCAGGGCGAAAGGCCAGCTCCGCAGCTTCGGATGCCACGTACACGAGCACCACGTCGCGGGCGACGCCATCGGCCTGGAGCTGACGCAGCTGCGACACGAACGGTGTCACGCCGATACCCGCGGCCACCATCAGCACCGGGCTCTCGCCCTTCGGCAGCAGGAAGTCCCCCCACGTCCCCGTGACGGCGAGGACGGTGCCCGGCTCCGCGACGGCCAGCGCGCGCTTGTACGACGACGGATGCTTCTGATCACCGTTCTTGTAGGCGATGCGCAGCATCGGCAGGTCTGCCGGCGCGGACACGATGCTGAACTCGCGGCGGGTGCCCCTGGCATCCGGATGGTGATGCGGGACGTCGAGCTCCAGGTACTGGCCAGCGAGGAACCGCAGCCTGCCGCGGGCTCTGAAGGTCAGTTCCTGGGCGGTCGGTGTGATGAACTCCCGCTTCTCGAGCGTCAGGCGCACCGAACCGCGCAGGGCGAACGTGAGCGCGAGCAGGTTGCCGAGCAGCACCGCCCGCTCCTGACCGAGCGTGAACAGGCTCCCGATGACGATCGGCCACCCCGCCAGCACACCGACGACTCCGGCGACCCAGAACTGCTGCCAGCGGCGCGGTGGACTCGTCAGCGGCTCGGCGACCATGAAGACGCCGAGGAACAGGAACGGCGAATGCAGCACCGCCGACGACAGCGCCGCACCCAGGTCGAAGCCCGCCTCGAGCTGCTGCGCCTGCGCCCCCTGGCACACCACGGCGGTGCCGACGGCGACGAGCAGGAACACGAGGACGACCCGCACTCTCTCGATGCGCCAGAGCAGCACGAGCCCGACCAGCGCCACGGGAATCGCCATCGCCGGCGTCCCCACCCACCAGGACGCCGCCGCTCCCCACCATGCGGATGCGCCGAACGCCCCGGCGATCGACACGATCGCCGCGCCGAATGCCGCGGGATTGAAGATGTGCCGGCCGCGCCACGCGATGAGGTACTTCGAGAGGCTCGCGAGCGCACCGGACAGGGCGAGGCCGGTGAGCGCCGGCCCCTCGAGCCCTGGCCGCATCACGAAGAGGAGGATCAGCGCCGTGACGAGGGACGACTCCACCCGCCATGGCAGGTGGAGCAGTCGCTGGGCCGCCGCATCCACGACGCAGATGACGACGGCGAGCACGACGAAGGATGCCACGAGCTCGAGAGGCGCCGGCGGGACGAGCCCGAACACGGACAGCACCAGGGCGATCAGCGCCAGAAGGGCGAGACCGTAGAGGGCCAGTCGGTACATCGACACGGCCCCGAGGACTGCGAGCACCCGCTGGCGCGCAGAGGCGAACGATGTCACGGCATCAAGGTGCTACGCGTCGCCGCCGAACATGCTGGTCACGGACCCGTCCTCGAACACCTCGCGGATGGCGCGAGCGAGCAGCGGAGCGATCGGCAGGATGGTGAGCCCATCCCAGTGACGCGATTCGGAGAGCGGGATCGTGTCGGTGATGACGACCTCATCGATCGCGTCGTCCTGCAGTCGCTGGCTCGCCGGATCGCTGAAGATCGCGTGGGTGGCGGCCACGATCACGCGGCGAGCGCCGTTCGCCTTCAGCGCCTGCGCGGCCTTGACGATCGTTCCGCCGGTGTCGATCATGTCGTCGACGAGCAGACAGGTGCGGTCCTTGACCGTGCCGACGATCTCGTGCACCGACACCTGGTTGGCCACCTTCGGGTCTCGGCGCTTGTGAATGATCGCGAGCGGCGCATCGAGGCTGTCGGACCAGGTGTCTGCGACCCGCACACGGCCCATGTCTGGCGAGACGATGGTGAGGGTCTCGTGGTCTTCTGCCGTCAGATTCTGGCGGAAGTGCTCGAGCAGCACGGGCTTGGCGAACAGGTGATCGACCGGGCCGTCGAAGAAGCCCTGGATCTGCGCCGCGTGGAGGTCGACGCTCATCACACGATCCGCACCTGCGGTCTTGAGCAGGTCTGCGACCAGGCGGGCGCTGATGGGCTCGCGCCCGCGCCCCTTCTTGTCCTGCCGGGAGTACGGGAAGTACGGGGCGACGACGGTGATGCGCTTCGCCGACGCGCGCTTGGCGGCATCGATCATGATGAGCGTCTCCATGAGCCACTCGTTGACCGGCTCACCGAAGGTCTGCACGATGAACAGATCGGTGCCGCGGATCGACACCTCGTAGCGCGCGTAGATCTCACCCGACGCGAAAGTGCGGTGCTCGACGGGCGCGACCTCTGTGCCGAGTGCGAGCGCGACGGCAGCCGTCAGCTCGGGGTGCGAGCGGCCGCCCGCGACGACGAGCCGCTTCTTCGTCTTGGCGATGATGCCGGGGGCAACGCCGTTGTCCCGATCCAGTTCAACGGTCTTCTTCTTGCGCCCCATGACCTGCCTTACTCCGCCGTCTCGGTGACGGCGGCTCCGCTGGCCCGCGCGGCGGCTTCTGCCGCGCCGGTACCGGCCCGATTCTTCTCGACCCACCCCTCGACATTGCGCTGAGGAGCGACGCTCAAGGCCAGAGCACCCGCGGGAACGTCCTTGCGGACCACCGCTCCCGCTCCGGTCTTCGCACCGTCTCCAATCCTAACCGGCGCGACGAACACGTTGTGCGATCCGGTGTGCACCTCATCGCCGATCTCCGTGCGGTGCTTGGCGATGTCGTCGTAGTTCGCGGTGATGGCGCCGGCGCCGAGATTGACGCGCTCGCCGATGGTCGTGTCACCGATGTACGACAGGTGCGGAACCTTGCTGCGCTCACCGATCTGCGAGTTCTTGGTCTCGACGAAGGTGCCGATCTTGCCGTCAGCTCCCAGAACCGTTCCGGGGCGGATGTAGGCGAAGGGGCCGACGTTCGCGCGGGCGCCGATCACGGCGAGGGTCGCATCCGTGCGTCGTATGACGGCATCCTCACCGACCTCGCAGTCGAGGAGCGACGTGTCGGGTCCGATCGTCGCGCCGGACTCGACGACCGTGGCGCCGGCGATGAAGGTGTTGGGCAGAAGCGTGACGTCGGGCGCGAGCTTCGCGTCGTCGTCGATCCACGTCGTCGCCGGATCGATCACGGTCACACCGTCGCGCTGCCAGCGGCGCACGATGCGTTCGTTGAGGAGCCGGCCGACGAGCGCGAGTTGGGCGCGGTCGTTGACACCGAAGGTGACGGTCACGTCGGAGACGATGGATGCTGCGACGGGGTCACCATCGCGGCGCAGCAGGCCGGGGATGTCGGTGAGGTACATCTCGCCCTGCGCGTTGTCGACGCCGATCTCGGGAAGGTACCGGCGCAGGGTCTCGGAGCGGAACACGTACATGCCGGCATTGATCTCGCGCACGGCGGCCTCATCGGCGCTCGCGTCCTTCTGCTCGACGATGCGGTCGACACCGCCGTCGGCGTCGCGGATGACGCGGCCGTAGCCGGTGGGATCGTCGACGACTGCCGTCATCAGAGTGGCCCCGGTTCCTGCCTGGCGATGCTCAGCGAGGAACGCGCTGAGCGTGTCGGCATCCGCCAGAGGACAGTCTCCGGAGAGCACGAGCACGTCGCCGTCGAAATCAGGAATCGCGTCGATCGCCACCTGCACCGCGCGGCCGGTGCCGGGCACCTCATCCTGGTCGACGAAGACGGCGTCGGGGTAGTTCGCGGTCAGAGCGGTGACCACCTGGTCGCGTTCGTGGCGGACGACGACCTCGATGTGCTCGGCACCGAGGTGCGACGCGGTCGTGAGGACATGCCCGACGAGCGGACGCCCCGCGATCGGATGCAGCACCTTGGGCAGTCGGGACTTCATGCGTGTGCCCTGTCCTGCGGCGAGGACGATGATGGCGAGCCTGTTCTCGGTCATGCTCCGCCGCCAGGACTCGAACCTGGACCTAACAGCTCCAAAGGCTGTCGTGCTGCCATTACACTACGGCGGACCGCGGCGCCCCGCGGGGTGCCCTCGACAAGTCTGCCACGGCTGCGCGTGCCGCTTCGGCATGACGTCATGAAATTCTAATGAAATCATCCTCAGGCCTTGCATGATTCGTACTTATATTCGATACTGGTGGCATGTCGATGACCGCGCAGCACCCCACCGCCGCCGCTGCCCGCGACGACCGCCGCGCCGCCCTGCTCGATGACTGGGTCGATCTCGGAGCGCAGATCGCCGCGCTGGAAGCCCGCCGCATCGAGATCCTCGCCGAGCGCGCCGAACTGTTGACGTTCGAGACCGGCCCGAAGGTCGTCTACAGCTCGATGGCGGAGCGGTCGCTGTTCGCCGAGTTCGCGGCGGCGGGTCGTGTCTCACCGGCGTCGATGGGCATGCAGTTCGCCGATGCGAGGGCCCTGGTCGCGAACCATCCGGAGACGATGGGCGCACTCCGGGAAGGCCGCATCACTCGCCGGCATGCCGAGGTGATCCTCGAATGCGCCCCGCGTGATGCCCATGCCGCTGACGGCGGAGCGACGCTCCGCGCCGCCTATGAGCACGATGTCCTGCCCTACGCGTGCGGCACCACCGCACCGCGCACCCGTGCGCACGCGAAGGCGGTGACGGCGAGACTTCAGCCCGTGACGCAGGAGGAAGCGCATCGCGCTGGCCGCGAAGACCGGGAAGTCGTCATCCGCCCCACGTGCGACGGGATGGCGCAGATCGTCGGCGTCGTTCCCGAGATCCTCGCGCACGCGATCCTCGAGCGCCTGACGGCGATAGCGGTCACCATGGACGATGACCGCACGATGGATCAGCGCCGGGCCGATCTCTTCTGCGACCTGCTTCTCGCGGCGACGCCCTCGACCCTCATCGGCACCGACATGGATGCCTTCCGCCCCCGTATCCAGGTCACGATCGCCGCCAGCACGCTCATCGGTCATGACGACCTGATGGCCGAGTTCGACGGAGTGGGCTCCGTCCACCCCGATCTCGTCCGCGATCTGGCCGGGCGCGCGTCGAGCTTCTCCCGTCTCTTCCTCGATCCGAGCGGGATGGTGACGAGCGTCGACACCTATGTCCCCTCCAGTCGGATGAAACGCTATCTCCGGGCTCGTGACCAGCACTGCCGTTTCCCCGGATGCCGTGCGAAGACCTCACGATGCGAGATCGACCACAACTGCGACCGGGCATTCGGCGGAGCGACGGCGCTGTGCAATCTCGCCTGCCTCTGCTCGAGCCATCATCCGCTCAAGCATCCCGATGTCGACGAACGACATCGCTGGACGGTTCGGCAGGCGCCGGAGGGAACGCTCGTGTGGAGAAGTCCGCTCGGACGCGAGTACGTCGATGAACCCGAGCCGCGAGTGATGTTCGTATGAACGCGCGGGCGGTGGGGTTCGGCGTCGGATAATAGACGGATGAGTGAAGCAGACGAGGTCGACCGGATCGTGGGCGCGTGGAACGCGCAGCGTCCCGATCTCGACTTCTCGCCGCTCGAAGTGCTCTCCCGCATGGACCGGCTCTCCAAGCACCTCGACAGGGCGCGTCGCGACGTGTTCCGGCGCAGCGACCTCGAGCACTGGGAATGGGACGTGCTCTCCGCCCTGCGTCGAGCGGGCGCGCCGTTCCAGCTCTCGCCCAAGCAGCTCCTGCAGCAGACGCTCGTCTCCAGCGGCACGATGACCAATCGGATCGATCGGCTCGTCGCGCGGCGGTTCGTGCGGCGCGAAGCCTCCCCGGGCGACGGCCGCAGCGTGCTGGTCACACTGACCGACGACGGCCAGATGCGCGTGGACGCCGCCATCACCCGCCTCGTCGATGTCGAAGCCGACCTGCTGCAGGCGCTCTCCCGTCCTGATCGCGATCGGATGGCCGGGCTCCTGCGCAAACTCAGCCTGAGCTTCGATTCGTGATGGTTCTCCCGTGATGGTTCTCCGCTGATGGCGATGCGATCGCCGCTGCCCGTCCGAGACGGCGTCGGAGCCACCCGACTGCACGTGCCGCGCACCGGCCCCTGGCCCACCGTGAGCGCCTACATGGTCGAGCGCTTCTTCCACCTCGATCCCGAGTGGCTGCTCGCGCGCTTCGATCGAGGCGAGATCGTCGCCGCCGATGGCTCGGCGCTCACCCGCGGCACTCCCCTCGAGGCCGAGGAGTTCATCTGGTACTACCGCGAGCCCCCTGTCGAGACCCATATCCCCTTCGAGATCGAGATCCTGCATCAGGACGCCGATCTCGTCGTCATCGACAAACCGCACTTCCTCCCCAGCACCCCGGCCGGCAAGTACGTGCAGAACTCCGCACTGGTGCGCCTGCGCCGACTGCTCGACAACGCCGACCTCGCACCGATCCATCGACTCGATCGCGCCACCGCCGGACTTCTGATGTTCTCGGCACGACCGGCGACACGAGGGGCCTACCAGACGCTGTTCCAGCGCCGCCGGATCGAGAAGGTGTACGAAGCGGTCTCCGCGCGTCCGCGCGACTGGACGAACGATCTACCGCTCACCGTGCGCCTGCACATCGAGAAGCTCCGCGCACAGCTGTGCGTGGAGGTCGACACCGAGCGCGAACCGAACTCCGAGACGCTGATCGAACTGATCGATGCCGATGCGCACGTCGTGCACACCCTGCTGCGTCCGCACACCGGCAAGATGCACCAGTTGCGGGTGCATCTCGCGAGCATCGGCCTCGGCATCCTGCACGACAACCTCTACCCGATCCTGACCGACGAGAAGCCGGACGACCACGATCGGCCGCTGCAGCTGCTGGCACGAGAACTGCGCTTCGTCGACCCGATCTCCGACGCTCCGCGCGAGTTCGTCACACGGCGCACGCTGCAGTACGCACCCGGCCCCTCGGGCGTCAGCGGCGCATGACCCTGCGAGCCAGCCACGTTCCCAGCATCTGCACGAGATGCACGAACACGACGATCAGCACGATCGCCGCCCACATGACGACGGGCTCGAACTGGCGGAACCCGTAGATCAGGGCGAACGCACCGAGGCCGCCGCCGCCGATGGCTCCTGCCATCGCCGTCATGTCGATGACCGCGACGACGATGAACGTGTATCCGAGGATGAGCGGACCGAGCGCTTCGGGGATCACGACGGTGAGCAGGATGCGCCACGGCCCGGCTCCCATCGACCGCGCGGCCTCGATGACCCCGGTCGGCACCGAGACGAGATGCTGCTCGACGATGCGTCCGATCGCGAAGGACGCCGCGATCCCGATCGCGAAGGCACCCGCCGTCACACCGATTCCGGTGCCGATGACGATCCGTGTGAACGGCTGCAGCACGGCGAGGAAGATGACGAACGGGATGGGGCGGAAGAAGTTGATGATGACGTTGACCACGCCGTAGACGGCGCGGTTCGGGAGCACGCCGCCCTTGCGCGTCGCGTACGTCGCGACGCCGATGATGAGCCCGAGGACGCCGCCCAGCACGAGGGCGAACGAGGTCATGTACAGCGTCTCGACGGCTGCCTGCCAGAACTCGCCCTGGAGATCGATCAGTCTGTCCATCAGCGCGCCTCCCCTTCGATCCCGGCATCGGCGGTGATCTCGGTGACCAGCACGTGATCGCTGATCTTTGACAGTGCGCTGTCGATCGCGGCATCCGCCCCCCGGATGGCGAGCGTGAGATGACCGAACGCCCGTCCGCGGATGTCGTTGATGCCGCCGTAGATGAGCTCGAACTCGAGACCGGCGGTGGCCAGATCGAGGAAGACCTGCGCCTGGGATGAGTCGCCGTCGCGGAACGAGAAGGTGACGATCCGGCCGCGGTGCCGCTCGCGGAGCACGGCGCTCTCGGCCGGCGACGGAACGCCCTTGATGACCGTGCCGACGAAACGCTGCGACGCGGGATGCTGCGGGTTGGAGAACACCTCGAAGACATCGCCCTGCTCGATCACCCGCCCCGAGTCCATCACGGCGACCTTCGTGGCGATCGTCTGGATGACGTCCATCTCATGCGTGATGATGACGATGGTGACGCCCTGCTCCTCGTTGACCCGCTTCAGAAGCGCGAGCACTTCGTGCGTCGTCTGCGGGTCGAGCGCGCTGGTCGCCTCATCGGCGAGAAGGATCGCCGGACGAGTGGCGAGCGCCCTGGCGATGCCGACCCGCTGCTTCTGCCCACCGGAGAGCTGCTCGGGGTACGACCGCGCCTTGTCACTGAGCCCCACGAACGAGAGCAGCTCCGCCACCCGCGCGTCGATATCGGTCTTGGACCAGCCGGCGAGTTTGAGCGGGTAGGCGACGTTCGCGCGCACCGACTTCGAGGCGAAGAGGTTGAACTGCTGGAAGATCATCCCGATGCCGCCGCGGATGCCGCGCAGCTCGCGTTCGGCGAGAGCGGTGATGTCGGTGCCGTCGACGGTGATCGTGCCGCCGGTGGCGGGCTCGAGCGCGTTGATGAGTCGCACGAGCGTGGACTTGCCGGCACCGGAGTATCCGATGATGCCGAAGACATCGCCCTTCTCGACCTGCAGCGAGACGTCGTCGACGGCCGTGGTCACCTGGGCGTCGCGGCTGGACGCCGGATACGTCTTGGAGACGTTCTCGAGGGTCACGATCGGCATGGGTTCTCCGGTGGTTCTCTGAGCTGGACGAAAGAATCGGGCGGCACGAAGGCGCCGCCCGATTCTTTCACGTCGGTTGATCAGCCCTTGGCTGCCACGTCCTCCTGGACGGTCTTCAACGACTCGACGAGGTCGGCGACCGGCGTCTGCAGGGCGACGGCCGTGTCTCCGGACGAGGCGAGAAGGCCGGCCTGGACAGCAGGATCGGTCTGGAAGATGTCCACGAGCTTCAGGTACGTCTCGTTCTCCGCGTCATCGGCGCGCGCGGCGAAGATGTTCACGTAGGGCAGCGCGTTGGGGTCGCTCGGGTCGTCCTGAGCGATCGCGTCGTCGAAGGTGAGTCCTGCCTGCTCGACGAAGTCGTTGTTGATGATCGCGGCCGCGACATCGGGCAGCGAGGTCGGGATCAGCGCGGCCTCGAGGGCGGTGACCTTCACCTTGGATGCCGACTCGTCGACATCCGACAGGTCGGAGTACGGCGTTCCGCCGTCGGTGAGCTCGATGAGCCCCGCCGTCTGCAGCACGACGAGCGCGCGCGCCTGGTTGGAGGCGTCATCCGGAACGGCGACGGTCTCGCCCTCAGGGATGTCCTTCACGTCGTCGAACTTCTGCGAGTACAGTCCGAGCGGGTAGATCGCCGTCGAACCGATCGGGGTGAGGTCCTCACCGGAGGCCTCGTTGTACTCCGCGAGGTACACGATGTGCTGGAACTGGTTGAGGTCGATCTCGCCCTCGGTGAGCGCCGGGTTCGGCTGCTCGTACGAGCCGAAGTCGACGAGTTCGACCGTGATGCCCTCTGCGGCCGCGGCATCCACGAAAGCGGGCCACTGCTCGTCGGACTTGCCGACGACACCGATCTTGACGACCTCGCCCTCTCCTCCTTCTGAGCCTGCTTCATCTGCGCCGTTCGAGGCGCAGCCGGCGAGGCCGATGACGAGCGGGATGGCCGCGAGTGCTGCGATGACGGATGTGCTGCGACGGGACATGTGTAACCTCCTGGTGGGATGCTGCAACGCTAAGCGAGTCCATGCGTCTGCAACGAACTGGAGCGTCACAGAGCGTCACCCGATAACAGCGCGATCACGGGATGGTGCGGATGCGGTGGATGCGGTGGATGCCGCGGGTCAGCCGATCCGCTCACTGAGTTCGAGCCAGGACAGCTCGTTCTCCTCGATCTCCGACTCGAGACCGCGGATTCGCTCCATCTTCTCGCCGAGCCCCGCATAGTCGGACTGATCGTGGTCGGCGAGGGCGAGCTTCGCGCGATCGACCTGCTGGGTCAGCTTCTGGATCTTGCGCTCGATCGCCGAGACCTCTTTCTGCGCTGCGCGCAGTTCGGCACCGGAGAGGGTCGGGCCGGACGCCTCACGCGCCGTCGCCCCCTCCACGGGTTCGGCGATCGACTGAGCCCGAAGACGCAGATACTCGTCGATGCCGCCGGGCAGATGGCGGAGCCTGCCGCCCATCACCGCGAACTGCTGATCGGTGACGCGCTCGAGGAAGTACCGGTCGTGGCTGACCACCAGGAGCGTTCCTGGCCAGGAGTCGAGCAGGTCCTCGATGGCGGCGAGCATGTCGGTGTCCATGTCGTTGGTGGGCTCGTCGAGGATCAGCACATTCGGCTGGTCGAGCAGCACCAGCAGCAGCTGCAGTCGGCGCTGCTGACCTCCCGAGAGATCCTTCACCGGTGTCGACAGCTGCGCCGAGGTGAACCCGAGCCGCTCCAGCAGCTGCCCGGGAGTCAACGACTGCGCCTTCGACCCCGCACCGAACGTGTACTCGGTCCGCAGACCCTCGATCACCTTGCGCACCGGATCGTTCCAGAACGCCGTGAGCTCGTCGATGCGCTGCGTCAGAGTCTTGATCTTCACCGTCGAACCGCGCTTGACACGGCCGCTGGTCGGTTCGAGCGTGCCGGCCACCAGGCTCAGCAGCGTGGACTTCCCCGCGCCGTTGACGCCCAGGATCCCGGTGCGCTCCCCCGGCGCGATGCGCCACTCGACATCGCGGAGAACCTCGGTCACCGAGCCTGTCGAAGGGTCGCCGTAGGCGACACCGGTGTCGAGCAGATCGACGACATCCTTCCCCAGGCGGGAGGTGGCGAGCGACTGCAGAGAGACCTTGTCGCGGATCTCCGGCACGTCGGCGATGAGCTCGTTGGCCGCGTCGATGCGGAACTTCGGCTTTGCGGTGCGCGCGGGTGCCCCGCGGCGCAGCCAGGCGAGCTCCTTGCGGGCGAGGTTCTGCCGCTTGGCCTCTGTGGCCGCCGCCATCCGGTCGCGCTCCACCCGCTGCAGGATGTATGCGGCGTACCCACCCTCGAACGGCTCGACGATGCGGTCGTGCACCTCCCAGGTCTCGGTGCAGACCTCGTCGAGGAACCACCGGTCGTGCGTCACGACGAGGAAGGCGCCGGAGCTGGCCGACCAGCGCTTCTTCAGGTGCCCCGCCAACCACGTGATGGCCTCGACGTCGAGGTGGTTGGTCGGCTCGTCGAGCGCGATGATGTCCCAGTCCTTCACCAGAAGCGCCGCGAGCGCCACACGGCGGCGCTGGCCGCCGCTGAGACCGTCGACCGGAGCATCCCAGTCGAGATCGGCGAGCAGGCCCTGGATGACATCGCGCACGCGCGCATCCCCCGCCCACTCGTACTCGGGCGCGTCGCCCACGACCGACTGCGCGATCGTCAACGAGTCATCGAGAGTGTCTGCCTGATCGAGCACGCCGACGGTCGTCCCTGCGCGCATGGTGACCCGCCCGGCATCCGGTTTCCTGCGGCCTGCGAGCATCGCGAGCAGCGAGCTCTTGCCATCGCCGTTGCGCCCGACGATGCCGATGCGGTCGCCCTCTTCGATGCCGAGGGTGATCGAGTCGAAGACGATCTTGGTCGGATATTCCAGATGCAGGCCCTCGGCCCCGAGAAGATGTGCCATGTCCTCTCAAGGATAGGCGTTACGGGCTGACCTTCTGCCAGGTGCCGAGACCGTAACGATCGAAGTAGGCCATCGTCACCGAGGTCACCGCCCCGCCGTCGCGGCTGAACGCTGCCGACGAGAGCGAACCGGGAGGCGAGTTCTCGCTCGTCGGGACGAACGAGAACATGTCGCCGTTCCACGGGGAGAGATCGAGCGGGTACTGGCCGTCCGGCCCCATGGCGCCGGCGAGCCCGTCCTCCGCCGCGGTGATGACAAGGTCTCCGAAGTAGTCGTTGGTGTACGTGCCGGCATAGTCCGCCGCCGCCCCTGGCGCGGAGGCATCCGCCGGAGGCTCCTGGCCCACGAGGTCGCCCTCGGGGTCGTAGTAGTGCGCCATCGCCGCCGCGTACGCGCTCTCCCAGTCGCGCGTGACGTGCCCGTACTGCACGAGGTCGAGGAACGCCGCATCGATCGCCTCTGGCACCCCCTGCGGGCCTCCGTTGGTGAGCGTGACGATACCCAGGTCCAGACTCGGCACCATCTGAAAATTCGTGGCTGCACCCAGGATGAACGCTCCCGAGTGGCTGAAGCTCGTGCGGCCGTTCAGCTGCGTGCCCACGTTGAACCCGTACCCATACATGCTGGTGCGCGCGGTGTACGCATCGGGGTGCCCGCTGATCATCTCTCCGGTAGTGGCGGCAACGAGTGCTTCGCCATCGATGAGCTCCTCACCTGACGCTGACCCTCCGGCGAGCACCATGTTCATCCAGGCGGCGAGGTCGATCACATTCGATGAGACCCCGCCCGCGGGCGACTGAGGGTCGGGATCGCGTTCGTACAGCGGCTGGAACTCGCCGTCGACGAACTCATGGATGGTCGCTCTGTTCCTCTGCGCCAGGAAGTCGTCGTATCGGGAGCTCGTCGCACTCATGCCGAGGGGCTCGTAGAGAAGCCGCTCCGCAGCATCCTCCCAGCTCATCCCCAGAGCATCCGCCGTCGCCTCTGCACCGATCGTGATCCCGAAGTTCGAGTAGTTGTACGTCGAGCGGAACGCCGACAGGGGCTGCAGACGGAGATGATCGAGGATGTACGCGCGGTCGTACCCGAGATCCTCCAGATCGTCGCCTGCTCCCGTGGCCAGCCCGCTCCGGTGAGCGAAGTAGTCGCCGACAGTGGCGTGCGAGGTGACGTAGGGATCGGACAGCGCGAAGCCCGGCATCGCCTCGCTGACCGGGGTGTCCCAGGTGATGACGCCCTCGGTGATCGCCCTGGCGACGACCGTGGCGGAGAGCGACTTCGACACCGAGGCGATCTGGAACACGGTCTCGTCGTCGATCGGGTCGTCCTCCCCCACCAGCTTCACACCGAACCCGTCGCTGTAGACGACCTCGCCGCCGTGCACGACCGCGACGGCCGCCCCGGGGACGCCGGACTCCTCCATCGCCGCATCGACGATGTCGGGAAGCCCTTCGACCGCTCGATCGATCGCGGCATCCACCTCGGCATCCGAGGATCCCGCGGCCAGGGCGATCGCGTCGACCGCGGGGTTCTCGGCCGTATCGACGGCGATGGTCCGCTCCGCAGGATCCTGGGCGGTGCACCCCGCGACCGCCGCCGTGGCGACGAGCACGGAGAGGATCGCGACGGCGGGGCGCAGAGGTTTCGAGGGCATGGCAACAGTGTGGCACTGCACGCCCCCGCGCGGCGGAGAAATCTCGACGCCGGCTCGTGGATGCGCGGAAGGGCCGCGCAGCTCTTCGCTGCGCGGCCCTTCCTCGATCCACTGCGGGTGCTACTGGTACGACTGAACGATCTCGAGCAGGCTCGGAACGTTCTTGTACGCCTCAGCGGCGTTGTCCTTCGTGACGATCACCGGGTCCAGCAGGTACGACGGCACGACCTTCGCGCCGTTGTCGTACTGCTCGGTGTCGTTGACGTCGACTTCCTCGCCCTTCTGGAGCTGCTCGATCATCTTGATCGTCTGCTCGACGAGGAGCGTGGTGTCCTTGTTGATCGTGGAGTACTGGATGCCCTCCATGATCGACTTGACCGACTCGACCTCGGAGTCCTGACCGGTGACCACCGGAACAGGCTTGCCCGACTGCTGCACCGAGGTGATGATCGCGCGAGCGAGCGTGTCGTTCGGCGAGAGCACACCGTCGATGACCGTGTCGCCGCTGTACGAGCCGGTGAGCAGGGTGTCCATGCGGTTCTGCGCGTTCTCCGGGAGCCAGCCCTCGGTCGCGGTCTGCGCGATCTTGGTCTGACCGGAGACGACGTTCAGCGTGCCGTCATCGATCTTCGGCTGCAGGACCTCCATCGCGCCGTCGAAGAACACGGCCGAGTTGGCGTCATCCGGCGAACCCGAGAACAGCTCGATGTTGTACGGCGCCTCGTGGCCCGCGCGCGCTTCGAGACCGTCGAGCAGAGCCTGGCCCTGCAGCTGACCGACCTTGAAGTTGTCGAAGGCGACGTAGTAGTCGACGGCCTCGGTGTTCTCGATGAGGCGGTCGTAGGCGATCACATAGGCGCCGGCGTCCTTGGCCGCCTGCACCTGCGTGGCCAGCTGCTTGCCGTCCTTCGCACCGATGACGATGACCTTGGCGCCGTTGGTGACCATGGCCTGGATCTGGTTCTGCTGCTCGGCGACCGTGTTGCTGGCCGGTGCGTACTGCACGTCGGGCTTGAAGCCGGCGTCCTTGAGACCGTCGGTGAACAGCTGACCGGCCAGGACCCAGTTCTCACTGGTCTTGTCGGGCAGTGCGATGCCGATCGTCGAGTCGGCGGGGAAGCCGGCCGACTCTTCCGAGGAGCCGGAGTCCGACCCGGCGTCGCCGCCGCGGTCGCCCGAGCAGCCGGTGAGTGCGAGTGCTGTCACGGCGACCAACGCTGTCGCCGCAATTGCCATTCTCTTCATGGGATCTCTTTCTCTGTTTTTGGTGCGGAGTGTGTCAGGGATTATTTGGACTTGGGGTAATCGGTGAGGTTCGGAGCATCGGGCTTGCTGCGCTTGCGCATGAACCACCCGATCAGCGAGGGGCGGCCCTGCTGCTTGTTCCAGACGTCGATGCCGACCGCGAACAGCAGCACCAGACCCTTCACCATCGCGACGACGTCGGCGCCCTGGCCGAGCAGCGCCAGACCGTTGTTGAGGAAGGCCATGACCAGGCCACCGATGATCGAGCCGATCACCGTGCCGATACCACCGGCGACCGCGGCCCCGCCGATGAAGACCGAGGCGATCGCGTCGAGCTCCCAGCCGGTGCCGTCGTTCGGGCCGGACGCCTGCGAACGGGCGACGAAGATCATGCCGGCGAGGGCGGCGAGCATCGACATGTTCATCATCACGAAGAAGTCGACCCAGCGGTCCTTCACGCCGGACAGGCGCGCGGCCTGCCGGTTGCCGCCGACCGCGTAGATGTGCCGACCGAACACGGTCTTGTTGGTGATGAACGAGTAGATGATCACCAGGGCCAGCAGGATGAGGCCCGGAACGGGGAAGCTCGTGCCGGGACGGCCGGTGGCGAACATCCAAGCCGCGGCGAGGATCACGATCGACAGCAGCACGACCTTGGTGACGCTCACCCAGAGCGGCGCCATGTCCGAGCCCATCTTGCGCTGGATGCGGCGCGTGCGCATCTCCCAGAAGACCAGCCACGCGACGGCGAGCAGCGCGAGGACCATGGTGAGCACGTTGAACTGGAACGGTCCGCCGACTTCGGGAAGGTATCCGGTGCCGATGATCTGGAACCCCTTGGGCACCGGGATCGTCTGCGCGTCGCCGATGAACTGCTGCGCGCCGCGGAAGAAGAGCATGCCGGCCAGCGTCACGATGAACGCCGGCACCCCGACGTAGGCGACCCAGAACCCCTGCCACGCGCCGACCAGCGCGCCGACCACGAGTCCGAGAACGATCGCCAGCGGCCAGGGGACGTTCCATTCGGACATCGACTTGGCCACGATGATCCCGACGAACGCGGCCACCGAGCCGACAGACAGGTCGATGTGCCCCATGATGATCACCATCACCATGCCGATCGCGAGGATCAGGATGAACGAGTACTGGTTGACGACGTTGATGAGGTTGCCCGATGTCAGCGTCGCGCCGTTGGCCCCGTTGCGCACGAGGGTGGTGATCTCGAAGAAGATCACGATGACGATCAGGCTGCCGAGGATGCCGAACTGACGCAGCGTCGAGGTGCCCCCGCCACCGAACATCTTCTTGATGTCGGAGAAGTGGAATCCGCGCTTCTCGGTCGGAGTAGTGGTGGTGCTCATGCTGTCGCCTTCTGATTCGTGGAGGTCATGCTGCGCATGAGCGCCTCCGGGGTTGCCTGGTGCGCGTCGATGCAATCGGTGACGCGCCCTTCGAAGATGGTGTAGATGCGGTCGGAGATGCCCATCAGCTCCGGCAGCTCGCTCGAGATGACGATGACGCCCTTGCCCGAGGCCGCGAGCTCGTTGATGATCGAGTAGATCTCGTACTTGGCGCCGACGTCGATGCCGCGGGTGGGCTCATCGAGGATCAGCAGGTCAGGGTCGGTGAACATCCATTTCGCCAGCACGACCTTCTGCTGGTTCCCGCCGGACAGCGTGGCCACCCCGTGGTTGACGTTCGGCGTCTTGATGCGCAGGCTCTTGCGGTACGTCTCGGCGATCGAGAACTCCTCGCGATCGTTGACGACGCCGTTGCGCGCGATCTTCGACAGCTTCGCCGAGACGACGGAGCGCTTGATCGAGTCGAGCAGATTGAGTCCGAGGCTCTTGCGGTCCTCACTGACGTAGGCGAGGCCGTGTCGGATGGCGCTGGGCACATCGCGCAGCTCGATCTCTTCGCCGTCCTTGAACATCTGCCCACTGAGGAACGTGCCGTACGAGCGCCCGAAGATGCTGCGGGCGAACTCGGTGCGTCCCGCTCCCATGAGCCCCGCGATCCCGACGACCTCGCCGCGGCGGACGGTGAGTCCTGAGCCCTTGACGACCATCCGTTCGCTGACCGTCGGATGCTGCACCCACCAGTCCTTGACCTCGAAGAAGACCTCACCGATCTCGGGCGTGCGATCGGGGTAGCGGCTCTCGAGTGAACGGCCGACCATCCCGTGGATGATGCGGTCCTCGTTGATCTCGCCCTTGGTGATGTCGAGGGTCTCGACAGTTCGTCCGTCGCGGATGATCGTGATCTCGTCGGCGATCTGCTCGATCTCGTTCAGCTTGTGGCTGATCATGATCGAGGCGATGCCCTTGGCCTTGAGGCCGAGGATCAGGTCGAGCAGATGCTGCGAGTCGTTCTCGTTCAGCGCCGCGGTCGGCTCATCGAGGATGAGGAGCTTGACGTCCTTGTTCAACGCCTTCGCGATCTCGATCAGCTGCTGCTTGCCGACGCCGAGGTGCTTGATGGCGATGTCAGGGTCCTCGGCGAGGCCGACGCGCGCGAGCAGTTCGATGGCGCGGGTCTTGGACTCACGCCAGTCGATGACGCCGCCCCGCTCGATCTCATTGCCGAGGAAGATGTTCTCGGTGATCGTCAGCTCGGGGATCAGTGCGAGCTCCTGGTGAATGATCGCGATGCCCGCCTGCTCGCTGGCCGCGATGTCCTTGAAGCGCTGCTCCTGTCCGTAGAGCAGGATGTCGCCCTCGTAGGACCCGTAGGGGTAGACGCCGGAGAGAACCTTCATCAGGGTGGACTTGCCTGCGCCGTTCTCACCGCAGATCGCGTGGATCTCTCCCGCGCGCACGGTGATCGACACTTCGGAGAGCGCCTTGACCCCAGGGAACTCCTTGGTGATGTCGCGCATCTCCAGGATCGGACCTGTCACGGTCGGCAACGTCGTTGTGCTGCTCACGAAATCTTCCTCGATATCCGACGGTCACTCTCAATGTGACCGTTCACATGAAACACAATAATGCGCCGGTCCGTCGCCCGTGTCAAGTGCGCCGCGACTCCGTTGCGATTCCGAGACCGACGCCTACGGAGCGGCGCTGGATGAGCGCACCCGCAGCTGCGGCGTCACCGGCACGAACTCCGGCACCTGCTCCCCCCGGATCTCGGCGAGCAGGATCTGCACCGCCCGCTGTCCGAGCGCCGGGAAGTCCTGGTGCACGGTCGTCAGAGGCGGCCAGACGTGCGCGGCCACGGGGATGTCATCGAACCCGACGACACTCACCTGCCCTGGAACGTCGACCCCCTGGTCGCGGAACCCGTGCATGAGTCCGATCGCCATGAGATCGTTGGCGGCGAAGACCGCAGTGAAGTCCCGTCGGCGCGCCAGCTCCACACCGGCGAAGTACCCGAAGTCGGCGGTCCAGTCGCCGCGGATCGGCGGCAGCGTCGAGAGATCGGCGTCGCGCAGCGCGTCGAGGTAGCCCCGCATCCGCGACTCCGCCTCGATCCAGTCCTGCGGGCCGGCGAGGTGAACGACATCGGTGTGGCCGAGGGCGATCAGATGCTCGGTGACTGCGCGGGCACCGGCCACCTGGTCGGCCGAGAGCGAGAACCCGTCGGAGCCGGATGCCGTCTGCAGACTGACGAACGGCACGCCGACGGCCATGCCGCGCAGCACGTTGAACACCCGTACCTGCGGGGCGAGGGCGACGATGCCGCTGACCTGCTCCCGGCCCAGCTGCCTGATCGCGTCGCCGATCGCCTCCGGCGTCGTCGCGGGAAGATTCACCGTGGTGACCGCGTACCCCTCGGCGCGCGCAGCATCCTCGATGCTCGCGATCGATGACGTCGGCCCGAACTCCCCGATCGTGGCGGAGAGGATGCCGATCGTCCTCGACCTGCTCGTGACCAGCGCGCGAGCTGCGAGGTTCGGACGGTAGTCGAGCACCGCGATCGCATCCTGCACGCGCTTCTTCGTCTCGGGGCGGATGCTCGGGTGATCGTTGAGCACGCGGGAGACGGTCTGGTGGGAGACCCCCGCCAACCGTGCCACATCACGGATGCTGGGGACCCGTGCACGCTCGCCGGAGGCTGCCATCGCATCGCCTCCTTTGCGTGTGCACGGTCACATAGCTCAGTCCATTATGTCCCCAGCGACCGCGCGCCGCATCCGTCGACCCGCGAACAGCCTCCGAACGGGCCCGGTGACCCGCGCGTCAGACGCGCGGTGCGAGCCCCGCGTAGAGCAGGCTCCCGCTCTGCGGATCACGCAGCACCAGCACCTGCTCCCCTGCCCTGGGGATCTCGAGCCGCGACACGAGCGTGAGAAGCGTGACCGGTTGCTCCTGGATCTGCACGGTCAGCACGACGTTCGGGTTCCCGTTGACCGACTGCCCGGTGTCCTGCACCGCGAGCACGGTGACGGACTCGGTCGGCACTCCTGCCGCCTGGAGCTGAGCGGCATCCTGCGTCTGGCGCATCGATGCGGTCATGCTCTGGATGCTCTCGGCATTCTCCGAGCCGATGAAGGCCTTGGTCATCCTGCCGTAGAGGCCTTTGCCCTGACCGATGTTCTCGGCCATCTTCATGGCGTCTTCCTGACGCTCCTGCATCGACTTGCGATTGAACAGTCCCATGGTCGCTCCTGGTTCTCGAGGTGTGCTTCTGCATCCAGGCTATGAACGCGAAGACCGCTCCCGATCACACGTGCGATGACGTTCAGATGAACTCAGGCGATGATGCGTGCACCGGGGACGGGGCCGTGCACATGCAGCGCCTGTCTCCCCGCCTCCTGCATCGCGGCCTGCACGTACTGTGCGCTCTCCGGGGTCTCGCAGAGGAAGGCGATCGTCGGTCCGGAGCCGGAGACGATGCCGCTGAGCGCCCCGGCATTGAGGCCCGCTTCGATGACGTCGCCGAGCGACGGGCGCTCCAGGAGTGCCGCCGTCTCGAGATCGTTGAACATCGCTGCGGCGAGCGACCGCGGGTCGCCGGCGCGGAGCGCCTGCAGCACCGGGATCGGCACATCCAGCGACAGCGGCGGGTCATCGGCCAGCGCGCCCGTCTCGGCGCGATGCTCATCGAGCCGAGCATAGATCTGCGGAGTGGACAGGCCCTCGTCGCTCGTCACCAGCACCCAGTCGAACCGGCCTCGTGCGAGTGCGGGATTGAGCTGGTCGCCGCGTCCCGTTCCCACCGCCGTACCGCCGTGGAGGGCGAACGGCACGTCGGCGCCGAGTCGCGACGCGAGCTCGTGCAGACGCTGCGTCGACAGGCCGGTGCCCCACAGCGCGTCGCATGCGACGAGAGCGGCCGCCGCATCCGCCGATCCGCCGCCCATGCCGCCGGCGACCGGAACGCTCTTGCGCAGCTCGAGGTGCACGCCACCGGCGAACCCCGTCGCGGATGCCAGCAGCTTGGCGGCGCGCATCGCGAGATTGCGGTCGTCGAGAGGGACGGCATCCGCATCGTCGATGCCCGAGACGCTCAGCGTGAACTCGTCGCTCTCCGTGGCGATGACGTCTTCGTAGAGCGACACCGCCTGGAACACCGTCGCGAGCGCGTGGTAGCCGTCGCCATGTCTGCCGCCGACCCCGAGGTAGACGTTGATCTTTCCCGGAGCGCGCACGTGCACCGATTCCGGAAACGCGGCGAGACTCATGATCGACTCAGAGGGCGGACGACGAGGCCCACAGGTCGACGTCGATGCCGTCCGAGAGCGCGTCGATGCGTGCGAGCTCTTCGTCGGTGAACGCCGGACCGTTCACCGCGGCGATGTTCTCATCGAGCTGCTCAGGGCGGGACGCCCCGATGAGAGCGGACACGACCACCGGATCGCGCAGCGTCCACTGCAGCGCCATCTGCGCGAGCGACTGGCCGCGCCCGCTCGCGATGTCGTTGAGCCCGCGCAGGATCGCGAGCCCCTCGGCCGAGAGCGGTTCGTCGGAGATCGAACCGCGCTTCTGCGCGCGCTGCGCCGTGCCATCGCCGAGGTACTTGTCGGTGAGCAGACCCTGTGCCAGCGGAGTGAAGGCGATCGCGCCCAGCCCCTCGGTGCGCAGGGTGTCGTTGAGCTCGCCCTCTGTCCAGCGGTTGAGGATCGAATACGCCGGCTGATGGATCACCAGCGGCGTGCCGAGCTCGCGCGCCACCGCGACCGCGGCAGCCGTGCGCTCGGCGCTGTACGACGAGATTCCCACGTACAGCGCCTTGCCCTGCCGCACGAGGGTGTCCAGCGCCCCGACGGTCTCCTCGATCGGCGTCACCGGATCGACGCGGTGCGAGTAGAAGATGTCGACGTAATCGAGGTTCATCGATGCGAGCGACTGCTCGGCACTGGCGATGAGATACTTCCGGCTGCCGAGGTTGCCGTACGGCCCTGGCCACATGTCCCAGCCGGCCTTCGACGAGATGATCAGCTCATCGCGGTACGGGCGGAAGTCCTCGGCGAAGATGCGACCGAAGTTCTTCTCGGCAGAGCCGTAGGGCGGGCCGTAGTTGTTCGCGAGATCGAAGTGCGTGATGCCGCGGTCGAAAGCGTGGCGCAGCAGCGCGCGCTGGTTGTCGATCGGGATGTTGTCGCCGAAGTTCCACCACAGCCCCAGCGAGATCGGCGGCAGGTACAGCCCCGACGAACCGACCTGACGGTACTCGAACTGCTGGTAGCGGTCGTCCTTCGCCGCGTACGGGCGGTGGATGTCAGGGACGTCGGTGCGGAAGCGCGGTGATTCGGTCACCCGTCAAGGTTAGCCCGGAAGCGTCAGCGCTGAAGCGTCAGTGCTGAAGCGTCAGTGCGATCCTCACGAAGTCGTCTGCCGTCAGCTCTTCGCCGCGCGCCGTCGGGGCGACGCCTGCACGCTCGAGAACGGCGGATGCCTCGGCCGCTGTGCCGCCGAGAACGGCGGCGAGGGCCTGGCGCAGCATCTTCCGGCGCTGCTGGAACGCCGCATCCACGATCCGGAACGTCTCACGACGCAGCTCTTCGCTGCCACGCGGTTCGGCATCGCGCTCGAATGCGACCAGCACGCTGTCGACGTTGGGGACGGGCCAGAACACCTGTCGGGAGACCGTGCCCGCCAGCCGCCACCGGCCGTACCAGGCGGCCTTGACGCTCGGCGCACCGTAGATCTTGCTGCCGGGAGGGGCCGCGAGCCGCTCGCCCACCTCCGACTGGACCATCACGACGCCGCGCTGCAGCGCGGGGAAGGTCTCCATGAAGTGCAGCAGCACCGGAACCGAGACGTTGTACGGCAGGTTGGCGATGAGCACCGTCGGGTCGCCGGGGAGCTCTGCGACCCGCAGCGCATCGGCATCGACGACGGTGAGTGCCCCGTCGGGCACACCGTGCTCCGCCGCCGTCTGCGGCAGCCGCTCTGCAAGACGATGATCGATCTCGACCGCGGTGACGGATGCTCCGCTCTCGAGGATCGCGAGAGTGAGCGAGCCCAGCCCTGGACCGACTTCGACGACCCGCTCCCCCGCCTGCACACCGCCCACGTGCACGATCTTGCGCACGGTGTTCGCATCGACGACGAAGTTCTGCCCCAGCTTCTTGGTCGGTGTGACATCGAGCGCAGCGGCGAGGCGGCGGATCTCGGTGGCGCCGAGGAGTGTGACGGTCATCCTGCCATTCTCGCGCATGAACCGCGCGTGACATGATCGAGGGATGACGAGCGAATCCGTCCCTGGCGTGAGCGGACTCGAGCGCGTCACCGCCTGGGAGGACCGCATGGCCTGGCCGCTGTTCGCCGGCGCCATCCTCTTCCTCGCGGCCCTGACGTGGATCTGGGTCGACGAGCCTCCGGGGCCGCCCCTGCTCTATGTCGCACTCGGCTCGCTGACACTGCTGTGGGCGTGGTTCCTGGCGGACTACCTGATCCGGCTGGGCCTGGCCAGAGGCGCACGACGAGAATTCGTCCGGACGAGGGCGTTCGACCTGGCGAGCCTGCTCCTGCCGTTCCTGCGCCCGTTCCTCATCCTCGTGTTCATCTGGCGTCTGCCGGTCTTCCGGCACGGCAGTCCGCGGCTGCAGCGGATCCGCTACGTGCTGATCGCGGTGCTGTTCGCGTTCATGTTCGTGTACACCTCGTCGTACGGGGTGTGGCAGGTCGAGCGCAAGGCGCCGGATGCGACGATCGTGAGCTTCGGCGACGCGCTGTGGTGGGGGTTCACCACGATCACGACCGTGGGCTACGGAGAGTATTCTCCGGTGACCGTCCCCGGCCGCGTCCTCGCGGTGGGGCTGATGATCGGGGGCATCGTCATCATCGGCGTCGTGACGGCGACGCTCATCTCCGATCTGAACGATCGCATCCGAGCGGCCGCCCACGTGCCCCAGCTCGAGGAGGGCGACGAGGATCAGCCGAATTCGCCGTAGACGCGGAGGGTGTTGGCCGCGACTCGCGCGGCGAGCTCATCGACCTCGAGACCGAGTTCTGCGGCCATGAAACGCAGCGTGAGCGGAATCAGGTACGGCGCATTCGGCCGGCCCCGCAGGGGCACCGGGGTGAGGAACGGCGCATCCGTCTCGACGAGAATGCGATCCAGCGGTGCGACGGCGAGAGCGTCGCGCAGATTCTGCGCATTCTTGAACGTCACGTTGCCCGCGAACGACAGGTAGTACCCGGCATCCGCGCAGACGCGAGCCATCGCGTCGTCACCGGAGAAGCAGTGGAACACCGTCGTCTCAGGCGCCCCGACGCGCGTCAGCGTCTCGAGCACGTCGTCGTGCGCGTCTCGGTCATGGATCTGCATCGCGATGCCGTGCTTCTTCGCGATCGCGATATGCGCTTCGAAGCTCTCGAACTGCGGGCCGCGGCGATGCTCCTCGGTGCGGAAGAAGTCCAGGCCCGTCTCGCCGACCGCACGCGTGCGCGCATGCGCCGCGAGCCCATCGATAACCTCGATCGCCTCGTCGAGCCGGCCTGCCTCCGCGTACGCCGGCGCGTCGTTCGGATGGATCGCGACGGCGGCGAGCACCCGTCGATCGGATGCCGCGGCATCCACTGCCCATCGTGAGGATTCGATATCGCCCGACGCCTGGACGACACCGGCGACGCCGACGGCCTCTGCCCGATCGAGCTGCTCGGTCAACGTGAGTCCACCGGACCCTGAGCCTGCCGAAGGGCCGTCGGTGATCTCGAGGTGCGCGTGATTGTCGTAGACCGGCACGGTCAGCGGCTCGGGAGCGGCCGGATAGCGGAGGTCCTTGCGGCCCTCCGTCGCCCGCTCCCTGACGTAGGTGTCGGGCTCGGTCATGTTGTTCTCCAGGTCAGAACGCCGCAGTGATCTTGTCCATGAGCTTCTTCGCGCTCTTGGCGTTCTTCATTCCGTCTGCCATGGCCGTCGGGCGGTTGTGGTGCGTGTTCAGAAGGAGTTGGATCGTGGTTCCCTGGTCCTCCGGAGCGAGCGTGATGCGCCCTTCGAGCTCCCACGAGAGCAGCGTCTTGCGGGTGGTGAAATCCGTGATCGCGCCGTCCGGTGAGGCCCCGGTGATGGTGGCCTTCTCGGCACTGAGCACCTGATCGATCTTCTGCTTCGCCGTCGCGGGGGCGGCGGCGATGTGCGCCGTCAGTCGAGCTTCGGATCCCATGTCGTCTCTCCTCGTCTCTGTCGCGACTTCTCGCCGCGCCCTCACCCTATGCGAACAGGGCGAATCGCGTCACGCCTGGGATTCCACCCGCGGGAACAGCGGCGCGAGGGTGCTGACCCTCGTGCCGGGGGCGAGGGCGCCCCACGTACCCGCCGCCCGAATCGGCTGCTCCTGCAGGCCGCCGAGGGCCTCGGCCGCACCGAGCGCCGACCACAGCTTCTGCGTCGACTGCGGCATGACCGGAGAAAGGAGCACGGCGAGAGCGCGCAGGCCCTCGGCGCACGTGTACAGCACGGTGCCCAGGCGCCCGCGCTGGTCCTCGTCGCGGGCCAGTGCCCACGGCTCGTTCTCGGTGATGTAACCGTTGAGCGCGTCGACGATCGTCCAGATCTCCTTAATGGCTTCATCGATGCGGAACTGCTCGATCGCGGCATCCGCCGCAGACGCGGCATCCGCCACGATGCGCTGGATCCCGAGATCCTGCTCGGTGTACTCCGCCGCCTCGGGGACGACGCCGTCGAAGTACTTCTCGATCATCGCGATCGTGCGCGATGCGAGGTTGCCGAAGCCATTGGCGAGCTCGGCCTGATACCGGGCGGAGAGATCCTCCCAGCTGAACGAGCCGTCCTGCCCGAACGCGATGGCGGAGAGGAAGTAGAAGCGGTACGCGTCGGAACCGAAGACGTCGGTGATCTCGGTCGGCGCGATGCCGGTGAGCTTCGACTTCGACATCTTCTCGCCGCCCACCAGCAGCCAGCCGTGGGCGAACACGCCCTTGGGCACGTCGAGGCCTGCGGCCATCAGCAGCGCCGGCCAGATGACCGCGTGGAAGCGCAGAATGTCCTTGCCGACCACGTGGTGGGCCGGCCAGCGGCGCTGGAAGTTCTCCTCGTCGCTGCCGTAGCCCACTGCGGTGACGTAGTTCAGCAGCGCATCGACCCACACGTAGATGACGTGCGATTCGTCCCACGGCAGCGGGATGCCCCAGTCGAATGTCGAGCGCGAGATCGAGAGGTCCTTCAGGCCCTGGCTGACGAACGAGACCACCTCGTTGCGCGCGGAGTGCGGGCGCACGAAGTCGGGCTCGGTCTTGTAGAGCTCGAGCAGGCGGTCCTGGAACTCGCTGAGCTTGAAGAAGTAGTTCTTCTCCTGCAGCAGCTCGAGCGGCTTCGAGTGGATCGCACAGACCTTCAGCCCCTCGAAGGGACCGGTGCCGTCGACGATCTCGGACTCGGGCTTGAACTCCTCGCAGCCCACGCAGTACAGCGCCTCGTACTCGCCCGCGTAGATGTAGCCAGCATCGTAGAGACGCTGGAAGAACACCTGCACGTTCTTCTCGTGGCGCTCCTGCGTGGTGCGGATGAAGTCGTCGTTGGCGACATCCAGCGTCTCCAGCAGCGGGAACCAGCTCTCAGTGACGAGCTTGTCGACCCATTCCTGAGGGGTGACGTCGTTCGCCGCAGCGGCGCGGAGCATCTTCTGACCGTGCTCGTCGGTCCCCGTCAGCATCCAGGTGTCATCACCCGACTGGCGGTGCCAGCGCGCGAGCGTGTCGACCGCCACCGATGTGTACCCGTGACCGATGTGGGGAACATCGGAGGGGTAGTAGATGGGCGTGGTGATGTAGAAGGAATCGCCTGCGGGCATGCGGTCAATTCTAGGCCGGAAGCAGGAGCGGGTTACGCGCGCCCGCCGAGGCGCCCCAGCTGCACACGGGAGGACGCACCGGTCTTGTCATAGAGCGCGCCGACGTGGGTCTTCACCGTGGTGATCCCGATGCCCAGTCGATCGGCGATCTGCTGATTCGTCATCCCCTCCGAGACCAGGGCGAGCACATCGGTCTCACGTCGGGTGAGCGCAGGAACCGCATCGTCGCCCTCTGATGGCAGGTGATCGGACCGCTCATTGAGCTGTGCGATGATGCCGCCCGCGACGGCCGGGTCGATGACGTACCGGTCCTCCGCGACGTGGTGCAGCGCCTGGATCAGCTCCGGCCCCCGCGTCGTCTTGAGCAGGTACCCGTGCGCCCCGGCCGCGAGCGCTCTCGCGATCAGGTCGTCGGAGTCGAACGTGGTGAGCACCAGGACGCGGGTCGGCGTGTCAGCGGTGATCCGCTCGGTCGCCCAGATGCCGTCCGTGCCGGGCATCCGCAGGTCGACCAGCGCCACATCCGGCCGCTCGCGGACAGCGAGTGCGACCCCGTCGAATCCGTTCTCCGCCTCGCCGACGATCTTCATCGCAGGATCCGCGCGCAGGATCGCAGCCACGCCGTGGCGCACGGCTTCGTGATCGTCGACGATGATGACTCGGATGCTGTCAGACATGGGCTTCCTCCGAGATCGTGAGCACCGCACTCCACTCGCCCTCACCGCTCGGAGCCGATTCGAGGCTCGCGCCGGAACCACCCAGCAGCAGCTGCGCGCCGGTGATGCCGATGCCGCTCCCGGGAGCCCGCCCGCCCCCGGGGATGACCCGGTTCGACAGTCGCACGGTGAGGACGTCGGCATCGGTGACGTCGAGCACGATATCGCCGCTGCCGTGCTTGACCGCGTTCGCGACGAGTTCCGCGAGCACGCGCGAGACGATCCGGCCTGCACCCGGAGTCAGAGCCGCGAGACCATCGGCGAGCTCTCCCCCACGGCGCACGAGCCGACGCCCCACCGGCACCAACGCCTCGAGGCTGCGGGCCTGTGGATGGGTTGCGACGGGCGCATCGGCGAGGCCGTCGACCGTCGTCAGCACCGCGATCAGACGCCTCAGCTGGCTATGCGCCTCCTCGGCACCGCGCATGGCCTGCGCCAGAGTCTCATCCCATTCGCCGGGCGGGTCGGGGACCAGTCCGATTTGCAGCCGTGCGGCTTCGATGTTCAATCCGGCGACAGCGATCTGATTGGCGACGAGATCATGCAGATCATGCGCGATCCTCTGCCGCAGCCTCTCCGTCGCGCGCAGGTGCTCCTCTGCCATCGCCGTCTGCGTACGCTGTCGTTCGCTGCGCACGTTCCATCCCCACAGGGCGGCGATCATCACGATGAGCGCCCACTGCACGGCGACGATCGCGAACGGACCGGTCGCCGATGGCCAGACGAGAAAGAGCATCCCGGTTGCGACGCACACCGCGACGATGATCACGAGAAGGGTCCGCACCCCGCGGTCGCTACCGTACAGGAAAGCGCAGTAGATGAAGTCCGCGAACAGGATGACCACTCCGAGGCTGCCACCCAGCAGCACGTCGGCGGCGGCGAACGGCGTGCCTGCGGCCAGCACGAGGAACGGATGCGTCGAGCGGGCCGCGGCCAGCGCCGACATCACGATGAGCAGGAGCAGGAAGCTCGATTGCTGGCTCCACGGGGAGGCCGGGGGAATCACTGCCGCGGCGCTCCAGAGGCGGTATCCGCCGAGCTGCAGCAGAGCGAGACCCAGCAGCAAGTAGCTGACGGCCACCACCGCATCGCGGCGCCGCGGATGGGCACTCAGCCGCTGGGCGAGCAACCGGATCCGAGACGACGTCACGAACCCCATCCTGCCGGAGGGCGCCATGGCCCGCCTCCTGCGATCGGAGGAGACCGCAGCGGCCACTCGCAGGATGTGCATGCGTGAGCGCTGGCCGATCGTAGAGAGATGAACATCGTCATCGCCATCGTCGCCTGCGAGGTCGGCTTCTGGATCGTGCTGTTCGGCGGGCTCGCGACCCGTTATCTCCTGCGGATGCGGACGCTCTCGACCGTGCTGCTGCTGTGCGTGCCGCTGCTCGACATCGCTCTGCTGAGCCTCATCGCCTGGGACATGGCCGTCGCTGGTGCGACCGCCGATTTCACGCATGGTCTCGGCGCCGTCTACCTCGGTTTCACCATCGCCTTCGGCCACCGCATCATCAGGCGCGTCGACGCATGGTTCGCCCACCGGTTCGCCGGAGGGCCGCCGCCGGTGGAGGTTCCGAAGCACGGCCGAGTGCGGGTCGTCCATGAGTGGAAGGACTGGAGCCGCATGGTGGTGTGCGCGCTGATCTCCACCGTCGTGCTCGGCGGCATCACGTGGTTCGTCGGCGACGCCGCTCGCACGCCAGAACTCGTCACCTGGATCTGGCGGGTCTGGATCATCACCGGTATCTGGCTGGTGGGGTGGCCGGTGTGGGCGAGCGTGAGCGAAGCGGGCCATCGCGTGAGCGGGCGCTGACTATGCGCGCCCCGCGAGGGCCTGCTGGTAGAGGTCGCGGGAGCGGAGGCCGGTGGCCGCGGCCACTTCGGCACAGGCATCCTTGAGGCGGATACCGTCTGCGACGAGCTTCTGGACCTGTACTCCGGCATCCTCGACGGATGCCGCGACCGGCGGCGCTCCCTCGACCACGACGACGATCTCGCCCTTGACGCCTTCCTCGGCCCATGCGACGAGTTCGGATGCCGTGCCCCGGCGCACCTCCTCGTAGAACTTGGTGAGCTCTCGGCACACGGCGATGCGACGATCTTCACCGAAGACCGCCCCCATGTCGGCGAGCGTCGACGCCAGGCGCGAAGGGGATTCGAAGAAGATCATCGTGCGCTGCTCAGCGGCCACGGCATTCAGCGCGGAACGCCGCTCACCCGGCTTGCGCGGCAGGAACCCCTCGAAGGTGAAGCGGTCGGTCGGCAGACCCGAGATCGCGAGTGCCATGATCACCGCGCTCGGACCGGGGATGGCGCTCACGGTCACCCCCGCCTCGACGGCTGCCGCGACCAGGCCGTAGCCGGGATCGCTGACCGCCGGCATCCCCGCATCGCTGACCACCACGATGTCCTCGTCCAGGGCGAGGGCTGCGAGCTCTCCGGCCCTGTGCTTCTCGTTGTGGTCGTGCAGGGCGATCAGCCGAGGACGATTCTCGATCTCGAGTGCACGCAGCAGGTGAGCGGTGGTGCGGGTGTCTTCGGCGGCGACGATCGTCGCATTCTCGAGCACCTCGATAAGGCGGCGGGAAGCGTCGCCCAGATTGCCGATCGGAGTCGCCGCGAGGATGATCACGTCTTCAGCTTAGGCTTATGCCGTGTCCGCACCCGTGCCCCTGCTCCCGCCTCCCGCGCAGCGGCTGACGGTGTGGGGCCGCTGGCGCGATCGCGTGCTGCTGGCCCCTGAATGGAACCGCACCGTCCGCTGGCTCGCACCGCTCGTGATCACGGCACTCGGCGCCGTGCTGCGGTTGGCGAACCTCGCCCACCCCCGCACGCTCGCGTTCGACGAGACCTACTACGTCAAGGACGCGTGGTCACTGTGGGTGCTCGGATACGAGGGGACGTGGGGAGACGGCGCGAACGAGGCCTTCGTCACCGGCGACACGAGCACGCTCGGCGAAGACGGGAGCTTCGTCGTGCACCCGCCGCTCGGGAAGTGGATCATCGCGCTGGGCATGGGGCTGTTCGGTCCGGGCAACAGCGCGGCATGGCGGCTGACGGTCGCACTCATCGGGACGGCGACCGTGCTGCTGGTGTACGTCGTCGCGAAGGAGCTCACCCGCTCGATCGTCGCGGCGAGCATCGCCGGGCTTCTCATCGCCATCGACGGCCTGAGCATCGTCATGAGCCGGATCGGGCTGCTCGACGGCATCCTCACGTTCTTCATCCTGCTCGGCTTCCTGTTCATCCTGCTCGACCGACGGCGATCCATTCCGCTCGTGGAATATGCCGCCGCCGAGGCCGAGCAGCCGCTGTGGGGACGCATCATCTGGCGTCGGCCGTGGGTCGTCGCCGCCGGCGTCGCCCTGGGGGCGGCGAGCGCCGTGAAATGGTCAGGACTGTACGCGCTCGCCGGGTTCGGGATCTATCTCGTCGTCACCGATGCCCTGGCACGGCGTCGTGCGGGCGTGCTGTACTGGCCGATGGATGCCGTGGCGCGGCAGGGCGTCGTGTCGTTCCTGCTGCTGGTGCCTGCGGCCCTCATCACCTACGTCATCTCATGGACCGGTTGGCTCGTCACCGCCGGCGGTTACGACAGGCAATCCGCCGACAACCCCTTCGCCGCCCTGTGGAAGTACCACGAGTCGATGTACGGCTTCCACGTGGGGCTGAACTCCGGGCATCCGTACGCGAGCCCCGCATGGGAGTGGCCGCTCCTCATCCGTCCGACGGCGGTCTGGGTCGGCGATGACGCGAGCTGCGGAACGGACCACTGCATGTCGGTGATCTCGACCGTGCCGAACCCGCTGATCTGGTACGCAGGCGTCGCCGCGGCGATCTACCTGCTCTACCGGTTCGTGCGCGGACTCATCGAGCGCAAGCCGATGCCGTGGACGTACGGGCTGCCGCTGGTCGGGCTCGGCGTCACCTACGTTCCGTGGCTGCTGTATCCCGAGCGCACGATCTTCCAGTTCTACACGGTCGTGATGGTTCCATTCCTGGTCCTGGCACTGGTGCTGGCGCTGCGTGACATCGCGGGGCGCCGCGACGACCCGCTGTACCGGCGGCAGGCGGGCGAACGCACGGTGATGGTGTTCCTCGTGGCCGTCGTGCTCGTCTCCGCGTTCTTCTACCCGGTGTGGACGGGCATGAGCGTGCCGTACGAGTTCTGGCTCATCCACAACTGGATGCCGACCTGGGTGTAGTGGTCCCGCCGAATCGATGCGCTCGGGCTCACTCCGCACCTCGCCCCTTCGAGTGGCGCTGCGCGCCCACGGCATCCGGATCTGACGCCAGCCATGCGGGATGCATCGGGTCGGTTCTGGGCGCGCCTGACCGACCGAACCCATCTCGCATGGGCCGGCACTGCCGGGCTCAGTTGATGATCGTTCCTCGTTCGTCCGCGCGCAACGCCGCGAGACGTTCATGCCATCCCGCCAGCGCCTCGGGCGTCTGCCTGGTCCAGTCGTCGACCTCGCCGATGATCCGGATCGGGGCGCTGCTGCGGTAGGACCGCGTCGGATTCCCCGGGAACTTCTTGTCGGTCACGTTCGGGTCATCCTCGAAGGCCCCCGTCGGTTCGACGACGTACACCCGCGGTGCGGCGTCGCCGGGTGCGATCTCTGCGGCGAGACCCGCACCGTCTGCCACCGCGGTGAAGTAGATGTGATTCATCACGACCTCTGGGCGGTAGTTCGAGCGGAATCCCGCCGTGAGGAGATCGCCGATCTGCAGGTCGGCCTTCGTGCCGTGGAAGAAGGGCCCCTGCTCCCGCAGCTGCGCCGGGTTCGCGACCGGGAGTCGGCACACGAAGTCCCGGCAGTCGTAGGCGAGCTCGGCGTTCGCGGACTTGCCCGCGAAGAGCTCGAACCCGGCATCCTCGAGTGCCTGCGCCTGCGCGGGCGTCACGACGGCGATGACATCGGCGTCGAGTCCGCGGGATGCCGCCGCCAGCGCCCCCGCGCGCTCCTCCGTCACCACCACGACCTGACGCGGCGGTTCTGCGAGCCCTGCCGCAACGCCCAGCAGGGATCCATGACCGAACGGATGCTGCAGAGCGCTCGTCGCGTGCGCCCGCACCTGCTCCTCGGCGGCGGCACGGTAGGCGTTCCCCGCTCCGAGGCGCCAGGCGGTGAGCGCCGCCCCTGCGAGAGAAGCGGATCCGGACGGCAGATCGCCGTCGGTGCGATCGGGAGCGGACACCACGCCCTGTGCGGCGAGCACCGGGTCGGGGGCAGCGCCTGCGGTGAGCGCGTCGTCGAGAATGCGGCGACCTCGAATCGCCCAGGCGGCGTCGCCGGTGGCGACGGCGAGCGCGAACAGTCCGTCGGCGAACGATCCGAGGTCGGCGAGCGTCGCCACCGCGTCGGAGGCCACTCCGTCGAGCGACGACCGCACGAGCCGGCCTTCGGGCGAGCGATTCACCCGCAGCACGAAGTGCGCAGCATCCTGGGCCGCCGCCACCCACGGCGCTTCCCCGAACGCGGCACCCGCCCGCGCGAGCGCGGCGATCGCCAGACCGTTCCAGCCGGTGATGATCTTCCCGTCGACCGCGGGCGGTTCGAGGTCTGCGCGCTCCGCGGGGGGACGCAGGTAGTAGCCGCCCTCGTTCCGTCGTCCGTCGATCACGGATTCCGAATCCTGAGCGGCGCCGAAGCCTCCGCCATCGCGGCGCAGCGCATCGAGCAGGAACGCGGCGATTCCGCGAGCGGACGGCTCGTCGCCGGCGCGCGCGGCGATGTCGAGCAGCTGCGCGTTGTCGGTGAGCATCCGCTCGTAGTGCGGCACGGTCCAATCGCGCTGCGTCGCGTAGCGGAAGAAGCCCCCGTCGGCATCGCGCAGGTCGGAGGCCGCCATGGCGGTGAGCGCGCGATCGGCGGCCGCCGCCGCATCCGGAGCATCGCGCCGCACGAGCCGCTGCCGGAGGAATCCGATGGTCGTCGCCACCGGGAACTTCGGCGCTCCGCCGAAGCCGCCGAACACGCGGTCCTCTCTCGCGGCGATCTCCGCGGCGGCCCCGGCGAGCGAAGAAGCAGAAGGCAGCTCGGACGGCACGACGACGGCCGCCCGCGTGAGTGCATCGGACACCGCATCCGCCGATTCGATCGCCTGCTCGCGGCGCAGCGTCCATGCCTCCAGCACCGCGGCGAGCACGTCTTCGAACGCCGGCGTCTGCCCCTGCGCCTGCGGCGGCCAGTACGTCCCCGCGTAGAAGGTCCGCCCCTGGGGCGTGGCGAAGATCGTCAGCGGCCACCCGAGATTCTGCGTGAACGCGGATGCTGCGGCCATGTAGGCGCCGTCGACGTCAGGATGCTCCTCACGATCGACCTTGACGGCGACGAATCCCTCATTGATGCTCGCGGCGATCGCGGGCGAGGAGAACGACTCGCGCGCCATGACGTGGCACCAGTGGCAGGTGGAGTAGCCGATCGAGATGAGCAGCGGCACGCCCCGGCGCTGCGCTTCGTCGAAGGCCTCCGCTCCCCACGGCCGCCAGTCGACGGGATTGTCGGCGTGCGCCCTCAGGTACGGGCTGAGAGTGCCTGCGAGACGGTTGGTCATGCCTCACACGCTACGCCCGCGGCTCCGTCCTCAGACGAGAACGCTGCGCGTCGCCGCATACCCGACCAGCGGCAGTGCCCGGTCCGCGGCGAGCGCGATCCGTGCATCGAGCACCTCGGAGACGATCCGGTACCCGTCGAAGTCGGTGTTGCTGGCGTAGACGCCGAGCGGGACGGTGAGCGCCTGGAAGAACGCGAACAGCGGACGCAGCTGATGCTCGATCATCAGCGCGTGCCGTTCGCCTCCTCCGGTCGCGGCGAGGAGCACGGGCTTGCCGACGAGCTCGTACTGTCCGACGAAATCGAACAGGTGCTTGAAGAGCCCGGTGAACGACGCACGGTAGACGGGGCTGCCGACGATCAGCAGATCCGCCTGCTCGATGGCGACGAGCTGCACCTCGACGTGCGGCGACAGGTCTTCGCGCTGCAGCGCACCGGCGAGCGATGGCCCGATCTCGGTGAGCTCGATCACCTGGACTTCGGCTTCGATGCGTTCTGCGACCGCTGCCGCGATCGCACGGAGCAGGGCGGTCGTCTTGCTGGGCTCGTGGAGGGAACCGGAGACGGCGACGATGCGATAGGGAGCTGACATGCCGATGACGCTAGCGACGATGACCCCCGTGGCGCGCAGCGGCGACACGGGGCGTCATCGAACGCAACGCGAGGTCTCAGTTGAACTCTTCGGGGTGGGTGCCCACCCGTCCGGTTCCGTCGAGGGGGTCGAGGGCGTCGATCGCGGCGACCTCTGCATCCGTGAGAGTGAAGTCGAGCACGTCGAAGTTCTGACGCATGCGCTCGAGGTGCACCGACTTCGGGAAGACGATGTTGCCCTTCTGCAGATGCCAGCGGATCACGACCTGCGCCGGCGCCTTGCCGTGCGCGGCGGCGGCATCAGCGACGGCGGGAGTGCCGAAGAGGTCGTACTTGCCCTGGCCGAGCGGACCCCACGCCTCGATGCGGATGCCGTGATCCGCCGCCCATGCGACGACGTCGCGCTGCTGGTACGCGGGGTGCAGTTCGATCTGGTTCACGGCGGGTGTCACGCCCGTCTCGGCGACGACGCGCTCGAGATGCGGCACGAGGAAGTTCGAGACGCCGATGCTGCGCGTCAGGCCCGCATCGCGCAGCTCGACGAGCTTCGCGAAGGCGTGGACGTAGTTGTCCTTGGCCGGTGTCGGCCAGTGCACGAGGTACAGGTCGACCTGCTCGATGCCGAGCTTCGACAGGCTCTCGGCGATCGCCCTGTTCGGCTCGTCGCCGTCGTGCCGGTCGTTCCAGAGCTTGGTGGTGATGAAGAGATCATCGCGCGCGATGCCGCTCTTCGCGATCGCCGCTCCCACCCCCTCTTCATTGCCGTAGATCGCAGCGGTGTCGATGTGGCGGTACCCCGCCTGAAGCGCATCTGCCACCGCGCGTTCGGCCTCGCCCGCGGGAACTTTGAAGACACCGAAGCCGAGCTGAGGGATGGAGACACCGTCGTTGAGGGTCACAGCAGGAATCGTCATGCATTCAGCCTACGTCCGGCATCCGGCACGGTCACCGAGTATTGCCCAGGACTTCGCGCAGCGCGGCCGTGTAGTCCTCGAATGCGCGCCGGCCCCGCGTCGTGAGCGCCGCGTACGTCGCCGGGGTCCGGCCACGGTGGGTCTTCTCGACGGCGACGTACCCGGCATCCTCCAGCTTGCGCAGGTGGGTGGACAGGTTGCCCGCCGTCATATCGAGCATCTCTTGCAGTCGGGGAAAGGTGATGCTCTCGTCCGCCCCCAACGTGGCGAGCGCCGCCGTGATGCGCAGCCGCGCGGCCGCGTGGATGACGGGATCGAGTTCGGTCATGCCCGGCCCCTGAGCTCGACCCGGCGGCGCGCACGGCGCGTCCACACCCAGGTCCAGACGGCACCCGCGAACCAGGCTGCGCTGCCGGCGACGGCGAAGACCAGGAAGTGCGTCGGCACCCCCGCGAACGGAGCCGCGACGCTGACCACGATCGACCAGAGGCCGAGCACCAGCATCGGAACGGCGCGCCACAGCGCTGCACCGAGCACGTACATCACTCCCGCGAAGAACACATAGGCCGACGGGTAGAAGATGCTCAGCAGTTCCTCCGACATCCCGTTGAACACCAGCGCGCGCCCGATTCCGAGGATCGCAAGACAACCGATCCACCACGCCTGCCCGTAGACGGCGCCGACGAACGCGGCATCCTTACCGGTGCGGACACCGCGAGTGGAGCGGGTACCCGCGACGACGGAGACGACACCCGCGCCGATCAGGAGCAGGACGAAGACCACGGCGGCGACCTCGATCGGCAGCGAGAACGCCTCCCCCAGCCCATCGACGAGCCAGAGCGCGGTGAACCCGCCGAGCCACGCGACGCCCCAGGCGAGCAGGATCAAGGGGACGAACGCGCCCATCTGACCGGAGACGCTGCGCTGCTGATCTTCGACCAGGGCGAGCATGTCCTCGGGCGCGGGGCTCGGATCGTCGTTCACGGAGGATGCTGTCTCGTTCATGCTTAACTTTGTACTGCAAAGTTCTTTGCTGCGCAAGAGTCTCTTCCGTGACGACGGGAACGGCAAGGGAGGGCTGCGCCCGTCGTACGATGGAGGGCTATGTCTGCGACCGATCCCGTCATCACCTATCCTCCGGAACTGCCCGTCAGCGCCGCGAAGGACGAGATCGCAGACGCCATCCGCGACCATCAGGTGGTCGTGGTCGCCGGGGCCACCGGATCAGGCAAGACGACGCAGTTGCCGAAGATCTGCCTCGAGCTCGGTCGCACGAGCATCGCGCACACCCAGCCGCGCCGACTCGCCGCGCGCACCATCGCAGAGCGCATCGCCGAAGAGCTGCATGTGGAACTGGGCGGAGTCGTCGGCTACAAGGTGCGCTTCACCGACCAGGTCTCTGCCGACACGAAGATCGCACTGATGACCGACGGCATCCTGCTCAACGAGATCCACCGCGATCGGCTTCTGCGCCGCTACGACACGATCATCATCGACGAGGCGCACGAGCGGTCGCTGAACGTCGACTTCCTGCTCGGCTACCTGACGCGCATCCTGCCGGAGCGCCCCGACCTCAAGCTCATCATCACCTCGGCGACGATCGACCCCGAGAGCTTCGCGAAGCACTTCGCCTCCGCCGACGGCACCGCGGCGCCCGTCATCGAGGTCTCCGGCCGCACGTATCCCGTCGAGGTCCGATATCGCGGACCGTCCGAGGAAGAGGATGAGCCCGATGAGGTCTCCGCGATCGTCACGGGCCTCCGCGAACTCGATCGCGAGGCCCCGGGCGACGTGCTCGTGTTCCTGCCCGGCGAGGCCGAGATCCGGGATGCCGCGGATGCCGTCCGTGCGGCATACGCATCGGGCGCTGCACCGGTCGAAGTGCTCCCGCTGTACGGCCGCCTGTCGGCCGCTGAGCAGCACCGCGTCTTCGAGAAGAGTCGTGTGGCCGGCGTCCGTCGACGGGTCGTCCTGGCCACCAACGTCGCCGAGACGAGCCTCACCGTGCCCGGCATCAAGTACGTCATCGACACCGGTACGGCGCGCATCTCGCGCTACAGCAACCGGTCGAAGGTGCAGCGACTGCCGATCGAGGCGATATCGCAGGCATCCGCGAACCAGCGCTCGGGCCGCGCCGGCCGCACGAGCGACGGCATCGCGATCCGCCTGTACTCCGAGGACGATTTCGACAAGCGCCCCGAGTTCACCGAACCGGAGATCCTGCGCACCTCGCTCGCCTCCGTCGTGCTGCAGATGCTTTCGCTCGGATTCGGCGACATCACCGCCTTCCCGTTCCTCACCCCTCCCGACTCCCGCGGCATCAAGGCCGCATTCGATCTGCTCACCGAGCTCGGCGCGGTCGATGTCGCACGCGACGCCCCGCGACTGACGAAGATCGGCCGCGACATCGCGAGGATGCCGATCGACCCGCGCTTCGCACGGATGCTGCTGGAATCGCAGCGCAGCGGCGTCGTGGACGACGTGCTCGCGATCGTGTCCGGACTCACGATCCAGGACGTCCGCGAGCGCCCGTCGCAGGATGCTCCGCAGGCGGTCCGGGATGCGGCCGAGCGGATGCACGCCCGGTTCACCGACCCCACCAGCGACTTCCTCGCGATCCTCAACCTCTGGAACCATCTGCGGGAGCAGCAGCGCGAGCTCGGGTCGAGCGCCTTCCGCCGGCTGTGCCGATCGGAGCACCTGAACTACGTCCGCGTGCGGGAGTGGTTCGACGTGCACCGTCAGCTCCGCTCCCTCGTGAAACGCAAGGACGCGCAGAAGTCGGGCGCATCCGATCCCGACGCCGTGCACCGTGCACTGCTCTCGGGTCTGCTCTCCCAGATCGGCATCCTCGATGAACGCAACTCGAAGACACCGCCCAAAGGGCAGGCGAAGAGCCAGAAGGATCCGAGGCGCCGGATCGCCGAGTACCGCGGGGCCCGCGGCATCCGGTTCTCGATCTTCCCCGGCTCGGGCCTGCGCAAGCAGAGCCCGCGCGCGGTGATGGCCGCCGAGATCGTGGAGACCTCGCGCACCTTCGCGCGCACCGTCGCCGCGATCGATCCGGCGTGGGCCGAGTCGCTCGCAGGCGACCTGGCGAAGCGGCAGATCGCCGAACCGCACTGGTCGAAGGATGCCGGCGCCGCCGTGGCCTACGAGAAGGTGACCCTGTTCGGAGTCGAGATCATCCCTCGTCGCCGCATCCAGTTCGCGCGCATCGACCGCGCGGGCGCCCGCGACCTGTTCGTCCGGCACGCGCTCGTCGAAGGCGAGTGGGACCCAGGGCGGATGGACAAGAGGGTGAGCGCGTTCTGGCGCAGCAACGCCGAACTGCGCAGGCGGCTCGAGAAGCTCGAGGAGCGCGAGCGGCGCCGCGACATCCTCGCCGGCGACGAGGAGATCTTCCGCTTCTACGACGAGCGCATCCCCGCCGACGTGTTCGATGCGCGCTCCTTCGAGAAATGGTGGCGCGAGGCTCTCGCGCAGACTCCGAAGCTTCTCGTCATGCGCGAGAGCGACCTCATCGATGACGACCAGCGCGCCGATCAGGCCGAGTTCCCCACCCGTTGGACGCAGGGCGACCAGGTGCTCGGTCTTGCCTACCGGTTCGAGCCGGGAGCACCGGATGACGGCGTGAGCGTCGTGGTGCCGCTCGCGCTGCTCGCGCAGATCGAGGATCGCGGCTTCGACTGGCAGGTTCCCGGTCTGCGCGCCGACCTCGTCACCGCGCTGCTGCGAGCGCTGCCGAAGACCATCAGACGGCATGTCGTGCCCGCGGCGGACTGGGCCGACAGGTTCGGGGAAGCACTCGCGGAACAGGGCCCGGAAAGCCACGACGGCCGCCCGGAGCTCTCGCTCAAAGAAGCCCTCGCTCGGCTCATCCAGCCGCTGGCGAACCAGCCCGTCTCCGCCGCCGACTTCGACGACGAGCGCGTGCCGGGGCACCTGCGGATGAACTTCCGCGCCGTGGACGAACGCGGTCGCGTCGCTGGATCCGCACGCGACCTCGGCGAACTGCAGCGGTCGCTGTCGGATCGCGCGCGGGCGAGCGTCGCGCGATCCATCGCACGACCGGGCAAGGAGTCGGGGCCGTCTCTTCGACCGGCTCAGGGAGCGACCCAGGGGCTGCTCTCGCTCGAGCAGGACGCTCTCACCGACTGGACGTTCGACGATCTCCCCGAAGTGCTCGACACCAGGGTCGCCGGCGGGGTCGTGCGCGGGTACCCGGCGATCATCGACAGAGGGAAGACCGTGACGGTGCGGCTCGAGGCGACAGCGGATGCCGCGGAGAAGTCGACCATCGACGGCGTGCTGCGGCTCGTGCTGCTCAATGTCCCCTCCCCCGTCTCGTACGTGCAGGACCACCTGACGTCGCAGGAGAAGCTGGCGCTCGCGGCATCCCCGTATCCGTCGGTGGCCGCCCTCATCGAGGACACGCGCATGGCCGTGGTGCGCTCCCTGCTGCCCGACCGCGCGATCCGCACCAGAGCCGAGTACGAGCAGGCGCGGGATGCGGCGAACGCGAAGCTCGTCGATGAGCTCTTCCAGGCGGTGTCGCTCGTCGCGCGCATTCTCACGAAGTCCCGTGAGGTCGAACGCGGCATCAAGTCGCAGAACTCCCTCGCGCTGCTCGGCCCCCTGGGGGACATCCGCTCGCAGCTGAGCGATCTGCTGCCTCCCGGATTCGTCTCGGCGACCGGCATCGACCGGCTCGCGCATCTCCCCCGCTATCTGGACGGCATGCTCGATCGCCTGAAGACGCTCGCGAACGAACCGGGAAAGGACCGCGCGCGCATGACCGAGTACGAACGGGTCTCGCAGGCGTTCGCGGATGCGGGCGGCACCGTCCCGCTCGCCGCTGACGCGCCGGCCGCGCTCGTGGAGGCGCGCTGGCTGCTGGAGGAGTACCGCATCAGCGTGTTCGCGCAGCGACTCGGGACAGCGCAGCCGGTGTCTCCGCAGCGCATCCAGAAGCTGCTCTCCTCCCGCTGATCGCTACTGGCGCGGGCACGGCGTCGGGGCGCACAGCTTCGGAGCTGCACGGCGAATCGCCGCGCGAACGCCCCGCGCACGCGGCGTGTCGTGCGGCGTCTCCGAAGCTGTGCACGGGGCGACGGGGCGGGGGGCCGAGGCAGGGGCGGGGTAGCCTGGCGGCATGGCTCGCGCGATCGTCTACACCGAACTCGGCTCCCCTGACGTCCTCCACCTCATCGACATCCCTGATCCTGTCGCGTCCCCCGGCGAGGTCGTGGTGCGGATCGAGGCGGCGGGTGTCAATCCGCTGGACGCCAAGCACCGCAGCGGCAAGCGGCCCACGCCGCCGATCACCGAGCCGCGACGCATCGGTTTCGACGGTGCGGGTGTCATCGAATCCGTCGGCGAAGGGGTGACGGAGTTCGCTGTCGGCGACCGTGTCTCGATCGGAGGCACCCAGGGAACGTACGCCACGCACCTCGCTGTCGCCACGCACAACCTCGACAGGCTGACGGATGCCGTGACAGCCGCTGAGGCCGCCGCCCTCCCCATCCCCATCGGCACCGCGTACCAGTGCGTGCGCTCGCTCGATGTGGGAGCCGGCGATGTCTTCCTCGTGCACGCGGGGTCCGGAGCGGTCGGGCAGGCGGCGATCCAGTTCGCCGTCTCGCGCGGTGCGACCGTCGTCGCCACGGGCAGCCCGGCACGTCATGAGCAGCTGCGCGAGATCGGCGCGATCCCCGTCGCGTACGGCGATGGCCTCGCGGGCCGCGTCCGCGACGCCGTCGACGGGGACATCACCGTCGCCCTCGACTGCGCGGGCACGGACGAGGCGATCACCGCCTCGCTCGAGCTCGTCGCGGACCACGACCGCATCGCGACGATCGTGCGCGGACCGGATGCCGCAGAATTCGGCATCCGTGCATTCAGCGGCGGTTCACCGCAACCCCTCACCGAGCAGGAGCTCGCGTGGCGCGCAGAAGCCGTCGGCATCGCGATCGATCTCATCACGAAGGGCGACTTCCAGGTCGAACTCGGCCCGGAGCTCCCCCTCGCCGACGCCGCCGAGGCGCACCGGTTGATCGAGTCGAACGGCGCGCAGGGCAAAATCATCCTCGTGCCGTGATCCCGCGGCCGTAGGGCTCTGGTCGAGGCGACGAAGCGTCACACTCAGCAATACTTCGACACACGCCGCTCGTGCGATGGGTCCGGCAGACGAAGATGTAGGCATGAGCACCACCGCACTTGCCGACGCCTCCCGGACACCTCCTGCCCTGGAGCCGGCAGCCGTGGATGCGGAAGTGGGCGCATGAGCGGGTTCTCCACGCGCCAGATCCAGGCAGGCTATACGCCCGGCGTGCCGCAGAACAGCGCGGTTCCGCCGATCTATCAGACCGCGGCGTACGAGTTCGCGTCCCTCGAGGATGCCGCCGACCTCTTCGCGCTGCGCACGACCGGCAACCTCTACAGCCGCAACGCCAGTCCTACCCAGCTCGTGCTCGAGGAGCGCGTCGCCGCGCTGGAGGGCGGGGCATCCGCCGTCGCCGTCGCATCAGGGCAGGCCGCCGTCACGGTGACTCTGCTGGCCCTGGTCGGCCGCGGCGGGCACATCGTCGCCGCCGAACAGCTCTACGGCGGCACGGTCGATCTGCTGCAGGACACTTTCGACGACTTCGGCATTCCCGTGACCTTCGTCGACCAGGACGACCTGGAGGCATGGCGTGCGGCGATCCGCCCCGAGACCAGGGCGGTGTTCGCCGAGTCGGTGGCGAACCCGATCGCGCAGGTGCTCGACATACGCGCGATCGCAGACATCGCGCACGCCGCCGACGTGCCGCTCGTCATCGACAACACCGTCGGCACGCCCTACCTCGTGCGACCCGGTGAGCACGGCGCCGACTTCGTCGTGCACTCCGCCACCAAGTTCCTCTCCGGTCACGGCACCTCACTCGGCGGCGTCGTCGTCGATCAGGGCAGCTTCGATTTCGGTGCGCATCCCGAGCGCTGGCCGCAGTTCACCGGCCCCTACGCGCGCTTCGGCGACCTGGTGCTCTGGGAGCGCTTCGGCCAGGGCGCCGCCTTCGGCGCGCTCGTGAAGTCGAAGTACGTGCACGACCTCGGTCCTTCGCTCTCGCCGTTCAACGCCTGGCAGATCCTGCAGGGCATCGAGACGCTCGATCTGCGGGTGAGCCGGCAGTCGGCCACCGCGCTGCGAGTCGCGCAGTTCCTCGCTGAGCATCCCAAGGTCGCCGCTGTGCACCACCCAGGGCTCCCCGGCAACCGCTGGCATGCACTGGCCGAACGCTACCTGCCGCTCGGCGTGCCGTCGGTGTTCTCGTTCGACCTCGCAGGCGACGACGACGCCTCATCACCGCAGCGCGTCGCACGCGTGGTCGACGGCCTCGAGGTCATCCGCCTCGTCGCCAACATCGGCGATGCCCGCAGCCTCGTCAACCACCCGGCATCCATGACGCACTCGCATCTGACACCTGACCAGCGCGCGGCCGCTGGTATCACGCTGAACACGATCCGCCTGTCGGCCGGCCTCGAGGACGCGGCCGACATCATCGCCGACCTCGACCGCGCCCTCGCGCTCGTGGATTGAACGGGCGCACTACGCTGAGACCATGACTGGTCTTCGTTGGGGAATCCTCGCCACGGGCGGCATCGCTCACTCCTTCGCCTCCGATCTGCGCACGGCCGGCCTCGATCTGGTCGCGGTGGGCTCGCGGTCGCAGGAATCGGCTGATGCGTTCGCCACCGAGTTCGATGTTCCGCGCGCGCACGGCTCGTACGAGTCGCTGGTGGCCGACCCCGAGGTCGACATCATCTACGTCTCGACGCCCCATCCGATGCACCGCTCCGGCGCGGGTCTCGCGCTCGAGCACGGCAAGCACGTGCTCGTCGAGAAGCCGTTCACCGTGAACCGCTCCGAGGCCGAAGACCTGCAGCGCCTCGCGGCGGAGCGCGGACTGCTCGCGATGGAGGCGATGTGGACCCGCTACCTGCCCCACATGATCCGCATCCGCGAGATCATCGCCGACGGCACGCTCGGTGAGATCCGCGCCGTCACCGCAGATCACACGCAGCGGATCACCGCCGACCCAGGGCACCGGTTAAACGCCCTCGAACTCGGCGGCGGCGCACTGCTCGACCTCGGCATCTACCCGATCTCGTTCATCGTCGACGTTCTCGGCCTGCCCACCAGCATCCGCGCTACGGGGCGGCTCATGGAGACCGGCGCGGATTCCGAGGTCGCGACGGTCATGGACCATGCCGGGGGCGCGATCTCGACGAGCCTTGCGTCGTCGCGGGCCGCTGGTTCCAACGCGGCGGCGATCATCGGCACCGAAGCGCGCATCGAGATCGACCGCGTCTGGTACAGCCCGACGTCGTTCCGCGTCATCGCCCCGAACGGCGAGGTGCGCGAGAGCTACGAGTCCGAGGTCGATGGCCGTGGGATGCAGTACCAGGCGCTGGCCGCTGAACGGCTCGTGCGCGACGCCCTGCTCGGGGGCGACATCCTGCCGATCGCCGAGAGCGTCGAGATCATGGGCGTGCTCGACGAGATCCGAGCGCAGATCGGCGTCCGTTACCCGAGTGAGGAGCCCACCGATGGCTGAGGTCACCGATACCCGCGTCGCCGTCTATCTCGACTTCGACAACATCGTCATCTCCTGGTACGACCGGGTGCACGGACGCAACGCCTACGGCAAGGACCGCCAGCGCATCACCGAGCACCCCGACGATCCAGAGGTCATCGAGCGTCTCAAGAGCGCGATGATCGAGGTCGGGGCGATCATCGACTACGCCGCCTCGTTCGGCACGCTCGTGCTCACACGCGCCTATGCGGACTGGTCCTCGCCGGTGAACGCCGAGTACCGCTCGCAGCTGGTGGCCCGCGCCGTCGACCTCGTGCAGCTCTTCCCCGCCGCCGCATACGCGAAGAACGGTGCCGATATCAGGCTCGCCGTGGATGCCGTCGAAGACATGTTCCGCCTCCCCGACCTCACGCACGTGGTGATCGTGGCCGGCGACAGCGACTACGTCCCCCTCGCGCAGCGCTGCAAGCGTCTCGGACGCTACGTCATCGGCGTCGGCGTCGCGGGTTCGACGGCGAAGTCGCTGGCTGCCGCGTGCGACGAGTTCGAATCGTACGATTCACTGCCGGGCGTGGCGCGTCCTGCCCCGAAGAAGGCGGCTGCCGAGACCGAGGCCCCGGCCAAGACGAAGGCGGCCGCGCGCCCGCGCACGAGGAAGGCGTCCAAACCCGCTGAGGCGGAGCCATCGCCGCTCACCGAGCAGGACGAGGCGACCGCTCTGCTCGAGCGCGCGCTTCGTCTGGGGCACGACAAGGCGGATGCCGACGAGTGGCTGCACAGTTCGGCCGTGAAGACGCACATGCGCAGGATGGACCCCTCCTTCAGTGAGAAGGCGCTCGGGTACCGTTCGTTCTCCGATTTCCTCAAGTCCCGCGACCAGATCACCGAGCTCGAGGAGACCGGACACGAGCGGATCGTCCGTCTGCGCGACCGCTGAGATGCGCCACGTTCCGCGCTCTCCGTACGCGCAGGTGCTCGGCGATCGACTCGAAGACCTCCACCCGCAGCTGCAGCAGTACTTCTCGGCTCTCCCCGAGGGCCGCATCGGCGTCGGCGAGGGCGTGTTCCGCAGCGTCGGCACGCCGAGGCGCTGGCTGCGGCCGTTCCTGCGACCGCTCCACCAGCGCGGTGTCGTGTACGCCGGGTGGCAGCAGCACGTGCCGTTCCGTGTCACCAATCGGCTGGTCGCCGGACGTGTGCTGAGCGAACGGGAGTTCCTGCTCGCCGGCGGTTCCTGGACGATGCGCGACGCCGTCTCGCTCCGCGCGCACGGTCGCCTCGTCGACGAGCTGGGAGAACCCGGCGTCGTCGCGGCGAGCTTCGACGTCAGGGTTCGCGACGGCGCGCTGTCGATGGCCAGTCGGGCTGTCGGCGTGCGCTGGGGCCGCCTGCGCATCAGACTCCCTCGTCTGCTCGCCCCGGCTGTGCGCCTGACCGAGCGCTTCGACGACAGCACCGCCCGTCAGCAGGTCTCCGTCACCATCGACGTGCCGGTGATCGGTCGGGTCTACGAGTACTCGGGAGATTTCACGTACCGCATCGAGGAGGAACCGTGAGCGAGAGCACCGGCCGGGTCGTGATCGGCGGTTCGTCGGGATTCATGGGGCGGCGCCTGCAGCAGAAGTATCGCTCCGAAGGACGCGAGGTGATCACGATCTCGCGTTCCGGCGCGGATCTGTCATGGGGCGACCAGGCCGGAATCGGCCAGGCGGTCGATGGTTCGGCGCTCGTGATCGGGCTGGCGGGAAAGAGCGTGAACTGCCGGTACACGCCAGAGAATCGTGCCGAGATCTTTCGTTCGAGATTGGAGACCACCGCGTCCCTGAGCCGGGCGATCCGCAGCGCGGAGCGACCGCCCTCGCTCTGGGTGAACTCCTCGACGGCGACGATCTACCGGCACGCCGAGGACCGGCCGATGACCGAGACGACCGGCGAGATCGGCACCGGTTTCTCGGTCGAGGTCGCGAAGGCCTGGGAGGAAGCGCTGTTCGCCGATGACCTCCCGCAGACCCGCAGGGTCGCGCTGCGCAGTGCGATCGTGCTCGGGCACGGCGGAGTTCTCGGCCCGCTGAAGACGCTCGCCCGGATCGGGCTCGGCGGTGCGCAGCACGACGGCTGGTGGCCGGTGAGCGGCGCACGCAGGGCAGTGGGAACAGCTCACCGCCCCGGGGCGAAGCACGGGATGCAGCGGTTCAGCTGGGTGCACATCGATGACATCGCCCGCATCATCGACTTCATCGAGCAGTATCCGGGCATCGATGGCCCCGTCAACGCGGTCTCTCCCTCCCCTGTCGACAACCGGACGTTCATGGCCGCGATCCGGCGCGTCCTCGGCGCGCGCTTCGGTCCGCCCACGCCGCGATGGATGCTGGAGATCGGCGCGATCGGCATCCGCACCGAGACGGAGCTCATCCTCAAGAGCCGGTGGGTGCTCCCCGAGAAGCTGACGTCCGCGGGCTTCGAGTTCGAGTATCCGACGCTCGAGCCCGCCCTGCGGGAGTCGCTCTCGAGTACTGGTTGAATGGAGCATGGCCTTCCGCATCCCGCCGTCCCCGACCACCCTCACCGGTTCCCTCGTCGAACTCCGACCGCTCGATCGCTCTCATCTCGACGGGCTCATCGAGGCGGTGACGGAGGGGGATCTGTGGCAGACCGCCTGGTACACGTCCGTGCCGGCACCGGATGCTGTCGCCGACGAGATCGAGCGGCGTCTCACGCTCGGTGAGAAGGGAGAGATGGTGCCGTTCACGGCGCTCGACGCTGCAGGTCGCGTACTGGGGATGACGTCGTTCTACGACCTCGTCGAGTCCGTCCCGCGCCTGAGCATCGGATACACGTGGAACCGCCCCTCCGCGCACGGCAGCGGGACGAATGCCGAATCGAAGCTTCTGCTCATGCGGCATGCGTTCGAGGACCTCGGCGTGTACTGCGTCGGCTTCACGACCCAGTGGGTCAATTTTCAGTCCCGGACAGCGATCGAACGGCTCGGCGCCAAGCAGGACGGCGTCATGCGCGCGGTCTCGCGCCACCGCAACGGCGCCCTGCGGGACAGCGTCGAGTACTCGGTGATCGAGCCGGAATGGCCGGCTGTCAGGGCCAACCTCGAGATGCGGCTCGCGAAGCGGCGGTGAGTCGAGCGGCAGACGGGTGGCGGGCCCCTTCAGCCCTCCAGCGCCGCGCAGACGTCCGCGAAGAGCTTCGCGTGGACGTCGTTCCATCCCACGGTCACCGGTTCGGGACACGATGACAGTTTCACGATGACGCTCCCCGTCTTCGGGTCCAGCCACACGTACTGCCCATGGATGCCGACGGCGTAGACGTTGCCGCGCTCGTTCCCCGTCGACCACCACTGGTTGCGATACGACGCGTTCGGATGGGTCCGCTGAATCGCCAGGCCGCGCGCCAGTTCGGGGTCGCCGCCGGACAGCGTCTTCCGGACCCACGATTCGGAGACGATCTGACGCCCGTTGCGAGCCCCACCCGCCAGCATGAGTTCGCCGACACGGGCGAGATCCCTGGCCGTGCACGAGATCCCGCCGTTCGCGAACGCGAAACCGGCCGAATCAACGGTGATCGAGGCGTCATCCGCGCATCCCAGCGCCTGCCACACCCGCGCGGAGACGACTTCGGCGTATCGTCGCCCTGTCACCGCCTCGATGATCCAGGCCAGCACATCCGTGTCTGCCGAGCAGTACTGAAAGCGCCGTCCAGGAGCACCGTCGCTGCGCAGCGAGCGCAGGAACGCGTACGTGTCCTCGGCGTCGCCGTCGCGAGCCGTGCGCCATCCGGCGACACGATCCTGCGCACGCACTTCGGAATCGGCATCCTGATAGTTCTCGTCGTAGTCGACGGCGACGGTCATATCGAGCACGTGCTGCACGTTCACGTCGCCGTACGCCGATCCAGCGAGCTCGGGCACGTACCGTGTCACCGGCGCGGACGGATCGACGGTGCGGTCATCGATCAGGGTCGCGAGGGTCAGCGCGCACACCGATTTCGACACGCTCATCAACAGGTGCCGGTCGGTCGGCGCGAACCCCTCACGGTAGTACTCCGCGACGACCTCGCCCGCATGCACGACGAGGAAGGCGTCGGTGTGCGCCTCGACGAGGCGCTCTTCGAGACCGTCCACGCGCACGAGCGCGTCGAGTCGTACGGCCCCCGCTTCGTCAGGGCGATGACGGTGGATGGTCGCGGTCGGGACGAACTCCGTCACATGCGCGAACGCCCAGCGGTTGTGCGGTGCATCCTGCCAGGTGTCCAGCGTCGGTGGTGTCGGCGCCCCCGGGTACCGCGCCGGGCGCGCGATGTCGCGCTGAGTCAGATCTGTCACAGCAGGATGGTCCTTTCATCTCCACCTCGAGCGAGCGCCGCCGCCCCCGGTGTCGCCGGCATCGCCGCCAGCAGTTGCCGCGTGTAGTCATGGGAGGGGGCTGTGAGCACGACCTCTGCGGCGCCGTGCTCGACCATCCGGCCCGCGCGCATGACGCCGACATCGTCGCTCATGTATCGCACGACATCGAGGTCGTGCGATATGAGGAGGTAGCTCAGCCCGCGCTCCTGCTTGAGACGCTGGAGAAGATTGAGCACCTGTGCCTGCACGGAGACGTCGAGCGCGCTCGTCGGCTCATCGAGGATGATCAGCTCCGGCGCCGTGGCGATCGCCCTGGCGACACCTGCTCGCTGCGCCTGGCCGCCGGAGAGCTGGTGGGGCAGCCGATCCGCGTGCGCCGTGGACAGACCGACCTCGTCGAGGAGCGCGGTGACCCGCTCTTCTGTCTCCGCAGCGCCCAGCGAGGTGTGCGTCCTCAGCGGCTCGGCGATGCTGTCGCGGATGCGCAGGCGCGGATTGAGCGCGGCCTTCGGATTCTGGAACACGAACCCGGTTCGAGCCCGAAGCCGCCGCAGCGCTCCGCTGCGCAGACGGCTCGGATCGGCGCCGTCGATGAGGCTTCTGCCCGATGTGGGCTCGATGAGGTTGAGCGCGCACCGCGCGATCGTGCTCTTGCCGGACCCCGACTCGCCGACGAGTCCGAACGTGGTGCCGCGGGGAATCCGGAAGCTGACATCGTCGACGGCGCGGAAGGCGGTGCGATGCACACGGTATTCCTTGACGAGACGCTCGACGACGAGCGCATCGGACTGGCCGTTCATGCTTCCTCCACCCTGATGCACGCCGCCTCGCGCAGCGCACCGACCGGCTTGAGGACCGGATCGGTCGTACTGCACGCGTCGATGGCGCGCGGGCAGCGATCGGAGAACGCGCAGCCGCTCATCCCCAGCAGGTTCGCCGGCACGCTGCCTCGGATGGCTTCGAGGGGTGTCCCCTTCGCATGCCGGGCGGGCAGAGCCCCCAGTAGGCCCCGAGTGTACGGATGCTCGGGTGCCGCGAGCACCTCGGCGGCAGGCCCGGTCTCGATCACGCGGCCCGCGTACAGGACAGCGACCGTGTCGCACGCCTCCTGCACCACGCCGAGGTTGTGAGTGATCAGCAGCACACCGAAGCCGAACCGATCCCGCAACGACAGGATGAGCCGCAGGATCTGACGCGCGATCGTCACATCCAGCGCCGTCGTCGGTTCGTCGAGGATGAGCAGCTTCGGCTCGCACACCAGCGCCTGCGCGATCATGACCCGCTGCAGCATGCCGCCCGAGAGCTCATGGGGATAGCTCTCGTACGCGCGTTCCGGATCGGGCAGTCCGACGTGTTCGAAGTATTCCAGGATGTGCGCACGGGTCGCCGCACGACTCATCCGTCGATGCCGTCGAACCACCGCGGCGAGCTGCTGCCCGAGCGTGAAGACCGGGTTAAACGCACTGCCGGGATTCTGGAACACGATGGCGATGGCGTCGCCGCGCAACGGAGACGGGCGATCGATCCGCTGTTCGACGCCGTCGAGGATCACCCTCCCTGTCGGCCGTGCTCCCTCCGGGAGCATCCCCAGCACGGCGAGACCGGTGAGGCTCTTGCCGCATCCCGTCTCTCCGACCACTCCGAGGACCTCACCGGAACCGATGCTCAGCGACAGCCCGCGTACGGGGCGGTTGACCAGACGCTCACGTTCGACGAACGCGATCTCGAGGTCTTCGATGCGCAGCAGGTCGTTCATCGCTTCACCTGCCGGGGGTCGATCAGGTCACGCAGCGCATCGCCGATGACGTTGAATCCGAGAACGGTGAGGAAGATCGCGAGCCCGGGGAAGGCGGAGATCCACCACGCGGTGAACAGCTGCCCGCGCCCTTCGGCGACCATCAGTCCCCAGTCGGGGTCCGGCGGCTGGGCGCCGAGACCGAGGAAGGCGAGCGATCCGGCCGCGAGCACGATGGCGCCGACGTCGACCGTGGCCTGGATGATGATCGGGGTGAGGCAGTTGCGCAGGATGTGCCGTGGCAGGATCCGCCACGTCGGAACGCCGATCGCTCTGGCTGCCTCGACGTACGGCCGCTCGCGGAGCGAGCGCGCTTCGGCGCGCACCAGACGCGCGTACCAGGGCCACCAGCAGATCGCCAGAGCGATACCGGCGTTCAGCAGGCTCGGACCGAGCAGAGCGACCATCACCATCGCGAGCAGCAGCGGCGGGAACGCCTGGAAGATCTCGGTGATCCTCATCAGAAGGTTGTCGAGCCATCCGCCCCGGTACCCCGCGATCGCACCGAGCGGGACCCCGATGAGCGCCGCGAGGCCCACGACGGCCACCGCGATCGAGAGCGCGGGCTGTGCTCCCATGATCACACGGCTGAGCACGTCGCGACCGAGCTGATCGGTCCCGAACAGGTGCGCCAGTCCCGGCGCCAGGTTGCGGGTGCCGACGTTCGTCTGGCCGCTCCCCTGATCCGGGTACGGCGCGATCCACTCTCCGAAGAAGGCGCATACGATCACCAGCAGCACGATCACCAGCCCCGCCGTCGCCAGCCAGTCCGTGCGCAGCACGCGCACGAGCCGGGTGCCGAGACTGTCCTTGGGCGGCAGCGCCAACGGTGTCAGCGTCGTCGTCATGATGGTCATGCGATCGTCACTCTCGGGTCGAGTCGAGCCTGCACGAGGTCGACGATGAGGTTCGCGAGCAGGTAGGCGAACGCCCCGAGCAGGGTGATCGCCATGATCGCCGGGTAGTCGACGGCGAGCATCGCTGCACTGGCGAACGCGCCGATCCCGGGCCAGTTGAACACCACTTCGACGAAGAACGTGCCGGTGAGCGCATAGGCCGTGGCGAGCCCCACGATCGTCATGGTCGGCGGCAGCGCATTCTTGAGCGCGAGCCGCCACCGCACGATGAAGTCACGCAGTCCGTAGGCGTTGGCCGTGAACACGTAGTCCTCGTTCAGCACGTCGAGCATGGTGGCACGGATCATGCGGGCGACGAGTCCCATCGGATACGCCGCCAGCGTCACTGCCGGAAGGATGAGGTGGGCCACGCCATCGCCGAAGGCCGCGATGTTCCCGGATATCAGGCAGTCGATGAGCGCGAATCCGGTGATGTCGGCGACGGGGTGGGTGTATTCGATCTCTTTGGAGAACTGTCCCGTGGCCGGCAGTATGCCGAGGGTCCCGACGAAGAAGACCTGAAGGAGGAGTCCGAGCCAGAACGAGGGGATGGACACACCGCCGATCGCGACGACGCGCACAGCGCCGTCCACCCACCCGCCTGGGCGCCGGGAGGCGATGACGCCGAGGATGATCCCGCCGACCGTCGCGAGCACCATCGCGGCGAACAGCAGCTCCAGCGTCGCAGGCAGACGGGTGGCGAGTTCCATCAGGACCGGACGCTTGGTGGCGAGGGAGTCGCCCCAGTCACCGGTCGCGAGTCCGCCGAGGTAGGTCAGGAACTGCACCGGGAGCGGGTTGTTGAATCCGAGCTTCTCGCGGATCCGCTCGAGCTCGGCCGGTGGGGCCTTCGGACCGGCGTAGACGACCGCCGGGTCCGAGGGCACCACCCTGGTCAGCACGAACACGATCACCGTGATGACCAGCAGGACGAGGATCGCGGATGCGACCCGCCTGCCCAGGAAACGCCACATCTCGTCGTCCGATCAGGCTGCAGGAGCGATGCGGGAGAAGAACGTCGTGAACGGGTAGTTCGGGTTGAAGTCGCCGATCTTCAGTGCGGGCGGTGCGACCGTGACGACCTGTGGGTCGAAGAGGTACAGCGCCGGCGCCTGCTCGTAGAGCATCTGCATGGCCTCCTCGTAGGAGGCCTGTGCTGCTTCGCGGTCGCTGCCCGTGAGAGTTGCGGCCTCATCGATGAGTGCGTCGTATTCAGGGTTGTTCCAGTAGCTCAGGTTGAAGAACGGAACGTCACTGGAGTGGAAGAGCGAGTACAGGTTGTCGGCACCGGCATCGGAGTACGTCGGCCAGTAGTAGAGCACGAAGATGTCCTGCGCGGATGCCGGGTCCGCCTTCGCCGCCTCCCACTGCTGGTTGTACAGCATGGCCGTGACATTCACCTCGACGCCGATCTGGGCGAGAGCGTCCTTGATGAGCGGGACGAAGCGCGCTTCGGTGGCGTTCTCCGAGGCGTACGTGAGCTCGAGAGTGAAGCCATCGGCATGGCCGGACTCCTCGAGCAGCTGACGCGCCTTGTCGAGGTCCTGGCTGTACTGCGGAACATCCTCCGAGTAGGGGAAGATGCCCTTCGGCACGGCCGTCCGCGACTGCGTCCCATACCCCAGAGCGCTGACGTCGATGATGTCCTCGTACGGGATGGCATAGCTGAGCGCCTGTCGCACGATCGGATCGTCGAGCGGCGGACGGGTCGTGTTCAGCAGCGCGATGAAGTTGAACGGGGAGGGTGCCGTGCGAATCTCCGCGCCGGTCTGCTCCGCGACCGACTCGACGTTGTCGAGCGGGATCGTCGTGGCGAAATCGACCTCACCGGCCGTCAGCATCTGCTGAGCGGTGATGGCGTCAGGGGTGATGGCGACGTCGACGATCTCGTAGTGCGGGGCGTCGCCCCAGTAGTCGTCGTACGCGGAGAGGACGACCTTCTCCCCCGGTGCGTACTCCTTGAGCGTGTAGGGACCGGTTCCGGCCTCGATGCCCGCTTCGAAGTACTGCTCGTCCGCGGCGGACGCCTCGAGCGCCTTGGGTGAGACGATCCACGCACCGTAGGTGGATGCGGCGACGAGGTCCATCGGCGCGGGATAGGCCAGGTTCATGACGACGGTCAGATCATCTGTCGCCTCGATGCTCTCCAGCGGAGCCCAGATGAAGGATGCTCCGGCACGTTCCTGCGCTGCTTCGATGCTCGCCACCACCGCGTCGGCGTCGACGACCTCGCCGTCGTGGAAGGTCGCGTCCGGACGGATCTGGAACGTCCAGGTCAGACCATCGTCACTGGTCTCCCAGGACTCGGCGATCGCCGGCGAGAACTCCTCATCGGCACCCTCGGCGTTCTTCCAGATGAGGGGCTCGTAGATGTTGCCCATGTAGAGCGCCTCTGTCGAGAACGAGGCGACGGGATCCCACGTCGTCACGGCTGCTGATGCGGCGACGGTGAGCACATCGGTGCCACCGCCATCCGGTGCGGCACCGCCGTCGCCTGCGGTGCAGGCGACCAGAGACGCCGCAGCTCCCGCAGCGGTCAGGGCGAACAGCGCTGCGCGCCGTGATCGTTGCGTGGTGACAGCCATGTCGACCTCCAAGTAGGACCGCAAGGGCGGGTTTCGGCCAGTCTATGGACATGACCGCGAGACTCGCCAATACTTGTTCTCCAATACTTCGATGCCTGGGAGGTATCTCTTGGATCTTCGCGTCCTTCGCTACTTCGTCGCGGCCAGCGAACACGGAACAGTGCATGGCGCGGCAGAGGCCGTCCGTGTCGCGCAGCCCTCGCTGAGCCGCCAGCTGCGCCGCCTCGAGCACGATCTGGGCTTCGCACTGTTCGACCGAGCGCCGCGTGGAGTGACGCTCACCGCGGCGGGGCGCGCCTTCCTCCCCGTCGCGCAGGACCTGCTCGCTCGAGACGAGCGTGCGATCGCGACAGCACGATCGATCGCCGGCGGAGACGGAGACGGTCTGACGGTCGCCTCCGCGGGAACGACCGTCACGGATATCCTTGCGCCCTTCGTCGTCGCGCAGGGATCCGAAGGCCCGATCAGCAATGCCATCGAGGTGCTTCCGGAGAACGTGTACGAGGTGTTCGGGGCCGGTGATGCGGACTTCGCCGTCGGCACGCGCATCCCGCCCGCGGAATTCCGTTCCCGGGTGATCGGCTACGCCTACCTGTGGGCGCAGGTGCACCCCGAGCATCCGCTCGCCAATGCCGAGACGATTCCGATCGCGCGACTCGTGAGAGAGCCGCTGATCGTGATGAGTCGCGCCCACGGCGTGCGGAACATGCTCGACACCGCTGTCTCGCGCGCTGGACTCTCCTATACGCCGGCGACCGAGACCGAGTCCTCATCGCTCGCGCTGGCGCTCGCCGCTGCGGGAAGGGGCATCTGCGTGCTCTCGGACGATTCGCGCTACGGCCTGCGCACGGTTCCCATCCGTGCCACGGACGGCGACCTCGCCATCACGCTGTACGGCGTGTGGGACGACAAGCACTTCGCGGCCGCCCGGATCGAGCACTGTCTCGCTCAGCTCAGCGACTTCGTCACGGAGCTGTACCCGAGGACGACGCGGCGGTCCGGGGCGAGGCCGGTGTCATGATGCCCCGGAAAGACCATCCGGGCTGAGAGGCGACGGTGATATGCGGGGCTCGGCGTCAGCGCGCCGCAGGGCCGCCGTCCCAGTTGTGCGAGCGACGCGTCGCACCGCCGCGCTCACGCATCATCCACGCGAGCGACAGGCACACCAGCAGAAGACCGGCGCAGAACGTGAGCGCCTGGAAGTCGAGCGGCATCCCGTGCGCGATTCCCATCACCCAGATCCCGCCGACGAACATGACCAAGAAGAAGATGAAGCTGATGATCACGGGGGCCTCCTGTTGTGAATACTCATCCCAGGATACCCACTCCCGTGAGCCGCGATAGCGTGTATCCATGACCGCACCTGTTGACCCCACCCGCACCGACGCGTGGGCACAGCTCACCGACCTGCACGAGCACCTCGACCCCGATCTGCGGTCGTGGTTCGACGCTGATCCCGGCCGTGCGGCCAGATACTCCCTGCCGCTCGCAGACCTGCATGTCGATCTGTCGAAGAATCTCCTCACGGACGAGATCCTGGCGGCGCTCGTGCGGCTGGCGGAGCAGACCGGCGTCGCCGAGCGGTTCACGACGATGCTCGACGGTGCGCACATCAACACCTCTGAAGACCGCGCCGTGCTCCACACCGCGCTGCGGCGCCCCTCGGGCGCGGCGCCCGAGCTCGTGGTCGACGGCCAGCACGTGGATGCCGATGTGCAGGCCGTCCTCGACCGGCTCAGCGCCTTCGCCGACCGCGTGCGATCCGGCGACTGGCTCGGCGTGACGGGCAAGAAGGTCACCCATGTCGTGAACATCGGCATCGGCGGCTCCGACCTCGGTCCCGTCATGGTCTACGAGGCGCTCAAGCCGTATGCGGATGCGGGGATCGAGGCCCGCTTCGTCTCGAACATCGACCCCACGGACATGGCCCAGAAGACCGCCGGCCTCGACCCGGAGACGACCCTGTTCATCGTCGCCTCCAAGACGTTCACGACGCTCGAGACCCTCACCAACGCACGGCTCGCGCGCGACTGGCTGTGGGCAGGGCTGGCCGCGGCAGGCGCGATCGACGACGACGACGCCTCGCGCGTCGACGCCGTCGCACATCATTTCGTCGCCGTCTCGACCGCTCTCGACAAGGTCTCCGAGTTCGGCATCGACCCAGCGAACGCCTTCGGGTTCTGGGACTGGGTCGGCGGGCGCTACTCCGTCGACTCCGCGATCGGGCTGTCGCTGGCGATCACACTCGGTCCCGACGCCTTCCGTGATCTGCTCTCGGGGTTCCACGCCGTGGACGAGCACGTGCGCACCACTCCCCTGGAGCGCAACGTGCCGGTCCTGATGGGACTCCTCAACGTCTGGTACAACAACTTCTTCGGGGCGCACTCGCACGCGGTGCTCCCCTATGCGCAACAGTTGAGCCGCTTCCCCGCGTACCTGCAGCAGCTGACCATGGAGTCCAACGGCAAGTCGGTGCGCTGGGATGGCACTCCCGTCACCACCGATACCGGCGAGGTGTTCTGGGGCGAGCCGGGGACGAACGGTCAGCATGCGTTCTATCAGCTCATCCACCAGGGCACGCGCCTCATCCCCGCGGACTTCATCGCTTTCGTGAACCCTGCGTACCCTCTCAGCGACGGCGGCCAGGATGTGCACGCGCTGTTCCTCGCGAACTTCCTGGCGCAGACGAAAGCGCTGGCGTTCGGCAAGACGGCCGAAGAGGTCGAAGCAGAGGGCACCACGGGCGCCCTCGTCGCCGCGCGCACGTTCGCGGGCAACCGGCCGACGACGTCGATCTTCGCACCGGCTCTCACCCCGCAGGTGCTCGGCCATCTGATCGCGCTGTACGAGCACATCACGTTCACGCAGGGCACGATCTGGGGCATCAACTCCTTCGACCAGTGGGGCGTCGAGCTCGGCAAGCAGCTGGCGATGCAGATCGCGCCGGCGATCGAGGGTGATCGTGCCGCTGTCGACGCGCAGGATGCCTCGACGAAGGCCCTGCTCGCCTACTACTCCGCGAACCGGAGGTAGCACTCCCCGTTGCCGCCTCTCGAGCGATACTCTCGAGCCATGACTGACGTGATTCCGATCGGCACGGTCGTTCAGACGTCCGAAGAGGCATTCATCCGGGCGCGAGGGCTGAACCGTCATACCTTCTGGTGCGGCCAGAGCGGCTCGGGCAAGACCTATGCATTGGGCGTGCTGCTCGAGCAGATCCTGCTCGGCACCCGGCTGCCCGTGATCGTGCTCGACCCGAACTCGGACTTCGTCCGGCTCGCAGAGCTGCGCGAGGATGCCGAGGGTGCGAGTGCCGACGAACTGCGCACGCGCGACATCCGCGTGCTGCATTCGAGGCCCGGCCTCGGCGACGATCTCAAGGTCCGCTTCCTCGATATGGACGAGCGCTCGCGCGCCGCGCTGCTGCAGCTCGACCCCGTCCTCGATGCGGAGGAGTTCAACGCTTCACTCAGCCTGGTCGCACGCTCGCGCGCCGACGGCGTCCTCACGCAGGGCTCCCTGGTGCAGTGGCTCCGGGACACCGGAGTCGACGTCTATCAGAGGCTCGCGCTGCGCCTGGAGAACCTCGGGATCGCCGACTGGAACCTGTGGGCCCGCGACAGCAGGGCCGTCACCGAGATCATCGATGAGCGGCCGGACGCCACGGTCGTCGATCTCGGCAGGTTCGACACCTCCGTGGAGCCGAGGATCGCCGCGCTGGCGATCCTCGATCATCTCTGGGAGCACCGTCACGAGCGCATCGCCCGGTTGATCGTCATCGATGAGGCGCACAACCTGTGCCCTCCGAACCCGACGACGGCGGTCGAGCGGCTGCTTGCGGACCGCATCGCCCAGATCGCGGCAGAAGGGCGCAAGTACGGCCTGTGGCTGCTGCTGTCGACCCAGCGCCCCTCCAAGGTGCATCCGAACGTGATCTCGCAGTGCGACAATCTCGCACTCATGCGCATGAACTCCCCGCACGACATCGAGGACCTGTCCCGCATCTTCGGCTTCGCACCGACGGAGCTGCTCGCCCAGGCTTCACTGTTCACCCAGGGGCAGTCTCTGTTCGCCGGACGATTCGTCGCCGAACCCACCATCATCCAGATGGGATCCCGGCTCACCACAGAGGGAGGATCCGACGTCGCGGTGCCGTTGCGCTGACGAGATCAGGGTACCCCACAGGGGTATTTGACTCAGAGTACCCCAGGGGGGTACTCTGAGGGCATGAACCAGCAGCAGATCACCCTGAAGATCAACGGCATGACGTGCGGGCACTGCGTGTCCTCCGTCTCAGAGGAGCTCTCCGCCGTGACAGGCGTCAGCAGCGTCGACGTCGCTCTCTCCGCCGGCGGCACATCGACGGCCACCGTCACGGCAGACGCCGCGGTCGAGAACTCGGCACTCGAGGCAGCGGTCGCCGAGGCCGGGTACTCTCTCGTCTCCACCACCGCCTGAGCCATGACCGACAGCGTCACCTCGCACGCCGAGGCGCGCACGATCGAACTGGATATCCAGGGAATGACGTGCGCCTCGTGCGTGAGCAGAGTCGAGCGCAAGCTCGGAAAGATCGAGGGCGTCGAAGCGCTCGTGAACCTGCCGCTCGAGACCGCACGGGTGAGCGTCCCCGCGGGCATCACCGACGAACAGCTCATCGCGACAGTCGAATCCGCGGGATACCAGGCGAACGTGAAGGTCGATGAGCGCGCCGTCGTCGACGAGCGCACCCCTGCGGATGAGTCCGCTGCGTGGAACGCCGCAACGTCGAGCGGCACCACTATGAAGACCCGGTTGATCGCGGCTGTGATCTTCACCGTGCCGCTCTTCATCATCTCGATGATCCCCGCCGCCCAGTTCCCGCACTGGGGATGGGTCGCGCTGGCGCTCGCGACCCCGGTGACGCTCTGGTCGGCCTGGCCGTTCCACCGTGCCGCTGCGATCAATGCGCGCCACTTCTCCGCGACGATGGACACCCTGGTCTCGATCGGCGTCCTCGCCGCCTACTTCTTCTCCCTGTGGCAGTTGATGAGGGACCCGAGTATCAGCGCCCACACGGATATGGCGATGAGCGACCACTCCCTCTATTTCGAGACGGCCGGCGTGGTCGCCACGTTCCTGCTGCTCGGCCGATACCTCGAGGCGCGTGCGAAGTCGCGCGCCGGCGACGCTCTGAAGACACTGTGGGAGATGGGCGCCAAAGAGGCCGTCGTGCTGCGCGATGGCGTCGAAGTGCGGATCGCCGCATCCGATCTCGTTCCCGGCGACGAGTTCGTCGTCCGCCCCGGTGAGAAGATCGCCACGGATGGTTTCGTCGTCTCCGGCCATTCCGCTGTGGATACCGCCCTGGTCACCGGGGAGTCCGTGCCCGTCGAGGTCGGCCCCGACGACACCGTCACCGGGGCGACCATCAACACGTCGGGCCGATTGGTCGTCCGCGCGACCCGTGTCGGCGCGGACACCACGCTCGCGCAGATGGGCAGGCTGGTCGCACAGGCCCAGACCGGCAAAGCACCCATCGCACGCCTCGCCGATCGGGTCTCGGCGGTCTTCGTGCCGATCGTGCTGGCCATCGCCGTCGTCACCCTGGTGCTCTGGATGCTGTTCACCGGTGATGTGAACGCGGCCTTCACCGCATCCGTCGCCGTGCTCGTCATCGCCTGCCCCTGCGCTCTCGGTCTCGCAACCCCGATCGGACTGCTGGTGGGAAGCGGCCGCGGTGCACAACTGGGAATCCTCATCCGCGGGCCGCAGGTGCTCGAGGACACTCGCCGGATCGACACCGTCCTGCTGGACAAGACCGGAACCATCACCGAGGGTGATCTCGCCGTGGCCTCCGTGGCCCCTGTCCACGGGACGAGCGAGGCGCAACTCCTCGCGTGGGCAGGAGCCGCTGAGTCCGGCTCTGAGCACCCGATCGCACGGGCGATCGTCGATGCGGCGCACGTCGATGCACCGCTGATCGATGCCACCGCGTTCGTCTCCGCCCCTGGGGGCGGCGTTCGCGCCACCGTCGCGGCACGCGCCGTGGTCGTCGGCAGCGCCGGCTGGTTGAACGAGAACGATGTGCCGCTGAGCGATGCCGACCTCGCCGCTCTCGGCGCGGCGCAGCAGCGGGGTGCGACATCGATCATGGTCGCCGTCGACGGGCGCTTCGCGGGTCTCATCAACCTCACTGACACGGTGAAGGAGAGCTCGGCCGCGGGGATCATCAGGCTCAAGGAACTCGGTCTGCGGCCCGTGCTGCTCACCGGGGACAACTCCGTGGTCGCCGCGCAGGTCGCCGCGACGGTCGGCATCGACGCGCACGACGTGTTCGCCGATGTGCTTCCCGCAGGAAAAGCACAGACCGTGCGCGATCTGCAGTCGCGCGGACAGGTGGTCGCCATGGTCGGCGATGGCGTGAACGATGCGCCAGCCCTCGCGGAAGCCGATCTCGGCATCGCGATGGGGTCGGGAGCCGATGTCGCCATGGAGGCGGCAGACCTGACGATCATGAGCAGCGATCTGACGAAGGTCGCCCAGTCGATCGAGCTGTCCCGCAAGACCCTGAGCATCATCAGGACGAACCTGTTCTGGGCGTTCCTCTACAACACGATCGGAATTCCGATCGCCGCGTTCGGATTCCTGAATCCGATGATCGCCGGCGCCGCGATGGCCGCGAGCTCGGTGCTCGTCGTCGCGAACTCGCTGCGTCTGCGCGGTTTCGGCGCGCGACGTCGAAACCGCCACCGGTGAAAACAATTCCCAGAGTGCCGATAGAGTGCGTCAAAAGGTGACGGCTCGACGGGAAGTGGAATGCACAACATCTGGCGTGTCTTTACTCGCGACGTCAAAAGGTTGGGAAAAGTCCCCCTCGCCTGGGTCATCATCGGAGGGGCGCTCATCACTCCCGCGCTCTACGCGTGGCTCAACATCGTGGCGTTCTGGAACCCCTTCGACAACACGAAGAACCTCAGCGTCGCTGTCGTGAATCTCGACAGAGGCGCCGATTCGGACCTCACCGGAGAATTGAACGTCGGCGACCAGCTCGTCGCGCAATTGAAGGACAACGACGACCTCGGCTGGCACTTCCTCTCCGAATCCGAAGCGATGGAATCGCTCAAGAGCGGCGAGAGCTACGCCGCATTCGTCGTTCCCGCCGACTTCAGTAAAGACCTCCTCAGCATCACCACCGGAGAATTCACGCAACCGAAGCTGAAGTACTACGTCAACGAGAAGCTGAACGGTGTCGCCCCCGAGATCACGAACACCGGCGCCACGACGATCCAGACCCAGATGACGGATGCGTTCACCGAACAGGTGGCGTCGGCCGCCGCGACCGCCATCAAGCAGGGCGGCGCATCCGTCGAGGAGGATCTGACCGACTCGCAGACGCGCGCGATCGATGAACTCGAATCAGCGGCGCAGAAGATCAGCGACACCCGCACCCACCTCAACGATCTCCAGTCCGGCATCGGCACGACCCGCGAGGGCCTCCAAGCCGCCGAGGTCACCCTCTCCGACATGGAGACCACGCTCGGCGACCTCCGAGGTGTGCTGGACGACGCCACTGCGCTCGCGGATCAGGCTCAGGCGAAGCTGTTGGAGTTCACCGCGACCGCGACGGGCGCCTACGTCGACAGCGCCTCGCAGATCGCTGCCGCCGCAGCCGACGCCGACGTCGCCGTCAGCAGGCTCACGCAGGGGATCACGCAGGCGCAGTCCCGGATCGAGATCCAGATCGGCACGATCGACGAGAGCATCGCGGGAGTCGCAGCGCTCGAGGAGTTCCTCACCGACGCGCCGCTCGACGACGAGGTCAAGTCCCGACTGCTCGCCGAGCTCGCCGATGTGACGTCGAAGCTGGAAGTGGTGCGCGATGCCCTCGTCGCGGCCGACGCCGGGCTCGGCAATGGAGCGTCCGCTGTGCAGGGCGCCGCGGACGCGGCGAGCACCGCATTCCAGGATGCCGCCTCCGCCGCGCAGGCCGTGAACTCCGCCCTCATCACGCACATACCAGCGCTCCAGCGGCCGATGGCAGAGCTCTCCGGAGCGGCGCACTCCCTCTCCGCGGCGTTCGAGTCGCAGCAGACGATTCTCGCCGAAGCCCGGCAGCTGGTCGTCGGGCTCGATGATCAACTCGATGCCACCTCGACCGCTCTCACCGGCTTGGACGGCAACCTGGCCGACCTCGGCGGCGACATGTCCGTCGCCATCACCGATCTGCGCGCACTGAGCAGCGCTGCCGCCTGGCAGCAGCTCAATTCGCTGACCACGCTCAATCCCGAGCAGATCGCCGAGTTCATGTCGACTCCGGTCGTCGTCAAGCAGATCACTCTGTTCCACACGAACTCGTACGGCTCTCTCATGGGGTCGCTCTTCATCAACCTCTCGCTGTGGATCGCGGCGTTCGTGCTCGTCGTGATCCTCAAGCTCGAGGTCGACGTGGAGGGGATCCCCAATCTCACCGAGCGCCAGCGCTACATGGGCCGCTGGCTGCTGTTCGCGGGGATCTCCGTGATGCAGGCCCTGGTGCTCAGCATCGGCAACCTCGTCATCGGCGTGCAGCACGTCAACGCGTTCGCGTTCATCGCCACCACTGTGCTCATCGGGCTGAGCTATCTCAGCATCATCTACGCGCTATCGGTCACCTTCGGCTACATAGGCAAGGGGCTGTGCGTCATCCTCGTGATGATGCAGATCCCCGGCGCATCCGGCATCTATCCCATCGAGCTGATGCCGCAGTTCTTCCAATCGCTCTATCCGTTCTTCCCCTTCACCTACGGCATCGACGCGATGCGCGAAGTGATCAGCGGGTTCGCCGGGCTCGCGTACTGGCGCTACATGGGCATGCTCGCCCTGTTCGTCGCACTGGCGTTCTTCCTCGGCCTGGTGCTGCGTCGCAGCGTCTCCAACCTCACACGACTGTTCACCCAGGAAGTCGCCTCCACCGCGCTGTTCACCACCGAAGTGGGTGCGCCGTCCGGTCGCGGGTACCGGCTGAGCCACCTCCTGAGGGCGCTGGCGAATCGGGCGAGCTACCAGGAGCGGCTCGCGAAGCGAGCGCTCCCGTTCGCACGTTCGTACCACAAGGTGCGCGGGGCGATCGTGATCGTCGGCGTGCTCGGCATCCTTCTCATCTTCAGCCTCGCGGTGCTCATCCCCGATCAGAAGACCGCCTTCGTCGGCCTGTGGATCGTATGGATGCTGCTGGTGTTCGCACTGCTGATCACCCTCGAGTACATCCGCTACAGCCTTCGTCTGTCGACAGAAGTGGGAAGCATGCCCGAAGCGGAGATCCGCCACGAGCTCGATGAGATCGAGGCCCGACGATGAGCGGCATCTGGCAGCTGTTCCGCGCCGACCTCGGGCGCGCCACGCGCAACGTGATGTCGGTCATCGTGCTGTGCGGACTCGTCGTCATCCCCTCCGTCTTCACCTGGTTCAACGTGATCGCCAGCTGGGAGCCCTTCGACAACACGAAGAATCTGAAGATCGCCGTCGCCAGCGTCGACAAGGGCTACACGAGCTCGCTCATCCCGCTGCATGTGAACATCGGCAGCCTGGTGGAGTCATCGCTGCGTGCGAATGACCAGATGGACTGGGTGATCACCTCGAAGGCGGATGCCGTCGCCGGCACCGAATCGGGCGAGTACTACGCCGCGATGGTGCTGCCGGAGGACTTCAGCGAGCGCATGCTCACGTTCTACGACGCAGGTTCGCAGCGCACGCACATCGACTACTACACGAACGACAAGTCCAATCCGCTCGCCCCGCTCATCACGAGCGAGGGCGCATCGGATCTCACGGCGAAGATCAACGCCGAGTTCACGAAGGAGCTCGACAACGTCGCGCTCAGCGTCGTCTCCTCTCTGGCCGATTCCCTCCAGGACCCGCAGTCGCAGGCCGGGTTCGCCCGTCTCGAGACGCAGGTGGGCGCCATCGCCTCGCAGCTGCGCTCGGCGGCGGGGACCGCCGACATGTTCACCTCTCTGCTCACCTCGACCGTGCCTCTTGCGAACAGCTCGGTCAGCCTGATGGATGCCGTCGATACGGAGTTCTCATCGGCGAACGGGCGCGTCCAGCAGGGGCTGGGCGCCGGGCAGCGCGTGCAGGAAGCGATCGATAACGCGACGCAGGCCCTGTCCGGCGCGTTCGCTGCGAGCGCCGATCGCCTCGACCGCCTCCAGGGCGATATCGATTCCCTCTTCGCGAACATGAATTCGCAGGCGGGCACCACCGTCGCTGACATCAACGGCGTCGCAGCGCAGGTCGGTCAGCTCGTCGCCGATCACCAGGCGTTCAGAGACCACCTCGCAGCGATCGAACCCGATATCCCGGACGAGGATCTGCCGGCGTTCCGGGCTCTGCTGAGAGAGCTCGACACCGTCATCGCGCGGGAGGAGGCGGTCCAGGAAAGACTCGCCAAGGCGGCGGATGACGTCGCCAGCGGCAACGCACGCGCGCAGGAGACCCGTGCCGGGATCGTCGGCGACATCGATGAGGCGCGCTCCGCGCTCTCCCGTGCCGGCAGCGCCTACGCCGACGAGATCAAGCCGCTCCTCGACCAGTTGGCCGGCACGCTCGTCGACCTGGGCGACACGTTCGGATCGCTCTCCGGAGACCTCTCCTACGTGACCGACATCGCCGAGGGGACCGCGACGATGCTCGAGCAGGCGGCCACCGACACCGCTGCGCTCTCCCAGGCGCTCAACGCGTCAGCCGACACGTTCGCACGCGTGCAGCAGGCGCTGTCGGGGGCGATCTCCTCCGGAGATCTCGAAGAGCTCACGACGGTCATCGGTTCCGATCCGGCAACCCTCGCGGCCGCGCTCGCCCAGCCGATCGGGCTCGAGACCATCTCGGTCTACCCCGTCGTCAGCTTCGGTGCCGGCATGGCGCCGCTCTACACGGTGCTCTCGCTGTGGATCGGTGCGCTCCTCATGGCCGTCACACTGCGCGTCGAACCTCCGACCAGGGCGGTCGCAGGCGGACCCGAGCTCAAGCTGCACCAGCAGTTCCTCGGCAGGTACGCCATCTTCGGCCTCCTCGGGCTCGCCCAGAGCACGCTGGTATTCCTCGGACTCATCGTTCTCGTCGGCCTGGAACCGGTGCATCCGTTCCTGTTCATGCTGGTCGGCTGGGTGTCGTCACTGGTGTTCACTTTCGTGATCTACACGCTGGTGGTGTCGTTCAGCGATGCCGGAAAGGCACTGGCGGTGTTCCTGCTGGTGATCCAGGTCGCAGGGGCCGGCGGCGCCTATCCGCTGTCTCTGCTGCCGCAGTGGTTCCAGAACATCAGTCCGTTCCTGCCGGTGACGCACTCGATCGACGCACTCCGCTCCGCCCTGGCGGGCATCTACCACGCCGACTACTGGATCTCGCTGGGGTGGTTGCTGTTCTTCCTCGTCCCGGCTCTGCTGATCGGCCTCGCCCTGCGCAAGCCGCTGGTCGAGATGAACCGGAAGATGGAGCTGATGCTGCAGTCGACCAAGCTGATGTGACCGATGGCCGGCGCCAGCTTCACCTTCCGCCTGGCTCCTCGGCAGCTTCTGTTCGCCGCGATCCTGGTGGCCGTGGCCGCAGTCGTCCTCGGAGGCAGCCAGTTCCTCATCGGGCCGAACACTGCGGCATCCGGTTATCTGACGATGCTCTTCCTCGTGTCGGTCGTCCGCGCTCACAGCTGGCGCGTGCGGCTGCTCTCGGCGGCGCTGTCGACCGTCGTCGCCGTTCTCGGCTTCGTCGTCGGCGGGCTGGGACTGTGGGCGACTCTCGTCGCGCTCGTGATCGTCTCTCTGCTTCAAGCCTTCGTGACGATCGGTGAGGCATCACTGCTGACGAGGTCTCCCGTGAACCTGCTGGCGTTCGCCTCGCTGTCCGGTGGCGGCGCCGAGATCTGGCAGGTGCTGCTCGGGTCCCTGATCGGGGCGGGAGTCATTCTGGCTTTCGCCGCCCTGGCGAACACGCGCGAGCACCGGATCGCACCGTCGGCGTCGCTCGCCGAGCGCTTCGCATACGGCATGGCGACCGCCGCCGGATCGCTCGTCATCGTCGCCGGAGCGACGCTGATCGACTTCCCCTATGTCGGCTGGGTGCTGCTCTCGTTCTCGATCATGCTGTCGCTCGATCCTGACGCGCGCGCTTCCCGTGGGTATCTGCGCGTCGCGGGTTCTGCGATCGGCGCACTGCTGTCGGTCTTCATCGCGATGCTCCCCGCGCCGACCCCGATCATCGGCGCACTGATCTGCCTCGTCATGTGCGTGGCGTACATCAACTCCGGCAACTACGCGCTGTTCATCCTCTTCCTGACCCCCGCGGTGCTCCTCACCACGAGTTCAGAGCACCCGCTGTGGCTTCTCGGCGCCTACCGCGTCGAAGCCGTGCTACTCGCCGCCGTGATCGCATTCGTCTGCAGCGCCGCGATCGATCTGGTGATGAAGCGGAGCACTCCGCCGTGATTGCCGCCGGCCCCGTGCGCGTGGCGTGGGCGCGCACCGGATCCGAGCGGCGGGAGACGTGCGGCGCCAGCTACGCGGGAGACCTCGCGGTGGCGGCGATCGCACGCTCCTCGGATGCCGCATCCATCGGCGTCGATATCGAGGAGGATCGCGGGCCGGGGCCGCCGATCGTCAGACGCAGCGCGTGCAGCGTGAGGGCTCCGCGCTTATACACCCAGTCATCGAACATCTCGTCGGCGCCGGGGTCGGAGAGCGGCGCGGCGACGTCGAGCCTCGCCAGCCGTGCATGATGCGCGAGTGCCTTGGCGTGCGCGCTCGCGCCTCCCGATGCCTCCGACCAGATCCACTCGGCGTAGCAGGCGAAGCCCTCGTTGAGACAGATGTCGTGCCAGCGCCGCAGCCCCACGCTGTTGCCGAACCACTGATGGGCGAGCTCGTCGGGCGTGACGACGACGGTGTACACCGAGAACGGGTACGGGCCGAAAGCGGCTTCGAACGCCGACATCATCTGCGCGAGCGGAGCGAAGTCCTCGGTCGGCCTGTACTTGCCCCTCGGGGAATCCGGGTGATCACGGGAGGAGCATACCGATTGCGCCGTCCTCGCCGGCCGGCGCCGCATCGTGTCGCACCGCTGCTATGGGCCGTCGCATCCGGTGAGACCGTCGTCGATCCCGAGGTCGTCATCCGACTGGAGGCGCGCCTCCGTCGGGTCGACCTCGGCGCGCGAAAGCAACGAGATGCCGAAAGTGCAAATCGGTGGAACAAACACGGCCCCGACAACGAGACCAAGAACCCATTCCGGTGTATTCGTGCCGTCCAAGGCGAACAGCACGCCGCCCGTCAGGCCCAGAGACCACCCCGTCATGCCAATCAGTTTTCCTGCGCCATCAACAGTCGACTGCACGCCGTGAGCGGCTGCCCTCAACAGTTGACCGATTCCACCGAGAATGATTCCGATCACAACGTACGTCGTCAGCAGCGCGACCATCGCTGATGAGGTCGTTCCCTGTTTGAGGGCTTCCGATGCGGTCAAGAACGGTATAGCCGCCGCGATCACATATGCAAGAGACGCCGCCAGCCCCCATCGGCTTCGACGGGTTCTGAACCAGTCACCTATTCGCTTCACGATGGTCTACCTTATCCAGCCTTCGCGGCCGACTTGCCGCGACCCGGATTCGCCGCGCACACCCACTTTCGAGCGTGAGGCACGAAAACGCCCCTGATCTGCGAAAAGTCGCGAATCAGGGGCGTGATCAGGCGATGACTCTGAGACTCCAGGAAGAAGCCCTAAAAGTCCCAGTCGTCGTCTTCGGTCGCCTCGGCCTTGCCGATGACGTAGGACGAACCCGAGCCCGAGAAGAAGTCGTGGTTCTCGTCGGCATTCGGCGAGAGCGCCGACAGGATCGCCGGATTCACGTTCGTCACGTCGGACGGGAACATCGCCTCGTAGCCGAGGTTCATCAGCGCCTTGTTGGCGTTGTAGTGCAGGAACTTCTTGACGTCCTCGGTGAGACCGACGCCGTCGTAGAGGTCCTGCGTGTACTGCACCTCGTTGTCGTAGAGCTCGAAGAGCAGGTTGAAGGTGTAGTCCTTCAGCTCCTGGCGGCGCTCCTCGGTCTCCTTCTCGAGGCCCTTCTGGTACTTGTAACCGATGTAGTAGCCGTGCACGGCCTCATCGCGGATGATCAGACGGATGAGGTCTGCCGTATTCGTCAACTTCGCCTTCGAGGACCAGTAGATCGGCAGGTAGAAGCCCGAGTAGAACAGGAACGACTCCAGCAGAGTCGATGCGACCTTGCGCTTGAGCGGGTCATCGCCCTGGTAGTAGTCCATGATGATCTGCGCCTTCTTCTGAAGGTTCGCGTTCTCCGTCGACCAACGGAACGCCTCATCGATCTCCTTCGTCGACGCGAGGGTCGAGAAGATCGAGGAGTAGCTCTTGGCGTGCACCGATTCCATGAAGGCGATGTTGGTGTACACCGCCTCTTCGTGCGGGGTGATCGCATCGGGGATGAGCGACACCGCGCCGACGGTGCCCTGAATCGTGTCGAGCAGCGTCAGCCCGGTGAACACGCGCATCGTGAGCAGCTGCTCTTCAGGCGTCAGCGTGTTCCACGACTGCACGTCGTTCGACAGCGGCACCTTCTCTGGCAGCCAGAAGTTGTTCACCAGACGGTTCCAGACCTCGAGGTCCTTGTCGTCTTCGATGCGGTTCCAGTTGATCGCCTGCACGTGGTCGACCAGCTTGAGCGATTCGGGTGTCATCTCTCTTCGTCCTTCTCCATCATCAAAACTATATTCAGATGCATCAAAGCATGCAGCTGACGCACTCCGTCATGTCGGTGCCCTCGAGAGCGAGCTGACGCAGACGGATGTAGTAGATCGTCTTGATGCCCTTGCGCCATGCGTAGATCTGCGCCTTGTTGATGTCGCGCGTGGTGGCGGTGTCCTTGAAGAACAGCGTCAG
>Ga0308157_10000170_pt1 | contig 270094 bp, 271 predicted proteins | sample PhyBR1_FD_201035 | JGI IMG/M metagenome (GOLD analysis project Ga0308157, IMG submission 201035) | Phyllosphere microbial communities from UC Gill Tract Community Farm, Albany, California, United States - DLSLB.R1 | ecosystem: Host-associated > Plants > Phyllosphere > Unclassified | place... | reverse complement strand
TCGTAATCGACTGGAGGGGCCGTCAGTGTCGCCGGAGCCTTACCCATGCCGTTTCCATCCGCTATGCACCTCCGCTTGAACGGGAGGTTCCGACCATGATGACCGCCATTTTCGTCTTCATCAAATGCGAGTTGGGCTACGCCAACGATGTCGCCGCCGATCTGGTCGACAACGTTGAAAACGTGTCGGAAGTTTACTCGACCTCGGGTCAGCACGACCTGCTGGCCAAGTTCCAGCTGCCCAAGGACGCCGACATCGGCACGTTTGTGACCAAGCAGGTGCAGACCCGCCCGCACATCCGCGACACCTTCACCGTCATCACCTTCTCGCCCTTCCTGCCCAGCAAGAAATAGGCGGAAACGCGCGCCGGGCGTCGGCGCGCGGGGTGTTCCGCTTCTGTAGTGTCTGAGGCGGTTTTCGCGTCATCCGAGGCCGTGGGCCGGGGCTGGCCGAGCCCCCACCCAATCCCTCTCCCTCGAAGGGGAGGGCTTTTCAGGGCGGGGGTTCGGGCTCGGGAAAAACAGAGTCCAATTCGTCTAATCTGTCTGAAATCCGCCCGTCCGGGTCCAGCCGGGCCTTGAGGGCGGCCATGCGGGCCTCGATGGCGAGGCGGCCGGCGAGGTCGTGGGGCGAGAGGGCGGCGGCGTCGCGGGCGACATCGGCGACGGCCTTCAGGTCGGCGTCCAGCGTGGCGGCGGGGTCGGGGGCGGGTTCGGGCGCAGTCGCCGCCAGCAGGGCAGGGTCGGCCAAATCAACGCTAGAAAGCGCGCGCCAGGTGCGCAGCCAGGAGGCGGCCTCGGCGGCGCGGCCGCGGCGCACGGCCCGGTCCAGCCGCATCAGGGCCTGGGCCGCCATCTGGGTCAGGTCGGGCGGGGCGGGGGGCGTTGCGGGATCGTCGTCCTGCGGATCGGGCCAGACGTCTTCCATGTCGCTGCGGCGCCAGCCCTCGCGCGCGGCGCGGGCGCGCAGGGTGCCTGACTTCAACTGATAGCGGTCGCAGACGGCCTCGGCCGTGTCCCCGGCTAGATAGTCGCGCCGCGCCGCCGCCCAGACCGCGTCGGAGCGCACGCGATAACCCGCCGTTTGCGTAGGGTCGGGAGAGGGGTCGGGATCGGGCGAGCGGCCGGGGGCCGGGCGGTCGTCGGGATCGTCGTCATCGAGGACGGGCCGCACATGGTCGGGGATGTAGCTGATGTCGCCCAGCTCATCCTGCTCCCACCGCCCGGACCGGATCACCCGAGGCTCGCCCTCATGCCAGTAAGCCTCGTCGCCCATCTCGCCTCCTCCTGCCTGTGGGGAGGAGGTTGGCGCACGGGTGCGTCAGGATCGGACGGGGGCCGCCCTTCTTCCGTCATCCTCCGACGACCCCCGCGAAGGCGGGGGGAGATCGGGGGACCCAGCGGCGCCGAAGGCGATCTTTGCAGCAAGCGTGATGCGTGGAGCTTTCGCCCTGACGGGCGCCGCTGGGTCCCCCGGTCTGCGCCGCGAAGGCGCGGCTTGCCGGAGGATGACGGAAGAGGGAAGGAGCAGGTTCGAGCTGCAGATGTCGCGCCACATCGTCAGGATTGACGAACTGAAACGCCTCGGCCCGTTCCCGCAGGAAACCGTTGATGAAGGTGGTCTTCCCAGTCTCGTTTGAACCGGCGAGGAAGACCAATATTGGCATGGCTTAGCGCATTGTGCCCGTCAGGTAGCAGGATCTCGCAATACCAGCTTCGCTCCTTCTTTGGATCGCTCCAGAATTATTTCAGGCGTCCAAACCTTGTAAGCGAGCACTTGATTGCTTCGCGGGAAATCGCTCACACGAGGCGATAGGTAGGTGCGCTTCTTTTCGGCAAACTCTCGATTGCTGGCGGATGAATTTTTGCCTTGGCTCAGGAGGACTAGGTTGCCGAGCTTGTTCACAAATTTTCTGCGCTCCTCGGCAGAAGCTGCCTTGTCCCAATCGCCTCCCACCTCAGGCGTTTGCGGAAAAACATGCTCAGTGGTTTTAGCGGAAAACTCGCGAACTGCCTTAAGCTCGGCTGCTGCGAGTTCAAGTCGAAGCAATACGTACTTCTCGTAAGGCTTCTTGTAGATGTCATCTCCCGCAAGACGTTCTTCCAGCTTCTCAAGGTCGACTTTTATTCCCGCAATCACCTCGGATGGCTTCTTCGATTTCTCGATGGCCGACAAGATTTCCGTAAATCCTGAATATCGTTCGTCTTTTCTTGTTCCTTCAACCGCGTGGAACAAAACTAATTTTTCGATAGCCAAGACGAATTGATAGATGTCGGATCGACCAAATTTTTTCGCGAAACTAAGAACGCAAGCGCGCCACTCGAATGTTGAAAGCTCGCTATCCATGATGGAGAGCATTGCTCGAAAATGATTTTCTAGCGGTTCGCCCTTAAGAAAGTCGCGATCATCAAAAATGGCAGAGTACAGAGAAACGTAATCACTAGTGGCGGTGAAGAAATCGGAACCACGACTTAATTTTCCTGCATCAAATATGCGTTTCCGAAACTCACTGTAAAGATCTTCGGCAGGCTTTGATCTTGTGTAAATAAGTCGCAAAATGTTGAATAGGGATTCAAATTTTTTCTCCCCGATGGAAGATTCGTCTTGATCCCATTGTTGGGCAAGCTGCACGCGATTTATTTTGTTTGCCACAAAATCAGGATGCAAATTATAGGACTTGAGAAGGTCGATGCGACGAAGCTGTTTGCCTCTATCGTTTACAATTTCAAAAAGTCTGAATGCTTCCTCAAACGAATCTGCTTCTAGATATATGAGTAGGCAGCGATTTGAGACATGTTTCATCAAGCTTATCAAAGATTTTTGATCTAGCTTTTCTAAGCGTTGAGAAAATGTATCGCGCGCCAAAATATACCTAGCACTAGGATCGTCAAAATCTCGACGATCAAAATTTTCTAGTGTGCCATCCTTCTCTGCAATCATCTTGTGAAACATGGCATGGTCTCGTACGATAATCCGATCTTTCTCCGGAATGTCTCGTACCTTGTCTTCTGGCTGAATGATTAGGTTCTGAAGTCCGCCTTTTGTTTTCTCGTCTTCGATACGATCACGAAGGCAGGCAAGTAGGATCATCAGCGAGGTCAATCTCTGCTGACCATCCACCACCATTCGGATGCCTGACTCAGTATAATATACAATCGTGCCGAGGAAATACTCTTTTGACTGATCGGCGACGATCAAATCATCGATAAGTTCTTCAAATTGATCCTTGTCCCATGAAAAAGGCCGCTGAAATTCTGGAATTTCGTAGAACAGATGGTTGTTGAAGAGGTCGGCTATCGACGACTTATCGGTTTTCATGGCTCAATCACAGATTGTCGATTTTCAGTCTGGCTACTTGCCGCGATTCTCGATGTCCTCACACCTTCACCTCAATCGCCGCCCCACCCGCCCGGAACCTGGCGCTCATTTCGGCCATGCCGGCTTCGGCCTCGGTGAGCGAGGCGCCCGCATCATTCTGCGCCATCGCATCCCGGCGGATGTCCTGGCTGATTTTCATGCTGCAGAACTTGGGGCCGCACATGGAGCAGAAGTGGGCGGTCTTGTGCGCCTCCTTGGGGAGGGTCTCGTCGTGGTATTTGCGGGCGGTTTCGGGGTCGAGGCCGAGGTTGAACTGGTCCTCCCAGCGGAACTCGAACCGGGCGCGCGACAGGGCGTCGTCGTGGATGCGGGCGGCGGGGTGGCCCTTGGCCAGGTCGGCGGCGTGGGCGGCGATCTTGTAGGTGATGACGCCGTCCTTGACGTCCTGACGGTCGGGCAGGCCCAGGTGTTCCTTGGGCGTGACGTAGCAGAGCATGGCCGTGCCGAACCAGCCGATCATGGCCGCGCCGATAGCGCTGGTGATGTGGTCGTAGCCGGGCGCGATGTCGGTGGTCAGCGGGCCAAGCGTATAGAAGGGCGCCTCGTGGCAGTGCTTGAGCTGCTCATCCATGTTGGCCTTGATCTTGTGCATCGGCACGTGGCCGGGGCCTTCGATCATGACCTGACAGCCCTTGGCCCAGGCGATTTTCGTGAGTTCGCCGAGGGTGCGCAGCTCGGCGAACTGGGCCTCGTCATTGGCGTCGGCGATGGAGCCGGGGCGCAGGCCGTCGCCTAGGGAGAAGCTGACATCATAGGCGCGCATGATGTCGCAGATGTCTTCGAAGTGCTCGTAGAGGAAGCTCTCCTTGTGGTGGGCCAGGCACCACTTGGCCATGATGGAGCCGCCGCGCGAGACGATGCCCGTCACGCGCTTGGCCGTCATCGGCACGAAGGGCAGGCGCACGCCCGCGTGGATGGTGAAGTAGTCCACGCCCTGTTCCGCCTGTTCGATCAGGGTGTCGCGGAAGACCTCCCAGGTCAGGTCCTCGGCGATGCCGTTCACCTTCTCCAGCGCCTGATAGATGGGCACGGTGCCGATGGGGACGCTGGAGTTACGGATGATCCAGTCGCGGATGTTGTGGATGTTCCTGCCCGTCGACAGGTCCATGACGTTGTCGGCGCCCCAGCGGGTGGCCCAGACCAGCTTGTCCACCTCGTCATCGACGCTGGAGAGAACGGCCGAGTTGCCGATGTTGGCGTTGATCTTCACCAGGAAGTTGCGGCCGATGATCATCGGCTCGACTTCGGGGTGGTTGATGTTGTGCGGGATGATGGCGCGGCCGCGGGCGATTTCCTGACGCACGAACTCGGGCGTGACGAAGTCGGGGATGGCGGCGCCGAAGTCTTCGCCGTCGCGGATGCAGGGGGCGGTCTGCTCGCGGCGCAGGTTCTCGCGGATGGCGACGTATTCCATCTCGGGCGTGATGATGCCGGCGTTGGCGTATTCGTACTGGGTGACGGGGCGGCCCTCGACGCCCTTGAAGACGTGGTGGTGCGAGGTGTCGAAGCGGGGGGCCAGGTGCTTGCCGCTGGCGTGGCCGTTGTCTTCGGGTTTGACCTCGCGCGGGTTCGCCACGGGGGCGATGTCGCCGCGGTCCAGCTGCCAGCTGGATTTGACCAGGGGCAGGCCGCGCTTGATGTCGATGGTGACCGTAGGGTCGGTGTAGGGGCCGGAGCTGTCATAGATGGTCACCGGCGGCTCATTGGCGCTGGGGTGGACGGCGACCTCGCGGAAGGGGACGCGGATGTCGGGGTGGATCTCGCCCGCGACATAGACCTTGCGGCTGCCTTCGCGTTCCCCGGTCGGGATGGCGCCGGTCTCTTTCATCACCTGCTCGCGAGCGTCCTTGAGGGCCAGCTCGACATGGGGCTCTTCGGGCAGGACGGGGGGTGTGACTTGGATGTTCATGGCGGCCTCGAGTGTTGAGGTCTGCCGACGCCGGGCGGAATTGGTCCTGTCGCGTGGACCCGCAGTGTTTCCCATCCCTTCGCCGGCATGACCCGGATCAGGTTCGACGGGTCAGAGGAGAAACCTCTATCTCAGCCGCTCGCTTGCGACCCCCCGGAGAACGTCGCGACCCTAGGCCGGACGCCGGGGAAGTCAATCCGGCCAGGCGGCGAGCAGATGGCCGATGGCGTCCTCGATGCGGGCGCAGCCGTCGTCGTCGAGGGTGACGCCGGACATGGCGCCTTGCGTCTGGCTGGCGATGGCCAGGGACTGGACGGCGGCCATCAGAACGGCGTTGAGGGCGGGCACGTCGGTGCGCGGCGGAGTGCGCAGGCGCGGGCGGCGCTCGCGCATCCAGGCCTGGAGCACGGCGTTGCGCTCGGCCTCCATCTCTTGCAGCAGGGGGCTGTTCTCGACCACGGCCCAGGCCATGAGGCGCAGGGCCAGAGGATTGGACCGAAGCGCGGCGAACCAGGTCAGCAGGCCGTGGCGGGCGAAGGCGCGCGGGCTCTCGGCCTCGACGGGCGGCACGGCGGCCAGATGGTCGGCCAGCTGGGCGTGGGCCTTTTGCGCGATCAGGCGGACGACGCCCTCGGCGCCGTCGAAATAGCGATAGACCAGCTTGCGGTCGCAGCCCGCCTGGGCGGCGATGGTCTGGACGTTCAGGCCGGTGAAGCCGTCGCGCAGCAGCACCGCCTCGCCCGCCTGGACGATGGCGGCCTCGGTCGCGGAGCGGTCGCGCAGTCGCTGAATCGAATCGGCCATGCCTGAGGATCACGCCGGACCGCCTCGGGGGCAAGGCCCAGAGGTGAGGCTTGTCGGAAAGAGGAAGGTGGCGGCCCGGTCCCGAACGGGGGGGCGTGAGGATCGGGCCGCCCGGACTTGTCGAGCGCGCATCGCCGCGAGGTCCGTAGGTGAAATGTCGAGATCAACCATTGGTTCCCGGCCGTTTTCGACTTCTGCGCCGCGAGGGGCTAGACAGGGACGTCCCCAGAGCCTGAACGGTCGAGACGACGTCGCGCCGCGACGGCGTCGATGCCTCGTCACAGGCCGCAGATCATGAGTTCCGCCATGCTTCACGCCGCTCTTCCGACCGCATCCCCAGCCTTGTCCGCCCTGGACGGGGCGCAGGCGTGAGCAAGGTTCTGGGCGTTCTGGGCGGCATGGGCCCCGCCGCGACTGTGGCCTTTCTGGCGCGGGTGCAGGCGCTGACGCCCGCCGAGGGCGACGCCGACCACATCCGCGTCATCGCCGACATCAACCCCAAGGTGCCCGACCGCAACCGCCAGCCGGACGCGGCCGAGGCGGTGCTGGGGCAGATGGCCATGCGGCTGAGGGACGCCGGGGCCCAGGTGCTGGCCATGCCGTGCAACACGGCCCACGCCCAGGCGGGCATGGCGCGAAAAGTGCTGCCCTTCATCGACATGATCGAGGAGACCGCCCGCGCCGCCACCACGCACGACGTCAAGAAGATCGGCGTCCTGGCCACGCCGGGCGGAGAGGCGCTGTACACGCGGGCGGTGCAGTCCGGCGGGCGGCGCATCGTGCGTCTGGCCGGGGGGGATCGTCAGGCCTTCATGAGCTGCATCTATGCGGTGAAAGCGGGCGACCTCAGCGATGCGCGGCGCACCGAGATGCGACGTCTAGCCAACGCCCTGGTGGCCAGCGGGGCGGAGGTGGTCATTTCCGGCTGCACCGAGGTTCCTTTGCTGCTGGACGCGGCGGACGTGACAGTGCGTCTGGTCGATTCCGCGGAAGTGCTGGCCCAGGCCTGCGTTGATCGGTGCAAGTGAGCCTTAGGACACAACCTTTGCGTTGAAACAGTTGCCTATCGCGACAGCGCGGGTCACATCTCGGGCATGAAGACCCAGGCTCTGATCATTGACTGCGACCCCGGCGTGGACGACGCCGCGGCCCTGATGCTGGCGTTCGGCTCGCCCGCGCTGGAGCTTCTGGCCGTGAGCACGGTGGCGGGCAACGTCCCCCTGCAGAAGACGGTCCGCAACGCCCTGATGCTGCGCCAGATCGCGGGGCGCGAGGACGTGCCTGTACGCGGCGGAGCGGACCGGCCTTTGCGGCGCAAGCCCGCCGGTGCGGGAGAATTCCACGGGGAGGAGGGGCTGGGCTATCTGGAGCCCTTCACTCCGGACAAGCGAGCGGCGGACGGCCACGGCGTGGACGCCATCATCGACAATGTCATGGCCCGCCCCGAGGGTTCGGTGGCGCTGGCCGTGCTGGGGCCGTTGACCAATCTGGCGCTGGCGCTGCGCAAGGAGCCGATGATTCAGAAGCGGCTGGGCACGGTGGCGGTGATGGGCGGCGCGCGCAGCGAAGGCGGCAACATCACGGCCTCGGCCGAGTTCAACATCTGGGCCGACCCCGAGGCGGCGGACGAAGTGCTGCGCAGCGCCTGCGACGTGGTGATGTTCGGGCTGGACGCGACGCATCAGGTGCGGGCGACCGAGGCGCGGATCGCGCGGCTGGCGGCGCTGGGCACGGCCAAGGGCGACACCACGGCGGCGATGATGCGCTTCTCCCACGACGTCGAGCAGCGGCTGGCGGGGCAGGGAGCCGCCCCGGTGCATGACCTGTGTCCGGTGGCCTGGTTGCTGAAACCCGAGTTGTTTACGCTGAAGCCCTGCCGGGTGGCGGTGGAGACCCAGAGCGAGCTGACGCGCGGCCATACGGCGGTGGAGTTCCGCGTCGACGCCGAGACGGCGCCGCACCGCTGGGCGACGCACGCCGACGCCGAGGGGGTGTTTGATCTGATCGCGGGGGCGCTGGGATGAGGCCGACAAACCCCTCCACCCCGCTTCGCGCGGTCCCCCTCCCCATGAAATGGGGAGGGCAATGAGGCTCACCGTCGTCGGCTCGATCAACCTGGATTTCGTGGCCTCGGCCCCCAGCCTGCCGCGGGCGGGCGAGACGGTGACGGGGGCGACGCTGGCGCGGCATCCGGGCGGCAAGGGCGCCAATCAAGCGCTGGCGGCGCAGCGTCTGGGGGCCGAGGTCAGTCTGATCGGGCGGGTCGGGCGCGACGGCATGGCCGAAGAGGCGCTGGCGCTTCTGCTGGCCGAGGATGTCGAGACGGCGGGCGTCGTCACCGACGCCGAGGCGCCGACCGGCGTGGCTCTGATCGCCGTCGATCCCGAGGGCGAAAACCAGATCGTCGTGGCGGCGGGCGCCAACCACCGCGTTTCGCCCGAACAGCTTGAAGCCCGGATCGAGGGGCCGCTGATCCTGCAACTGGAGCTGCCGATCGAGACGGTCGAGGCGGCGGTGGGGCGAGCTGTGGACTTCGTCTGCGTCAACCTGGCCCCGGCGGCGCCGGTGTCGGACCAGCTGTTGCGCCGCGCCGATCTGCTGGTGGTCAATGAGACGGAGGCGGCCTTCTACGGCGACCTGCTGCACCATGGTGGAGGACGAGTGGTGGTGACGCGCGGCGCGCGCGGCGCATCCCTGTATCAGCGCGGCGCCGAGATCGCCTCAGCCGCCCCGCCCAAGGTTCGAGCCGTGGACGCCACCGGTGCGGGCGATTGTTTCGTCGGCGCGATCTGCGTGGCTTTGTTGGAGGGCATGGCGCCGGAGGCGGCGCTGCGCTTCGCCTGCGCCGCCGGGGCGCTGGCGGCGACACGGTCCGGGGCCCAGCCGTCCATGCCGACGCGGGAAGAGGTCGAGGCTATCCTCGACGCCTGACCGAGCTGTCAGAAGGAGATCGCCTGATGAAGCACACTTTCGTCCTGCTGGGTGTTTTGGGCCTTGGGGCCTGCGCCCCGGCTCTGGCCTTGCAGACGCCGGTCGAGGCGGCGGGGGTCAGAGGCGTGGTCGAGCGGTTCTGCGCCGCGCGCGCCTCGGGCGACCCTGAGCAGCTGCTGCCGTTGCTGACGCGGCAACTGGAAGTCGAGGTCCGCACCGCCGTGGCCTACAGCGACGCCGCAGCCGCCGCTTATCCTGATGAGAAGCCGCCTCTGGGCGACGGCCTGCCGCTGGCGTCGGTTGTCGATGGATTCGGCTGCGCGCCGGGCAGGGTCTGGTCCGAAGGGCCCGACCGCCGCTACGCCGAGGTCCGCTATGAAGGCTTCAGCGACAGGCTGGACCTGACGTCCGACAACCGCATCCGCAACGTCGTGTTTGGAAACGGCGGGGACCTGAGGCAGGCGCTGGCGGAGTAAGAGGATTTTCCTCCCCGCAAGCGGGGAGGAAAGGCGGTTCATTTTGCCCGGAACGCCGTGACCGCGTCCACGGCGGCGCGGACGTTGGCGGTGATGGCGGGCCAGTCCTTGGCCTTCACCGCGGCGTCGGTGATCAGTCTGGAGCCCATGCCGGCCGCGACGACGCCGACGCCGAACCATTTGGCGATGCTGGCCGGGTCGGGGTCGACGCCGCCGGTGGGCATGATCCTGGTCCAGGGCATGGGGCCGAGCACCGCCTTGACGAAGTCGGGGCCGCCGACGCTGGCGCCGGGAAACAGTTTGACGATGTCGCAGCCCAGCTCATGCGCCCGAATGATTTCGGTCACGGAGCCGCAGCCCGGGAAATACGCCGTCATCCGCCTGTTGCAGACGCGCGCCACCTCCTCGACCAGTCCGGGGCTGACGATGAAGCGGGCGCCGCGGTTCAGGCACAGGGACGCGGTTCCGGCGTCGACGACGGAGCCCATGCCCGGGATGACGTCCGGGTCCGTGCGCTGAAGCTCCTGCGCGATCTCGCCGAACAGGTCGCAGGCGAAGTCGCCGCGATTGGTGAACTCCACCACCGGCGCCCCGCCCGCCGCACAGGCGCGGATGATGTTGAGGCAGGTCCCGGCGTCCGCATGATGGAAGACGGGCACGATCCCTTGCGCCTGCAAAGCGGTCAGGACGGTCAGACGATCATGGCGCATGGCGGGTCTCCGTGTTCGCCTCCTTGCTCGACCGCTGGGCCGGGCGCGTCAACCCTTCGCCAGTTCGACCAGCCGTCTGATCAGGATGCTGTCGGCATCGAGCAGGGGCGTCAGGACGGGCGCAGCCAGCGTCTCGAACCGGGTCTCGACGCCTCGGGCGGCCCAGAGGGCGGTCATCAGGCGGGACTGGGCGATGATCTCGGGGGCGTCGTCGGCGCTGACGAAGGCGTCGAACACTGTGCCGCCGGGGGTGGAGCCGTCGGGGACGGGCCAGTGGATGGGCGACAGGGCGGCGGCTTCGCGGGTGTCGAGGTTCAGGGCGTCGTTGGCGCGGGCCGCAAGCAGGGGCGTCAGGTCGAAGACGCCGCTGAGCGAGACGGCGGCGTTCGCACGTCCTTCAGACAGCATGCAGGCGGCCATATGGCCTCCGGCGCCGTGGCCGAAGACAAGTGGGCGTTTGCGTTTCGGGTGGAGGTCTCGGATCGCCTCCATGGCGTCGCGCGCCTGGGTGAGGATGCGGCCGAGACGCAAGGCCGGGGCGGAGTCGCGTGAGGGGATGGCCAGGCTGACGCCGTGGCTGAGCAGGGCGGGGGCGAACGCAGCGTAGGGCGAAGCGTCGTCCGACGACCAGCCGGGGCCGTGCAGGAAGACGGCGACCGGCGCTTCCTGCCCGGCGGAGAACAGGTCGATGACCTCGCGCGGGCCAGCGCCGTAGCGGAGCTGGCTCGGCGGATGGGCGGCGCGGACGGCTTCGGCGCGTTCAGAAAGGTCTTTGAGCTGGTCGAGGGGCGGGGCGGTTTCGCTCAGCAGGGCGTAACCGCCCGCAAGGTCGCCAGCCGATCCCTGATCTGATCCCTTAACTGTCACGTCGCCATCCGCTAGACCGGCCCCGCAGCACTGGAAGGACCGCCGCCATGATGACCGCCATTTTCGTCTTCATCAAATGCGAGTTGGGACACGCCAACGACGTGGCCGCCGACATGGTGGACAATGTCGAACATGTCTCGGAGGTCTATTCGACCTCGGGCCAGTACGACCTGCTGGCCAAGTTCCAGCTGCCCAAGGACATGGACATCGGGACGTTCGTGACCCGGTCGGTGCAGACCCGGCCGCACATCCGCGACACCTTCACCGTCATCACCTTCTCGCCGTTCCTGCCGAGCAAGTAGGGCGCGCGCACACATAGATGTCCGTCATCCTCGGCCTTGTGCCGAGGACCTATGGGTCAGCCTGCGCGGGCCGTTGGGAACCTGCGCGACGACAGCCTCTCATGCGGCCCAGGAATAGGCCCTCGGCACAAGGCCGAGGGTGACGGAGGGAGAGGTGGGAGCCCTACTGCGGACGCCCCACCACGGCGTCGACCGAGCCGGTGGTGACGGGGTGGTAGCCGGGGCGGGCCTGGGCGTAGAGGCGGGTGGCGATGGGGCGGCCCCACTCGTATTGGCCCCACAGGCTGGTGAACAGCGGCAGGACGAATTTGCGCCGGCCCTGGGTGGTCAGGAAATGCTCCAGCGTCGGCACGGCGGGCTGGTAGCGGTGCTGGACCGCGATCTGCAGCCAGGCGAAGACCAGTTCCGAATTGCCCTCATTGCGCAGGGTCAGCGTCGATTCCAGATCGGCCAGTTGGGCGTCGGTGAACCAGCGGCCTGTCGCGGGCGGCACGGGCGGACGCCAGGCGAGGAAGCGCTGGCGCTCCTGCGTCGACCAGCCGGCCCAGGGGATGGCCGAGGCCGGGCCGCCCGCCGCAAAGGCCAGAGCCGCCGCATCGACGGGAGCAAAGGCGTTCGACACCGGCGGCTGCCAGTTGGACGGCATGCCGGGCTGGTAGATCCAGGCGTCCATCATCAGCTGGTCCTCCAGCGCCCGGGTCGTGACGAGATGAGCGCGGATGTCCTCCAGGAAGCGTTCGGTGGTCATGGGACGGAAGGCGTTGCGCTCGAAATAGCCCGTCAGCCAGGCGTCGAACTTCTCGCGCCCGACGATGCGTTCGATGGTGCGCAGGAAGGCGGCGCCCTTTTCATAGGCGATGTCGCTCATGCCGTCGTCGGGGTCGCGCCCGGCCAGCTCCAGCTTCAGCCTTGTATCGGCGGGCGGCAGGTCGGCCAGGGTGGCCTGAAGATCGCCCCAACCGAGGGACTGCAGCATCAGGGCGCGGTCGCGGCCCTCGGTCGACTCCATGATGCGGTTCTCGAAATAGACGGTGAAGCCTTCGTTGAGCCAGAAGTCGTCCCAGGTGGCGTTGGTGACGAGGTTGCCGGACCAGGAGTGGGCCAGCTCGTGCGCCACCAGCGAGACCAGCGAGCGGTCGCCGGCGATGATGGTCGGGGTGGCGAAGGTCAGGCGCGGGTTCTCCATGCCGCCGAAGGGGAAGGAGGGCGGCAGGACCAGCAGGTCGTAGCGGCCCCAGCGATAGGGGCCGTAAAGCGCCTCGGCGGCGTCGACCATGGCGGCGGTCGGGACCAGTTCGTCATGGGCGGCGCGCAGGCGCGACGGCTCGGTCCAGACGCCGGTGCGTTCGTCGATGCCCTGGAAGGCCAGGTCGCCGACGCCGATGGCGATCAGATAGGGCGGCACCGGATGGGTCATGCGGAAGCGCCAGACCTTCTGGTTGTTCGGTCCTGGCTCGCCGTGCGGGGTCAGGCTTTCGCCCGACATGACGACGGTCAGATCGGCCGGGGCGGCGATGGCGGCCTCCCACGACTGTCGGATGCCGGGGCTGTCCTGGGTCGGGGCCCAGGTGCGGGTCAGAATGGCCTGGCCCTGGCTGAACAGATAGGGCTTTTCGCCGCCCGCCGTCTGGGCCGGGGTCAGCCATTGCAGGGCGTCGGCGTCGGGACGGGTCGAATAGGCGACGGTGATGCGCCGCGTCTCGCTCGCGCGGAAGGCGGGGAAACGGACGGTCAGGGACTGGCCCAGGATCGGATCGTCGGCGCCCAGGGTGAAGGGCAGGGCGGCGCCCGAGGCGTCGGTCACGCTGCGAATGTCCAGCTTGCGGGCGTCGAGAATGATCTCGGTCGCGCCGGGTTCGGCGGTGACGTCCAGCGCCGCCGTGCCCGACAGGGTGCGGGCATCGAAGTCGGCGGCCAGGTTCAGGGCGACATGGACGACGCGGGCGATCTCGGGCCGGGCGTGGGAGTGGACGTCGCGCACATATTCAGCGGCGGCGCGGGTCTCCTGATTCATAGCTGCATCCTGGCTGGGGGCCTGTGCGTCAACGGCTGCGGAGGGGGCGGTGGAGGCGCAGGCGCCCAGCGCCGTAGTGAGGGCGAGGGCGGAGACCAGTCCGAGACTGCGGATCATGGAGCGTTTCCTTGTGACGTTCGTGATGACGTTTCCGGCGGGGACAACGCCCCCTGACGCGCGAAAGATCAACCCCGAAGCGACGGGAAACGCTCCATCAACGATGGACGCCGTCTACTGCGCAGGCTCGGACTCTGTTTCGGTTGTCGCCGCCGTGGTGGTGTTGCGCGCCTGGAACAGGCGGCCGCGCTCGGCGATCAGCACGAAGACCAGGGCCAGCACGCCCATGATCACAAAGCCGATCACCATGGGCGCCGCCGAACCGTTGAAGCTCTGGCCGATGGCGAAGCCAAACAGGGCCCCGCCGATGGTCGAGATGAAGCCCTGGGCCGAGGAGGCCGTGCCCGCGATATGGCCCATGGGCTCCATGGCCATGGAGCCGAAATTGCCCGCGATCAGACCAAAGCAGAACATGGTCAGAGCCTGCAGGATGGCGAAGGTCCAGATGTTTTCATGCCCCATCAGCGTCACCACGGCGTGGACGCTGGAGACGGCGATGAAGGCCAGAAGCGCAGAGTGGGAGATCAGCCGCGAGCCCAGCCGCTCGACCAGTCGGGCGTTCAGCAGGCTGGCGATGGCGATGCCGCCCGCCACCAGGGCGAAGACGGTGGTGAACAGCTGCGGCGCCTTGAAGACGTCGTAGAAGATCTGCTGGCTGGAGTTGATGAAGCCGAACAGGGCGCCCGAGATCACCGTCATGGCCAGGGTGTAGCCGATGGACTGGCGGTTGGTCAGGGCGGTGCGGAAGGCGGAGGCGATGCGGCCCATCTGGATCGGCATCCGGTCCTCGACGTGCAGGGTCTCGGGCAGACGCAGGGCCGCCCAGACGCCGAAGGCGGCGCCGCCCAGGGCCAGGATGCCGAACACCCAGGGCCAGGGCGCGACGGTCAGGACCGCCTGACCCAGGGTCGGGGCCAGGATGGGCACGCCCAGGAAGACCAGGAAGCTGAGCGACATGACGCGCGCCATCTGACGACCGCTGTAGCGGTCGCGCACGATCGACACGGCCAGCACGCGCAGGGCCGCTGCGCCCACGCCTGCGCCGACGCGCGCCGCGATCAGGGTCTCGAAGGTCGGGGCGAAGGCCGCCAGGGCGCCGAACAGCACATAGAGGCCCAGGCCGATCATCAGCACCGGCTTGCGGCCGAACCGGTCAGCCAGAGGGCCGTAGACGATCTGGGCCGCGCCGAAGCCCAGCAGATAGGCGGTGATGATCCACTGGCGGCTGTTCTCGGAAGCCACGCCCAGAGCTTCGCCGATGGCGGGAAGGGCGGGCAGCATGGCGTCGATGGCCAGCGCATTCAGCGCCATCATCATGGCGATCAGGCCGACGAATTCGGGAAAACCCGGCCCTTTTTTGGGAATGGGGGCGGGAACGGGTGCGGATTTGGCCGGGGAGGGGGCCGAGGAGGAGGTCATCGCGCCCAGATGCGGTCTGCGGCGCCCTGACGCAACCGTCTGAATGCGAATTCCTCATGACGATGGATGGCCGCGACGTCGCCGCAGGTGGTATCGGAGGAGCTAGAGCATGATCGTTTCGGCCGGAACCGCGTCGCGGTTCCGGCTGAAGCGTGAATCATGCTCTCGCTAAAATTTGGAGCCTGATTCACGGCATCGCGTAAATCGCGAAGCGATTTTCTCTCAACCGATCAGGCTCTAGGAGAGCGCCATGACCGACACCGTCACAATCTATCACAACCCTGCCTGCAGCACCTCGCGTCAGGTGGTGGACATGGTCCGCGAGGCCGGCGTCGAGCCCGCCATCGTCGAATATCTGAAGACCGGCTGGACCGAGCCGCTGCTGCGCCAGCTGCTGGCCGAGAGCGGTCTGACGGCGCGCGAACTGATGCGCACGCGCGGCGACCTGCCGGGTGAACTGGGCCTGCTGGCGGCTGATGTCAGCGAAGAGGCGATCCTGGCCGCCATGGTCGCCCATCCGGTGCTGGTTGAACGCCCCATCGTGCAGGGGCCCAGGGCGACGGTGCTGGCGCGACCCAAGGAGACGGCGCTGAACGCCCTGTGATCGCCGGTTGACGAAGATGAACGGCGGCTGACATGCGGCCCCCGCAACGGTTCAGCTTGCCGCCGCTACTCAAGCCTTCAATCCGCAAAGGCGCCGCTTCGGCCGCCAGCGGACGCTGGAGGTATTGATCATGGCCGCCATTCACGCCGCCCCCGTCGCCGCCGCCCTGGCTGTCGCCTCGCAGCAGGCGCGCATCCACGACCTGATGCGCACGCCGGAAAGCCGGGGCGAAAAGATCGCCCGTCTGCAAGCCGAGGCCCGCACCCTGGCCGGTGAGCATGTCGAGGGTCTGACCCGTCTGCTGGCCCAGGTGGTCGCCGAAGCCGATGCGGTGGCCGAAGGCGGCGGCGCCTATCCCGTCGGCGTGCGCGAACTGGCCCTGCGTCTGGCCGAAGACCTGTCCGCCAAATCCGCCACTCTGACGGCTCTGCGTGTCCGCGCGGTCTGAATCGTCCTGAAGCAGCGCGACGGCGCGTTAGGCCAAAAGCACGCCTCAAGCAGCGCGACTGCGCGTTAGGCCAAAAGAATGGTGCGGGTGGCCGGGCTCGAACCGGCACTCCTCTCGGAACAGGATTTTGAATCCAGCGCGTCTACCAATTCCACCACACCCGCACAGGCCTGTCGGAAGGCCGGGCAATCTAGCGGCGGATCGGCTTGGGTCAACGCCCTAAGCGCGGCGCCTTGTAATGAATCTGGGTGACTGAGGCGTATCGGTCAGACTGGCGGAGTCTTCGCCAAGACGGAAGCGAGGCCGATTATCGCCTGCAGCAGCGGCTCAGGGTTCAGCGTATCTCATATCGGACAGTGAAGGTGATGGTCCGATCCGGGAGTGGTTCGCGTGAGCGGTTTGCCCAGCCGACTCGACCCGTCTGGTGAGCGGCCAGTTCGGCGGCGCGCCCGAAGCCGCTGCCGACAGGAAATTCGCTTTCTGCGGTGCAATCGCGCAAGCCTCCGTCCGGTTTCACCTGGCAGGTCACTGCGGCGAGACCTTTGGTGGGCATCGCCCGAACCGGAAAGTTCACACGCGGACTGGAGCGCCAGACGAAGCCTGGCATGGCGACAGCTTCCTCATCTTCGGCGCGGGAGCGGGCGAGATCCTCGCGCATGGGGCGACCGCAAGCGGAGAACACGCGTGCAATCGCCTGAGGCGAGGGCGGCAGGTCGGCGACAATGCGGCGGCTTTCCCGACTGTCACGAACGGTCAACGCAAGTTGCCCGCCCCTGCCCATCTGCTGCGCCAGCCAGTTGGGACGTACAGCGAAGGCGGACGTGCTGTCGGGCGCAGACACCCACAGGGATTCGGCCTCTTCATCGCCGATCTCATAGCGGATGGTCCGTTCGCCGGAGGCTTCGGGCAAGCCGGACAGGATGAGGCTGAAGGCCCCGTCCATGCAGCGCACGGCCACACCGAAATTCTCGAAGGTGACGGCGGCGATGGTCAGGCGGCGCGAGGCGTCTTCACCAAAATCCCAGTCGTCGCCTTCGATGGCGGCGGCGGCGGGCGTCTGCGCTTGGGCGAAGGCGGGCGTGGCGGCGGCCATGACGGCGAAGGCCGCGAGCGCCAGGATTGGAGGGGGTGAGGCTGTGGTCATGAGGCGGTCACCAGATGGGCGTCGCCTTCGCCCTGCTGGATGCATCGGGCGCGAATGTACATCTCGACGCGCTGGGCGATGATCAGGCCGATGGCGAAGACCATGAAGGCGTCGGCGACGATGACCGGGTCCAGATTCCACTCCCCGGCGTGGCTCTGCATCACTTCGCGCAGGCCCGTGCGGGCGGCCAGAAGGCCGACGATCAGGATCAGACCCAGCGGCGAGGCCTGGGCTTTCAGGCCGCCATCGGCGGCCCGGGTGATGGTGATGGTCTTGCCGCGCCACCATCCGGCCAGTGCGCCGAGCGCCAGGGCGGAGATGAAGGCGATCCAGGCGTAGGGGCCGAAATGCGGATGCCGGGTCGTGGCCCACAGGCCGAAGCCGATCAGGACGGTGACGATCAAGGGCGTCACCCACAACAGATGCGGCCTCAGGGTGCGCTGGCGCCGGTTGCGCAGGATGACGAGACCCAACGCCGCTGCGACGCCGATCATGGGGCCATATTGCTCGGGCGTCATCGGCGTCTCTCGGCGCGGGTCAGGTCGTGGGGACGATCAGACGGCCTCGACCGTTTGTTCGATGGCGCCGAAGATGGTGTGGCGCTCGTCGTTGATCATTTCGATGCGCACCGTATCGCCAGCCTTGAGGAAGGGGGTCTTCGCTTCGCCGGTCTGGATGGTTTCGACGGTGCGGACCTCGGCGATGCAGGAGTAGCCCAGACCGCCTTCGGAGACCGGCTTGCCGGGGCCGCCGTCGGCGCCCTTGTTGGAGACGGTGCCGGAGCCGATGATGGTGCCGGCGCACAGGCTGCGGGTCTTGGCCAGATGGGCGATCAGGGTCCCGAAGTCGAAGGTCATGTCGACCCCGGCGTCCGCCTTGCCGAAGTCGGCGCCGTTCAACTGGACCGACAGTTCGCCGTGCAGCTTGCCGTCTTTCCACCGGTCGCCCAGCGCATCGGGCGTGACGAAGACGGGCGACAGGGCGCTGGCGGGCTTGGACTGGACGAAGCCGAAGCCCTTGCCCAGTTCGGCGGGGATGAGGTTCCGCAGGGAGACGTCGTTGACCAGGCCGACCAGGCGGATGGCGGCCAAGGACTGTTCGCGCGTTGCCCCCTGCGGCACGTCGCCGACGACGACGACGATCTCGGCCTCCAGGTCGCAGCCCCACGCTTCATCGGCCAGGGGGATGGCGTCGCGGGGGGCGAGGAAGCCGTCGGAGCCGCCCTGATACATCAGGGGGTCGGTCCAGAAGCTGGCGGGCATTTCGGCGCCGCGCGCCTTCCTGACCAGTTCGACGTGGTTCACATAGGCCGAGCCGTCCGCCCACTGATAGGCGCGGGGCAGGGGGGCGGCGGCGTCGCGTTCGTGGAAGCGGCCGCGCGGCACGCCGCCATGCTCCAGACTCTCGGCCAGGGCGCGCAGGTCGGGCTCGACCCGATCCCAGTCATCCAGCGCCGCCTGCAAGGTCGGGGCGATCAGAAACGCGTCGGTGAACCAGTTCAGGTCTTCCGACACGAGGACGAGGCGGCCGTCGCGGCCATGCTTGAGAGAGGCGAGTTTCATGCCTCAACGCTTAGACCATTTTTGTTTCAAGTCGACTCGACTTGAACCCAAAAAATGGTCCGCATCATGCCGGAGCGAAATCTGAGCCGAGCCGGTCTTGCGTCCGGCTCGACCGATTTCGCTCTGAGCCGTTTTTTGACAAAGGGAAGCGGTCGCGGGCGGGCTTCGACGCAGTTTATTTCGGCGGGGTGATCAGGGCCTTGGCCTCCGCGCCGGTGCGGGCGCCCATGTCGCGCACCTCGACCTCGACGGTGATGGCGCCTTCGGGCTGATGCGCCCACAGGTAGCGGCGCTCGACCTCGACCTCGCGGCCCGAGGGGGCGAAGCCGGTGAAGATGTCGCCCCAGGGCGTGACGGATTTCATCTCGGCCCAGTCGAGGGCGCAGGCGGCGTCCAGCTCCTCTATCGCCATGTCGGACAGTTCGTCGGAGGCGGCGGTCATATGGTCTGGCCTCCCGGCGCCGTGAATTCGGACGGCGCTGCGTCGCCGGTGTTGACCACTTCAGACGGTTCGAAGATCAGCACCTCGGCCTCCTCATCGGCGGCGGTGCGGTGTTCGACGCCGCGCGGCACGACGATGAACTGGCCGGGGTTGAGGGTCTCTATGCGGTTACGGAACTCGACCCGGAACCGGCCCTTCCAGACCAGGAACATCTCTTCGGCGTCGGGGTGGCTGTGCCAGGGGAAGACGCCCTGAACCTTGACCAGCCGCACGTCCTGACCGTTCAGCTGGGCGGCGATGCGGGGGCGCCAGTGATCGGTGAAGGCGGCGAACTTCTGGTTCAGATCGATGGGCCGGCCGGTCATGGCGTGGCGTCTTCGTCGGCGTAGATGGCGACGCGGGAGGTGCGGCCCGAACCGGCCTCGCCGCGATACATGCCCGAGGTGTTCATGGCGAAGGCGACCGCGCCGTCGCGGGCCATGACGATGACGCCGCCGTCGCCGCCGATGGCGCCGACTTCGGCGATCTCGGCGTCAGCGGCGGGCTGGACGGCCATGCCCTCGGCGGTCCGGTGGCAGATGTCGCGGGCCACGGTGGCGCGGATGAAATATTCGCCCGAGCCGGTGGCCGAGACCGCGCAGCCGTCGGCGTTGGAGGCGTAGGTGCCGGCGCCGATGATCGGCACATCGCCGACGCGGCCCCAGCGTTTGGCGGTCATGCCGCCGGTGGAGGTGCCGGCGGCGAGGTTGCCGGACTGGTCCAGCGCCACGGCGCCGACCGTGCCGAATTTGCGCTCGTTCAGGGGCGGGGCCTGGGTCTCGTCGATGGCGGCCTGTGCTCCCGGCGCGCCAGCGGGACGGGCGGGGATGGGCAGGTTGAGGTCGCGCAGGGCGGTCTCCAGCCCCTGCCAGCGGCGCTCGGTGAAGACGAAGGACGGATCGACCTGCTCCAGTCCGACCGAGGCGGCGAAGCTGTCGGCGCCGGGGCCGATCAGCATGACGTGCGGCGACTGGTCCATCACCGCGCGGGCGGCGGCGATGGGGTGGCGGGTGGTGGTCAGACCGGCCACGGCCCCGGCGTTCAGGGTCGCGCCGTCCATGACGGCGGCGTCCAGTTCGTTCCTGCCCTCGGCGGTGAAGACGGCGCCGCGCCCGGCGTTGAACAGGGGATCGTCCTCCATGATCTGGATCGCCGCCTGGACCGCGTCCAGAGCCGCGCCGCCGTCGCGCAGGACGGCCGCGCCCGCCTCCAGCGCGCGGGTCAGGGCGGCGCGATAGGCGGCGTCCTGGGCGGGCGACAGGCTGCTGCGCTCGATGACGCCCGCCCCGCCGTGGATGGCGAAGGACCAGGTCGGGGCGGCGGCTTGCTCCTGTGCGAAGGCGGGCTGGGCCGTCAGGGCAAGGGCGGCGGCGAAGACAGCGAGGGTTCTGGACATGGTCGGAGGGTCCGGAAAATCGGGTCGAGGCGCAAGGTGAAACCACCGGCGACGGGCCGATTGTCGCCGGTTCATGGCGGAAACGTGAAAGAAGAATGTCCTTAACGCTTGTGAGGGCGTCCGCGTCGTGCTGCTTATGCGCCTTTCTGGCGTCGGTGGGGCGCTGACATATGGGAGTGAGCCGTTGGTTAGAACGGACACAGCGCGCGCGAGGATCTCGACGCGACGAAGCACCGGGATGCGACTTATGCGGGGAGGGCGGTCATGAACATCGTCATCGCCCTTGGCCTGATCATTACGCTGGCCACCGGGATTCCGGTGCTGATGCAGATCCTCAAGCACCACCCGCGCGGGCTGATCATCCTGTTCTTTGCGGAAATGTGGGAGCGGTTCTCCTACTACGGGATGCGCGGCATCCTAATCTTCTTCCTGACGCAGCACTTCCTGTTCGACGACGCCCAGGCGGGCTCGACTTACGGCTCCTACACCTCCTTGGTCTATCTGCTGCCCCTGCTGGGCGGCATCATGGCCGACCGGTTCCTGGGCACGCGCAAGGCCGTGGCCTTCGGCGCCCTGCTGCTGGTCGCTGGTCATGGGCTGATGGCTTTCGAGGGCCGTCCGGCCACTGAGACCCTGACCTACGCCGGCACGACCTATGAGATTTCGGCCGAGGGCCGCGGCGCTGACCGCAATGTCGGCATCGTCATCGACGGCCAGAAATACGCCTTTGAGCCCGCTGACAACGGTCTGGCCATCCAGAATCTGCCGGCGACGTCGACCTTGCCAGCCGTCATTCCGACCGCCGAGTACAGGATTGACAAGACCCGCGATCTGATGGGCGTCAATGTCTTCTATCTGGCGGTGTCGCTGATCATCATGGGCGTCGGCTTCCTGAAGCCGAACATCTCGACCATCGTCGGCCAGCTGTATCCGCAGGGGGACCCCCGCCGGGATTCCGGCTTCACCCTCTACTACTACGGGATCAATCTGGGGGCCTTCTGGGCTGCTGTGTTGTGCGGCCTGCTGGGCCAGACCGTCGGCTGGTGGGCGGGCTTCGGCCTGGCCGGCATCGGCATGGCGGCGGGCTGGATCGTCTTCATGCTCGGCAAGCCCCTGCTGCAGGGCAAGGGCGAGCCTCCGGCCACGGCGAATCTGTCCAAGCCGCTGCTGGGGCCGATCAACCGTGAATGGTCGATCTATCTGATAAGCACCGTGGTCGGCGTTCTGGCCGTCTGGGGACTGGTCCGCAGCAATGCGCTGGTGGGCTGGGTGCTGGGCCTGGCGACGATCGCGTCGCTGCTGTTCATCGTCTACGTCATCGTCAAGGTCTGCGAGTCCAAGGTGCAGCGCGAGCGGATGATGCTGGCCATGGTGCTGATCTTCGGCTCGGTGGTCTTCTTCACCCTGTTCGAACAGGCCGGCACCTCGCTGAACCTGTTCGCCGACCGTAACGTGGACCTTAGCATCACGCCGACGGCGTTCCAGTTCCTGGGAATCACCGTGGGCACGCCCGCGCAACTGGCGGCGGCGGGCATTGCGACGCCGTCGGGCTTCTGGATCGACGCCACCGTGACGGCGGCCCAGACCCAGTCGTTCAACGCCGGCTTCATCCTGTTGTTCGCGCCAATCATGGCGGCGCTGTGGGCCTTCCTGGCCAAGCGCAACATGGACCCCAATCCGACGATGAAGTTCGGCCTCGGCCTGCTGCAGGTCGGTTTGGGCTTCATGGTGGTGGTGTGGGGCGCAGGCATGGCCAACTCGGCCTTCCAGATGCCGATTCTGCTGCTGGGCCTGCTCTACATGTTCCACACCCTGGGCGAGCTGTTCCTGTCGCCGGTGGGCCTGTCGGAAATCACCAAGCTGTCGATCGCCAAGGTGGTCAGCTTCATGATGGCCGTCTGGTTCCTGGCCTCCTCTATTGCTCAATACGTCGGCGGCTGGATCGCTGGCCTGGCGGGCACGGAGACGGTGGGCGGCCAGGTTCTGGACCCCGGTCTGGCGCTGCGCACTTCGCTGGAAGTGTTCAAGATGCTGGGCCTGTGGGGCATGGGCATCGGCGTCGCCTTCATCGTGATCAGCTTCTTCATCAAGGGCTGGTCGCATGGAGCCAATGACGCCGGCAATCATCCTGGACCCGACCTGACCGACCGTGGTCAGGAAGACCAGAACATCGCCAAGCCGTTGAACCCCTGATCGGTTCAGACGTCTGAAACGACGAAGGGCGGAGCCGCGAGGCTCCGCCCTTTTTCATTGCCTGGTGGTCTCGGGTTCAGAACGTTTTGCGCAACCGGAGCTGCCAGAATGCGCGCGGGTCAACCTCTCGGCGCTCGAGGAAGGCGATGTTGCGGACCGTGCGGTCGGCATACTCAACCCGTTCCGAATCGAAGTCCTCCCAGATGTTCAGTTGGGCGCGCAGCGACAGCGTCGGGGTCGGCTTGTACTCGGCGTAGAACTCGAAATAGTTGTGGCCGCGCCAGCCGTTGGTCTGGTCCGGATAGTAGCGGGTCTGGCCCAGCAGCGGGATCCAGTTGACGCCCCACTGAAGCTTCAGATGCGTCACGTCCTGTTCGAAACTGATCACGGCCTGACGCGGGCGGACGCCCGAGATGGGACGGCTTTCGCCGGTGGTCGGATCGGTGACCGAGGTGCGGTTCCAGTCGTTGCGGAAGCTGAAGCGTCCGCCGGACACGCCCAGTTTCGTCGTCGGAATGGTGAAGTTGAGCGACAGCTGGTCCAGCGTGCCGTCGCCGATGTTGCCCACCGCAGAATAGCCGTCGGCCAGGGGGATGGTGTCGATGACGTCGCTGATCTCGTCATGGCGCAGGCCGATGGTGACGATGCCGTCGCCCCAGAAGCGGCGCTCATAGGTCAGTTCGCCGACCCAGCGTTGCTCCGGCTCCAGATCGGCGTTGCCGCCATAGACGTTTTCGTCCTCCAGATCGGCCGAGGCGGCGAAGTCACCGAAGTTCAACTGGCCGACCTCGCGTTCGACGCGCAGGCGGAACTGGTGTCCGGCCCAGGGCGTCCAGGTGGCCAGGACGCGGGGCTTGGCGAAGAAGAAGCTCTTCTCCTGCTCGGCGTCGCCGGACTGGCTGATGGTCGAGGATTCCAGCCGTAGACCGCTTTCCAGCGTCAGGTCGGAACGGATGCGCCAGGTGGCCTTGCCGAACAGTTCGCCGCGCGTCTCCTCGACCTTGATCGAGGCGGAGGGCAGGGGCACGTTGACGCCGCCTTCGGTGAAGGCCTGATCAACCTCCAGCATGTTGTAGGCCACCTCGCCGCCGCCTTCGAAGGTGAGGCTGGGCGAGCGCTCATAGCGCAGCAGACCGCGCAGGATGGTCTCGCCGGAGCTGCCCTCGGCGCTGAACGCCTGTTCCGGGCGATCGACGAGACCCAGACGGGTGCGCGAGGTCGAGGCGTTCTCGAAATCCTCGAACTGGTGGATGAAGCGGGTCTCCAGCTTGAGCGCAGTGGACAGGGGGCGGGTGTAGACCAAGCCGAACTCGCCGCTGGAGCTGTCCTGATCGTCCAGGCTTTCGCGACGGACGGTGTCGGAGGTCTGAAGATTAATCCCGTGCCAGTCGTTGACGCCGTAGCGGGCGGTCAGGTCGATCTTGCCGCCGAACAGGGGCATCGAATAGTTGCCCCGGATCGAGTTCCCGCCGCCGTAGCCGTCGTTGTAATAGCTCTCGTCGCGCAGGACGGCGCCAAGGGGATCGGTCCGCAGCACCCGGCCCGCGCCGTTGGAGTCGCTGGTCGAGATGCCGTCGCTCAGGGTGACGCCCCAGGTGCGTTCACCTTCTCGCGCTGTGAACTGATAGGAGCCGCCGAACACATCCTGACCGCCCTCGAACAACACCCCGTTGGCGGTGAAGACAGACTGGCGGCTGCTCTCGGTCTTGAGGATGACGTTCACGATCAGGGAATAGCCCTGCATGTCGATGCCCGGAGCGCCGCCCCGGATCAGTTCGATCCGCTCGACCTGGGACGCCGTGGTGCGGCCCAGCACGTTGGAGCCGGTGTCGTTCTTGGAGGCCGGGCGTTCGCCGTTGATCAGGATGTTGCCGACCGAGCCTTCAAAGCCCCGGCTGCCGGAGCCGTCGTCGATTGAGAAGCCGGGCACGCGGTTGACCATGTCCAGGGCGGTGTTGGGGCGGGCCTCGGTGAAGAAGGCGGGCTGGAAGACCAGAACGCCCTGCTGGCCGGCGCCGGTCGCAGGCACGGTGACGGGGGCGGGCGAGGGGGTCTGGGCCGCAGCAGCGCCGGTGGACAGAAGGACGGCTGTCGTCGCCATCAGGAAGGTCTTGGTCATCGCGGTTTCCCCGGTTCGTGTTGGCCAGAGGTGTGACGATCCGCAGCAGTCGGTTCCAGTTACAAGGCTGAAAGGTGGATTAAATCGGCGACATGATTACAGGGTTTTCATGTTCTGCTTCTTTGTATTGCGTTACGAGGTCAGTGTTTACTTTTCACGTTAGGGTATAGTCTTGAAAATCATCGCTGTCGCATTGTCCGCCTTGATGCTGGCCGCCGCGCCCGCCGTGGGAGCCAGGGCCCAGGATGGGGCCGCTTCCGCAACGGCTCCAGATGAGGCGACGACGTTGGACGATGTCGTGGTGCTGGCCCGGCGTTCGGGCGCGCCGATGTGGACGGTGACCCGGGGCGATTCGACACTGATCCTGGTCGGAGCGATCGGGCGCATCCCGCGCGACGTGACGTGGCGGCCTGACGACCTGCAGGCAGCGGCGGAACGTTCCAACCTGATCCTGACGCCGCAGGTGGGGCAGGCTTCGGTGAGCGACATCTTCCGCATCATCTGGCGTTCGCGGACCATCGGTCAGATGCCGCGCGGCCAGACCACGGCGGACTATCTCAGCCCTGACTATCAGGCGCGGCTGGAGGCGGTGATGGCGGGGGAGCGCAATCAGGGCTGGCGCACCAACAGCCTGTTGTTTCTCAGCTTCGATCTGATGAAAGACAAGGCAGGTTACGGCAAAGGGCGCGAGGGCGAAGACGCGACTGACGTGATCCGCCGTGCGGGACGACGGGCTCGGGTGACGATGCGGCCGGTCGGCACTGTGCGCGGCGACGAGATCGTCGAAAGCCTGATCTCGGCGCCGCAGACGACGCATGTGGCCTGCGCCGAAGCCGCCATCGCCGCCGCCGAGTACGGGCCGGACTCCAGTCGTGACCGGGCCGAGGACTGGCGCGCCTTGCGGGTGGCCGATGTGGTCGCCTCGCCCATCGATCGGGCGCTGAGCGTCTGCTGGCCTTGGGCCGACCCTGAGATCGGCTCGCGCCTGCATCAGCAATGGGCCGCCGCCATCGAAACCGCCATGGTCTCGCCCGGAGTCACCATGGGCGTCGCGCCCATCCGCCTGCTGGCGGAAGACGGCGGGGTTCTGGATGGCCTTGAGGCGCGTGGGTTCGAGGTTGAAGGCCCTGTCTGGCGTTGAGCCGTCAGATCAGCGGCTAGCGCTTCGTCGCGTCGTTGACCGCTTCACCGACCGTGTCGGCGGCGCCCGCCACGCTATCGGCAGCGCCCGCGATGGCGTCGGTGCGAACGGCGTCCTGACGGTTCTGGTTGATCAGGAACCAGGCGACAAGGGCGACGAGAACCAGGCCGATGACCACCGCGATCATCGTTCCTGCGCCGCCGCCGCGCTTCTCGACCACTACGGTGGTGTGGCTGTCGCCGTTGGAGTTGTCCGACATGGTTGTTTCCTCTCCCGTGGAGCAGAGGAAACACCCATCGAGCGTGACCGTTCCGTCTTCAGACCGCCGTTCCGCCCACCGTCAGCCCGCCGATCTTGAGGCTGGGCTGGCCGATGCCGACAGGCACGCCCTGGCCGCCCTTGCCGCAGACGCCGACGCCGGGGTCGAAGGCGAAGTCGTCGCCGATCATCTGGATGTGGGTCAGGGCCGTGGCGCCGTCGCCGATCAGGGTGGCGCCGCGCACCGGGGCGGTGATCCGGCCGTCCTCGATCAGATAGGCTTCGGTGCACTGGAAGACGAACTTGCCGTTGGTGATGTCCACCTGGCCGCCGCCGAAATTGGCGGCGTAGAGTCCGCGCTTGGTCGAGGCGATCATGTCGGCCTGACTGTCCTTGCCCGCCTCCATGAAGGTGTTGGTCATGCGCGGCATGGGCATGTGGGCGAAGGATTCGCGTCGTCCGTTGCCGGTGGCCTGGGCGCCCAGCTGACGCGCCGACAGCCGGTCGTGCATCAGGCCGACCATGATGCCATCCTCGATCAGGACGGTGCGCGAGGTCGGGGTGCCTTCGTCGTCGATGCTGAGCGAGCCGCGGCGTCCGCTGATGGAGCCGTCGTCGACGACGGTGACGCCGGGGGCGGCGACGCGCTGGCCCATCTTGCCGCTGAAGACGGAGGAGCCCTTGCGGTGGAAATCGCCCTCGAAGCCGTGGCCGATGGCTTCATGCAGAAGCACGCCGGGCCAGCCGGCGCCCAGAACCACGTCCATCTCGCCCGCCGGGCAGTCGACGGCGTCGAGGTTGACCAGGGCCTGACGCAGGGCCTCATCGACCTGTCCGCGCCAGCGGTCGGGGGTGATCCAGGTCTCGAAGCCGGTGCGGCCGCCGGCGCCGGACGAGGCGCTTTCGCGCTTGCCGTCCTTCTCGACGGTGACGGAGACGTTCAGCCGGACCAGGGGGCGGACGTCGCGCAGCAGGCGGCCGTCGCCGCGCAGGATCTCGACCACGCGGCGCTCTCCGGCCAGGGAGGCGGAGACCTGGACCACGCGCGGATCGCGGGCGCGGGCCCAGGCGTCGATCTCCGCCAGCAGTTCGATCTTGTCGGAGAAGGCGGGGGAGGCGAGAGGATCGACCTCGTCATACAGCTTCTGATTGGTGGCGCGCGGGGACTCGGCCGAGACGGCGGCGTGGCCGGCCTTGGCCAGGGAGGCGCTGTCGGCGGCGCGGCGGATGGCGGGGCCGCTGATCTCATTGGCGTGGGCGTAGCCGGCGGTCTCTCCGGCTACGACGCGCAGGCCGAAGCCTTCGACGGCGTCATAGGCGGCGGATTTCAGGCGTCCGTCGTCGAAGACCAGGGATTCGCTCTCGGAGCGTTCCAGGAACAATTCGCCGTCGTCGGCGCCGTCCAGGGCGGTCTTCAGGATGGAGAGGGCTTCGTCGGCGCCGACGTCGGCGCTTTCGAGGATGGGGGCGAGGATGGGCGGCGGGGTAACGGACACGGTCATTCGTCGTAGATAGGGGCTCGACCGCCCGGCGTCACCTGCAACCTTCCCCGCCTGTTGATCAGGCGGGGAAGGGCAGGAGGGTGCCTATTCCTGTTCCAGCGTGCCGGAGCCGCTGAGGTTCTGCTCCAGACGGGTCGGGCGCCGCGTCAGGGCGACGTCGCCGTTGCCGGAGATGTCGACCCGGGCCTGACCGGTTGGGCCCAGCCGGGCGTCGCCGTCGCCGCTGACCGTGACCACGGCGTCGGTCATGGCCAGGGCTTCGAGATCGGCGTCGCCGTTGCCCGAGATGTCCAGGGTGACGTCGCCGGTCCGGCCCTGGGCGTTGACGTCGGCGGAACCGGACAGGGTCAAGCTGAGGCTCGGCTGGTCATAGGCGCGGATGTCCAGTTCGCTGCGGCCCGCCACGTCGAACGCCTTGACGGCGGGGGCGGTGACAGTGATGCGCAGACGCTCGGTCTCGCTCCAGCCGTGGACGCCCGTGCGGTTCCAGCGGATGTAGCTGCGCTCGCCCTCGGCGGCCTTGTCCATGCTCAGACGGCCTTCGGAGAAGCGGACGCGCTGGACCACGTTTTCCGGTCCGGTGACGGTGATGCCCGCTGCGGCGCCCTGTTCGTAGGTGATGTCGGCGGGCAGATCGATGGCCAGCCGGTCGCCGCCGGACCATTCGATGGTGCGGGTGGAGTCTGGCGCGACTTCGCCCCGTTCGACGCGGAAGCCGCCGTCGCCGGCCTCGTCGTCGGTGAAGACCCAGGTCCAGCCGGGGCCGGCCAGATCACGGCCGCCCAGCGCCAGGCCGCCGCCGAGACCGACGAGGGCCAGGATCAGGCCGACGACGGTGATGATGAGAAGATTGCGGATCATGTCTGAAGTCCCCTCAGGCTTGCGGATAGGCGGGTTGATGAGCGTCAAGCGCAGGCTTGAGCACGCGGTAGTGCAGGCGGGCGTACCAGACGGTGGCGTCGATCAGCCATTTGGTGATCAGGGCGCCCAGGCCCGTCATGAACATGCCCACGCCCATGATGCCGACGCCGATCAGGGCGGCGGCCAGTATGCCGCCGGGTCCGCCCATGAAGGGGCCGACGACCAGGGCGACCGCTCCGGCGAAGAAGACGACGACGCCCATGAACAGCACGGTCAGGACTGTGCCGAACACCGGCACGACGATCGGCAGCAGGATGAAGATGTCCAGCGCGCCCAGCCCCAGCAGGCCGAAGACGGCGCCGACGGCGGCCGAGGGGTTCTGTTCCTGGGTCCAGCGGCGTGCGGTGGATTCGGCGCGCAGTTCGCGGGCCAGGCGGTCGGGATCGCCGAGGGCGGCGGCGACTTCGGCTTCGGACCGGCCCGCAGCCGCCCCATCCTCGAAGTGAGCCTCATAGTCGGAGGCGATGTCGGCGGCGGCGGCGGTGGGCAGGCCCACCAGTCCCCGGCGCAGACGGCCCATGAATTCGTCACGTGTCATTGAACAGGCTCCCCTTGGTCAGTCGTTTCAGTCCCGGCAGCTCGGGCGGTGTCGGACATGACGCCCTCCACGGCCTGCACGAAGGCGCGCCATTCCCGGGTCTGGGTTTCTAGCGCCTGACGGCCTGCGGCGGTCAGGCGGTAATATTTCCGCGAAGGGCCCGAAGGTGATTCGACCAGATAGGTCTCCACCTGGCCCTCGGACTGCATCCGCCGCATCAGCGGGTAGATGGTGCCTTCCCCCATATCGATCGCATCCGACAGGGTGGCGGCGATCTCATAGGCATAGCTTTCGCGGCGATTGAGCAGGGCCAGGACGCAAAGCGTCAGCACCCCCTTCTTCAGCTGTATCTCGATGGTTTCGGGCAAGTTCGCCTCCTCCTCAGTGAGGGAAGGTGTATCGCAAGGTATCTTGTCTCACAAGGTAGCTGTCCAAACATGACAGCGATTTAATCGGGACACACATCGCTCCTGCGGCGTCCAAGCGCTTGGCAAGCGCGGGACAGGGCGATATGGACCCGCATCGACGTCGTGAGCGCAAAGCTCGCGGCGACCGCTTGCGATTCACTCGCAAGCATTTGCGGCGGAATGATTTTTTTATGAGGAAGTCTCGCATGGAGATGGGCACGCGGGCCCGGGGTCTGATCGGGGGCGTTGTCGCCGGTCTAAGCCTGGCCGTCTTCGCACCGGCCTGGGCCGAAGATGTTCTGGGCCGGCCGACGCCGGGCGGGATCGGTCTTCAGCCGGCGGCGTCGCCGCTGAAGCATGACGCCATTCATTTCCATGACTGGGTGCTGATGCCGGCGATCGTCATCATCTGCGTCCTGGTTCTGGGCCTGATGACGTGGATCGTCTTCCGCTACAACAAGAAGGCCAATCCGACGCCGGCGCGCTGGAGCCACAACACCACGGTTGAGGTCATCTGGACCGTCGTGCCGGTGTTGATTCTGGTGGTGATCTCGCTGTTCTCGTTCCGCCTGCTGTTCAACTATCACAACATGCCGCCTGCGGATGTGACGGTGAAGGCGACCGGCAACCAGTGGAACTGGAGCTATGAATACCCCGACCAGGGCATCGCCGAATACATCTCCAACATGCTGCCTGAAGACGAAGTGGCCGCGCGCGGCATGCCGCACAGCCTGTATCGCCTGGCGGCCGATGAGCCCATCGTGGTGCCGGTCGGCAAGACCGTCCGCGTGCTGATCACGGCTTCCGACGTCATTCACGCCTTCGCCCTGCCGGCCTTCGGCCTCAAGGTCGACGCCGTTCCGGGCCGGACCAACGAGACCTGGTTCAACGCCGAACGCGAAGGCGTCTACTACGGCCAGTGCTCCGAACTGTGCGGCGTCGACCACGCCTTCATGCCCATCGAAATCCGCGTGGTCTCCCAGGCCGAGTTCGAGCGTTGGGTCGTCTCCAAGGGCGGCTCGATGACGCCGCCCGCCGCTGAAACAGCGCCGACCGCTGACGCCGCCGCTCCTGCGGCTGACGCAGCGGCCCCCACGGCCCCGACGACGGATGCCTCCGCCGCCGCCGCCCCCACCGCAGCCCCTGCAACGGCCCCGGCCGCTGCTCCGGCCGCCCAGTAACGAACGCGAGAGTCTCACCGATATGGCTAGCGCCGCTGAAAACCTCGCCCACGACCACGACGGGCATCACGATCACAAGCCGGGCTTCTTCACCCGCTGGTTCTTGTCGACCAACCACAAGGACATCGGCACCCTCTACCTGATGTTCGCCATCATGGCGGGCCTGGTCGGCGGCGCCCTGTCGGGCCTGATCCGCTGGGAACTGGCCGAGCCGGGCATCCAGCTGTTCAAGGACGGCACCTGGGTCCAGCACGTCGGCCTGGTTGAAGCCTCCAAGCACGGCTACAACGCCACGGTCACCGCCCACGCCCTGATCATGATCTTCTTCATGGTCATGCCGGCCATGATCGGCGGCTTCGGCAACTGGTTTGTGCCGCTGATGATCGGCGCGCCGGACATGGCCTTCCCGCGCATGAACAACATCTCGTTCTGGCTGCTGGTGGCGGCCTGGATCCTGATGATCCTGTCGATGTTCGTCGACGGCGGACCCGGCAAGGGCTTCGGCGGCGGCTGGACCATGTATCCGCCTCTGTCGGTCATGGGTCACACAGGGCCTTCGCTGGACCTGGCCATCTTCTCGATTCACGTCGCGGGCGCCTCGTCGATCCTGGGCGCGATCAACTTCATCACCACCATCTTCAACATGCGCGCGCCGGGCATGACCCTGCACCGCATGCCGCTGTTCGCCTGGTCGGTTCTGGTCACCGCCTTCCTGCTGCTGCTGTCGCTGCCGGTTCTGGCGGGCGCCATCACCATGCTGCTGTCGGACCGCAACTTCGGCACCAGCTTCTTCGACCCGGCCGGCGGCGGCGATCCCGTCATGTACCAGCACCTGTTCTGGTTCTTCGGCCACCCCGAGGTCTACATCATGATCCTGCCGGGCTTCGGCATGATCTCGCACATCGTCTCGACCTTCTCGAAGAAGCCCATTTTCGGCTACCTCGCCATGGCCTACGCCATGGTCGCCATCGGCTTCGTCGGCTTCATCGTCTGGGCTCACCACATGTACACGGTCGGCATGACCGTGGAGCTGCGGGCCTACTTCATCGCCGCCACCATGATCATCGCGGTGCCGACGGGGGTGAAGATCTTCAGCTGGATCGCCACCATGTGGGGCGGCTCCATCAGCTTCAAGACGCCGATGCTGTGGGCGATGGGCTTCATCTTCCTGTTCACCGTCGGCGGCGTGACGGGCGTGGTCCTGGCCAACGCCGGCATCGACTACAGCCTGCACGACACCTATTACGTCGTGGCCCACTTCCACTATGTGCTGTCGCTGGGCGCCGTCTTCTCCATCTTCGCGGGCTTCTACTACTGGTTCGAGAAGATGTTCGGCGTGAAGTACAACGAGTTCCTCGGCGCGGCCCACTTCTGGATCATGTTCGTCGGCGTGAACGTGGTGTTCTTCCCGCAGCACTTCCTGGGTCTGCAGGGCATGCCGCGCCGCTACATCGACTATCCGGACGCCTTCACCTTCTGGAACCACGTCTCGTCGATGGGCTATGTCATCACCATCATCGGCGTCGGGGTCTTCCTGGTCATGCTGGCCGAGGCGATGATCCGCCGCCGCAAGGGCGAGGCCAATCCGTGGGGCGAAGGCGCCACCACCCTGGAGTGGACCCTGTCCTCGCCGCCGCCGCACCACCAGTTCAACGAACTGCCGGTGGTCAAGGGTGACGACCACTAAGAGGTCTGCGGACCTGAACTGAACCGGGGGCCGCTCTTTCGACACCGAAGGAGCGGCCCTTGACCTTTTCGAGGGACAAGCGCGCCCTAGAGGCGACCAGAACGCCAGTGACCATGACCCAGCCTTCAGCCCCCGCCAGCCCGACCGTCTCGACCGCCCAACCGGAAGACTATTTCCAGCTGTTGAAGCCGCGCGTCATGTCGCTGGTCATCTTCACCGCCGTGACCGGCCTGGTGGCGGCGCATGGGTCGATCGACTGGGTCTCGGCCTGCATCGCGGTCTTCTGCATCGCCGTCGGCGCGGGCGCGGCGGGGGCGCTGAACATGGCGCTGGAAGGCGAAACCGACGCCCTGATGCGGCGCACGCGCGGTCGCCCCGTGGCGGCGGGCCGGGTTCGCAAGAATGACGCCATGGCTTTCGGCGTCATCCTGTCGGTCTTTGCGGTCATGCTGCTGGGGATGACCACCAACTGGGTGGCGGGCGGCATGCTGGCCATGACCATCGTCTATTATGCGGGTTTCTACACCCTGCTGCTCAAGCGCCGGACGCCCCAGAACATCGTCATCGGCGGGGCGGCGGGCGCCTTTCCGCCGGTCATCGGCTGGGCCGCCGCGACAGGCGAGATGCCCTGGCAGGCATGGCTGCTGTTCCTGATCATCTTCCTGTGGACGCCGCCGCACAGCTGGGCGCTGGCGCTGTATTCGACTGGCGACTACGCCAAGGCGGGGATTCCGATGATGCCGGTGGCGCGCGGGGCGAAGTCGACGCGGCTGCAGATCTGGCTCTATTCCGTGGTCTTCGTGCCCGTGGCCATCCTGCCGGGCCTGATCGGCCCCGGCGGGCTTCTCTATCTGGTCGTGGCTGTGGTCGGCGGCTTGGGCTTCCTGCTTCTGGCCTGGCGGCTGTGGCGCTCACGCGCGGGCGACGCCCCCGATAAAGCTGAAGCCGTGGGACGAGAGGCCGCATTGTATGATGTCCGCGCAGAGGCCAAACCGGCGCGGAACCTGTTCGCCTTCTCCATCCTGTATCTGATGGCGTTGTTCGCCGCCCTTCTGGTGGAAAGCCTGTCCGCCGCCGTGACCCTGTGAGCCCCATGCGTCATCTGTCTCCGAAAGAACTGAGCGCCCGCAACAAGCGCAGCTACGCCATCGCCGGGGCGCTGATCGTCTTCATCGTTCTGGTGTTCAGCGTCACCGTGCTGAACCTCAAGCGCAACGTCGAGGCCCGGGTGGCCGCCGCCGAAGCGGGACAGCCGGTCGGCTACGCGGAATAGGCGGCCATGACGCTGAAGAACAACAAGAACGCCGTGGCGATCATTTGTGTCGGCGTGGTCATGCTGATGACTGGCGCGGCCTTCGCCGCTGTGCCCCTGTACCGAATCTTCTGCCAGGTCACGGGATTCGGCGGCACGGTGATGAAGGCCGATACGGCGCCGACGACTGTTCTGGACCAGACCGTTCTGGTGCGTTTCGACACCAATGTGCGCGGCCTGCCGATGGTGTTCCGCGCCGAACAGGTCAGCCAGCGCGTGCGCATCGGCGAGACGGGCATGGCCTTCTTCGATGTGACCAACACGTCGGACCATCCGATCCACGCCACCGCCGCCTATAATGTGACGCCTGTGCAGGCCGGTCCCTATCTGCAGAAGCTGCAGTGCTTCTGTTTTGACGGCCAGACCATCGGCCCGGGCGAGACCATGAAGTTCCCGATGCAGTATTTCGTCGCGCCCGAGATCGCCACCGACTTTGAAAGCCGCGGCATCCGCGAAATCACGCTCAGCTACACCTTCTATCCGACCAAGGGGGCGCAACAGGCGGAGATCACGCCGTCTGCCTCTGGCGTCACCGGTTAGCGGGCGCTATAGCCTGCCCCATACGACTCTCGACTGTTTCCAAGAGACACTGATGGCCGACGCTCACGCTGCACCACACCACGACTACCACCTGGTTGATCCCAGTCCCTGGCCCTTCGTCGCCTCCATGGCGGCTGCGCTGATGTTCATCGGCGCCGTGGTCTGGATGAAGGGCCTGGTGGCGGTTGATCCCGACGCTCCGATGAGCATCACCAGCGCCCTGCTGGCCAAGGGCGACAAGGCCCTGTTCTTCGCTGGTCTGGCGGGCGTCCTGCTGGCCGCCGGCTGCTGGTGGGCGGATGTGATCAAGGAAAGCCGTCGCGGCGACCACACCCCGGTCGTGTCGATCGGTCTGCGCTACGGCATGGTTCTGTTCATCGCTTCGGAAGTGATGTTCTTCGCCGCCTTCTTCTGGATCTTCTTCGAGATGACGCTGTTCCACGGCGTGCGCGAACTGACGCCCGAGATCGGCAACTGGGCCGACACCGCCGCCGCCTGGTCGACCTGGCCGCCCAAGGGTGTCGAGACCCTGGACGCCTGGCAGCTGCCGCTGCTGAACACCGTCATCCTGCTGCTGTCCGGCACGACTGTGACCTGGGCCCACCACGCCCTGCAGGTCGGCGACCGCAAGGCCGCCAAGATCGGTCTGGCCGTGACCGTGGCCCTGGGCGTCCTGTTCACCGCCGTCCAAGCCTATGAGTACATGCACATCCTGCATGAGAACCTGTTCTTCAACGAGGAAGCCGCCAACTCGGGCCTCTATGGTTCGATCTTCTTCATGGCTACGGGCTTCCACGGCTTCCACGTCCTGATGGGCACCATCTTCCTGGCGATCTGCCTGCTGCGCCTGCTGGCCGGCCAGTTCACCCCGCAGAAGCATTTCGGCTTCGAAGCCGCCGCCTGGTACTGGCACTTCGTGGACGTGGTCTGGCTGTTCCTGTTCGCCTTCGTCTATGTGGTCTTCAGTTGATCCCCGGCCCTTTCCGGGCTGACAAGTGAAGACTGACGCGTTCGACGCTGCGCCGGCCCGGATCCCTGCGATCCGGGCCGGTCTGCTTTGCCGCTGCCCTCATTGCGCCAAGGGACCTCTGTTCGAGGGGTTTCTGAAGGTGGTCGACCGTTGCCGGGTCTGCGGTTTCGACTTCACCGGCCTGAACACCGGCGACGGGGCTGCGGTGTTCGTGATGCAGATTTCCGGCGGGGTGGTGGTGTTCAGCGCTCTGCTGATGCAGATTCTCTATAGTCCCCCGATCTGGGCCATGCTGGTCGTGGCCCTGCCGCTGACGCTGGCCTTCTCCCTGGGGCTGATGCGGCCCGGCAAGGGGGCGATGGTGGCCCTGCAGATGCTCAACAAGACGACGCGCCATGACGACTGAGACGACGACCCGGAGAGGCTTTCCCTGGGTGCTGACGGTCGTCTGCGCCGTGCTTCTGGCCGTGTTGCTGGCGCTGGGCGTCTGGCAGGTGCAGCGGCTGCAATGGAAGATCGGCCTGATGGACGCGGCGGACGCCGCCGCCGCCCTGCCGCCAGCGCCTCTGGAGGCGGTGCTGGCGTCGGGCCAGTCGATTCAGTTCCGGCGTGTGATCGTTGACTGCCCCGGCCTGTCGACGGCAGCCTTCGTCGAGCTTCAGAGCATTCAGGACGGCGAGCCGGGCGTGCGCCTGATCTCGGCCTGTCCGCTGGTGAAGCTGCAGGGCGGCGTCGATCTGCCTGATGTGGTTCTGGTCGATCGCGGCTTCGTCTCCGCCGAGGTGTCGGCCCGTCCGCCGGTTGCGCTGTCCGGGACCATGACGCGGATCGAGGGGATGTTGCGCGACACCCCCCCGCCGGGACCGATGGCGGTCGCTGCCGAAGGAAATCATTTTTATGCGCGCGACAACGCCGCCATGGCGCGGGCGCTGAACGTGACCAACCGCGTCGCGCCCCAGACCCTTTACGCCGTCACCTCCAGCAATCCCGAGTGGAGCGCGCTTCAGGCCGCGGCGCCGCCCGCCGCCTTTTCCAACAATCACCTGGGATACGCCCTGACCTGGTTCGGCCTGGCGATTGCGCTGGTCGGATTCTACATCGCCATGGTTCGGCGTCGTCCTCAAGCAGCCTCGCTCCGCGAGCGAGGCGATAGGGACAGCCCTCAAGCAGCCTCGCTCCGCGAGCGAGGCGATAGGGACAGCCCTCAAGCAGCCTCGCTCCGCGAGCGAGGCGATAGGGACAGCCCTCAAGCAGCCTCGCTCCGCGAGCGAGGCGATAGGGCAAAAAAGAAAGACCAATCCTGAGCCCTTCGCTTCACACCCTGTCCAACGGCGTCCGCGTCGTCTGTGATCCCATGCCGGGCCTGCGCACTCTGGCGGTGACGGTCGCCGTGCGCGGCGGAGCGAAATGGGAGGCCGAGGCCCAGTCGGGCTGGTCCCACTGTCTGGAGCATCTGGTGTTCAAGGGCGCGGGCGGCATGGGCGCGCGCGACATCGTCGAACGCATCGAGGCCGAGGGCGGGTCGATCAACGCCGCCACCGGCTATGAGCGCACCAGTTTCGAAATCCGCGCCCTGGACGGGTCTCTGCCTCTGGCCATGCAGGTGCTGTCGGATCTGGTGTTCCGGCCCACGCTCGATCCCGCCGAAATCGTGCGCGAGAAGGATGTGGTGGCGCAGGAGATCGCCGAAGCCTTCGACACGCCCGACGACCATGTATTTGAAATGGCCCAGACACGAGCCTTCGCCGGTCAGCCGCTGGGGCGACCCATTCTGGGCTCGGTGGCCAGCCTGGCGCCGCTGGACGCCGCCAGCATCGAGGCGTGGCGGGCGCGGCTCTATTCGCCGGACCGGCTGGTGGTGGTGGTCTCCGGCGCGGTGCGCGAGGACGAGCTTCTGGCCCTGGCCGAGCGCTGGTTCGGCGATCAGGCGGCGACGCCCGCGCCTGAACCCGACCAGCCGCGCTTCACCGGGGGAATGTCGGCCCTGACACGCAAGATCGAACAGGCCAACATCGTCTTCCAGCTGCCGGCGCCGTCGGTGCGCGACGCGGCCTATCCTGCGGCGCGGATCATGAGCGAAATCCTGGGCGGAGGCATGGCCTCGCGCCTGTTCCAGAGCGCCCGCGAGCAGCGCGGCCTGGCCTACGCCATTGACGCCTATCACGAAGCCTATGAGGACGCGGGCGTGCTGGGCATCTACGCCGGGGCGGCGGCGGATCGGTCGGTCGAGCTGGCGCAGGTCTGCGCCGCCGAGCTGAAACTGCTGGCGACTGAAGGGCCGACGGCGGCCGAGCTGGCGCGGGCCAAGGCGGTGCTGAATGCGAGTCTGTGGATGTCGGACGAAAGCCCGGCGGCGCGCGCCGGACGGCTGGCGGCCCAGGTGCTGATCTTCGGCGCACCGATCGCCTCACAGGCCATGGCCGACCGGACCTTGGCCCAGAGCGCGGACGATGTGCGGGCCGCCGCGGCCATGGCGGTGGACGCCGGTCTGGCGGCGACAGCGGTGCTGGGGCCCAAGGCGGCGGCGCCGGCGGGACCGGCCTTCCGCGACGCTCTTTTCGCCTGATCGTCGAGGGATTATCCTCGCCGCATGGCCTTGCTCGACTGGATCACCGAAAGCGCAGGCCCGGTCGTGCGCGGCGACGGCGTGGTGCTGAAGACGCCGCGCGGGTCCGACTATGACGCCTGGTCGCGGCTGCGGCGCCGGTCCTATAACCACCTGCAGCCGTGGGAGCCGCTGTGGCCCGACGACGACCTGACACGGGCGGCGTTCAAGCGGCGGCTGATGGTCTATGGGCGGGAACGGGAGCTGGGCAACGCCTGGCCCTTCTTCGTCTTTTCCCATGAGGGCGTTCTGATCGGGGCCGTGACCCTGTCCAACGTCCGGCGCGGCGTGGCCGAGATGGGCACCCTGGGCTACTGGATCGGCGCGCCTTACGCGGGACAGGGCCATGGCACCGCCGCCGTGAAGGCCATGGTGCGTTACGCCTTTGATGCGTTGAAACTGCACCGGGTCGACGCCGCCTGCGTGCCTCACAACGTCGCCTCGCGCCGGGCGTTGGAAAAGGCGGGCTTTGTTCTGGAAGGCCAAGCCAAAGCTTATTTGAAAATTAACGACGAGTGGGCAGATCATCTTCTGTTCGGCATCGTCAATGACGGCGCTGCGCACGACGGCTGACCGGGGCCGTTCAATCAGGATCGTTTCGCGTTTGAATACTCGCTCCAGAAGTCTGGCCTGGGATGCGACGACAGCGATCGAGGCGCTGGCGGCGGCCGACTCCGCCTTATGGATATGGACCCCCGCCGAAGACCGGATGCGGTTCACCGGGGCGACGCGGTCGCTGGGTCTGGGGCCGCTGGCGCCGGAATGCTCCAGCGCCGCCTTCACCGCCGTGGCCATGCCGCAGGACCGGGCCCAGGCCGAACGGATACTGAAGCCGCAGGAGGAGGGGACGGAGGTCGCTGTGCGCCTGCGCATGCGCGATGCGGAGACCTGCATCTGGCGCGGCGTCTGGCTGGAGGACGGCCTGCGCGCGGCGGGCGTAGTCGCGCTGGAGACCAAGTTCGCCGGGTCGGACACCGACACCCTGACCGGCCTGCTGGACCGGCGGGCCTTCATCGCCCGGATCAGCCAGACCCTGACCCAGGCGGGAGACTATGAGATCGTGGTCGCCGACGTCGACCGTCTGCGCCGCCTGAACGAGGCGCTGGGCCATGAGCGGGCCGACATGGTTCTGGCCGCCCTGGGGTCGCGCCTGGCGGCGGCGTTTGCGCAGGACGCCCATTGCGCGCGCATCGGTGAAGATGAGTTCGCCGTCATCGTGCCGCGCGGCCCGACCAGTCCGTCTGAGCGGATGCGCGAGGCGCTGGAACAGCCGCTGCGCATCGCCGGCTTCGACATCTATCCCACCGTCTCGATCGGGGCGGCGGCGGCAGAGGGCGGGCCGGATGCGGCCGATCCGTCAGAACTGCTGCGCCGGGTCGAACTGGCGGTGGAGCAGGCCAAGAGCGTCGGGCGCGGCGGCGTCGCCGCCTATGGCCGGGCGCTGGAGACCGACAGCCTGTCGCGTCTGGCGATGGAGTCGGACTTGCGCAACGCCTTCCTGCGCAATGAGATCGAGCCGTTTTATCAGCCCATCGTCAATCTGAAGACCGGGGCCGTGGCCGGGTTCGAGGCCCTGTGCCGCTGGCGCCATTCCACGCGGGGTCTGGTGCCGCCGGACGAGTTCTTGGGTCTGGCCGCCGAAATGGGGCTGATGAACGAACTGGGCCTGCTGATGATGACGCGGGCGGCTAATCAGTTGTCCGAATGGCTGGCGCGGCACCCCGGCGCCGGGCGGTTGTTCTGCAGCGTCAATCTGTCGGTCGGCGAGATCGAACGACCGCGTCTGGTCGAGGATGTGGCGCGGATCATCTCCGAGGCCGGCCTGCCGCGCGGCGCGCTGAAGCTGGAGGTCACCGAAGGCGACATCATGCGCGACACCAACCGCGCCGCCGAGATTCTCAGTGAGTTGAAGGACGTCGGGGCGTCGCTGGCGCTGGATGATTTCGGCACCGGCTTCTCGTCCCTGACCTGGCTGGCCAAGCTGCCTTTCGATACGCTGAAGATCGACCGCTATTTCGTTCTGACGATGGACAAGGACGAGGGCTCGGCCAAGATCGTCAAATCCGTCGTCAACCTGGGCCGCGACCTGTCGCTGGAGGTCGTCGCCGAAGGAGTGGAGAATGCGGGCTTGGCCAAGCTGCTGCTGGACGCCCAGTGCCACTATGGACAAGGCTTCGGCTACGCCCAGGCCCTGCCGGCGCAAGAGGCCGAGGTCTATCTGAACGAGTCTCTGGCCGACGGTTCGGCGCCGATCAAGGCGCGGTCGGCTTAACGCTCACCCCCGCTCATCCTCGCGAATGCGGGGATCCAGTGCTTTGTGATGGCTGGAGACCAGATCAGACACAGACCCACGTCCTGAAGCACCGGCGTCAAGCTGGACAGGACTGGATCCCCGCGTTCGCGGGGATGAGCGGCGTTGGGGGGCTAGGCCCGTCCGCTCTGGCCCGACAGACGGGCGGGATCGACGCCGAGCGTGCCCAGGGCGCGGGCCCATTTGGCGTCGTAATCGGTGTCGAAGATCAGGGCGGCGTCGGCCTCGGCGGTCAGCCAGACGTTCTCGCCCAGCTCGTCATCCAGCTGGCCCTCGCCCCAGCCGGCGTAGCCCAGGCACAGGATGGAGCGCTTCGGCCCAGCGGCGGCGTCGGTCATGGCCAGAAGGGCCTCGCGCGTGCCGGTCATGGCCAGACCCGTGCCGAAGGTCAGGGACGAATCCTCGGCCAGCCAGTCGTCGGTGTGCAAGACGAAGCCCCGCTCCCGCTCGACCGGGCCGCCGACCAGGACGGCGCGGCCCGCAGCGGTCTCCGGCGCCTCGGTGTCCAGTTTGTCGAGCACCGCCTTCAGATCCACGCCGGGCGCCGGACGGTCGAGGCGCAGTCCCATGGCGTGATCCGGCTCATGGGCGCAGATCAGGATGACGGCGTGCTCGAACCGGGGGTCGCCGATGCCGGGCATGGCCACCAGAAGCCGTCCGACCAGGGAGTGGAATTCGTCCATGTCCGCATCATCGGGGCGAGTTGGGGCGGGCGCAAGGCGTAGGAACACGCATGCCGCTTGGCGATGGGAGCCAAGGCGCCTATCTGGACGTTGACACCTCATCACCTCATCCAGCATCGGAGCCTCCCCATGACCATCCAGATCGGCGACCGCATTCCTTCGGCCACCCTGACCCGCGCCACCGACGACGGCCCCAAGCCGATCACCACGGATGAACTGTTCGCGGGCAAGACCGTGGCTCTGTTCGCTGTGCCCGGCGCCTTCACCCCGACCTGTTCGGCGCGCCACCTGCCGGGCTTCAAGGACCATCGCGGCGACCTGAACGCCAAGGGCGTGGACACTGTGGCCTGCCTGTCGGTCAACGACGGCTTCGTCATGGGCGCATGGGCGGACAGCCAGGGCATCGGCAAGGACGACATCATCATGCTGGGCGACGGCAACGGCGACTTCACCCGCCAGATCGGCCTGGCGCTGGACGCCAAGGGCTTCGGCATGGGCGAGCGCTCGCAGCGCTACTCCATGATCGTCAAGGACGGCGTGGTCGATCAGCTGAACGTCGAGCAGGGCGGCGAGTTCAAGGTGTCGTCGGCGGAGCACATGCTGACGCAGCTTTGATTTTTAGGGCGCTAACGCTCGCGGCGCGGCCGCTCGCTGCTTGAGCGCTTTCTTGTGCGCTAACGTTCGCCGCGCGGCGGCTCTCTGTTTGAGCTCGTGCCGAGCTGCGAGCGAAGGAGGCGCCTGTGACTGATGTGTTCACGCCCGAGAAACGCAGCGCCGTCATGCGGCGGATCAAGGGGCGTGACACGGGACCGGAAAGGGCGGTGCGCGGGATCCTGCGCGCCGCCGGCGTCGGCTATCGGCTGGGCGGCATGGGTCTGCCGGGACGGCCCGATGTGGTCATGCAGGGGCGGCGCACGGTGATCTTCGTGCATGGCTGTTTCTGGCATGGGCATGACTGTCCGAGAGGGTCACGAAAACCCAAGACCAATGCGGACTACTGGGCCGCCAAGATCGACCGCAACCGGGCGCGGGACGCCGAGGTTCAGGCGCGGCTGGAGGCGGACGGCTGGCGCGTTGTGACGGTCTGGGAATGCGACATGCGGGCGCAGGAATTTGCGGAACGGCTGGTCGAGACGGTCCGCTTCAGGCCGCTTCCCGCGCCGAAGATTCCATCGTCATGACATGGCTGACGGCGCCCAGAAGCGCGGCGGGCGTCAGGGGCTTGGGCACGAAATAGGTCATGCCGGCGTCGGTGCATGCCTGGATGTCCTTGGCGTCGGTGTCGGCGGTGACGGCGATGATCGGGGTGCGGGCGTTGGGCCCGTCGCCCGCCCGGATGCGTCGCGTCGTCTCGCGCCCGTCCAGTTCCGGCATCCGCACATCCATGAAGATCAGGTCGAAGGCGGAACGGTCGCATATGGCCAGCGCCGCCAGTCCGTCCGCCGCCGTGTCGATGTCGCAGCCCAGAGGCTGGAGGATCAGCTGGATGGCGCGGCGGTTGATTTCATGGTCGTCCACGACCAGCACCCGCATGGCGCGGTCTTCTTCTTCTGCAATCGCGTGAACCTCTGGCTCGACCGGTTCCTGCTCCGGCTCAGCAACGGGCGGGCTCGGCGCCGCCTGAACCAGAACCTGGGCTGGGGCGACGCGGCTGGACGGTTCAATCGCCCGGTTGATCACGACCGGAGCGCGGGCGCTGTCCAGTGTCAGGGCCAGGGTGAAGGCGGCGCCGGCCCCCGGCTGGCTGCGCGCCGTCAGACGACCCCCCATCAACTGGGCCAGTTGCTGACTGATGGCCATGCCCAGCCCTGTGCCGCCGTGAACGGCGCTGACCCCATCGGCGGTCTGGTCGAACGGATTGAACAGGCGTGACAACTGCGCGGGCGTCATGCCCGGCCCTGTGTCGATGATGTCAATCAGCAGGGCGTGTCCCGAAGGCTCTTCCGTCCAAGCGTTCAGACGCAGGGTGATGGAGCCGGTCTGGGTGAACTTCATCGCATTGGAAAGGACATTGTTCAGGATCTGACGCAGACGCAAAGGGTCGCCGCGCACGGAAACCGGCATGGAGGCCGCGCCTTCCACCCTGAGCTTCAGCCCCTTGGCGCGCGCGGAGCCGCTCCAAAGGCGCACGGTCTGGCTGAGTTGATCACGCAGGTTGAAGTCCACGGCATCGACGGTCATGTGTCCGGCGTCCAGCTTGGCGTGATCCAGCAGGTCGTCGAGCATGGCCTTCATCATCTGGCCTGCGTCGCTGATCAGACGCGCCTGGCTGCGGGCGCTGTTGTCGCTGGCGGCGCGCTCCAGTTCGGCGGAGCCGGCCATGATGGCGCTGATGGGCGTGCGTAGATCATGGCCGATGGCGGTGAGGAAGGCGCTGCGTCCTTCCATGATCCGTTCCATCTCGACTTGCTTCTGATCGGCCTGGAGCCGCGCGCTCTTTTCTGAATCGTGAGCGGCGGTCATGCGGGTCCAGATGACCAGCATGAAGATTACAAAGATGCTGACCAGCACAGCCGAAGCGATGACCGGCGACGGGCTGACGCTGTTCAGCGCCAGAAAAAGGGGCGTCGCCAGCAGGTAGAGGAAATGCGGTCCGTTGCTAAGGGTCATGACCGTAGGTGAACCGGTCGAATTGATCATGGCGTAGATGCAGGTTCCCATCAGCAGGATGGAGGCGCAAACACCGCCAGGCAGACCGGCTATCAGCCACATCGGAATCGTCAGACTGCTGAACCAGGCGGAGTTGGCCGCCAGGGACACCCAGCAGGCGGCGCGCCGCCATTGCGGAAGCTTGCGGCTAGATGGGCTGGGAATGTTGGAGAACACCCAGGCGTCCAGACCCTGAAGCATGAAGTAGCCAGCCAGCCAGCTGGCGCACAGCCAGCCCCCCAGAAGCGGGCTCAGAACCATGGCCGCGACGGAGGCGAGAGCCAAACGGAGCAAGCCTTCCTTGCGACGTCGGTGGATGATCCCCGTCGTTCGGTGGGCCGCAGGCTGTGATCTGGCTGAAGCGAACGCCATGCTGGTCCCTGACAGCGGGCATGGACGCCCAGGAACCAGCTTCTCAGACTTGCCCTAACGCTCCGTCAACGGGCGGTGTGAACGGCCTGCGACACATGGGCGAAACCGTCGGCGCGCAGTCGGGCGGCCAGATCGCGCTTGATTCGGGCGACCAGGCCGGGTCCGCCGTAGATGAGGGCGGAATAGATTTGCACCGCCGTGGCGCCAGCGCGGATGCGGGCGAAGGCTTCTTCACCTGAGTCTATCCCTCCGACCGCGATCAGGGGCAGACGACCCGCAGCGGCGGTTGCAGCGGCGTTCAGCGCCTGACGGGCGCGAGTCTGAAGCGGACGTCCAGACAGGCCGCCGGCTTCGTCCCGGTCGCGGGCGCGCAGGCTGTCAGGGCGATCCAGGGTGGTGTTGGATACGACCAGGCCGTTGATGCCGTGATCCAGCGCCGCCTCGACGATCAGGGCGATTTCGTCGGGGGTCAGGTCGGGCGCGATCTTGAGGAAGACCGGGGAGGGGTCGCCGGAGCGCGCCTCGGCCAGACGGCCCAGCAGGTCGTCCAGGGCGGCGCGGCCCTGAAGCGCGCGCAGGCCCGGCGTGTTGGGCGAGGAGACATTGACGACGACATAGTCGGCCAGCCCCTTCAGCCGCTTCAGGCCGGTGACATAGTCCGCCGCCTTGTCCTCCGTCTCCTTGTTGGCCCCCAGATTGGCGCCGGTGACGACGCCCGCAGGGCGGGCCTGCAGGCGGGCGGCGAAGGCTTCCAGACCGGCGTTGTTGAAGCCCATCCGGTTGATGATGGCGCGGTCCTCGCTGAGGCGGAACAGGCGCGGGCGCGGATTGCCGGGCTGGGCCAGGGGGGTGACGGAGCCGCACTCGACAAAGCCGAAGCCGAGCCTCGACAGGCCGCGCAGGGCGACGCCGTTCTTGTCCAGACCTGCGGCCAGACCAATAGGGTTGGGCAGATCCAGGCCCGCCAGATTGACCCTGAGAATGGGATCGTCGGCGGGTGGGCGCTGCAGCGGCGCGGTCTGCAGGGCGCGGATGGCCAGGCCGTGGGCGGTCTCCGGGTCCATGTTGCGCAACAGGCCGGCGACGAGGTCGGTCATGCTCATGCGGCGTCGTCTTCGGGCCAGGCGGTGGCACCGTCGGCGAAGCGGGGCAGGCCGTCGGCGTCGATCTCCAGCACCCGCGCCGGGCCTGCGGCGGACAGGGGCAGGGCGCCGTAGATATGGGGGAAGAGGTCTCCGCCGCGTGAGGGTTCCCAGCGCAGGGCGTCCCCCAGTGCATCGAGATCTACGGCGGCGAGGATCAGGCCGCTGCGGCCCGCATAGTGTTTCCGCGCCGTGCCCGGCAGCTGGCGGGCGGTGGACAGGTGGATGAAGCCGTCGGCCCGGTCTGCGGCGGAGCCGTCATAGGCGCCGCTGGCCTGGGCGGCGCGCCATTCGGCGGCGTCGGCCAGCTTGTAGGCGAAGCGGGTCTTTGGGCTTGTCATTGCGGCCCCAGATCGCGCGGCTGGAGGAAGCCGTCCAGCGTCGGGCGTCCGGCGACGTCAACGGAGAAGATGGCCGCGGCGCCGGTGGGGAAGCCGCCGCTCATGCGTTCGATGACAAAGGGGGAGGCGGCGGCCTCGGTCAGATATTCGACGGCCAGAACATGGACGCCGGGGTTGTGGGCCATGACCAGCAGACAACCCGCCTGGTCCTCGGCGGCCTCGATGGCGCGGCGCAGCACGTCGGCGTCGGCGTTGTAGAGGCTGTCGCTCTCGCGCACCGCGACGTCGCCGAAGGCTTCGTGGGCCAGGTCCCAGGTCTGGCGCGTGCGCACGGCGTTCGAGACCAGGGCCAGGTCAGGGCTGAGGCCCCGCGCCGCCAGCGCCTGCCCCATGGCGAGGGCGGCGTCGCGGCCGCCTGCGGAGAGGGCGCGGTCCCGGTCGCGGCCGGACGACGCCGACCGCTCGGCCTCGGCGTGACGCATGAGGATGAGTCTTTGCATGCTCCGCCCTTTACGGGCGTTCGGAGCTTCCCGCCAGATCGTGCGTGCCGCGCGAGGCCGGTTGCGGATGCAGAACCGTGGCGCGGACAGGAGCCGTGGCCACAGCGCCGCCGGGCCGGGCGCGAGCGTAGGCTTCCCGCGTCGCCTCCAGCAGCACGACGCCGGCGGCGCCCGGCATGATGTGGCGGCCGATCGGCTCCAGACTGTCGGCCAGCGGCAGCAAGGGCCCCCACGGCGGCACATAGAGGGTCTGGGACCAGGCGGTCGGCTCCAGCCCCGCCTCTCGCACCAGTTTCTCCATCTGGCGGCGGGTGAAGGGACGGCCGTGGCCGAAGGGGGTGGCCTCCGAGCGGGCCCACAGACCGCCGCGCGCCGCCGCCACCAGAATGATGCGTCCCGTCGGAGCCAGGATGCGCACCGCCTCCAGCATCAGGGCCTGGGCGTCGTCGGACTCCTCCAGCGCATGGACCAGAAGCACGCGGTCGAACGATCCTGCGGGGAAGGGCAGGCTGCGCTCATTGACCAGAAGAGTGCGGTTCTTGCCGACGGAGGGCCAGTGTTCGACGCCCTGTCCGCCGGGCATGGCGGCGACCTGTCGGCGCGCGCCGACGAAGGCGTCCAGCCAGGGCGTGGCGTAGCCGAGGCCGAGGACATCGCAGTTGACCGCCTCGCCCCAGGCGTCGGCCAGACGGCGCGCCAGCAGACGGCGCACCAGCGCCCCGGCCGGTTCGCCGTAGAAGGTTCTAAGCTCTTCGATGCTGCGCCGCATGACCTGATCAACATAGGCCGGATGGGGGCCGGCTGCTAGGATGCGCCCATGACCCTGGACATCCGCCTCTTCCCCTGCCTGAACGACAACTACGGCATCCTGATCCGCGATGCGGCGACAGGGGCGACGGCGACGATCGACACGCCGGACGCCGAGGCCATCCTGGCCGATCTGGAGGCGTCGGGCTGGGGGCGGCTGGACCTGATCCTCAACACCCATTGGCACCCGGACCACACCCAGGGCAATGCGCGCCTGCAGGCCGAGACCGGCTGCGAGATTGTCGGCCCGGAAGAGGTGGGGCGGGCCGCGCCGCTGGATCGGGTGGTGCGAGGCGGGGACACGGTGCGGCTTGGCGAGACGGTTCTGGAGGTCACGGACACGCCGGGGCACACCCTGGGCCATATCGTCTATCGCTCAGCGGCGGACGCCCAGGCTTTTGTCGGCGACACGCTTTTCGCCCTGGGCTGCGGCCGGCTGTTCGAGGGGACGGCCGAGCAGATGTGGGCCAGTCTTCAGGCCCTGGCCGCCTGGCCGGACGAGACGACAGTGTGGTGCGCCCATGAATACACCGCCGCCAACGCCCGCTTCGCCTTGAGCCTGGATGATCGGTCTGAGATGAAGGCGCACGCCGAGGCGGTGTTCAAGGCGCGGGCCGAGGGGCGGGTGACCGTGCCGACGACCATGGGCGTGGAGAAGGCTTTCAACCCCTTCCTGCGCGCCTCGGACGCCGCCGATTTCGCGGCGCGCCGGGCGGCCAAGGACGGCTTCAGCGGCTGATCGGCCGTGGAGGGGGCAGGACAGTGCGGATGATGCGCGACGAGGACGGACGGCCCGCCTGACCCTGGCTGGGATCCACCGTGACGACCAGGCGGCCCCGATTGTAGGTGACGTTGGCGCGGTCGCCCTCGATGATGGTGACGCTGCGCAAACCGTCCAGGCTGGAGCGGGCGCTGGGCGAGCGGCCGATGCGGGCGACGGCGTCGGTGGTGACGATCAGGGCTTCGACGCACAGGGCCTCTGAGGTGTCGCCGTCCAGATTGATCTCGATCAGACGCCCCATGACCTGGCTCAGCATGGCGCTGCGCCGCGCCATCAGCTCGAACAGACGGAAAGGCCCCAGGTTGGGCGCGGCCAGGCTCTGGCCAGGGCCGGACAGGGAGGCGGGAGAGCCGCCGGGCGAGCGCGGCGAATAGACAGTGATGCCGCCGCCGGGCGTGACGCGCAGCACCTGTTCGCCAGCATCGTTGCGATAGATGACGTCGCCGCGCGGGGCCGCTGTGGGCCGCAGCACCCAGGTCTCGTCGCGCCGATCAAACCGAAGCAGAGGCCGGGAGCCCGAGCGGTCGATCATGAATCCTTCGCCGGATTCCGCGACGTAACGGCCGCTGGCGGGCAGGGTCGGCGCGTTGCTGCGGCCACGCAGGCGCTGGCTTTGTTCGGCCTGGGCGTTGCCGCTGGTCTGGGCAAGGGCCGGGCAGGCGGCGGACAGCCACAGCGCCCCCGCCGCCACGGCGAGCGCCGTCGCGGTCGGGAGCGGTCGCCGCGCCATTCTGACACTCACCGTCCAGATCATGAGAAGACTGGTGAGATGCAGACGCGGCGGATTTTGGGCAGGGTCGATCTAGCCGACCAGATATTGACCGCCGTTCAGCGACAGGGTGCAGCCTGTGACATATCCGGCACGCTCGCCTGAGAGCCAGGACACCATGTCGGCGATTTCCTCGCCTTTTCCGAGTCTTCCGACCGGGATCTGGGAGATGATGGAGTCGAGGACCTTCTGATCCATGGCGCCGACCATTTCGGTGTCGATATAGCCCGGGGCGATGCAGTTCACGGTCACGCCCTTGCGCGCATTCTCCAGCGCCAGCGCCTTGGTGAAACCGATCATGCCGGCCTTGGCGGCGGAATAGTTGGCCTGGCCGATCTGACCCTTCTGGCCGTTGATCGAGGAGATGTTGACGATGCGGCCGAAACCGCGGTCGCGCATGCCGTTGATGACCTGGCGCGTCATGTTGAAGACGCTGTCCATGTTGACACGGATCACGTCGGACCACTGGTCGGCGCTCATCTTGTGGAAGAAGCCGTCGCGGGTGATGCCGGCGTTGTTGACCAGGGTGTCGATGGGGCCCAGCGCCGCCTCGACCTCGCGCACGGCGCGTTCGCAGTCCTCGAACGAACCGACGTTGCCCTTGACCACCATGACGCCCAGTTCGCGCGCGGTGGCCGCCGCCGCCTCGTCATTGCCGGAATAGCCGGCGGCGACGGCCATGCCGTCTTCCTTGAGGCGCTGAACGATCGCCTTGCCGATTCCGCGGGTCCCGCCCGTCACAAGCGCCACTCTGGCCATTTCGCGTTTCCTGTCCTGCGGCGACGGCCTCTGAGGCGGGCCGCCTGCCTTGAGACGACCCTAGACCATTTTTGTTTCAGGTCGAATCGACCTGAATCCAAAAAATGGTCCAGATTCAAACTGGAGCGAAATCTGAGCCGAGTTGGCCTTTCGCCCAACTTGACCGATTTCGCTCTAGACCGGAGTTCTTCGGCGCATCAACCGCAGGATGAAGAAAGGCAGGTGAGCAGGCTGTGACAGTCAGGCGGCTGGGTCAGCCCAATTTTGCGATCAGCGCCTGGGCCGCCGCCGGGTTGCGCACCTTGGCCCCCGAGATGAAGTAGGCGAAGACGTCGCCGCGTTCGGCCCAGGCATTGGCCTGTTTCGTCACCGCGTCCAGTTCACCCGAGGTCATGCCCGTCGGTTCGTCCTCGCGGCTGGACATCAGCCGGGCGTAGGAAAAGTCCGCCGTGGGCTGGTCGATGCGCGGCCATTCGGGGGCTTCGTCATCGACAGCGTAGACGATGGCCGCGCCGTATTTCGCCGCCAGATCATAGAATTGGGGGGTGTCGAAGGTCGGGCTGCGCACCTCCAGAGCATGGCGCAGCCGCAGGCCGTCCTTCTCCTTCGGCAGCAGTTTCAGGAAGCCTTCGAAATCCTTGGCGTCGAACTTCTTGGTGGCCATGAATTGCCAATTTATAGGCCCCAGCTTGTCGCCCAGCGCCGTCAGCCCCTGGTCCAGGAAGCGGTCGAAGCTCTCCTTGCCCTCGCTCAGAACCTTGCGGTTGGTGCAGTAGCGGCTGGCCTTGACCGAGAAGACGAACCCCTCCGGCGTCTCGTCGCGCCACTTCATCCAGCTGTCGGGCTTGAAGGTGGAGTAGTAGGTGCCGTTGATTTCGATGCTGGTCAGTTTGGAACTGGCGTATTCCAGCTCCCGCTTCTGCACCAGGCCCTCGGGATAGAAGACGCCGCGCCAGGGTTCGTAGGTCCAACCACCGATGCCGATGTGGATTGCGCCTGCCATGGTGTCCTCCTGCTGTGCGGCTTTGATCGCAGGAATTTCGGAGGGGCGCTACGGAAAGCGGATCTGATGAATGACTGCCAAGCGCGGATATCGGACCTTAATGGCCAAGGCGAACCAGCTCTTCTCGTGACGCTGCTGTCACCGTGCGCCAGGGTCCAGAGACTCCACAGCTGTAGTTCACGGAGACCGTTCCTTGGGCCGCCGCTGGAAGACCGGGAGATATGGTCGTGGGGTTTATGAAAAGGAGATACTCGCCGCCGACGTCATGTTCCTGGGCGCGATCAAGATAGAAGCCTCCGCTATTTCGGAAGGTGAAGAACCGCAGGCGTGCTGGCGGATCGCCCTTGTAGGCGTGCAGCACCTCAAGCTGATATTCCGTCCAGGGTTCCTCGCCTTCGATGAAGTGTTCGGTCGCCGCCAGAACTCTGGCCCTGACGACCCATCGGGAGTCCTGAAACTCCTGATCCACCGTCGTCTGGGCGTAGAGTTCGCCTTTGTAGCTGCAAAGCGCGTTCGCCGACGTTCCGAAGGCTGAAAATGCAAACACGAGGAGGATGAATGGCGTTCTCATCCCGACAGATGATCCGACATTCCCTATGTCCGCAATGGGCGTTAGCCGCCATCTGCTTCTGTTCACGCGGATGAAGGACGCCGCCATTGGCCCTTTCGCTCCCCCGGGTCTATAGCGCCGCCGGGGATTGGAGCGCCGCGCACGTGTTTGAACTGACGCCTGAAATCATCGCCCTCTTGGCCGTCGCGTCGGTGATCGCCGGCTTTATCGACGCCATCGCGGGCGGCGGGGGACTGATCTCTTTGCCGGCCTTGTTGTCGGTGGGGCTGAACCCGGTCGCGGCCATCGCCACCAACAAGGTGCAGGGCGCAGTCGGCACGGCCTCGGCCCTGTGGAATTTCTGGCGGAAAGGCCGGGTGGATTTCCGCCTGATCCGTTGGCCACTGGTGCTGGTGGCGGTCGGGTCGGGGCTGGGCGCTTTCGCCGTGACGCTGGTTGACACCCGCTGGCTGATGATCCTGCTGCCCGTGCTGCTGATCGGCATCGCCCTGTATTTTCTGCTGGGCCCCAAGGCGGCGGACGAGGATGCGCATGCGCGGCTGACGCCTCTGGCCTATGCGTTTGTGGCGGGCGGGATCGGTTTCTATGACGGCTTCTTCGGGCCGGGGACGGGGTCGTTCTTCGCACTCAGCCTGGTGATGCTGCTGGGCATGGGGCTGACGCGGGCGACGGCGCACACCAAGGCGCTGAACCTGATGAGCAATGTCGTCGGCATCGTGGTTCTGGCGGCGGGCGGGCATGTGGTCTGGGTGCTGGCCGGGATCATGGCCGTGGGCCAGTTTGTCGGCGGGCGTCTGGGTTCGCATGCGGCCATGCGCTTCGGGCCGAGTCTGATCCGACCGCTGCTGGTTCTCATATCCTTGGCGATGACGGCGCGGCTGCTGTCGGACCCGGCCAATCCCTTGCGGGTGATGATCGCGGGCTGGCTAGGCTAGGGCTTCGCGCGTTTCCGTCACCTGCTGAAGCGCGGCCAGCAAGGCGGCGGCGGTGACGGGTTTGGGGACATGCAGGTCGGCGCCGGCGGAGTGGGCGCTGTCGCGGTGCTCGGCCATGGCGTTGGCGCTGAGCATGATGACGGGGATGCGCGCTCGGTCGGCATGGGCGGCCTCTCGCTCGCGGATGGCGCGGGTCGCGGTCAGACCGTCCATGCCCGGCATCTGCATGTCCATCAGCACCACGTCGAACGCTCCGCCGTCCAGCGCCGCCAGGGCCTGGGCGCCGTCGCCGACGATGACCAGTTCGCCGACATGGGCTCCCAGGATCAGCTGGATGACCCGCTGGTTGACAGGATGGTCCTCGGCCACCAACACCCGCAGCCGTCGGCCCGGCGTCGAGAGGGCGGCGGGGGCTGCGGCTCTCATGTCGTGGTCGGCCAGGCTCTCGACGCGGGCCAGCGGCAGTTCGACCCGGAAGACGCTGCCGACGCCGAGAGTGGAGCGCCCCTCGATCCGACCGTCCATCAATTCCACCAGAGACCGGCAGATCGACAGGCCCAGGCCCGTGCCGCCGAAACGCCGGGTGATGGTGGCGTCGGCCTGGCTGAAGCGCTGGAACAGACGAGCGGCGTGGTCGGCGTCGAAGCCCACGCCGGTGTCCTCGATCTCGACGACCAGACGGGCCGCCGCCTGATCGTCATCATGCAGGTCGATGCGGACGGAGACGGCGCCTTCGGCGGTGAATTTGACGGCGTTGGACAGGAGGTTGCCTAGAACCTGGGCGATGCGGATGCTGTCGCCCAGGAAGACGCCGCGGGCGGATGGCGCACGCTCGACACGGAAGGCCAGACCCTTGTCCTCGGCGCGCAGGCGCAGGGTGTCCAGCGGGGCGGCGACGGCCTCGTCCAGGTCGAAGGCGCGGACCTCCAGCGCCAGTTGCCCGGACTCGATGCGCGACACGTCCAGAATGTCGGACACCAACCGCTCCAGCGTCACGCCCGAACTGCGGATCAGGCCGACCATCTCCGCCTGTTCGGGCGACAGGGTGGTGCGCGACAGGGCATCGACCACGCCGATGACGCCGTTCAGGGGCGTGCGGATCTCATGGCTCATATTGGCCAGGAAGTCGGACTTGGCGCTGTTGGCGGCTTCGGCGGCGACCTTGGCCTGGATCAGGGCCTGCTCGGCGGCGATCTTGTCGGTGACGTCGCGGGCCACGGCGTAGATGCGGTCGCCGAAGCGTTGGGCGCGCCACTCCAATGTGACGTAGCGGCCGTCCTTGTGGCGATAGCGGTTGACGTGGCCCAGGATCGGATCGCCGGGGCGCCGTGTCTCGACCTCGACCACGCTGTGATGCGTGCCGGGCAGGTCGTCGGGATGGACCAGGCGCAGGATGGGGTGGCCTTCGACTTCATCCGGCCGGTAGCCCAGGATGGAGACCCAGGAGGCGCTGGCCTTGGCCACAATGCCTGAAAGCTCACGCACCACCAGCAGGTCCAGAGACACGTCGAAGAAGGTGTTCAGATCGACCGTGACGCCCGCACCCTCGCCGTCGTCAGCGGGCGCAGAAGCGAGCAAAAGCGAGGTCATGCAACTCTTCCCGAAGCGAACAGCCTTGACCGTATCACCGACCGGTTAAGCGGGTCTTCTCAGTAGGCGAAATCGCGGTAGAGGCGGCTGACGTCGCCCTGCCAGTCGCCGTGGTACAGCTCCAACAGGCGGTCGGCGGGGGTGACGCCGCTATCGGCGATGTCTTCCAGTTCCGACAGATAGCCGCGCTCATCGACCATGCCGCCCGAGAAGCGGGCGCGGTTCTTCAGGCCATGCTTGGCGATGTCGACCAGATCGACGGCGATGTCGCGCACGCTGCGGCCCGCCACCTCGGCCTTGAGGCCCAGACGGGTCACGTCGCGGCGCAAGCGTTCGTGGTCGGCGATGTCCCAGTCCTTGCACAGGTCCCAGGCGGCGGCCAGCGATGGCGCGTCATAGAGGATGCCGGCCCACAGGGCGGGCAGGGCGCAGATCCGGCTCCACGGGCCGCCGTCGGCGCCGCGCATCTCCAGATACTGTTTCAGGCGCACTTCGGGGAAGAGGGTGGTCAGGTGGTCGGCCCAGTCCTTTTCAGTGGCGCGCTCGCCGGGCAGGGCGTCCAGACCCTCGGTCATGAATTTGCGGAACGACTGGCCCGACAGGTCGACATAGGTCTCGCCGCGCTTGGCGAAATACATGGGGGTGTCCAGGGCGTAGTCGGCGTAGCGCTCATAGCCGAAGCCGTCGGCGAAGACGAAGTCCAGCATGCCGGTGCGGTCGGGATCGGTGTCGGTCCAGACGTTGGCGCGCGCCGACAGGAAGCCGTTGGGCTTGCCCTCGGTGAAGGGCGAACAGGCGAACAGGGCCGTGGCGATGGGCTGAAGCGCCAGCGAGGTGCGGAACTTCATGATCATGTCGGCTTCGGAATCGAAGTCGAGATTGGCCTGGATGGTGCAGGTGCGCAGCATCATGTCGAGGCCCAGCGAACCCTTCTTGGGCATGTAGGCGCGCATGATGCCGTAACGGCCCTTGGGCATGACCGGCACGTCCTCGCGCCGCCACAGCGGGTCGAAGCCGGCGCCCAGGAAGCCGAGGTTCATCTGGTCCGCAACCTGCTTGACCTCCATCAGGTGCTGGCCGGTTTCCGAACAGATGTCATGGATGGTCTGCAGCGGCGCGCCCGACAGCTCAAACTGGCCGCCCGGCTCCAGGCTGATCGAGGCGGCGTAGCCCTCGGCGTTCTTGCGCTCCAGGGCGATGACGTGGCCGGCCTCTTCCACCGGCGACCAGCCGAAGCGTTGCAGCCCGGTCAGCATGGCCAGGATGCCGTTCTCACCCTCATAGGCGGGGCGGCGCAGGGTGGACTTGTCGAAGCCGAACTTCTCGTGCTCGGCGCCGATGCGCCACTGGTCCTTGGGCTTCTCGCCCTTCGACATGGCGTGGATCAGTTGATCTCTGGAAAGCGGCGCCGTGTCGGACATCTGTAACCCCTGCTGTCGCGGCTAGATGGGCGACGAAACGGCTCTGCTCAAGAGGGAGGCGATAAACTTCTAGCGTTCCCAGTCGCCGATGGCCGCCTGCCACAGGGTCAGGGCGGCGATGGCGGCGGTGTCGGCGCGCAAGATGCGCGGGCCCAGAGAGACGGCGGTGGTGAAGGGCAGGCTGCGCAGACGCTCGCCTTCTTCGGGCGAGAACCCGCCTTCGGGGCCGATGAGTATGGCCCATTTCAATCCTCCCCCACCGGGGGAGGGGGAGCGCGAAGCGGTGGAAGGGGCTGGCTTCAAGTGCGGCGCGTGGGGCTGGCCCCCTCCACCATGCTGCGCATGGTCCCCCTCTCCCGGTGGGGGAGGATTAAGCGCTCGCATCACCGGCTCTCCCCCCGTCTCGTCGCAGAACATCAGGCGGCGGCCGTCTTCCCAGGTGTCGAGAATGTCGGACAGCTTCACCGGGTCATCGACAGCCGGCACGTCCAGACGCCCTGTCTGTTCGGCGGCCTCCTCGGCGATGGCGTCGAGACGGTCCAGGCGCAGGCGGTCGGCGTTGGTGCGCTGGGTCAGGGCCAGGCGGACGCGGCGGGCACCCAGTTCGGCGGCCTTCTCGACGATGGTCTCGACGCGGGCCTTCTTCACCACGGCGACGATCAGCTCCAGATCAGGGCCGAAGGTCTGGGGCCGCACCTGCTCCTCGGGCTTGAGGATGACGCCCTTCTTCAGCACCTCGGCGATAGTGCAGCGCCATTCGCCGTCGCGACCGTTAAAGACCAGAAGGTCGTCACCGGCTTTCAGCCGCATGACCTGGGTCAGATAGCGTGACTGGTCGAGCGTCGGGGCGACGGCGAGGCCGGGGGCGAGTGGCTGGGGGACGTGGAGGCGGATCATGTGCTGCAGACCTTAGCGCATCAGCCAGTCGATGTGGTCAGCCATCGCCTGTCGCGCCTGATCTTCCGAAGCGTAGAGACCAGATTCGAAAACAGGAAACTCAGCCTCCCAGTCATCGAGGCCGGGCGCTGAAAGTCGTTGTCTCTTCCATTCGGCAAAACTGTAAAGGCCGTCAGTTCGGCGCACGATTTCCGCCCAGACCCCATTTTCGGGGCCGTCCTGTTTCCAGACCACGTCCCTTTCAGGATGAGCGAAAGGTCTTGAGATAACACTGGGGGCCGACTTCAGGCGCTGGCTTATCCAGTCCCGCAATCGCTCCAGCGGACTCTTTTCGATCAAGGCCACTTCACTCGCCCCGGGTTTACAGCGTCCGCGCGATCAGCAGCTTCATGATCTCGTTGGTGCCGCCGTAGATGCGCTGGACGCGGGCGTCCTTGTAGAGCTGGGCGATGGGGTATTCGTTCATATAGCCGTAGCCGCCGAACAGCTGGAGCATCTCGTCGATGACTTCGCCCTGGATGTCCGTCACCCAGTATTTGGCCATGGAGGCGGTGGCGGCGTCGAGCTGGCCCTTCAGGTGCAGGCCGATGCAGTGGTCGACGAAGACCTTGGCCACGGTCAGCTTGGTCTTCACCTCGGCCAGCTTGAACTGGGTGTTCTGGAAGTCGAGGATGCGTTTGCCGAAGGCCTTGCGGTCCTTGACGTAGGCGATGGTCTCGAACAGCCCGCGTTCAGCGGCGGCGACGCCCTGGACGGCGATGTTCAGACGCTCCTGCGGCAATTGTTGCATCAGGTGGATGAAGCCCTGGCCTTCAGCGCCGCCGATGACGTTCTCCAGCGGAACCTTCACATCGTTGAAGAAGAGCTCGGAGGTGTCGTTGGCCTCCATGCCGATCTTGTGCAGGTTTCGGCCGCGTTCGAAGCCTTCGGCGCCGTCGGTTTCAACGACGATCAGCGACGTGCCCTTGGCGCCCTCGGCCGGGTCGGTCTTGGCGACGACGATGATGAAGTTGGCCAGCTGGCCGTTGGTGATGAAGGTCTTGGAGCCGTTCAGGACATAGTGGTCGCCGGATTTGACGGCGGTGGTCTTGATGCCTTGCAGGTCGGAGCCTGCGCCCGGCTCGGTCATGGCGATGGCGCCAACCAGTTCGCCCGAGACCAGACGCGGCAGCCAGCGCGTCTTCTGCTCTTCCGTGCCGTAGTGCCAGACGTAGGGCATGACGATCGCGTTGTGCAGGCTGATGCCGAAGTGGTCGGCGCCCTTCCAGCCCAGCTGGCGCATCAGCACGACCTCATGGCGATAGTCGCCGCCCATGCCGCCGTCTTCCTCGGGCATGGACAGGCCCAGCAGCCCGGCGTCGCCCGAGTCGTTCCACAGTTGGCGTGGGACGGAGGAGGCGGCGATCCACTGAGCGAATTTCTCCGGCGGGGCGTGTTCGTCGATCCATTTGCCGACAGAGTCGGAGAAGAGGGTGATCTCCTCGTCCTGCATGAAATCGGGGTCGGGGGTGTTGAGGACGTTCATGGTCTGCTCCTGTCCTTCTCCCGATGGGAGAAGGTGGCGGGGTGGAGCCCCGTCGGATGAGGGTCGGATGGTGACAGGTCCGCAGGCTGCCGACCCTCACCCTTTCGCCTTGCTGATCGCTACGCTCTCAGAGGCTCAAGCCCTCTCCCATTGGGAGAGGGAAGGGCTTCAGAACTGATCCGCCGGCAGGGCCATCAGCACGTCCGCGCCGGTCTTAAGCTTGGCCAGGTGGGCGTCGGCGTCGGGCAGGATGCGTTCTATGAAGTAGCGGCCGGTGGCCAGTTTGGTGGTGTAGAAGGGGTCGTCCGAACCGGCGTCGACCTTGGCTTGCGCCGCCTTGGCCATGCGGGCCCAGAGATAGGCCAAGGCGTTGACGCCGAACAGGTTGAGATAGTCGGTCGAGGCGGCGCCGGCGTTGTCGGGATTGGCCATGCCGTTCTGCATCAGCCACATGGTCGCCTCCTGCAGCTTCTTCTTGGAGTCGGCCAGGCCGTCGATGAAGGGCTTGATGGCGTCGTTGGCGTTGTTTTCGGCCACGAAGGCGTCGATCTCACCAAACCAGCTCATGATGGCGCGGCCGCCGTTCGACGGCAGCTTGCGGCCCACCAGGTCCAGCGCCTGAATGCCGTTGGCGCCCTCATAGATCATCGTGATCCGCGCATCGCGCAGGAACTGCGAAGCCTGGAACTCTTCGGTGTATCCCGAGCCGCCGTGGACCTGCATGGCCAGGCTGGCGACGTGGAAGCCCTTGTCGGTCAGATAGGCTTTCAGCACCGGAGTGATCAGACCCATGAAGTCGTGGGCCTTTTGCGCCTCGGCGGCGTCTTCGGATTTCTGCAGGTCGGCCTGAAGCGCGGTCCACAGGATGAAGGCTTGCCCGCCCTCCACGAAAGCCTTGGCCTCCAGCAGCATGCGGCGCACGTCGGGGTGGACGATGATCGGGTCGGCGGGGCCGTCGGGGTTCTTGGGTCCAGTCAGGCTGCGGCCTTGCAGGCGGTCCTTGGCGAAGGCGGCGGCGCCCTGATAGGCGGCCTCGCCGATGGCCAGACCTTGCAGGCCGGTGCCCAGGCGCGCCTCGTTCATGACCACGAACATATTGTTCATGCCGCGGCCTTCCTCGCCGACCAGCCAGCCCGTGGCGCCGTCATAGTCCATGACGCAGGTGGCGTTGCCGTGGATGCCCATCTTGTGCTCCAGCCCGCCGCATTTGACGCCGTTGCGGGCGCCGAGCGAGCCGTCGTCGTTGACCAGGAACTTGGGCACCACGAAGAGCGACAGGCCCTTGATGCCGGGCACGGCGCCTTCGATGCGGGCCAGGACGGTGTGGATGATGTTGTCGGCGAAGTCGTGCTCGCCCGCCGAGATCCAGATCTTCTGGCCCGTGATCTTGTAGGAGCCGTCGCCTTGCGGAACCGCCTTGGTGCGGACCATGCCGAGGTCCGTGCCGCACTGGGGCTCGGTCAGGTTCATGGTGCCGGTCCATTCGCCCGACGCCATCTTGGGCAGGTATTTGTCCTTGATCTCGTCCGAGGCGCTGGCCTCGATGCCGGCGTAGGCGCCGCCGGTCAGGCCCGGATACATGGAGAAGGCGGCGGAAGCGGCGGCGGTGAACTGGCCCACCGACATCGACACCACCGCCGGCAGACCCTGGCCGCCGTATTTCGGATCGGCCGCCAGGCTGGTCCAGCCCGCCTCGACCATCTGGTGATAGGCTTCCTTCCAGCCCTTGGGCGTGGTGACGACGCCGTCGTCGATGGTGCAGCCCTGTTTGTCGCCGGTCCAGTTTATGGGAGCGATGACTTCCTCGGCGAACTTGCCGCCTTCCTCGAGGATCTGGGCGATCAGGTCGGGCGAGGCGTCGGCGAAGCCGGGCTGGTTGGCGTAGCGGTCGATTTCCAGCACTTCATTCAGGATGAAGGACAGATCGCGGACGGGGGCCTTGTAAGCCATGGGTCAGGCTCTCGCTTTGAAGGGCTGGATGTTGTGGTCGGGGTTCATGCGCGCCTGCAGCAGGCTGGCGTATTCGTCGGCGCCGGGCAGCAGGTCGGGACGGTGCTCGCCCAGCTTGCGCTCCATGACGGCGCAGGCTTCCTCGGCGGTCTGGATGGCGGCGTCGAGGTCTTCGCGCTGCTGCTTCAGGGCCGTGATCTGGGCGCGGTGGCGGCGCAGGGCGACCGCCATCTGATGGGTGTTGTGGTTGTCGTGGTCGTAGAGATCCAGCATCTCCTGGATCTCGACCAGGGAGAAGCCGATGCGGCGCCCGCGCAGGATCAGCTTCAGCCGGGCCCGGTCGCGCGCGCCATAGACCCGCGTCTGGCCCTTGCGGGCGGGGGTCAGAAGGCCCTTGTCCTCATAGAAGCGCAGGGCGCGCGCCGTCGCGCCGAATTCCCGGCACAGCTGGCGGATGGAGTAGGTGCGATGATCGTCGGCGGTCGACATGTCTCCGTCATAACTTGACGTGCACGTAAAGGGAAGCCTTTAGGAGGAGCTCCGCCTGGCGGGCAAACGAAAACCGCCGCAGGGCGAGCCTGCGGCGGTTTGGAAGACTTCGAGTTTTTTTGGAAAATCAGCGGGTTTCGCGCGACCGGAACCACAGCACTGGCGCTGTCATGGCGATCAGGATGGCGTTGGTGACGGCGGGGCCGACGTCCAGATTGAAGACGTGGAAGACCAGCATCACGCTCTCTAGGGCCAGCAGTCCAACGGCGGCGGTGACCAGCAGGGGACGTCCGTGCCTCCACGACACGACCGGAGCCAGCATCAGAACGGCCAGCACCATCTCCGTTGCGCCCAAGCCGCGCACAAGGGCGTCGGGAACCAGAGCCGGCCAACTCATCAGATGGACCAGATTGGTCATGGATTCAGTGAGCTTGGCGTAGCCGGCGGCGAAGAAGAACATCGCCAGCCAGCCCTGCAGAGTCCACAGGGTGAGGTTGCGGTAGCTGGCGAACAGCCGTGCGCGGGCGGGGGTGAGAGCCTGAGAGGTCATGAACATACGTCCGGGGAGGGACGCTCTTTTTTGATTGGTAACAGCCGCGATATCGGATCGATGTGATCCGTCCGCAAGACCCCATATAGCTGCGCTTGCTAAAAAAGTCATCCACGGATGACATCGGCTGATGACTTAGTGGATGAATTAATGTTTCAGCCAGGCTCGGAGCCGGATTTCAGGCATCCGCCTGGGCCTGACGCAGGGCCTCGATGCGGGAAAGTTTGTCGTGGAAAGCGGCCCAGTCGTCCCGTTCGGCGATGTCGGCCCAGATGGCCTCGACGTCCTCGATCAGCATCTCCTCCGGCTCGGGGCGGGCGAAGACCGGGTGCTCCAGACGGTCAGGGCGGTCGGGCTCGTGCTCGAACAGGGCGAAGCGGAAGGCGTCGAAGGCTTCGCCCTGATAGAGGGCGCGGCGGGGTCCGCCGAGGGCGCGGGCCGAGGAGGCGAAACCGGTGAACCAGTCATGGAACAGGGGCTCCCAGCGCAGGGCTTCGCCGCCCGCCGTCAGCAGGGCCAGGGTGGTGTCCAGCAGCCTCTGATCCGCCGCCTCGCCGAGACTGAGCACGCCCAGCCGGGCCAGGAAGGCGGCGCGCAGTTCGCGGATATAGGCCGGGCCGAAATCGTTCAGCGCCTCGGTCAGGGGCGCGGTGTCGGCGACCAGTTTCAGCGCTCCGCCCAGCTGGGTCAGGGCCCAGAACACCGCCTCGGGCTGGCGGGCGAAGGCGTAGAGGCCGGTCTGGTCGAAATAGGCGGCGGTGAAGCCGGGCTGGTAGGAGGGCAGGAAGCGCCAGGGGCCGTAATCGAAGCTCTCGCCCGTCACGTTCAGATTGTCGGTGTTGAGCACGCCGTGGACGAAGCCCGCCGCAACCCACCGCGCCGCCAGCCGGGCCGATGCCTGAACCACGGCGGCGTAGAAGCCGGCCGTGTCGCCGGGCGCGGCGTCGGGGTGGTAGAGGGCGCGGGCGTGCTCGACCAGGGCCTCGATCCGGTCGGCCCGGTTCTCATAGGCCGCGCGCTGGAAGGTTCCGAAGCGCACATGGCTGTGCGACAGCCGCACCAGGACGGCGGAGCGCGTCGGCGACGGCTCGTCGCCGCGTTCCAGCGCCTCGCCGGTCTCGATCAGCGACAGGGCGCGGCTGGTCGGCACGTTCAGCGCCTCCAGCATCGCCGCGGCCAGCACCTCGCGCACCCCGCCCTTGAGCGTCAGCCGCCCGTCGCCGCTGCGTGACCACGGAGTCGTGCCGGAGCCCTTGGTTCCGAGGTCGAGGAGGCGTGGAAGGGCGGCGGCTTGAGGGGCTTCGCGCAGTTGCGCCGCCAGGAAGCCGCGGCCGTCGCCGAGGTCGGGGTTGTAGTGGCGGAACTGGTGGCCGTGATAGCGCATGGCGATCGGCCCCGGCTGGCCGGGCAGGGGCTGGAAGCGGCCGAAATGGGCCAGCCATTCGGCCTCGCTCAGCGTCTCCAGCCCGACGCTTTCAGCCGCCCGGTCGTTGCGGAAACGCAGAACGGTCTGCGGGAAGTCGGCGGGGACAACGGAATCGCCGAAGCCTTCGCCCAGGGCGGCGAACTGGGGATCGGGGCGGTAGGAGGCAGACACGGGCATGGGGCGCAGATGCGGCCTGAAGGCGTCCGGCGCAACCGGCGAACGGTTGATCACCGCCTCCGGGTCGCTAAAATGGCCTTAGAGATCAGGTCGGGCCATGTGTCCGATCAGGCTGGCGTCTGCTCATTCAGAGCAGGGCGAATCCAGTCCGGCGTCCGTCGATAACCTGACGCCACGTTCGTTCTTCCATTTGATGCGGAGGTCGCCGTGGCGCGCAACATCACCCGGGCCACTCTGGCCTTTCTCAAGACTGAAGCGGCGTCCGGCATGGTGCTGGGCCTGGCGGCCGTGGCGGCGTTGGCCGTCGCCAACTCGCCCCTGTCGGCGACCTATTTCGCCTGGCTGAAGAGCGAGCATCTGCTTCAGGTCGGGCCGCTGATGCTGGAGCTGTCCATCTCAGAGTGGATCAAGGAAGGGCTGATGGCGGTCTTCTTCCTCGTTGTCGGTCTGGAGATTAAATACGAGATTCTGAAGGGCGAACTCAGCGATCCCCGCAACCTGGCCACGCCCGTGGTGGCGGCGCTGGGCGGCATGGTGGTTCCCGCCCTAGTCTATCTGGCCGTCTCAGGAAGTCTGGGCGGGCCGCATCAGGGATGGCCGATACCGCTGGCCACCGACATCGCCTTCGCCTTGGCCGTCTTCGCCGTCGCGGCGAAAGGACTGCCGTCGTCGCTGCGGGTCTTCCTGCTGACCCTGGCCATCGTCGATGATCTGGGGGCCATCGCCTTGATCGCAATGCTGTTCTCGTCCGGCGTGGACTGGGGGTTGCTGGCGGGCGTCGCCGTCCTGCTGGTGCTCGGAGCGGTCGGGGCGAGGCTGGTCCGCATCCCTGCGCCCTTCTGGGTTCTGGGGTTCGCCCTGGTCTGGGCGCTGACGGTCAAGGCGGGTCTGTCGACGTCGCTGACGGCGGTGGCTTTCGCCCTGATCGTGCCGGTCGCGCCGCGTCGTGAGGATGGGCAAAGCCCGCTGCAGGAGGCGATGCACGATCTGCACCCCTATGTCGCCTTCCTGGTCCTGCCGCTGTTCGCCTTCGCCAAGGCGGGCGTCTCCTTCGCCGGCCTGTCGCTGGATCAGGCTTTTGCGCCCCTGGTCATCGCCATCGCCCTGGGCCTGTTCGTCGGCAAGCAGGTCGGCGTCTTCGGGGCGGCGGGGCTGGCGGCGTTGTGCGGAATCGGACGCAAGCCCACAGGCGCCACCTGGCTGGAGCTTTACGGTGTTGCTCTACTATGCGGGGTCGGCTTCACCATGAGCCTGTTCATCGGTGTGCTGGCGTTTCCCGGCGCGATCGATTCCGCCCATCAGGTTGAGGTCAAGCTGGGCGTGCTGGGCGGCTCTGTTTTGTCGGCCGTCATGGGCGCGGCAGTGCTTTCTATTGCAGCGCGTCAACGCAAGCGGGCGAGCCAATCTGTTGCGGATACTGACGAATCCTAGGTGAATATTGACCTAGCGTCATCGATTTTTGTCGCTTTTGCGTCACAGTTTGCCCGCCCGCACAGGGGAAATGAGGCGACGAGGTGTCGCACTCCTTGTCGGTGACTCCGGCTTGGCCTACCCCTTTTGACTTGAGTTCTCGTGCTCCATCAAGAAGAGCGCGGACCAGGGATCAGGAAACGCCGCGGGGCCCGCTGAAACCGGGCGCCCGGCCATAGTCGGGGAAGCCAAATGCGATTTGAAAACTTGCTTCGTTCCACAGCTTCGGCCGCCGTTGTCGGCGCCGTCGTCTTCGGTTTCGTCGGGACGGCGTCGGCGCAGTCGACGCCGCAGGATGCGCCGACGACCATCGACGACATCGTCGTCACCGCCCAGAAGCGCGAACAGAACCTGCAGGACGTGCCGATCGTGGTCACGACCCTGTCGGCGGAATCGCTGAACAACGCCGGCGTGCGCGACATCAAGGATCTGCAGATCCTGACGCCGGGCATGACCGTCACCTCGACCCAGTCGGAAGCCTCGACCACGGCCCGCATCCGCGGCGTCGGCACGGTCGGCGACAACCCCGGTCTGGAAAGCTCGGTCGGCGTGGTCATCGACGGCGTCTACCGTTCGCGCAACTCCATCGGTTTCGGCGATCTGGGCGAGATGCAGCGCATCGAAGTCCTGAAGGGGCCGCAAGGCACCCTGTTCGGCAAGAACACCTCGGCCGGCGTCATCAACATCCTGACCGAAGCCCCATCCTTCACGCCCAGTTTCGGCGCAGAGCTGACGTTCGGCAACTATGGCGCCATGGGCGCTTCGGGCTCTGTGACCGGTCCGATCACCGACACCCTGGCCTTCCGCCTGTATGCCGGACGCCGCGTCCGCGACGGCTTCTATGAGGTGAACACCGGCGACGGCCCGCGCCCCCAGACCGACGACCAGAACCAGGACTTCTTCACCACGCGCGGCCAACTGTTGTGGCTGCCCAACGACAATGTGTCGATCCGCATGATCGCCGACTATACGTCGCGTGATGAATATTGCTGCGTCGGCGTGCAGACGCGCACCGGCCCGACCTATCCTTTCATTGATGGTCTTTCCAACGGCACGGGCCAGACGCCGCCGGTTACGGGCTTCGGCAATCTGCCCTTCTCGCGCCTGGCCTACGCCAACCGTGAAACCGGTCAGAAGATCCGTGACCAGGGCGTCTCGATCGAAGCCAACATCGATCTGCCGTCGATGAACGCCACCCTGACCTCGGTCACCTCGTGGCGCGACTGGTCTGGCGACATCGGCATGGACGTCGATTACACCGGCGCGGATATCGCCTACCGTCCGCAGGATGGCACCTATGGCTATTCCGTCGATAACCTGACGCAAGAACTGCGTCTGGCGGGCCAGACGGACCGGTTCGACTGGCTGGTCGGCGCCTTCGCCACGCGCGAACGCATCGGTCGCGCCGACAGCTGGTATTTCGGCGCTGACTACACGCCCTTCATGTCGCTGTTGCTGACGTCGCGTCTGAACGCCGCCAACCCGGCGATCCCGATCACCGGCGGCGGACCCGGCGCGCCCACGGGCGTGATCGGCTGTCTGACCCGCGTGGGCCAGACCGCGCTTGGCCTGCAGCAGTGCCTGGGCACCGGCGGCGTGGTCAACGGCGGCGGCGTCGGCTTCACGGCGGGGCTTGGCTATCTCGACAACTATGAGCAGGAATCGACCTCCTTCGCCCTGTTCACCAACAACACCTGGCATGTCACCGACCAGTTCGATCTGACGATGGGCCTGCGCTACACCATGGACGACAAGTCCCTGGACGGGCGCCAGCAGAACGCCGCCACCAACGTCACCTGCATCTCCACCCTGGCCAACGCTGGCGCCATCGGAACAGTTCTGGGCGCCGCCGCTCCGACCATCATCGGCAACATCTGTTTGCCGTGGGCCAACCAGGCCTTCGCCAACCGGACGATTTCGGAAAGCTTCGACGACAGCGAACTGAGCGGCACCATCAAGGCGGCCTATCGCTTCAACGACTCGGTCATGGCCTATGCGTCCTACGCACGCGGCTACAAGAGCTTCGGCTACAACTTGGACCGGGTGCAGTCGGGCATCACGCCGACCGCTTCACTGCTGTTCCCGTCCGAAATGGTCGACAGCTATGAAATCGGCGTCAAATCGACCCTGCTGAACCGCACCCTGCTGTTGAACGCCACCTATTTCGACCAGACGTTCACGGACTTCCAGCTGAACACCTTCCTGGGCACGGCCTTCGTCGTGGAGTCGATCCCGGAACTGACGTCGCGCGGCGTCGATGCCGACTTTGTCTGGTTCTCTCCGGTGGAGGGGCTGAGCTTCCAGGGCGGCGTGACCTACACCAAGACGGAATACGGCGTCTTCACCGCAGCTGACCTGATCAACCCGGGCAACTTCCCGCAGCTGTCCCTGCTGCCGGGCGCCACGGCGTCGTTCGCGCCGGAATGGTCGGGCTCGCTGGCGATGAACTTCGACCGCTCGCTGGGCAATGATCTGCGCGGCGGCTTCAGCCTCGCCGCCAAATACATGAGCGACTACAACACCGGCTCTGACCTGCTGCCTTACAAGGACCAGGACGCCTTCACCACGGTGAACGCCCGGATCAGCCTGGGCACTGAAGATGGCCGCTGGACGGGCGAGTTCTGGGTCCAGAACCTGACCGAGGCTGAGTACAAGCAGGTCGGCTACAACGGTCCGCTGCAAGGCTCCGCCTTCCAGACCACGGTCCAGCCCAATGGCACCTACTACAACCCGGCTCTGGACACCCAGACCTACGACGCCTTCCTGGGCCAGCCGCGCACCTATGGCGTGACCCTGCGCTACCGCTACTGATCCATCGGATCAGCCGCAGAACAGACCGGCCGGGAGCAATCCCGGCCGGTTTTTTCTTGTGTGGTGAGGGCGGCAGATTTTGCCAGGCTAACAGGGACCCGTCTCCTCGGGCTGTCCCCGAGGATCCAGTACGGCTTCACGCGCAGCCGGGACTTGCTGGAGCATCCTTCAACAGAGAGGCGCCGCTTGACGGGCTCTCGGCACAGGCCGTGGGTGATGGACGCAGGTCGTAAGTCCTGAGGGCCGCGCCTTACTCCGCCTCCGACCCTTCGCCCGCTGAACCCGCCTGCGTTTGCGGCGTGGCCATGCTGCGCTGGCCCGCGAACATCCGGCCCAGAACCCTGCGTCCGAAGCGGGCCACGTCATCGACGATGGTGAAGATGGCCGGGATGTAGAGCAGGGACAGGAAGGTCGAGGAGATCAGGCCGCCCAGAACCGCGATGGCCATGGGCGAACGGAACTCCACATCAGCGCCCCAGCCGATGGCGATGGGCACCATGCCCGCGCCCATGGCGAAGGTGGTCATCAGGATGGGCCGCGCCCGCTTGTGGGCGGCGTCCATGATGGCCTCGAACCTGCTCATGCCGCCCTGTTCGGCGATGACGACGTAGTCGACCAGCAGGATGGAGTTCTTGGCTGCGATCCCCATCAACATCAGCACGCCGATCAGAGCCGACATGGAGAAGTTGGTGCTGGAGATGACCAAGGCGATGATGGCGCCGCCGACCGCCAGAGGCAGGGCCGCCATGATGGTGATGGGGTAGGCGAAGCTCTTGAACAGCAGAACCAGCACCGCATACATCAGCAGAATGCCGGACAGGAAGGCGACGGCGAAGCCGACCAGCATCTCTTGAATGAACTCGGCGTCGCCCGCCGGCACCTGACGCACCCCGTTGGGCAGGTTCTTGACCGAGGGCAGCTTTTGCACCGCCTGGCCCGCCGCGCCGGTGGCGATGCCGTCCAGCTCTGCGGTGATGGAGGCGACGCGCGAGCGGTCCTGACGGCTGACCGTGGCCGGTCCGCCGCCGAAGGTGATGTCGGCCACGGCGCTGAGCGGCACGGAGCCGCCGGCGCTGGTCGGCACCTGCAGAGTCTGCAGCACCGACAGATCCTCACGGGCCGCCTCGGTCAGCTGCAGGCGGATCGGCACCTGACGATCGCCGAGATTGTATTTCGGCAGGTTCTGATCGACGTCGCCGATGGTGGCGACGCGAACGGCCTGTGAGATGGCGCCGGTCGACACGCCCAGTAGCGCGGCCTCGTCCGAGCGGGGCGTGACCAGCAATTCAGGTCGGGCGATGGCGGCCGAGTTGACCACATTGGCCAGGCCCGGCACGCCGCGCATTTCCTGCTCCACCGCGCGGGCGGCGGCGTTGAGCGTGGCCGGATCGTCGCCCAGGATGGAGAAGGTGTAGCTGGTGCCGTCGCCGGGACCGCCGCCCTGCTGGGCGATGCCGGCGCGGACGCGGATGCCGGGGATCTCCTTCAACTCATCGACCATGGTGCGGGCGAAAGCCTGCTGGCTCAGTGAGCGCTCACCCTTGGGCGTCATATCCGCATAGATGTTGGCTTGGTTGACGTCCTGCCCGCCGATGGAGGCGTAGACCGATGTCACCTCGGGCCGCTCTTGAAGGCGGCGGGTGACCTGCTGCACCACGGCGTCGGTCTGGCGCAGGGTCGATCCGGGCGGCAGTTCGACCTGGAAGGCGGCGCGTGCCTGATCGCCGGCCGACATGAACTCGAACGACATCTTGCTGACGACGGCCGAGCCGACGGCGGCGCCCAGGAAGAGGAAGCCCGCCGCGAACACGATCCAGCGGTGCCCCAGGCACCAGCGCAGGGCCTTGAGGTAGTTGTTCATCCACGGCGGATCGCGGTCCTCGTGCTGATGATGCTTCAGCATGTAGGCGGCCATCAGCGGCGTCAGCGTCCGCGCCACGATCAGGGAGAAGGCCACCGAGATGCAGGCGGCCAGAGCGAACGCCTTGAAGAACTGGCCGATGATGCCGGGCATGAAACCGACGGGCGCGAAGACGGCGATGATGGTCGAGGTGGTGGCCACGACCGCCAGCCCGATCTCGTCCGCCGCCTCCATCGAGGCGTCGTAGGGCGCCTTGCCGTTGCGCATGTGCCGGACGATGTTCTCGATCTCGACGATGGCGTCATCGACCAGGATGCCGATGGTCAGCGACAGGGCCAGCAATGTCACCACATTCAGTGACTGGTCCATTGGCCCCAGTATGGCGAAGGTCGGGATCAGAGACATGGGCATGGCCACGGCTGCAATGAGCGTCGCCCGCCAGTCTCTGAGGAAGATGAAGACGACGATGACGGCCAGAAGCGCGCCCAGGCCCAGGGCCTCCAGCGAGGCCAGATAGCTTTCCTCGATGTACTGAACGCTGGACGTGACCTGAGAGATGGTCAGTTCGGGATGGGCCTCGTCGATCTTGGCGACTTCCTCGCGGACCTTCTGCGAGACGGTGACCTCGCTGGCTGAACGCGAGCGAAGGAAGTTGAAGGTGACAGCTTCCTGACCATTGTAACGGGCCAGACGGCGCGGCTCGGTCCACTTGTCCTCCACTGTGCCCAGATCACCCAGACGGACCGTGCGGCCGTCACCCAGAGGAATCATGGTCTGGCGAAGTTGATCCACCGAACCGGCGGCGCCGAGGGTGCGGATGGCGCGTTCGGAGCCGGAGACGGTGACGCGGCCGCCGGGCAAGTCGGTGTTGACGTTGGTCAGGGCCTGGCTGACCGTGGCGGCGGTGACGCCGAAAGAGGCCAGGCGATCGGGATCCAACTCCACCCGGACCTCTCGGTCCACGCCGCCTGAACGGTTGACCTCGCCCACACCGCCGAGAGCCAGCAGGGCGCGGCTGACTTCATTATCGACGAACCAGCTTATCTGTTCCGGCGTCATGGTCGGCGAGCGCACGACGTATGTGATCAGGGCGTCGCCGGTGATGTCGATGCGCTGGACCGCAGGTTCCTGCATGTCCTGGGGAAGCGAACTGCGCAGGCCGCTCATCGCGTTGCGGACGTCGTTGGTGGCGCGGTCCGTGTCCGTGCCCAGCTCGAACTCGATGCTGGTCGAGGAGACGCCGTCAGTGATGTTTGAATTGATATGGCGCACGCCAGAAAGGCCCGCCAGGGAGTCTTCGATCAGCCGTGTCACCTGCACTTCCATTTCCGCAGGCGCAGCCCCGGGCCTGACGGCGGTGACAGCCACCAGGGGGAAGTCGATGTCGGGGTTGTTGTTGATCCGCATGCCCGAGAAGCCGACCAGACCGGCCAACGTCAGCATGATGAACAGCAGCAGGATCGGGATCGGGTTCCTGATCGACCAGGAGGAGATGTTCTTCATGGTCGCGGCCTATCGGCTGGACGTTGCAGCGGGGGCGGCGGCGGGCCGGGCAGCGGGAGCGGCAGCCACGATGCGCACCGTATCGCCATCGGCCAGGAAGCCTGCGCCCTCCACCACCACGCGGGCGTCGGCGGCGACGCCTTCGACAGCAGAGCTGGCGTCGGTGCGCGACAGGACGGTCACGGGCTGGAACTTCACCTTGTTTCCCGCCGCCATGACATAGACCCCGGCCTTGTTGTCCCGATACAGGACCGCCGCCGTAGGCACCGTCAGGGCAGGCTGGTCGCCGACCTCGATTCGGGCCCGAGCGAACATGCCGGGGCGCAAGGCGCCGGGGCTGGTCAGGCTGATGCGGGCCACGCCCAGGCGGGTCTGGGGATCGACCTCGGAGGTGACGATGCGGACGCGGCCCGCCGTCTCGCCGGTCTGGTCCGAGGAAACAACGGCGCTCTGGCCGGCGCGGACGCGGCTCAGTTCGGTTTCGGGGATGCGGGCGTCCAGCTCCAGCCGGCCGTCGCGGACGACGCGGAACAGTTCGCTGCCCGCCGTGATGATCTGGCCGCGCGTGACGCTGCGGCTGATGACCAGGCCCGAGATGGGCGCGCGGATGGTGGCCTGGTTCAGGCGGGTGCGGGTCTCCGACAGGCTGGCGCGGGCGGCCGCCAGGTTCGCCGCCGAGGCGCGCTGATTGGCCAGGGCGGTGTCCAGTCCAGCCTGAGCCAGGAAGCCGCGATCCTTCAGTTCCTGGGCGCGGGCCAGGGCGGCGTCGTCGCGCGCCGCGTTGGCCTCTGCGGTCTGCACCGCCGCCTGCTGCTGCTGGAACTGGGCCCGCAGCAGGGCGTCGTTCATTTGCACCAGCGGCTGGCCCTGCCGGACGTAGGCGCCCTCATCGACCAGCACCGCCGTCGCCGTCAGGCCGCCGGTTTCGGCGCCGATCGGCACCTCTTCCCAGGCCGAAACGGTGCCCGAGGCCGTGACGCTGCGGGCCAGATTCTGCGTCGTGGGGGTGACGACGGTGACCGTCTGGCCGCCAGCCTTTTCGGCGCCGGCCTCTTCGCCCTTGTCCTCGCCATGACTCCCGCAGGCCGCAAGGCCGAAAGTCAGAATCATGGCGGCGACGATCGCGCCCGCGCCGGTTTTGCTGAAGCTGCTGGCCACGTGGTCATCCCTGTCGATGGAAGGTAGTCGATGGTCGATGGTTCGGCCCAGGCGTCGCGCGACCGAAGGTGATGCCGTCGTGCGGGTCCCGAACAGCCTCCTGTCTAGCGTTTTTGCAAGCCGGTCTCAACGCGCCATCTGTGAACTTTCCTCTTTGTAATCCGTGCCTGAAGCGGTTCCTGTCCGGGAGTCGCGTGACCGGGAAAGCGTGGCGATCATTGGCGTCTGGCGCGGCGCATGCTACGCGCGGCCCCATGACGACGCCCCCCATTGAACGCATCCGCAACTTCTCCGTGGTCGCCCATATCGACCATGGCAAATCGACCCTGTCCGACCGGCTTATCCAGGAGACGGGCGGATTATCCGCGCGTGAGATGTCATCTCAAGTTCTTGATAACATGGACATTGAGAAAGAACGCGGCATCACCATCAAGGCGCAGACGGTGAGGCTGCATTATAAGGCGGCTGACGGGCACAACTATGTTTTGAATTTGATGGACACGCCGGGGCACGTGGACTTCGCCTATGAGGTCAGCCGGTCGCTGGCGGCGTGCGAGGGCTCGATCCTGGTGGTGGACGCCTCGCAAGGGGTCGAGGCGCAGACGCTGGCCAATGTCTATCAGGCCATCGACAACAATCATGAGATCGTGCCGGTCCTGAACAAGGTCGACCTGCCCGCCGCCGAGCCCGAGCGGGTGCGCGAGCAGATCGAGGACGTCATCGGCATCGACGCCTCCGAGGCCGTCCTGTGCTCGGCCAAGTCGGGCCTGGGCATCACCGATGTGCTGGAGGCCATCGTCACCCGCCTGCCCGCGCCCAAGGGCGATGCGAACGCGCCGCTGAAGGCCATGCTGGTCGACGCCTGGTACGACCCCTACCTGGGCGTGGTCCTGCTGGTGCGGGTGTTCGACGGCGTGCTGAAGACCGGCATGCGGGTGCAGATGATGCAGCACGGCACGACCCATCTGGTCGACCGCGTCGGCGTCTTCCTGCCCAAGAACACCCCCGTGGACCAGCTTGGCCCGGGCGAGGTCGGCTTCATCACCGCCCAGATCAAGGAAGTCGCCCACGCCGCCGTCGGCGACACCATCACCGATGAGAAGAAGCCGACCGCCGAGCCCCTGAAGGGCTTCAAGGAAGTCCAGTCCGTGGTCTTCTGCGGCCTGTTCCCGGTCGACGCCGCCGACTTCGAGGACCTGCGCGCCGCCATCGGCAAGCTGCGTCTGAACGACGCCTCCTTCACCTATGAGATGGAGAGCTCAGCCGCCCTGGGCTTCGGCTTCCGCTGCGGCTTCCTGGGCCTGCTGCATCTGGAGATCATTCAGGAGCGCCTCAGCCGCGAGTTCAACCTCGACCTGATCGCGACGGCCCCCTCGGTCGTCTACAAGATCCAGAAGCGCGACGGGACCGAGATCGACCTGCACAACCCCGCCGACCTGCCCGACGTGATGCAGATCGAGACCATCAGCGAGCCGTGGATCAAGGCCACCATCTTGACCCCCGACGAATATCTGGGCGGCGTCATCAAGCTGTGCCAGGACCGTCGCGGCTCGCAGGTCGAGCTGTCCTACGTCGGCACCCGCGCGCTGGTGGTCTATGAGCTGCCGCTGAACGAAGTCGTCTTCGACTTCTACGACCGGCTGAAATCCATCTCCAAGGGCTATGCCTCGTTCGATTATGAGATCACCGACTACAAGGTCGGCGATCTGGTGAAGATGAGCATTCTGGTCAACGCCGAGCCGGTCGACGCCCTGTCCATGCTGGTCCACCGCGGCCGCGCCGAGACGCGCGGACGCGGCATGGTCGAGAAGATGAAGGAACTGATCCCGCCCCACATGTTCGTCATCCCGATCCAGGCGGCCATCGGCGGCAAGATCATCGCCCGCGAAACCGTCCGCGCCCTGCGCAAGGACGTGACGTCGAAGTGCTACGGCGGCGACGCCACCCGCAAGAAGAAGCTGCTGGAGAAGCAGAAGGCCGGCAAGAAGCGCATGCGCCAGTTCGGGAAGGTCGAGATTCCGCAGGAAGCCTTCATCGCGGCGCTGAAGATGGATGATGATTGATGGCGGCGGACAGACGTTGCCGAATGGGGTTACCGTGATCCGACAGATCGGGACGCTTATTGTGAATCAGTCGCGAATGGCTCGGACAACTCGGTAAACTCTAGTGCCAGTGGTGTTCGGCCACCGTGAAGCCGGTGTTTGATCGAGCGCCTCGGCACGAGCAACGGCTCCGCTAAGATCCTTTAGGCAGAGATTGACATCATATTTCGATTTATTAAAGGAGCCAAGCTTCTCCCGAAGGATACTTTCTAAGTCGCCTTGTGTCGGTTCTGGGGGAAGGTTGGCTTCGAAATGAAGGCAAAGCCATAGTTCAAATGATGGATTGCTGAGCGCGAAGCCCCAGGATTTCCGATCACATTCTGCCGCGACCGTGGCAAGCGCGGATGGCTCCCAACGATCACGGTCCACGAGAAGCCACATTTGATCTCCGGCACCTATTTGATAGGTGTCAGCGTAATCCACCAAGTTTTGGAGAACGTGTTGCGGTGCTGAGCGACCGTCAACAGACGGCACAATTTTTACTTTTACGCGGCTATCTCCAAACTCCTCAAAATACAATTTCTCAGTAACCTGTCCTTCAGTGGCTATCACGACTAAGCGCGCATCGCGTAGCGTTCCTTGATCGCGAATTAAAGGCCGAGCTTTACGACTTGTCAGCATTTGAACCGCCGGACAAATGCCTAGCTTCGTCACCGAGGTTTGTCAGGTGAGGAATGCCGCCGAAGCGGCCATGCATGTAACTCTTCTCGATGTTAAGATCAGGCCGAACTCTTAAGTCAGAAAGAGAATACAAAGTGCTGGAATTATTCTGTTTTTTCTGAACAAACCAAATCTCATCGCGCCTTAGAAGATCTAAGTCCATCAAATGCGTGTTATGCGTAGTAAATACGAGCTGACCGCAGCCCTCAACGCTAAGAAAAGTCTCGATAAATTTATAAGCAAGCAATGGATGAAGCTTTCTATCAAGCTCATCCACTATGTAGGTTTTTTTTGTTTCTTTAAGATCGGCCAGCATGGGGCCAAGATGAAGCAGGCGGATAGTTCCTGCGGACTCTTGATTGAGGTCGAACCCAACTGTCTTTCCATCGCTTGTTCGATGCTGCGGCGATATATCGATGCTTACGATCGTCCCGGCTTCATTTTTTTTGATAGTCGAGAGTGATCCGTCACTGCTCGCTATCCGGTAGGTGCCTCCTGCCTCAAGGTCTTGTCGAATTTGTTCGCGCCTGTCGCTATCCACGCCCATGGAGGCGAAATCGAAAGGCACCTCGCGGACAGTAAGGTGGTCGATTCCCGTATCAGCGTCGCTGATAAACTCCGAAATAAAGGCCATGAACGCTGGATCGTCCTGAGCTCGAGATGAGAGTGGAGTGTATTGAGAATCGGCGTTGACGATTACGAGGCTTTTTTTGAACCAATCGACTACGTTGGAGAGTGCCGTAATATTACGGATCGATAACTCGCGTATCAAAGTTTGCGGCGCATGCATGCCAGCAACAATGAAGTTCAGAAAATCATTTCCGGATTTTATGTTCGGCTTGGAGCTCGCCTCATCGAGCAACATATCGCCGAATTTTGCTTGGCTTATATGACCGGTTCCGCTTGGGTCACGAACTGTCGACCTTTCAAAAATTCGCTTTGATCGGGACTTCTTTACCTCAAAAAGCCACTCTTCGTGGACCATTTCTGGGCTTATAACTACGCCATACTCATAGCCGATCCCGTCGATTTGAAATTCGGCCACTAACCGTGTGGGCGATGATCTGGCGGCGGAGTCCAATGCAAAACTCGTGTCAACGAGTGTCTCGTCTGTATCCACGCCCTCCACGACCAACGTCTGAATAAGGCTGATCGCATCGACCAGCTTGGTTTTTCCGTGCGCGTTCGCCCCGTAGATTCCGGCGGCCCGAACTATTCCGGAATCCGGGCCCGCGGAGCTGTGAAGCAAGTGACTTGGATGGCGTTCGTCATTTGACGCCACCATGGAGAGCGATACCTCTTCCAAAAAGCTTTTGTAGTTCTGAACCGTAAATCGGAGGAGCATGGCATTCTCGAGAAACTTTCTCTCATTTGGCACATAAGGGCCGCCTCGGAGTATCAAAAGTTCGACAATCGGAGATTTTTTCGGACTCTTGACCCTCAGAAGCGCGCCTTCAAGCCTCCGCCTCCAGCGTGACCGACGCTTCCAGCGGCGGCGGCAAAACGAACAACCCCGGCGCGGCTGACAGGTCGTGCAGGCGGTAGAGGAGCCAGTCGGCGGGGCGTTCCATCGAGACCTCGCGCTCGGTGCGGGTCAGCCAGAAGGGGGTGGTGGGGCCGCCTCGGGTGGCCTTGACCTCGATCAGGCGTTCGGCCCCGGTGGGCTCGAAACTGCGGATGTCATAGCCCGCGCCGTCGCCGCGTTCCTGGCTGGTCCATTCGATGCGGCGGGCGAGGTCGGGGCGGTCGGCGGCGATCAGGCGGGCGCGTTCGTGGTGCAAGACGTGCTCCTCGCCCAGCAGGCCGAGGTTGCGGTTGGCGTGGTCGCGGGCGGCGGGGTCGTATTTGCGGACGAGGCGGGTGAGGCCCTCTGGGCGCGGGGTGCGAGGCGGGCCGGGCGGAGGGGCTTCGGTGAGGGTGAGGGTTCGAACTCTTTTGTCTCCGCCATCGTAGGGGCGAGGCCGTTCAGCGATGCCGGGCATCGCGTGTGAGTCGTCTCGTCGTGTCGCAGCGCGCCACGCTTCGGCCCCTCCACCACTGCGTGGTCCCCCTCCCCACGCTGTGGGGAGGATATTGAAAGCGTCGTCCGCCAGCACCTCGGGATGGCCTTCGAGATGACGGTCGATGGCGTCGAAGATGGCCGCTTGGTAGTTGGCCAAAGGGCGGTAGCCGCGCACGGTGGGCAGGCCCAGTTCGGCGGCGACGGCCGAAATGTTCATGTGTTTGAACTCGACCGAACGGTGGCTGCGTCCCGTCCGCTCCATCAGGGCGCGGGCGCGGTGGGCCTTGACGAAGGGCCGGCCGGCGGCGTCGAGGGCCAGCATGGCGAAATAGTCCGCTACGATGGCGTCCAACTCTTCATCCCGCCAGTCGGTTCCGGTTTTCGATGCGTCCGTCACGGCGTCTCCCTGACGCCAGGCTAGAGCGGTTTGTCAGGAACACCAGGGGGCGCCGCCGCATCGTTCGTTCCGCATGGATACTGTTGGATAATCAGCATGGGATTCTGTGGACACACGGGCGTTTGCGGGGCGATTCCGGACATTTGCGCGACAGGGGGCGGGGCGGGCCTAGACTCGAGGCATGAACCCGTCGAACGAACGATCCCAAACCGCTGAAGTCCCCGACGCCGATCCGTATGCGGAGATGGCGCGCACCGATCCGCGCCGCAAGCCGGAGCGGCGGCCGTACAAGATCCGCGGACCCGAGATCTGGGCGCTGGTGCGCGAGAGTTATCTGGCCGGGGCGTCGGCGCGGCAGCTGGCGGCGCGCTATGATGTGACGGAATGGGCCATCCGGCGCCGGGCGTGGCGGGAGGAGTGGAACAAACGCAAGCGGGTCGGACCGCCGCCGCCGCCCGCGCTGGAGGTGTTGACGCCGGAGGCGGGCGCTGGCGCGGGAGAAGGCGACGCGGACGCAGCCTCTCTGTCGCGCGAGGCGCTGAACGGCGTGGCGCGGGCGCTGGGGCAGGGCCGGCTGGACGAGGCGCGGCGGCTGGGCCTGCTGGCGGTGTCTCTGGGGCGGCTGGGCGAGGCGGCAAGCGCAGCGGCGGGCAAGGATGCGGGCGGGGGCTATACGTTGAACGACATGGTCCGTGTCGTCTTCGACGCCGGATACCGCACGGAGGTGATGCGTGTGGACCGGGACGAAGAGGAGGACGAGGACAAGGCGCTGTACTGGCGGTTGAACCTCGAATCCTGTGAGGCCGACGGGCGCCGGCAGGTCGAACTGAAGACCGAGGGCTGGCGCGAGGGCCGGGCGGACCTGCGGGCGGCGCTGGGGCTGGCGGCGGAGGACGAGACGGAGCGGGACGCGGTCTATCGGTTCTATGCGGGACGGGTCTATCGGCGGAAGGGAGGGGTCAGCGCTTCCTGAAGCGCGCCGCCTCGGCCGCCATGCCGGCGCCCCAGTCGGTGGCGGGGTGGTCGGCTTCGGCGATGAAGGGCAGCTCGCCGGCGACGCCGCGGATCGCCAGAGCCAGAGGCAGGGCGTAGCGGGGCAGCAGGCGCAGGGGCTTGTTGCGCTTGTCGGTGACGTCCCAGCCCAGGGCCTCGAAGGCTTCGGCCAGATCGGCGCCGGACAGGCGGTGGATGTTGTCCCAGTCATCAGGCAGCACGACCGCTTCGGCGGCGTCGCCGGTCAGGCCGAACAGGGTCTGGGTCAGGGCGTCGATCTCGGGGAATTCGTCGCGGGCGTCGGGATCGGCGACGCGCGGCTTCATCAGCGCCTTCAGTTCCAGATCATCGACGCCGGGCAGGTCTATCAGGCGGCGCAGGGGAGTTTGGGTCATGGGGTGCTGTAGCACGGTCGCCGGTTGACCGCAGCGGCCGTGCGGTCGAGGCTGGGGACCCGAGGCTTGAAAGGCGCTGGCTCATGCCGACTGACACGATGAATGCTCTGGCGCGGGCGCCGCGGCTGGCGGTGCTGATCGACGGGGAGAATGCGTCGGCGCGGATCGCCGAGGCCCTGTTCACCGAGATCGCGACCCTGGGCGAGGCGTCGGCGCGGCGGGTTTACGGCGACGCGGCCAGTCCGGCGTTGAAGGGGTGGATCGACGTGCTGGCGCGCTGGGCCATCCAGTGGCAGCAGAATTTCCAGAACACCAAGGGCAAGAATTCGGGCGATATCGCCCTGGTCATCGACGCGATGGATCTGCTGCATTCGGGGCGGTTCGACGGCTTCTGTCTGGTGTCGTCGGACAGCGACTTCACCCGGCTGGCGGCGCGGATCAGGGAGCAGGGGGTTCCGGTCTATGGTTTTGGTGAGAGGAAGACGCCGGAGAGTTTTCGCCAGGCTTGCACCCGCTTCATCTACACCGAGAACCTCACGGCGCCGGGCGCGGCGTCGGGGGACGGCTCGGAGGCGGCTGCCCCGCCCCCGCCTGCGGGCGTGAGGAAGCCGTCGGAGGCGGCGCAGCTGATCGCAGCGGCGGTGCGCGACATGGATGAGGACGGCGACGGCTGGGTCAACATCGGCGGCATCGGCAACCGGCTGAGGAACGCCTATCCCGACTTCGACCAGCGCACCTACGGCCACGCCAAGCTGTCGGACCTGATCCGGGCGACGGGGCGGTTCGATGTGGAGGCGGGCGCGGGCGGAGCGATGCGGGTGCGGGTCAAGCCGCGCTAGACGGCCTGACGCAGGGCGAGCGCCGTCGCCGCCGTGATCGGCTCGAACAGGTGGCGGGCCAGGTGGCGGACGACGGGGGCGACGACGCCGTCGCCGGTCAGATGGCAGGCGGCGCTGTAGCTACGTGGCAGGACGTAGCTGTCGGCCAGCCCCATCAGCCGGGCGGTCTCGCGCGGGGAGATCAGGCGCGAGCGGATGCGCTCGCCCTCGACCACCAGAAGGATCTGTCGGGAGGAGCCGCCGCCGGGGGTGCGCAAACAGCCGGCGATGTCGTCGAAGCGGACCTCGGCGCGCTGGACCTTCCGGCCGTTCTCGGTGCGGGTGCGGCGGTAGACGGTTCCGACCATGCGTCTGCCGGCGCGGCGGGCCTGATCGACCTTGGCGCGGTGCAGCGGGCTCATCAGCGCCAGCAGGCGGTCGGTGTCGGACGGGTCATGCCAGGCCACATCGTTGGGCGCGGTCTCAACCAGATCGGCGAAGACGGCGGTGCGGCGGGGCGGGAGCGGCAGGCTCCACCAGACGGTGCGGTCGCGCACGGCGGCGGGCAGGGCCTCGACGGCCTTGACGACAGCGCGGCTGTGGAAGGGCGGCAGCGGCGAGGGCAGGGTCAGCTCGGGCGGGACGGCGACGCTGTCGTGCACGCCGATGACGAACAGGCGCGGGCGCGACTGGGGCGTAAACAGTTCGGCGTCGATGACCAGGGCGCCGGGGCGATAGCCGCCCTCGGCGAAGGTCTGCATCAGCACGGCGAAGTCGCGTCCGCCGTTGGAGGTCAGGGCGCCGCAGACGTTCTCGATGGCGACCATGGCGGGGGCGCGGCCCTCGGCGGCCAGACCCTGAACCACGCGCCAGAAGGCATGGAAGGCGCCGGACCGGTGGCCCGCCAGACCCTTGCCGGCGCCCGCCAAAGACAGGTCCTGGCAGGGGAAGGAGCCCCACATCAGATCGACGTGGCCGGGCAGGGCGGAGGCTTCGACGCTGGCGACATCGCCGACGAACAGTTCGCCGCCCACGCCCCAGTTGGCCTGATAGGACAGGGCTTTTCTGGCGTCGAAGTCGTTGGCGAAACGGCAGGTCCAGCCCGCGCCCAGCCCGGCGCGAACCATGCCGCCGCCGGCGAAGAATTCGTAGAAGTCAGCCATGTCGGGCGGGGGATTCGCGCATCATGGCATGGTGGCGCAGGACAGAGGGCGGCGCCAGCGGTTCAGCGGCGGTCGCCCGGCGCCGGGCAGGTCGAAAATGCGTCATGTTCTACCGGTCGTCATGGCCGGGCTTGTCCCGGCCATCCATACGCGCGGGCCTTTGAAGGTCGGAAAGGATGTCTGCGCCCGCTCTGCCTGACATTCCACGGTCTGAGTCTATGGATCACCGGGACAAGCCCGGTGATGACGGGTTCTGTATGGGTTTGAAGTCAGGCCGCGCCGTCGAGGAACAGGCGGCAGGCGGGGTTGTCGGTCTCGTCGACGTAGGGGTAGCCGAGGGCGTCGAGCGCGGCGTGGAGATCGTCCAGCGCGTCGGCGGGCGCGCTGATCCCGGCCAGCACCCGGCCCACGTCGTCGCCGTGGTTGCGGTAGTGGAACAGGGTCAGGGCCCAGGCGGGCTGGAGGCTGTTGAGGAAGCCGAGGAAGGCGCCGGGCCGTTCGGGGAACTCAAAGCGGAAAAGCCGTTCGGTCGGCAGGCCGATGGTGCGCCCGCCGACCATGTAGCGGACGTGCAGCTTGGCCGTCTCATTGTCGGTCATGTCCTGAACGGCGTAGCCGCTGGCGGTCAGGCTCTCGATGAGGGAGTCATGCTCCTGTCGTCCGCCAGACAGGGCCACGCCGACGAAGATCTGGGCCTTGCCGTCGCCGGACCAGCGATAGTTGAACTCGGTGACGGAACGACCGTCCAGCGCCTGGAGGAAGCGGTGGTAATCGGCGCGGCGGTCGGGCATGGCGACGGCCAGAAGCGCCTCGGAGCCCTCGCCGATCTCGGCGCGCTCGGCGACATGGCGCAGGCGGTCGAAGTTGACGTTGGCGCCCGAGTTGATGGCGACCAGGGGACCGGCGCCGGGGTTGCGTTCGGCCCATTGCTTGAGGCCCGCCAGGGCCACGGCGCCCGCCGGTTCGGCCACGGCGCGGGTGTCGTCGAAGATGTCCTTGATGGCGGCGCAGATGGCGTCGGTGTCCACCAGAACGATCTCGTCCAGCAGGTCGCGGCACAGGCGGAAGGTGTGGTCGCCCGCGCGCTTGACGGCCACCCCGTCGGCGAACAGGCCGACCTGGTCCAGGGTGACGACGCCGCCGCCTGCGATGGCGGTCTTCATGGTCGGGGCGTCGACCGGCTCCACGCCGATGATGCGGGTCTCGGGCCTCAGGAAGCGGACGATGGCCGCCACCCCCGCCGCCAGTCCGCCGCCGCCGATGGGGATGAAGACGGCGTCCACGGGGTCGGGGTGCTGGCGCAGGATCTCCAGCCCGACCGTGCCTTGGCCGGCGATGACGTCGGGGTCGTCGAAGGGGTGGATGAAGGTCGCGCCGGTCGCGGCCTCAAGCTCGCGGGCATGGGCCAGGGCGGCGTCGAAGCTGTCGCCGTGCAGGATCACTTCGCCGCCCAGGGCGCGGACGGCGGCGACCTTGATGCCGGGGGTGGTGGTCGGCATGACGATGACGGACTTCGCCCCGCGTTTCGCCGCAGCCAGCGCCACGCCCTGCGCGTGATTGCCCGCCGAGGCGCAGATGACGCCGCGATCCAGCTCGGCCTGGCTGAGGGCCGCGATCTTGTTGTAGGCGCCGCGGATCTTGAACGAGAAGACCGGCTGAAGGTCCTCGCGCTTGAGCAGGACAGGCCGGTTCAGCCGCCCGGACAGGCGGGGCAGGGGATCGAGCGGGGTCTCTGCGGCCACGTCATAGACGCGGGCGGTCAGGATGCGGCGGATGGTGTCTTGCACGAAAATCCCGTCTGGCTGCGCCGGGGAGGGCGATGCGTGTGCTGGTCTAGGCGATGCGGGCGGGAATGAGAATGGATTATGCGGGGATGGTGCGGCTGCCAGCCCCCTTCACCACGCTACGCGTGGTCCCCCTCCCCCTCTGGGGGAGGAACTGACAGCGCCTCTTAGATTCCTCCCCCTCTGGGGGAGGGGGACCGCGAAGCGGTGGAGGGGGCCTGACGCAGGCTCGGTCTCACGATAACTTGCCCGCATGGACGCCTCGACAGAACGATCAAGCGTGCGCGGCAATTGCGGCGCAAGCTGACCTTGCCTGAGGGTCTGATGTGGATTTGCCTGCGCGGCCGTAAACTGGCCGGTCTGCGCTTTCGGCGCCAGCATCCGGTCGGCTCCTACATCCTGGACTTCTATTGCGAAGAGGCGCGGCTGGCGGTCGAGATCGACGGCGAAAGCCACAGCCATCCAGACCGCATCAGCCACGACATCCGCCGCACGGAATGGCTGGCGACCCAGGGGATTCGCGTCATCCGTCTGCCTGCGAAAGACGTTCTGGCCGACATGGACGGCGCCTTGGGCTTCATCCGCAGAACAGCGGGACGATAGGGATGCCGCGCTTGCGGCCGGCCCCCTCCACCATCCTTCGGATGGTCCCCCTCCCCCAAAGGGGGAGGAACTGATGGCCCTTTTCCCTTGCGCCCTGAACGGAAGGGACTACATTATCCCTGCTTATGCTAATATTGAGCATAAGGGTCTTGAGGAGACGGTCATGGCGGATGGCGCCTTTGGTCTGACGAAGGAACTGGAGCGGGAGACCGCCGGGGTGTGGGCCAAGGTCAGGGACCATGTCACGCCCATGGAGTGGCCGCAGCAGGCCGCCCTGATCAGCGAGATCAATGCGCTGAAGAAGGAACGCGACGCCGTCATCCTGGCCCACAACTATATGACGCCGGAGATTTTCCACGGGGTCGGCGACTATGTCGGCGACAGCCTGGGGCTGGCCAAGGAGGCGGCGCGGTCGAAGGCGAAGATCATCGTCCAGGCGGGCGTGCATTTCATGGCCGAGACCTCGAAGATCCTGTCGCCGGAGAAGATGGTGCTGATCCCTGACCTACGGGCGGGATGCTCGCTGGCGGCGTCGATCACGGGGGCGGACGTGCGGCTGATCAAGCAGCGGTATCCGGGCCTGCCGGTGGTCACCTATGTGAACACCACCGCCGACGTGAAGGCCGAGACCGACATCTGCTGCACCAGCGCCAACGCCGTTCAGGTGGTGGAATGGGCGGCGAAGGAATGGGGCGTGGATCGCGTCATCCTGATCCCGGACGAGTTTCTGGCGAAGAATGTCGCGGCCCAGACGACGGTGGGGATCATCGCCTGGAAGGGCCGCTGCGAAGTGCATGAGCGCTTCACCGCCGAAGACATCACCGAGATGCGGGCCGCTTATCCGGGGGCCGAGATCCTGGCCCACCCGGAATGTCCGGAAGAGGTGCTGTCGGCGGCCGACTTCGCCGGATCGACGGCGGCGATGATCGACTATGTGACGGACCGCAAGCCGAAGCAGGTGGTGCTGATCACCGAATGTTCGATGGCGTCCAATGTGAAGGGCGACGTGCCCGGCGTGGACTTCATCGGTCCCTGCAACATGTGTCCGCACATGAAGCGGATCACACTTCAGAACATCCGCGATTGTCTGCTGAACCTGGAGTTCGAGGTGACGGTGCCTGAAGACATGGCCGAGCGGGCGCGTCTGGCTGTGCAAAGAATGGTCGATCTGCCGCCGCCCATTATCCCTGCACGGTATGATCTGATAAAGGCCCGCCATCATGTTGCGGTGGAGCTGATTTGAATGACCTGGGTGGGGCGGACGCCGGTTGGATTTATCATGGTCAGTCTGCGATCGAAGAAGAACTGGATCGGCTTCCGCTGGGGCGGCGACGTGCGCCGGGTCTATGAGGTCATGCTGCGCCGGGGCGTGTCGCGGGCCGAGATCGTCAAGGCGTTGAAGCGCGCCGCGCCGCGTCAGGCCGAGAAGCACGGACTGGTCTGAGCCATGGATGACGCCAACCGGCCGCGTCCGCGCGGACCCTGGGACCGGGAGCCGGCTGCTGCTGCGCCCGCAAAGCCAGCGGTTCGCCGTCGGACGTCGGCCTCTCCAGGCGAAGACAAGGGGCAGGGGATCGGCTGGGCCATCCTGTCCACCGTGCTGCTGGGCGGCTTCATCTGGTTCATCAGCGGCCAGTGGATCATCGCCGTGGCCATCGTCTTCGGCGTCTTCGTGCACGAGTACGGCCATGTGCTGGCGATGAACCGCTACGGCATGGGCCCGGCGAAGCTCTACATCGTTCCCTTCTTCGGCGGTCTGGCCAAGGGCCAGAGGGCGGCGTCCAGCGAATGGCACGGCGTGCTGGTGTCGCTGGCGGGACCGGCGGTCGGCCTGCTGGCGGCGACGCCCTTTTTTGCGCTTTATGCGGTGCTGGGCGGGAACGCCTGGCTGATCGGGGCGGCGGCGATCGCGGCGCTGAACCTGATCAATCTGGCTCCTGCGCCGCCTCTGGACGGCTCCAAGGCCATCGGCCCGGTGCTGGCCCGCATCCATCCGAAGCTGGAGCAAGGGGCGATGATCCTGATCGGCGTCCTGATTGTCTGGTGGGGCATCTCCACGGGGCGATGGATCCTGGCGGCCTTTCTGTGCATCGCCCTGATTGGCCATCTGAAGCGCGGCGCCTGGAGGCCCGAGGGACGGCGCTTGAGCGCGCGTGAATCCTGGTCAAGCGTCGGCCTGTTCGCCGCGACGGCGGCGGCCTGTGCAGGCGTGGGGCTGCTGGCGCTGTGGCTGTTCGCGGGGCGGTCAATGAGCGGCGCGCTGCACGTCGCCGGCGCCTATCTGGGCATCGGCGCTTGAGCCGCATCCGCCATGACGGCCCGCTGGTCATCGGCGGGGGGCTGGCCGGACTGTCGGTGGCGCTGGAGGCGGCGCCGAAGAAGGTGTTGGTGATCACGCCCGCGCCCTTGCTGGAAGCCTGTTCCTCGGCCTGGGCGCAAGGCGGGATGGCTGCGGCGCTGACCCTGTCGGACACGCCGGGGCTGCATGCAGCCGACACGGATGCGGCGGGGGCGGGGCTGGTCGACGCCGAGGCTGTGCGGACCCTGACCGACGACGGGCGGGCCACGGTTGAGTGGCTGTCGGCCCTGGGCGCGCCCTTCGACCGCGATGAGAACGGAGACTTCGCCGTCAGTCTGGAAGCGGCCCATTCGCAGGCGCGGGTGGCGCGTGTCGGCGGCGACGGGGCGGGGCGGGCGATCCTGTCGGCCCTGGTCGCGGCGGTGCGCGCGGCGCCGCATATCGAGGTCTGGGAGGACGGGCGGCTGCGCGGCCTGGTCCAGGACGAGACCGGACGGGTGCGCGGCGCCCTGATCGAGCGCGGGGCGAAAGACGGCAAGTCGGGCAAGCTGGTCGAGGTGCTGGCGCCGGCGACGGTGCTGGCCACGGGCGGGGCGGGCGGCCTGTTCGCCCATACGACGACGCCTGCGGCCCTGCTGGGCGAAGGGCTGGCGCTGGCCTGGCGGGCGGGGGCCGAGATCGTCGATCCCGAGTTCGTGCAATTCCATCCGACCGCCATGGATGTGGGGCTGGACCCCATGCCTCTGGCCACCGAGGCCCTGCGCGGCGAGGGGGCGCGGTTGGTCGATGGTCAGGGGCGGTTCCTGCTGGGCGAGAACCCGGACGCCGATCTGCAGGCGCGCGACATCGTGGCGCGGGCGGTGCATGCGGCGCGGACGGATGGGCGCGGCGCCTTTCTGGATGCGAGATCGGCGATCGGCACGCACTTTCCGACGGCTTTTCCCGCCGTGTTCGCGGCCTGCATGCGGGCCGGGATCGACCCGCGCGAAAGCCCGATTCCGGTGGCGCCGGCGACCCACTATCACATGGGCGGCATAGCGGCGGGGACGGACGGCCGCACCACGCTGAAGGGGTTGTTCGCGGTCGGCGAATGCGCCGCGACGGGGGTGCATGGCGCCAACCGGCTGGCGTCCAACTCGCTTCTGGAAGCGGCCTCGTTCGGGCGAAGGACCGGGCGGGCGGCGGCGGCCGAGAGCGATGTGAGGGGCAAGACGGCGCGGCCGCCTGTGCTGCCCGATCTGTCGGATGAGGCGCGGGCGGCCTTGCGCACGGTGATGAGCGACCATGTCGGGGTGATCCGTGACGATGCGGGGCTGCGGGCGGCTCTGGCCGTGATCGCGGCGCTGGAGGCTGAGGCGCCGGAAGCCCTGCCGCTGACCACTGCGCGGCTGATCGCCAGGGCGGCGCTGGCGCGGCATGAGAGCCGGGGCGGGCATTATCGGTCCGACTATCCCGAGATGGACCGCGAGCCGAAGCATACGCGGCTGGTGCGGGGCGACGACCTGACCGGCCTCGCCGCTGAATGACTGGAGACAGGATGATCCGACAGCTTCCCGATCTGCTGATCGAACCCGTCGTGCGCATGGCCCTGACCGAGGATCTGGGCCGGGCGGGGGATGTGACCGCCATGGCCTGCATCCCTGAAGGGGCGCGGATGAAGGCGGCGTTCGTCGCGCGTCAGCCGGGCGTTCTGGCGGGCATCGCCTGCGTGCGGCTGGGGATTCTGGCCATGGACCCGGCGGCGAAGATCACGCTGAACCTGAAGGACGGCGACGCTTTTGAGGCGGGCGCGGTTCTGGCCGAGGTCGAGGCCGATGCGCGAGCCTTTCTGTCGGCGGAGCGGACGACGCTGAACCTGCTGGGCCGCCTGTGCGGGGTGGCGACGCTGACGCGGAGCTATGTGCTGGCGGTCAAGGGAACGCGCGCGCGCATCGCCGACACGCGCAAGACCACACCGGGCCTGCGGGCGCTGGAGAAGCATGCGGTGCTGTGCGGCGGCGGGACCAACCATCGCTTTGGTCTGGATGACGCCGTGCTGATCAAGGACAACCACGTCGCCGTGTGTGGAGGCGTGGCCCAGGCCGTGCGCGCCGCCCGCGCCGCCGTCGGCCATCTGGTCAAGGTCGAGGTCGAGGTCGACAGTCTGGAGCAGCTGGATCAGGCGCTGGCCCTGATCGTCGAAGGCGTCGGACCGGATGTGATCATGCTGGACAACTTCACCCCGGCGATGCTGGGCGAAGCGGTGTCGCGCACGGCAGGCAGGGTGACGCTGGAGGCGTCGGGCGGGGTCAATCTGAGCACGGTGCGGGCGATTGCGGAGACGGGGGTGGACGTGATCTCGGTCGGGGCGCTTACGCACTCGGCTCCGTCACTGGACGTGGGTCTGGACGTGCGCTGAGCGAGGGCCGGGCCGTCTTGCGGCCGAACAGGCGGGCGTTGAGCCAGGCGACCACAGGCTCGTCGATCCAGCGGCAATAGGCGGCGGACACGGCCACGGTGAAGCCGAGCGCGCCGAACCATAGGCCCCAAGCCTCCCATGAAACGGTCTCGACGGCGGGATGCAGGCGGGCCAGCAAAGGCTCGGCGGCGTCGAACCAGACCGCGCCGGTCAGGGTGTGGATCATGAACAGGGAGAAGCTGACCTTGGCGCCCCAGGCCGCGCCGGGAATGGCCTTGGTCACGGGCGCGGCGCCGCAGCCCATGATGACGGCGCAGATGGCCAGGATGTTGATCATGTCCGGCCCGGCCATGACGGCGTTGGCCAGCAGGATGGCGCCGCCGCCGAAGCCGAGGATGCGGGCGGTCGAAGCCTTCCATTGAGCGGTCTGAACCGCGCGGGCCAGGGTCAGGCCGACCAGGAACAGGGGAGCGGCGCGCAGGAAGTTCCAGCGGAAGCCCAGGGAGAACTGTTCGACATGCAGGAAGTGCAGGCTGGCCAGATTGGCGCCGACCAGAATGGCCAGGCCCAGGGCCAGGGCGGCCAGCGGGCCGGGCACGCGCTGCATGGCGCGCCACAGCATGGGGAAGAACAGATAGCAGATCAGCAGGGACGAGATGGTCCAACTGGGGATGTTCCACTGACCCGCGCCTGGACCGAAGGCGTGCAGCAGAAGCAGTTGGGCGGGCAGGCCCGACAGGTCGTAGCGGTGCGCGTCGTCAGGCGTGAAGCCCAGCAGTCCGCCGCCCACGACCATGACGATCAGCAGGCCGAGGGTGATCAGATGGGTGGGATAGCAGCGCACCAGCCGCTTGAGCCAGAAGGGGCCGAGGTTGACCTTGCCCGAGACGATGTTGGCGCCATACGCCTTGGCCAGGACGAAGCCGGACAGCATCAGGAAGAAGTCGGTGGCCAGATAGCCGCGCCCCAGGAAGGCGTGCATCGACTGCAGGGCGACCGGGGCCTCGTCGCCGAAATGGAACACCACCACGAACATGGCCGCGAGGAAGCGCAAGGCGTCCAGAGCGCCGCCACGGGTCGCGGAAGCTGATTTGGCGGGCAAGGCGGCAGGCGCAGGCATGGCGGACTCAGGCACTAATGTCCCATGACGGGACAGGACGCCCGCGCGTCGCAAACTGCGTGCCTGGAGGGCCTTAGACGGTCGGCGTGGCGCCTGCCGACGCGGTGTCCATGGCCGAGATGCTGCTGGCGGCGGTGGACGGAGCCGCGATGGGGGCGGGGGCGCGGCGGGCTTCCGAGGCCGGAGCGGCAGCGGGAGCGGTCGTCGGGCGTGTCGCAGCCGGGGTCGTCGTCGGGGCGGGCGCAGGCGCGGCGCCCGTCTCGCGGGACACGACCTGCTCATAGGCGACGGGGCCGCGCGTCGTGTCGAGATCGGCCTGGATCAGGCGCGGGGCGGTGTCGGCTGGGGTCGAGCGCTGGGCCGCGTAGCTGAAGGCGGCGCTGGAGCCTGAACGGCCGCCGAAGCGGTAGAACAGATGGTCGCCGACCTGGCTGACGCGGACCAGAGAGTTGCGCCACTGAGGCGAGACGCCGGTGGTGTGGAAATGGGTGGCGTTGCCGACGGCGCCGAACACTTCGCCGGACAGGGCGCTGGTGGCGATGGTGCGGGCGCGGTCCCAGGCGGCGGTGTTGACGCGGCCGCGCATGGCGCCGTTGCAGGTGAAGCTGAACTGGCAGCCGGTGCTGCGGTTGGCGCCCTGGAAGACGACGCCGCAGACGCTCTTGGGGAAGGCCGGGTGGCGGGCGCGGTTCAGCACCACCTGGGCCACGGCCTTCATGCCGTCGCGGCCCTCGCCGCGAGCTTCGTAATAGACGGCCTGGGTCAGGCAATCGAGATCACGCGAAGCCTCAAGCGCGCCGCCGAGGCGGAAGGGCTGTGCGGCGGTCGGGCTGGTCAGATTGGCGCGGCGCAGGCCGGAGGAGGCGTCAGATGCCCGAAGTTCATCAAGACGGGCGGCCAGAAGCTCGGCCTGACGGTCGCGCTGGGCGGCGCCGGCGACCAGATAGGGATCATGACGACGGGCGATGGCCAGGGCGCTTTCGTCCAGACCGCCGGCCGCAGCCGCCAGAGCTTCTTCGGTGAAACCCGCCGCAGCCGCGCCTTCGATGCGCAGGGCCTGGGTGCGGATGGTGTTGGCCTTGGCCGCCGTGCCCGCCAGATAGGCGCCGCCGATCGCCAAACCCGCCAATGCGCCGAAAGCCGCCGCCGCTGCGCCAGGCCGGATTCGGGCCTTGCGGTCGGCAAGAGACGTCGCACGCATCTGCGAGGGGTTAGGCAAGGGCTCAATCCTGATCGACAGGGCGCAATGCCGCCCCCGGGTAGTCTCGCCACCGAGCGGCGCCGCATGGGTCCTGCACCAGGACCACGGGCCGCATTTCGGCTGCAACAGATCGACGTGGGGAGATGCCCGCTTGTCGAGGACGCGCCTTAAGCCAGCGGTTTATGGCCTCAATGTGTTTGATTCGCAAGATTTGTGTGCGGTGCAGCATCGCGAGCGCGCTCCCGTGCAGGGGGCGGGGCGGCGGCAATATCGGTGGGGCGACGGGCTGAGATGATCGTCAGGTTGTTGTATTCATGAACATAGAGGTTACGCAGCCTCTGTCCGTGACGACGTGTCCGTGACGACGTTTGGCGGTCTTGTTGTTCTTGCGGCGTTGCGACAACACGCCGCCCTGCGCAGTCTGACTCTGGTGGAGGGCGTGGGCGACTTTTGAGGAACCGCCTGCGGGCGGGCTGCGTTTCAGCTGAGCCATATTCGACACAAAGGAGGACATCATGAAACGAACATTCGCCCTGCTGGGCCTGAGCGCTCTGGCGCTGGGAGCGGCCGCTTGCGGCACGACCACTGAACAGAAGGCCGCCACCGGCGCGGTCGCAGGGGCCGTCGTGGCCGGGCCTGTAGGCGCAGCGGTGGGCGGCGCCGCCGGAGCCGCTGTCGGTCATGCGGACCGTCCGCGCTGATCGATTGAAAGACGGTTGTCAGGGTTCGGGGCCTTGCACGATCAACGCCCCGAACCTTGATTTTTGCGGCCATATGAGCTTTAGCCCTCGCGCCGGAACGTGATTCACGGTTTCGGCCAATACCCCAGGCCTGATTTGCGGCGTTAGAAGTCATCGTGACGCGATGGCGCGCAACCTGTCAGCCCTGGACTGAGCATTTGGCTCGCCAGACGCATACCGCGCCTTCGCATGACGATCAGGGATATCGACGACTCCACGCATGAGAGATTTGAAACAAACCGGGTTCAACGACCGCATCGCCGCCCAGCAGGAAGCCAAGAAGGCGCTGCTCGCCCGCTTCAAGCCCAAGCCCGCCGCGCCTGACCCCGAGTTCGAAAAGCTCGCCGCCAAACGCGCCGCCGAGAAGGAAGCGATCCGTCAGCAGCACGAACTGGCCAAGGCCGAAGAGCGCCGGCTCAAGGCCGAAAAGGAAGCTGCGCGTATGGAAGCCCAGCGCGCCGTCGAAGAAGAAGCCGAGGCCCACAAGCGCGCCGCCCGCAAGGAGCGCAAGCAACTGACCAAGGAAGAACAGAAGGCTGCGCGCGACGCCCGCTACGCCGCCCGCAAGGCGCGTTCGCGCTAAGCCGCCGTTTGATCCGTCATCCTCGGGACAAGCCCGAGGGCGACGGATGGAGCGAAGTGCGGGTCTCTGGCTCTAGCCGACGATTGCGCCCTCGACGTCTTCGCCCAGAATCTGCGCCAGTTGGTCGCGTGAATAAGGTTTGCGCAGCAGCGGCCAGGGCGAGTCGCGCAACGCCGTATCGACATCTTCCCCCACATAGCCCGAGGTCAGCACGATCTTCATGGTCGGCCAGGTGCGGGCGCAGCGCCGCGCCAGTTCGATCCCCGTCATGCCGCCGGGCATGACCACATCGCTCAGCATCATGTCGAAGCGGTCCTCGGCCAGCATGGCCAGAGCTTGGGCGGCGGTGGCGGCGCTGTGGACCTCCAGCCCCATTTCGCCCAGCAGTTCGCGGGCGACGCCGGCGACGCCGGGGTCGTCCTCCACCAGCAGCAGACGGCCGCCGATGATCTGGGCCGGGGTCGCCTCTATGGGTTCGAGAACAGTCGGCGTCGGCTGGCCCGCGGCGGGGGGCAGATACAGGCTGATCTGGGCGCCGCGTCCGATCGCCGAGACGATGTGGGCGACGCCGCCGCTTTGGCGTGCGAAACCGTAGACCTGGCTGAGCCCCAGCCCTGTGCCCTTGCCGACCGATTTGGTGGTGAAGAAGGGTTCGAACGCCTTGCCGATCACGTCCGAGGCCATCCCCGGCCCGTTGTCCGACACGGTGACACAGACATAGCGACCCTGGGGCAGATCGGGCACGTCGCCGCTGTCCAGGGTGCAGGTGCGGGCCTGGACACTGACCCAGCCGCCGTCACGCACCGCCTGTCGGGCGTTGACCACGAGATTCAGCAGGGCGGCCTCGAACTGGGCCGCGTCGATATGGACGCGGGTTTCGCCGGGCAGAAGATCGAGACGCAGATCGACCGCATCGCCCACGGCCCGTTTCAACAGGGGCTCGCCGTCCAGAATGAGGGCGCTGAGATCGACCACTTCGGGCCGCAGGGTCTGGCGGCGTGAAAAAGCCAGCAGTTGGTGCGTCAGACGCTCGCCGCGCCGCGCCGCCGCCAGGGCCGCTTCGCCCATCTTCTTGCGTTTGGCGGCGTCGTCCGGCGACCGCAGCAGGATGTCGAGCGCGCCGATCACCACGGTCAGGAGGTTGTTGAAGTCGTGGGCCACCCCGCCAGTCAGCCGGCCCACGGCCTCCATCCGCTGGGCGTGAGCCAGTTCGCCTTCCGCCTTGGCCTTTTCAGCCAGGGCTTCATTGACGCGATGCTCCAGCAGTTCATTGATGCGTTTCAGATGGGTCTCGGCCCGGCGCGCCTCGGTGACGTCGAAGGCCACGCCGACAAAGCCGACCACGACGCCGTCTGCATTCAGACGAGGCCGGGAGAAGGACCTCAGCCAGCGATACTGACCGTCATGGCGGCGGTAGCGCGCCTCCATGGAAAAGGGTTGGCCGGTCGCCTCGCCCTCTTTCGCTTCGGCCAGGATGCGGTCCCGGTCGTCGGGATGCAGGATGTCGCTCCAGGTCAACTGAACGGTCTTGTCGTAATCGCTTCCGTAGTAGTCGACGTAGGCTTGGTTGACGAAGGCGCGGGCGCGGTCCTCGCGTGTCACCCAGATCAGAACGGGGGCTGTGTCGGCGATGGCGCGGAAGCGCTGCTCGCTTTCGCGGATCTCCCCTTCGGCCCGGCTGTGCTCGATCTCGGTCCAGGTTCGCACGGCGACGTCCTGCAACAGTTCGGCCTCTGCGTCGGTCCATTCCCGGGCCGTGGAGTTGTGGACATAGAGGAAGGCCCTGAGCTGGCCGCCCCGGATCACCGGAGCGCGCATCAGGGCGCGGGTCTGAAGACCCTCGAAGGTCTTGAGGGCGCCCTGGGTGCGGGGATCCGCATGCACGTCCGAGACGCGGATCAACTGTCCGTCGGCCAGATCGTCGATCACCTGGGCGCCGAGGGCGTCGAGAGAGAAGTTGCCTTCGGCGCTGACCACGCCCGCTGTCCAGTCCCGGGTCATTCGCACGGCGCGGTCGGCCATGTTGACCTCGCCATAGCCGACGCGATCCGCCTTCAGCACAGCGCCCAGGCTGCGTTCAACCTCGTTCATGATGGCGTCAGGCGTATCCAGATCGCGCAGGTTGTCGGCCAGCATCAGCAGGAAGGTCTGGCGGCGTTCCTGCACGGCCAGGGCCTCCAGCATCTCTTCAGCGCCGGGAGCCGAGGCGGCATGGGTGCGCCGCATCGCGGTGCGGCAGGCGGCGGCGACGACACCCATGACCCCGCCCAGCAGGATGAAGCTGAGACTGGATATCCACGCTGCGCCCGCCGGCAGTCCGAACACCAGCCATCCACCGAGCACGCCGGCGATGACGGCGGCGGCGGCGGCGATACGCCCGCCCGTGAGGCCGGCGATGAGGACGGCGGGCAGCAGGATCATGATGCCGAAGCCGCTGTCGATCAGGGACAGGGCCTTCCACAAGACCAGCAGCACAAGGGCGCAGGCGACGCCGACCAGCACAGCGCGCGCACCTGTCGGCGCCGGTGACCGCAGCAGACCGGCGATCCCGGCGTCGATGTCAAAGGTCTGCGGCAATACTCGTCCGTTTCGTGTTTGACGCTCGGTCATATGTGATCAACAGCGGCGTGAACGTATCGGAGGCGTTGGAGTTTCCACAAGAGTCGCCGTTGCGTGAAATGAGGGGCGACCCTAAGTCTTTGATCCAGATACAGCGCTGAGGAACGACATGACCACCAAGATCGATACGGGCCTGACCAAGACCGCGCGCACGGGCGTCGCCGAGGAACTGACCAAGGTTCTGGCTGACAGCTTCGCCGTCTATATGAAGACGCACGGCTATCACTGGAACGTGCGTGGGCCTGAATTCTTCAGCTTCCACAACCTGCTGGAGCAGCAATACCGCGACATCTGGGCGGCGCTGGACGAGATCGCCGAACGCATCCGCGCCCTGGGCGTGCTGGCCCCGCAAAGCCATTCGGCCTTCGGCAATCTGTCCGCCATCAAGGACGGCGATCCTGAAAAGGAGGCGACCGACATGCTGAAGGAGCTGATGCAGGACCATGAGACCCTGATCGCCACGACGCGCAAGGCGCTGGACACGGCGTCGGAGGCCGGCGACGAAGCCTCGGCGGACCTGATGACGCAACGCCTGGCGGCGCACGAGAAGTTCGCCTGGATGCTGCGTTCGACGCTGGGCGGACGTTAAAAAAGCAGCGTTCATCCGGCCTGAAAAGCGCCGTGGTTCTGGGGCATAAGCGCCCCTCCCGCGCGCAAGCGTGGTCGGGAGCATGATTTGGCCGAACCGATCTGGGCAGCGACAAAAGCGGCGGCGCGACGGTTCCTGACCGTCGCGCCTGTCGTGCTGGCCGCCTTCGGGGTCGCCCTGTCGGCCAGTTCGACGCCGCGTCCCGAGGCTGATTGGCGGGCCGACGAAGTCCGCCGCCTGACCGACGGCGATCTGGGGCCTGAGGGGCTTCGGGCCATCACCTCGCGCATGGATGCGGCCCAGCTGGCCATGGCGATGCGTCATGATCCGGGCGTCAAACATGTCGCCCTGTATGGACTGACGCCGGGGTGGGAGACGCTGACCCTGGCGGGCAAGCCGTCGCTGGATTTCGGCGCCAGCGGTCTGGAGGCCCAGAGGCTGAACGCCGCCACACCGGTCATCGGCGGCCTGCTGCGCCCGGCTCAACCCTTCGTCTTCCGCCCCGCCAGCGAGGCCGACCGCCGCCGCGCCCTGCGCTGCCTGACGCAAGGCATCTATTATGAAGCGGCGCTGGAGCCGACGACGGGCCAGGAGGCGGTGGCCCAGGTCATCCTGAACCGCGTGCGCGATCCCAACTACGCCAACAGCGTCTGCGGCGTGGTGTTCGAGGGCGCCGAGCGGACCACGGGCTGCCAGTTCAGCTTCACCTGCGACGGGGGACTGTCGCGCGCGCCGGTGGCCTGGGCCTGGGACCGGGCGCGCAAGGTGGCCGAGCGGGCGTTGGCCGGCCATGTCGCCGCCGAGGTGGGCACCGCGACCCATTACCACGCCGACTATGTGCATCCCTGGTGGGCGCCGACGCTGAACAAGCTGACGCAGATCGGGGCGCACATCTTCTATCGCTGGAAGGGAACGAGCGGCGAGACTGCGGCCTTCAGCCAGACCTATGCGGGGCGTGAACCGGTCATCGACGAGGTCCGCTTCGCCCGTCCGCGCCTGCAGGTTGCGTCAGCCGAGAGCGCCGAACAGGCTGTGGCCGACGCCCTGGCCAACGGCCAGACCCTGGCGCCCCGCACCGTGGTGATCGACGGCCAGACCCGCGTCGTGGGCGTGACCTCCCTGGGCGGCCGCCGTCAGCCGACAGCGGAAGAGGTGGCCGCGATCAATGAGCGTTTGAAGGCGTTCGAGGCTCCGGCGCCTGCCGTGACGGTCGCGCCGCCGGGCGTGGTGGAGATGCCGGTGGAAGAGGTGGGGCGGTCGGGGAGCTGATCCCCTTCTTCATCCGCTCATCCCGGCGAAAGCCGGGACCCAGTCCTATCCAGCGTGTCGCGATGTTTCAGGACGTGGGGCTGAGCTAGTCTGACCAGATCCATCATCCAAAGCACTGGGTCCCGGCTTTCGCCGGGATGAGCGGAACAAAAATATGGCAGGCCGAGCCTACCAGGCGCCGATCTTCTCGGCTTCCTTGTGGCTGATGGGGTGGTGGGCGGCCTTGTGGTCTTCCTCGGCGAGGAAGCGGGAGGCTTCCAGCGCAGCCATGCAGCCCATGCCCGCCGCGGTGACGGCCTGGCGGTAGACGTCGTCGGTGACGTCGCCCGCGGCATAGACGCCTTCGATGGCGGTCGCGGTCGTGCCCGGTTTGACCACCAGATAGCCGCCGGCCTTGGTCTCCAGTTGACCGGCGAACAGCTCCGACGACGGGGCGTGGCCGATGGCGATGAAGACGCCCGCCGCCTCGACCACGCGAGTTTCGCCGGTGGCGACGTTCTTCAGACGCGCGCCGGTGACGTTGACGCCGCCGTTCTCGCTGACGCCCAGGATTTCATCGATCGCGTGATCCCAGATGACTTCGATCTTCGGATTGGCGAACAGGCGGTCCTGCAGGATCTTCTCGGAGCGGAACTCGTTGCGGCGGTGGACGACGGTGACCTTGGACGCGAAATTGGTCAGGAACAGCGCCTCTTCGACGGCGGTGTTGCCGCCGCCGACGACGATGACGTCCTTGCCGCGATAGAAGAAACCGTCGCAGGTGGCGCAGGCGGAGACGCCGAAGCCCTGATACTTTTGCTCGCTCTCCAGACCCAGCCATTTGGCCTGGGCGCCGGTGGAGATGATGACCGTCTCGGCCAGCAGCTCCGCCCCTGAATCCAGCGTCAGGCGGAAGGGGCGCTGAGACAGGTCGGCCTTCGTCACGATGTCGTGCATGACCTCCGCGCCGACGTGTTCGGCCTGGGCCTGCATCTGCTCCATCAGCCAGGGACCCTGGATGGTTTCGGCGAAGCCGGGGTAGTTTTCGACATCGGTGGTGATGGTCAGCTGGCCGCCGGGCTGGAGGCCCGCGACGATCACCGGGTTCAAGGACGCCCGGGCGGCGTAGATGGCGGCGGTCCAGCCGGCGGGGCCGGAACCGATGATGGCGAGGCGGACGGTGCGGGGCGTGCTCATAAGGTCTATTTAGGCGCTGATTCCATCCGGCGCGATGCTAGGATGCGGGTTCTGCACAGACGTTTCTGGAGAAAAGACCATGCCGGACATCAGCTTCACGGGAATAGGGCTGGTCCTCGGCATGCTGATCGGCGGCGTGCTGGGGTATTTCGTCAGCAACCTGTCCATCGGCGTGATCGGCGGGCTGGGCGCGGGCCTGGCCATCGGCTTTGCGCTGGATGCGCTGCGGGCGGCGCGGAAGCGGTCCTGACCTCCAACCCCGTCATTCTCGGGCGCTTGTCCCGAGGACCCATGGACGCTTTGGGCGCAGACGGTGAAGTTCAGCCACAGGTGATTGATACAGCCGTTGACTGCGCCTGAGGCTCGAAGAGGTCCTCGGGACAAGCGCCGAGGATGACGGAATTAATGGGGTGGAGCGGGCGTCGTCAGCTCAAGCGCCCCACCACCTCTCGCGCCGCACGCTCCGTCTCGGCCAAGGGCTCATAGCTCCACGCTTCAAGGGCGCCGTCGAAGGGGCGGCTGGCCCCGCGCTGGCGCAGCTCGGCGTGCAGGCGGGCGAATTTGTCGCCGGACTTCAGCGGGATCATCGGCAGGATGTGCACCGGACGGCCCGTCGAGGCCGCCTCCGCCGCCATGTTGGCGCTGTCCTCGGTGACCAGGATGTGGTCGGCGAAATGCAGGAAGGCGAAATAGGGATTGCCCCCGGTCTCGTCCCAGATCAGGCCGGGAAGGGCCGAAAGCCGCTGCGTCATGACGGCGCGGGCTTCGGGCGGGGTGCGGCGCGAGAAGGTCGTCAGGATGGAGCCGCCAACGGCGTTCACCGCCTCGGCGATCTGATCAGCGAGGGCGGCGGCGTGGTCGACGGGCAGGTCGTGGGCGCGCGAACGGCCGCCGATCAGGACGGCGACGCGCGGATGCGGCAGGGCCTCGATCCGCTCGCCGAAGGCGGTCGCGCCTTCGGCCAGACGTTGCGGCGTGACACGGTGCGGCGATCCGGTGATGGACAGGACGTTAGGTCCGGTCAGCTGGTCATGGGCGGGGGCGACGATCAGGTCGTAGGCGTCATCGCGCCAGCGCGGCGCCTGGGTCTGGACCACCAGGGTCTTTCCGCCCGAACGGCGCCTGACCTGGGCCGACAGGGGCAGGGTGGCGCGGCCCGTGGCGATCCACAGATCAGGCAAGGTTTCGCCAGATGCGGGCGTGACGGGATCGGAAGCGGGGTCCAGCATCCAGTCGGCCTTGAGCGCCGAGGGCAGGCGGTCGAAAACCTTGCGCCATCGGATGCGTTTGACGGTGATCGCGGACGGAAAAAGGCGCTGGACCGCTTCCGCCAGTCCCAGCGCCTGATTTTCAATGCCGGTCCGGCCGTCAGAGACGACCCAGATCGAAAGCGACGGCCTGTCGGCCGTTACTTCCACTCGACCTTGAGGATTTCATAGGCTTTCACGCCGCCGGGCGTGTTGACCTCGACCACGTCGCCGACCTCCTTGGAGATCATGGCGCGGGCGATCGGCGAGGCGACGGAGATCTTGCCCGCCTTCACATCGGCTTCATGCTCGCCGACGATCTGGTAGCGGCCTTCTTCCTCGGTGTCCTCGTCGACCACGGTGACCGTGGCGCCGAATTTGACCTGGTTTCCGCTGAGCTTGGAGACGTCGATCACCTGAGCGCGGCTGATCTTGTCCTCGATGTCAGCGATCGAGCCTTCGATCCAGCCCTGGCGTTCCTTGGCCGCGTGATACTCCGCGTTTTCAGACAGATCGCCATGCTCGCGCGCTTCCGAGATGGCCGCGATCACGCTTGGCCGCTCCACGGACTTCAATTGCTTCAACTGATCGTCGAGGACACGGTAGCCCTCGGCCGTCATCGGCACTTTTTCCATATGTCGTGAGTTTCTTAGCTATCGCCCGACTGGACAGACTGACTGGCACTGGGGTCGCTGGGCGTTCGCGACCGGGCCAAGAGGGTAGGGCGCCCGGTCACAAGGTTCAAGTGGTGTTACAGAATGGGGATGACCCAGCCGTCAGGTGGGGCGGCGGCGGTCCGTGCGAACCTGTTTGACCAGGCTCCAGGCCAGCCAGCCGACAGCCGCCAGCCCCAGGGCCATGAAGAACACCGAAACGATCACCACGCCCGCGGCGATGAAGGCCAGGACAAAGGCGACGGCGGCGAACAGGGCGGCGATGATCTGGACAGTTCTGAAATGCATCAACCATTAACGCGGCGCCATCGCGCGGGTTGCCTGTCGAACGCCGGTCGTCGATCAGGCGTAGCGGTAGGGGCCGCCGCGTTCCAGCGCGCGTTGCCAGGCCGGGCGGGCGTGGATGCGTTCCAGGAATGCCTTCAGCCGGGGCTTGTCATCATAGGGCGCGCGGGTGGCGCCGGCCTCGATGGGGAAGCTCATCATGATGTCGGCGGCCGAGAAGGCGTCGCCGGCGAACCATTCGGAACGGCCCAGTTCCGCCTCCCAGTAGGCGGTGTGGGCGGTGATCTGGGGGTCGATGAAGCTGGACTGCACCTTGGCTGAGAAAGCCTTGATGATCGGGCGGATCAGGCCGGGGGCGCGGTTCGGGGCCTGGCCGAACACCAGCTTCATCAGCAAGGGCGTCATGGCTGAGCCCTCGGCGTAGTGAAGCCAATAGGTGAAGCGCCGCCCCGCGTCTGTTCCGGCGGCGGGACGCAAGGCCGCGCCTTCGGGCCTGGCCAGCAGATATTCGATGATGGCGCCCGTTTCGGCCACGCGCACATCGCCGTCGTCAATGATGGGCGACTTGCCCAGCGGGTGGATGGCCTTCAACTCGGGCGGGGCCAGCATGGTGACCGGATCGCGCTCATAGCGTTTGATCTCATAGGGCAGTCCCATTTCCTCCAGCAGCCACAGGACGCGCTGGGAGCGGGAATCGGCGAGGTGGTGGACGATGATCATGGAGAGGCTCCGGTTCGCTCGCAGTCAGACCGGTTGACGTCGCGTCCGTCCAGACCCTGTCAGACGTTTTTACGCCCGCTCCAGCGGCGACGCGGATGAGAGGGGGCGTCGGGGCGCGGGGCGGCGGCTTCGTCCTGGCGGTCGCGGTGGTTCTGCCACAGCTGGAAGGCGAGGGTGGCGAGCGCCAGCTTGCCTGCATGACGACCGGCCAGACGGCGGCCGCCGCGGCTGATCAGCAGGCCGCTCAGCATCGTCATCAAGCCGGGGGATATGCGGGGCAGGGGCATGGAAATCTCCTTCGTCCGATCAACGCGCGGCATTGGGGGCAGGTTCAGTTTCGTCGAGACTGGTCACGCTGCCAGACGGCGGCGGCGTGTTGTAAACCGTACGATGGTTGATAGGGTGAACGTGGTTCATGAACGGTCACGGTCGATTTCACGCGCTAAGTGGTCGGCCAAGCCGGGAATGTGGAGCGCAGCATGAGCGATGTCCTTCTTGTTCTGGCGGCCATGACGGCGTTGGCGGGACCGCAGGATCCTGTTCAGGCGCCGCAGTCGGCGCCGACGCAGCTTGATGATGTGGAAGTGACGGCGCGCGGCAACGTCGATATGGCGCGGCGGTTCGTCAATCGTGTCGCAGCGCCGGCTCGGGGGCGCGGTCTGGGACGATGGCGCAAGGTATGTCCCGGCGTCGTCAATCTGCAAAGGGCGGCGGCCCAGCCTATCGTCGACAGAATAGCCGAAATGGCGGACGAACTGGGCATAGAGGTCCAGGGGCCGGGTTGTGAAGTCAATCTCGTCATCGTCTTCACCGTTGACGGTTCGACCGTCACACAGGCGATGGTGAATAATTTTCCCCGCATGTACCGGCATGGCGGCAACGGCATTGACCGCGGGACCGCCGCGCTGCGCGAGTTCCAGTTTACGGAGCGGCCGGTTCGGTGGTGGACCCTGAGCCTGCCCATAGATTCCAACACAGGTCAGCGCGCAGTTCGTCTTCCTGGAGACCGCACAGGCGTTGTTGTAGACGGCGCGATTGCCGCCGCTCTCGGGTGCAGTGCCAATGACTGTGCTATCGGGGCCGCGCCGTTGATCCGGGTGATGTCAGGATCCCGTCTGAACAGTCAGATCGAGGACCAGATCAACAAATCCATCATTGTGGTCGATATCGACGCCGTCTCCGGCCTCAACACCGTGCAACTGGGCGATTATCTGGCCATGGTCTCGCTGTCGCAGGTTGACCCGGAGGCTGAGACGGGCGGCTTCGACACGGTCTTGAACCTGTTCGACAACCCGCAAGCCGTGTCGGGTCTTACGGCTTGGGATCGGGCGTATCTTTCGGCCCTGTACGGATCGCCTTCGCGGCGACGAACCGCAGGGGGGCAGGCGACCGCCGTGGCCGCCATCATGAACCGTGACGCAAGGCTGGCTCCAGCGCAGGACTGAACCCTTGGACGTCGTGTCCGGCAAGAGCGAGATGCGGTCTCGGCTGCAGGGCGGTTCCGTCTGACGCGGTCATGCTCTAGAGCGAAATCGGTTGAGCTGGACGCAAGTCCAGCTCGGCTCAGATTTCGCTCAAGTTTGAATCTGGACCATTTTTTGGATTCAGGTCGATTCGACCTGAAGCAAAAATGGTCTAGCGTCGCCTTATGAACCGTTCGCGCACTGTCCGTTTGCTCAAGTCGCTCAGCCTGTGGGTGATGATCGCCCTGATCGGGGGGTTGCTGGTCGGAGCGGCGGCCCAGGCGTGGGGCGTGACGGAAGGGGCGGAGACCTTTGTGGTCGTCGAGGCTCTGGGCCAGCTGTGGCTGAACGCCCTGCGCATGACCATCATCCCCCTGGTGTTCAGCCTGCTGGTGACGGGGATCGCCTCCATCGCCGATGCGGCGGCGACGGGGCGGCTGGCGCTGAAGGCGGTGGTGGTGTTCGCCCTGATGCTGGTCGGGGCGACGATCTACGGGATTCTGGCGTCGGAGGGGCTGCACGCCCTGTGGCCCATCGACCCGGTCGGCGGCCAGTTGCTGCTGGCGGGAGCGGGCGGCGACGCCGTGGTGCGCGAGAGCGTGTCGGGCGGCGGGCTGACCGCCTTCCTGACCAGTCTGGCGCCGTCCAACCCGGTGCGGGCCGCCGCCGAGGACGCCATCCTGGGCATCGTCGTCTTCGCCATCGTCTTCGGCTTCGCCACCACCCGCCTGCCGGATCGTCTGCGCCAGCCTCTGACCACCTTCTTCGAGGCGGTGTCGGAGACCATGGTGGTCATCGTCCACTGGGTGCTGCTGGCCGCGCCGTTCGGGGTGTTCGCCCTGTCGGTCGGCGTGGGCCTGAGGGCCGGACTCGGCGCGGCGGGGGTGCTGGGCCATTATGTGGCGCTGGTGGTGCTGGCGCTCGTGGGCCTGATCCTGCTGACCTATGTCGTGGCGGTGGTGTTCGGGCGGCTCAGCCTGACGCGGTTCGCGGGCGGCGTCGCCCCGGCCCAGGTGGTGGCCTTCTCGACCCAGTCGTCGCTGGCCTGTCTGCCGGTCATGGTGGATCGGGCCAAGAATGCGCTGGGCGTGTCGTCGGCGACGGCGGGGCTGGTTCTGCCTCTGGCGGTGGCGGTGTTCAGGATCACCAGTCCGGTGGCCAATCTGGCGGTCTGCATCTACGTCGCACACCTGCACGGCATCGCGCTGAGCCCCGGCGTGCTGATGGCGGGCGGGATTGCAGCCCTGGCCATCAGCGTCGGCACGGTGGGCCTGCCGGGCCAGGTGTCCTTCTTCGCCTCCATCGCCCCCATCTGCCTGGCCATGGGCCTGCCGCTGGAGGTCCTGCCCCTGCTGCTGGCGGTCGAGGTCGTGCCCGACATCTTCCGCACCATCGGCAACGTCACCGCCGACCTGGCGGCGGCGCGGATCGTCGAGGGTGGGGATGCGGCGGCGGAGATGGCGGGGGTCTAGCGGGCCGCTATCGTCTGAGATGCCCACTCGCGAGCGATTTGAAGCGCAGTATCAAGCGAAGCCGATAGCTCTGAAATTGAAGAGACAATGTTCTCGATACGATTCAATCGCGGCAAACCCCGCTCATTTTGGCCAATGCGAATTGTCGTCTTTCCATCTTCAGGAACGTCGACTGAAACTAGAACTCGATCCCGACGATCCATATTAAGGCCAAATTTTCGTACCACCGAATCCTGATATTCAGAATACCAGTGAATGCCGTTCGCTACGCCCCATTCCGAGAGAATAGGGTCAATCAATGCGTACTGCATTACGGTGTCCTCCTCGGCTCACGCTACGTTTGCATCCTATCAGCGAAGGTCGCAGTCGGTCGCGCGCGCTAGCGTGATCAGTAGAGGCTCAGTCCCTTGGCCGCCGTCAAGACCATCACACCCGCTTGAAGCGCGGCGATCATGTGCAACTGCGCGCTGAACGGCTGTTTGCGCGTCTTGTGTCGCAAGCTGTGCCTAGCGAAATAGGCGGCGGGGGTTCCGCCGAACAGGACGAAGGCCAGCAGGGTGGATTCTGCGATCCGCCGTTGACCTTGCTGGGCCGCCGTCTTGTCCGCCGCGAAGGCCAGCCAGGTTACGCCGTTGATCGCGGCCAGATAGAGCAGGGCGGCGCCGATCAGCAGATCGGCGCCCAGCATCAGCCGTAGTCCTGGATCGGCCTCACATCCAGATCGCCCGCCTTGATCGCCCCGATGGCTTGCGAGGCCGCGAGGGCGCCGGCGGCGGTGGTGTAGTAGGGGATCTTGGCCATCAGGGCGGTGCGGCGCAGGCTGAAGCTGTCCTGCAAGGCCTGTTTGCCGTCGGTGGTGTTGAAGACCAGCTGGACCTCGCCGTTCTTCATGGCGTCGACGATGTTGGGACGGCCTTCCAGCACCTTCTTGACGTGGGCGACGTTGAGGCCCTGTTCGGTCAGATAGGTGTGGGTGCCGCCGGTGGCCATGATGGAGAAGCCCTCGGCGATCAGGGTCTTCACCGCCTCGACGATGAAGGGTTTGTCGGCGTCCTTGACCGAGACGAAGGCGCAGCCAGAGGTTGGCAGGGTGGTGCCGCCGCCGATCTGGGACTTGGCGAAGGCGCGGGCGAAGGCGGGGGCCAGATCGGCCTCGCCCTCACGCTTCCAGTCCAGGCCCATGACCTCGCCGGTCGAACGCATTTCCGGGCCCAGGATGGTGTCGACCCCGGCGAAGCGGGCGAAGGGGAAGACGGCTTCCTTGACGGCGATATGGTCCAGCGCCTTATCGGTCAGGCCGAAGGATTTCAGCGGCACGCCGGCCATGACCTTGGCGGCGATGGCGGCGATGGGCTGGCCGATGGTCTTGGCCACGAAGGGAGCGGTGCGGCTGGCGCGCGGGTTGACCTCCAGAACGAAGATGCGCGGGGCGTCGGAGTGCGGCTCCTCGATGGCGAACTGGACGTTCATCAGGCCGCGCACCTTCAGCGCCCGGGCCATGGCCTCGGTCTGGCGCTTCAGCTCGGCGATGATGGCCGGGGTCAGGGAGTGGGGCGGCATGGAGCAGGCGCTGTCGCCCGAGTGGACGCCGGCTTCCTCGATGTGCTCCAGCACGCCGGCGACGAAGACGGTTTCGTCGTCGCACAGGGCGTCGACGTCCACCTCGGTGGCGCGGTTCAGATAGTGGTCGATCAGGACGGGGTCGTCGCCCGAGACGCGCATGGCCTCGCCGACGTAGCGGTCCAGACCCTCGCGGTCGTGGACGATCATCATGCCGCGCCCGCCAAGGACATAGGAGGGACGTAGCACGACGGGATAGCCGACTTCCTCGGCCTTCTGAGCGGCCTCTTCGGCGCTGCGGGCCAGGCCGTTCGGCGGCTGTTGCAGGCCGATGGCCTGCAGCATCTGCTGGAAACGCTCGCGGTCTTCGGCCAGGTCGATGGAGTCGACGGATGTGCCCAGGATCGGCACGCCGTCCTCTTGCAGGGCGTGGGCCAGCTTCAGCGGGGTCTGGCCGCCGAACTGGACGACGACGCCGATCAGGTCGCCCCGGGAGCGTTCGACGTCGATCAGCTCCAGCACGTCCTCGGCCGTCAGCGGCTCGAAATACAGGCGGTCGGAGGTGTCGTAGTCGGTGGAGACGGTCTCGGGGTTGCAGTTGACCATGATGCTTTCGACGCCGATGTCGTCAAAAGCGAAGGCCGCGTGGCAGCAGCAGTAGTCGAACTCGATGCCTTGACCGATGCGGTTCGGGCCGCCGCCCAGGATGACGGCCTTCTTCCTGTCCGACGGGGCGGCTTCGCATTCCGGAACCTGGCCCAGGGCGCCGGTCTCGTAGGTCGAATACATATAGGCCGTGGCGCTGGCGAACTCGGCGGCGCAGGTGTCGATCCGCTTGAAGACCGGGCGGACGTTGAGAGCCCGACGTGCAGTACGGACTTCTTTCTCACTCCAACCGATTAGTTGGCCGATCCGAGCATCGGAGAAGCCCTTGGCCTTCAATCTTCGCATCTGGAGATCATCGGTGATCCGGCCGATCACCCGTAGGTGCCCCTCTTCTCGCACGATGTCGGCGATCTGGCGCAGGAACCAGGGCTCGTAGGAACAGGCGGCGTTGACTTCTTCCACGGTCAGGCCGTGGCGGAAGGCCTGGGCGATGACCAGGATGCGGTCAGGCGTCGGCTGGCCCAGGGCGCGGACGACGGCGGCGCGGGCCGAGGCGTCGTCTTCGACATCAGCCACGCCCTCTATCTCGATCTCGTTGAAGCCGGTCAGGCCGGTTTCAAGGCCGCGCAGGGCCTTCTGCATGGATTCCTGGAAGGTGCGGCCGATGGCCATGACTTCGCCCACCGACTTCATCGAGGTCGACAGGGTGGCCTCGGCGCCGGGGTATTTCTCGAAGGCGAAGCGCGGAATCTTGGTGACGACGTAGTCGATCGACGGCTCGAAGCTGGCCGGGGTGACTAGCGTGATGTCGTTCGACAGTTCGTCCAGCGTATAGCCCACGGCCAGACGGGCGGCGACCTTGGCGATGGGGAAGCCGGTGGCCTTGGACGCCAGGGCCGAGGAGCGCGACACGCGCGGGTTCATCTCGATGACGACCATGCGGCCGTCGGCAGGGTTTATCGCCCACTGGACGTTGGAGCCGCCGGTCTCGACACCGATCTCGCGCAGGACGTTGATCGAGCCGGTCCGCATGCGCTGATATTCTTTGTCGGTCAGCGTCAGGGCGGGGGCGACGGTGATGGAGTCGCCCGTGTGGACGCCCATCGGGTCGATGTTCTCGATGGAGCAGATGATGATGCAGTTGTCCGCCTTGTCGCGGACGACCTCCATCTCATACTCCTTCCAGCCCAGGACGGATTCCTCGATCAGCACCTCGGTCGTCGGCGACAGGTCGAGACCGCGCAGGACGATCTCCTCGAACTCCTCGCGGTTGTAGGCGATGCCGCCGCCGGTGCCGGCCAGAGTGAAGGAGGGGCGGATGATGGCGGGCAGGCCGACCAGTTCCAGCCCGACCAGCGCCTCTTCCATGGTGTGGGCGGCGTGGGATTTGGGCGATTCCAGACCCAGCTTGTCCATGGCGTCGCGGAATTTCTGACGGTCCTCGGCCTTGTCGATGACCTCGGCCTTCGCGCCGATCATCTCGACGCCGTATTTCGTCAGCGCGCCCGAGGCGTCGAGCGAAAGGGCGGTGTTCAGCGCGGTCTGGCCGCCCATGGTCGGCAGCAGGGCGTCGGGGCGTTCCTTGGCGATGATGCGCTCGACGAACTCGGGCGTGATCGGTTCGATATAGGTGGCGTCGGCCACCTCGGGGTCCGTCATGATGGTGGCGGGGTTGGAGTTGACCAGGATGACCCGGTAGCCCTCGGCCTTCAGCGCCTTGCATGCCTGCACGCCGGAATAGTCGAACTCGCACGCCTGGCCGATGACGATGGGGCCGGCGCCGATGATGAGGATCGACTGGATGTCTGTGCGTTTGGGCATGGCCTGAGGCTCTTCTTCTTGATTTTCAGTTTGTCACGACCGCGCACTCCCAGCCGTCGTAGTCGAGCTGAAAGGCCGCGGCCCAGGATTGCATCATGGAGGAGACGGGGGCGAACGAGGCTTCGTCCACCGCCATCGTGGTTTCGAGGACGGTCATGTCGTCCTGGCCTCGCGTCACGAAGCCCGCACGCCGCGCCACCTCATTGAGGTCGTCGTGATCACCCTCGCCGTAGAAGTAGAACAGGGTATGGCGGGGGGTGACGCCCGTGTCGCCATGGCTCGCCAGAGACGCCCGGACCATGGCGTCGCGCTCTTCATGCGGGACATCAGAGGCGGTCACGGGCGGCGGTCCTTTCGCGCACGGGAAGGGCGCGCAAGGCGGTGCGCCAGCGCGGGTCCGTTCGGGTTGTCGGTTAAGCGGTCCGTTTAGAGAGGCTGGACCGGACGGGCAAGGGTTTATGCGTCCGCGACGGCCAATAGGCGGGCATGAAAAAAGGGGCGGCCCTTGCGAGCCGCCCCCTGTTCCGTCTCCGTTCGTTCTGAAATCAGAACGGGCGGAAGTTCAGGCCGATGAAGAAGCGACGGCCGTAGGGGTCGTAGTTGGAGTAGATGGTGGTGCCCAGGATGTCGCGTTGCTCTGCGTCAAACAGGTTCACCACGCCGGCGCGCAGGGTCAGGTCGTCACGGACGTTGTAGCGGACCGTGAGGTCGTGACGGACGAAGTCACCGGTGTCCATCTGATCCGCCAGACGCGAATCGGCGTTGTTGATGAGATCACGGGCGCGAACGATGTTCGACGATGACTGCCAGTCCGCCGTCCAGTTGACGTTCCAGGTGTCGTTCGGACGCCAGCTGAGCGACGAGGCCATGCGGACGCGCGGATAGCTGAGGCCAGCCGCAAGCTCGTCATAGTCGCCCGGAACGGCTTCGTTCAGGAACTCCTTCTGCTCGATCAGCCACGAACCGTTCAGACGCCAGTCGAAGGCGCCCCAGTTCTTGCCCCAGTCTGCGGTGTCCCAGGAGTACTGGGCGCCGAAGTCGAGGCCGCGAGTTTCGAGGGCCGCATAGTTGAACGACCGCTCGATGAAGCCGCCGATCGCGTCACCCGAAGGCGCGCCAACGCCGAACGGGATGTCGGTGTTGTTGCGGAAGACCGAGTTGCATGCGTCCATGTTGAGTTCTGCGCCGTTGACGCAGTTGGCGGCGATGCCGGCGGCCGAGACCGAGGCGATGACCTTGTCGATGCGGATTTCATAATAATCCAGCGTCAGGGCCAGGCCGGGCACGAAGCGCGGCTGGTAGACGGTCGAGAAGGTGAAGGATTCCGACTCTTCCGGCTTCAGGTCCGGGTTGCCGCCCGACACGCCGGCGATGCCCGAGGTGTAGTTCGGACGGAAGTCGTCGGTGTTGTCGGCAGTGGCGCCGGCGAAGTCGAACGTCAGGCCCTGATCGGCGGCCAGGGCCGTGCAGTTCTTGATGCGGTTGGCCTTGGTCTCCTGGTCATCGACAGCGGCGATCGAAGCGGTGGCGCAGGGATCGACGAAGTTGTTGGCGAAGGTCTGGCCGTAGGGCGAATAGTTCTCGCCCAGGTTCGGCACCCGCACCGAGGTGTTGAAGCTGGTCTTGAAGGTGATGTCGCGCACCGGACGGTAGACCAGGTTCACGCCGTAGACGTCGACGTTGCCGAACGTCGAATAGTCGGCCCAGCGGTAAGAACCGCTGAGCTCGGCGTATTCGCCCAGCCAGGAATCGCGGAACAGCGGCACCGACAGTTCGGCGAACAGTTCCTTGGACTCATAGCTGACTTCGGGGAAGTCAGCGCCCGTGTTGAGGAACAGCAGGCGGTCGCCGGCGCTGGAGCTGCGGCCGACGGCCGAGGTCGTCTCCTTGCGCCATTCACCGCCGAAGGCGAAGCCCAGGTTGCCTGCGCCCCACAGATCCCACAGCTCGGTCGAGATCGAGCCGATGAGCTGGTGCTGTTCGTTCATTTCGTGAACGTTGACGGCGGCGTCGACGTACTGAAGGGCTTCTTCGGACTGGTTGCCCGCGCCGAAGATGTTCAGCGGCGCGCAGTTGTCGACCGAGTTACGGCCGTATTCGGTGTCGAGCAGGTTGGTCGGGTCGCCGTTGGCGTCCAGACGGTGGCGGTCGGCCAGGAAGGTCGCGCCTTGCGCCTTGAGCAGGGTCGCGCGGCAGACGATGGCGCCGGGCGAACCGACCACGCCTGCGGTGTCGACCACGGCGTCAGCGGCCAGAGCCATGCGCTGGGTGTCGACGGCGCGCTCGATGTTCTCGATCTCGACCTTGCCGTAGGTGTAGCCCAGATCCCAGGACCACGACTTCATGAAGCCCAGCGGGCCATGATCGCCGTTGAAACCGGCGACGTAGCGCTGGATGTCGCGCGTGTTGGCCTGCGAACGCTCGGGACCGAAGAAGGTATGGCGGGCGATCGGCAGGGCCTGGGTTCCGATCAGGGCGCCGGGGGCGTCCGCGGTCGGCGGCGCATAGATGTCGATCATGTTGCCGGCGATGGCGTCCTTGACCGTCTGCGGCAGGAAGGCGTTGTCGGCCCAGCGCAGATCGAAGGCCGAGGAGGCCCAGATCGAGTTGGTTTCGCCAGCGCCGTAGGAGCCGTTGTCGAGATCGACATCGAAGAACGTCGGCTGACCCCGCATGAAGGTCTCTTCGGTGACGTATTTGGCCGAGGCGTGGAAGTTGATGGCGTCGGTGACGCGGTAGTTGGCGCCCACCTGGTAACGCTGCGAGGTCGACTCGGGAACGCGGCTGAAGCCGGACACTTCGCCCAGCGGCATGCCGTCGCCGCCGATGTTGTAGGGGCGGTTGATGCCGGTCTCGCCGACGCGCTCGCCGAAGTCAGCCAGACGCGCGCCGCCGTTTTCGTACCAGAAGGTCTTGCCCGGAGTGATGCCGAAGCAGTTGGCGGAGTAGCTGAAGCCGCCGCCGCTGAAGCAGTCCTGATAGGGGACGTTCGGGTTGGTCAGGTCGCTGGGGCGCTGGATGTTGGCCAGGGTGGTCTGTCCCCACGGCACGATGTCCAGACGGTTCACGCCGTAGAAGACGTCGGCGTCCAGGATGCCGTCATAGGGGTTGTTGGTCGGGTCGGCGTCGATGCCGAGGCGGATCGGACCGCGGCGGATCCAGTCGATGTCCATCGAATCGACGTTGTCGATCTGCTCGTATTCCGCGTGGGCGTAGAGGTTCAGACGGTCGTCGAAGAAGTTCTTGCCGATCAGGGCGGAGATGCGGCGGCTGGCTTCGCCGTTGTCATTGATCTGGCCGTAGTTGGCGTCGATCTCCAGACCTTCGAAATCCTTCTTGAGGATGAAGTTCAGAACGCCCGAGACGGCGTCGGCGCCGTAGACCGACGAAGCGCCGCCGGTGATGATTTCGACGTTCTGGATCAGCAGGCGCGGAATGGTGTCCACGTCCACCGAAAGCTCACCGCCCGACGAGCCGATATGACGGCGGCCGTCGACCAGGGTCAGGGTGCGGTTGGCGCCGAGCGAGCGCAGGTTGGCCAGCGACAGACCGCCCGTGTTCAGGCTGGAGCCCGTGGTGTCCGACGGAACCGTTGAGTTCTGCAGGGCCGGGATGGTGGCCAGGTAGTCGATCAGGCTGGTCTGGCCAGTCGACAGGATCTGTTCCTGCGTGACCTGGATCAGGGGCGTCGGAGAATTCGCAGCGCTGCGGCGCAGGCGCGAGCCGGTGACGACGATATCGCCCAGTTCGGTTGCGTCCTGGTCCTGGTCAGCCGACGCAGGCGCTTGAACGGGGGCGGTCTGCGCAAACGCTGCGGAGGATATCGCCAGCGTGCCGGCGAGTATTGAAGTAGCCAACAAGCGGTTTCGCGTAACAATCATTTTTCAACCTGACAATCATCTAAATTGTGTTCTGCTTGTAACAAACAGACCAAGAGATGGTCACAAACTCTTCGTGGTCGTGCCACGTCAAGTGCGGCCAATCTTCAGATTGATTATCTAACGGCGTTCCATGCTTTTGTGCGCCCTTCTAACAACACAATAGCTATTCGACCTTTGTTACTGGAACTTCGTTCACCTGATGGTGACTATACTGTGGCGGTCAAGTGTCTCCTGCGTGGCGCTTAGATACAGTGTTCTGCGATCCAGCCGGGCAGGGCGCTTATGGCGTCGAGGGCGCCGTAGCGGCTTGATCCTTCGGGCGCGTCGGCCAGTTCGTGGGCCCAGGTGACGACATAGGGAATGTGCACCCCCCAGGCCCCGGCGGCGATGGCGGGCAGGACGTCGGACTTCATGGAATTGCCCGCCATCAGGGCTTCGTTGGCGCCAGTGCCATGGCGGGCGAAGATGCGCTCATAGGTGGAGCGTTCCTTTTCCGACACGATCTCGACGGCGGCGAACAGATCGCCGAGGCCCGAGGCGGCCAGCTTGCGCTCCTGATCCATCAGGTCGCCCTTGGTGATCAGGACCAGACGATATTTCTCTGACAGGGCGGCCAGGGTCTCGTCCACGCCGGGCAGAGGCTCGACCGGATGGCCCAGCATCTCGCGTCCGGCGGCCAGGATTTCACGCACCACCTCGGGCGGGGCGCCGCCGTCGCACAGCTCCATGGCCGTCTCGATCATCGACAGGGTGAAGCCCTTCACCCCATAGCCGTAGAGCCTGAGGTTGCGCTGTTCCGTTTCGGCCAGGCGCGCCTCAATCGTTTCGGCGTCGCCGTGGTCGTCCAGAAGGTCGACGAACCGAGCGTGGGTCAGGCGGAAGATGGTCTCATTGTGCCAGAGGGTGTCGTCGGCATCGAGACCGACCGTGGTGATGGGCATGGGCTACTCCTGAGCGAGGGCCCTTTATCACAGGACGAGACGGTCAGGCGATTTCGGTTTATGGGCCGTTTTCATGACCCAGACTGAAATCCTGCCCGACCCGCCGCACCGCATTGGCTGGGGCCTGGCCGCCCTGGTGGTGGCGGGAAACATGATCGGGTCGGGCGTCTATCTGTTGCCCGCGACCCTGGCGCCGACGGGCAGCAGCAGCATCATCGGCTGGCTGATCTGCGGGGTCGGGGCGGTGACGCTGGCGCTGGTGTTCGGCGGTTTGGGGCGGATGCAGCCGGACGCCGACGGTCTGTCGGACTTCACCCGGCGGGGGATGGGACGGTTCATTGGTTATCAGACGGGTCTGGCCTATTGGGCCGCGTGCCTAGCGGGCAATGTGGCGCTGGCGGTGGCGGGGACCGGCTATCTGGCCTTCTTCATTCCGGCGCTGAAAGAGCCGTTATGGGCGGCGTTGAGCAATCTGGTGCTGATCTGGATGACGACGGCGGCCTATGCGAGCGGAGCGAAGACCGCCGCGCGGTTCGGGGCGGTCACGCTGGGCCTCGGCCTGATCCCCATTGTCCTGGCCATCATCGCCGGGGCCATGGCCTTCAGCGGCGACACCTTCATGGGCTCGTGGAGCCCAGGCGACCAACCGCTGTTGAAGACGGCGCCTGCGTCGCTGGCCATCATCTTCTGGGCCTTCCTGGGCGTGGAGAGCGCGGCGGCCCTGTCCAGTCTGGTGAAGAACCCGGCGGTTGACGTGGGCCGGGCCTCGTTGGGCGGAGTGGCTCTGGCCTTCATTGTCTATGTCGCCGCCAGCATCGCCGTGTTCGGCGTCATTCCGGCTGATGTTCTTGTGCATTCGACCAGCCCCTACGCCGATCTGGTGGCGCGGGTCATGGGCTCGTCCGTGGCCGGTCTGGTCGCGGCCTGCGCCGTCATCAAGGTGCTGGGCACCATCACCGGCTGGACCATGCTGGCGGGCGAGACCTCGCGCGGGGCCGCCGAGGCCGGCTGGATGCCGCGCTGGTTCGGTGGGGCGCATAAGGGCAAGACGCCGCTGAGCAATCCCCTGCTGAACGGGTCGATCATGAGCGTCATGGTGCTGGCCAGCATCCAGCCGACGCTGGGCCAGCAGTTCGGCGTGCTGATCGGCGTCACCTCCGTGTTGACGCTGTGCCTTTACGCCCTGTGTTCGATGACGCTGTGGAAGCTGACGAAAAAGCCGGGCTGGCGCGCCATGGCGGTGGTCGGGGTGGTGTTTTCGGCCTTTGCGGTCGCGGCGGCGGCGGGCGGCTACATCCTGCCCAGCGTCGGTTTCTTCGCCCTGACCAGTCTGGCCTGGATCTGGGTGAGGAAGCGGCGGGCGGTGTGAAAAGACGGCGTGTTGACCCGGCGGCCGCAGAACTTTAGCAACGCCGCCGTTTGTCTGCCGGGATTCGGTGGTAAGGAGCGCCCCATGACCACTCAACTTCTGCCCGGCGTCACCGGCGTGCTCGCGCTCGCTGACGGAACCATCCTGCAAGGCGTCGGCTGCGGCGCGACCGGAACCGCGCTGGGCGAGGTGGTCTTCAACACCGCCATGACCGGCTATCAGGAAATCCTGACCGACCCGTCCTACATGAGCCAGATCCTGGCCTTCACCTTCCCCCATGTGGGCAACACCGGGGTGAACAGCGAAGACATCGAGCAGATCGGCGGCGGGGTGGAGACCTCGGCGCGCGGCGCCGTCTTCCGCGATGTGCCCACGGCGCCAGCCAACTATCGTTCGGAAGGCGACCTCGACACCTGGATGAAGCGGCGCGGCGTGGTCGGACTGGCGGGGGTGGACACCCGCGCCCTGACCGCCGTCATCCGCGACAAGGGGGCGCCGCACGGCGTCATCGCCCACGACCCCGAAGGCCGTTTCGACCTGGAGGCGCTGGTGGCGCAGGCGCGCGGCTGGACCGGTCTGGTCGGTCTGGACCTGGCCAAGGACGCCTCGACGCTGCAGGCGTTTGAATGGACCGAAGGCCCCTGGGACTGGCCGACCGGCTATACGCAGGCCACGGCCTCCGACAAGCATGTCGTCGTTGTAGACTATGGGGTGAAGCGCAACATCCTGCGCGGTCTGACCGTCACCGGCGCCCGCATCACCGTCGTGCCCGCCACCTCCACCGCTGAAGAGATTCTGGCGCGCAACCCGGACGGCGTGGTCCTGTCCAACGGGCCGGGCGACCCGGCGGCGACGGGCGAATACGCCGTGCCTGAAATCAAGAAGCTGATCGACAGCGGCAAGCCGATCTTCGGCATCTGCCTGGGCCATCAGATGCTGGCGCTGGCGCTGGGGGCGAAGACGATCAAGATGGATCAGGGCCACCACGGCGCCAACCATCCGGTCAAGGATCTGGAGACCGGCAAGGTCGAGATCGTGTCGATGAACCACGGCTTCACCGTCGACCGCGACAGCCTGCCCGACAGTCTGGTCGAAACCCATGTCAGCCTGTTCGACGGCACCAATTGCGGCCTGGCCGTGAAGGACCGCCCGGTGTTCAGCGTCCAGCATCACCCCGAGGCATCGCCCGGTCCGAACGACAGCCTGTATCTGTTCACCCGCTTTGCGGAACTCATGAGCGCATAAATGACAGCACCTGCGGCGAAGTCGGCCTATCTGGGCTGGCTCGCCGCCGTTATCGCGGACGAGAGGGGGGCCTCCTCTACGTTTGCGGCGGTTTCTGAAGATCTGATCCTGGGATACGCCACCGGCTACGACGTGGCCGATGTGGCGCCTTTCGTGCGCTCGCTTCGGGCGGTGTTCGACGGTCAGGTCGCGCTTGTCGTGGATCCGGACCCGGCCTTGCTGGATTTCCTGGCCGCACACAGGATCGACGCTGTGCCGCCTGCGCCTGCGGGAGAGACGGCCTGGGCCCCGCATCCGGTGGTGGCGCGGTTCGCCGCCTTTGATCAGTTGATGCGCCAGCGGCCCCATGTCCGCCATGTGCTGCTGACGGATGTGCGCGACGTGGTGTTCCAGGCTGCGCCGTTTGAACCACAGCCCCGCATGCTGGAGTTCTTCACCGAATACGCCGACGGGGTTCTGGGCGATCACGCCTTCAATATGAAGCATCTGCGCGCCGTCGGCGGCGAGGCCATCGCCCGAGCGGTGGCTGACAAGCCCTGCCTGTGCGTCGGCACGGTGATGGGGCCGCGCGAGGAGATGATGCGGTTTTGCCGGACCCTGCTGATGCTGGCCGCCATTCCCCGCTCCGAGAGCGGCGCCGCCTTTGGGGCCGATCAGGCGGCGTGCAACATCGCCGTGCACATGGGTCTGGTCGCGGGCGAGATCGTGCCGAACTATGGGCGGGTGGCGACCATAGGGCTGACGACGGGGGCGCATCTCGGCATTGTGGACGGCCGGATCGTCAACCCCGATGGCGGGGTCAGCCCCATCGTCCACCAGCATGACCGGCACGAGGCGCTGGCGGCGGCCATGCATGAACTCTGGGGGCAGGGGCTGGAGCGGCGCGAACGCCGCCAGCCGAAATCCTCGGCCCAACGCCGGCGCAAGCTGCGGGATTCGCTGATGCGTCGCCTGCCTGAGCTGCGTTAGGGCAGGCGGGCCAGTCCGCCTTCGGCGCGAAGGGCGACGGCCTTCAGCACGGCCACGGGGGCGGCGTGCAGCCAGTAGTCGGCGTCTTCAGGCCGGTTGGCGCGACGACGCTCGGCGCCGCGCATCCGGCGCAGGGCGGCGTTCTGCAACAGGCGGGCGTGCAGGGCGCGGGGCGTGAGGGCGGTGATGGCGGGGGAGCCAGGGACGGCGACGGCGTCGGGGCCTTGCGGCTCCACCGCCGGGCGGGCGATGGCGATGAACATGAAAGTCTCGGATAATGCGCGGCGCTTCTGCGCCTGGGATCTGCGGACTTAACCACAGGGCCTGTGGATAGTTCCGTAATCTGACGAAATAATGTTCATTGAAATCAAGTATTTAATGACACTTTCCGGCCTTTTTGGTAAACGAAATCTTAACGGGGAGCGTCCGGCCCGGCGCGTATGCCTGCGCGTGGTTAGCCTCTAAGGATCGGCTGTGCGCTTTGACGAAAGATACATCGAGGAACTGAAGGCCCGCCTTCGACCGTCCGACATCATCGGGCGGACGGTGAAGCTCAAGCGTCAGGGACGCGAATATGTCGGCCTGTCGCCCTTCTCGAAGGAGAAGTCGCCGAGCTTCTTCGTCAATGACGACAAGGGCTTCTTCCACGACTTCAGCTCCGGCAAGCACGGCGACGTCATCTCCTTCCTGCAGGAGACGGAGCGGTTGAGCTTTGTCGAGGCGGTGCAGCGTCTGGCGGGCGAGGCGGGCATGGCCCTGCCCGCCGAAGACCCCGAGGCCGCCGAGCGCGAGGAGAAGCGCAAGGGTCTGGGCGACTGGATGGATCTGTCCCAGAAGTGGTTCGCCGCCAATCTGCGGCGCTCGGTCGGCAAGGCGGCCCGTGAATATCTGGAGCGGCGCGGCCTGCCCGAAGATCAGTGGGAGCGGTTCGGCCTGGGCTATGCGCCCAACGACCGCGAGGGGCTGAAGGCGGCGCTGGTGCAGCGGGGCGCCAAGCCTGGCGACCTGGTCGAGGCGGGGATGCTGATTGCGCCGGAAGGCGGCGGTCAGCCCTATGACCGGTTCCGCGACCGGCTGATGTTCCCCATCCTGGACGCGCGCGGGCGGATCGTCAGCTTCGGCGGGCGGGCCATGAACCCCGACGATCGGGCCAAGTATTTGAACGGGCCGGAAAGCCCGCTGTTTCACAAGGGGGCGACCCTCTACGGTCTGCCCGAGGCGCGGCGGATTCTCGGGGCCGAGACGCGCGGCGAACAGGGGATCATCGTCGTCGAAGGCTATATGGACGTCATCGCCTGCCAGCGGGCGGGCCTGCCGGCTGTGGCGCCCATGGGCACCGCCCTGACCGAAGAGCAGATGGAACGGCTGTGGCGAATTTCGTCCGAGCCGGTGCTGTGCTTCGACGGCGATGCGGCGGGACGGCGTGCGGCCTATCGCGCCATCGACCGCGCCTTGCCGCAGCTGAAGGCGGGCCGTTCGTTCCGCTTCGCCCTGTTGGAGGCGGGACAGGATCCTGACGACATCCTGCGCGACAAGGGTGCGCCGGCGCTGCGCCAGGCCCTGTCGATGACGCGGCCCTTCGTCGAGGTTCTGTTCGGCAAGGAGGCCGAGGTCGAGCCGCTGGACACGCCCGAACGCAAGGCGGGTCTGAAGGGGCGGCTGCGCCAGGCGGCGTCGGCGATTCAGGACAAGGATCTGGCCGAACAATACCGCCGCGAACTGTTCGAACGCTTCGACGGCCTCTTCCCTTCGCGCCGGGCCCCGCAGGCGCCGGGACAACAGGGCCAAGGACAGGGCAGGGGCGGTTTCGGGCGCGGACGGTTCGGCCCGCCGCCGGTGCTGGGGCAGACGGTCGAGGGGGCGCAGGCCATGCAGTCGCTGAGCCGTTCGATCGAGCCCGTGGCGGCGGCTCTGGCCCATGGCGTCATCGATGACCCCGAACGCATGGACGATCATCTGGAGGCCATCGCCTCGCACGGTTTCGGTGATCGGGCCCTGGACGGACTGGCGCAGGAGTTGATCCGTCTGCGGTTCAGCATGGAGGGATCGGCCCAGACCCTTGACAGCGCGGCCTTGCGACGCCATCTGGCGCAATCGGGACACGATGCCTTAGTGCGCGAGGTCGAGAAGGCGGCGGCAAAGTCCGGCGCGCCTTTCCTGGCCGCAAATGCGCCCCTCGCCGAGGCAAGGTCCCGTTGGTCGCAGGCGTTCGACGCGTTGATTCGCGTGGCGGCGCTGGAGGATGCACTGAGCTCGGCGGCAGGAATGCCGGGTCAGGATGAGGCGTTCCGCAGGCTTAAAGCCGAGCGGGATGCTTTGCGTCGTGCGATCAAAACCGGTGAGATTTGGCAAGACGCATCGGGTTCGTAACCAACGACCCCGCCACACGTTGTATTTGATGGACGGCCTGATCAGCCCTCCATCTGGAGAAGAATGAATGAGCGAGCAGACTGAGACGCAGGAAGCCGAAGTCCAGACCGACGGCCCTCTGCTCGACCTGACCGACGCGGGCGTCAAGAAATTCATCAAGCAAGCCAAGGCCAAGGGCTATGTGACGATGGAGGAGCTGAACAAGGTCCTCCCCAGCGAAGAAGTCACGCCCGACGCTATTGAAGACACCCTGGCCATGCTGTCGGAAATGGGCGTCAACGTCGTTGAAGCCGAAGAGGACGCCGCAGAGGCGACCGGCACCGATGTCGCCGCCGCTGCTTCCACGGGTGTGGCCGAAGCGCCGGCCAAGGCCGCCTATGACCGCACCGACGACCCCGTGCGGATGTATCTGCGCGAAATGGGCTCGGTCGAGCTGCTGAGCCGCGAGGGCGAAATCGCCATCGCCAAGCGCATCGAGGCCGGCCGCGACGCCATGATCTCGGGCCTGTGCGAAAGCGCCCTGACGTTCGAAGCCATCATGGTGTGGCGCGACGAACTGGCCAACAACCGCATCCTGCTGCGCGAAGTCATCGACCTGGACGCCACCTATGGCGTGCTCAATCCCGCTTCGCTGCCGCACAACCAGCCGCCTCAGCCCCTGCCGGGCGAGAAGCCGGTTCCGGCCGCCTCGACCACCGAAGAAAAGCCGGAGGACGACGAGGAGGACGAGGACTTCGACGACGGCGGCGGCATGTCGATCTCGGCGCTGGAAGCCGAGCTGCGCGACGGCGTCATGGAAGTTCTGGACGCGGTGGCCAGCGATTTCGGCGCCTTCCGCAAACTGCAGGACAAGCTGGTCGAGAGCCGGCTGAAGGGTGAGATCCTGACGGCCAAGGACCAGAAGGCATATGACACGCTGACGGCGGACATCTCCGGCCGCCTGAAGACGATGAAGCTGAACAACAACCGCATCGAGGCGCTGGTCGAGCAACTCTATGCGATCAACAAGCGTCTGATCGGGCTGGAAGGCCGCCTGCTGCGTCTGGCCGACAGCTACGGCATTTCGCGGCCTGAGTTCCTGAAGTCCTACTTCGGCTCCGAACTGGACCCGACCTGGGCCGAGCGGGTCAAGGAGATGGGCGTGCGCTGGACCAAGTTCAGCGACAATGAAGCCGCCCAGATCGCCCAGATCCGCGGCGACGTCGCCGCCGTGGCCACCGAGGCCGGCCTGCCGATCGACGACTATCGCCGCATCGTCCAGAAGGTGCAGAAGGGCGAGCGCGAAGCCCGTCAGGCCAAGAAGGAAATGGTCGAGGCCAACCTGCGCCTGGTCATCTCCATCGCCAAGAAATACACCAACCGCGGCCTGCAGTTCCTGGACCTGATCCAGGAAGGCAACATCGGTCTGATGAAGGCGGTCGACAAGTTCGAATACCGTCGCGGCTACAAGTTCTCGACCTACGCCACCTGGTGGATCCGTCAGGCGATCACCCGCTCGATCGCCGACCAGGCGCGGACCATCCGCATCCCTGTGCACATGATCGAAACCATCAACAAGATCGTCCGCACGTCGCGCCAGATGCTGCACGAAATCGGCCGCGAGCCGATCCCGGAAGAGCTGGCCGAAAAGCTCGCCATGCCGCTGGAGAAGGTCCGCAAGGTCCTGAAGATCGCCAAGGAGCCGATCAGCCTCGAAACGCCCATCGGTGATGAAGAGGACTCCCACCTTGGCGACTTCATCGAGGACAAGAACGCCATCCTGCCGATCGACGCGGCCATTCAGTCGAACCTGCGCGAGACCACGACCCGCGTGCTGGCCTCGCTGACGCCGCGTGAGGAACGCGTTCTGCGCATGCGCTTCGGCATCGGCATGAACACCGACCACACGCTTGAGGAAGTCGGCCAGCAGTTCAGCGTGACCCGTGAACGCATCCGCCAGATCGAGGCCAAGGCGCTGAGGAAGCTGAAACACCCCAGCCGCAGCCGCAAGCTGCGCAGCTTCCTGGACAGCTGATCCGCAGGAGAGAATTGAGAGACGCCTTCGGGCGGGACAACGACGACTTCGGCCATGCCGGAGTCGTCGTTTGCGTATGGATGTCTCAGGGGGACATCGCCAGGATGCTCACGCGGAGCCGGGCATGATTAACCATCAGTTTTGCATTTTCTGTCGTTTCGGGGTGGAATTCGCCTGATCGGGGAATAATCTTGCTCCTCAAATGAGTGTCCGATTGAGGCGAGGGAAGTGCGATGCGGCGTCCTGTGAAGCTGTCCCGGTCCACCTATCTGCTTACAGGGACGGCTTTCGTCGCCTTGACCGCTCTGCCCGCACCAGCCTTGGCGCAATGCGCCTTTCCACTCCCGATCGGCGATGACGTCTATTCCTGCTCCAGCGAGACTTCGCCGGGCGGTTTGATCGATCTCGTGGGAGACAACAGCCTGACGTTCATTGCGGGCGGGACGGGCGTGCTGGCCGGTGATGTCAGTTTCGGCGCCGGTCTGGACCGGATCGTGATGGACTCGGGCCGTATCAATGGCGAGGTGGATCAGGGCGACGGCGACGACTATTTCGAGATCAACATTGGGGTGGTCACGGGCAGCGTCCAGCAAGGTGCGGGCGTTGATGATTTCCGGATGACCGGGGGGACCATCCAGTCGCTGAACCAGGGCAACGACCTGGACACCTTCTTCATGTCCGGCGGACGGATCATCGATTTCTTCGATGATGGCGACAGGGCCGTGATGACCGGCGGGCGCATAGGCCGGGTGAACATGAAGCTGGCCGACAACCTGTTCGACATGTCGGGCGGGACGATCGACCGCAACCTGGTCACGGGGTTCGGCGACGACACCATCATCGTGTCCGGCGGAACCATCGGCGGCAACATCAGCGTCAGCGGAGGGACCGACAGCGTCACCGTCACAGGCGGCTCGATCGGCGGTGAAGTGCGGATGAGCGTTGGCGAAGACCGCTTCGTCTGGGACGGCGGCGGCGTGATCCAGGGAACGATCGACCTGGGCGGCGACGATGACACGGCGCTGTTGCGCAGCCTGACCGCCGCCAACATGGGGCGCACGCCCGAGATTCTGGGCGGCGATGGGACCGACGCCCTGGTTATGGACAATGTGACCAGCGCCGGCGTCGCCCGCTTTCGACAGTGGGAACGCATCGATCTGACCAACGACACCGAGCTGACGTTCGACGGAACCCTGGTTCTGGGCGATGCGGGAACCGGGGCGGGGACGTTGAGCATCGATGCGACCAGCACCCTGTTCGGCGGCGGCGTCGACAGCGGCGTTTCGCCCTTCGTCGCTGGGCAGCTGGCGACGGTGATCAATGCGGGCCGCATCGATCTGACCAATGGTCCGACCAGCGCATACGACACATTCACCATCGTGGGAAACTATGTCGGGAACGGCGGGCTGATCTTCCTCGACACCGTGCTGGGCGACGACGCCTCCGCATCGGACCGGCTGATCCTGTCGGGGGGAACAGCGTCGGGCTCGACCAGTCTCTCCATCCTGAATTTCGGAGGGACGGGCGCCTCGACCATGGCCAACGGCATTCTGGTGATCGAAGCCGTGAACGGAGCGACGACCGAGGGAAGCGCCTTTTCGCTGAGCCATCGGGTGGCGGCGGGCGCGTTCGAGTATTTCCTGTTCCGCGGAGGCGTGTCGGCAGGCACGACGGACAACTGGTATTTGCGTTCCACCCTGGTGACTCCGCCGCCGGGGCCGACGCCACAGCCGCCGCCCCAGCCCGCGCCTGCGCCGCCGCCGCTGGCGCCTCCAGCTCCGCCGCCGACGCCTGAGCCGCCGCCCCCGCCTGCGCCGCCGCCGCCGCCCACGCCGCCGCCGCCGCCGATTCCACCCGAGCCCACTCCCGGTGATCCGGACCCCGTGGACCCGGCCCCGCCGGTCCAGCCTGATGATCCGGCCCCGCCTGCACCCCCGCCGCCGCCGCCGCCGCCGCCGGTCGAGCCGCCGCCGCCGCCGCCCGCGCCGGAAACCACGCCCGCGCCCGTGCCGACGCCGGGCGCCGAACCGCCGACGCCGGGAGCGAACGCCGTCGAGGCCGAGGTCGTGCCTCTGTATCGCGTGGAGGCGGCGAGCTACGCCGTCGCCCCGACAGCGGCGCATCAGCTGGCCCTTGCGTCTCTGGGCGTCTTCCACGAACGACGCGGGGACCAGTTCCTGCTGCTTGAACCCGGCGCCCTGCCGTCTAGTTGGGGCCGCATCTTCGGACAGGGTGTCGAGCGCAAATGGGCCGGAACGGTCGCCCCGACCTTCGATGGAGACCTCTCAGGATTCCAGGTCGGCCAGGATCTGTGGGGCTGGGGCCGCGACGGCCACGCCAACCGGATCGGGCTGATGGGCGGTCAGTCCCGCATGCGCGGCGATGTCCGTGGACAGGCGCTGGGCTGGAACGACCTGGCCGTCGGCGACCTGGACCTGGATAGCGACAATGTCGGGCTTTACTGGAGCCATGTCGCGCCGTCGGGCGGCTATCTGGACGCCGTCGTGATGAAGTCCTGGTACGACGGTCGGGCGATCTCCGCCGCCGATGTCGGGATCAGGATCAAGGGGGACGGGCTGACGGTTTCGCTGGAGGGCGGGTTGCCGATGACGGCCTTCTCCGGCTGGGCCCTGGAGCCGCAGGGGCAGTTGATCTGGCGCAGCCTGTCGCTTGACGATCAGGCCGACATGTTCGCCGACATCGCGTTTGATGCCGACAACGCTCTGACCGGGCGGCTGGGGCTGCGGCTGCAGCCCGATCCCACCGAAGGCGCGCGCTTCCGTCCCTATTTCAAGGCCAACCTCTGGCATGATTTTGATGCGGACCAGCGGACCTGGTTCGGCGCGGATGAGATCGTGTCGACGCTTAAAGGCACGTCGCTGGAAGTGGGCGGGGGGCTGACTGCGGACCTGACCCGGACGATCAGCCTGCATGCCGTGGTGGACTACACGACAGAGCTGGACGGCGAGCGGCAGAGAATTCTCGAGGGCACGGTGGGGCTGACCATCCGTTGGTGAGATGAGGGGCGGCTGTCGGCCGCCCTTCACGACGCTGGGGGCTTACCCCTCCAGCAGCACTTCAAACCCGCCGAAGATCATGCGTTTGCCGTCGAAGGGCATGGCCATGCCGGACAGGCGTTCGTCCGCCATCAGTTTTTCCCAGGCGGCGTCTCGGGTGGGCTTGTCGGGCCAGGTGATCCAGCCGACGGCGACGGTTTCGCCGTCCTCCAGCGCTACGGAACGGCGGAAGTCGGTCAGTTTGCCCTCGGGGATGTCTTCGCCCCAGGTTTCGGTGACGGTCAGGGCGCCGTGTTCCTTGAAGAAGGGCGTCGAGAAGCGGGAATGCTCCAGATAAGCCGCCTTGTTGGCGGTCGGGACGGGGATGACGGTGATGTCGAGGAAGGGCATGGGATGGGGCTTTCTTTTAGGGCGCTGACGCTCGCCTCGCGGAGGCTCGCTGCTTGAGCGCGGGGATGGGCGCCGACGCACGCTGCGTGGTGTCAGACTCTTAGGCGCGTGAGCGGGCGCGGCTTGCATGTTTGCGACATCGACCATGTCGCTTGGTGATCTAGCTTTCGAAGATGGGCTGGAAGCCGCCCCACATCATGCGTTTGCCGTCGAAGGGCATGTCCATGTCGGAGAAGTCGGGGTCGTTCTCCATCTGGCTCCAGCAGGCGTCGGCGGTGGCGCGGTCGGGCCATTTGAGCCAGGAGAAGACGACGACCTCGCCTTCCTCCAGCTTCACCGCCAGGTCGAAGCCGGTGACCTTGCCGGGCGGAATGTCTTCGCCCCAGGTCTCGACCTGTTCGAGGCAGCCGTATTTCTGGAACAGCGGCCAGGATTTGCGGGCCGAGGCGATGTAGCGGTCCTTGTCCGCGCTCTTCACGGGGGTCAGGAAGCCGGTGACGTAGGTCATCTTGGTGTCTCCTTCGGAGGTTGGCCCTATCGCTCGCCGCGCGGCGGCTCGCTGCTTGAGGGGCGGGGGCGGGTCTTTCTTCAGAGCGCTAACGCTTGCCTCGCGGAGGCTCGCTGCTTGAGCGCGGGGCGGATCGTCGGTCAGGCGGTGGAAGGGGCGGCGTCGAAGACGGCGCGTTGGGCTTCAAAGGCGCGCTGGAAGGCGGGGCGGGCTTCGGCGCGGGCGAGGTAGGCGTCGAGGGTCGGGTGCTCTTCGAGGAGGGCGTTCTCCTTCAGCCGCATCAGGACCGACACCATGAGCAGGTCGCCGGCGCTGAAGGCGCCGTCCAGCCAGTCGGCCTCGCCGAGATGGTCGGAAAGATGCGCCAGACGGGTGCGGATTTGATCCTCCAGACCCTTGATCCGCTCATCGTACCAGGGACGGCGGCGCTCCAGAATCCGGGTGAGGCTGTAATCGAAGACGGGCGGCTCGACCGTGTTGAGCGCGGCGAACATCCAGCCGACGGCCCGCGCCCGGGCGTCGGGGTCTGACGGCAAAAGGCCGGCGTGGCGCCCGGCGATGTGGAAGACGATGGCGCCCGACTCGAACAGGGTCAGGCCGCCGTCCTCATAGGTCGGTATCTGGCCGAAGGGGTTGCGGGCGAGATGCGCAGGCTGCTTCAGCGCCTCGAAGGAGACGAGGCGCACCTCATAGGGCTGGCCGACCTCTTCAAGCGCCCAGCGCACGCGCATGTCGCGGGCCAGACCCCTGCCGCGATCCGGCGAGCGCTCGAAGACGGTGAGGATCGGGGGCATGGGCTGGCTCCGGCGGGGCTGCGTCAGCCGGCGGCGTCTGCGGCGGCGTCCAAGGCGGCGATGTCGATCTTCTTCATCGTCATCATGGCCTCGAAGGCGGCGCGGGTGCGGGCGGGGTCGGGGTCGTCGTAGAAGGCCATCAGGCGACGCGGCGTGATCTGCCAGCTGACGCCCCAGCGGTCCTTGCACCAGCCGCACTGGCTCTCCTGGCCGCCATTGCCGACGATGGCGTCCCACAGGCGGTCGGTCTCGGCCTGGTCGTCGGTCTGGATGATGAAGGACACGGCTTCGGAGTGGGTGAAGATCGGGCCGCCGTTCAGGCCCAGATAGGAACGTCCGGCCAGGGTGAACTCCACCATCAGCTCGGCGCCTGCGGGGGCGGAAGGATTGTCGGCGGGGCTGTTGACCACGCGGTCGATGCGGCTGTCGGGCAGGCCGAGGGAGACATAGAACTCAGCCGCTTTGCGCGCCTGGCCCAGGTCGTACCAGAGGCAGGGCGTGATCTTGTCGGTCATGGCGTCTTCTCCTGTGTGTCGGGAAGCGGGTCGGTGAGGTTCAGCCTCCGCCCATCTGGGCGGCGAAGGCTTCGGGGCCTTGCCGGGCGGCGTCGGGGTCCATCCAGAACAGCTCCCAGATGTGGCCGTCGGGGTCGGCGCTGCTGCGGCTGTACATGAAGCCGTAGTCCTGCTGGGGATTGGGGTCGGCCAGGCCGCCGGCGGCGGAGGCGCGGGCCAGGACCGCGTCGACGGCGGCGCGATCGTCCTGGGTCAGGGCGATCATCACCTGGGCTGTCTTTTGCGCGTCGGGAATGGCGCGGTCGGTGAAGGTGGAGAATTTCTCATACGTCAGCAGCATGACGTAGATGGCGTCCGAGAAGACCATGCAGGCGGCGGTGTCGTCATCGCTGAACAGCGGGTTCTTCTCGGCCCCGAGGGCGCGGTAGAAGGCTTCGGACCGGGTCAGGTCGGTGACGGGCAGGTTGATGAAAACGGACTTTGGAGCGGCGGCCTGGGTCACGTCGTGTCTCCCTCGATTGATTGCGCTTTGTGACTCCGAAGATTATGTTCGTCAACTATGAAGTTAGAAAAGATAACTGATAAGTCCGGGAGGCGCTATGACGACGCCTGCGGGACCGCGCACGGGCTGGAACTTATAGGAGAACGCTGGGCGCTGCTGGTGGTTCGCGAACTGATGTTCGGACCCAAAAGATTCGGCGACCTGAGGGCCGGGCTGCCTGGGCTGAGCGCCAATGTGCTGACGCAGCGGCTGGAGGGGCTGGAGGCGGCGGGGATCGTGCAGCGGCGCAAACTGCCGCCGCCCGCCTCGGTCCAGGTCTATGGGCTGACGCCCTGGGGGCTGGAGGCGGAGCCGATCATCAGCGAACTGGGTCGGTGGGCGGCGCGGTCGCCGAAGCATGATCCGTCGCTGCCGCTGAGCCCCGCCTCGATGATGCTGTCGTTCCGCACCATGTTCGACGCCGAAAAGGCGGGCGAGGCGCGCATGGTCCTGGGCTTCCGCTTTGGCGAGGAGGCGTTCGTGGTGACGGTGGCCGAAGGCGGGTTGACGGCGCGAAGAGGCGAGATGGACGAGGCCGAGGTGGTGGTGACGGCTACGCCGGAACAGGTGGCGGCGGCGGTCTATGTCGATCAACCGTTGCCGGAGGGGGCGGTCGCAGGTGATGCGGCGGTGTTTGCGCGGTTCGCCGGCTTCTTCGCCCTGCCGGACAAGGCGGTCATTGAATAGGGCGGATGGTCAGGGTGTGGGATCGATCCAGCCGCGCTGTTCACCGATGCGGACCATGGGCTCGGTCTTGACCGCCGGGCGGGATGGGCGAGGCGGCCGGGGCGTCTGGAAGCGCAGCCAGCGGTCGGACGGGTGGATTTCCTCGTGGGTGAGACGGATTCGGGCGGCCCAACCGGCCTGAGGCGCAGGCGAGGCCGTGAGGGCGTACGGCGTCAGTGGGCTGAGGCTCCGCAGAACCGTCTCCACACGCCACGGCTTATTGTTGATTTCACCCATGATTTCCCCTCCGTGTTCCATAATGGGACAGAAGTTGTTGGGAAGGCAAGTGACGGCGCCTGACGATCGCTTGACCGATGCAGACGGGCGGGGGAACCTCGGTTCATGAGCATCCAGCCCGCATCCGGCGAGCGATACGCCTCGTTCCGCCAATTCTACCCCTATTACATCCACGAGCACTCCAACCGGACGTGCCGGAGGATCCATGTGGTGGGATCAGCCCTGGTCATCGCCATCGCGGTGACGGCGCTGGCGACGCTGAACGCCTGGTGGCTGCTGGCCATGCCGGTGGTCGGCTACGGCTTCGCCTGGGTGGGGCATTTCTTCTTCGAGAAGAACCGGCCGGCGACGTTCCAGTATCCGCTGTGGAGCCTGATGGGCGACTGGCGGATGTTCTTTGAAACGGTGAGCGGAAAGCGGAAGTTCTAGCTTTTCAGCTTTTAGCTTCGTCATCCTCGGGCGCTTGTCCCGAGGACCCATTCCGACCGCAGACCCGGTCGGGCTCGCATTGAATGCTGTCGGTCGGACTTTTCCGTCTGAGTGCAGTCCGCCATAGGCCCTCGGCACAAGGCCGAGGGTGACGGAGATTTTTGGGCTTAGTCCGAAACGCCCGTCGAACCGACCGACGCCATCAGGGTCGACTGGCTGGGGATCTGGTCCCACGACGGGGGGCAGCCTTCGAAGCGGCCGGCGTCGGCGATGGTCAGGGTGCGCATGTTCAGGCGCATGGCGGGGCGCATCGAACCGCGCCCGTGGCCGGTGTAGAGATCGACCTTCTGACCCTTGATGGCGCCGCCGGTGTCCGACGCATACCAATAGCCGTCATGCAGGGTGCCGTCGGCCATGCGCAGACCCACGGTTTCGCGGATGAACAGGCGGGTGCGGCGGGGAATGTAGCGGGGATCGACGGCCACGGTGCGCATGGCGATCGGACGGCAGCCCAGGGAATCGTTGCCGGTCGCTCCGCCGCCGCCTGCGTGATAGAGGCGGGCCGAGGCGCTCCAGCGCGCGTCGCCCTCCATGAGCGCTTCCTGTTCGTCGGTCAGTGCGTCGCCGCTGATGGAACCCAGGGCCGATGAAACGGTTGACGCTACGACCGGGTCGGCTGCGACCGCGGCTTCGTAGGACACCGGTTCACCCGCAGCGGGGAACCCGATCGCCCACAACAGGGCGTATGCAGCGGCTGCACCGAACATGCGATGACTCATGGAATCACCGGTCCCGTCGCGTCCGGCGACGGGCTTTTGGCCGTCAAATGTGGCGGAAATCCGACATTGAAGGTCAACTGCGGCCCCGTGTCTCAATCGCCTGTGGATCAGTGAGCGGCGTTTGCAGAAGTGTGACAAGAATACGGTGCATTCGCCTCATTTTGAGGTCTGTATTCGCAATCAATGAAAACTTTGATCTGAACGAATGCCGCGCCTTAACGACCTTATTTGGGTCCGTGACTGTTTTACAGTCAAGTTCTCGACGTGACGTTGAAAAATAGACTGTCAGGCCCTGTCAAGAAGTGTCGGGACGGACGGAGGCGCTGCGGGGGTTTCAGCGGCTTTGGCGGGTGGATCGGGTCTGTGCGGGTGGAGCCGAGCCTGTGGATCGGTTAAGCCGGTGGCCGCACTCGCAGGAGCCCTTCATGAAACGCAGCCTTCTCGCCGCCGTCGCCGCCGTATGCGTGGTCGGGGCCGTCGCCGTTCCCGCCGTGGTCTCGGCCTGGGGCAACACCGGCCACCGGCTGATCGGCGTGGCCGCCGTGCGGGCCCTGCCTGAAGAACTGCCCGGCTTCCTGCGCTCGCCCGAGGGCGCGGCGGCGGTGGGCGAACTGGCGCGCGAGCCGGACCGCTGGAAGGGCGCCGGCCAGCCGCATGACCGCGAGCGCGACACGGCCCACTTCGTCGACATGGACGACGCTGGCAACGTCATGTCGCCGGCGGGCATGTCGATCGACGCCCTGCCGCGGCTGAAGTCGGAATATGACGCCGCCCTGACCGCCGCCGGTCTGGACGTCAACGACGCTGGATACCTGCCCTACGCCATCATGGACGCCTATCAGAACCTGGAGCGTGACTTCTCCTACTGGCGGGTGCTGAGCGCCGCCGAGGCGCGCGAGACCGATCCGGTCCGCAAGGACTGGTACCGTCAGGACCGCGAGCGGCGCGAGGCGCTGATCCTGCGCGACGTCGGCGTGCTGGGCCATTATGTCGGCGACGGCTCGCAGCCGCACCACACGACCATCCACTACAACGGCTGGGACCGGGGCACGCCCAATCCCGAGGGCTTCACCACCTCGCGCCAGACACATGGAACCTTCGAGGGCGCCTTCACGTCGCGCGTAGCGCGGCTGGATGCTGTCGAGGCGGCGATGACGGCGCCGAACCTGGAAGGTTTCGATCTGCGCGCCCGCGTGCCCGCCTATCTGAAAATGACGCTGGCCGAGGTGACGCCCTTCTATCGTCTGGAGAAGGCAGGCGGCTTCCGCGACGCCGATGCGCGCGGCGCGGCCTTCGCCACGGCGCGTCTGGCGGCGGGGGCGTCGGAACTGCGCGACATGATCACCCTGGCCTGGCGGGCCTCGGCGACGGCGGCCATCGGCTGGCCTGCGGTCAAGGTCAATGAGGTCGAGGCGGGCACGGTCGATCCGTGGCTGTCGATGGTGGGCGAGGACTGAGTTAGAACCTTTTTCTTTCCGCTCATCCCGGCGAAAGCCGGGACCCAGTTCTCTGGGTGAAAGATGTCTTGGGCCGTCGTGCGGACGGTGGTCCTGAAACGCCGGCGTCATGCTGGACAGCACTGGGTCCCGGCTTTCGCCGGGATGAGCGGAATTTGACTGACTTGATCCCCCCCGTCGTCATCCTGGACAAGACGCAGATGGCCGAGAACATCGGCGCGGCGGCGCGGGTGATGGCCAATTTCGGGCTGAGCGAACTGAGGCTGGTCAGCCCGCGCGACGGCTGGCCGCAGGACAAGGCCTGGCCGATGGCTTCGGGCGCCGACTGGGTGCTGGACGGGGTCAGGACCTTCGACAGCGTGGCCGAGGCTGTGGCCGATCTGAACACCGTCTACGCCGCCACCGCCCGCCCGAGGGAGACGCGCCAGCCGGTGCGGACGCCGCGTGAGACGGCGCGGGTGCTGTATGACGACCGGGCCTCGGGGCTGAACATCGGCCTGTTGTTCGGCGGCGAGCGGGCCGGGCTGGAGACCACGGACATCGCCCTGTGCCAGGGCATCGTCACCATCCCCATCGACCCGCGCCACCATTCGTTGAACCTGGCCCAGGCGGTGGCGGTCAACGCCTATGAGTGGCGCACCCTTGTGCTGGACGCCCCGCCGCCGCGCTTCCGCGAGGGCGATCCGCCCGCGTCGGGGGCGGTGCTGATGGGGATGTATGAGCATCTGGAGCGGGAACTGGACGCCGGCGGCTTCTTCCATCCGCCCGAGAAGCGGCCGTCGATGGTGCAGAACCTGCGCGTCATGCTGGGCCGCGCCGCCTTCACCGAGCAGGAGGCGGCGACGTTTCGCGGGGTGATCACGGCGCTGTCGAAAGGGCGGGGCCGGGTGCTGGCCAAGCTGGCGGCGGCGAAGACGCCCCCGACGGGGGAGGAATGAAGACCGCGCTGGTCTACCCCCTCGCGGCGCTGGCCGAGATCGCCGGGTGTTTCGCCTTCTGGGCCTGGCTGAAGCTGGACCGGTCGGTGTCGTGGCTGGTTCCGGGCGTGGCCAGCCTGATCGCCTTTGCGTGGTTGCTGACGCTGGTTCCGTCGGAAGCGGCGGGGCGGGCGTTTGCAGCCTATGGCGGGGTCTATATCTGCGCGTCTCTGGTGTGGATGGCGGCGGTCGAGAAGTCGGCGCCGGACCGTTGGGACCTACTGGGCGGTGCGGTCTGTTTGATCGGCGCGGGGATCATCCTGTTCGGGCCGCGAGGGTAGGCTCCATCATCCCTGCGATGGCGGGCGCATCAGGGTTGATCCCGGGGGCGGCGGTGGGTAGGGACGGGCTGTTGGGGAGTAGCCGCCGGCGACTATCAGCCGGGATCGCGTCAACATACTCGCCGTTTTCGGACGGCGTGGCGCGATCAGCGGACCAAGCGTCCGCCTGGCGAGACCAGCGTGCTCCGCACCCGCACCGGCAGGGTCGTGGACGCGCTGTCTCGTGCGCCCGGCGGAATCGTTTGAATGAGCCCCATCTCCATACTCGTGCTGTCGCTCAGCATGTCGGCGGACGCCTTTGCGGCGGCGGTCGGACGCGGCGCTTCGCACAGGCCGACCTTCCCCTCCGCCGTGCGCAACGGGCTGGTGTTCGGCGTCATTGAGGGGATCACGCCGTTGATCGGCTGGGCGCTGGGCATCGCAGCGGCCGGCTTCGTCGAACAGATCGACCACTGGATCGCCTTCGGCCTGCTGGGCGCGGTGGGCGGAAAGATGCTGTGGGAGGCTTTCCAGCCTGCGGAGGAAGGCGATGAGGCCAAGGCGGCCAAGCGCGGTCTGATCGCCCTGATCGCCGTGGCCATCGGCACCAGCATCGATGCGGCGGCGGTCGGCGTCGGACTGGCCTTCATCGGGGCCAATATCTGGATCATCGCCGCCGCCATCGGCTTCACCACCTTCGTGATGACCACCATCGGCATGCTGATCGGCAAGGCGGTGGGCGTGCGCTTCGGCAAGGCGGCCGAGTTTGTCGCCGGGGTGGCCCTGATCGGCCTGGGCACGATGATCCTGCTGGAGCACACCGGCGTCATAGGCTGACGCCGGTGCGGGATCAGATCAGCGGACGCCCAGTTCGTCGACGAGACGCTGCATGCCGTAGACATCGCGCAGGGCCGTGGTCACGGCGCCGGTGGTGACGATCACGCTGCGGTTGACGCGCACGTCATAGCCGTAGGCGTTGCGCTGGGTCAGGACGGTGGAGTCGAAATTGGCGCCCAGAATCTCGCCCGCCGCATTGACCACGGGCGAGCCTGATGAGCCGCCGATGGTGTCGGAGGAAACGGCCATGTTCAGCACCGTGTCGCCATTGATGCGGTCGCGCGCGGCCAGAAGTTTCGGAGCCACGTCGAAGGGGGCGGCGCCGGTGGCGCGGTCCCACAGACCTGAGAAGGTGGTGAAGGCGCCGAAGCGCTGGCCCGGAACGTCCGTGCCTTCGATCCGGCCGTAGGTCAGGCGCAGGGTGCCGGTGGCGTCGGGATAGACGGTGTCGCCATAGGCGCCGAAGCGGGCCGTGGCCAGCGTCTCGGACCCACGCGAGGTCGGGGCCTCGACCTGGGTTTCCCAGGCGGCGCGGATGGCGCGGGTCTCGTCCTGGATCGACAGCAGGTATTTGATCATGGGGTCGTCGGAGGCTTCGATCGCCGCCAGACCGCCGTTCCACAGGGCGCGGCGCACCGCCGGATCGGCCAGGGTGGCGCCTTCGACCAGACGAGCCGAAAGCCCCTCGGGCGATTCATCACCCAGCAGGCCGCGCACGGTCGGATTGTCGACGGTCAGCCATTCGCGGGTCTTGGAGAACCACCATTCCAGACGCACCTGCTCCAGCGCCGGATAGACGGGGCGTTCGGCGAACAGGCCCGCCTCGACGCCCGCCAGACGGCTGTCGGCGAATTCGGAAAGGCGTTCGGCGGAGGGCTTTTCACGCTCCTGCGCGCCACGCACCAGGGCGCGGGCCCAGTTGAAAAGCTGCGAACCGCCGGCGACTGAGGTGGTGCCGACGCCGGTGCCGCCCTCCAGCAGGGCGGTGGCGGGATAGAGTTCGCGCAGAGCCGGTTGGACGGCGGCCAGATCGGACCAGGGATCGCCGGTGGCGGCGGCCAGGGCGGGATCGGCGGCGACGCGCTGGCGGAAGTCGACCTCATTAGCCGCGCGCTGGGCCATGAAGGCCGGGTCGATCAGAGCGGCCATGCGGCCGCGTCCGCGCTTGTAAGTGTTCTCGATGCCGACGATGGGGTCCATGGCCTCGAACGCCTGCCGTTCGCCTTCTTCGGAATAGCGGATCAGGCGGCCGCGCAGTTCCGACGCGATCAACTGGTCCATCGGCAGGACCACGTCGCGGATGGTCATCAGCTGGTCCTGGGTCAGCAGGCGCTGGGTCGAGCCGGGGCTGCCCGAGACGAAGACGGGCGTGCCCTCGATGGGCTGGGACGCATTCCAGACGAAGTGGGTCGGCGTCGCCACCGGCTGGCCGTTCTCATACAGGCGGATGAAGGCGGCATCGATGGCGAAGCGGGGGAAGGAGAAGTTGTCCAGATCGCCGCCGAAGGTCGCGGCGCGGTCTTCCGGCGCGAAGGCCAGGCGCACGTCGGTGTATTTGCGGAAGCTGTAGAGTTTGAACTGGCCGCCGCGATACAGGCTGACGACCTGGCAGCGCTTCAGGGCGTCGCCGCCGCAGGCTTCGGTTTCGATGCGGCCCGCCTCGGCTTCGCGGGCGCGGGTGAAGGCTTGGCCTTCGAGCCCTTCGCCAGCGGCGTGCATCCGCTGGGTGACGTCGGTGATGTCGGTCAGGATCTCGGCCGTGCCGCCGGGGCATTTCACCTCTTCCTCGCGGGTGCGGGGGGTGAAGCCGGTTTCGGCGTAGTTGACCGCCTGGGTCGACAGATTGGCCACGCAAGTCGCCACGCAGTGGTTGTTGGTCATCACCAGACCCTCGCCCGAGACGAGACCCGCCGAACAGCCGCCGAACTTGACCGACGACAGACGGACGCGGTCCAGCCATGCTTGGTCGATCTGCGTGCCCAGCGTGGCGTTGGCGCGCGCGATGGGGAAGTTGTCGAAGGTCCACATGCCTTCTTCGGCGGCGGCCGGAGAGGCGACGGCGCAGGCGGCCAGGGTCAAGACGGCGGCGGCGAAGGCGGGGGTGAGGTGACGCATCTGTAGCTCCTTCCTTCTCCCCTTGAGGGAGAAGGTGGCCCGCGCAGCGGGTCGGATGAGGGGTGTTGCACCCATGAAAGACATAAGGGGCGAAACGGGCAAGTCATCTCTGACCGACGCGTTTCGCCCCTTGCGTGGATGTGGAGATCTGTTGGCGAGATGACGGTGTTTCACCCCTCATCCGCCCCTCCGGGGCACCTTCTCCCTCAAGGGGAGAAGGGCTTGTTTTCTACTCCACGCCCAGTTCTTCCAGCAGGCGGGGCTGCGGGTAGACGCTGCGCAGGACTTCGGTGATGGCGGCGGTTGAGACCGACACCGTGCGGTTCAGGGTTTCGTCGTAACCGAAGGCGCCGCCCAGCGAGTGGATGTTGCCGTCGAAGGCCGTGCCGATCACTTCACCCGCAGCATTGATCACCGGCGAACCGGAGTTGCCGCCGATGATGTCGTTGGTCGAGGAGAAGTCATAGACCACGCTCTTGTTGACGCGGCTTTCGGCGTCGAGGAAGCCCTGGGCGGCGTTGAACGGAACCGAGCCGGTGGCGCGCTCGTACAGGCCGCCGATGACGGTGGTCGAGGGCACGGTCACGCCGCGGTAGGTCCAGCCCTGGACCTGGCCGTAGGACAGACGCAAGCTGAAGGTCGCGTCGGGATACAGGTTGTCGCCATAGACGGCGAAACGGGCCTGGGCGACGCGCTCGGCGGCGCGGGCCGTCGGGGCGTTGACCTGGCTGTCCCACTGGGCGGCGACGGCGCTGGAGGCGGCGTCGTTCGACAGGGCGAAGGCGGCCAGGGGATCGGCGGCGGCCAGTTGCTCGGGCGTCATGCTCATGGCCTGAACGCGGAAGGCCGGGTCGGCCATATGGGTGCCCGTAATCAGGCGGTCCGCCAGGGCCTCGGGGCTTTCGCGGCCCAGCATGGCCTTCACCTGGGGATTGTCGACGGTCAGATATTCGCGCGTCTTGGACAACCAGTAGCGCATCTGGATGGCGTCGATGCCGGCGGTGACGGGCAGTTCGGTGGCCAGGCGGGCTTGCAGGCGGGCGCGGGCCTCGGGCGTCATGCGGCGCTCGCCTTCGGGACGGGCGTTGTCGCGGGCGACCCCGGCCAGGGCGCGGGCGTAGCTGTACAGCTGCGAACCGCCGCCGGCGCTCTGAACCAGTTGGCGATAGGGCAGATACTGGTCGCGGGCGACGGCCTGGACCTGTTCCAGCTCGGCCCAGGGATCACCGATGCGCTGCAGCAGCGCGGGATCGGCGGCGACGCGTTCGCGCAGCTCCTGCTCCTCGGCCCGCTTGCGGCCCATGAAGGCCGGATCGGTCAGGGCGCCTTGCTGGCCGTACCAGACCTTGAAGCTGTTCTCGAGGCCGAAGATGGTGTCGAACGAGGCGCGACCGGCCTCGTCGTCGGTCAGCGAATACTCCAGCAGGCGGCCGCGCAGCTCAGAACCCTGGATCAGCTGGGTCGGCAGCTGCTGGTCGCGCAGGCGCTCCAGCTGGGACATGGTCATCAGGCGAGAGGTCGAGCCGGGGTTGCCGGCCACGAAGGTGACGTCGCCTTCGACCGGGGCGTTGGCGTTCCAGCGCAGGAAGTTGGGCGTCTCGACCGGCTTGCCGTCCTCATAGGCGCGCAGGAAACCGGCATCCAGGGCGTAGCGCGGGAAGTTGAAGTTGTCGGAATCGCCGCCGAAGAAGGCGGCCTGGTTCTCAGGCGCGAAGACCAGGCGGACGTCGTCGTATTTGCGGAACTTGTAGAGGGCGTATTTGCCGCCGCGGTAGAAGCTGATGACCTGGCAGCTGAACTTGGGGTCGTCGGCGCAGTTTTCCTGCTGGATGCGACGGGTCTCTTCGGAACGGGCGGTGTTGAAGGCGGCGCCTTCCAGGCCCTGACCGGCGCCCAGGACGCGGTCGGTGACGTCGATGATGTCGACCAGGACTTCAGCCGTCTGGCCGGGGCAGGTGCGCTCTTCCTCGCGGGTGGCGGTCATCCAGCCGTTCTTGACGTAGTCGTGGTCAGCGCTGGACAGGTCCTGGACGCAGCCGACGACGCAGTGCCAGTTGGTCAGGATCAGGCCATTGGGCGAGACGAAGGAGGCCGAACAGCCCTGCAGGCGCACGGCGGAGTTGCGCACGCGGTCCAGCCAGGCCTGGTCGATGTGGGTGCCGTAGCGGTCGTTGACCGTCTGGATCGGGAAGTTGTCGAAGGTCCACATCCCCTCATCGGCCTTGGCCGAGGTGGGGGCGGCCATGACAGCCACGGCGCCGGCGACGGCGGCGATGGACGCGGTCACCGAGACGGCGGCGCGGAGCGAATGGAACTTCATGTGGTGGAATCTCCCTGAGCCGGCGTCCGAGCCGGGCTGTTACGCCGTAACTAGCGCTGATGCCGCCGGGTCGTCCACAGAACTCTTGCCCGCAGGGGTTGATCGACGGCGCGCCGCCTTACCTCGATTTAACTTGGCCCCAACACATACCGTCGTCAGATAGAGGACAACCACCGGGGGTCTGTCAGTCTAAATGTCGCTTGCACTATCCACCCTGCTGTTCGAGTGGCGCCGCTACATGGCCGCCGTGATGGCGCTGGCCTTGTCCGGTCTGCTGGTCCTGGCCATGACCGGGGTCTTCATCGGCATCGGCAAGGGTTTCACCGCCGCCATCGAACGCTCGGGCGCCGACATCTTCGTGCTGCAACCGGGGGCCAAGGCCCTGTTCGGCGGGCCTATGGGCATGCCGCGCCGCTTTGTACCGATGGCCTACAACCATCCGGCGGTGGTCGAGGTGAAGACGCTCGACATGTCAGGCGGCAATTTCCAGAATATCCGGGAAGTCGATCCGACCGCTTCGGCCGCCGATCGCGCGCGCGCCGGTGCGCCGCGTCAGAAGAGCGTTCTGGTCAACATCATTGACACCGAACCCGGCTCCGTCACCATTCCGGTCGATTATTCGCCGGAACTGGTCGAGGCCCTGCGCCAGCCCTTCACCGTCGCCATCGACGAGACGGCCCTGAGGCCGCTGGGCGTCAAACTGGGCGACAAGGCCCTGTTCAACGGCCAGACCGTCACGGTCGTCGGCGTGCTGCGCGGCTATCCCAACATGATGCAGCCGACCATCGTCATGTCGCGCGATAGTCTGCGCATGCTGGGCCAGACGTTCGAGGGGCCGCGCGTCGGCCCGCTGATGATCAAGATCAAGGACCCATCGCAGGCCCAGGTGGTCGCGGCCCAGCTGAACACCATGGGCAACGGCCAGTGGAAGGCCTGGACCCGTCAGGAACTGGCCGACGCCAACGCCAGCGCCATGTTCGAGGAAGGCATACTGGTCATCATCATCGGCGGCTGCGTCGTGCTGGGCATCATCATCGGCGTGGCCATCACCTGGCAGACCCTGCGCGGCGCCATCATGGCCAACATCAAGGAGTTCGCCTCCTTGCGTGCGCTCGGCGTCAGCATGGGCAGTTTGCGCCGCATCGTCATCGAACTGAGCTTCTGGGTTGGCCTGGTCGGCGTGGGAGCGGCCATCCTGCTGACCTGGCTGTTGTCGCTGCTGGCCAGGACGGGCGCGGTGATCATCTCCATGCCGCCGATCCTGCTGATCGTCGTCGGCGTCGGACTGATCCTGATCGCCATGGGGTCAGGCCTGCTGTCGATGGGCATACTGAAGAAGAGCCAACCTGCGGATCTGCTGCGATGACCGGCCACACCTCACTCACCGGCCGTCACGGCGCCGCCGCCATCGAGGCCACCGGCCTGATCAAGCGGTTCAAGTCCGGCAAGAGCTTCGTCGAGGTTCTGAAGGGCGTCGATTTCGAGGCGAAGCACGGTGACCTGACCATGGTCATGGGCCCGTCGGGTTCGGGCAAGTCGACCCTGATCGCCGCCCTGTCTGGCCTGCTGCGCCCCGAGCGCGGCCGGGTCGATGCGCTGGACGTCGACGATCTGTGGAAGATGTCGTCGGGCCGGATCGACAAATTCCGTCTGGATCACTGCGGCTTCATCTTCCAGGGCTTCAACCTGTTCCCGGCGCTGACGGCGTTGCAGCAGGTGACGACGGTGCTGAAATATCAGGGCCTGTCGCCGGACAAGGCGAGGAAGCGTGCGACGCTGGCGCTGGAGGAGGTCGGCCTCGGCCATCGCCTGCATCAACGCCCGGCGGCTCTGTCGGGCGGCGAGAAGCAGCGCGTGGCCATCGCCCGCGCCCTGGCCAAGGACCCGCAGATCCTGTTCGCCGACGAACCGACCTCGGCGCTGGACGGCGAGAACGGCCAGGTGGTCATCAAACTGCTGCGCCGGGCCGCGACCGAGCACGGGGCGGCGGTGATCTGCGTCACCCACGACCCGCGCCTGGAGGCCTGGGCCGACCGGGTCATCCACATCGAAGACGGCGTCATCATCGACGATCAACGCCGCACGCCCAATCCCGACGCCACGCTGGCCTCGCACTGACACGCCTCTTTCAAGGATCCTCTGAATGCCCGCCTTCCTGAAAAACAAATGGCTCTGGATCGGCCTGGTGCTGGTGCTGCTGATCGGAGCCGGCGTCTTCGCCGTGGTGTCGGGCAACAAGGCCAAGACGGCCGCCCTGGCCGTGCAGGCCGAGACCAAGGTTGAAAGCCCCTATTCGGCCATCGCCAACGGCAAGATCGATGTCGAGGGCGGCATCATCCAGATCGCGGCCCGTCGCGGCGGCGTGGTGCGTGAAGTGCTGGTTCAGGAAGGCGACCGCGTCGTCGCCGGCCAGATCCTGGCCCGTCAGGAAGACGACGAGCCGCGCCTGGCCTTGCAGAGCGCCAGCGCCGACGTGGCTCAGGCCGAAAGCCAGCTGCGCCTGATCAATGTCGAGATCAGCACCGCCCAGCGCGAATACGACCGCCTTCAGGGGCTGGTCGCCACCAACTTCGTCGCCGCCCAGCGTCTGGATCAGGCGCGTGACGCCATCGCCGCCGCCCAGGCCCGCCTCGGCGCCCAGCAGTCAGCGGTGCAGACCGCCCGCGCCCGCCGCGACCAGGCCGCCTACACCGTCGAACTGACGGTGATCCGCTCGCCCGCCAACGGCCGCATCGTGCGCCGCTACGCCAACCCCGGCGCCGGCGCCTCGACCCTGAACGTGTCCAACATGTTCGATCTGGAGCCCGACGCCCCGCGCATCGCCCGCGCCGAAATCGTCGAGGCCGACATCCCCAACATCACCGTCAACCAGGCCGTGGAAGTGACGCCCGAGGGCGATCCGACCAAGGTCTATGTCGGCACGGTCCTGCGCCGCGCCGCCGTCTTCGGCGCCCGCAAGCTGGCCTCCGACGACCCCTCGCAGCGCACCGACGAACGGGTGGTCGAGGTCGTGGTCTCGGTCGGCGACGCGCCTCTGCTGATCGGCCAGCGGGTTCTGGTCAAGTTCATGAAGCCGGGTGAAACCGCGGGCGCGACCCGCGCCGTCAGCACAGGCGTTCCGGCGAACCGCTCGATGCAGACGCCGTCGAGGGGGTAGAAGAACAGGCAGCAGGGGCTAGGCAGTAGAGCGGCGCCCCTGTTGCCTGCCGCTACCTTCCTTCAAATGTCGCCGGACGCTTCTCCAGCACCGCATTGACGCCTTCACGGTGGTCGTCGGTCAGATGGGCCAGGGCCTGCATGGCGGCGGTCATCTCAAGCAACTGGTCGAAGGTGGCGTCGCGGCCCTGACGCAGAAGCGCCTTGGTCATGCGCAGGGCGTGGGGAGGCTGGGCCGCGACCTCGGCGGCGGTCGTCAGAGCTTCGTCCATCAGGCGCTCGGCCGGGACGACACGGTTGACCAAGCCCCAGTCCAGCGCCGTCGCGGCGTCCAGAACCCGCGCCGTGAACAGCATTTCGGCCGAGCGCGCATAGCCGATGTTCCTGGGCATCAGCCAGGCCCCGCCGTCGCCCGGCAGAATGCCCAACTTGAGGAAGGGCACGCCGAAGCGGGCGGCCTCTGAGGCGATGCGGATGTCGGCCAGGCCGGCGATGTCGCAGCCCAGACCCATGGCCGGGCCGTTGACCGCCGCGATCAGGGGCACGTCGAGCCCATACAGCGACCGCGCGATCCTGTGCACCACGCCGCGATAAGCCTGGCGCAGGTCGACGCCGGATCCGGCGAACAGGTCGCGCTGGTCGCGCATGGCGGTCAGGTCGCCGCCGGCCGAAAAGGCCCGACCCGCGCCGGTCAGGACGACGCAGCGCACCTCCATGTCGGCGTTCACCGCCGCGCAGGCCGAGGCGAATGCCTCGCCGTCCTGCGGATCGGGCAGGGCGTTCAGCCGCTCGGCCCGGTCCAGGGTCCAGATTTCAATGTGGCCTCGGCGTTCGCGCGTGATCAGGGTCATGGCTGAAGCTGTGCCGCATTGGGTGCGGCGGGGCAAATTGCTGGAAGAGAGGCGGGTAGGCAGTAGGCAGCTGCCTACTGCCTGACTTCAATTGCAAAGCCCCGGACCTTGCGGGCCGGGGCTCAATCGTTTGGAGGTCAGCGGGGCGTTCAGCCGCGCGCGTGATCCAGTTTGATCGGTACGAAGTTCGAGGGGTGGCTGACCACGCGGTCGCCTGCGCCGTTCGTGTTCTTCGTATTCACCAACATCCCGCCCCACAGGGCGAAGGACATCATGGCGTGCTGCAGATTACGCTGCTTGTCATTCATCTTGGCGTCTCCTTTCGAGTGAACGATGAAAGAAGACGCGTCGTGCTTATCGGGGATCTCACCGTCATAGTCGTTTCGCGTCATGATCAAGATAGGGCGCCCTTGTCGAAATTGCAAATTTATTGATCAGGAGTCGGATTATCTGTCGTGAATATGACACCTAAATCCCCTGCCTCTGTGCCCGGGCCGCCGCGATCCATCGCCACCCCTTGCGTCAAGGTGTGCGTGGTCGATGGGGCTTCCAGCCTGTGCCTGGGCTGTTTTCGCACCCTGACCGAGATCGCCGGCTGGAGCGCGCTGAGCGAGGAAGAACGCGCCGCCGTCATGGCCGATCTGCCGGCTCGGCGGTCGCAGGTGGACCCGGCCTTGCTGGGCTGAAACAGGCTTAACGTGGCGTCCACCATCCCTGTTCACCGCGCGCCAATCGCTGCGTGCGACGGTGAAGGACCGCAAAAGGCGGGACTGTGAGCGTGGGTTTCGATGCGTATCGATCTCTCTTCCCTGGGCGTGGTTGGGCTGGCGGCGGCCTGCTCGCTGACGGCCGGATTCTGGGTCAGCCAGCTGGGCGATCACGGACAGGCCCAGATGGCGGTGGCGGCCCCAGCGGCTGTGTCGGCGCCGAACCAGGGCGCGAGCGGAGCCGTGACCGCCGTGAGCAAATCCGCTGACGGTCATTTCTGGGCCGAGGCGCATATGGACGCCAACGGCGAACACTCTCGTTCTGGGGGCGTGCGCGTCATGGTCGATACGGGCGCCAGTCTGGTGTCGCTGACCCGCGCCGACGCCGAGGCCCTGGGCGTGCATGTGGGCGAAGGCGACTTCTCCGGCTCGATCATCACCGCCTCGGGACGGGTGCGAGCCGCGCCGGTGGTGCTGAAGTCGGTGTCGATCGGCGGCGTTACGGTCGAGCGGGTCGAGGCCCTGGTCATCGAACGCGGCCTGCCGCACTCCCTGCTGGGCATGAGTTATCTGGGCCGTTTGTCGGCCTTCACCGCCACGCCGACGGCGCTCACGCTGAATTCCTAGAGCGCCTTCAAGACGACCGTGAAGGCGGTCAGCACCAGATAGACGGCGAAAGCCTTGCGCAGGACGGTCTTGTTCAGCCGGTGCGCCAGCCTGGCCCCCCAGGGCGCCACCGCCGTGGTCAGCAGGCCCATGATGACCGCCGCAGGGATGTTGACGTAGCCCAGCGACAGCGGCGGCCGACCGCCTGCATCCCAACCGAAGACGATGAAGCCTAATGACGCCGCCGCCCCTATGGCCAGGCCGAAGCCCGAGGCCGTGGCGACCGCCTGATGGATGGGCCGCCCGCACAGGGTCATGGTCATGCCGCCCAGACTGCCTCCGCCGATGCCCATCATGGCCGAGAAGCCGCCGATGAAGGTTCCGACGACACGGCGGCCCCAGCCGGTCGGCAGGTCGGGCCGCAGCACGAACCGCTCGGGCAGCAGGCCCATTTGCGCCCCGATCAGCACCAGGCAGACACCATAGACGACGGCCAGCCCCTCCATGGAGGTGAAGCCCGCCGCCACCGCCCCGACCAGGCCCCCGAAGGCGACCCAGGGCGTCCAGGTCTTCAGCACCACCTCATCGACCGCTCCGTGTGAACGGTGCGCGCCCAGCGAGCGCCAGCTGGTGGCGATGATGGTGGCCAGGGAGGTGCCGATGGCGACGTGCAGATTGCTTTCGCCGCCGACGCCCAGGACTTCAAAGGCGTAGAAGAGGGCGGGCACGATCACCGTCCCGCCGCCGACCCCGAACAGGCCCGCGATCAGCCCCCCGACCAGCCCCGCCGCCGTCAGGGCGGCCAGCAGCATGAGGATGTCGGCGAGGGGCAAGGCGGTCATGGCAGGGGTCTAGCGGCTCATCAATCCGCCAGCCAGAAGAGATCCTCGACCGTCGTGTTCAGAGCGCGGGCGAGGCATAGGGCCAGGATGGTGGAGGGGACGAAGACGCCGTTCTCGACGGTGTTGACGGTCTTGCGCGACACCCCCGCCAGGTCCGCCAGTTCCGCCTGGGTCAGGCCGGCCTTCAGGCGCGCCTCTTTCAGCCGCGATCCCAGCCGCGCGCTACTCATCCCCCGCGTCCGCCTCGTTTGCCTGTCGGTCCAGCCATGCAAAACGGAATCCCGCTGCGGCGCCGGCTGCGGTCAGGGCGACGATCATGGCCATGACGCCGACCTCGGGCTTCCACAAGGTCAGGGGCAGGGCGATGGTTGTCCCGCTCATCAGCACGATAAAGGCGGCCTTCAGGGCGCGTGCGCGGAAGACCTGGGTCAGTTCGTCATCGAGGAAGCGACGATTCACCAGCGACTGCTTGTCCCAACCCAGCACGACCAGCACCACAAGCCAGGCATAGAGGACCGGCAGGCTTATTCTCAGATAGTCGATGGCGCGAAAGCCGCCGTCATGGACGTCCGTCAGGGTCTGGTGGGCGACAAACAGCAAGGCCATGCCCACCACAGGGAAGGTCCACAGAAGGCGCGTTCTCTGGGCCTGAAGCCGGTCTCGCCGGGTCTGGATCGGTTCAGAGCGCCAGCGCTGGTCCCACGGGCGTTTGCTCCAGGCCGAAATGGCGCTGACCAGAACCAGACCGGCGCCCACACCCGCCACGATGCCTGCGCCGCCCGCCTCTGCGCCGCCAGTGCGCCATAGAATGCAGCCTGTCGCCGCGATGACCACGCCCAGCGCCATCAAACCCGCAGACATCCAGAACTGGTTGCGCCGGGACTGCGCTTCCCGCCTTGCTTGTTGGTCGGTCATCAAAGCCATGGGTGAGTCTTTCGTGTAACCTGAGGGTTACATGTCACCTGTGGGTTACATGAGTCAAGTTCTAGATCAGCAGCGCCCCTTCGTGGCGCAGCAGCCAGGTCTTGCGCTCCAGACCGCCGCCGAAGCCGACCATTCCGCCGTCAGCCCCCACCACGCGGTGGCAGGGCAGGGCGATGGCGACGGGATTGCGGTTCAGCGCCACGCCGGCGGCCTGGGCGGCGCCCGCCTCTCCGGCGCGACGGGCCATTTCGCCATAGCTGAGGGTCAGGCCCGGCGGGATCCGCGCCAGTTCGCGCCAGACCCGGGCCTGAAAGCCGTCGCCTGCTGCTGCGCCGTCCAGCGACCAAGGGACATGGGCCAGGGCCGCTTGGTCGCCTGCGAAATAGGCGTTGAGAGGCTGGATCACGGCGGAGACGGCGGCCCCCGGCTGCAGCGTCGCCTGAGGATACTCCCGCCGCATGGCCCGGCGCACGGCGTCCTCGCCCCAGCACAGGCCGCGCAGCCGCCCCGTCTCGTCGGTGGCGAGCGACAGGCGGTCGACGGGACTGTCCATCGTCCACAGGATCAGGCGTGACGGCGCTGTGTTCATGGGGGCAGACTACAGGATGCAGCGGCGTCGACCTCGCGGTTTTCGGCGCTTCTGTTCCGCCCGCCGCACCGCAATTGAAAACGGGGCCGGAGTCGCCTCCAGCCCCGCGTTCAGGTCGCAGACGGATCAGACCGCAGGCGGCGCGCCGTCCAGCTTCATCCGGGCCAGGGCGACGAAGCGGCCCTGCGGGAAGCGCTGCAGATAGTCTTCCAGAGCAGCACGGTCGTTCTGGTCGATGCTGTCCCACAGGGCGGTGTCGGGATCGGCGGGCGCCGGCGCGGCGACGGTCGCCAGCTTGACCCCGGCCAGAGGCGCCCCGCGTCCGCTGAAGGCCATGAAGGCGGCGCCGCCGGCGCCGGCCAGGGCGATAAGGCTCAGCCAGTAGCCGAACTTGGTCTCGACCTTGATGGCCTGGGCCATCGCGTCGCGCATATTGGCCTCGAAGTCGCCGCCGAACGGGTTGTCAGCCGAGGCGGGTGCGGCGTCGGCGGCCCCCGAGGTCTCTTCCGTCATCTTGGATTTGATGCCGCCGATGGTCAGGAACATGCCGACCGCCAGGATCAGCAGCGCCGCCGCCGCCGCGCCGCCCGCAGCCGCGGCGGCATTGCGCACGGGCTTGAGCACGAAGCTGAGCGCCAGACCGAGGACGATCAGGATAAGGGCGGCCACCGCCCAGAGATGAGGCGAGCTGTCTTGCGGCGCCTGTTCGCTCAACGCCTTGACCGAGCCGGTGACCAGCTCCAGGCCGGTGGCCGAGACGATCGGCGTGGCGTTGCACGACACCACCAGCCACGGCAGCAGAAACGCCAGCAAGGCCACGACCTTGCCGATGCGCGCGAAATTGATCCAGCTCATGAAATCCCCCGGGATTGAAACCTATGGCTCAGTTTGTCGTGTGCAGGCGTTCGCCGCAACCATGTTCGTCGAGCGTTTCGCTGTTGACGGCTTGCGCGGGTTCAAGCGTGGCGTAAGGTTTTCCGCCGCGCTGACGCGGCTTCATGTCGAAAGGCGGTTGCATGTCTCGCTTTCGTACGCTCGCTGTTGTTGGGGCCATTGCTCTGACCAGCGCGTTTTCAGCCACAGCCATAGCCCAGCAGCGCACCAGTCCGGTGCGGCCGCCTTCGCCCCAGATACCGGCGGGCAGCTATCAGCAGACCTGTCGCGGCATCACGATGGACGGCAATCTGTTGCGGGCTCAATGTCCCGGACCGACCGGTGCGCCTGTGTCATCGACGCTCGACACCAACAGCTGCCGCGGGCGGGACATCGTTAATGACCGGGGCTATCTGCGCTGCGGGACCGGCGCCGGTCCCCAGCCGCCCCGTCCGCCGCGACCCGAACCTCCGCGTCCGCCCCGTCCCGTGCCGCCCACGCCGCCGGGCGTCACGCCTCCGACGGGCGGCAACTATGAGGCCATCCTGTACACGCGGGCCAATTTCCGGGGGCAGTCGCTGCGCGTGCGCGGCCCGGCCGCCAACCTGGCCCTCTATCCCGGCTTCAACGACAACGTCCGCTCGATCCGCATCGTGCGGGGCCGCGCCCAGGTCTGCGTTGACGCCCATTATCGCGGGCGCTGCGTGACGATCAGCCGGTCATCGCCCGATCTGGAACGTCAGGGCATGGCCAACCGGATCAGTTCGGTCCGCTGAGCCGCTGACAGGAGAGGGGAGGCGGCGACGCCTCCCCTCCGATCCTGCTGACGCCGGCTGTCAGCAGCGGGGCCTCCGCACAGGGCCGTCACTGGCGCATGACCGTCCTGCGTCCTAGATTGCGTTCATGGCCCGTTCTCCTTCTTCGACCTCTGGCAAATCCAGCAAGCCCGTCCATGTCCCCGGCCAGTCGGCGGAGATGGCTGCAGGCATGGCCGAGGCGCAGGCGCCCTTCATCTTCGACCCGGCGGCGGCGAAGAACCGGGCGCCGATGTTCGCCCCCGTCGCCGGCCCGCGCCTGACCCCGGAGGAGCCGCCCGCCGCCCCGGACGACTGGGTTCCGCACCGCCCCTCGCGCGAAGGGACGAAGAAGGGCGGCCGTTTCCGGCTGGAGACCAAATACACCCCCGCAGGCGACCAGCCCGCCGCCATCGCCGAACTGGTCGCCACCGCCGACGGCGGCGAGCGGGATCAGGTGCTGCTGGGCGTCACCGGCTCGGGCAAGACCTTCACCATGGCCAAGGTGATCGAACAGACCCAGCGCCCGGCCCTGATCCTGGCCCCGAACAAGACCCTGGCCGCCCAGCTCTATTCCGAGTTCAAGAGCTTCTTCCCCGACAATGCGGTCGAGTATTTCGTCAGCTATTACGACTACTATCAACCCGAAGCTTATGTCCCAAAATCAGATACTTACATCGAGAAGGACAGTTCGGTGAACGAGCAGATCGACCGGATGCGCCACTCGGCCACCCGCGCGATTCTGGAGCGCGACGACGTCATCGTGGTCGCCTCGGTCTCCTGCATCTACGGCATCGGCTCGGTCGAGACCTACACCGCCATGACCTTCTCCCTGAAGGTCGGCGACCAGATCGACGAGGCCAAGCTGCGCGCCGACCTGATCGCCCTGCAATACAATCGCAACGACCTTAATTTCGAGCGCGGCATGTTCAGGAAGCGCGGCGACGTGCTGGAGATCTTCCCGGTCCACATGGAGGACCGGGCCTGGCGCATCCAGCTGTTCGGCGACGAGCTGGAGAGCATTCAGGAGTTCGATCCCCTGACCGGCAAGAAGACGGCGGAACTGGACGAGGTCACCGTCTATGCGGCCAGCCACTATGTCACCCCGCGCCCGTCGCTGAACCAGGCGACGCTGGGCATCAAGGCCGAGCTGAAGGAGACGCTCGACTGGATGAACGAGAACGGCAAGCTGCTGGAGGCTCAGCGGCTGGAGCAGCGGGTGCGCTTTGATCTGGAGATGATGGAGGCGACGGGCTCCTGCGCCGGCATCGAGAACTATTCCCGCTGGCTGACCGGCCGCGCGCCGGGCGAGCCGCCGCCGACCTTCTTTGAATACATCCCCGACAACGCCCTGTTGTTCGTGGACGAGAGCCACGTCACCATCGGCCAGATCAACGGCATGTTCCGGGGCGACTACCGCCGCAAGTCGACGCTGGCCGAATACGGCTTCCGTCTGCCGTCCTGCATCGACAACCGCCCTCTGAAGTTCGACGAGTGGGACGCCATGCGGCCCCAGACGGTCCACGTCAGCGCCACCCCCGGCCCGTGGGAGATGGAGCGCACCGGCGGCGTCTTCACCGAGCAGGTCATCCGTCCCACCGGCCTGATCGACCCCCCGGTCGAGATCCGCCCGGTCAGCGGCCAGACCCGCAACCAGGTCGATGACGTCATCGACGAGGTCAAGGCCGTGGCCCGCGCCGGCTATCGCAGCCTGGTCACCGTCCTGACCAAGAAGATGGCCGAGGACCTGACCGAATACATGCACGAGCAAGGGGTGCGGGTCCGCTACATGCACTCCGATGTGGATACGCTGGAGCGGATCGAGATCCTGCGCGACCTGCGGCTGGGCGCCTTCGACGTCCTGATCGGCATCAACCTGCTGCGCGAGGGCCTGGACATCCCCGAGTGCGGCCTGGTCGCCATTCTGGATGCGGACAAGGAGGGCTTCCTGCGCTCGGAGACGTCGCTGATCCAGACCATCGGCCGCGCCGCGCGCAACGTCGACGGCCGGGTGATCCTGTACGCCGACCGCATGACCGGCTCGATGGAGCGCGCCATCGCCGAGACCAACCGCAGGCGCGAACGCCAGGAAGCCTATAATCTGGAGCACGGCATCACGCCCGAGAGCGTCAAGCGCGACATCAAGGAGATCATGGCCTCGCCCTATGAGAGCCGCGAGATGGACCGCCTGACCCGCCCCGGCGTGGCCGAGGCGTCCAAACCCTTCGTCGGGACCAACTTCCAGGCCGCCCTCAAGGACATGGAAGGCCGCATGCGCAACGCCGCCGCCAACCTGGAGTTCGAGGAGGCCGCGCACCTGAGGGACGAGATCAAGAAGATGAAGCTGCTCGACCTGGAGTTCGCCAATGAGGTGCTGACGGGGGAGGGGGAGGCTGTGGATCGGTCAGCGCCGAAGCGGTGGAGAGCGGACGCGGCGGCGGAGAAGGCGGAGGCGTTCAGGAAGGGGCGGTGAGGGGCAAACTGGACGACCGAAAGTTGCTGGACATAAACCGGCCGGCTCCATAGCGTCGTCTCAAGGGTGGAGGCGACACGATGGATCTCACTGAGGCAATAATCCAAGCCAAACTTGGAAATAGCGTCGCATTTGCCGGTGCCGGTTTCTCATCGGGTAGCAAAAGCGTCAAAGGGCTAGATATCCTATCCGCTGATGGGCTTAGGGAGAGACTATCTCAGGAATTGCTCATCAAGGACCGCAGGGATCTCCAGCTCGTTACCGAACTGTACGAGGATGAGTTCGGTGCGGGAAAGCTGAGGTCCCTAATCGAAGAGCACTACTGCGTCGGAAAATTCGATCCTGCACATACTGTGATTGCGAGCCTCCCTTGGCGTCGCGTTTACACAACCAATTATGACGACCTTCTAGAGGTTTCAGGAGACCGATCCTATTACTCTGCATCAATCTCAGATGCTCCAGATAGCTTGCCTAGAAACCGACCAGCAGTAGTCCATCTGCATGGCAGTGCGAATCGATCTTTGTTGGAGTCCGAGAAACAGGAATCCTTTCAGCTCTCCATGTCGAGCTACCTCAGGAGCGAATTTCCCGCATCGCCGTGGGTCCCCGTATTCCGAAATGATCTTCGTTTTGCTCTTTCTGTTTTCTTTATAGGGTATTCTCTATCTGATCTAGATGTATCAAGAATTGTATTTGATGAAAGTATTAGGCGGAAAACATTTATTGTCGTTCACCCAGATACTGATCCAATCGAGCTGCGTCGGCTCGCCAAGTTCGGTACAGCTGTTCCGATGGACATACAGGAGTTCGCTCGTCTCGTTGAGGTGACTGATATTGTGGGTGGCAAGTTAGACGCAGATGTGCCGTTTATTGCATTTACTAAGTTCTCTGCGCCTGATCTCCCAGTTGAATCCAGCCAAGATCTGTATGTAGACCTCTTGACGCGAGGGGTGTTTGATCAGTCTGCGTATGCGGATCAACAGGTTAAAGGAACTGCGACGTATGCTACCCCTCGCGCCCAGATAAATCTCATCAAAGGTAGCGATCGCCGTCGCTACCTCGTCCATTCCAATCTGGGAAATGGAAAGACCATCTTCTTAGATCAAGCATCATCTGTGATGGTAGAGCGCGGGTATCAAGTTTATAACTACACGAGGGCTGCGGACACTGGTCCACAAGAGATCGATCAGATATTCGCGTCCGTTGATAAAGTTTGTCTAATATTTGATAATCTAAATAGAGCGCGAGATCTTATTGCTTATGCTGCCGCGAAGGTTGGCAATGATGATGCGATAATTGTTTCTTGTAGATCAATAACATACGAGATCGAAAAGCAGGAAATATCGAACACGCTGCAGAACGACTTTGTTGAGATTGATCTAAATGAGATAGACAGAAATGAAGCCGCACATCTAGATTCGGTTTTCACATCTTACGGAATCTGGGGCGACGATATAATTCTTCGCCCAGAAAAGAGAATAGATCTCCTTCGCAATGAATGTGCGGGCGAGATTCGCTCTGTAGTGCTCCGGTCTTTCCACAATGGAGTTATAGCAGAGAAGCTTGCTGCTTGGTCCCGCGAAATACAGCAGCTGTCACCCCAAGAGCAACAGCTAACGCTGGCGATAATTCTTTCGACCTTAGTTCACGCAGATATCACGATCATCGACATATCTGAGATACTTGCTATAAAATACAACGCCGTAAAGGCGACGCTTTCATCCACCGTGGCAGGTGAAATAATTGGCGTGGAAGGAATTTACGCCGATGTTCGATCTGCGGTGCTCGCCGAATTTCTTATCCGAGAAGGCTTTCCGCCGGAGCTGGTGCTTTCAACCCTTACTGTATTAGTCCGTCGTCTTAGCGAATGGGCGCATTCAGGTGAGCAGTATAAAGACTTTATAAGAGAGATTATGCGGTTCGCTATCGTGGGACGTATATTTGAGGGCACGGGCAAGAGCGATTTTATTGTCGCATTTTATGAAAGCGTCAGAAGTTTAGACTATTGTCGATCAAACCCCGCATTCTGGCTGCAATATGCCATGGCTAGAATGTCGCGCGAGGAGTATGGTTTGGCTGGCACAATGTTGGCTACAGCCGAGGGGCAAGCTAAGAAGAAAACAAACTACAACTTGTTTCAGATTCACAACCAAAAAGCGCGGTACCTTCTGTTAAGCCGTGCTCGCACGGATACATTCGCGGACTACGATAACTCTTACATTAATGCATTTCAAATAATAAGAGGGCAGATAAGGGATGGTCAGGGCAAGCGGGATCCCTATCCTTTGCGACTTATACCTCCTCATGCCGAGTTTATAGTGAAACGTGGAGCCACGCTCTCAGCGGGTAGTCGCCGGCTTGCGCGCCAACTCCTGGCAAGTTTCGAGACAGCGCTGGCCGACTACGCACACGGTTCATGGAGAGACGAGCGCGGATGGCGTCCGGCATTGGCAGAAACCGCCGATGCGTTGGCGTCGTTACCCGACAACTGATCGACTAACCCCCGTAACCCGCCACCCGCTACGGTGGGTGGATGGGGGATGACGACAACCACTGGGGCGATCTGGGCTTCGCCGAGGAGGGCGCGGTCTTCAAGGGGCCTACGCAGAACGCTCGCGTCCTGACCGAGGGCTGGGTCGCGGATCGGCTGTTCTGTCCCGGCTGCGGGGCGGACCGGCTGGAGGCGTTTCCGAACAACTCGCCTGTGGCCGACTTCGCCTGTCCGGTCTGCGCCGAGGAATACGAACTGAAGGCCAAGAAGGGGCCGCCGGGGCGCAAGATCGTCAATGGCGCCCTGGGGGCGATGACGGCGCGGCTGGCGGCGCGCAACAATCCCAACCTGTTGGTCATGGGTTATGACGGCGCGGCGAACCGGGTCACGGACCTGATCGTGGTTCCGAAGCATTTCTTCACCCCGGCGATCATCGAGCCGCGCAGGCCGCTGGGGCCTCATGCGCGTCGCGCGGGCTGGCAGGGGTGCAACATATTGATCGGGGCGGTTCCGGCGGCGGGGCGGATTCCCCTGATTGCGCGCGGGGTGCATGTGCCCCGGGCGACGGTGCAGGAGCAATGGCGTGCGACCCTGTTCCTGCGCGAGGAGGGGGCGAAGGCGCGGGGCTGGCTGCTGGATGTGATGAAGTGTGTCGAGGATGTGGGGCGGGCGGAGTTCACCCTGGCCGACGTCTATGCCTTCGAATCGCGTCTGACGGCGCTGTATCCGGGAAACCGGAATGTGCGGCCCAAGATCAGGCAGCAGCTGCAGGTGCTGCGCGACCGGGGCTGGCTGGAGTTCAACGGGCGCGGGACGTATCGGCGGGCGGGGTGAGGCGGAGTGCTGAATCCTCCCCCATCGGGGGAGGGGGACCGCGCGTAGCGGGGTGGAGGGGGCCGGGTTCAGGCGCAATGCCAACTCATCGACCCTGCTTGCCGCTGGCCCCCTCCACCGCCTTGCAGGCGGTCCCCCTCCCCCGATGGGGGAGGATTTGGCTCCGCGCAGATGTCGGTGATTCAATTTATCTGCGACACAAATGGACGCTGCATCCGGCGCCTGAACCCTCGTCCTTTCAACACCTTGCGCTCCGCCCGCCTGCTCTCCGTCCTCTGTTTGCGCGCCACAGGAAGACCCTGGGCCATACTCGGCGGTTTCTGAACCGGGCGAGGACGAGATGATGACGGAGACTTCTGGGCGGGCCAGGCGGGGGCGGCCGGCGATGTGCGAGAGCGATGACCCTGTGCTGAGGCTGACGGGGCAGCTGCAGACGTTGATCGGAATGGCCAGGACGATGCGGGCGATCCGGTCGATGCCGCTGGGCTCGGTGCGGGTCGAGCAGATGCTGGCGACGCTGGGGCGGGCGCTGACGGCGCTGGAGGCGGACATGGGGATGGGCGCGGCGACGGCGACGGGCGCGGAGACGAAGCGGCGGGGCGGCGGGCCGAAGGGGAGGGCGTGAACTGGAAGCCGCCGCCCAGGTTGAGGTCCGAGGACACCTGGGCCGAGGTGCGCCGCGCGTGGGAGGGCGGGGCGACGGGGGCGTCTCTGGCGCGGCGCTATGACGTGGGGCTGGCCAATCTGTGGCGGCGGCGGGCGTCCGAGGGCTGGGAGCGGCGCGCAGGCGAGGACCCGGCGCCCGAGCCTGTGGAGGGCTGGGAGCGGCATGCGCAACGGACCATGGCGGCGTTCGAGCTGAGGCGGGAGGAGACGCGTCGGCTGGCGCACGCGCTGGCCCAGGCGATGACGGGAACGGGCGGGGAGCGGCCGCTGAAGGGGGTTCCGCTGTGGCATGCGGGCTATGTGCTGGCGTGCCGGGCCGAGCGGCTGGGGGCGAAGACGGCGGCGCGGGACCGGGAATGGATGATGAAGCGGCACGGCTGGGCCGCGGAGTTCTGGGACGCGGAGGGGCGGCTGGAGGCTGTGCCGATGCTGGATGCGCTGACGCTGGAGGTGCACCGCGAGGCGTGGCGCGAGGATGCGGGCCTGCCGCCGGGGGAGGCGGAGGCGTGGCCGTGAGGGGTGGAGACGGTGCAATGAAAAAGGGCGCGGGGGTCGAAACCGCCGCGCCCTTTGATTTTGGGTGTCAGTGAGGCTTCAGAGAAGCTTCAGCTCGACCGCCGAGGTCTTGCCGCGCTGGTTTTCCAGCTCGTATTCGACCTTCTGATTGTCATCCAGGCCTTGCAGGCCGGCCTTCTGGACTGCGGTGACGTGAACGAACACGTCAGAGCCGCCGCCGTCAGGCTGGATGAAGCCGTAACCCTTGGTGGAATTGAACCACTTGACCGTGCCGGTCGCCATGTCTGCGTCTCCGTAACGCGCTTTTCCAGGCGGACGTCCCAGCGGGATCATCCGTCAACCCATCTGGACAAGCTCGTTCAGGCGAAAGAGCGAGCACGGGTTTGGACCCCGCGCGAAATCCGGGCTGCTTCACTTTGTCTCGCGCAATTTCGGGCGGGTCAACAGCAAACCGAGTCGAGCGTGGCCATAACAGGGTTACTGGCTTGACGGGCCGCCCGCGCATTGCCTTTGCGCCGGGGCGCGGCCAGTGTCGGTCCATGAGCAAGAAAAAAGCCTATGAAGCCGAGCTGGAACGCCTGCAGATCATGCTGGTCGACACCCAGGCCTGGACCATCGAACAGGGCGTGAAAACGCTGATCGTCTTTGAAGGCCGCGACAGCGCGGGCAAGGACGGGGCGATCAAGCGGATCACCGAGCACATGTCGCCACGCCAGACGCGGGTGGTGGCCCTGCCCAAGCCGACCGAGCGGGAAACCAGCCAGTGGTATTTCCAGCGCTATGTCCCGCATCTGCCGGCGGCGGGCGAGACGGTGATCCTGAACCGCAGCTGGTACAATCGGGGCGGGGTGGAGCCGGTGATGGGCTTCTGCACGCCCGAGCAGCATGCGCAGTTCCTGAAGGACGCGCCGCGCTTCGAGCGGATGCTGACCGACAGCGGGATTGTGGTCATCAAGCTGTGGCTGGACATCTCCAAGGCGGAGCAGGCCAAGCGGCTGGGCGAACGGATCGACGATCCGCTGAAGCGGTTCAAGGTGTCGTCGCTGGACGCCGAGGCCCAGACGCGCTGGGACGCCTATTCGGCGGCGCGTGACCAGATGCTGGCCGACACCCACTCGGGCCATGCGCCGTGGACGGTGGTGGCCACCGACACCAAGAAGAAGGCGCGGCTGAACATCATGCGCCACATCCTGCACCGGCTGGACGCGCCGGGGGTGGATGCGCCGAAGCCGGACGCGGACATCGTCTTCAGTGCGGACAAGGCCGAGGGGCGGCTGGCGGGTTAGAAGCCCAGCTCCGTGCGCAGGGCCTGGGGCGTGACGCCGGCTTCGCGCAGTTCGGCCAGGGTGACGGAGCGGTCGCGCTTGGCGTAGCGGCGGCCGTCGGGGCCGGTCAGCAGGGCGTGGTGGTGATGGACGGGCGTGGGCCAGTCCATCAGCGCCTGAATCAGCACCTGAATGTGCGTCGCCTCGAACAGGTCATGGCCGCGCACGACATGGGTCACGCCTTGCAGGGCGTCGTCGTGCGTGACCGCCAGATGATAGGCGGTCCCGGCGTCCTTGCGGGCCAGGACGACGTCGCCGGCGGTCTCGGGCCGGGCGGCGATGCGGCCGGTTTCACCGTCGGGGCCGGAGCCCTCCTCGATGAAATGCAGGTCGGACCAGCGGGCGGCGCCGAGGCTCTCGCGGGCGCGGTCCAGCGACAGACGCCAGGCGAAGGGCAGGCCCTGGGCCAGAAGCGCGGCCTCTTCGGCGGGCGGGTGCGGGCCGGGGCGGGCGGCGTCTGAGGGCCCGTGCGGGGCGTCGCCTATGGCGTCGAGCACTTGCTTGCGGGTGCGGAAGCAGCGGTAGAGCAGGCCGCGCCGGTCCAGATCAGCGACGACGGCGGCGTAGTCGTCCAGATGCTCCGACTGGCGCCGCACGGGCGTGGGCCAGTCCAGACCCAGCCAGGTCAGATCCTCGTAAATGCCCGCCTCGAACGGGGGGCGGCAGCGGGTCGGGTCGATGTCCTCGATGCGCAACAGCATGGCGCCGCCCGCCTGATCCGCCATGCGCTGCGCCGTCAGGGCCGAGAAGGCGTGACCCTTGTGCAGCCGTCCGGTCGGGGAGGGGGCGAAGCGGGTGGTGAAGCGGGTCACGTCAGTCGCGCTGCACCGCGCCGGCCTGATCCGCCAGATGGATGGCGGCTTCGACCTGGGCCGGGGACAGGGCGCCGAAGGTGGCGATCATGTCCTCGAGAGAGAAACGGCGCTCGGAGATGATCCAGTCGTAGAGGGGGCGAACGCCCGGCGAGACGGTGGGGAAGGCGCGGCCCGTGGTGCGGTAGACGGTCGCCGGCTTGCGCACCGGCAGGGTGAAGTCCGCGCTGCGGGGCAGGGTCTGACGCTGGGCCATGCCCACGGCTTCGACGAAGTCATCCTGGGCCATGATGCCGGACAGGGTTTCGCTGAGCGCAGCGAGCTGCTGTTTCAGCACGGCGCCGCCGTCCAGGTCGGCGGGGGCCAGATAGGCGCGGAAGGCGGATTGCTGCGACGCCAGCTTGTCCAGCACGGAAAGGATGGAGCGTCCGGTGAAAGGCGTTACGGCGTAGGTGATGTGCAACGACGGGCCGTCCGTGGCCAGGGCGTCGTGATAGACGCCGCGCGGCAGATAGAGGACGTCGCCTTTCCTCATGGTGATCTGGGCTGCGACCGCACCGCGCGTGCGTTGGAAGAATTGAAGCGTCTCCGTCGAGCCTGTCGGCGCCTCGATCGGATTGTCGGCCCGGGTTTCGTACAGGGTCCAGACCTTTTCGCCTTCGGTCTGGACGACGAAGACATCATGGACGTCATAGTGGCTGCCGAACGCCTGAACGCCCTGGAAGGAGCAATAGACATTGGCCCCGATATTGGCGGCGAAGGCTTCGCCCAGAGCCTGACCGAGACGGGTGACGGGTTCGTGCATGTAGAGCACGTCATTGGCCACCAGACTGGCGCCGCCGCCGAGGAAGACCTCGACCTTTTCAGGCCAGGGGCGGGTCACGGGGCCGTGCGGGGTCATGACCTCTCGGCAGTACTGATCGGGCGGCACGGCCAGGGCGTTCAGCATCAGCAGCAGGCTTTGGGCCGTCCACAGACTGCTCTTGTTCAGCAGGCCGTTGAAGGCGTCCCAGGTCAGCAGGTCGGCTTTTCCTGTGTCGACCGGCGCAGGAATGTGCAGGGGCTTGCGGCCCTCATAGTCCGCCCGGAACTGCTCAAGGGTGATGGGAAACAGCAGGTCGGCGAGGGTTTGCATGCCGTCAGGCATAGATTTCTCCGTGAACGGTGTCGACTGGCCGATCCTGATCAGAGGCGTTGCAGGGCGCCGGCCCGTTCGGCGGCGTCCACGGCGGCGCGCAGGTCGGCCTCGGGGATGAAGTCGAACTGGGCGATCATGTCTTCCAGCGAAACGGTCTGCTGACCCATGGCCCAGTCCACAGCCATCGCCGCCGGACCAGCGATCATGGGCGGCCGCAGAAGGGTGGGCTGATACCGGGTCAGGGTCAGGCGTTCGGGCAGGGCGTAGGGCTGGCCCCGAGGCGTCAGACGTTCCTGGGTCATGGCGATCTCGTCGCGGAAGGCGTTGCTGGCGGCCAGATCGGCGAGGCGGCGGCCCAGATCGGCCAGTTGAGCCTGCAAGGGCTTGCCTCCATCCTCAGCGGCGGGACGCAGCCAGGCGCGGAAGGCGGGATCCTGCAAGGCGGCGGCCTCCAGCAGGCTGAACACGATCCGCCCGTACAACGGCGTCACGGAGAAGGTGACGTGCAGGGACGCGCCCTCGGTGGTCATGGCGTCGTGATACCAGCCGCGCGGCAGATACAGGACGTCGCCGGGCCGCATGGTCACCTCCTGCATCAGAGGGCCGCGGGTTTCGGCGAACCAGCGCTTGATGTCGCGCCCCTCGGTCGGGAAGGCGACGGCGTCTGGATTGCGGTTCTGATACAGCCGCCAGATCTTTTCGCCCTCGACCTGAACGGCGAAGACATGGTGCAGGTCGAAATGGGTGTTGAACGCCTGCACGCCGCCGAACGAGCAATAGACATTGGCCCCGACCAGACCTGCAAAATCGCGCGACAGGGCGGTCGCCAGGGCGCGGACGTCCGGCGACAGGGTCTGGACGTCTTCGGCGATCAGGCTGGCGCCCATGGCCATCAACGGCTGGACCCTGGCGGGGGAGGGGCGCTGGACGGGACCGGCGGAGGTCTTGGCCTCGACGCAGTATTGGGGGGGCGGCACAGGCTCGCCGTTGAAGACCAGTTTCAGGTTCTGTGCGGTCCACAGGGCGGTCTGATCCAGCAGGCCGTTGAAGCGGGCCCAGTCGAACAGCGCCGCCTTGGGGGCGCTCGTCGTCGCCAGTATGTGCAGCGGTTTTCGGTCGTCATAGTCCGAGCGGAAGGTCTCGGGGGTGATCGGATGCAGAAGTTCAGCCAGAGTGAGCATGACGACAGGCTAGAGCATGATCGTTTCGGACGGAACCGCATCGCGGTTCCGACTGAAGCGTGAATCAGGCTCTGAATCGCCCGCCATCCCATGTCGATGAGGCCACCATGCCGACCGCTCCCGCTCCCGCCAGCATCGCCGCCGCCCGTGAGGCGCTGGCCGAACTGGACCCCGCCCTGGCGCGGGCGCACGCCCAGACGCCGGTGTTTGAATGGCGCTTGCGGCCCGGCGGCTATGAAGGGCTGTTCCGCATGATCGTGGAGCAGCAGGTGTCGGTGGCCGCCGCCGCCTCGATCTGGGCGCGGGTGGTGGCGGGGCTGGACGGACAGGTGACGCCGCAGGCGGTTCTGGTGCTGGATGTGGAGACGCTGCGGACCTTCGGCCTGTCAGGTCAGAAGGCGAAGTATGGGCATGAAATCGCCCGCGCCCATGTCGATGGCCTGATCGACTTCGACCATCTGGAGCGGCTGTCGGACGAAGATGCGGTGGCCAGACTGGTGGCCATCAAGGGGGTGGGGCGCTGGACGGCGGAGACCTTCCTGATGTTCTGCGAGGGGCGGCTGGATGTGTTTCCCGGCGGCGACGTGGCCTTGCAGGAGGCCATGCGCTGGGCCGACGGGGCGACGCTGCGCCCGCGCGAGAAGGAAGCCTATGTCCGGGCCGAACGCTGGCGGCCGCATCGGGGCGTGGCGGCGCATCTGCTGTGGGGCTGGTATGGCGCGGCCAAGCGGGGCGAGATCACGGTCGAGGCGCCGTCCGCCTGAGCGCGTGGCTTGCGTTTGGCGGCGACCGTGACCGGGGCGGCGTTAAGCGCTACAGCAGGAGAGTGATGACCTCTCTCGTTGATCCCAATCTGGCCAATCCGCAGGCGGTGCTGGGTGCGCTGGACTATGCCGGCGTGGCGGTGTTCGCCGCCACCGGCGCCCTGGCGGCGGCGCGCCAGAGACATGATCTGGTGACGTTCGGCTTTTTCGCCGCCATCACCGGCGTGGGCGGCGGGACGCTGCGCGACCTGTTGATCGGCGCGCCGGTGTTCTGGGTGCAGGACTGGCGCTACATCGCCGTCTGTCTGGTTGCGGCGGTGGCGGTCTGGCTGACCGGCTCGCGGCCCTGGCGGTTCAGGGCCCTGCTGTGGTTGGACGCCATCGGCCTGGCCGGATACGGCGTCATGGGGGCGGCCAAGGCCCAGACCTATGATGTGGCGCCGCTGATCTGCGTGGTCATGGGGGTGTTGACGGCCTGTTTCGGCGGGATCGTGCGCGATCTGCTGGCGGGACAGCCCTCCATCCTGTTGCGGCGCGAGGTGACGGTGTCTGCGGCGCTGCTGGCCGCCTGTGTGTTTGTGGCACTGCATGCGGTGGGCGTGGGCTTCTGGGTCTCGGCTGTGACCGCCGCCGTCGCTGGTTTCGGCCTGAGAGCGGGAGCCCTTGTCTGGGGCTGGAGCCTGCCGGGGTTTCCGGATGGCCGCGACCGGGGCTGAGTGTGATGAACGAAATTCCCGCCGCCTATGCCGATGCGCCCCGCTGGCCTTTCGGCGACAGCCCGGAACTGGCGGACGAACTGCTGGCGCTTGTGCTGGCGGGCGGCAAGCGGGCGACCTGTTCGTCGCTGGCCTCATGTCAGGCCGACATCATGCCGACGGTGGGAGAGGTGAGCGTCATTCTGGACGGCGCAGGCCGCCCCGTCTGCGCCGTCCGCACGACGCAGGTGGAGGTCATGCGCTTCGACGAGGTCAGCGAGGACTTCATGCGGGCGGAGGGCGAAGGCGACCTTTCGCCCCGCTATTGGCGCGAGGTTCACCAAGCCTACTATGAGCGCGAGGGCGCCTTCTCCCAGGACATGCTGGTGGTGTGTGAACGGTTTGAACTGATCGAGCGGTTCTGACCGCGCGTCACGAAAACGCTGCAAGCCGGTCATGGCGATGAGGCAGAATCAGGCGTAGGCTTGCTTTCGAGCCAAGGAAGGAGACGTGCCCTCAATCCTGCAGCCTTGATCCCTCGTGCGGTGGCGGCCTGATGCAGGTCCTTGATCGTGCGCCCTCCGGCTGGCCCGCCCTGGTGCTGAACGCCGACTTCCGCCCCCTGTCCTATTATCCGCTGTCGACGTGGTCATGGGAGGAGACGGTCAAGGCCGTCTATCAGGATCGTGTCGATGTGGTCTCCACCTATGACAAGGTGGTGCGCAGCCCGTCGATGGAGATCGTCCTGCCCAGCGTGATCGCGCTGAAGACCTATGTGGACCAGGACCGCGCCCCCGCCTTCACCCGTTTCAACGTCTTCCTGCGCGACGGTTTCGCCTGCCAGTATTGCGGCGACACGGCCGAGCTGACGTTCGACCACGTCATCCCCCGCTCACGCGGCGGGCGCACGACGTGGGAGAACATCGTCGCCGCCTGTTCCCCCTGCAATCTGCGCAAGGGCGGCCGCACGCCGGGACAGGCGGGCATGCCCATCCGTCGCGAACCGCACCGGCCCAGCGCCTGGCAACTTCAGCAATACGGCCGCCGCTTCCCGCCGAACGCCCTGCACCAGAGCTGGCTGGACTATCTGTATTGGGACATCGAGCTGGAGCCGTGACTGTTCAAGCCATTAGATGCCTGATGTCGATGGGCTGGAAGCGAAGGTCAGTCCGTTGTCATGGGGCGGAGCACAGTCTCGCCTGAACGAGGCTGCATCAAAGCCATGCGAATGGTGTCTCCGTGTTCGCCCAGCATGAAACCAGTCAGGCGCGCAGCATCGTTCCAATGTCCAGACGGCGAGGTCAGGGGCATTGTGGTCGTTCGGCCCGAAGCGGTGTCGTAGCGGCCTGCGATCGGCCCGGCTTCGGTAGAGAGACGGAAGTAGATGGAGCCGTTCAAGGCGGTGAGCAGGTTGGCGTCCGCGCCATCGGTCGATGTCATGTCGCGGGCGAGGTCAGGTGTGAGCCGCGTCGCCGGAGTGGCCTGACCGTTGTCGTCAATGCGGTAGAGGGCGTTGCTGGTCGGTTGCCTGAAACGGACATAGGCCTGGCCGGAAATCTGGTCTCTGAACAGGCCCGCCCCCTGGCTGGAGGCGTGACAGTGATAGGCGTGATCGGCCGGCGCCTCGCTGACGACGACATAGGCGTCGGCGGCGCGTTCCAGAACCGTCCAAAGGCAGCGCCCGTCGGTCCTGTGCAAAAGCGCGAGGCGTCCCGTGTGCAGAAGGACCGCTTGATCCGGGCTCCAGCGTCTGTCCAGCGCAATGCTGTCGATAAGATCGCCGGTGGATGAGACGGTCGTGATGGTCACGCCTGCGCGCCCGGATGCCTGGGCGACGACCTGGAATTGATCTCTGACCGGCGCAGCATCATAGACGCGCGAAACCTGTCCATTCCCAAGCACAGCCAACCGCAGTTGGCCGTCCCTCTGGCGGGACACGCAGGTCAACCGTCCTCGGGGCCCGGAAAAATAACCGCCTTGCCTGCTGGTGATGCCGCAGCCGAAAGGCGTGGAGCCTCCGGCGCCTGACATGACGTCGAAGGTCGGGCCGATGGTGACGCTGTAGGGGAAGCGTGGGGGGATGCGCGACAGAACCCAGCCCCCTTCGCCATTCATGAAGGCCAGGGGCTCGCCGGGAACATCGGTTGCAATCAGGGTTGGCGGCGGCGCAGCGACACCGCCGCCGCATCCCGTCAGGAGCAGTGCGGCGAGCAGGGCCGGCCAAGGCTTCACGACGCCGCCTTCCACGCTTCGATGAAGTCCAGGCGGCGCAGCACCTTGTTGTCCGGGTCGATCAGCACATGGGCGCCGTGACGGGCGGTGATGCGGCCGCGTCCGCCCGCCATGTCGATGGTGCTGCGGCGGCCGTCGATCTCGACCTCGACGGGCATGGGGAAGGCGGCGCCGTTTCCGGTGACCCACTCCAGGGCGATGCCGTCATCGTCGCGGGTCTGGCGCAGGTCGGGCAGGGCGGCCTGATACAGATAGCCGTCGAAGAACCAGGACAGATCCTGACCCGTCTCCTGATTGACGATCTGCAGGAACTCCGGCGTCGTGCCGTAGCGGGGGACGAAGCGGCCCGGCGCAGGCTCCGGCGTGCCATAGACCAGCCGCGTCACCGAACGGAAGAAGGCCGCGTCGCCGATCAGCATGCGCAGGGAATGGGCGATCAGAGAGCCTTTGTTGTAGATGTCCAGGCCCGGGCCGACGTCGCCTTGATAGACCTCATCCTCGGACTTGTCGGTTCCCGAGACGACGGGGAAGCGGTTGATCAGGTCGCGGCGCTGCTCCAGCAGGCTGGCCTGCATGAACATCTCGCCGTGCAGCCAGCGGTCGTAGAGGGGCTGCATGTAGGAGCCGAGACCTTCGTGCAGCCACATGTCGTCGGCGTTGCGGTTGGTCAGCTGATTGCCGAACCATTCGTGGCTCAGCTCATGCTGCAACAGCCAGTCGAAGCCGCGCCCGTCCAGCTTGTACTCATTGCCATAGGCGTTGATGGTCTGGTGCTCCATGCCCAGGTGCGGGGTCTCGACCACGCCCATTTTTTCGGCGCTGAAGGGGTAGGGGCCGACCGTGGCTTCGAAGAACTCCACCATGGGCGCGAACTGGTCGAACAGGGTCTGGACCTTGGTCGGATCGTCGGACCGCAGGTGCCAGAACGACAGGGAGAAGTCGTTGCCGAACCGGCTGTGGAAGATGCGCGACACCTCTTCATAGGGGCCGACGTTGAGGGCGATGGCGTAGGTGTTGGGATGGGCGGCGGACCAGTTCCAGGTCGTCCAGCCGTCGCCGTGATCGACCTTGCTGACAAAGCGGCCGTTGGAGGGGGCTGCCAAAGCCGAAGGGACGGTGATGTGCAGATCCACGCGGGCCGGTTCCGCCAGCGGGCTGTCGATGCAGGGCCAGAACAGGTCGCAGCCTTCGCCCTGGACGGCGGTGGCGATCCAGGGCTCGCCGCCCGGCGCGGTGGACCAGACGAAGCCGCCGTCCCAAGGGGCGTGAGGGGCTTCGCGCGGCTGGCCGCCATAGGCGATGCGCAGGGAGACCCGCTCGCCCGGCGCCAGGGTGCGGCCGATGGGGACGGTCATCCGGCCTTCGGGATTGGTCCAGACGCCGGCGGGCACGTCGACGCCGTCCAGGCGGACGTAGGTGATGTCAAAACGGGTGTCGAGATCGACCACGACGGCCTGAACCGGTTCCAGGGCGGTGAAGTCCAGCACCGCCACGGCGTCGATGGCGCGGTAGTCGGGAATGACCCGGATGGTCAGGTCGGCCATGTCGAAGCGGACGGCGATCTGTTCCGGGCTGCGCGGTTGGTCGGTCTTGAGGGTGAAGGGCGTCGATTCGCGCGCGGGCGGCAGGGTGATCTCGACAGGAGCGGTCTGGGTCGTGTCTTGAGCCCAGGCCGAGGAGGCCATGGTCAGGGCCGACAGGGTCAGGAGGACGGAACGGATGGACGGCATGACAGGCTCGCGCAGTTCGAACAGCTTTGCGGCAAACTAGCGGTCAGGGCCGGGGGCACAAGGCGGGGCGGTGTTTCCTTCGCATCGCGCAAAGAAAAAGGCCGGTGTTTCCACCGGCCTCGTTCAAATCTTGGCTGCGTCGCCGATCAGGCGGCGGCGGCTTGCTCGGCAAGCTTGGCCTTGACCTGGCGCTTGATGCGCTGGGCGGCCATCGACAGCTGCTCGTCGCGGGCCTTGACGATGAAGGCGTCCAGGCCGCCCTTGTAGTCGAGGGTGCGCAGGGCGGCGTTCGAAATACGCAGGCTGTAGGTCTGGCCCAGAGCTTCCGAAGCGACCTTGACCGTCTTCAGCGACGGCAGGAACCGGCGCTTGGTCTTGACGTTCGAGTGGCTGACGCTGTTGCCGACCATGGGGCCGATCCCGGTGAGTTCGCAGCGGCGCGACATCTGAGTATCCTTAGGACAGGTGCGGCCCGCAAAACGTCACGGTCGCATGAAACGGAAAGCGCGCAAGGAGCGGGTCCCTGCGCGAGAGGGGGCCGTATAGAGGAGGAGTCGTCGTCGCGTCAAGGCTTTCAGGCTGCGGATTTGCTCCGTTCAGCCTGCGTTCAAGCGGCGGGCCTTATCGCCTATGTTCAGACTTAGACTGTTCCGTTGGGAAGACCCATGTCACTGACCGCCACGACCCGCATTCTGGCCACCGTCGCCCCCGTCATCGCCGGGGCGCTGTTTCTGGCCGCCCCCGCCGCCGCCCCTCTGGCCGGGCCTGCGCCTCAAGCCGCATCGGCCACGCCGCCGGTCCTGCCCGGCTATTGGGAATACACCACCAGCGCCCTGGGCAAGCGCGAGACCGAGACCAAATGCGTGCGGCCCAGCGAGATCAACCGCTTCTTCGGCGGCCTGTCGACGCGGCATTATCAGTGCACCTATCCGGTGCGTGAGGTCGGCAACGGCAATGCGCGCTTTGAAGGCAACTGCGTCTCGCGCAGCGGGCGTCAGGCGCGGGTGCGTCTGAACGGCACCTATCAGCCCGAGAGCTTCAGCTTCCGCGGCGGGGCCGCCGTGCGCGCGGCGGGCATCTGGAGCCCCTACATCCCCGCCACCATCACCGCACGCCGCATCGCCGCCCAGTGCCCGGCCAACGCCGAATACTTCTGACATGAAAAGACCCCGGCGGGTTCCGCCGGGGTCTGATCGTCTCATTCAGGGCTGTTGAGGGTCACAGGCCGTGCGAAGCGGCCTGTTCGCGCATCCGCTGGGCCTGACGGTTCATGTCGGCGGCCTGTTCAGGCAGACGGCGCGACAGTTCGATCAGTTCGGCGTCGGTGACCACGCTGCCGCGCGCGGCGTTCTCGGCGATCACCTCGGCGCGGTGCGCGGGGTCGCGCAGGCGCTGGCCGCTGGCGCGCATGCTGTCGGCCCCGCGATCCATTTCATCAGCGCCCCGGCTCATCTCCACGCGGGCCTCACGCATGGCGACCTGGGCCTGTTGCTGGGCGCGGGCGGCGATGATCTGGGCGCGATCGGCGATCCCCTGAGCGTCGGCGGCGATGCGGCGGCCCTCGATGCGAGCCGTTTCGGCGGAGCGACGGGCTTCGGCGCGTGCTGCTGCGGCGTCTGCGCGGGCCTGGGCGGCGTCTTGGCGGGCCTGAGCCGAGGCGGCGTCGGGTTCGCCAAGATGGATGTGGCGGCCGTTGAGGCTGACGGATGTGCTTGAGCGTGCGGGTGGGGCGGGCGGCGCCGGAGGGGCGGGGGGCTCGGACAGGGCGTGCGGAGCCGGAGGCGCAGGCGGGGCGGGCGGCGCGGCGTGAGATGTGCGCGGCGTGCGCGGGGGAGGGGGCGGCGGCGGAACATCGCCCTGGACGACCACGGTCTGTGCGCCTTCGCGGGCGGTCAGTTCGACGGCGGCCAGGGGCGTGGCGACGGCGGCGAGGGCGCCGATGGACAGAGCCATGACCAGAGGGCGCGAAATACGGGTTTGAGGCTTCATGACGTGGGCGATCCTTTGTTTGAGAGCGTGGGGGGAGCCGGCCATGCCGAGGGCGGCGGAGGCGGGGGCAAGGCGGGGTTGGTCGCAGGCGAGATCAATCAGGGCGCGGGCGTAGAGGCGGGGCTCGACCTCGCGCACGGCCAGGGCGTCGGCGGCCTCTTCGGTGCGGGCGGCGAGGTCGGCGTGCAGCCGCCAGACCAGGGGATTGAACCAGAACAGGGCCAGGGCCAGGCGAGACAGGACGGCGAAGATCCAGTCGCGGCGCCGGATGTGGGCCAGTTCATGGGCCAGGACGGCGTCGGCGGTTTCGCGGCGCTTCAGACCCTCCTCGCCGATCAGGACCACGCCGGGCGGCAGACCCCAGCTGAGCGGCGCCTGCACCCGCGCCGAGGCGACCAGCCGGGTCAGGCCCGTGGCGTCGAGGCGGCGCAGGGCGGCGGTCCAGACCGGATCGCTGACCGTGCGGCCCTCGTTCGTCCAGCGCTGCAGCGTCCACAGACCGAGCAGGAAGCGTCCGGCGATGGCGATCAGGCCGGCGGCGTAGAGCAGGGCGGCGGCCAGAATCCACGGCAGGCCCGACGGCGCGGCGCCGGTGACGGACGCATCCGCTATGGGCTGGAGATTCAGGGACCATTCCGAGGCGAGGGGCAGGGCGTCGGTCGGAGCGGGGGCGGCCGGCGCCAGCAGAGCCAGCGGCAGGCGCGGTCCCAGCCACAGGAAGACCGGCAGGGCCAGCAGCAGACAGACGGTGAGCCGCAGGACCGTGGCCCGCTCCGCCGCAGGGCGCCGGGGCATGATGGCGGACAGGGTCAGGCCCGCCGCCGCGATCAGGCCGGACTTGATCAGCAGTTCGAGGAACAGGGACAGGGTCACGCCTCATCCTCCCCGACGGTGTCGATGGCGCGGCGCAGGGCGGCGGCTTCGGCGGGGCTGAGTTTCTGGGTCAGGCCCAGAAGGGCGGTCGCCGCCGACGCCGCCGAACCGGCGAAGAAGGTGTCCACCATGCGGCGCAGGGCGCTGTCGGCCAGGGCGTCGCTTTCCGGCGCAGGCCGCCAGGCGGAGCCGGATGTGCGTTGGACCAGGGCCTTGGCTTCAAGCCGTTTCAACAGGGTGCGGACGGCGGAATCGCTGAGCGGGTCGGTCAGGGCGTCGCGGACGGCGGCGGTGGAAGCCTCGCCCAGACGACACAGGGTCTCGAAGACTTCGCGTTCGCGTCGGGGCAGGGATTCGATCATGGCCGCTTCTCGTCGCTACATTTGTAGCGCTACAAGCGTAGCGAAATGCGGCGCAATTGGGGCGGCTTGCGTGAACTTTCAGACAGGCGGTTTCTTTGTTGTGGCGAGGACGGCTCAAAAGGCGCTTCATCACCCGATCCAGCCGCCGATCCAGAGCAGGAAGCCGACATGACCGACCGCAAGCTGAAGAAGAGCGAGACCATTGAGGTCCGCCTGCCGTTCGAGACCAAGACCGCCTTCATGGCGCGCTGCCGCGACGATGGGCGCACCGCCAGCGAAGCGGTCAGGGCCTATATTGATGGGCAGATCGGAGAGGCGCAGCCAGCCCGTCGAGAGCGTTCGCGCTGGTGGCAGGTGGCCGCCGCTGCCGCTGCGGGACTGGCGCTGGGGGCCGTGGCGGCGCCGTCTCTGGCCCAGGTGGCGATGAGCCATGAAGCGGCTCAGGCGTTTCACGCGCTGGATGCGAACCACGACGGCGTTCTGACGCTGGCGGAGTTCCGCGGGCGCTAGCGGATCGGTTTCAGAAACCGGTCGGTCTGGAGGTTCAGCCAGGTCCAGGGCTTGAACAGACTGGCGCCGGGCCGCCAGGAGGCGACGACGATCTCGGCCTTGCCGACGATGTTGTCGGCGGGCAGCAGGCCGACGCCGCCCGCTTCGCCCGGCCAGCGGCTGTCCAGGGAGTTGTCGCGGTTGTCGCCCATCATGAAATAGAAGCCGGCGGGCACGACATAGTCGCCCGTGTCGTCGCCCGGACCGGCGCCTGCGTCATAGGTCAGGTGGGAGACGCCGCCGGGCAGGGCCTCGCGCAGCAGCCGCACCTGCACCTCCGGGTTGTCGTGATCCTGCGTCAGGCCGAGGTCGGCTTGGGGGACAGCCTGGCCGTTCACCGTCAGGACGCCGCCGGTCATGCGGATGACGTCGCCGGGCAGGCCGATGACGCGCTTGACCCAGGTCTGTTGCGGATTCTCGGGCAGGCGGAACACCACCACGTCGCCGCGCGCGGGCACCCGGCCCAACAGACGCCCCTCGGGCAGGGGCGGGTTGAACGGCAGGGAGGCGCGGCTCCAGCCATAGGCGAACTTTGACACCACCACATAGTCGCCGGTCACCAGGCCGGGCTCCATCGACGAGGAGGGGATGGTGAAGGGCTGGAACAGCACCGTCTGGATGGCGACGGCGGCCAGCAGGCCGGCGCCGAGGGTGCGGATCGTCTCGAACCGGGCGCGCAGACGGGCGGGAACTGCGGCGATGCCGGCGGCAGGCAGGGCGGTCTGGGTCATGCGGCCAGCAGGCCCGCATCGGAAGGCGGGGGCAAGGGATGGTGTGTCGGGACAGGGGAGGAAAGGTGTCCGGACAGTGATGTCAGACTTTTGCCTCATCCGGTCTCAGCGTTAGCACGCGGACGCCGTCGCGGGTGACGGCGACGGTGTGTTCGAACTGGGCGGAGAGCTTGCCGTCGGTGGTGACGACGGTCCAGCCGTCGTCCTCTGTGCGGACCGTGCGGCGGCCCTGGTTCAGCATGGGCTCGATGGTGAAGGTCATGCCTTCGCGCAGGGTCAGGCCGTGGCGCGGCCGACCGTAGTGCAGGACCTGCGGCTCTTCATGCATTTCGCGGCCGATGCCGTGGCCGCAATAGTCGCGGACGACGGAATAGCCGGCGCGGGCGGCGTGGCGTTCGATGGCGAAACCGATGTCGCCCAGGGTGGCGCCGGGGCGGACGGCGCGGATGCCCTTCCACAGGGCCTCATAGGTGGTGCGGACCAGCCGCCGGGCCGGGGCCGCGACGTTTCCGATCAGATAGGTCTTGGAGGAATCGGCGATGAAGCCGTTCTTCTCCAGGGTGATGTCCAGATTGATGATGTCGCCGTCGCGCAGGATCTCGTCAGCTGACGGCACGCCGTGGCAGACGACCTCATTCCTCGAACAGTTCAGCACGAAGCCGTAGCCGTACTGGCCCTTGGAGGCGGGGCGGGCGTGCAGGTCTTCGACGATGAAAGCCTCGACCCGGGCGTCGATTTCCAGCGTGTTCATGCCCGCCAGCGGCAGGCCGTCCAGATGGGTGAAGACAGAGGCCAGCAACCGCCCGGACTGGGCCATCAGCTCGATCTCGGCGGCGGTCTTGATCACACCGCCGCCGCCGGATCAGGCGCCGCCACGCCCGCCGCCTTCAACTCACGCGCCATCAACTCCTGAAAGCTGAGGCCGGGGTTCAGTTCGCACAGCAGGCCCAGCTTGATCCAGAAGGCCGCCTGGGCGTTGATCGACCGGCACGACGCCTTTGCGGCGCGACGCAGCTGTTCGTGCAGTTCGTCCTCGATGTTGACGATGCCCATGGAGTGGTTCCTGAATATACGGTTCGTATGTGTTTTGTATATACGCGAGCTGCGCTCTGCAACTCAACCCCTTCCACCATGCTGCGCATGGTCCCCCCTCACCCAGCGGAGGAGGAATGAAAAAAGGCCCGGCGTTTCCACCGGGCCTTTCTGCATCATGTAGCGCCGGATCGGATCAGGCGGCTTCGGCTTCTTCCGCTTCCTCGGCGGCTTCGGCGGCGGCGATGACGGCCTTCTTGGCGCTGAGCGACTTGGCCAGCAGTTCGACGGCGGCTTCCTTGTCGATGCGGTTGGCGGCGGCGACTTCGCGGGCCATGCGGTCCAGAGCCGATTCATAAAGCTGGCGCTCGGAATAGGACTGTTCCGGCTGGCTGTCGGCGCGGTGCAGGTCGCGGACCACTTCGGCGATGGAGACCAGGTCGCCCGAGTTGATCTTGGCTTCGTATTCCTGGGCGCGGCGCGACCACATGGTGCGCTTGATGCGGGCGCGGCCCTTCAGCGTGGTCAGGGCGCGCGTGACGACGTCGTCGGCGGCCAGGGTGCGCAGGCCGGCCGTCTTGGCCTTTTTCGTGGGGACGCGCAGGGTCATCTTCTCGTGGTCGAAGGTCACGACATAGACCTCCAGCGACATGCCGGCGATTTCCTGGGTCTCGACTGCAGCGACCTTGCCGACGCCGTGCGCCGGATAGACGACAGCGTCGCCAACCTTGAACTCCAGACCGGTCTTGTTCGTCATGTCATTCCTTTCCCGGCGCAGGTGAAAGGCGAGACGTCGTCACATAGCCAAAAGCACACAGACCCCCGATGGAGAACCACCGAGGGTTTGAGCAACAGTCGTCAAACGCGAAAACGGATCACCGAACCTCTGGCCGACTTCACCTGCGTGGGTGAAGTTCTGTCGCAAACGCGGGCGGCGCGAAAAAATCGCAGACCGCCCGTCCCAATAGGGTGAACCTATCACAAATCTGCGGAAATTCAAAATGTCCGGCACGCAAGCTGCGCTGCACGGCATGTGGCGACCTTGGCCGCAGCCCTCGGCAAGTCGTCAAATCTTGACGGGCGGACGAAGACTCAGGAGCCCGTGCCCGGCTTCTCGGAGAAGTATTTCTCGAACTTGCCGGTCTCGCGTTCGAATTGTTCGCGGTCTTCGGGCGGCGTGCCTTTGACCGTGATGTTGGGCCAGACCTTGGCGTATTCGGCGTTGACCTGAAGCCATTTGCCGTCGGGCTCGTCTTCGGTGTCGGGGACGATGGCGTCGACGGGGCATTCCGGCTCGCACACGCCGCAGTCGATGCATTCGTCGGGCGCGATGACCAGGAAGTTTTCGCCCTCATAGAAGCAGTCCACCGGACACACCTCGACGCAGTCCATGAACTTGCACTTCACGCAGGCGTCGGTGACGATATAGGTCATGGGCGGGCTGGGGCGTCTTCAGGCGATGTTGGCGTAAGGAACGGGTTGCGCAGATGACCCTCCGGGGGTGAACTGTCAACACGAGCGCGACGTTAAGCCCTTGCCAAGCGGCGTTGGGCCTCTATCTGTGACAGTCTTGGTTACATATAAATCCTCAATCGGAGCTGCTTCATGACCCATTTCGCCCGCTACGCCCTGGCCGGGGCGGCCGCCGCCGTCCTGCTGACGTCCGGCGCCGTCGTCGCCCGCACCCAGACCACCCAGGTTCCCGCCGAGGTCCGCGCCGGGACCTATGCGCTGGATTCCGAGCACGGCAAGATCACCTGGTCGGTCAGCCACATGGGCTTTTCGACCTATTACGGCCAGTTCGTGAACGTGCAGGCGGCGCTGAACCTGGACCCGGCCAATCCCTCGGCCTCGACCCTGACGGCGACCATTCCCCTGACCGACGTGGCGTCCAACTCCGACGGTCTGGACGGCCATCTGCAGACGCCGGACTTCTTCGACACCGCCAACCACCCGACCGCCACCTTCCGTTCGACCCGCATCGTCATTGATCCGTCCGACCCGACCGAGGCCGACGTGCACGGCGAACTGACCCTGCGCGGCGTCACCAAGCCGGTGGTCATGGAAGTCGAGTTCAACCAGGCGGGTCCGTCGATGGGCGGCGCCTATCGCGTCGGCTTCGATGGCGAGGCCACGGTCAAACGTTCGGAGTTCGGCATCAGCTACGGCGTGCCGATGCTGGGCGACGATGTGAAGCTGCACATCGAAGGCGAGTTCGTCCTGCAGCAGTAGGGATCAGCGCTCGCTGATCAGGACATAGAGGGCGCGGGCTTCTTCGGGAGGCCCGCGCCTTTGGCCCAGAGCCTCTATGGTCAGGTCGACGACCCGGCCGCCCAGCGCAAAGGTCAGGCCGTCGCCGACGCGGACATCCCGACCCGGTTTGTCCAGCCGCGTCTGCCGTCCCGCATGGGTCAGGCGCACCGCCCCGCGCTCGACCAGAGCCGCCGCCTGGGTGCGCGTCTTCGCAAAGCGGGCGCGCCACAGCCAGATGTCGACGCGGCAGGTTTCAGTCACTCAAAACTCCGCTCATCCCGCCGCGGCCTTGCGTCGGGGGCGGCGGCGTTTGGCGCGAGGGTGTGTTTCACGGGTCGAAGCCGCGGGTGCGTTCAGGACGGCGAGGACGGCGAAGGGGGAATCCTTGAGTGGACGGGCGGTCTTGCCGGGGCTGTCGGCCTGTTGGGCGCGGGTTGATTTCAGGGCGTTGAAGACGGCCTGAGCCTGCTCCCAGGTCAGGCCCAGCGTCGTCAGGGTCTGAGCCTCGACGGCGCCTCTGGTTTTCGAGCGCGCCTCGGCCAGAGTCTCCAGCAGATCGACGCCTGCGGCCCACCGGCCCGCCGCGCGCAGGCCGAAGGCGGACAGGAGGCGAGGCGAGGGCGCGGGATCGGGCAGAAGCGTCAGGGCCTCAGGGCCGGGGCGGAAGGCTTCATCGGCGACGAAGGCTTGGGCCAGGGCGCGGGCGCGGGCCTTCTGCAGGGCGGGCAGCCAGACCGAATGGGCCCCCAGCCGGACGCCGAAAGTCTTGAGCGTGCGGCGCTCGACCTGGCTGAGGGCGGTGAGGTCGCGTTCAACGTCGCGCCGGTCGATGAGACCGCCCGCCTCGATCAGACGGAAGGCGACGCCGCGCGGCAGGCCCTTCAAGGCGCCGGTTTCGACCGCCGTTTTCAGACGCCGAAGGGGTCGGAGTGCGCGTCCGGCCTCGCCCGCCAGCCAGGCTTCAAGGCGGCGCTGGGCCCGTTCGCGCGCCAGGACCGGACCCAGTTCGCCCAGCAAGCGGATGCGGGGCGAGAACCAGTCGCCGCCCGTCACCTGCCCTGCCTGAACCCCGCGCCACAGCACCGACCCGTCGGGCAGGACGGCGAAGGCGTCGTCGGCGTCCGCCGCCAGCCGGCCCAGACGCCGCGCGATCTCGGGCGTCACGGCGTGGCGGGCGGCCTGGCGCAGGGCGCGGTCTTCCAGGGCGCTGCCGCCCTTGTCGATCTGGAACTCGACGCCGGTCAGCCGACCGACTTCATGGCCCTCGATGATGACGGCGCCGTCGTCTTCGATCTCGGCGGCGGCGGTGTCTTCACGCACGTTCAGCGCCCGCATCAGGGCGGTGGTGCGGCGATCGACGAAGCGGGCGGTGAGGCGTTCGTGCAGGACGTCCGAGAGGCGCTCCTCCAGCGCCTTGGTCTGGTCGCGCCAGCCCTGGGCCTGGTCCAGCCAGTCGGGGCGGTTGGCGATGTAGGACAGGGTGCGCACCCCTGACAGACGGGCTGACAACTGGTCGATCTGGCCGTCGTCGCGGTCCAGTTCGGCGAAGCGGGGCGCGATCCAGTCCTGGGTCAAACGTCCGCGTTTTCCGGTCAGGGCGTGGAAGATGTCCTTCGACAGGCGGGCGTGTTCGTCCAGGGTGGTCTTCTGGAAGTCCGGCAGCTGGCACGCCTCCCACAGGCGCATGATGGCCCCGCGTGAGCGGCTGATGCGGGCCACATCCTCGTCCTTGATCGCGCGGCGCAGCAGGGTCTCGTCCAGCGCCGGCTGGGTCAGGTTCAGGCCGCGCACGCCCGAGGAGACGGTCAGGGAGCGCAGCAGGTCGGGCAGGGTGTCGAAGTCCAGCCGGGCGTTGCGCCACTCGGCCGCCTCGACCGGATCAAAGCGATGCTCGACCACCTGTTCGACCAGGTCAGTGTCCAGATCGACCGCCTCGGCGGTGACTCCGAAGGTTCCGTCGCGGGTGTGGCGTCCGGCGCGCCCGGCGATCTGGCCGATTTCATGGGCGTGCAGCCAGCGGGTGCGCCGACCGTCGAACTTCCTCAAGCCCGCGAAGGCGACATGGTCGACATCCATGTTCAGCCCCATGCCGATGGCGTCTGTGGCGACCAGAAAGTCCACCTCGCCCGACTGGAACAGTTCGACCTGGGCGTTGCGGGTGCGGGGCGACAGGCTGCCCATGACCACGGCGGCGCCCCCGCGTTGCCTGCGGATCAGTTCGGCGATGGCGTAGACCCGCTCGGTCGAGAAGGCGACGATGGCGCTGCGCGGCGGCAGGCGGGTCAGCTTCTTCGATCCGGCGTAGGACAGGGTGGACAGACGCTCGCGGGCCACGATCTCGGCGTCGGGGACCAGCGACCGGATCAGCGGCGCCATGGTCCCGGCGCCCAGGAACATGGTCTCAAACCGACCGCGCGCATGCAGCAGCCTTTGCGTGAAGACGTGGCCGCGCTCGGGATCGGCGACCAGCTGGATCTCATCCACGGCCAGGAATTCGACCTGGTGCTCCAGCGGCATGGCCTCGACCGTGCAGACGAAATAGACGGCGCGCGGCGGGACGATCTTCTCCTCGCCCGTGACCAGGGCCACCGCCGAGACGCCGCGCCGCTTGACGATGCGGTCGTAGATTTCGCGCGCCAGCAGCCGCAGCGGCAAGCCGATCATGCCCGAGGCGTGGCCCAGCATCCGCTCGACCGCCAGATGGGTCTTGCCGGTGTTGGTCGGCCCCAGCACTGCGGTGACGCGCGAGGGGCCCAAGCCTGTGGAACGGTCGCTCATGGTCCACCCAAGGTGGCGTGTCCCTGCGGCTTCCTCAAGCGCCGCCGTGAATGCGCGACGGAGATTAACGGCGCGGAGCGATAGGGCGGAACAGGGGCGAAACGAATCAGGACCGAATCAGCGACAGGGCCCGATTCAGGATTTGTTCCCGGCAACATATTGTATCTTAACGACGATTAACCACAAGAGGGCGCCCGGCGCAGGCGCTGTGTCGGGCGTTCGCCGCCAGCGTCTCACCGTCGGGCCGAGGCGGCGGCGCCTGGCCTGTGATGCGAATTCAGTCTTGGGGGCGCGACAGGGGCTTTCCCGCCCCGCCTTGAGCCGCTAGTTCACCGCCTGCGTGGCCCCGTAGCTCAGCCGGATAGAGCAAGGCTTTCCTAAAGCAGAGGTCGGGGGTTCGAGTCCCTCCGGGGTCGCCAGTCATATATATTGAGACCACTGGGAACTGGCTCAAACCCAGCTAAGAGCGTCGCAGGTTGCGGCGGCTGGGATCTGGCGCAAGCGTTCAGCCCACAATGCCCGGAGCGGCATTGGTTTCAGTTTTGGAATGGTGATCCGGTCAGTAGCGGCCGTAATCACCCCGGTGCGGCACGCGGGTGTATCCGTAGCGACCGTCGCGGTTGTATCCGCCGAACCCGTAGCCGCAGGGGTCGTCCCGCTCCGACAACTGGTTCCCCAAAAGTCCGCCCGCCAAGGCGCCGATGGCCGCGCCCTGTTCCCGATTGCCGTCGCCCGCGATGGCTGCTCCCGCCAAAGCGCCCAAGGCCGCGCCGCTGGCCGTCGCATACTGGCGGTTCTGCGCATAGTCGCGCTGGCATTGCGAGGCGTAGCCGTCCGTCGTCGCGCAGCCGCTGATGATCAGTCCGCAACCCGTCACAATCGCCAAGCCCAGGAACATCCGCATGACTTCACCCTCTCCTCGACAAGCCTCAACCTGCAACGCTGCGGCCAGTCGGTTGTTCCGACGCCCGCTGGCGGACCGCAGGCGTGCGGTTGCGAATCGTGCATTCAGGTTTTGACGAAAACTTGAGCAGCATATTGGCTCGGAAACAGACTGAGCGGTCCTGGCTGGTGAGGGTGTGGCGTCGACAGCTTCTTCGCCAATGATTCAGTTCGGCGTGATGTCGATGGTGATCAGGTCTTCGTAGCGGCCGGACATCTGGCCCGCGATGGTTCCCAGGGTGAAGTCCAGCGGGAAGTCGATGCCCGCCAGGGTGCGGGGCGGATCGAGGCTGCGGGTCCAGACGCGGGTCAGGTCGACGGGGTCGCCGTCCAGTTCGAGCTGATAGGCGACGACGCTGCCGGCCTCCTCCATCTCCAGATGGCGCATGACGCCGTGGTGCTCGGAGCGGATGGAGACGGTGGCTTTGGTGTTGGCGCGAACCTGAAGGAAGGCACGGCGAGTGACGCCGGTGGCGGCCTGGCCGAAATCGATCACCTCGACCGACGAGCCCGAGCCGAAGGCGCCGCTGGCCCCGGCGATGTTGACCTGGGCCCGAGGCGTCGATTGCAGAATGACCCGCAAGGGCATGGGCGGCGGGACCGGCACGCCGTCGGCGGAACGGATCAGCAGGCGCAGATCGCCCTGATATTGGCCCGCCTCGACCACGGCGTCGTGCAAGACAACGGCGTCCATTTCGGCCCGGGTCGTGCTGTTGGGGGCCACGGTCAGGACGAAGGCACCCGGCTCGGTGTCGCGGCGGAACAGGCCGGAGGCTTCGCGCGGGCGGAAACCCACGACGGCGCCGCCCAAAGTCACCGCAGGCAGGGGATCGCCGACGTCGTCGACCAGCAGCAGACGCAGCTCGCAGGCGGTGTCGGAACGGTTCTGGAACAGGACGTCCACAGGGCCGCTGGAGGCGCCGACGGCGAAGGGATTGTATTCGATGCGCACGGCGGCGGGGGTCTCGACCGCCAGATCGCAGGCGGCGGCGGGGCTGGCGAAGGCGAGCAGGCCCGCCAGCAAAAGGCCCGCTGTTCCGAGGGGCTTCGGGCCCCATCCCCTAAGGCGTGCGGGCGTGGATTTGACCGACATCGACGACTCCTTCCTGTTCGGGGGTGATGGTGAACTCCGCGATGGGCTGGCCGCGCACCACCATGCGGTAGCGGCCGGGGGCCAGGCCGTCGCCGACGAAGCGGCCCGAGCGGTTGGTGAAGAACAGGCGCGGCTCGGCGCGGTCTTCGCCATCGACTGCTTCGATCGTGCCTGTGATCAGGACCATGGGGCCGCGGTCGTTGGACAACACGCCGATGACGGTGCGCGAGGCGTCGCTGCCGACCACCATATGATAGCCGGAGCCATAGCCGGGGAAGGTCGACAGCACCCCGGCGCCGAGGTCATAGCCCTGGGGCAGGGGATCGACGACGACGACGAAGCGGTTGGCGCCGTAAGCCCGATTGATCGGGGCCACAGCAGGGCCGAACCAGCCGGCGCGGGCGACGGCCTGGCCGCCGCCGTCGGTCAGAGCCAGCCCGGAACGGCGCAGCGACGGGTGGCGGCTGGCGATGACGAAGCCTTCGCGCGACTGGCGGCCTATGCCGAAGGCGCCGTCGGCATAGCCGATGAAGGTGGACAGCCGCCACAGGGATTCCTGGGTCGTGGCGCCGCCCGGCTCCAGCGCCACCAGGCGGTTGGAGACCAGTTGGGCGTCGAAGCGGTTGTTGATGTAGCGGACGTCGCCAGACAGGGTCTGCTGATTGTTGTTTTCGGACAGGCGCAGATTGCCGCTGATGTCGTCGAGTTGTCCGGTGGGGGCGCGGGTCAGGGTGACTTCGCGCATGTCGTCCTGGCTTTCGTAGCGCGCCGCGCCGCTCCAGCGCCCGCCGAAGCGGGTGGTGAGCGCCAGACCGATGCGGGACTCGCTGGGCTTGTCGTCGCTGAAGGTGCGGTAGCCCAGGGTCAGGTTGACGGCGAACCGCCGGAACGTCCGCCCCAGGGCCAGGGTCAGATCGGTCTGGTCGGGATGATCGTCCCGGCCCTTGGCGAAAGAGGCGCCCGCATTCAGCGAATAGTCGCGGTAGCGCAGGATGGCCTGACCCGCCGCCCGCCAGCGTTCACGGTTGACGGCGCCCTCGGCGAAGGCGGTCTGGAAATAGCGGCTGGTGGCCTGAAGCGAGGCGATGAAGCGGGCGTCGACGGCGTCGAAAAGCACCGTTTCCTTCAGATAGTCGACCGAAGCGATGACGCCTGTGCGGCTGTCGGGTCCGCCGTGGCTGGCGGCGGTGGTGAGCTGGACCAGGCCGAAGGGCGCGCCCCAGGTGGTCAGGGCGCCGGCCTGGATGCGCTGGTCGGTCATCTGGGCGTTGGCGCCGACGGTCAGGGTTTCGCTGAGGCCCCGCCGCATGAAGCCGGAGAAGGCCGGGGTGGAGCCGTAATGCAGGTCGCCGCCCTCTTCGAGCACGCCCACCGACACGCCGAAATCGAGCACGCCGGGGTCCAGCAGGCCCGCGCCGCCGAACAGGTCGAAGACGGCGATCTCGCGTCGGCCGCTGTCGTCTTCGACCAGCAGGCGGACGGTGTTCGGCCCCTGGGAGAAGGGGAAATCGCGCAGGGAATACGGACCGGCCTCCAGTTGCAGGCGTTCGACGACGATGCCGTTGACCTCGACCTCGACGAAGGAGGGGCGGTCCAGGATGAACTCGCTGCGGCCTGCGGGCCGGATGTTCTGAAAGGGACGGATGGTCGAATAGGCCCGCGCCGCCGACACGCCGAGGAAGCGCCGCGAGCCCTGGAATGCCTCGACGGGGGGCGAGAACTCGCCGGCGGTCAGGCGGATGGCCGAAGAAAAGATGTCTTTCGACAGGCGGAACTCGCGCCGTTTCCACCGGCTGTCCGTGGCCGCGCCGTCATAGTCGAAGCCTCCGGTCAGAGTGACGCCGCCGAAGCCGCCCCAGGTGGCGAAGGCGTCGACGCCGCCTTGCAAGGGGGAGAAGCCGTCGGACTGGTGCGAGAACCGCTGGGCCAGGCTGATGTTGGCGCCGGCGGCGAAGCGGGCGGGCTGGTCGAAGGCGGTGGGATCGACCACCTCCACCCCGCCGAAGCTGACTTCACGCCGCGCCCGGGCCCCCGGCGACAACCGGGCGTTAAAGGCCAGGGCCAGGGGATCAAAGGTCAGGCTGAAGTCGTCCGAGCGCATATCGCCCATGGCGACCCGTTCGCGTGTCCCCGCCCGCCCCCGCAGATCCTCGAAGAGGGCGGGGCCGACCAGCGGTTTGATCAGATCCAGAAAGCGGGCCGCGTCGACCTCGCCCTCGCCTTGGCCGTCCACGGCGCCGCTGAGATCGCCGAGGTAGTGGCCCTCCAGCATCAACGGCCCCTGGATGGGCACCAGAACGGGCGTGGGGCGGACGACCGGCGCGGCGTCCTGCGAGCGCGGCGCTGGGGGCAGGCCCGGAATGGCGGGCGCAGGGAGGGTGTTGCTGGCCAGCACCGGGCCCGGCAGCGGTTCCTGCGCCGGTGCGGGGACAGGAGCGGGCGCGGGGATGGGGGTGATGACGGCGACCTGGGCGTATCGTCCGCCCGCCGTGCGCATGATTTCATCGACGGACCCGGCGTCCGCGGCATGGGCGATGACGGCCAGACCGCCGCCCAGGCACAGGACGATGCGCACCCGTTGACGGCGGGCGGCGTCGGGAGGCGGGCCGGGACGGGGTGAGCAGCCGGACACGCCGCCCCGCCTAGCTCAGTTCGATGGAGGCCGTGACATCGGCGCTGACGCCGGGGGCCAGGGCGGCCGGGATGCGGATGTTGCGCCGGGCGCCGCCGGGCAGGGTGCTGACCTGGCCCAGGACGACATCCTGCGGGCGAATGTCCACAGTCCCGCCGCCGGACCTCAAGGTGTAGCGGGCCTCGCGCAGGGAGGCGAAGCCGGCGCCCTGGTTTTCAGCCACGATCAGGACGTCGCCGTTGTCGGCCTTCTGCGCCGAGACCACGCGCAGTTCGGGCCGGGCGCTGGCCGGGGCCATCAGCACATGGGTGTTGACGTTGAAGGCGACCTGGACGGCGGCGCCCGTGGCGCTGGCCTGGTCCGAAGAAAAGGTGACAGGCAGTTGGCCCACGCGGACCAGATACATCTGGGGCCCGGCGTCGGGCGGACCGACGTAGCGCACCTGGACGACCTGTTCGCGGTTGGGCGGAATGACGGACTGCGGCGGGAAGATCGCCAGATCGTCCACCTCGTCGCTCAAGGTGCGCACGCCGTTTTCATCGACGGTCATGCGGAATGCCTGGAGTTCGACCGTCACCGGCTGGTCTTCCGTATTCCTGATGCTGAGGCGGTAGCCTGAACCGCTGCCGGACGGGGTGATGTGCATGACCATCGGCGTGACGTCGATGGCCCAGGCGGGCGGCAGGGCGGTTGAGACCAGAACGGTCGCCGCCATAAGAGCCGCGAAAAGCTTCAGGCGCATGGTGAACTCCCCGAATGGAAACGTAGGTGTCGGCACGGAATTGGGGGCCCCGATGGAGGCCCCCGCAGAGTTCCGGATGGTCAGGCCGGGTTCAGGTCGAAGGTGAAGGTCTCCGAATAGGTGCCCGCCGGAGCTTCCGATGCGCCGGGGCCGGACGGCGCATTGGCGCAGCCGCTCGAGCCGGGGTTGGTCGGATCGCCCTGGGTGCCGCCTGCGCCGGGGCCGCCAGGGACGCCGTAGCAGAGGTTCAGGAACAGGTCGGCGAAGACGCCGTCGGCCAGAGCTTCACTGTAGCCGCCCGAGTTGGTGATGCGGGTCCAGTTCGACGGGAAGGTGTCTTCCGGGGCGAAGCCCAGGCTGGCGATGGCCGGAACGACCAGTTCCCAGTCGTAGTTGATCAGCACGCCGGCTCCGGACTTCAGGTCGCCGTTCTTGGCGACCGAGGTCAGGGCGGCGCCCGAAGGCGAGTTGCACGACATCCGCAGGGTGGTGACTTTCTGGCGCACGCCGTTGGCCACGGCCACCGTGCTGCCGGCCACATTGGCCAGGCCGATGGAGCAGTAGTTTTCGACGTTGGTGGTGACGACCAGCTGGGTGTCCTGAGCCTGTGCGGCGGCGGGGATCATCAGCATTGCGGCAGCAGCTGCCGCATAAACAAGATTACGCATTGTTTCCTCCAAATATTATGGCGGATAAATCTCAGTTTTTTTGAGTTTTAATCCGAGCTGACCGTTGTTGATCGGCGAGGAATAACTAACAGTCTGCGGAAACAATCTCATCGTCGAAACGATTTGTCTTCTTCGGTAGTCGATATTGTTAACAAGATTTAAAGAAATGTGCAGGAAAGCCTTATTGTGCTGATCAATCCTCTGGCGTTCATCTTTGCATACAGGCTGCGAAGGTGGGCGCGGACCGTGTGTTCGGAGATGTGCAGGTCAATGGCGGCTGTCTTGGGACACTTCCCGTTGAGCAGGTGGTGCAGGACGTCGAGTTCCGACGCGGTCAGCTGAAAGGCTGCGCGGATCGCCGCCATGGCCTGGTGCGTTGGAGCCAACTCGTCTTTCAGGCCGACGACGGCCAAGGGCTCGCCCGGGACGCCGTGGATGTCGGCGGCGAACCAGCCGCCATGTCTTTGGCGCAGCACGGCCCGGCTGCGGGCGTTCTGGCCGACCACTTCATGCACGGCGGCGAGGAAACGGTTGTCGCATTCCACCGAACCGAACCTGAGGGCGCCGGTGCAGGTCGTGGTCAGCTGCCCCTCATGCAACACGGCCTCACCAGCAGGATTGGCCGAAATAAGGGCGCCGTCGCCATCGACGAGGAAGCGCGGAGAAGGATCGAGAATGAACCACCAGTCGGGCGGTCCGCTGGGCGGGCCTTTTCGACCTGTGAGGATGTGCAGTCCGTCGATGGCTCGACGTCTCGGCGAAAGGTGCGGCTTGGCAGACGAAGCGCGAGCTTCGCTGTCGGCGGATATCGTTTCCGTGGTCGCCATTGGTCGCCCCGGCAGCCCGCTAAGATGGGTTAATGAAAACAGCCCTCAACCGTCCATAGAGAGTATCAAAATGGTTACCGCGCAACCCCACTTTTGCTAATCGGGAACGATTATTCAGGCAAATGACCTGACGATATCTGACAGCAAGTAAATGTGAGAACGATTTCCGGCCGCACCTTCCCGATATGTCGCGACTTTGTGCAGGTGTTGATGCGAATGATTCTGAATTTGAAATCTGAATACTATAGCCGCATGCTCCATCTCATGATGAAGCGTTGCTTTTACGGAGTTCCCGAAAGGTCCGGCGTTTTCGCCTTGCCCGCAGCGGCGTCGGGCGCCTAGTCTGGCGAGCCGTGGGAGCGGTGCGGGGTGGAGTTCTGGGCGGTTGCTTCCTTATCGTGAACTGGTGCTGGCGGGCCTGCTTGTGATGCAGGCGGGCCAGACGCCGCAGATCTTTCAGCCCGGCGCGCCGGGGGCGCCGTCGCGCGCGATCAGCGCGGAGCGCGCCGTTGAACTGGGGCGCACCACCTTCACCGCCGACGACGTCCGTTTCATGCAGCATATGGTGGTCCACCACGGTCAGGCGGTGGAGATGGTCGAGCTGCTGCGGACACGCGGCGCCGACCCCACCGTGCGCCGTCTTGGTGAGCGCATCGCTCTAAGCCAGGAGGCCGAGATCGCGTTGATGCGCGGCTGGCTGTCCGATCGGGGCCAGCCGGAGACCGCGCCGGACCTGCATGCTGGGCACGACGCGCACGCCGGTCATGTGATGCCCGGAATGGCTGCGTCCGACACGCCTGTGATGCCCGGCATGCTGTCGCCCGCGCAGATGCAGACGCTGGCCTCGGCTGAGGGCGCCGCCTTCGACCGACTGTTTCTGGAGGGGATGATCCAGCACCATCAGGGCGCGCTGGACATGGTCGAGGGGCTGATGGCCCATCCCGACGCCGCCGAAGACCCCCTGTTGTCCGACTTCGCCACTTCCGTCGTCGCTGATCAGTCGGCGGAGATTCTGCGCATGCAATCCGCCTTGTCCAATCTCTGAGCCCGACCTCTGACCTTTCAGCCCAAGGAACAGCCATGACTCTTCGCCGTCCCCTGCTTTCCACCGTCGCGGCGCTCGGCCTGCTTATCGGCGCGACCGCTGCGTCGGCCCAGACCCAGACGATCCAGCCGGACGCCCGCACATCTCTGACGGCGGGGCTGCATGACGCAGGCCAGGCGGCGTCGAACCTGGTGCTGGAGCATGCGGTCGCGCCGCCGCCGGGCTTCTATGATCCCGAAGCCCTGTTCGCCCCGCCGACCAGCCAGGCCGAGGCCGAAGCCTATATGGAACGGATGCGGGCCAATCCGCCGCGCTATGGCCCCCTGGCCCTGGCCAACACCGACATGGCCATGTCCAACGGGCGGCTTTTCGTTGGCAATTTCCACGGCTTCAACATCTATGACGTGACGCGCGGCGGGGCGCCGGAGCTGGTCATGTCCGTGGTCTGCCCGGGCGGGCAGGGCGATCTGTCCGTGCACGGAAATCTGCTGTTCATGTCGGTCGAACAGAACCGCGCCCGGCTGGACTGCGGCGCCACCGATGCCGAGGGCGAGATCAACGCCGAGCGCTTCCGCGGCATCCGCATCTTCGACATCAGCGACCTGAACGCGCCGCGCCAGATCGCCGCCGTCCAGACCTGCCGGGGTTCGCACACCCACACCCAGGTGCCGGACCCGAATGATCCCAACGTGCTGTATCTCTACAATTCGGCCACCTCCGGCGTGCGCAAGACCGGCGAACTGTCGATCTGCTCCGACGGCCAGCCGGACGAGAATCCCGAGACGGCGCTCTATTCCATCGACGTCATCAAGGTGCCGCTGAACGCGCCAGAGACCGCAGCCATCGTCAACCGGCCGCGCATCTTTGCGGACCGCGCGACGGGGGCTGTCGCCGGTCTGTGGCATGGAGGACGCGCCGGCGTGGCCAGCCAGAGGACCGCCCAGACCAACCACTGCCATGACATCACCGTCTATCCCGAAGCGGGCATTGCAGGCGGCGCGTGCAGCGGCAATGGCATCCTGCTGGACATCTCAGATCCACAGAACCCGTCGCGCATCTCCGAAATGTTCGATCCCGACATGGCTTATTGGCATTCGGCGACCTTCAACAACGCCGCAGACAAGGTGGTCTTCACAGACGAGTGGGGCGGGGGCACCGCTCCGCGTTGCCGCGCCGAAGACCCCGCCACCTGGGGCGCCAATCTGATCGCCGCCATCAATGACCGAAAGCTGGAAGGCCAGAGCTTCTTCAAACTGCCGAGCGTTCAGGAGAAGAACCAGAACTGCGTCGCCCACAACGGCAACATCATCCCCGTGCCCGGCCGCGATCTGATGGTTCAAGCCTGGTATCAGGGCGGGGTGTCGATCATGGACTTCACCGATCCGATGAAGCCGGTCGAGATCGCCTATTTCGACCGCGGGCCTCTGGAGCAGGACCGCATGCTGGTCGGCGGATCGTGGTCGGCTTACTGGCTGAACGGCCGCATCTACTCCAGCGAGATCGCGCGCGGTCTGGACGTGTTGCGTCTGGTCCCCAGCGACCAGCTGTCGGCGGCCGAGATCGCGGCGGCTGAGGCTGTGACGATGGCCGAGATCAACCCTCAGACCCAGACCCGCATCACCTGGACCGACAGCCCCGATGTGGCCACCGCCTATCTGGACCAGTTGAAGCGCACCGAAGGCGTGGATGCAGCCCTGACGGCGCGGGTGGGAGCCTCGATCGATCAGTGGCGCGCCGGTTCGGCCGACAAGGCCGGGGCGGCGCGGCTGGCGCAAAGCCTGAACACGGCGGGCGATGCGGCGACCGGCGCGACGGCTGCGCGTTTCAAGGCGCTGGCGGGCATCTTCCAGCGCCGCGCGGCCTGACCATCAGGTCAGATGTATTTCGGCCCGCGCAGAGACGGACTTTGCGCGGGCCGATGGTGTTTTCAGTTGGTCAGGCGTCTCGACGAGCCTAGCGCCACTTCGAGCCGTCGCCGTGCTTGCCGATGCTGGACCATTCGGCTTCCGAAGCCTTGTGGAAATACTGCTCGGAAACCATCACGCCCTTGAGCGGACGCAGGACGGCCAGACAGGCCAGGGTCATCAACGGCAGGGTGACGACGAAGTGGACCCAGACCGGCGGATGGACGCCGAATTCGAACCACATGAACAGAGCCATGCCGACGACGCCGACCAGGCTCATGCCGAAGAAGGCGGGGCCGTCCGCAGGATCGGCGAAGCTGTAGTCCAGGCCGCAGGCGGTGCAGTTGGGACGGATCGTCAGAAAACCCTGCAACAGCGGTCCCTTGCCGCAGCGCGGGCACCGGCAGCGCAGGCCGGTCTTCAGGGTGTTGAGCGGGGGATAGACGGGGTCGGTCACGACGGCTTCCTTTGGTGAGGCCCCTGATGTCTGCCTCTCGAGAGGTCTTCGCAAGGCGCTCTTTGTCGCGGCTGACTGAACGACGGTCGGTGCGAGGGCCTGTGCGAGGGTTGGGTCGACCTTCAGTCACCAACCGTTAACCGCGTTGAAAGGCGTCGCGCGCGAGTGTGCGCGCCTATGGCCGGGGCTCCGTCATCCTCATGCTTGTCCAGCAAGCGCGTGCTCCGCACGACCGTGGCCGTCGCCGCGGCCGGATCGGTCATGTTCGCGCCTCTGGTTCCCGCGACCGGCGCCGCCTGGGCGCAGACGGCGGGCGGTGATCCGGTCGCCATCCGCATCGGCGCCAATGAGGTCTTCACCCGGCTGGAGTTCGCCGGCGTGGTCGGCTCAAGGGCGCAGGTCCGGCGCGAAGGGCGCGACGTCGTCGTCCGCATCGGCGCGACCGCCGCCCCCGATGTCTCGCGCTTGAAGGTCGATCCGCCGCGCGGGGTGGAGAAGGTCGAAACCCGCGCCGTGCGGGGCGGAACCGAACTGGTCCTGACGCTGGCCGAGGGCGCCGAGGCCCGGTCGGGCTCTGCGGACGGCGCCGTCTATGTGAATCTCTATCCTACAGCGGAACAGACGCCGACACGGACCGCCGCGCGTCAGACCGTGCCGGTCACCGCAGAAGCGACCCTGGAAAAGCTGTCGCTGGTCTTCCGCTGGGCCACGCCGGTCGGAGCCGCCGTGTTCCGGCGCGGCGAGGCGGTGTGGATCGTCTTCGACACTTCCGCCCGTCTGGACATGAGCGGCGCCGCCCGCCTAGGCCCCGCCACGGACGCCCGTTGGACGGCGGCGGCGGACCACGTCGTGGTGCGTCTGGCTGCACCCGAGGCTCTGGCCGTCTCCGCCGTGGCCGACGGCTCGACCTGGACGGTGACGGTCGGCGGAGCGCCGGTCGGGGTCGAGGGCGTCACCGTGGGCCGCGACGACAGCGCCGCCCCCGCCCTGGTCGCCCGCATGGCCGGGGCCACCAAGGCCGTCTGGATCACCGACCCGATCGCCGGAGACCGCTTCGCCGCCGTCACCGCCCTGGCGCCCGGCCAGAACATGCCCGCCAAGGGTTTCGCCGACCGTCGCCGTCTGGTGGATCTGTCGCTGCTGCCCACCGCCCAGGGGCTGGCGGTGGAGACGCTGGCCGCCGATCTGTCGGTGAAGGCCGACGGCGATCTGGTGACCATCACCCGCCCGTCGGGCCTCAGCCTGTCGCCGCCGTCGGCGGGGCTGGACTATGCGACGGCGCAGGCGGGCGCTCCGGCCAGGGCGCGTCATCCGGGTCTGATCCTGGCCGGTTGGGCCGATGTCGGCGCCGAAGGCTTCTCCGCCCGTCACCGCGCATTGCAGGATGCGGCGGCCGAAGAGGCCATGGCCGCGGGCGACAATCCGCGGGCGCCGACCGAGGCCCGCTTCGCCCTGGCGCGGTTCCTCGTCGGATCAGGGCTGGGCTATGAGGCTGTGGGCGTGTTGAACGCCATCGTCGCCAAACAGCCGAACATGATCGGCGAGCCGGAGCTGCGCGGCCTGCGCGGCGCGGCGCGGGCCTCCATCGGGCGGATGGAGGAGGCGCAGGGCGACTTCGCCTCGGCGGCGGTTGCGGGCGATCCGGCCTCGGCGGTGTGGCGCGGCTATATCGCGGCGACGCAGGGCGACTATGCGGGCGCGCGCCAGGCGTTCGCCGCCGGGGCGTCCGCCGTGGATCAATTCCCCGCCGAATGGCGCGCCCGCTTCGGCGCCGCCCACGCCCTGGCCGCCATGGAGACCGGCGACCGCGAGGCCGCCCGCACCTTGTTGGCCTACAGCTTCAGCCAGAACGCTCCGGCGGCGGACCAGTTGGAGGCGCGTCTGATTCAGGCCCGGCTGTTCGAGCTGGACGGCCAGTCCGACCGCGCCCTGGCCATCTACAAGGCCGCAGGCCGGGCGCCGATGGACGCCATCGCCGTCCCCGCCAAACTGGGCGCCGTGCGGGTCGGCATGGACAAGGGCGCGCTGACCCCCGCCGCCGCCGCCCATGAACTGGAGGGGCTGCGCTGGCGCTGGCGCGGCGACGCCACCGAACTGGCCGTGATCCGCCAGCTGGGCCAGATCTATCTGTCGCAGGGCCTTTACCGCGAAGCCCTGACCGCGCTGAAGGGCGCCGGACCACGCATGGCCCAGCTGCCGGGTGCACCGGAGCTGCAAGGCGATCTGAACAACGCCTTCCGCGCCCTGTTCCTGGAAGGCGGCGCCGACGGCCTGCAGCCGATCCAGGCGCTGGGCCTCTTCTATGATTTCCGCGAACTGACCCCCATCGGCGCCGACGGCGATGAGATGGTGCGGCGGCTGGCGCGTCGGCTGGTCGATGTCGACCTGCTGCCCCAGGCGGCGGAACTGCTGAAATACCAGGTCGACAACCGGCTGGAGGGCGTGGCCAAGGCGCGTGTGGCGACCGATCTGGCCGCCGTCTATCTGATGGACCGACAGGCCGAACCGGCCTTGCAGGCGCTATGGTCGTCGCGCACGACCCTGCTGCCGACGGCGATGAACAGCGAGCGCCGGGCGCTGGAGGCGCGGGCCCTGATGATGCTGGGCCGCTATGACCATGCGCTGGAGATACTGGGGACCGACGCTGCGCCGGAAGCGCGCGACGTCCGCGCCGAAGTCTTCTGGAAGCAGGAGAAGTGGAGCCAGGCCGCCGCCATTTACGAAGCGCGTCTGGGCGAACGCTATAAGGACGCCTCTGCGCTGAGCGCCGACGAAGAGGCGCGGCTGATGCGGGCGGGCGTGGGCTATTCGCTGAGCGGCGACGCGGCGGCGCTGAGCCGGCTGTCGCGCAACTATCGACCGTTCGTGGCTGGGGCCCGGTCGCAATCGGCGCTGTCGATCGCCCTGGCGGGGCTGGACGGGGCGGAGACCTCCGCCGGGGACTTCGCAGGGCTTGCGGCCTCTGCGGACACTTTCGCCGGATGGGTCACGGCGATGAAGGCGGACTTCAGAGAAAAAACGGGCGGGAACCGACCTGCGGCGCCCGCCCGTTCCTGAAGAACGAAAGCGCGTTCTTACTTGTTCACCGCATCCTTGAGCGGCTTCGACACGCGGAAGCGCACAGCCTTGGAGGCGGCGATCTTGATGGTCGCGCCGGTGGCCGGGTTGCGGCCTTCACGCGCCGCGCGGGCGGCGGTGTCGAAAACGCCCAGGTTGGAGATGCGGACGTCGCCGCCAGCCGTCAGCGACGAATGGATGTTCTTGACGATGGCTTCCAGCACGCGGCCGGCGTCGGCTTGCGAGACGCCCGCGTCCTTGGCGACGGCGGCGATCAGTTCAGCTTGAGTGGTCATTTGGGTCGTTTCCCGTATGTGAGCTCGCTCCGACTCCGGAGCGATGACTTGCGGATCAACACGGGTTTTGTCCGATTTGGCAAGCGCCTTCGCCGCTGCAAGCCCCGCAGGGTGGGGATTTATCCGCCTCCGGCGCCCCTCTGGAAGCTCTCGACCAGGCTTCCGGCGACCAGTCTCCAGCCGTCCACCAGCACGAAGAAGATGAGCTTGAAGGGCAGGGAGATGACCACCGGCGGCAGCATCATCATGCCCATGGACATGAGCACGCTGGCGACCACCAGATCGATCACAAGGAACGGAACGAAAAGGAGAAATCCGATTTCGAAGGCCCGCTTCAACTCACTGATCATGAAGGCCGGAGTGACCACCCGCAGGGGCAGTTCGGCGGCGGTCGTGGTGGGCTCCACCTGGGACAGGCGGACGAACAGGGACAGGTCGTCCTGATCCACCTGGCCGAGCATGAAAGTCTTCACAGGTTCGGACGCTGCATCGAAGGCTTGAGGCAGCTCCATCTGCTGATCCAGCAGGGGGCGGATGCCCGAATCATAGGCGTCCTGCCATGTCGGCGCCATGACGATGGCGCTCAGAAACAGGGCCAGAGAGACCAGAACCGCATTCGGCGGCGACTGCTGCATGCCCAGCGCCGTGCGCAGCAGGGACAGGACCACGACGATTCGCACGAAGCTGGTGGTCATGATGACGATGGAGGGCGCCAACGACAGGACGGTCATCAGGCCGACGAGTTGCACGACGCGCTCGGTCAGACCGGAGCCGGTGCCCAGGTCGATGTTGATCGCCGACCCGCCCGAGGCCACGTCCTGCGCCATCGCCCCCAGCGGCCACAGCATACACAGCAGGGTGGCGATCAGGGACAGTTTGGCCGCGCGGAGGAGTTCTGCGCGCGTCGGGATGCAGAACACGCTCTCCCTCCCCCGCCGGGGGAGGGTGGTCGCTGCAGAGCGGCGAGCGGGTGGGGAGGGCTCGGCGACACGGAGCGCGGCGCCTGACTTGTCGTGTGCGCGCCCCTCTGCCCGGTCAGTGAGGGGCTCAGCGACCTTCAGGCGGTTGAGGGTCGCTTGCTTGAGCCCTCCCCACCCGGTCGCTGCGCGACCACCCTCCCCCGGCGGGGGAGGGAGAATGTCGGCGCCGTTCACTTGTCCCCCCGGGGTTCGATCAGCTCGCGGCCTTCGCCCAGCAGCAGCATCCGCTCTTCATTGTCGATGCGGACCAGCACCAGCCTGCGCGCGGGGTCCAGGACCAGGGTCTCGACCACCTGCATGCGCCGCTCGCCGCGCTCGGCGTTGAGCTTGGCCAGCAGCTGCGGCGCATAGCGGCGCGCAGCCCAGGCGGCCAGGCCGATGATGCCGAGAGTGAAGGCCAGGGCGAACACCGCCCGCAACAGATCGAGGAAATTCATGCGTCGGCCGTCCCGCCGGCGTCGATCGTCCGGCCCTCCTGATTTCGGCCATCGTGGTTAACGCCGCGTATAGATAACGCCCCGTTAACCATGCAGGCGGCATTTTCTGCCCATCTTCCATGGGGCGATCCGCGCCCGGAGCGTTGTCGTGGGCTTCACCGACCTGCCGTTGCTGGGCCAGATCAAGGGCCGCCTGTCCTGGCTGGACGAGCGTCAGCGCGTCATCGCCCAGAACGTCGCCAACTCCGACACGCCCGGCTATGTCGGCCGCGACCTGAACCAGCCGACCGATTTCGCGGCGGCTCTGGCGCAAGGCGGCGGCTTGCGGATGAACACCACCAATGCGCGCCACATGGCGCCGCCGGGCCAGACCGCGCGTTTCACCTCGGAAGCTGCGCCTGATTCGGAGACCACCCTGGACGGCAATTCGGTCGTGGTCGAAGAGCAGATGCTGAAGATGGCCGAGAGCCGGATGGCCTATGACGCCGCCATCGGCTTCTATCAGAAGTCCATGCAGATGCTGCGCATGGCGGCCCGTCCGCCCGGCCGCGGCTAGGGGAATAGACCATGACTGATCCCGTTCCGCCCAGAAACAGCGCCATGGCCGTGGCCGCCAGCGCGCTCAAGGCCCAGCAGTCGCGCATGCGCGTCATCGCCGAGAACATCGCCAACGCCCAGTCGACCTCGCCTGCAGCAGGGGGCGAGCCCTATCGCCGCCAGATCCCGGTGTTCCAGGCGCGCCAGGTCGACGGCGCCACCGGCGTCACCCTGGCCGAGGTGAGGCCCGACATGGGCGACTTCCGCAGCGAATACGACCCGTCCCACCCGGCGGCCAACGCCGAGGGCTATGTGCTGCGGCCCAACGTCGACACCCTGGTCGAGGCCATGGACATGCGCGAGGCGCAGCGGGCCTATGAAGCCAACCTGAATGTCATTGAGACGGCGCGCGCCATGGACATGCGCACCCTCGACCTGCTGAAGAAATAGGGACTAGGCCATGAACCCGATGATGGCGGCCAAAGCCTATGCCTCGATCCAGGGCGGCTCCATGCCGACCGCGCCCGCCGCCGCAGCCCAGCCCTCGGGCTTCGCCGAGATGCTGACCAATGTCATGGGCGACATGACGCAGAGCTCGCGCGCCGCCGAGACCCAGATGGCCTCTGCGGTTCAGGGGCAGGGCAGTCTGATCGACGTGGTCACCGCCGTGTCGTCCGCCGAGGCTTCGCTGGAGACGGTGATGGCGGTCCGAGATCAGGTCATCGCCGCCTATCAGGAAATCATGCGGATGCCGATCTGACCGGCGTTCCTGGAACTGTCGGCCCCGTCGCCCGCTGATTCTGCGAAACGGAGGCCGCCATGCTGAAAGACCGCAACTCATCCGCCATCGTCGCCGTCAGCGATCTGGCCCGCGCCCGCACATTCCACGAGGAGACCCTGGGGCTGACGCTTGCGGGCGGCGGCGTCGAGGACGGGGTTCTGGATTTCCGCACCGGCGCCACCGCATTGACCGTCTACAAGTCCGACTACGCCGGGACGAACAGGGCCAACGCCGTCACCTGGGCCATGAGGGGCGACATCGTCGAGGTCGTCGCCGACCTGAAGGCCAAGGGCGTGACGTTTGAACACTATCCCGACCTGGGCTTGACCCTGAACGGGGACATCCATGAGGCTGATGACATGAAGCTGGTCTGGTTCAAGGACCCGGACGGCAACATCCTGCATCTTGTGGAAGGCATGTGATGATCAAGACAAGACGCGGCGGCTGCCACTGCGGGGCGGTGCGGTTTGAATGCGACATCGACCTGGCGCCCGAGGGGCGGAGGTCGCCGCAACGGCGTCCCGGGCCATGGTACGCCACCACCCTGCGCTGCAACTGCTCGTTCTGCGGCAAGACGCGGATGTGGAAGAACCACGTCCCGTCGGAAGCTTTCCGCCTGCTGCAAGGCGCCGACAACCTGACACACTACCGGTTCGGCGAGGGCGGCATTGACCACACCTTCTGCCGGACCTGCGGAATCTACGCCTTCGTCACCGCCAGTGAGCCTGTGATGGGCGGCGATTTCGTCTGCGTGAACGTGGCCGTGTTGGACGACATCAGTCCCGTAGAGCTGGCAGAGGCCCCGATCCGCTATGAGGACGGCGCCCATGACGAATGGGGACGCGCCCCCGCCGTCACCCGCTACCTTTAGCCCTCCAGCGACACCACGGGCTGGCGCACTTCGATGCGGCGGCCGGAGCGGCTCTTCAGATGCTTGCGGATCCAGGTCTGGATCGGGGTGTCGATGACGAAGTGGAACAGCCAGGCGAAGACGAAGGCCGCCGCCACGCCTGCGCTCCAGATCACCCACTGAACCGGCTCTGACAGGGAGAAGCGGGCGATCATGACATTGGCGACGCCGAACCAGGCGATGCGCACCACCTCATTGGTGATGAACATGGAGAAGGAGACCTGGGCCGCCTTCTCCACCCACTTCGAGGGGCGAGGCGTGGGGGTGGCGCCCGCCGCCACGATGATCAGGGAGATGCAGACCAGCGACACCAGGGCGTGTTTGTCGAAATACTGGACGAAGGCCAGCATCAGGGCGGCGGCGATCCCGGTCCAGCCGGCCAGCCTGGGCGCGATCCAGACCTTTTGCGCGAACCAGGCCAGGGCCATGCCGAGGAAGAACAGCGGCAGGGCGCGGAAGAAGCCGTAGCCCATGGGCATCTGGTAGACGGGATAGCCGAGGAAGGTCCAGGTCAGCTGGTTGGCGACCAGATACAGGCCGACGCCCGCGACCAGCGCTCCCCACGGCCCGACCCGCATCAGGCCGCGCAGCATCCATGGGAAGGCCAGATAGCAGCCGATCAGGGCCGAGATCGACCAGCTGGGCGCGTTCCAGCCCAGACCGCCGGGCACGCCGAACGCCTGGGTCAGGGTCAGCTGGGCGGGCAGCTGGTCCCAGCGGAACCATTCGGGCGCCCTCGGCGCAATGCCCATGGCGGCGCTGACCAGCATCAGGGCGACGAGGCTGAGTCCCATGATCAGATGAGCCGGATAGACCCGCAGAAAGCGCTTGAGGAAGAAGTCCTTGGCCGACATGGCCCCGCGTCCGACCGAGCCGCCATAGACCCGCATCAGCACATAGCCGCTGTCGATCAGGAAGAAGTTGGTCAGCAGGAAGCCGCCGTGTTCAAACACCGGATGCACGCCTTCGGCCAGGGCCAGCGGCCCCGCACCCTGGAAGTGGTGCAGGATGATCAGACTGGCCACAATGAAACGCAGCGCGTCCAGCCACCCGCCGCGCACGATGGGCGGTGTCTCATTACGGGTCGAAATCGGCGTCCAGGCCATGGCGAGGCCCTCCTTTGCACCGAGCAGCGCAAGGAGCGGGCCGCGATCCTAACGCCCCGTTAACCATGCACCCGGCATTCCTTGCCCGGTTCGGTCCGGCGGATCGAGAAGTATCGGAGCGTGGCATGAACGGCGCGGAAGTGATGGATGTGGGGCGCGACGCCCTGTGGCTGACCATTCAGCTGGCGGCGCCGGTCCTGCTGGTCGGCCTGGTGGTCGGCGTGGTCATCGGCCTGTTTCAGGCCCTGACGCAGATTCAGGAGCAGACCCTGATCTATGCCCCCAAGATCATCGCCATCTTCGTGTCCCTGCTTCTGTTCCTGCCGCTGATGGGCGCGCTTCTGGGCGGCTTCATGCGGACCATCGCCGTCCGCATCGCCGGCATGTGAGCGAGTTCCGGCGCGCCTGATGGAGCCCTATGCGACATCGGACCAGGTCTGGCAGGGCGCGCTGATCTTCGCACGGATCGGCGCGGTTCTGCTGATGCTGCCGGGCGTGGGCGAAAGCTATGTGCCGCCGCGCATCCGCCTGTCGCTGGCGCTGGTGGTGTCGCTGTGCCTGTGGCCGGTGGTCTCGCAGAACCTGCCGCCGCTTCCGGTCAGCCTCGGGGGCATGGCCGGATGGATCATCCGTGAAGTGGCGGTCGGCCTGTCGATCGGCGTCATGCTGCGCATCTTCCTGACGGCGCTGTCGACGGCGGGGGAGGTGGTGTCGCTGCAGACCACGCTCAGCTTCTCCCAGACCGCCAACCCTTTGCAGGCCCAGCCGGGCACGACCTTGTCGGCGTTTCTGATGCTGCTGGGCACGACGCTGATCTTTGCGACCAACACCCATCATCTGTTCATCGCCGGACTGGTGGGGTCCTACCAGCTGATCTCGCCGGTCCAGCCTCTGGTCGTCGGCGACTTTGCGACCATGGCGGTCAAGACTCTGGGCGACAGCTTCATGTTGGGGGTGCAGCTGGCGGCGCCGGTGATCGTCTTCGCCCTGATCTTCAACCTGGCGTCGGGTCTGGTCGGGCGAGTCATGCCGGCCTTCCAGGTCTTCTTCGCCGCAGCGCCCCTGAGCATCATCCTGGGCCTGTCTGTATTCGCGCTCAGCCTCGGCGTCATCGGCACGGTTTTCATCGACCGCTACCGCGCCCTGGCCATGATCTTCGCGGGAGGCGCCGGTGGCTGAAGGCCCCGATCCCGAGTCGAAGACAGAAGACGCCACCCCGCGAAAACTCGAGGAGGCGCGCAAGAAGGGGGACACCGCCAAGTCCCCCGATGTCGCCTCCGCCCTGTCCCTGGCGGGCGCCGCCGCCGTGCTGTTGATGGCGGGGGGCTGGTTCGCCACCTCCATGGCCGAGCAGCTTCTGCCCTTCATCGCCGCGCCGCATCGGATGCTGGGCGGGCTGGACGCCGGGGCCGGGGTCGAGATCGGCGCCATGGCCGTCTGGGCGCTGACGCCGTTTCTGGGCGCGGTCATGCTGGCGACGATCATCGGCGGTGTGGGTGGAAACGTGGCCCAGTCGGGTCTGGTCTTCTCGGGCGAAAAGCTGAAGCCCAAGCTGGAGAAGCTGAGCCCGATCAAGGGGTTTCAACGCATCTTCGGCCCGGACGGCATCGTTCAATTTCTCAAGACGCTGTTGAAGCTGACGGCGGTCTGCGTGGTCTGCTGGATGGTGCTGAAGCCGCACGCCAACGAACTGGCCAATATGGCGGCCATGTCGCCGGCCATGATCCTGCCGTTCGCGCGCGACCTGGCGATCAGCCTGATCGTCTCGGCCCTGATCTTCCTGGGCTTCACCGCCGGCGCCGACTTCATCTGGCAGAAGTTCCGCTTCGCCAAGCGGATGCGGATGACCAAGGAGGAGGTCAAGGAGGACTTCAAACAGTCCGAGGGCGATCCGCATGTGAAGGCCAAGCTGAAGCAGATCCGCAGCCAGCGCAGCCGCCAGCGGATGATGCAGAACGTGCCGACGGCCACCGTCATCGTCACCAACCCGACCCACTATTCGGTGGCCCTGCGCTATGAAGACGGCGACGCCGCGCCGGTCTGCGTGGCCAAGGGCGTGGACGCCCTGGCCCTGCGCATCCGCGAGAAGGCCCGCGAACATGATGTGCCCATCGTCGAGAACGTGCCCTTGGCCCGCGCCCTCTACGCGGCGGTGGAGGTCGACGAGATCATCCCGCGCGAGCATTTCGAAGCGGCGGCCCGTGTCATCGGCTTCGTCATGCAGAAGCGGCGGAAGAGTTGGAACTAGAAGGGGCCTCGGAAGACGAACCAGGCGCCGCCGATGATCAGGGCGAAGCCGACGGCGTGGTTCACGGTCAGCTTCTCGCCCAGGAAGGTGACGGAGAAGACGGCGAAGACCAGCAGGGTGATGACCTCCTGCATCGTCTTCAGCTCGGCGGCGGAATAGACCTGATGGCCGATGCGGTTGGCGGGCACGGCGAGGCAGTATTCGAACAGGGCGATGGTCCAGCTGACCGCGACCACGATCCACAGGGGTTTCGAGCCGAACTTCAGGTGCCCGTACCAGGCGAAGGTCATGAAGATGTTGGATGCGACCAACATCAGCACGGGCAGGATGTAAGGGCGCATCAGGTCGCTCGAGAATCGCAAGAGTCACAGCATCTTAACGCCTCGTTTACCACGCAGGCGGCAGTTTCTGCCTAGCGGGGCCTGTGGTCGTTCCCGCCAGCTATTGGGCGGGTAGGCGTGGGCGGCTTTACGGCGGCGTTGCAGAGATTCGGGATTGGTCGGCTGACTGTGGTGCTGGGCGTCGCCGCCGGCGTCGCGGCCGTGCTCGTCGCCCTGATGCTGCGCATGGGCCAGGCGCCCGACGCCCTGCTGTATTCCGGTCTCGACCTGCGTGAAGCGTCCGAGATCACCAGCGCCCTGAACACCGCCAACATCAAATACTCCTCGCGCGGCGACGGCTCGACCATCTTCGTGAGCCGCGACCAGGTCGGCGAGGCCCGCATGCTGGTCGCCGGCAAGGGCCTGGTGACCTCGGGCAGCGTTGGTTACGAAATCTTCGACAACCAGTCGGTGCTGGGCCAGACAGAGTTTCAGCAGAACCTCAACGAAAAGCGCGCGCTGGAAGGCGAGCTGGCGCGCACCATCATGAGCCTGCGCGGCATCACCTCGGCGCGGGTCATGATCGCCCTGCCGCCGCGCCAGCTGTTCCAGACCACGGGCGCGGAGCCCACCGCCTCGGTCGTCGTCGGCGTCAGCGGCGGGCAGCTGTCGGGCGCCCAGGTTCAGGCTATCCGCAACGTCGTGGCTTCGTCCGTCACAAACATGAAGCCTGAGCGGGTGACGCTGACCGACACCTCCAACCGCACCCTGGCGGCGGGATCGGACGCCGCCGGCTTCAGCGCCGCCTCGGCGGGAGAGGCCAAGAACGCCACCGAGACCCAGCTTCAGGCCCGCATCAAGGACATCGTCGAAGGCGTCGTCGGCGTCGGCGCCGCCCGCGTGCAGGTCACCGCCGACATCGACCACAGCCGTTCCACGACCCAGCAGCAGGTCTATGATCCCGACGGCCAGGTGGTACGCTCGACCTCGACCAACGGTTCCGAAAGCCGCGACACCACGGGCGTGTCGGACGGCGGCGCTACGGCGACCAACAATATTCCCGGCGGTCAGGCCCCCAACACCACGCCGATCGGTTCGACCAACACCGACCAGACCGAGACCACCAACTACGAAATCTCCAACACCACCACGACCACGGTGCGTGAGGCGGGCGAGGTCAAGAAGCTGGCCGTCGCCGTCGCCGTCGACGGCAAATACACCCCCGCCGCCAACGGCCAGGGCGAGCCGACCTACACCGCCGTGTCCGAAGAAGACCGCGCCAAGATCGAGGCCCTGGTCAAGGCGGCTGTGGGCTTCAACGCCGAGCGCGGCGACATCGTCCAGGTGACGGCGGTGCGTTTCAACCGCGACGTGGCGGCGGTCGGCGGCGAGGAGGCGGGGTCATCGCTGTTCAACTTCAACAAGAACGACATCATGCGCGGGATCGAGCTGGGCGTCCTGTTGATCACCGGTCTGCTGCTGATCTTCTTCGTCCTGCGTCCCCTGCTGAAGACCGCAACGGGCGGCGGCGTCCCGGCGCAGCTGGCCGGTCCCGGCGGCGTGCCGGTGACCAGCCTGCAGACCTCCATCGTCGGCGGCGCCGATGACATGGGCGGCCAGCAATTCCTGCCCCGCTCGGACATGGACGAGCGGCTCGACATCGCCCGCATCGAAGGTCAGGTGAAGGCGTCCTCGATCAAGAAGGTCGCCGACTTCGTCGAGAAACACCCTGAAGAGTCGACCTCCATCCTGCGCTCCTGGATGCAGGAAAACTGATGGCGGCGCGGCTGGTCAACAAGAAGGCGGTTGTCGAGGACGCCAGGAAGCTGACCGGGCCGGAGAAGGCGGCGGTCATCCTGCTGTCGCTGGGCGAGGACCACACCCGCCTGTGGCAGAGCCTGGAAGACGAGGAGATCAAGGAAATCTCCCAGGCCATGGCCGGTCTGGGCACGGTGACGTCGGCGGTGGTCGAGGAACTGTTGATCGAGTTCGTCTCGGGCATGAGCGGCTCAGGCTCTGTGATGGGCAGTCTGGAACAGACGCAACGCCTGCTGGCCTCCTTCATGCCCGGCGACCGGGTCGAGGCCCTGATGGAGGAGATCCGCGGTCCCGCCGGACGCACCATGTGGGACAAGCTGGGCAATGTGAACGAGGCGGTCCTCGCCAACTATCTGAAGAATGAATATCCCCAGACGGTCGCCGTCGTCCTGTCCAAGATCAAGGCCGAACACGCCGCCCGCGTCCTGACCAGCCTGCCCGAGGACTTCGCTCTGGAGTGCGTCCAGCGGATGCTGCGCATGGAGCCGGTGCAGCGCGAAATCCTGGACAAGATCGAACAGACGCTGCGCACCGAATTCATGTCCAATCTGGCCCGCACCTCCAAGCGCGACAGCCATGAGATGATGGCCGACATCTTCAACAGCTTCGACCGCCAGACCGAAGCCCGCTTCATCGGCGCCCTGGAGGAACGCAGCCGCGAGTCCGCCGAACGGATCCGCGCCCTGATGTTCGTGTTCGAGGACCTGGCCAAGCTGGACCCCGGCGGCATCCAGACCCTGCTGCGCGCGGTCGAGAAGGACTCTCTGGGTCTGGCGCTGAAGGGCTCGTCTGAGGCCCTGCGCGAACTGTTCTTCTCCAACATGTCGGAACGCGCGTCCAAGATCATGCGCGAGGACATGGAGGGCATGGGGCCGGTGCGTCTGAAGGACGTCGATCAGGCGCAGATGGCCATGGTCCAGGTGGCCAAGGATCTGGCGGCCAAGGGCGACATCATGCTGGTCGGCCAGGGCGGCGACGACGAGTTGATCTACTGACATGACCGCCCCCCTCAGCACCCCCTTTGTTTTCGACACCGAGTTCGACGATCACGGCGGCGTCGTCCGCGCCTCGACATTCCGTCCGGCCAAGCGCGCCTGGTCGGCCGCCGAGGTCGAGGCCGAAATCGCCCAGGCGCAGGCGCAGGCCCGCCAGCAGGCGCTGGCCGAGGTCGAGAGCATTCAGGCCATGGCCCTGTCCACGATCGGACAGGCGCTGGCCGCCGCCGCGCCCGCTCTAGCCCAGGTGGCGCAGACGCACCGCGAGCAGGCGTCGGAGCTGGCCATGGCCGCCGCCCGTCTGGTCGCCGCCTCGGCGCTGGACCGCTACCCCGCCGGACCGCTGCAGGCGGCGCTGGAGGCTCTGGGCCAGGAGATCGACGCGTCTCCCCGTCTGGTGATCCGCACCGGCGACCTGAACCCCGACAGTCAGGCGCGTTTGCAGGCTCTGTGCGCCGACGCGGGCTTCTCCGGCCTAGTGGCCTTCCGCGAAGAGCCGGGCATGGCGCCGGCGGCCTTCCAACTGGAATGGGCCGACGGGCGCGCCGCCTTCGATCTCAACGACGCCTTCGTCCGCATGGGCGAGGCCCTGACCGCAGCCCTGGCCGCCGAGGCGGGCCATGCTGAACCCCTGACCGAAAGGAAGCTGTGATGGCGACCGACACCATGGCTCTGGAAGAATTCGGCGACACGCCGGCTCTGGGCGCGCCCGACGACAACGGCGAAATCGGCAGCGACAAGACCGCCCATGATCTGGCGCCGGTCTTCGACGTGCCGGTCAACATCTCGGCGGTGCTGGGCAAGTCGCACATGTCGGTGGCGCAGCTGCTGAAACTGGGCCGCGGCTCGGTGCTGGAGCTGGACCGCAAGGTCGGCGAGGCCATCGACATCTTCGTCAACAACCGTCTGGTGGCGCGGGGCGAGGTCGTCGTCATCGAGGACCGGCTGGGCGTGACCATGACGGAAATCATCAAGATCGAAGACAGCAACGCCTGACGGCGTCCCACGGCCCCCGAACAGGGCTTTCGTGCGTAGGATTGGAGGAGAAGACCGATGCGGCTTCTGGTGGTTGGCAGGCTCAGCGGACAGCTGGCGACGGCGGTGAAGATGGCCATGGCGCACGGCGCCAAGGTCAACCACGTCGAGCGCGGCGATCAGGCGACGGAACAACTGCGCCGGGGGCAGGGCGCCGACCTGCTGATGGTCGACTACCGCGTCGACATCGCCGCCCTGATCGCGGCCAATGAGAACGAGCGCATCCATGTGCCGGTGGTGGCCTGCGGCGTCGACGCCGACGCCACAGACGCCGCCAACGCCATCCGTGCGGGAGCCAAGGAGTTCATTCCGCTTCCGCCCGACGCCGAACTGATCGCCGCCGTTCTGTCGGCCGTGGCCGACGACGAGCGCCCGCTGATCTCGGCTGATCCGTCGATGAAGCATGTGATCCAGCTGGCCGATCAGGTGGCGCGTTCGGAAGCCTCCATCCTGATCACCGGCGAAAGCGGCGTCGGCAAGGAGGTGATGGCCCGCTATCTGCACGGCGGGTCCAAACGCGCCGACAAGCCTTTCATCAGCGTCAACTGCGCCGCCATTCCCGACAATCTGCTGGAATCCGAACTGTTCGGGCACGAGAAGGGGGCCTTCACCGGCGCCATGGCCCGCCGCATCGGCAAGTTCGAGGAAGCCGACGGCGGCACGCTTCTGCTGGACGAAATCTCGGAGATGGACGTGCGGCTTCAGGCCAAGCTGCTGCGCGCCATTCAGGAGCGAGTCATCGACCGCGTCGGCGGGACCAAGCCCGTGCCGGTCAACATCCGCATCATCGCCACCTCCAACCGCGACCTGGCCAAGTCGGTGGCCGAGGGGAGCTTCCGCGAAGACCTGCTGTATCGCCTGAACGTGGTGAACCTGCGCCTGCCCGCCCTGCGCGAGCGGCCCGGCGACATCGCTGTGCTGGCCGACCACTTCGTCAAGAAATACGCCGCCGCCAACGGCGTGCCGGTGCGCCCCATCTCGATGGACGCCAAGCGTGCCCTGACCGGCCATCGCTGGAACGGCAACGTCCGCGAGCTGGAGAACGCCATGCACCGCGCGGTGCTGCTGGCGGTCGGGCCCGAGATCGACGTGGACGCCATCCGCCTGCCGGACGGCCAGCCGCTGAGCGCCGGATCGCACGGCGCGGCGCCTGACACCGGCTTCGCCGCCCGCGCGGCCCAGACCGCTGACGTCGTGTCGCGCGCCCACGTCGGTCAGACGGTGGCGCAGATGGAGAAGACGCTGATCCTGGACACCCTGTCGCACTGCCTGGGCAACCGGACGCATGCGGCGACGATCCTGGGCATCTCCATCCGCACCCTGCGCAACAAGCTGAACGAATACGCCGACGAGGGCACGGCCATCCCGGCGCCCCAGAGCGGGGTTGCGGCGGGCGTCGCGGGCTACGCAGCCTCGGCATGACCATGACCGGCGCGGACCGCAGAAGCGTCCTGATCGGCTTTGGCGCGCTGGGCCTGATCGGCTGCGCGCCGAAGGCTGAGCCCGAGGCGGGCGTCGCGGCGACGGCTCTTGTGCGCGAGCCTTTGGACCTGTCGGCGTTGGAGACCGCCAACGGCGGTCGTCTGGGCTTTGCGGCGCATGACACGGGCTCCGGCCGCATCCTCGACTGGCGCGGCGAAGAACGGTTCGTCTACTGCTCGACCTTCAAGATGTATCTGGCCGCCGCCACCCTGTTGCGGGTGCAGGAGGGGCGTGAGCAACTCGACAGGGCCGTGCCCATCACCGCCGCCGACATGATCAACCACGCCCCGACGACGGCGCCGGCGGTCGGCGGAACGCTGACGGTGCTGCAATTGATGAAGGGCGCGGTCGAACTCAGCGACAATCCCGCCGCCAACATCCTGCTGAAAGCCATGGGCGGGCTGGAGGCGATGCAGACCTTCTACCGCAGCCTGGGCGACGCCAGCACCCGCGTGGACCGTTTCGAGCCGACGATGAACCGTCTGGACGCCGACAAGGACACCATCCTGCCGTTGCAGTCGGTGGCCAATCTGCACCGGCTTCTGGTCGATCGGGCCACGCCCCTGACTGCGGGATCCAAGGGTCTGTTGCTGAGCTGGATGACCGCCACCCCGACCGGCGCCGATCGCCTCAAGGCGGGGGTTCCGACGGACTGGCGCGTGTCGCACAAGACGGGAACGGGCGGTTACGGCCCGACCAATGACATCGGCGTCCTGTATCCGCCGTCGGGCGGTGCGCCGGTGATCGTCGCCGCCTATTATCACGCCAGGCGGACCTCGTCTGACGCTCAGAATGCGGCGGTCATCGCCGAGGCGGCGCGCCGGGCGCTGACCGCGCTGGGACACGCATGACCGACACCCCCGTCAATGGCGTGATGAAGGACGGCATGGCCCGTCCGACCGGCAAGGACATGCTGGGCTGGATCGCGCGTGGCGAGGTGGCGATGGCGTTCGGCGTCATCGGCGTCATCCTGCTGTTGATCCTGCCGGTCCCGAAATTCCTGCTGGACCTGCTGCTGGCGATCTCGCTGGTTTCGTCCGTGCTGATCCTGATGACCGCCTTGATGATGAAGCGGCCTCTGGACTTCGCCATCTTCCCGACGGTGCTGCTGGTCTCGACCCTGTTCCGGCTGGGCCTGAACCTGGCCTCGACCCGGCTGGTGTTGAGCCACGGCCATGAGGGCCATGACGCCGCCGGTCAGGTGATCCAGGCGTTCGGATCGCTGATGATGGGCGGCAGCTTCATCATCGGCATCATCATCTTCGCCATCATCCTGGTGGTGAACTTCGTCGTCATCACCAAGGGCGCGACCCGCATCGCCGAGGTCAGCGCCCGCTTCACCCTGGACTCCATGCCGGGCAAGCAGATGGCCATCGACGCGGACCTGTCGTCCGGCTTGATCGACGAGGATCAGGCCAAGCTGCGCCGCAAGGAGCTGGAGCAGGAATCGACCTTCTTCGGGGCCATGGACGGCGCCTCGAAATTCGTGCGCGGCGACGCCGTGGCCGGACTGATCATCGTCTTCATCAACGCCATCGGCGGCATTCTGATCGGCGCCATCCAGCATGGCCTGCCCATCGGCGAGGCGGCCAACACCTATCTGGCGCTGACGGTCGGCGACGGCCTGGTGACGCAGGTTCCGGCCATCGTCATCTCCATCGCCGCAGGCTTCCTGGTGTCCAAGGCGGGGGTCGAAGGCTCGGCGGACAAGGCCCTGGTCGCCCAGCTGGCCACCAACCCTGTCAGCCTGGGCGTGGTCTCGGCGGCGGCGGGCCTGATCGGCCTGATCCCCGGCATGCCGCTGATCCCGTTTGCGGCCCTGGCCATCGGCTCGGGCTTCATGGCCTGGCGTCTCGGCCGCAACCGGCTGAAGCCCCAGCCCACGGCCGCAGAGGTCGCCGCCGCAGCCGCCGCCAGCGGTCCGCGCGAAGATGTCGAAGAGCCGATCGGCACAGCCCTGACCATCGACGAGGTCAAGATCGAGCTGGGTTATTCCCTGCTGGCGCTGATCAATGATCTGGAGGGCCGCCGCCTGACCGATCAGGTCCGCGCCCTGCGGCGGTCTTTGGCCCAAGAATACGGCTTCGTCATGCCGTCGGTGCGGATTCTGGACAATATGCGTCTGGGCTCGCAGGGCTACGCCATCCGCATCAAGGAGATGGAGGCCGGCGCCGGCGAGGTGCGTCTGGGCTCTCTGATGGCCATGGACCCGGCGGGACGTCAGGTGGAACTGCCCGGCGAACATACGCGCGAACCCGCTTTCGGCCTGCCCGCCACCTGGATCGATGAGAGCCTGCGTGAAGAGGCCACCTTCCGGGGCTACACCATCGTCGATCCCTCGACGGTGCTGACCACCCATCTGACCGAAATCCTCAAGGAGAACATGGCCGACCTGCTCTCCTACGCCGAGGTGCAGAAGCTGCTGAAGGAGCTGGGCCCGGAAGAGAAGAAGCTGGTCGACGAACTGATCCCCTCGGTCGTCACCGTCACCACCCTGCAACGGGTGCTGCAAAGCCTGCTGCGCGAGAAGGTCTCGATCCGCGATCTGGCCGCCATCCTGGAGGGTCTGGCCGAAGCGGCGCCGCACACCAGCTCCGTCACCACCTTGGTCGAGCACGTCCGCACCCGTCTGGCGCGTCAGCTGTGCTGGCAGCACAAGGGCGACGACGGCGCCCTGCCCATCGTCACCCTGTCGCCGGAATGGGAGGCCGCCTTCGCCGAGGCCCTGGTCGGGCAGGGCGAGGACAAGCAGCTGGCCATGGCTCCCAGCCGTCTTCAGGACTTCATCCGCGCCGTCCGCGACGTGTTCGAACGCGCCGCCATGTCGGGCGAGAGCGCGGTTCTGCTGACGGGTCCGCAGGTGCGCCCCTATGTGCGCTCCATCATCGAACGCTTCCGCGGCCAGACGGTGGTGATGAGCCAGAATGAGGTCCATCCGCGGGCGCGACTGAAGACGATAGGCACGGTGTGAGGTCATCGACGACGGGCGATGCTGGACAGCGCCGTTTGCTAGGCTAAAGCTGGGGCGATGGCTCCCCGTTTCCGCCCCTTCCTGTCAGCCGCGATCCGCTTCTTCCAGACCTCGTCGCTGGCGCGGGCGGTGCTGGGCCTGCTGGCGCTGGCCATGGTGTTGCTGCTGTTGGTCAATCTGACGGTTTTCGTCATGGTCAAGCGGACGGTCGCCTTCAACGAGAACGTGGACCACACCCACCAGGCGCGCCTGACCGCCCAGCAGGTGCTGACACGGCTGGTCGACGCCGAGACGGGCCAGCGCGGCTATCTGCTGACGGCGCAGTCCGACTATCTGACCATCCACGATGAAGCGATCGCGGAAATGCCGGAACTTCTGACCTCGCTGTCGGGTCTGACCGTGAGCGACCCTGAACTGAGCGCGCGGGTCGACCGCATCCGCGACCTATCGCACCAGCGCCTGGCCACGATGGACCGCAGCATCGAGCTGGCCAATTCCGGCCGGATCGGAGAGGCCGTCTCGGTCATCCGCACCGGCGAGGGCAAGGTGTTGATGGATCAGATGCGGGCCGAGATCGCCGCCATCGACGTCCTGCAATCGACCCGCATCAACAGCCTGACCCAGCGTTCCGAACGAGGCGCCAGGATCACCCTGGCGGTGAACGCCGTGGCCATGCTGCTGATCCTGCTTCTGGCGCTGGTGATCGGCTGGATGGTCCGTCGCTATGTCGGTGAGATCCAGGGCGCGCGCGACATCGTCCATCGTCTCAACGCCGAGCTGGAGACCAAGGTGCGCGACCGCACCTACGCCCTGTCCCGCGCCAATGAGGAAATCCAGCGCTTCGCCTATATCGTCAGCCATGACCTGCGCGCGCCCTTGGTCAATGTCATGGGCTATACGGCCGAGCTGGAAGAGGCGGGTCGGACCATCGACCGCCAGATGACCGCTGTCGAAACCACGGCCCCGGAGATCGTCGAGAAGGAGGCGCTCGTCGCCGTGCGCGACGACATGCCCGAGGCCATCGGCTTCATCCGTGCCTCGACGGCCAAGATGGACCGGCTGATCAACGCCATCCTTAAACTGTCACGCGAAGGGCGCCGCTCCCTCGTCCCCGAGGTGCTGGACATGACCCGGATCGCCCAGGCCATCGCCGACAGCGTCCACCACCAGACCGCCGACGCCCACGCTGAAATCATCATCGAGCCGCTGCCGACGCTTGAAAGCGACCGCATGTCCATTGAACAGATTTTCGGCAATCTGGTGGATAATGCGGTCAAATACCTGGAACCCTCCCGCCCGGGCCGCATTGTCGTGTCCGGTGAAGCTGTGGAGCCGGGTTGGATCACCTATCGGGTTTCGGACAACGGGCGTGGAGTTTCAGAGCGTGACCATGAGCGGGTCTTCGAACTGTTTCGCCGCGCCGGTCGTCAGGACCGTCCGGGTGAAGGCTTGGGCCTGGCCTTTGTGCGCAACAGCGTGAGGCGGCTGGGCGGCGTCATCACCCTGGAGTCCGAACTTGGTGAAGGCTCTGTCTTCACGTTGAAATTTCCTGCACGCCTCGTCATGCTCGAGGCCGGAGAGACCGAATGACCAGTAATCCCGTGAAGATCGTCATGATCGAAGACGACCACGGCCACGCCCGCCTGATCGAAAAGAACATCCGGCGCGCCAACATCGCCAATGAGATCGCCCATTTCGACGACGGCGGTTCGGCGCTGACCTATCTGTTCAGCGACGAGGTGCGTCAGAACGGTCCCATGCTGATCCTGCTGGACTTGAACCTGCCGGATATGTCGGGCACCGACATCCTGGCCAAGGTCAAGAGCGACGAGCGCCTGCGCCGCGCGCCGGTCGTGGTTTTGACCACCACCGACGACAAGGTCGAAATCCAGCGTTGCTATGACCTGGGCTGCAATGTCTACATCACCAAGCCCGTCGACTACGAAGGCTTCGCCGACGCCATCCGCCAACTGGGCCTGTTCCTGTCGGTGATGCAGTCGCCGGATATCGAGTGAGCTCACGCGTGACCGATCAGGCCATACGTCTTCTCTATATCGACGATGATCGCGGCCTGTCCCGGCTGGTCGAAAAGAGCCTTGGCCATCACGGCTATGTCGTGACCCATGCGATTGACGGAGACACGGGCCTGGCTCTGCTGCAGCAGGCGGGCGAGACCTTCGATGTCTGCGCCCTGGACCACTATATGCCGGGTCGAGATGGTCTGGATGTCCTGCCCGAAATCCTGGCCCTGCCGAGCGCGCCGCCTGTGGTCTATGTCACCGGGGCCCAGGACGGCCGCATCGCCGTGGCGGCCTTGCGCGCCGGCGCCGCCGACTATGTCATCAAGGACGTGTCCGAGGACTTCACCACCCTGCTGCGCAAGGCGCTGGAGGATGCGCTGCACAGCCGCCGCCTCGAACGCGCCAACGAGATCGCCAACGAAGAGGTCCGCCTGGCCCGCGACCGCGCCGAGGCCATGCTGCGTGAGGTCAACCACCGGGTCGGCAACTCCCTGCAACTGGTCTCCAGCTTCATGTCGCTGCAGATGCGCCATCTGACCGACGAGGGCGCGCGTTCGGCGCTGAAGGCGTCGCAGTCCCGCATCGAGGCCGTGGCCCATGTGCACCGGCGCCTCTACACCTCAGACGACATTTCGACCGTGGCCATGGACGAATATCTGGAGGGGTTGATCAACGAACTGGGCCAATCGCTGGCCCCTGGGTCCGGTTCGCCCCGCCTGGCCCTGGATGTGGCCCCTCTGCGCGTCACCACCGACCAGGCAGTGTCTCTGGGCGTCGTCGTCACGGAACTGGTCACCAATGCGGTCAAATACGCCTATCCGATGGGACAGGGCGGCGACATTCGCGTCACCCTGCACAGGGAGGGCGAGAACCGCGCCATTCTGACCGTCGAGGATGACGGCCCCGGCCTGGGCGACGGTCAGACCAAGGGCACGGGCCTGGGCGGAAAGATCGTCGCCGCCATGGCCTCGGGCCTGCGCTCTGCTGTGAAATACGACGACAGCGACGGCGGCGTGCGCGCCCGTCTGGCCTTCGACCTCTGACGCCCGCCCTGCAATTCGGCCAGCCCGTCGCGGGTCTGGCCTATCGGCTGAGGCCCACGGCTTTCGGTCTGTTGATGCATGACGGCCTTCTGGCCTGCGTGCGCGTGGACCGAGGTGAAGGCAGCTATCACGACCTGCCCGGCGGCGCCGTGGACGGCCCCGAGAGCGAGCCTCAGGCTCTGGCCCGTGAGTTCGTTGAAGAGACGGGTCTGCGCGTCCGCCCGACGCAGCGGATCGGCGAGGCGGCGCAGTTCTTCCTGAAATCAGACGGCGAGGCGGTCAACAACGTCGGCGGCTTCTGGATCGTCGAGGCGGGATCGCTGGCGGCTTCGGGCAAGGTCGAGACCGATCATGAACTGGTGTGGTTGGCGCCGCGCGACGCCGTGACCGCCCTGCGCCATGACGCCCACGCCTGGGCGGTCACGGCTTGGCTGAGGCGCCACGAGAACGCGTGAAGTCTGCGGCGTTTTCACGCTTTGTTGGAACCGGCTGCAGGCTGGCGGATTATCTCTTCTGAGCAGGCGCAGACGTTCTACGCCTTTTAGATCAAGGAGTTAGTCATGGCTGACAGGGATCAATTCAAGGGCGCCGTCAAGGAAACTACGGGCCAGATCAAGGCTGGCGTCGGCAAGCTGATCGGCGACGAAAAGATGCAGGCCGAAGGCAAGCTGCAGGAGGCCGAAGGCGTAATTCAGAAGAAGGTCGGCGATGTGAAGTCCGCCTTCAAGTCCTGACGCCTGATTTCAGATTTTGAGACGCCGCCCTGTTCGCGCAGGGCGGCGTTGTCATTTGAGGCGGGTGATCAGTCGCGCCCGCCGAGGTTGACGCGCAGTCCGTCCTCGGAACGGCGACCGTCGTTGGTGCAGGTCTCTTCATAGGTCACGCCGCCATTGGGCAGGGCGACGGGACGGGTCTGGCAGCTGCGGGCCTGAAGGTCGGGCGCTGCCGGCACGGCGCGGCTGATGCCGCAGTTGACCGCGAAGCCGTCGGCGCCGGGTTCCGGGCGACAGCGGTTGGCGTCGGGACGCAGACCGGCGGGCAGGGCGTCGCCCAGGTCGGCGGCCAGGGCCAGGCGGATGCGCTGCTGGCAGTCCTCCTGACTTTCACTGGAGGCCCGCACATAGGGGCTGCATTCGGCGCGTTCATAGCCGTAGGGGTCGGCGCGGGCCGCCTCGGGCAGGGCGGGGGCGGCGGGCGCGGGCGTCTCGACCACCGGTTCGACCGGCGTGGCCCACACCACCGGACCCGGCGCGGCCTGTTGCATCAGGAGGACGACGGCAAGCATGGGGGCGGCGAACATGGGCGACACTCCTTGAACAGGCTGAAAGCCTACCACGCCGTCTGAGCGATTGTCAGCGCACCAGGGCGCGCATGGCCCGGTCCAGACCGTCCAGCGTCAGCGGATACATGCGGTCGTCCATCAGTTCGCGGATCAGGCCGACCGAGGCGGAATAACCCCAGTATTTCTCGGCGGCGGGGTTCAGCCAGGCCGACTTGTCCCACTGCTGGCGCGCCCGTTTCATCCAGACGGCCCCCGCCTCCTCGTTCCAGTGCTCGACCGAGCCGCCGGGCATGCTCACTTCATACGGGGACATGGTGGCGTCGCCGACGAAGATGGCCCGCCAGTCGCCGCCGTATTTGTTCAAGACCTCCCAGGTCGGGATCTTCTCGGCGTGGCGACGCCGGTTGTCCTTCCACACGCCCTCGTAGAGGCAGTTGTGGAAATAATAGAATTCCAGATGTTTGAACTCCGTTCGGGCCGCCGAGAACAGCTCCTCGCACATCTTCACATGGGCATCCATCGAGCCGCCGATGTCGAAGAACAGCACCACCTTGATGGTGTTGCGCCGTTCAGGCCGCATGTGGATGTCCAGCCAGCCCTGACGCGCCGTGCCGTCGATGGTGCCGTCGATGTCCAGCTCTTCCGCCGCCCCTTGGCGGGCGAAGCGGCGCAGGCGGCGCAGGGCGATCTTGATGTTGCGGGTGCCCAGTTCGACGCTGTCGTCCAGGTTGCGGTATTCGCGTTTCTCCCAGACCTTGACCGCGCGTCCGTGCTTGCCGGGGCCGCCGATGCGGACGCCTTCGGGGTTGTAGCCGCCGTGGCCGAAGGGGCTGGTCCCGCCCGTGCCGATCCAGCGATTGCCGCCGGAGTGCCGCTCCTTCTGCTCCTCCAGACGCTGCTTCAGCGTCTCCATCAGCTTCTCGAACCCGCCCAGGGCCTGGATCTCGGCCTTCTCCTCATCGGTGAGGTATTTGTCGTTGAGCAGACGCAGCCAGTCTTCGGGGATGTCGGTGGTCAGATCGTCGCCCGCCCCGACCGTCTCAACGCCCTGGAACACCTTGCCGAACACCTGATCGAAGCGGTCATAGTGTTTCTCGTCCTTGACCAGGACGGCGCGCGACAGATGGTAGAAGTCCTCGACCTTTCCGCCCGCCACATCCTTGTCCATGGCCTCCATCAGATGGAGCCATTCCTTGGTCGAAACCGGAACCTTGGCGTCGCGCAAGGCGGTGAAGAAGGGGAGGAGCATCAGTCGTCGGGAAGTTGTTTCAGGGCTTGGACGAGTTCGGGCAGGTTGGCGCTTACAATGCTCCACAGCAACGACGGGCTGGCGGAGCCATAGTCATGAGCCAGCAGATGGCGCAGTCCGGCCATCCCGCGCCAGTTCAGATCAGGCATGCGATCCCTAGTCTCCTGCGTCAGCCGGTTCGCGGCTTCGCCAACGACGATCAGGCGCATGCAGACGGCGTCTCGGACCTGCATGCTGGCGTGGAAGGTGTCGACCGTCAGCCCGGCGACATAGCCCTCGATCAGCGAGACGGATTCGCGGACTTCCGACAACAGGACGGCGTCTGAGCGATCAGATGGCAATGGCGTCTCGCATCGCCGCGCGCCGGATATAGGGGTTGTTCAGCCCATCGTCGGGGCACATGTCGATTTTGCGGCCCAGGCGGTCGGAGATTTCGTCCTTGAGGCTGAAGAAGTCCCATCCCAGCGGCTTGGTCATGTCCACCAGCAGGTCCACATCGCTGTCGGGCCCGGCCTCGTCGCGGGCGTAGCTGCCGAACAGGCGCACATTGACGATGCCCTGCTCCTCAAGCCACGGCTTGAGGTCGCGCAGTTTTTCCAGGAGTTCGGCGCGGGTCATGGGGGCAGCATAGCCTATGGGCGGCGCATAATGAACTCAACGTCTACAGGGTGACGAAGAAGGCGAGTGTATCAGTCGATGATTTCCAGACCCAGCGAGTGGCGCTGAGCGTTCTCGCCGCGAATTACGTCCAGCGGCGTAACATAGCCTTCGGCGGCGAGGCTGAGATCCGTGGTGCAGACCATCGTTAGGATGTCCCCATAGATCGAGCCCGGACGCAGTTGTGGTTCGTGGTCTGGCAGGCTGGTGCCCAACATTTCGCCTTCGACGCCGTAGACGCGCACCTCATGCTCAATGCGTGAAGACGACCTGCAATCGAAGGTCTCGTCGCTGAGGTAATATTGGATCAGAGCTGGCGAAGGTTGCGCAGCCTCAGCTTTGAACATGCCCATCAGGACCGTCACGGACGCCGTATCAGCCTCCCGTGAAAGGGTGGTGCGATTAACCGCCATCACTGCTTCCCGATGGCTGCCGACGACCAGCCAATCGCCGGTTATGCCCGATTGGACGAAGGCAAGCGTGATGAGAACTGGAAGGATCATGACGCCAGTCTAACCTATCCGCGTTTCATGATGAACTCATGGTCGTTCCAGGCGCCGACCGGATAGTCGTATTCGCCGACCGTCTCGAAGCCATAGGCGGCGTAGAGTTTCTGGGCCTTGAGGTTGCCGCTCCAGACGCCGACCCACAGGGGGCCATCGGTGTGGGCTTGCATCCACTCCAGGGCGAGGGCCAGCAGCTTGGTGCCCAGGCCCAGACCTTGCGCGGATTTGCCGACATACAGGCGGCGCAACTCAGCGTGGCTGGCCTTGCCGTCGGAATGGGGCAGGGTGTTGGGGCCGGTGTTGGCGAAGGCCAGAAGTTCGCCGTCGCGTTCGGCCACCCACCAGGCGGCGCCGGGTTCGTCCAGCTTCTTCAGTATGGTTTCGACGCTGAAGGCCGAGTCCAGAAACAGGGCCAGGTCCTGAGCCGGATAGGGGATGGCGAAGCCGCGCACGAAGGTTTCCACGAAGGTCTCGCGGCCCAAGTCGGCCAGGGCGCGGGCGTCGTCGGGGGTGGCGGGGCGGATCACGGCGTCGGTCATCCGAACGGATTAAGACGCGCATTCATCGATCACAAGGCGGTGTCCGCGGCCTGACGCCGCAAGTCAGCTTGCAGCCATGCGCGAGGGCGGTTACGACCTAGCCGAACACCGCCCTTTCGGCGGTCGCCCGATTGCGTTGATGGGGGAGGACTAAGGGTCGGATTGCATTTGCTTTTCGGTCGCTGCTCATGTCGAATCCCGCCCAAGATATTGCTGCGCCCCTTTCGGGGCCTTCGGCGTCCGCGCCGGTCAGCCTGCCCGCAGTCACGCCAGGCTCCATCACACTGGCGCGTCATGGCGAGCCGGCGTTGTCGCGCAAATGCTTCCTGACCTCGGACCAGTACCGCGCCTGGTGGGCGAAGTATGAGATCGGCGGTCTGCGCGAAGGCCAGACCCCGCCGACCGAGTTGCTGGAGACGGCGCAAGGGGCAGGCGTGATCTACGCCTCCACCCGGCGCCGCGCTCAGGAGACCGCCGCCGCCATCTCCAAGGGGCGAGAGGTCATCAGCGACGTCCTGTTCATAGAGGCGCCGTTGCCGCCGCCGCATTTCCCCGCCTGGTTCAAGCTGCCGCCCAAATACTGGGGCGTGGTGGCGCGGTTCTGGTGGCACGCCTTCAACCACCACGAAGGCCAGGAGACTCGCGCCGAAGCCGAGGCCCGTTCGCTGAGCGCGGCGCTGGCCCTGATCGAGCGGGCGGAGCAGGGCCAGGACGTGCTGGTTCTGGCTCACGGCTATTTCAACCACATGGTCGGCAAACGGTTGAAGGCGCTGGGTTGGCGGCTGGTTCACAACCAGGGCTTCCGCTACTGGTCGCAGCGGCGCTACCAGCGGCGTTGAATCGCGTTGAAGCCTTGGCGTCGCCCCTCTAGGGTCCGGCCCCATGACTGACACCGCCATCCCCGCCGACCTCAGCTTTGAAGACGCGCTTCAGCGTCTGGAGCAGATCGTCTCCAAACTCGAATCCGGCCAGGCGCCGCTCGAGGAATCCATCGCCCTGTATGAAGAAGGCGCGCGTCTGAAGGCGCACTGCGAAACCCGGCTGAAGGCGGCCCAACTGCGGGTCGAGAAGATCGTCGTCGGCGCCGACGGCCAGCCGAAAGGCGTTGAACCGGCCGAGTTCGGCTGATGTCCGCCTCTATCGTCCTGCATGCCGCCAACTCGCCCGAACAAGCGGTGATCGACCGTGTGGCCGAGGTCGCCGACCTGGTCACGGTGGCGCTGGACGAACTGCTGCCGCGCGCCAGCGGGCCGGAAAAACGCCTGACCGAGGCCATGCGCTATGCGGCCCTGGGGCCGGGCAAGCGGCTGCGGCCCTTCTTCGCCATCGAGGCCGGGCGGATGCTGGCGGTCGAGGAGTGCGCCGTGCTGCGTGCGGCCTGCGCCCTGGAATGCGTGCACGCCTACAGTCTGGTGCACGACGACCTGCCGGCGATGGACGACGACGATGTGCGCCGGGGCCGGCCGACCCTGCACAAGGCCTATGACGAGGCGACGGCCATTCTTGCGGGCGACGCGCTCCAGACCGCCGCCTTCGACATTGTCCTGCATCCCGACACCCACGATGACCCGGGAATTCGCTGCGAGCTGGCTGCGCGGCTGTCCATGGCCTCGGGCGCGCAGGGCATGGCCGGCGGACAGATGATCGATCTGATGGGCGTGCGCGACGACCTGGGCGGGGTGGCGCGGATGCAAAGGCTGAAGACCGGCGCCCTGTTCGCCTACGCCTTTGAAATCCCGCTGATCATCGCCCGCGCCCGCGAGGCCCAGCGTCAGGCTTTGACCAGCTTCGCCCACGACATCGGCCTGGCCTACCAGATCGTCGATGACCTTCTGGACGTCGAGGGCGAGGAAGACATCCTCGGCAAGGCGGCCAACAAGGATGCAGCCCAGGGCAAGACCAATTTCGTCACCCTTCTGGGCGTCGAGGCGGCGCGTCACAGGGTCGCGCACCTGGCCCATCAGGCCCGCTCGCATCTGGACATTTTCGGCGCCGACGCCGAAATCCTCAGGAGCAGTGTGGATTTTGTGCTGAAGCGCAAGTCCTGATAGGCGTTGACGCCTGCATCGATCCTGCATCGATTTTACATATCCGGTCGATCCGACGCGCAGCCATATGCGCTACAGGGTGTTGAACGACCAAAGCCAGGTGCCCCGCTCCGCATGCCCGATACTCCGCTTCTCGATAAAGTCCGTATTCCCGCCGACACGCGTGGGTTCGACATCCCCCAGTTGCGCCAGCTGGCGGATGAGGTTCGGGCCGAGACGATCGACGCCGTCTCCGTCACCGGCGGCCACCTGGGCGCGGGCCTGGGCGTGGTCGAGCTGACCGTCGCCCTGCACCATGTGTTCGAGACCCCCAGGGACATCCTGATCTGGGACGTGGGCCACCAGTGCTATCCGCACAAGATCCTGACCGGGCGGCGCGACCGCATCCGCACCCTGCGCCAGCCGGGCGGCCTGTCGGGCTTCACCAAACGGTCCGAGAGCGAATACGACCCCTTCGGCGCGGCCCACGCCTCGACCTCCATCTCGGCCGCCCTGGGTTTCGCCGCCGCGCGCGACCACAAGGGCGAGAACAACCGCGTCGTGGCCGTCATCGGCGACGGCTCCATGTCCGCCGGCATGGCCTATGAGGCGATGAACAACGCCGCCGAGACGACCAGCGGCCAGTTGATGGTCATCCTCAACGACAACGACATGTCGATTGCCCCGCCGGTCGGCGGCATGAGCGCCTATCTGGCCAAACAGGTCTCGGGCGGCGCCTATCAGAACTTCCGCCGTCTCGGCAAAAAGGTCGCCGAGCACATGCCGCGCCCGTTCCGCAATGCGGCGCGCAAGGCCGAGGAATACGCCCGCGGCATGGTCGTCGGCGGCACCTTCTTCGAAGAGCTGGGCTTCTACTACATCGGCCCGGTCGACGGCCACGACATGGACAATCTGGTCCCGATTCTGAAGAACGCCGCCGCCATCACCGATCGTCCGGTGATCGTCCATGTGGTGACGCAGAAGGGCAAGGGTTACGCCCCCGCCGAGTCGAGCGCCGATAAGCTGCACGCGGTGGTCAAGTTCGACGTGGTCTCGGGCAAGCAGTCCAAGAGCGTCTCCAACGCCCCCAGCTACACCAAGGTGTTCGGGACCGAGCTGATCAAGCGCGCCGCGCTGGACCCCTCCATCGTCGCCATCACCGCCGCCATGCCGTCAGGCACTGGTCTGGACCTGTTCGGCCAGGCTTATCCTGAGCGGACCTATGACGTGGGCATCGCCGAACAGCACGCCGTCACTTTCGCAGCCGGTCTGGCCGCCGACGGGATGAAGCCGGTCTGCGCCATCTATTCCACCTTCCTTCAGCGCGGTTACGACCAGGTGGTCCACGACGTGGCCATCCAGAAGCTGCCCGTGCGCTTCGCCATGGACCGGGCCGGTCTGGTCGGCGCCGACGGCTCGACCCACGCCGGGTCGTTCGACATCGGCTATATGGGCGCGCTGCCGGGCATGGTGCTGATGGCGGCGGCGGACGAGGCCGATCTGGCCGCCATGATCGCCACCAGTCTCGAGATCGACGACCGCCCTTCCGCGTTCAGATATCCGCGCGGTGACGGCGTCGGGGTCGAGATTCCCGAACTCGCCGCCCCGCTCGAGATCGGCAAGGGCCGCATCGTGCGCGAAGGCACGACGGTGGCCGTCCTGTCGCTGGGCACCCGTTTGCAGGAATCGTTGAAAGCCGCCGACCTGCTGGCCGCGCGCGGTGTTTCGGCAACCGTCGCCGACGCCCGTTTCGCCAAGCCGCTGGACGCCGACATGATCCTGCGCCTGGCGCGGGAGCATGAATGCCTGATCACGGTGGAAGAAGGCGCCATGGGCGGCTTCGGCGCCTTCGTGCTCCAGCTTCTGGCCGATAAGGGCGCGCTGGACGCCGGGCTGAAGGTCCGCACCCTGCATCTGCCCGATGTCTTCCAGGATCAGGACACCCCCTTCGCCATGTATGAGACGGCGGGCCTGAACGCGGACCAGATCGCGGCTTCGGCCTTGCAGGCGCTGGGCGTCGACGCAGCGGTCGCAGCCCGCGCCTGATCAGCTCTAGTCGTTGCAGAAGGCCATGAAGCGGGCGATCGTCTGCTGCGCGCCGCGATCCCCGTGGGCGGCCATGGCGTGATTGATCGCGCCTGCGCTGACCCGCAGCCAGCCCGTCTGGCGGAAGCCCGCCAGAACGGAATCGCCTCCGGGAATCTCGACTGTCAGGTAGCGGCCGCCGTTCAGTTCGTCGGCTTCGCTGGTCTTGACCGGGAAGGTCTTCGACCCCGCGCTGGATTCCAGGCGGATGGACTGCACCGCCGGATCGGCGCCCGGAACGCCCGCGAAGATGCGTTCGCCGCCTTCTTCACAGCTGAGGTTGAACGGCTGGTCGTCGGTCTCCGGCGTCTCATAGGCCAGGACCATGGAGCGGCTGCGTTCCTCATCATTGATCCGGCCGTACCAGTCATAGGCCGCCTGCGGGGCTGGGGCGGCGGTCTGGACGGTGGTCGGAGCCGCGGGCTCGCCAGCGTCGGCGGCGACAGGCGATTCGGTCACGGGAGGCGTCGCTTCACCGGGCGCATCGGACGATGCGGGTGCGGGCCCGCAGGCGGCGAGAAGGGCGGCGGCGGCCAGGGCGATGATGCGGGGGGAGGCGGACATGCAGACTTCCTTACTGAACTGAGGCCACGACCTTTCCCGTCGCGGCGGCGTCGCGCAACCCCGCTGATCCTGACGAAAACGGTCCAGAGGGCGGGCGGGGCGGGGCGATTCCGGCGGCGGGGGCAGCGACCGTTCGCCACGTCCGGTTCAGCCACTCGCAAAAGTCAGGATTTTCAATGATCTAAACGGTCATCACGCCGCCTTGACCAATCGGGGTCCCGCCTATAGGTTCCGCGCCGAATTCAGACCCCCTTCGAGGCCCGCCTTTCGGCGTCAGCATCGAGGCGCTGAGGCCACCAAATGTCCTTGCCAACGGAATCGCGCGAAGAGGCGATCAAACGCCTCAACGAGCAAGCCGAGGCGCTTCAGGCAAGGGCTGTGCCGACGCCTCCCGACTATGGGGCGAAGGCTGCGGGCTACGGTTACCGCCTCATGGGCGAGATGATCGGCGGCCTGGCCGTCGGCATGGGTCTGGGGTGGGGGCTCGATCTTCTGGTCGGGACCATGCCCTGGGGGCTTATCGGCGGAACCCTGATCGGGTTCGGCCTGTCGATCTGGCTGGCGCTGCGATCGGCCCGGAAATTGAGTGCGGCCGCGTTGCGGGATCTGGGACCTCCTCAGGATCTTCCCGACGACGAGGTCGAAGACGACCAAGATTAGTGACCAGCCGCCATCAGGCGGTCTGGCGTTTGAAATCAGGAGACCGGGCGGCATGGCCGGACCGATGGAACAGTTCAAGATCGACACGGTGGTTCCGCTGCCGGTCGTCAACCTGCCCGGTATCGGTGCGGTGGACCTGTCGATCACCAATTCGACCTTCGCCATGATGCTGGCCGCCGTGCTGATCATCGGCTTCTTCGCCGTTGTGACGGCCAAGCCCAAGATGGTGCCTGGCCGGCTTCAGGTGGTTGGAGAGGGCACGTTCGGCTTCATCGACGACCTGGCTGTTTCGATCATGGGGCCCAAGGGCCGGGCCTTCTTCCCCTTCATCCTGACGCTGTTCGTCTTCATCCTGGCGCTGAACCTGCTGGGCATGTTCACCGTCTTCACCGCCACTTCCCAGGTCGCCGTCACCGCCACCTTTGCGGCCTTGACCATCCTTCTGGTCATCGGCGTCGGCTTCGCCAAGAACGGCATCGGCTTCTTCAAGCTGTTCGCGCCGTCGGGCGTGCCCTGGTATCTGTTGATCCTGGTGTCGCCGATCGAGTTCATCTCCTTCCTGCTGCGTCCCGTCTCACTGGCCCTTCGTCTGTTCGGCAACATGCTGGGCGGTCACGTGGCGATGAAGGTGTTCGCCGGCTTTGTGGTGTCGCTGGGCGCCTTGGGCCTGGTGGGCATTCCGGGCGCAGTCCTGGCCATGGGCGGCGTCGTCGCTCTGACGGCGCTGGAGTTCCTTGTCGCCGCCCTGCAAGCTTTTGTTTTCGCCGTTCTGACCACCGTGTATCTGAACGACGTCGTGAATCTGGATCAGCACTAAGCGCTGATCCGGTCTGCCAACCCTTTTTCTCAATCCATCTCAACAGGAACTAAGACTATGGATGCTGAAGCAGCAAAATACATCGGCGCCGGCCTCGCCACCCTCGGCATGATCGGTTCGGCCCTGGGCGTCGGAATCATCTTCTCGGGCTTCCTGCAAGGCGCGCTGCGCAACCCGTCGGCTGCCGCCGGCCAGTTCACCAACCTGATCCTGGGCGCCGCCCTGGCCGAAGCCCTGGGCATCTTCGCCTTCGTGATCGGCCTGCTCTGCCTGTTCGGCTAAGCCGAACCGAATATACGGGCGGCGGCGCGGTCATTGCGATCGCGCCGCCGTTCGCGTCTTTCTGAGATCACCGGATAGTGTCCATGGCCGCCCCTACAGCGAGCGTCGCCTCGCAAGAAACGACATCGCCCGCACCGACAGTCGCCGTCCATAACGGTGAAGTCGTGCATGGGACCGCCGACGCCGCCGCGCATCAAACCGAGGTCGGCGTGGAGGATGCGCATGCGTCCTCGGGTCTGCCGCAACTGGAGATGCAGCATTGGGCCGGTCAGATCATCTGGCTGCTGCTGATCTTCGCCCTTCTCTATATTCTGCTGTCGAAGGTGTTCCTGCCGCGTCTGCGGGCCATCCGCGACGAACGCGAGGGCGTGATCGCCAGCGCTGTCGATGCTGCCCGTGAAGTCCAGGCCGAGGCCGCCGAACAGGCCGCTATCGCCCAGGCCGAGGTCGCTCAAGCTCGCGCCGCTTCGCGCGCCACCGCCGTCGCCGCCAAGGCGCGTGTGACCGAGCAGGCCAACGCTCGCCAGGCCGCCGAGGAAGCCGTCGTCAACGCCCGCATCGCTGAAGCGGAGGCCGCCATCGGCAAGGCCCGCGACGCCGCCATGACCAATGTCTCGGCTATCGCCGTCGACACCACCCGCGCCATTGTCGAGCGTCTGACGGGCAAGGCGGCTACGGCCGCCGAAGCGGACGCCGCCGTAAAGGGAGCCGCCTGATATGCCGGCCTTTTTCAATCCCGAGTTTTGGGACCTGTCCAACGCTGAGTTCTGGGTCGTCGTCGGCCTGGTGATCTTCTTCGGCATCGTCATCATGGCCAAGGCGCCCGCCGCCATGGCCGCCGCTCTCGACGGCAAGGCAGCCAAGATCCAGGGCGAGCTCGACGAAGCCGCCCGTCTGCGCGCCGAAGCCGAAGCCATGCTGGCGCAAATCCGCGCGGAAAAGGCCGAAGCCGAAGCCCAGGCCGCCGACATGCTGAAGGCCGCTGAAGCCGATGCACGCCGCATGGAAGCCGAAGCCAAGGTCAAGCTGGAAGAGACCCTTGCGCGCCGCCAGGTGCTGGCCGAGCGCCGCATCGCCCAGGCCGAGGCCGAGGCGTCCGCTGCGGTCAAATCCGCCGCCGCCGATGTGGCGCTGAAGGCCGCAGAACAGATCCTGACGGCCCGCGCCGCCAGCCAGAAGAGCGATCCTCTGCTGGACGCCGCCATCGCCCAGATCGGTGATCGGCTGAACTAGGCGTCAGGCACGACAATGGGCGCGCGGCCTTAGGCTGCACACCGGATCAATGACCCCGATCAAACGACAAAGGCCCGCCGAGCGATCGGCGGGCCTTTTCGTTTCAGTGGGCCGGAGCGGCGCCGACCATGCTGTGGGCGCGTTTCTCGCGCGCCAGCAGCCGGGCGTAGATGTTGCCCATGACGATGCCGAACACCACGTGGGTGGCCATCATCCAGCCCATGGTCGCCATGTTGGAGCCCATGACACGGTCGTTGCCGATGAAGACGATGCCCAGCATCATCACCACCCAGGCGCCGACGGCGAAGACGATGCCCTTGGTCTCGGGCGTGTCCGTCGGCAGGCGCGGGTAGAGGTAGCCGAACAGAGACCCCAGGATGAACGTGCCGGCCACGAAGTGGAGGGCCCAGCCCGCCGCCAGGTTGCCGTGCAGACCCAGCATGTTGGCGACAATGCCGGGGAACGGCTCAAACCATTTGAGGAACAACAGGTTCACAGCCTCCAACAGAGAGACCGCGACCGTCGCCGCAAAACCCGCGACGATACCCTTTTTTACGCGAGACATCATGACCGTCAGCGCCTCCCAACGCATCGACCAGTTCCTGTTTACGCAAGAGGGATCATACCCCGACCACAGCGGTCGGGGTTCACATTGCCGTGCTTCGCAGGTGCGGGAGGTTTGCGGGTGGTCTATTGCGCCGCGATGTTCGACCCTTCCGGCGCGGTCCAGCGCAGGACAGGCGCGCGGGCGGCGCGGGTTTCGTCCAGACGCTTGAGCGGGGCGTGGAACGGGGCGCCCTTGAAGCGGTCGACGTTGCCGCCGCCGTCCTTCGTCTCCAGCGCCGCCTCGGCCAGAAGCCGCATGGCGTGGATGAAGCGGTCCAGCTCCTGCTTGGATTCCGTTTCGGTCGGTTCAATCAGCATGGCGCCGTGGACGACCAGGGGGAAATACATGGTCATGGGGTGGAAGCCCTCGTCGATCATCGCCTTGGCGAAGTCGAGCGTGGTCACGTCCGTGCCCTTCAGCCATTCATCGTCGAACAGGGCCTCGTGCATGCAGGGGCCGTCGGGGAAGGCCAGGCTCATCAGGTCGCCGAGCCGGGCCTTGATGTAGTTGGCGTTCAGCACGGCGTCCTCGGCGACCTGGCGCAGGCCGTCCGAGCCGTGGCTCATCATGTAGGAGAGGGCGCGGGTGTACATGCCCATCTGGCCCTGGAAAGCGCACAGACGGCCGAAGGCTTGTTCGGCCTCGTCTTCCTCACGCTCGACCAGTTTGTAGCCGTCACCCGTGTTCACGACCCAGGGCGCAGGCGCGAAGGGCGCCAGAGCCTCGGACAGCACGACCGGACCCGCGCCCGGACCGCCGCCGCCATGAGGCGTCGAGAAGGTCTTGTGCAGGTTGATGTGCATGGCGTCGACGCCGAGGTCGCCCGGGCGCACCCGGCCGACGATGGCGTTGAAGTTGGCGCCGTCGCAGTAGAAATAGGCGCCGGCCTCATGCGTCAGGCGGCTGATCTCGAGGATGTCGCGCTCGAACAGGCCGCAGGTGTTGGGGTTGGTCACCATGATGGCGGCGACGTCGTCGCCCAGCTTCGCGGCCAGATCGGCGACGTCCACTCGACCGTCGTCGGTCTGGGCGACCTCCACGACGGTGTAGCCGACGAAGGCGGCGGTGGCCGGGTTGGTGCCGTGGGCCGAGGTCGGCACCAGCACCTTGCGGCGCTTCTCATGCTGGCCCGAGGCTTCGTGCGCCGCGCGGATGGCCATCAGGCCGCACAGTTCGCCGTGGGCGCCTGCTTTCGGAGACAGGGCGACGGCGGGCATGCCGGTCAGCGTCTTCAGCCAATGGGCCAACGTGTCCATCAGTTCCAGCGCGCCCTGAACCGTCGACTGCGGCTGCAGCGGGTGGATGTCGGAGAAGCCGGGCAGGCGCGCCAGCTTTTCGTTCAGGCGCGGGTTGTGCTTCATCGTGCACGACCCCAGCGGATAGATGGCCAGATCGATGGCGTGGTTCTTCTGCGACAGGCGCACATAGTGGCGCATGGCTTCGGGCTCGCTGAGGCCGGGCAGGCCGATCGGATCCTTGCGGACCAGGTCGCCCAGGTCAGAGCCGTCGCTCTTCGGCGTGGCCAGATCGACGCCGGTCTTGCCCCAGCCGTCGCTCTCGAAGATCAGATGCTCGTCCTGCAGCAGGCCGCGCCCGCCGGTCAGGGTCGGGTGTTTGTAGTCGTGATCGACAGCGTTGGGGGCGGTCGGGCGGCCGACAGTGTTCATGGTGCTCATGGGTCTATCTCCGCTCAGGCCGCCAGGACCTTGGCGAGCGAGCCCGCCAGGACCTTGATGTCTGCATCCAGGGTGGTCTCGGTCGCCGCGACCAGCAGCACGTCATCCATGCCCGCGTCGGGGGCCAGGCGGCTGTAGGGAACGCCGGCCAGGATGTGGTGGGCGGCCAGGGTCTCGACCACTTCGGCGGCGTTCTTGGGCAGGCGCACCGCGAACTCGTTGAAGAAGCGCGAGGTCAGCACCTCGACGCCGGGGATGACCGCCAGGGCGTCGCGGGTGGCCAAGGCCTTCTCGTGGTTCAGCAGGGCCAGTTTGCGCAGGCCGGTCTCGCCCAGCAGGCTCATGTGGATGGTGAAGGCCAGGGTGCAGAGGCCCGAGTTGGTGCAGATGTTCGAGGTCGCCTTGTCGCGGCGGATATGCTGTTCGCGCGTCGACAGGGTCAGGACGAAGCCGCGTTCGCCGTCGGCGTCCACCGTCTCGCCGGTCAGGCGGCCGGGCATCTGGCGGACCAGCTTCTCGCGGCAGGCGAACAGGCCGACGTAGGGGCCGCCGAAGTTCAGGGCGTTGCCGATCGACTGGCCCTCGGCTGCGACGATGTCGGCGCCCATTTCGCCGGGCGACTTGAGCAGGCCCATCGACACGGCCTCCGTCACCACGACGATCAGCAGGGCGCCGGCGGCGTGGGCGGCCTCGGCGATCTTTGTCACGTCGGTGGCGGTTCCGAAGACGTTGGGGGTCTGGACGACGACGCAGGCGGTGTCCGGCCCGATCTGGGCGATGACATCGGCCTCGGCGTCCACCGCAGCGGCCAGCACCTGGGTCTCGACGCCGACGGCGTGGACCACGGTCTCGGTCGCCTTGACGTAGTGGGGATGCACCCCGCCCGAGATCACCGCCTTGTTGCGGCGGGTCACGCGCGTGGCCATCAGCACGCCCTCGGCCATGGCGGTCGAGCCGTCATAGAGGGAGGCGTTGGCCACCGGCATGCCGGTCAGATTGGCGACCTGGGTCTGGAATTCGTACAGGTACTGGAGCGTGCCTTGCGCGATTTCCGGCTGGTAGGGGGTGTAGGAGGTCAGGAACTCCGAACGCTGGATCACATGGTCCACCGTCGCGGGGATGTGGTGCTTATAGGCCCCGGCCCCGCAGAAGAAGGGCGTGGTCCCCGCCGTGGCGTTCTTGCCCGCCATGGCCGACAGGGCGCGCTCGACCTCCATCTCTCCCGCCACGCGCGGCAGGTCGACAAAGCCCTCGCGGCGGGCGGCCTGCGGCACGTCCACGAACAGGTCGTCGATGGATTTGGCGCCGATGGCGGCCAGCATGGCCTCACGGTCGTCGGGCGTCAGGGGGAGGTAGCGCATGTTTTCTTCCGCTCATCCCCGCGAAGGCGGGGATCCAGTTCTGTCCAGCGAGACGCCGGTGTTTCAGGACAATCGATTGCGGCTCACGACCGATGGCGGTCATCCAAAGGACTGGATCCCCGCCTTCGCGGGGATGAGCGGAGCAAGGATCAAAGCGTGGCGAGGAAGGCGTCGTAGGCGGCGCGGTCCATCAGGCCGTCCAGAGCCGAGGCGTCCGAGACCTTGATCTTGGCGAACCAGCCTTCGCCTTCGGCGTCGGCGTTGACGGTTTCCGGGGCCGAGGCCAGGACGGCGTTGCCTTCGATGACTTCGCCGGCGACCGGGGCGTAGACGTCCGAGGCGGCCTTGACGCTTTCGACGACGGCGAAGTTGTCGCCCTTGGCGACGACCTTGCCGGCTTCCGGCGTTTCGACGAACACCACGTCGCCCAGGGCGTCAGCGGCGTGTTTGGAGATGCCGACGGTGGCGACGTCGCCGTCGAGGCGAACCCACTCGTGATCCTTGGTGAAATGCATCGGAGAAATCCTAGGCTTTGGGTTTGCGGTGATAGCGGGTGGCGACGAAGGGCGTGGCGACGACCTCGGCGGCGGCGGGACGGCCGCGCACCAAGACCTTCAGCTCGGTTCCCAGGGCGGCGAAGGCCGGCGGAACATAACCCATGGCGATGTTGCGGCCCAGCGTGGGCGAAGGGCCGCCCGAGGTGATGTTTCCGATGACGGCGCCGTCCATGTCGGCGATCTCGGCGCCTTCGCGGGCCGGGGCGCCTTCCTTGACGATCAGGCCGACGCGGACGCGGGCGGGACCGTCGGCCAGCTGTTTCAGGATGCGGTCGGCGCCGTTGAAGTCGGCGGCTTCCTTGCGGGATTTGGACAGGGCGAACGTCAGCGCGGCCTCGACCGGGGTGGTCGAGGCGTCGACATCGTGGCCGTGCAGCGGCAGGCCGGCCTCAAGGCGCAGGCTGTCGCGGGCGCCCAGGCCGATCGGCTTCACGCGGGCGTCGCTGAGGATCAGGTTCCAGATGCGCTCGGCCTCGGCGGCGGGCACGGAAATCTCATAGCCGTCTTCGCCGGTGTAGCCCGAGCGGGAGACGAAGCAGTCGGCGCCGAACAGCATCAGACGGGCCGAATCCATGAAGCCCATTTCGGCCAGGATCGGCTCATGCGCGGCCATGACCTCGGCGGCCTCCGGCCCCTGGATGGCCAGCAGGGCGCGGTCGTCCAGCACCTTCAGCGTGGCGTCGCCTTGCAGATTGGCGTTGAGGAAGGCGAAGTCGGCGTCCTTGTTGCCCGCGTTGAACACGACATAGAGGCCGTCGTGGTCGGGCTTTCCGGCCATCAGGTCGTCCATGATCCCGCCCTGGTCATTCAGCAGCAGGGTGTATTTCTGCTTGCCGGCCTTGAGGATTTCATAGTCGCCGGGGACGAAGCGCTGGAACTGGCTGATGGCGTCGGCGCCTGAGATGCGGCACTGGCCCATGTGGGAGACGTCGAACAGACCGGCGTGTTCGCGTGTCCAGCGGTGCTCGGCCAGCACGCCTTCATACTGGACCGGCATGTCGTAGCCGCTGAAACCCACCATGCGGGCCCCGAGGGCGCGGTGGGCGGCGTTCAAGGGTGTGGTCTTGAGAGCTTGATCGGTCATGTCATCGGCCTTCTGAGTCGCAGGTGGGCAGAGTCGCGTGTGGAGACGGAAAGCTCCGCCGTCTTCGCGCCCCCGCTGTCCTGAAGCCTGAGAGATTCCAGCGACCCTTTCAGGGGCGCCTTTGCTCCGTCGGCGCGGTCCAAAGACCGGCTTTCCAGCGTCCGAATGTTCTCGCGGTCCGTTTGCCTGAGCGTTTCCGGGGCGGTTGCGCCTTCGGCGTCGTCGCCGGTTTCCCGGTCCCGAACTCTCCCGCGAGAGCGCGGCGACCTAGGCCCCGACTCTGGCCGGAAGTCAAGCGGGACCGGACTTGCCGCGAACGATCCGACAGGCCATGAGGGGGCCGACCTTGCAGGATTTGAGGACGCCATGACCGCCCGCACCGACCTTTCCGCCCACCTCGCCGCGCTGGACCTGCCTCAGGGCCTGGTCGAGACTCTGACCGTGGCCGCCGCCGCCTGCGTCGAGATCAAGGCCGTGGTCGCGGGCGGCGCCCTGGTCGGAGCGCTGGGCGCGTCGGGCGCGGTCAATGTGCAGGACGAAGAGCAGAAGAAGCTCGACGTCATCGCCAACGACATCCTGACCGATCGGCTGATGGCCTGTCCCGCCGTGGCGGGCGTCGCGTCCGAAGAGATGGACACGGTCCATCCGGCGACCAATCCGACGGGCGAATATCTGGTGCTGTTCGACCCGCTGGACGGCTCGTCCAACATCGACATCAATGCCCCCGTCGGCACCATTGTTTCTGTGCTGAAATCGCCGTCTGCGGCGCCGACCGAGGCTGATTTCCTGCAATCGGGCCGTCATCAGGTTGCGGCGCTGTATGCCGTCTATGCCGGTCAGGCCATGCTGGTGCTGACCACGGGCCAGGGAGTGGCGGGCTTCACCCTGGCGCCCGACGGCAGCTGGCTGATGACGCATGAGGACGTGCGCATCCCGGCCGATACGAAAGAGTTCGCCATAAACATGTCGAACCAGCGCCACTGGGCCGAGGGCGTCCGGCGCTACATCGCGGACTGTCTGGCGGGCGCGGACGGTCCGCGCGGCAAGAATTTCAACATGCGCTGGGTCGCCGCCATGGTGGCCGACGTGCACCGCATCCTGATGCGCGGCGGGGTCTTCCTCTATCCGTGGGATGCGCGTGAGCCGAACAAGCCGGGCAAGCTGCGCCTGATGTATGAGGGCAACCCCATGGCCATGCTGGTCGAACAGGCGGGCGGCAAGGCGACGACGGACGGAACGCAGGCCATTCTGGACGTGACCCCGACCGAACTGCACCAGCGGGTGCCGGTCGTCCTCGGCTCGGCCAACGAAGTCGATCAGATCGCGGCGGCCTGAGACCATGCAGATCGCTGCTTCTGACGCTCTTCTGGTCATCGACGCCCAGAACGACTTCTGCGAGGGCGGCGCCTTGGCGGTTCAGGGCGGGGCGGCGATCATGCCCCTGATCAACCGCCTGGCCGAACGGTTCGATACGGTGATCGCCACCCAGGACTGGCACACGCCGGACCAGATCAGTTTCGCCTCCAACCACGAAGGGCGGGCGCCCTTCTCCGAAATCGAGGTGGCCTACGGTCGTCAGATGCTGTGGCCGGATCATTGTCTGCAGGGCTCGTTCGGGGCCGATTTCCACCGGGCCGTCGCGCCTGCGATGCAGAAGGCGCTGGCCGTGATCCGCAAGGGCTATAATCCGGCGGTCGATTCCTATTCCGGTTTCTTTGAAAATGACCATCGCACGACGACGGGACTGGCGGGCCTGCTGCGCGATCGGGGCGTGAAGCGGCTGTTCCTGTGCGGCTTGGCTTATGATTATTGCGTCCGTTTCACCGCCGAGGACGCGGTGCGCGAAGACTTCGAGGCCGTGGTCATCGAGGACGCCTGCCGGGCGATTGCAGCTGAGACGGCGGCTGCGGCCAAGGCGAGTTTTGCGACGCTGGGGGTCACGCAGATTGAAGCCGCGACGCTGAGGCGCTGAAAATCTCCGCTCATTCCCGCGAAGGCGGGAATCCAGTGCTGTCCAGCTTGACGCCGGTGTTTCAGGACTGACGATGGCGGGTCGAGAGCGTCGTCGCGTCAGCCAAAGAACTGGATCCCCACTTTCGTGGGGACGAGCGGGAACAATGAGAGGGTAGGTCGCTGCGCATCCTTCGTTGTTTTTGAAGATCAAAACGCGACAGGTTCTCGCCCTCACTCCCAGAAATCCGCCTCATCCGGAATGCGGGTGAAAGCGATCTTGGCGCCGATGTACTCGGGCAGGCCCGCCTTGGGGCCGATGCTGACCGTGTCCTTGCCATAGCGTTTGTTCAGCGCATCCAGCGCCTGCGACAGCCGCAGGGAGGGCGCGGCGCCGCCCTGGTCCGGGCCGATGTCGAACAGGTCGGCCTCGAAGGCGCTGCTCGGCTTCAGATGATGCACGCCGACCCCGACATAGCTCAACGCGCTTGCCTGAAGCCCGGGTTCGATCCTGCGCCACAAGCTGTCCAGCGCGGCCAGCAGGGCGAAGGTGTCCTGGGTCGGGGCGACAGCGCAGTTCAGGCCCGTGGTGTCCCAGCCGCGTTTGGCGCCCTTTGGCCCCATGTCGAGATGCAGGCTGATCCCTGCGCCGGTCAGCCCCATACGCCGCAGCCGCGCCCCGCATTTGACCATCAGCCGCCGGGCGACGGCCCGCGCCTTGTCCGGGGTGCGCATCGCCTGGGCCAGGACGTGGCTGTGGCTGATGGAAGCGGGGGGCTTTTCCGGCGTCGGTTCGCTGTCGAAGCCGTGCAGGCCGCGCCAGATGCGTTCGCCCTCTATGCTGTTCCAGACGGCGCGGGCCTGTTTGGCGTCCATGGCCCACAGGCCGGCGGTGTCGGTGACGCCCGCCGCCGCCAGCCGCTCGCGCATCCGCGAGCCTATGCCAGGGTATTTCGACAGCGGCACGTCCAGAAGCGGACCGGGCAGTTCATGGGCCCGCAGGATCGTCAGCCCAGCGGGCTTCAGCATCCCGCAAGCCGTCTTGGCCAGGAAGCGCGAGGGCGCCAGGCCGACGGACGAACGCAGGCACTCGCCCACATTCTCCATGATCCCCGCCTGTATCCGTCGGGCCAGGGCGACGGCGTTCGCCTCCTGCCGCTCGGGACCAACCAGTTCGCACGAACATTCGTCGATGGAGCCCACCTTCCACACCGGAACATGGCGGTCGATCTCCTTCATGATCTGCTTGTGGATCTCGACGTAGAGGTCCGGCCGCGCCTCGGCGACGATCAGGCCGGGGCATAGGCTGCGGGCTTCCGACACCCTCATGCCGGTGTGGATGCCGAAAGCCTTGCCTTCATAGCTGGCGGCGATGGCGCCGGTGTATTCGCTGATCGCGGGGCGGACGATGACGGGCCTGCCGCGCCATTCGGGGTTCATCTGCTGCTCGACGCTGGCGAAGAAGGCGTTCAGGTCGATGAACAGCCAGCGCAGGGCGGCGGGGTCGTCACGTTGTTCATTCGCCTGCGCCATGATGGGAACATATCAGGAACATTGGACGGTCGAAAGCGACCCGACCTTATCTTTCGTCATCCTCCGGCAAGCCGCTTGCGGCGCAGACCGGGGGACCTGGCGGCGCCGTCAGGCGAAATCCATCCGCCGCACGAACTTGACGTGCAGAGTCTGCGGCAGGTTCGCGCTTTCGCGCGCCGCTGGGTCCCCCGGTCTCGCTCCGCTCGCCGGAGGATGACGAAAGGAAAGGGTCAGCTCGCCGCGTAGGCGTCGATTTCGGCGATCCGCTTCGCCTTGTCGGCGTCGCTCAGGAAGCTGCCCTCGAAACTGTTTTTCGCCAACTGCGTCACCTGCTCGCGTGTCAGACCCACGGCCTTGGCCAGCTGGCTATAGTTGGCGTTCACATAGCCGCCGAAATAGGAGGGGTCGTCCGAGTTCAGGGTGACGTGCAGGCCGCGGCGCAGCATTTCGGGGACCGGGTGATCCTTCAAGTCCTTGACCACGCACAGCTTCAGGTTCGACAGAGGGCAGACCGTCAGCGTCATCTGCGATGCGGCCAGACGGGCGATCAGGGCCTCGTCCTCCATTGCGCGGTTGCCGTGGTCCATGCGGTCGATGTGCAGCAGGTCCAGCGCCTCATGCACATAGGCGGGCGGGCCTTCCTCGCCGGCGTGGGCGCACAGCTTCAGGCCCAGGTCGCGGGCGGCGGCGAAGACGCGCTGGAACTTGGACGGCGGGTGGCCGAGCTCTGACGAATCCAGACCGACGCCGATGAAGTGATGCAGATACGGCTTGGCGGCTTCGAGCGTGGCGAAGGCTTCGTCCTCGCTGAGGTGACGCAGGAAGCTGAGGATGAGACCGCTCGAAACCCCCAGCTCCGTCTTGGCCCGGTCCATGCCCGCGATCAGGCCCTCGACCACTACGGCGAAGGACACGCCCCGGTCGGTGTGGGTCTGGGGATCGAAGAAGATTTCGGCGTGGCGCACGTTGTCGGCGGCGGCGCGCTGGAAATAGGCGAAGGCCAGATCCTCGAAATCCTTGCGCGTCAGCAGCACGGCGGCGCCCGCGTAGTAGATGTCGAGGAAGTCCTGAAGGTTGGAGAAGTCATAGGCCGCGCGCACGGCCTCGACGCTGTCATAGGGGATGGCGACGCCGTTGCGCTGCGCCAGCTCGAACATCAGTTCGGGTTCGAGCGAGCCCTCGATGTGCAGGTGCAGTTCGGCCTTGGGCAGGCCGGCGATGAAGGCGTCGAGGGACATGGAGGCTCCGGGTTTCGCGCTCAACGTAGCACTTTTCCTTCCCATGCAATGGGGAGGGGGACCGCCCCCGGGCTTCGCCAAAGGCGAACCCGAGGACAGGCTACGCGGTGGAGGGCTGTTTTCGGGCGCTCGGTTAGAGCCCCTCCGTCACGCCGCGTATTCGCGGTGCGCCACCTCCCCACCGAGTGGGGAGGAGAACTACATCCGCTCCGGCGTGGCGATGCCCAGCAGGTCCAGCGCGATCTCCAACTGGTCCAGCGCCGCCTTGGACAGGGCCAGACGCGAAGCCTTGGTGGCGGCGTCGGGCGCGATCAGGACGGGGCAGGCGGCGTAGAATTTCGAGAAACTCTGCGCCAGCCGGTAGGTGTGCTCCGAGATCAGGTGCGGCATCCGCTTGTCGTAAGCCTCCGTCACGGCCTGGGAGAAGGCGTCCAGCGTCAGGGCCAGATCGCGCTCGGCCGGTTCGCCGATGGCGATGGCGCCGGGCGTCAGCCCCTGGTCCGCGCCCTTGCGCAGCAGGGATTTGATCCGCACCGCCTGATACAGAAGATACGGCCCGGTCTTGCCCTCGAAGCTCATGAACCGGTCCAGGTCGAAGACGTAGGAGGTGGTGCGCGCGTTCGACAGGTCGGCGAATTTCAGGGCGGCGATGGCCACCTTGTGAGCGATGTCCTCGAACTCGGCGGGGGGCAGGTCGTCGCCCAGCTTGGCCTCGTGCAGGCGTTCGCGGGCCTTGTCGGTGGCCTGGGTGATGAGGTCATGGAGCTTCAACACGCCGCCCGCGCGGGTCTTGAACGGCTTGCCGTCCGTCCCGTTCATGGTGCCGAAGCCGAGGTGCTGCAGGCTGCCTTCGGCGGCGTAGCCGGCCAGATAGGCGGCGCGAAACACCTGCTCAAAATGTTCGGCCTGGCGTTCATCGACGACATACAGGATCAGGTCGGGGTCGATGGCCTTGCGGCGGTCCAGAATGGTGGCCAGGTCGGTCGTGCCGTACATGGCCGAGCCTTCGGAGCTGATGACCAGAAGGGGCGGGGGGGATGGGGCCTCGATCACCGAGCCGTCGGCCAGCTTCTTCTTGCGGGTCTCGCCGGGGCGGGCGACGTGGACCACGCGGGCGCCGTCATCCTCGACCAGCAGGCCGGTCTGCTCCAGATGGGCGATCATCTCGGCCATGACGGGGTCGGCGTCGCTCTCGCCGTTCCACAGGTCGAAGGTCACGCCCAAGGCGCCGAACTCGCGTTCCAGCGCCGTGCGGCTGACGGCCACGAAATGCTTCCACAGGGCGCGGTAGCCGGGGCGACCGCCCTGCAGTTCCGCCGTCGCCTTGCGGGCGCGGTCGCGGAACGTGGGATCTTCCTTGGCCTGACCGGCGGCCTGGGGATACAGGCGTTCCAGGTCTTCCAGCGTGATGGGCGCTTCGGCAGGGAAGGGCCCGTCGCCCTCGGCCAGGAAGGCGTCGGCCCCTGGGAGATTTTGGCCTTCGTCGCCGACCGCCACGATCAGCAGCCCCATCTGGAAGCCCCAGTCGCCGAAGTGGGCGTCGCCCCAGACGGTGTCGCCGCGGAAACGGAACAGCCGCTTCAGGCTTTCGCCGATGATGGAGGAACGCAGATGGCCGACGTGCATCGGTTTGGCCACATTGGGTCCGGCGAAGTCGATCACCACCGTGCGCGGCTCGGCCAAGACGGCGGCCCCGGCGTGGGCGGCGTCGACGGCCACCTCGGCCGCGCGGGCGGCCAGCGCCGCGTCGGACAGTTTCAGGTTGATGAAGCCGGGCCCGGCGATCTCGATCGACGACAGGCGAGGCTCGCCTTCCAACCGCGCGGCGACCTTGGCGGCCAGCTCACGCGGATTGGCCTTCAACGCCTTGGCGGCGGCCAGGGCGCCGTTGGACTGGAAGTCGGCCAGGTCCGGGCGGTCGGACGGGGTGACGCGGGCGAGGGCCGGGTCCACGCCTTCGGCGGCGAAGGCGGCGGCGACCGCTTCGCCCAACTGGGTCCTGAGGTCTGTCATTTTACTCGGCCGGCGGAGTGGCGGGCGCGGCGCCTGCGTTGATTCGGAAGCGGCTGCCGGTGCGGTTCATCTCGACCATGGCGGGCGTGACGTCGAAGCCGACCAGGATTTCGAAATTGTCGCCGCTGGTCGTCGCCGTGGCGCGCGGAATGATGATGGTCTGTTCCTGGGTCACCTGGGTCCGGTCGGCGCCGTCGAAGGCCACGGGCAGGTCGAAATAGGTCTTGGCCAGAACAGCCGCATTACGCTCGGTGACGGCGATCCAGTAGCGATAGGTGCGGCCGTCGGTCTGGGCCTGCGGACCGCGTCCCAGGTTGAACAGAACACGCATGTCCACGGTGATGGGGTCGTCGCCCTGATAACGACAGATCGAGCTGAGCCCCTCGATTTCGCCAGTGAAGCCGGCGTTGGCGGCGGCCACGCGGTCGTCGGGCATTTCGACGTAGCGGGCGGCGTCGTAGAGGATCTTCACATAGGGGCAGGGGCCGGCGGCTTCCACGCGACGCAGCGGTGCGAAACGCGGACGACGCGCCCGCTCCGTGCCTTCTTCACGCTGCTGGCCAGCGGTCTGACCTTGGCCGGGGCGCTGCTGCTGCTGTTGCGCCTCCGCGTTGACCGGCGCGATGCCGATGGCGGCGACGGCCAGGGTCGAGATCAGGGAGAGTTTCAGGACGCGACGCATCGAATATTCTTCCAGCAAACAAGGGGCGCGCGGCGACAGCCCGAGACAGCGCGGACGCTCGCCGCTGATAGCGGCTAAAGCGAGGCGCGGCAAACGCGCAGAATGCACAAACCACGGTGGCGGGGCGAGCGGCTAATGACTAGGTTGCGGCCATGACCCTGAACGACGCCGCCATGCCGACCGAACGGCGCCCCCTGACCGTGCGCCCCCTCACTGTGCGCTTGGCCACGCCGCGCGGCTTCTGCGCCGGGGTCGACCGGGCCATCCAGATCGTCGAACGCGCCATCGAGAAATACGGCGCCCCCGTCTATGTGCGTCACGAGATCGTCCACAACCGCCATGTGGTGGCGCGGCTGAAGGCCATGGGCGCGGTCTTTGTCAAAGAGTTGGACGAATGCCCGGACGACCGGCCTGTGGTGTTTTCGGCCCACGGCGTGCCCAAGTCGGTGCCGGAGACGGCGCGGTTCCGCAATCTCTTCTATCTGGACGCCACCTGCCCGCTGGTCTCCAAGGTTCATGTGGAGGCGGAGCGTCACCACGCAGCGGGCCGCCACATCGTCCTGATCGGCCATGCGGGCCACCCGGAAGTGGTCGGCACCATGGGTCAGCTGGCGCCCGGCGCCATCAGCCTGGTCGAGACGGTCGAGGACGCCGAGGCGTTCCAGCGTCCCGGCGACGCGCCCCTGGCCTACGCCACCCAGACGACGCTGTCGGTGGATGATACGGCGGGCATTCTGGCGGTGCTGAAGCGGCGCTTCCCCGAACTGCCCGACCCGCACAAGGAAGACATCTGTTACGCCACCACCAACCGTCAGGATGCGGTCAAGCGGTTGGGCGAAGGCTGTGATCTGGTGTTGGTGGTCGGGTCGCAGAACTCGTCCAACTCCGTGCGTCTGGTCGAGGTGGCCCTGCGTGCGGGCGCGCGGGACGCACGGCTGGTGGACGATGCTGGTCAGGTCGACTGGGCCTGGCTGGACGGGGTGTCGACCCTGGGCATCACCGCGGGCGCCTCTGCGCCGGAAAGCCTGATCTCGGACCTGATCGACGCCGTCTGCGCCCGGTTCGACGCAGACGTGGTCGAGGACGACGGCGCGCGCGAGACCATCACCTTCAAACTGCCGCGTGTGCTGACCGCCTGACCCACCGACCGTTGACAGGTTGCGGCGGAGCCTTCGTCGGGCGACAACGTTGGCTGAAGGTTCGCCACGGAGGTCTCATGCGCCGTCTGACCCTGCCCGCCGCTCTTGTCGCCGTTCTGACGACGGGTTTGTCCGCCTGTGACCGGGGCTCCGAGCCCGCCGCGCCGCCGCCGGAACCGATCCCCGCCATCGCAGACGCCGCACCGGTGACGGCCAGCTATCGCTGTGACAGCGGCTTGACGGTCGGCGCGGCCTATCCCGACCCCGAATCGGCTCAGGTGACCTGGCGCGACCGGGTCTATGTGCTGCACAGCGCCCCCGCCGCCTCGGGCGCCCGCTACATCGATGAAGAGGTCCAGTGGACCATCGTCACCCGCGACGGCGTCGAATACGGCGAACTGAGCCGCGTCCTGCCGGGACCGGGCGGGGCGGCCGACGTGCTGGAACGCTGCAACCGGCGCATGGAGGCCACGCCGTCCGTGCCGCCCCCCACGACCGAGAAGACGCAGGCGGCGCCGGGCGGCGTCCTGCCCGCCTCCGCGCCGTGCAAGGGCGGCCAGTTGGCCCTGTCGGCAGAGGGCGGCGACGCTGGCATGGGCCATCGCGTGGCCATCATGGGGCTGCGCAACACGGGAACCCAGGCCTGCAGCCTGACCGGCTATGCCGCCGTGACGGTGCAGGATCGTCAAGGGCGTGACCTGACCGCCATCCGCGCCGAGACCGTTCCCGGCTCCTATCTGCGAGCGGGACAGGCGCCCGCGCCGGTCAATCTGGCCCCCAACGCCAAAGCCTATTTCGATGTGGCCTGGACCGTCATTCCGCATGAGGGGCAGGGCGAGACGGTCTGTCCCTCGGTCACGCGTGTGCGCGCCACCGTGCCGGGGGATGCGACGCCGGTCGTCTTCGCCCAGGCCCTGACGCCCTGCGGCGGGCGCATCGAGATCAGCCCCTTCCGCGCTGTCGCCGAGCCGACCCCGGGTTGAGCGGCCACGCGGTCAAGTGGTGTGACAGGGTGGGGCAGGGGCTTCAAACCGTCGCCAAAACGGCGTAGCGGAGCGGACATGACAACCTCATTCTACGACCGCGTCAGCGCGGAGCTCGCCGACATCGACGCCCAGGGGCTGACCAAGCCCGAGCGGGTCATCGCCTCGCGCCAGGGACCAGTCATCAAGGTCGGCGGCCGCGACGTCCTGAACTTCTGCGCCAACAACTATCTCGGCCTCGCCGGCGACGAGCGGGTGACGCAGGCGGGCATTAAGGCCCAGGAGAAATGGGGCGCGGGCACAGCCTCGGTCCGCTTTATCTGCGGCACGCTGGAGATCCACAAGGAACTGGAACGCGCCATCGCCGACTATCTCGGCTTTGAAGACACGATCTTGTTCGCCGCCGCCTTCGACGCCAACGGCGGCATCTTCGAGCCTCTGTTCGGGGCCGACGACGCCGTCATCTCCGACAGTCTGAACCACGCTTCGATCATCGACGGCGTGCGGCTGTGCAAGGCCAAGCGTTATCGCTTCGCCACCTCCGACATGGCCGATCTGGAGGCCCAGCTGAAGCAGGCCCGGGCCGATGGCGCCAAGGAGATCATCATCGCCACCGACGGCGCCTTCTCCATGGACGGCTATATCGCCAGGCTGAAGGACATCCGGGCGCTGGCTGACAAATACTCGGCCCTGATCATGGTCGATGACTGCCACGCCACGGGCTTCCTGGGCGACAAGGGGCGCGGCTCCTATGCGTATCATGGGGTCGAGGTCGACTTCGTCACCGGCACCTTCGGCAAGGCCCTGGGCGGCGCCATGGGCGGCTTCATCTGTGCGAAGTCGAACGTCGTGGCCCTGCTGAAGCAGCGGGCGCGGCCCTACCTCTTCTCCAACGCCCTGGCCCCGGCGGTGTGCGGCTCGTCGATGGAGGCCATCCGCATCGCGGCGGGCCCCGAAGGCGACGCCCTGCGGACCCAGTTGTTCGCCAATGCCGCCCGCTATCGCAAGGCGATGACCGAGGCGGGCTTCACCCTCCAGCCCGGCGAGCACCCGATCATCCCGGTCATGTTGGGCGACGCCAAACTGGCGCAGGACATGGCGGCGCGCCTGCTGGAGCTGGGCGTCTATGTCATCGGCTTTTCCTTCCCGGTCGTCCCGCGCGGCCAGGCCCGCATCCGCACCCAGATGTCGGCGGCGCACACCTTCGAACAGATTGATCAGGCCGTTGAGGCGTTCAAGACGGCGGGCAAGGAATTGGGCGTGATCTGACTTCACCATCCCTCTCCCGTTGGGAGAGGGCTTGAGCGCACGGCGCGTCAGCGTCGTTCTTGCGCGAAAGGGTGAGGGTCAAACAGCGGGTGATGAGCGGCGAACAGCCGACCCTCACCCTTTCGGCTGACGCTTCGCTGCGCTCAGCGAGCCTCAAACCCTCTCCCATCGGGAGAGGGAACAGAATGTGGAGCTAACAAATGACCGACATGATGAAGGCCCTGGCCAAGACCCGTCCCGAGGTCGGCCTTGAACTGATCGACGCCCCCATCCCTGTCGCAGGCGACGAGGATGTGCTGATCAAGGTGCACAAGACCGCCGTCTGCGGCACCGACATCCACATCTGGAACTGGGACGAGTGGTCGCAAAAGAACGTGCCTGTCCCCATGATCACCGGCCATGAGTTCGCCGGCGAGATCGTCGCCATCGGCAAGGACGTGGACCGCCGCCTGAAGATCGGCCAGCGCGTCTCGGCCGAGGGTCACGTCATCGACCTGAACTCCGAGGCGGCTCGCGCCGGACATTTCCACCTCGACCCCGCCACGCGCGGCATCGGCGTGAACCGCCAGGGGGCATTTGCGGAATACGTCGCCGCCCCGGCCTTCAACGTCATCGAACTGCCTGACGACGTGCCCTATGAGATCGGCTCCATCCTCGATCCGTTCGGCAACGCCGTGCACACGGCGCAGCAGTTCGACCTGCTGGGCGAGGACGTGCTGGTCACCGGCGCAGGCCCCATCGGCATCATGGCGGCCGCCGTGGCGCGTCAGGCCGGAGCCCGCACCGTGGTGCTGACTGACATCAACGACTTCCGCCTGGATCTGGCCAACAAGGTCGCGCCGGGCATCCGCACGGTGAACACCACCCGGGAAGACCTGCACGACGTGGTGCATGAGCTGGGCATGAAGGTCGGCTTCGACGTGGCGCTGGAGATGTCGGGTTCGCCCATCGCCTTCAAACAGTGCGTCGACACCCTGATCATGGGCGGCGGGCTGGCGTTGCTGGGCATTCCCGCGCGTCCGACCGAGACCGACTGGGGCGCGATCATCCTCAAGGCCCTGACCATCAAGGGCGTCTATGGCCGCGAGATGTTCACCACCTGGCGCAAGATGCTGGGCCTGCTGAAAGCCGGTCTGGACCTGCAGCCGCTGATCACCCACCAGATGCCCTATCAGGATTTCCAGAAGGGCTTTGAAGTCATGAAGGCCGGCCAGTCGGGCAAGGTCGTGCTGGACTGGGCCGCTTAAGGCGTTCGCCTCAGACCCGAGTATGGAAAACCCCGGAAGCGTCGCTTCCGGGGTTTTCTGATTCTAGAGCCGCGCCTTGACCGCCGCCAGCACCGCCTCGGTGGTGACGCCGAACTTGTCGTAGAGGATTTCCGCCGGGGCCGAGGCGCCGAAGCCGGTCATGCCGATGAAGGCGCCGTCTTCGCCGATGAACCGCTCCCAGCCCTGCTGGACGGCGGCCTCGACGGCCACGCGCACCGTGCCGCGGCCGATGATGGCGGCCTGATAGGCGGCGTCCTGCTGGAAGAACAGTTCGAAGCAGGGGACGGAGACCACGCGGGTCGCCACGCCTTCGGCTTCCAGAGCCTTGGCCGCGTCCAACGCCAGGGCCAGTTCCGTGCCAGTGCCGAACAGGGTGACTTTCGCCGCGCCGTCCGCCGCCTTGATCTCATAGGCGCCGCGCGCCGACAGGTTTTCCGACGCTGCGACGGTGCGGACCGCCGGGGTCTTCTGGCGCGACAGGGCCAGAGCCGAAGGCGAGGTCTTGTGTTCCAGCGCCGCCTGCCAGCATTCCATGGCCTCGACCGTGTCGGCGGGGCGGAAGACCAGCAGGTTGGGGATGGCCCGCAGGGCCGCCAGATGCTCGACCGGCTGGTGCGTCGGGCCGTCTTCGCCCAGGCCGATGCTGTCATGGGTCAGGACGTGGATGGCGCGGACCCCCATCAGGGCGCCCAGGCGGATGGCCGGGCGGCTGTAGTCGGCGAAGGCCATGAAGGTGCCGCCGTAGGGGATGACGCCGCCGTGCAGGGCCAGGCCGTTCATCGCCGCAGCCATGCCGAACTCGCGGATGCCCCAGTTCACATAGCGCCCCTCATAGCCGGGGGCGTCGAAGATGGCCGTGCCCTTGACGAAGGTGTTGTTGGAGCCGGTCAGGTCGGCAGAGCCGCCCATCAGGTCGGGGATGGCGCCGAACAGTTCGTCCAGCGCCGCGCCGGAGGACTGGCGCGTCGCCTGGGCCGGCTTGGTCTCGATCAGTTCAGCGATCCTGGCGTTCAGGGCGTCGAAGGCGCCGGCGGGCAGGTCGCCCTTCATGGCGCGGGTGAAGTCGGCGGCCTGGGCCGAGGCGGCGAGGCGGGCCTCCCAGGCTTTGCGATGTTTGGCGCCCTGTTTGCCGACCTTCTTCCACGCCTTGTCGATGGCGGTGGGGATTTCGAACGGGGCGGCGGTCCAGCCCAGAGCTTTGCGGGTGGCTTCGATCTCGACGGCGCCCAGGGCGGCGCCGTGGGTCTTGTGGCTGCCTTCCAGGGTGGCGGCGCCGCGGCCGATCCTGGTCTTGCAGGCGATCAGGGTCGGCTTGTCCTGACGGGTGGCCCACTGCAGGGCCGATTTGACGGCCTTCATGTCGTGACCGTCCACCGCCTTGACCGCCCAGCCGGCGGCCTTGAAGCGGGCCTTCTGGTCGGTGGCGTCCGACAGGGCGACCGCGCCGTCGATGGTGATGGCGTTGTCGTCCCACAGCACGGTCAGCTTGTTCAGCTTGTAGCGGCCGGCCAGGGTGATGGCCTCCTGCGACACGCCTTCCATCAGACAGCCGTCGCCGGCGACGACCCAGGTGCGGTGGTCGACCAGATCATCACCGAAGCGCGCCGCCATATGGCGCTCGGCCATGGCGAAACCGATCGAGGTGGCCAGACCCTGGCCCAGCGGACCGGTGGTGACCTCGACGCCGGGCATGTGGCCGAACTCGGGGTGGCCCGCTGTTTTCGAGCCCCATTGGCGGAAATTCTTCAGCTCATCAATCGTCGCCGACTTGTAGCCGGTCAGGTGCAGCAGGCTGTAGATCAGCATGGAGCCGTGGCCCGCCGACAGGATGAAGCGGTCGCGGTCGGCCCAGTCGGGATGCGCCGCGTCGAACTTCAGAAACTTTGAGAACAGCACCGTCGCCACGTCGGCCATGCCCATGGGCATGCCGGGGTGTCCGCTCCTGGCCTTTTCGACGGCGTCCATCGACAGAACGCGAATGGCGTCCGCCATCTGTTTCGGCGAAGCTTTTTCGGATACGGTTTGGGCGTCGGTCACGGCGAGACCTTTCGTCGGATGGCGGAAAATAAGGAGGCGCGCCGCCTTTACCCCGGCGCGCGCACGGGTTCTATACGCATTCGAGGAGATTGTGACCCGAATGGACGCTGCATCAGCGGCAAAAGATCGCGTGGACCGCGCCCTGGCGCTGCTGGAACGCCGATTGCTGGACCTGAAAAGCCGGGCGGCGGATGTCAGCTGCGTGCCCGACGACGACCTGTTCACGCCGATCGCCTCCAATCAAGCCGACCGCGCCCGCATTCATGAACTGGAATCCGCAGGCCGCGACGCCGCCGAGGTTCTGGCCCGCGCCGCTGAGGCGATCCGCACCGCCTTGAGCGAACAGGAGGGGCGCTGATGGCGACCGTCACCGTCGAGGTCAACGGCCGCCCCTATTCCGTCGGTTGCGCGGACGGGCAGGAAGATCGGGTCCAGATGCTGGCCCGCGCCTTCGACACCCATGTCGGCCAGGTTTCCGGTCAGGTCGGCAATGTCGGCGACCTGCGCCTGTTTCTGATGGCCGGCCTGATGCTGGCCGATGAACTGCATGAAGCGCGTCAGGGCAGGGGTCTGCCCGCCGACGTCGCCTCAGCGCCCGGCAACGACGGCGTGGCCGAGGCCCTGAACGCCGTCGCCGCGCGTCTGGAGAAGATCGCCCAGGGTCTGTGAAGCCCCGGGCTTTCGGGTTCAGGCCAGGACGTAGGTCGCCAGCACGCGCTGGACCTCGCTGATGTCCACGCCGCGGCCGAAGGTCTTGCCGAACATGCCGCCGCCCGAGACGCCGATCTTCATCTCGGCATCCATGTCCAGCGTGCCCGCCGTCTCGACGCTGAAATGGCTGATCTTCGCGTAGGGGATGGACTGGTATTCGACCTTCTTGCCGGTCACCCCCTGCTTGTCTACGAACAGCAGCCGCTTGTCGGTGAAGACGATCAGGTCGCGCACCAGCTTGTAGGCATGCTCGATCTTCTCGCCGGGGATCAGGATGTTGGCCAGTTCGCCCGCGAGGCTTTGCGGATCGACGGTGTTGGCGTTGCCCATCAGGGCGTTCAGCAGGCTCATGGTTGCTCCTTGACGAATGCGTTGATGTTCTCCGTCGCGGCCCACTGGCGCAAGCTGGGACAAACGCCTATCTTGTCAGGCGGCGGGTCATGCTGCGGCTCACGTCGAAGACAACATATCCTTCTGACCTTAATTCACTCTACGGGATCTGTCCCTGTCCGGGCTCGAGGGCCTGGGCATATGGAGCCCACCTGGCTACCCAGGTCGAGAGGATTTAAACGTTCTTCACGGCTCTCGCGGCGCCGCCAACTTCTTTCTTTTTTAGTGCGCTAGCGCTCGGGACGCGGTCCCTCGCTGCTTGAGCGCGTTTTTAGGGCGCTAACGCTCGGCCCGCGGGCCCTCGCTGCTTGAGCGCATTTAGTGCGCTATCTTGGCGGTCGGAGCCTCGTGCCTGAGCGCGCTTCGTCGGCTTCATTGACATCTGTCTCATGTGATACAATCTTGTGTGCATGATGAGCGAGGTTGATCATGTCTGACTATGCCGCCGTCGCCCGCGCCCTGGGCGTCAAGGATGCGGGCAGCATTTCGCCGATGGACCTGGCCCGTTCGGTCAGTTCGGGCCTGCCCGCCAAGGCGCTGATCAAGGTCGCCAACGCGGTCAGCCCCGCCGACGCCGCCTTCCGTCACAAGGTGGTGCCGCGCGCGACCGCCGCACGCAACAAGTCGGGCCTGCTGTCGCCCGCCTCCAGCGAGCGGGTGGCGCGGGTGGCCCGTGTCTGGGCCGAGGCGGTGTCGGTCTGGGGCGGAGAAGACGCCGCACGCGCCTTCCTGTTCCGGCCCCACGCCATGCTGGAGAACCAGCCGCCCATGACCGTGGCGATCAGCAGCGAACTGGGCGCGGAACTGGTCTGCGACATCCTGGGCCGTCTGCGCTACGGCTCGGCGGCTTGAAGCCGCAAATCCTGTCTCAGGGCCTGACCGCCTTTCGGATCGGCGATCCGGCGGGGGCCTGGCCCATCTTCGACGCGACGGGCTCCACCCTTCATCCCGGGCGCTGGAACGATCCGGCTCATCCGGTGATCTACGCCGCCGAGCGCTTCTCGACCGCCCTGTTGGAGAAGCTGGTCCACGGCTCCGGCGCCCTGCCGCCGAACCAGCACTATGTTGAAATCTCCGTGCCTGCGGGCGCCAGCTACGAAGTCTTTCAGCCCGCCGCCTATCCGGGCTGGGATCTGGCCAACGGCAAGGTCAGCCGCGCCTTCGGCTGCGCCTGGCAGGCGCAGGCGCGCTCGCTGATCCTGATTGCGCCCTCGGTGGTGGCGCGGCTGGACAACAACATCCTGATCAATCCGGCCCACCCCGAGTTCCCGCGCATCACCACCGGGCTCAACATTCCCGTCTATTGGGACGACAGGCTGTTTCCATGATCGACAAACGCGAACTCCGATCGGCGATGCGGGCCGAGCGCAAGCGGCTGGCGGGGCTGGATCCGTCGGCGGCGGAGCGGGCGGCGTCTCATGCGGACGCCCTGCCGACAGGGGCGGAGGTCGCCGTCTATCGCGCCATAGGGTCGGAGCTGGACGCCGACGCCCTGTCGCTGGCGCTGGAGCGGGCGGGGCGCGAGCTGTGCCTGCCGGTGGTGATCGAACTGGACGCGCCGATGATCTTCCGCCGCTGGACGCCGGGCGATCCGCTGGAGATGGATGCGGCGGGGGTGCCCGCGCCGTTTCCTCTGGCCGAAACGGTGACGCCGGACCTGATCCTGACGCCGCTGCTGGCCTTCGACGCCGAGGGCGGGCGTCTGGGGCAGGGCGGGGGCTATTACGACCGCACCTTTGCGGCCCTGCCAGGCGCCGTGCGGGTCGGCTTCGCCTACGCCGGGCAGGCGGTGGAGCGGCTGGCGCTGGAGGCTCATGACGTCCGCCTGCATGGCGTTCTGACCGAGAGGGGCTATACCCCCGCTCGAAAGGTCTGAATTCATGCGTCTGGCGTTCTTTGGTGATGTGGTCGGCAAGTCCGGGCGGGATGGTCTCAGCGACCATCTGCCGGGGCTGAAACGCGACCTGAAACTCGATTTCGTGGTGGTCAACGCCGAGAACGCCGCGGGCGGCTTCGGCATCACCGAGAACACGGCGCGTGAGCTGTTCATGGCCGGGGCCGACTGCCTGACCCTGGGCAACCACAGCTGGGACCAGCGCGAGGCCCTGACCTATATCGTGCGCGAGCCGCGCCTGATCCGGCCCGCCAACTATCCGCGCCTGATGGACGCGCCGGGCGCCGGGGCCAATCTGTTCGAGACCCACAGCGGCAAGACGGTTCTGGTCATGAACGTGCTGGGCCGCATCCATATGGACCCGATGGACTGCCCCTTCAGCGCCGTGGAGAAGGAGCTGGCCGCCTGTCCCATGGGCCTGGCCGCCGACGCCGTCATCGTCGATGTCCACGCCGAGGCGACTTCGGAGAAGATGGCCATGGGTCACTTCTGCGATGGTCGGGCCAGCCTGGTCGTCGGCACCCACACCCATGTGCCCACCGCCGACTGCCAGATCCTGCCGGGCGGCACCGCCTATCAGACCGACGCCGGCGGCTGCTGCGATTACGACTCGGTGATTGGCAATGAGAAGGAAGAGCCCCTGCGGCGCTTCACCACCCGCCTCTCCGGCGGCCGCTACACCCCGGCGCACGGCCCGGCCACCATCTGCGGCGTCTATGTCGAGACCGACGACAAGACCGGCCTGGCCGTGCGGGTCGAGCCGATCCGGGTCGGCGGAAGACTGAGCCAGGCGATTCCGATCGTCGACTGACGCCCCTGAAATCCTAATCCGCCGCAGCCGTCCACGCTTCCAGCGCGGCGATGCGGGCGCTGCTGTCGGCGGCTTGAGCTTCAGCCAGCTGGCGCAAGGCCGGGTCGGTGGCGCGGGCCTGAGCCCGTTCGGCGGCGGTGCGGGCCGCGCGTTCGGCCTTCAGCAGGTCGGCGACGAGAGCTTGATCGCCCGAGGGCGCAGGGGCGGACGCGGACCGCGTCTGCTGCTGTTCCGTGGTCAGGGCCGCCGCCGCATGGCGGGCCGCAGAGGCGTCGCGCAGGGCGCTGTCGACCGGGTCTTCGCCGTCGCAAGACGCCAGAGTCAGGGCGAGGCCCAGACCGAAAGCGGCGGCGATCCCGGCTTTCATCAACCTTCGATCCAGTTCGGCATCCAGGCTTCGTGCATCTCGCGCACATGATCCAGAGGGATGCGGAACAGTTCGCCCTTGGCGCCGGTCGAGGCGAAGTCGCGGCCCTTGGCGCGGCCGACGACGGAGGCGTGCAGTCCGGCTTCCTGCGCCTTGGCGATCAGGGCCGGGGCGTCCGTGACGGCGGTCAGATAGCGGGCCTGGTCTTCGCCGAACAGCAGGAAGTGGGCGTGCTCATGGCTGGTGGCGTCCAGTTCGACGCCGCAGTCAGAGGCCAGGGCGAGGTCCGCCGCCGCGCCCGCCAGACCGCCGTCGGACAGGTCGTGGACGCAGGTCAGCTCGCCCGCCTCGATCAGGTCGCGCACGAAGTCGCCGGTCTTGCGCTCCAGCGCCAGATCGACGGGCGGCGGAGCGCCTTCCTCGCGGCCCAGCACTTCGCGCAGATAGATGGAGGAGCCCATCTCGCCGCGTGTCTCGCCGATCAGCACCAGGGTCTCGCCCTCGTTCATGCCGCCGAAGCCGGTGACGACGTCGTAGTTCGACAGCAGGCCGACCGCGCCGACCGTCGGGGTCGGGGGAATGGCGACGCCGTTGGTCTCGTTATACAGGCTGACGTTGCCGCTCACGACGGGGAAGTCCAGCACGCGGCAAGCCTCGGCCATGCCGTCGATGGCGCGGACGATCTGGCCCATGATCTCGGGCCGTTGCGGGTTGCCGAAGTTGAGGTTGTCGGTGATGGCGATGGGGCGGCTGCCCACGGCGGTCAGGTTGCGCCACGCCTCGGCCACGGCCTGTTTGCCGCCTTCATAGGGGTCGGCCAGAACATAGCGCGGGGTGCAGTCCGAGGTGACGGCCAGACCCTTGTCCGTGCCATGCACCCGCACCACGCCCGCATCGGCGCCGGTGGAGCTGTCCTGAAGCGTGTCGGCCATGACGTGACGGTCGTACTGCTCCCAGATCCAGCGCTTGGAGGCCATGTCGGGGCAGGTCAGCACCTGCAGAACTGCATCGTTCCAGCTGTCGGGCGCGGGCACGTCGGCGGGCGTCAGGCGGGGTTGAAGTTCGGGCTGGACCCAGGGGCGGTCATACAGGGGGGCGTCGTCGAACAGAGGCGCCAGAGGCACGTCGCAGACGGTTTCGCCGTGATGCGTCAGCACCAGATGGCCGGTGTCGGTGGTCTTGCCGATGACGGCGAAGTCCAGACCCCACTTCTGGAAGATGCGGTAGCCGACGTCTTCATAGCCGGGCTTGAGGACCGCCAGCATCCGCTCCTGGCTTTCCGACAGCATCATCTCATAGGCGGTCATGCCGGTTTCGCGTTGGGGCACCTTGTTGAGGTCCAGCTCGACGCCGACGCCGCCCTTGCCCGCCATTTCGACGGAGGAGGAGGTCAGGCCCGCCGCGCCCATGTCCTGAATGGCGGCGACCGCGCCCGAGGCCATCAGTTCGAGGGTGGCTTCGATCAGCAGCTTCTCGGCGAAGGGGTCGCCGACCTGCACGGTCGGGCGTTTGGCGTCCGATTCGTCGTCGAACTCGGTCGAGGACATGGTGGCGCCGTGGATGCCGTCGCGGCCGGTCTTGGAGCCGAAATAGACCACGTCGTGGCCCGCTTCCGGCGCCGCCGAATAATAGATCTCATCGGCCCGTGCGATGCCGACGCACATGGCGTTGACCAGGATGTTGCCGTTGTAGCCGGCGTGGAAGTTCGTTTCGCCCGCGATCGTCGGCACGCCGACGCAGTTGCCGTAACCGCCGATGCCCGAGACCACGCCCTTGACCAGACGCTTCGACCTTTCGTGGCTGGGATCGCCGAAACGCAGGGCGTTCAGCAGGGCCACCGGGCGGGCGCCCATGGTGAAGACATCGCGCATGATGCCGCCCACGCCCGTCGCCGCACCCTGATAGGGTTCGATGTAGGAGGGGTGGTTGTGGCTCTCCATCTTGAAGATGCAGGCGTCGCCGTCGTCGATGTCGATGACGCCGGCGTTCTCGCCCGGTCCGCATATGACGCGCGGGCCGGTGGTCGGAAACTTGCCCAGATGGGTCTTGGAGGATTTGTAGGAGCAGTGCTCGGACCACATGACCGAGAAGACGCCCAGTTCGACCTGGTTGGGCTCGCGGCCCAACCGGTCCAGAACGACCTGATATTCGTTCGGGGCCAGACCGTATTCTTCGGCCAGTTCGGCCATCGACTTGGCGGGGGTGTTTTGCGCTGCGCTCATGGCCGCGCCTTCTAGCGGGTAAGGGCCTGTCTGTCAGCAGGGGGCGTCTAAACCGCGCGCTCGACCCCGGGCTTGAGCCGGAAGACCAGAAGCACCGCCAGAACCACCAGCACAAGCGCGGCGCCCAAGGCGGTGAAGCCGAGCACCGGATTGCGTTCCTGTTCAGCCACGAAGGCCCCGATCAGACCCCAGGCGATGGGCAGGGGATAGGCCAGCAGCCTCAGCGCCCAGGTCCCGAACAGGCCGATCAGGGTCACGCCCACCACCGCCGCCACGGCCCATCCTGTCGGCGACAGGGCGGCGGGCAGGGCGTCGAACGCCGTCGCCGTGGTGATCAGATTCAGCGGCGCGGCTATGGTCAGCCAGCCCGCCAGCGCCGCCAGAGGCCAGGCCGTCAGCCAGCGATCGCGCTCGACCCGGCCCAGGGCGCGAACCGTGCGGCCGTTCATCAGCAAGGGAATCAACAAAGCCAGCAGGCTGGCGAAGATGACGACGACACTGGCGGTCTTCAGGTCCAGCGCCGCCACGATGATCCAGACACCGATGCCGGTCAGGGCCGCCGCCGAGGGCCAGCCCATGCGGTTGATCAGCGTGCTCTCGCCGGTCTGCGTCAGAACCTGACGGACGGCGTAGGCCAGCAGGCCCAGATACAGCAGCCCCCAGATGGAGAAGGCGTAGCCCGCCACCTGCAGCGTCCAGTTGCCGTCCGCCGCGAACTCGGCCTGGCTGAGGCCCAGGTGCGCCAGGTTCTGGATCAGCGGAACCAGCACGGCGAAGATGGCGGCGGCCAGAACGACCAGACGCCGCGTGCGCTGGGCGGGGGTGGGGCGGACGATGGACGACATGGGGGCTCCGGCGCGGTGATCGGGCGGTGGTCGTCTTCAATACGCTCAGGAACGGCAAAGGTTCAGCGCGGCGGAGCGCAGGAACCCGGCGTGGTCGCGGAGGGTTACCGTCTCAACGTCAGGAGAACATCATGGCCGATCCGAAACCGACCTTTGAAACCGATGAAGTCGCCGCCAGCCGGGGGCGCGAACAGGGGCTGGGCGTCGGCGCCCGCGAACTGGCCGCCCAGCGCGATCCCGGCGATGTTCAGTCCCGTGACGACGAGGATGTCCACGTCGAGCCGGACGATCCGGAGGAGCGTTCCGGCAAGGACAAAGGCTGAGCGGCGGCTGCTTGACTTGACCGGACCTGCATCGTCATCTCGACGGCATGACACAAGGCGGATCTGAAGGGCCGGATGCTGTGCTGGCGCGAGCGCGTGAGGCGCGGTCGCGGTCCGATTTCGCAACTCTGACACAGGCGGCGGACGCCTTGTTGCGTCTGAACCCGCGCGAGCCTCGCGCTCTGGTGCTGAAGGCCGACGCCTTGGCGGGGCTGGGCGATCAGCGGGCGGCCATGACCTTTTACGGCGCGGCCCTGGCGCAAGGGCGGGCGGTCGCGGCTCCAGCGCCCGATCTGGTTCGGGAACTGCAACGCGCGGCGGCGGCCCAAACCGAGGGCGCGCGCCGGTTTGAACAAGGTCTGCGCGACGGTTTGGCGGCGCGGGGCTTTGATCCGGCGGCCTCCAGTCCGCGTTTCGCCGCCTCGCTGGATCTGATGACCGGCAAGCGGCGCCTGTATCACCAGCAGCCGAAATTCTACCTCTTCCCCGGTCTGCCGCAGATCGAGTTTCAGGCGCGCGAGACCGTCGCCTGGCTGGCCGGGGTCGAGGCGGCGGCGCCGGCCATCCGCGCCGAACTGGACGCCGTTCTGGCTCAGCCCGAACTGTTCGCCCCCTATGTCGAGGACCGCGCCAACCGCCCGAAGAGCGGGCAGGCGGGGATGCTGGAGAACCCGGCCTGGAGCGCGGTCTTCCTGTGGAAGGACGGGGCCGAGGTTCCCGAAATCGCTGAGCGCTGTCCCGCCACCATTCAGGCCCTGGCCGAGGCGCCCCTGTGCCGCATCCCCGGCCGATCGCCGTCGATCCTGTTCTCAAGGCTGCAGGCGGGGGCGAAGATTCCGCCGCACAACGGGCTGATCAATCCGCGCCTGATCTGCCATCTGCCGCTGATCGCGCCGCCCGGCTCGCATTTCCGTGTCGGCGGCGAAGTGCGCGAGTGGAAGGAGGGCCATGCCTGGGCCTTTGACGACACCATCGAGCATGAGGCGTGGAACGACAGCGGGCGCGACCGCACCATACTGATCTTCGATGTGTGGAAGCCCGAGATCACGAGTGAGGAGCAGGACCTGATCCGCGCCCTGTTCGCCACCATCGACGCCGCCGGCGGCGGGGCGCCCCAGCTGGGGGTCTAGGCCGCGTCCATGATGCTGCGGAACAGGACGGCGCCGTCGGCGGAGCCCAGTTCTTCTTCAAACGCCCGGTCAGGGTGCGGCATCATGCCCAGGACGTTGCCGCGTTCGTTCTGCAGGCCGGCGATGTCGTTGATCGAACCGTTGGGGTTGTCGACATAGCGGAACACCACCTGGCCCTCGCCCTCGATGCGCTTCAGCGTGTCTTCGTCGGCGAAATAGTTCCCGTCGGCGTTGCCCTGGGTCATGATCACTTCGCGCTGGCCCTGATAGCCGGCGGTGAAGCGGGTCTGGCCGTTGGCGACGGTGATGCTGATGGGCTTGCAGATGTATTTCAGACCGGCGTTGCGCATCAGGGCGCCCGGCAGCATCCCGGCTTCGCACAGGATCTGGAAACCGTTGCAGATGCCCAGGACGGCGACGCCGTCGTCGGCGGCCTTCTTGACCGCCTGCATGACCGGCGACTGGGCCGCCATGGCCCCGCAGCGCAGATAGTCGCCGTAGGAGAAGCCGCCCGGCAGGACGATCAGATCGAGGCCCCTGGGCAGTTCGGTCTCCTGATGCCAGACCATTTCGACGCGCTCGCCCGTCGAGCGTTCGACGGCGACCTTGCAGTCGCGGTCACAGTTGGATCCGGGGAAGACGATGACAGCTGCGCTCATGGCGCGGGCGTTTAGCAGGGTTCGGCGCGCTTGTCAGGCCATGAGGGCGCGTCGTCGTCCACTGGCATAGGCGATCGCCCATATGGCCAGGCCGCCCAGCGTCAGACCCACGCCGACCCAGGCCGTAGAGGTCCAGCCCAGGCCCGCCGCCACCGCCATGCCGCCCAGCAAGGGGCCCAGCGCATTGGCGGTGTTGAAGGCCGAATGGTTCAGCGCGGCGGCCAGGGTCTGGGCCTCGCCCGCCACATCCATCAGCCGCGTCTGCAGAATGGAGCCCAGTCCGCCGCCCGCGCCGATCAGCAGAACCACCACAAGCATGGCCCACAGGTGAGGGGCCGCGAACGGATACAAGGCCAGGGCGAAGACGCTCCACAGCAGCAGGCCGCCTGCGGCCTTGAAGCCGACCTTGTCCGCCGCCCAGGCCCCGATCAGATTGCCCGCCAGCATGCCGACGCCGAAAATGGCGAAGACCCAGGGCATGACCTCCGGCCCCACCCCTGTCACCGAGCGCAGGGTGGAGGCCAGATAGGCGTAGACCGCGAACATCCCGCCAAAGCCGATGGCCCCGACGCCCAAGGTCAGCCAGACCTGGCTGTTCCTCAGCGCACCCAGTTCTCGCATGGGGCTGGCGTCGGCATGGGCCGGGTCGCGCGGCGCGAACAGGGCGATCAGGGCCATGGTCAGCACCGCCAGGACGCTGACGATGATGAAGGTCCAGCGCCAGCCGAAGGCGTGGCTGGCGGCGTTGGCGATGGGCACGCCGATGACGGTGCCCACGGTCAGGCCCAGCAGAATGGTCGAGACCGCTCTTGTGCGGTATTTCAGCGGAACCAGGGCGGCGGCGACCAGGGCTGCGACGCCGAAATAGGCCCCGTGCGGCAGACCGCTGAGGAAGCGGAAGACCAGCATCCAGCCGAAGGTCGGCGACAGGGCGCTGAGGCCGTTGCCGATGGCGAACAGGGCCATGAAGACGATCAGCAGCAGCCAGCGCGGCGCCCGCGCGCCCAGCACCGCCAGGATCGGCGCACCGACCACGACGCCTGCGGCATAGGCGCTGATGGCGTGGCCCGCCGTCGGCTCATCCACGCCCAGACCGGCGGCGAAGTCGGGCAGGACGCTCATGGCGGCGAACTCGGTCACGCCGATGGCGAACCCGCCCATGCCCAGCGCCGCCAGCACCAAACTGACCTTCAGCCAGTCGACCGATCCGGGCTGTGGCGCGTCGATGACGTCGGATGCGGTGTAGGATTCGGACGACATGAGGCGGGCGCGGACCTGTGATTGTTGCGCCGCAACATGGGCGCCGCCGCCCGGTCGGGCAAGGCGGCTCAGCCCTTGTTTTCGTAGATCCCCGTGATCGAAGCCCTGGCCAGGGTGTGGAAATGCAGGTTGAAGCCGAACACGGCGCCCGAGTTGTCGGGCGTCACCTCCAGGGCGTCTGTATCGACGGCGAAGACGGTGAAGATGTAGCGGTGCGGGCCGTGGCCGGCGGGGGGCGCGGCGCCGCCGAAGCCGGGCGCGCCGAAGTCCGTCCGCCCCTCGACCGCGCCCTTGGGCAGGCCGTCTGACGAGGCGCCCGCCGCCAGCGATGTCACGTCAGCCGGAATGTTGGCCACGGTCCAGTGCCAGAAGCCGGAGCCGGTCGGGGCGTCGGGGTCATAGCAGGTGACGGCGAAACTCTTGGCGCCTTCGGGCGCGCCGGACCAGCTCAGCTGGGGCGAGCGGTTGCCGCCGGAATAGACCTGGTCCTGGCCCAGGGCGCCGCCGTCGGTCAGGTCGGTTGAGGTCAGGGTGAAGGCCATGGGGCGGCTCCTTGCGGTTCACGGATCAGTTGAACTTCGACCTTGGCTGTTGCCTTGGACCGTTCTCTTACTAGGTAGTTCGGACAAGATGACGCAAGGAGCCGGCCATGATCCAGGGCCTGATCGACCGTATCTTCACCACCCGCGCCATCCGGGTGCGGTTGCCGGGCGGCCATGAATTCGTCGCCGGGCCGGGCGAACCGGAACTGACGGCGGTGATCGAGGACGCCCGCACGATGGCGGCGATCGCAGCCAATCCCGAACTGGCTCTGGGCGAAGCCTATATGTCCGGCGCCTTCCGCATCGAGGGCGGCGACATCCATGATTTCCTCGAACTGGTCGGCTCGCAGCAGGCTTTGCGGGTGCGGCCGCAAAAGCCGGGCTGGCGCATCCGGCGCGCCCTGGAACAGGCCAATGACCGCCGCCACGCGCGCAGCAATGTGCATCACCACTATGATCTGACGGTCGACTTCTACCGCCTCTTCCTCGACGAGGACCTGCAATATTCCTGCGCCGTGTTCGAGACCCCTGACGCCACCCTGGAACAGGCGCAGATCGCCAAGAAGCAGAGGCTGATCGACAAGCTGGTGCTGAAGCCGGATCAGACGGTGCTCGACATAGGCTGCGGCTGGGGCGGTCTGGGGCTGTCGCTGGCGCGGGCGGGCGCGAAAGTCACCGGCGTCACGCTGTCGACCGAACAGCATCGCACCGCCAATGAGCGGGCGGCAACGGCGGGCCTGTCGGACCGGGCGGATTTCAGGCTTCAGGACTACCGCGACCAGACCGGCCCGTTCGACCGCATCGTCTCGGTCGGCATGTTCGAACACGTCGGCGTGCCGCATTATCAGGAGTATTTCGACACCGTCGCGCGCCTGCTGGATGACGACGGGGTGGCTCTGATCCACGCCATCGGCAGGAAGTCTCCGCCTGCGCGGACTCAGCCGTGGATCCGCAAATACATCTTCCCCGGCGGCTACATGCCCTCGCTGTCAGAGGTTCTTCCGGCTATCGAACGCTCGGGCCTGTGGGTCTCGGACATGGAGATATTGCGTCTGCATTACGCCGAGACGCTGCGGCACTGGCGCGAACGTTTCATGGCCCGGCGCGACGAGGCGCTGGCCCTGTACGACGAGCGGTTCTGCCGGATGTGGGAATTCTATCTCGCCGCCAGCGAATCGGCCTTCCGCCAGTACGGCCACATGGTCTTCCAGATCCAGCTGACCAAGAAGCCCGACGCCGTGCCCCTGACCCGGGACTATCTGGGCGCGTGAGCCGTGTCAGAGGCGGGCGCATCGGCTACGATCGGCGTGTGCGCCTGATCGGTGAAGGCGCGGTCGTCCATCAGGCCGCCAGCCACGGCGGCGGCGAAGATCACCACCCCCAGGGCCACGAAGCCGATCACGACGGCCTTGATGATCCGCTTCACGCGACCTCGATGCGGTAGCTTTCGATGACGGTGTTGGCGAGCAACTGCTCGCACATCTTTTTGGCCTCGGCGGCGGGGTCATCGACGCCGTCCAGATCGAACTCGATCAGCTTGCCGACGCGGGCGTTGGCGGCGCCGGTCCAGCCCAGACCATGAAGGGCGCCTTCGACGGCCTTGCCCTGGACGTCCAGCACGCCGGGTTTCAGGAAGATGTGAGCCTTGATCCTGGCCATTAGTGCAGTCCCCCCTGAATCACGGTCGGCATGTCCTTCATGATGCCGAGGCGGCGGGCCACCTCGGTGTAGCTTTCGATCACATTGCCCATGTCGCGGCGGAAGCGGTCCTTGTCCAGCTTCTCTCCGGTGGTCGAGTCCCACAGGCGGCAGCTGTCGGGGCTGATCTCGTCGGCCAGGATGACGCGGCTGAAATCATTCTCCCAGATGCGGCCGAACTCGATCTTGAAGTCGATCAGGGTGATGCCGACGGCGCCGAACATGCCCGACAGATAGTCGTTCACCCGCACCGTGGTGGCCAGGATGTCGTCCAGCTCCTGGGTCGAGGCCCAGTTGAAGGCGGTGATGTGCTCTTCGGTGACCATGGGGTCGTTGAGCTCATCCTTCTTGAGATAGAATTCGATGATGGAGCGGGGCAGGGGCGTGCCCTCGTCGATGCCCAGGCGCTTGCTCATCGAGCCGGCTACGACGTTGCGGCAGACGACCTCCAGCGGAATGATCTCGACTTCGCGGATCAGCTGTTCGCGCAGGTTCAGCCGCTTGATGAAGTGGTTGGTGACGCCGATGCCGTTCAGGCGCGACATCACGAATTCGCTGATGCGGTTGTTGATGACGCCCTTGCCTTCCAGCTGGGCCTTCTTCTCGCCGTTGAAGGCGGTGGCGTCGTCCTTGAAATACTGGATCAGGGTGCCGGGCTCGGGTCCTTCGTAGAGGATCTTGGCCTTGCCCTCATAGAGCTTCTTGCGCTTGACGTTCATTCGTTCTGGTCCGGGGGCGTGCTCGAAAACAAAAAACGCGCAGCCAGCCATAAGGTCTGGGCGGCGCGATTCCGGCATCGTGCAGGCGGGAGAATTTGACGCGCCGCACCCTAGCGGAAGCGGCCTGTCGATACAAACGGTGGGTGTGGCTGCGACGACAAGGGCGGACGTGGATCGTCCGGGGGCTGCGAGTTCCGGTTGCGTTCGGCTAGGGGGCGGCTATAGACCGACTGAGAAAGCAGCGGCCTCTTTTCCGGGCCGCGTGACGGAGCCTTGCGAACGCCCATGACCACCTTTGACGATCGTGAAAAGGGCTTTGAATCCAAGTACGCCCTCGATCAGGAACAGGAATTCAAGGCCATCGCCCGCCGCAACAAGCTGCTGGGCCTGTGGGCGGCTGAAAAGATGGGCCTGAACGCCGACAGCGCCGACCAGTACGCCTCGGCCGTGGTCAAGGCCGACTTCGAACAGCCCGGCGAGGAAGACGTCTTCCGCAAGGTGGCCCAGGACCTCGAAGGGTCGGGCATCGTCGCCACCGAAGGCGAAATCCGCCGCAAGATGGACGAACTGGCCTCGGTCGCCCGCGAGCAGATCCGCAACGGCGAGTGATCTTCGGCTGACAGAATGACGAAAGGGGCCGCTCCTCAGGGGGCGGCCTTTTCATGCGTGGTGTTCGGTCGCCGCCAGATAGGGCGCCAGAACGGCCCATTGTTCCGCCTTCCACGCCATCGTCCGCGCCATGGCGGGGCTGGAGGAGGGCAGGGTGAGGCGGGTGATGCGCCCCCCGTCTGCGCCCAGGATGCGATGTCCAAGCTTGGCGGCCTTGCCGCCGTTGAAGGCGACGGCGTGCAGATCGGGCAGGGCGGCCATCAGGCCCGGCAGATCGGCGTGGACCGGCAGGCGGATGGCGGTGTCCAGACTGCCGATCCGCTCGGCCTCGGCCACCGTGTCCCACAGACCTACGCCTCGCGCCTTCAAGGCCACGAGACGCTGCTCATAGGGCCGGTCATGCAGGTCCGGCTGTTCCAGCAGCCCGCCCATCAGCCGCCAGAAGGCGTTGCGCGGATGGGCGTAATACTGGCCGACAGCGAGAGACGCCTCGCCAGGCAGACTGCCGAGAATCAACAGTCGGGTGTTGGCGTCCACGACGGGGTCGAAGGCTCGCTTGCGTGCGCCGGCTTCAGCCACGTCTCGCCGCCTCCTTGTAGACGGGGCCCCGTTCACGCTTGCCGACGGCCACGACTGTCACGGTGACGGTGCGATCCTCGACCCGATAGACGAGCCGGTATCCGGCGTCGCGCAGCTTGATCTTGTAGTGGTCCCGCAGACCGTGAAGCGCATCCTTGGGCGACCGCGGATGCTCCAGATGTTCCGCCAGCTTCTTCTTGAACTGATCGCGGACCGACGACCCCAGTTTCTCCCACTCCTTGAGAGCGGAGGGCAGAAACTGAAGATCAAAGGTCATCGAGAGAAACGGGCACGGGCGTTTCGTCGGCGCGCGACCGGATCGTCTCGACGAGGGCCATGTCGTCCAGCCGTTCGACCATGGCCTCATAGGCCGCAGCGGGCACCATATAGGCCATGACCCGGTTGTGGTTCAGCACGGCCACGGTCTCGCCCTCGGCGTTGTCCATGACGGCGCTCGGGCTCCTTTTCAGGTCCGAAACGCTGACGGCGATCTGAGCTTCCACGCGTTGCATTGTGGAAAGATACGAAAATCAGAGCGATTTTCAATACCCTTTAAGGGTCACCCTTCGCCGAAGACCCGCTTGAACACCACGTCCACGTTCTTGGTGTGGTAGTCGAGGTCGAACAAGGCGGCGAGTTGGTCGGCAGGCAGGGTGACGCGGGCGTCGGCCTTGAGGAAGTCGAGGAAGACGCCTTCGCCGCGCCAGACCTTCATGGCGTTCTCCTGAACCGCCGCATAGGCGTCTTCACGCGAGACGCCGGCCTGGGTCAGGGCCAGCATGACCCGCTGCGAATGCACCAGACCGCCCAGGCGGTCGATGTTCTTCTGCATGTTCTCGGGATAGACGTTCAGCCGCTCGATCACGCCCGCCAGACGGTGCAGGGCGAAGTCCAGGTGGACCGTCGCATCAGGGCCGATGCCGCGCTCGACCGAGGAGTGGCTGATGTCGCGCTCGTGCCACAGGGCGACGTTCTCCATCGCCGGGGTCACGGCCGAGCGGACCAGACGGGCCAGGCCGGTCAGGTTTTCGGTCAGGATCGGGTTGCGCTTGTGCGGCATGGCCGACGAGCCCTTTTGACCCTTGTCGAAGAATTCTTCGGCTTCGAGAACTTCCGTGCGCTGCAGGTGGCGGATTTCCACGGCCAGGCGCTCGATCGAAGAGGCGACGACGCCAAGCGCGGCGAAATAGGCGGCGTGGCGGTCGCGCGGGATGACCTGGGTCGAGACGGGCTCGACGGCCAGACCCATCCTGTCAGCGACATATTGCTCAACCGCCGGATCGACGTTGGCGAAGGTGCCGACGGCGCCCGAGATGGCGCAGGTGGCGATTTCCTCGCGCGCCGTGATCAGGCGGCGTTTGGCGCGCTGGAACTCGGCGTGATAGCCGGCCAGCTTCAGGCCGAAGGTCACAGGCTCGGCGTGGATGCCGTGCGAACGACCCACGGTCGGCGTGTATTTGTGTTCCTTGGCGCGGACTTCCAGCGCGGCCAGGACGCGGTCGACGCCGCCTAGCAGCAGGTCGGTCGAGCGCGCCAGCTGCACCGCGAAACAGGTATCCAGCACGTCGGACGAGGTCATGCCCTGGTGCAGGAAGCGGGCTTCCTCGCCGACGATTTCCGACACATGGGTCAGGAAGGCGATGACGTCGTGTTTGGTGGTGCGTTCGATCTCGTCGATGCGGTCGGCGTCGAAGACGACGTCCTTGCCCTTGGCCCAGATGGCGTCGGCCGACTCCTTCGGAATCACCCCCAGCTCGGCCATCTTGGTGGCGGCGTGGGCCTCGATCTCGAACCAGATCCTGTATTTGGTCTCTTGCGACCAGATGGCGACGGCTTCGGGGCGGGTGTAACGGATGATCATGGAGGCGTCGTGTCGGTCTCAAGGGCCTGTGAGTCAAGCGCGGCCGCCTCTTGCCAGCCGCCTTTCGATGCCCTGTTGTGCGCTTGCGCCCTATCCAGCCTGTGAGTGTCCTCATGAACCGCCGTGACCTGATCGCCGCCGCCGCCCTGGCCGGAGGGGCCGCCGCCGTGGCCGCCCCCGCCGTGGCCCGCACCCGTTCGGCCAACGCCAGGCCGCGTCTGGGCATGATCGGCGTCGGCATGCGCGGGCGGGTTCTGTTGCGCGAACTGGTGCGTCGAGACGACGTGGATGTGGTCGCCCTGTGCGACATCGACGCCTTCACCCTGGAGGCGGCGGGCCGTCAGTTCACCGAGGCGGGCAAGCCTCTGCCTCGCTTCATCAGCGGCGACCCGGAGGCGTGGCGCGGCCTGCTGTCGGGCGGCGGGCTGGACGCCGTGGTCATCGCCACCCCGTGGGAGCTGCACGCCCCCATGGCCATCGCCGCCATGGAGGCCCGCGTCGCCGTGGCCTGCGAGGTCGTGGCCGGGATCACGCTTCAAGACCACTGGGACGTTCTGAACACCCAGTTGCGCACTGGCGCCCCCTATATGCTGCTGGAGAACGTCTGCTATCGCCGCGACGTCCTGGCGGCGTTGAACATGGTGCGACAGGGCGTGTTCGGCCCCTTGGCTCATCTGGAAGGCGGCTATCAGCACGACCTGCGCAATGTGAAGTTCAACGCGGGCGTTCCCGGCGAAGCCTACGGCGGCGGGGTCGAGTTCGGTGCCAAGGGCTGGTCCGAGGCGCGCTGGCGCACCGACCACTCCGTGCACCGCAACGGCGACCTCTATCCCAGCCACGGCATCGGCCCCTGCGCCATGTACGCCAACGTCAACCGGGGCAACCGCTTCACCCGTCTGACCAGCTATGCGACGCGGGCGCGGGGCCTGCACAACTACATCGTCGCCGAGGGCGGGGCCGACCACCCCAACGCCGCCGTCCAGTTCGCCCTGGGCGACGTCGTGACCACCATGATCGGCTGCGAGAACGGCGAGACCATCATGCTCAGCCACGACACCAACCTGCCGCGTCCCTATTCACTGGGCTTCCGGGTCCAGGGCGACAAGGGGCTGTGGATGGACGTCAACCAGTCGGTCCATATCGAGGGCGTCAGCCAGCCGCATCGCTGGGACGCGGCCCAGGAGTGGTTCGACCGTTACGACCACCCGCTGTGGAAGGCCCACGCCGAAAAGGCCGAGGGCGCGGGCCACGGCGGCATGGACTTCTTCGTCATCCACGCCTTCGTCGAGGCGCTGAAGGCGGCGGCGCCCATGCCCATCGACATCTATGACGCCGTGACCTGGAGTGCGGTGACGCCCCTGTCGGAAACCTCCATCGCCGACGGCAACCGCACTGTCGACTTCCCTGACTTCACCGCCGGGGCCTGGCGTGACCGCCAGTCGATCTTCGCTCTCGACGGCGCCTATTGAGGAAACGGCCATGGAACTGATCATCGGACCGCGTCTGTATTCCACCTGGTCGCTCAGACCCTGGCTGGTGCTGAAGCGCGCAGGCGCAACGTTCGACGTCACCGAGATCGACATCTATTCGCCCGAGGGCAAGGTCGAGCTGGCGCAGGTGTCTCCGTCGGGCTTCGTGCCTCTGCTCAAGGTCGACGGCGAGATGATCTGGGACTCCCTGGCCATCAGCGAATGGTGCGCCGACCGCTGGCCCGAGGCGAAGCTGTGGCCTGACGACCCGACGACGCGCGCCCTGGCCCGTGCCGCGGCCAGCGAGATGCACGGCGGCTTTGCGGCCCTGCGGACCGAATGCGGCATGGGGCCGGATCACACCATGGTCGGCGACGACCGCTGCCTGCCGCCGACCAGCGAAGCGGTGGGGCGCGATCTTCGCCGCATCGTCTCCCTGTGGATGCAGATGCGCGGGCGATTTGGAGCCGAGGGGCCGTGGCTGTTCGGCGCCTGGTCGATCGCCGACGCCTTCTTCACGCCAGTGGCGACCCGGCTGCGCCATTTCCAGATCGACCTGGCGCCTTGTGGCGACGACGGGACGGCTGCGGCCTATCGTGACGCCCTGCTGGCCCAGCCGGACTTTCTGGAATGGTCGCGTGAGGCGCTGGCGCCACAGTAATGAGGCGTTAACCGCACGTCACAACTCCGCCTTAAGCGCGCCATGTCAGTCTGACAGCCTGAGATCGTCCTCAACGATCAGGTGCAGCCATGCCGACACCGGTTCAAGACCCCGACACGCGCCGACCCAGCCTGCTGGTCTATGGGTTGATGATCGTCGTCGCCTGCTGCCTTCCGGCGCTTCTGCTGTCGAGCGTTCTCTAGAGCCTGATCCGTTGAGGAGGAATCGCTTCGCGATTCCGCCGATGCGGTGAATCAGGCTCCAGATTCAAGCGATCATGCTCTAGCGCGCGCCGACCGGCTCAGGGGCCTGGGCGTAATCCAGCGGAACAGCCGGCAGAGGCTGAGGCGCGACATAGTCCAGGCTGAGCGGGATCAGGGTCGCGCCCGACGCCACCGCATCCAGGGTGTTCAACGGTCGCCCGTTCATCCGCTGATAGATCCAGTAGGCCGCCACGACCTTTTCGACATATTCGCGTGCCTGGGGCACGTCGATGGTCTCGATCAACAGCAGGGGATCGGCGTCCTGGCCCAGCTTGCGCACAGCCATCACCATCGGGCCCGGTCCGGCGTTGTAGGAGGCGGCGGCCCTCAGCAGGTCGCCGTTGATGGCGGGCATGGCCAGAACGCGGCTGACGTAAGCCTGGCCAAGCTGGGCGTTCACGGCGGGATCATAAAGGCGGTCGGGATTGCTGACATAGCCCCGGTCGCCCGCCAGTTCCGCCGCCGTGGTCGGCATCACCTGCATCAGGCCGTAGGCGCCGACCGGTGAACGCGCCCGGGCGTTGAAATCGGTCTCCTTGCGGGCGATGGCGTAGACCAGAGAGCGTTCGATGGTGAAGCCGCCGTTGGGCTGGATCAGCGGCTGGGGGTAGCGGTCGGCGTCGATGCGGCGGGCGTCGTCGCCCGGCCCGGTGGTGCGCGCGCTGACGATCCGGCCCAGCGCCGCCCACAGCCTGCGGCCGCCTTCGGACAGTTCGGTGCGCAAGCCGGTGCGAAGTTCCTCGCGGGCGTCGGCGCGGCGACCGATCTCCAGATAGGCCAGGGTGCGGCGAGCCCGGGCGTCCGAACGGATGAATTCCTCCATCTCGGCGCGGTCGATCTCGCCTTCGTCGTCGCTGCGCCACGAGGCGGGCTGCACGCTCGCCACGGCTTCGTAAGGCGTGGGGCCGAGGTTCATGATCGGCGGCTCTTCACCCAGCTGGCGCAGGGCGACCTGACCATAGAAGGTCGCGGGCCACTGTCCGGCGCGGCGCAGATTGGGCTGGATGCGGTTCTGCTGACCGGCCATGGCGGCGGACTTGGCGGCCCAGAAAGCGCCGCCCGCGCGGACCCAGGCGTCTTCCGTGGGGTCGTCATAGACGCGCTCGAAAGCCCTGACCGCGGGGGCGTAGGCGCCTAGTCGATAGTGGGCCAGACCGACCGTCCACCAGTCGCCCAGCTGTTCACCCAGAGACACGGCGCCGGCCAGATCGTCGCGGTTCAGCGCCACACGCGCCGCCTTCATCGGATCGTCCTCGGAGCCGCCCCCGGCGCGGACGACGCTGTTCCAGGTGCGGGCGCCGACGCCGGCCGGGCGGCGCGGTTCGGCCGCGCCGTCGGGGCGACGTTGCAGGGCCAGATTGTAGACGCGCGGCGCGGTCGACAGGTCGGAATAGTCCTCCAGCCAGGCGGCCAGTTCTGCATAGGTGGCGGTGTGATCAGGGTGGAACAGCCGCTCAAACTCGACCTGGCCCAGAAGCACGCGGTCCTGGGCCTGAAGCGCGGCGGCGCGGGCGGCGTCCAGATCGCCCCGGCGCAGGGCGTCGAAGGCGGTGGTGTAGCTCAGGCGGTCGGCGGGGCTGAGGGCCGAGGGCGGAACCTGCTGGACGTCTTCAGCCAGGGCGGCGCCGGTCGAAGCGCACAGCACGGCGGCGAAGATCGGTGCGATGACCGCACGTCCTAGAAATCCAGCCAACTGCGGCCCCCCTGAAGCGGCGTCCGATCCGTCTCGATGCGGATTCGGTGCACGCTGTGCGTTCGGTCGACGCGCGAGGATGCCCCCGCTCACGCTCTGTTTCAACTTATGACGAAATTTAGGGCGGTTTTGAGTCGCCTGCCGGTTGAATGTCGTCCAGCCGCGCCGCCACCGCCAGTAAATCCGCCCAAGCGGCCTTTTTCGCCTGCGGTTGCTTCAGCAGGAAGGCGGGGTTCAGGGTGATCAAGGTGGGGGCGTGCAAGCCCCCTTCGGCCAGCCGCCAGTCGCGCCATTCGCCGCGCAGGCTCATGACATTGCCCCCGGCGCCGAGAACCGCCTTGGCCGGGGCGGCGCCCAGCAGCAGGACGGCCTGGGGTTTCAGCAACGCCAGCGCCCGCTCCAGGAAAGGCAGGCAGGCGGCCTGTTCCTCGGGCGCAGGCGGTCGGTCGCCGGGGGGACGCCAGAAGACGCTGTTCATCTTGAACGTGCGGTCCATCAGGCCGGCTTCGGCCAGCATGCGGTCGAACAGCCGTCCGGCGGGACCGTCGAAGACCTGGCCCGAGCGATCCTCGGCCTCGCCGGGCGCATTGCCGATGACCAGAAGGGCGGGGTTGTCCGGCCCGGCGCCGACCACGGCGCGCTGGGCGCCTTGCTGCTTCAGGCCGCAGCCGTCGAACTGTTCAGCGGCGGCGGCGAGGGCCGGCATGGTCATGGCCTCGGCGGCGAGGGCGCGGGCCTGATGGGCGCATTCTCCAGCGTCGGGGGCGGCGACGACCGCCGCCGTGGCCTTGAGCATGGCCTTGCGGACGGGGGGCGGCTCGACATGGGTGCGGTCGACCGGCGCGTCCTCGAAACAGGCGTCAACGCCCGCATCGCGCCAGAAGGCGAGCAGGCTTTCCGCACTTGCGATATCGAGGGACTGAAGGCTCATGGTGATACGATCAATGGGATAGTCCTTGACCGCCGCCGCGTCACCTATTGATAAGCGGCTCCTGAACAAGACCACACGGACGACGAGGGAATCCGCCATGGCCGAAGACGTGATCGAAGGCGGCGCCGCCAACGCCTGGCAGGAAGCCGTGATCGACAAGCTGCCCCCGCTTGAGGCGCTGCAAGGCGTCGAGCGCGAAGTCATGGAGTATGACGTCGTCATCGTCGGCGGCGGCCCCGCCGGCCTGTCCGCCGCCATCCGCCTGAAGCAGCGCGCCGAGAAGGACGGGAAAGAGATCTCCGTCGCCGTTTTGGAGAAGTCCGCCGAGATCGGCGGCCACATCCTGTCGGGCGCCGTGATCGACCCCAAGGCCCTGAACGAGCTCTTCCCCGACTGGAAGGAGCGCGGCGCGCCGCTGGAGACCCCGGTCAAGACCGACAAATTCCTGGTGCTGGGTCCGCAGGGGCAGGCTTCGCTGCCGATGTTCGCCATGCCGCCCTTCATGCACAACCACGGCTGCTACATCGCTTCGCTCGGCAATGTCGCGCGGTGGCTGGCCGAGCAGGCCGAGGCCCTGGGCGTCGAGGTCTATCCCGGCATGGCCGCCAGCCATGTGGTCTGGGATGAGCCGTCGGGTCGGGTGAAGGGCGTCGTCGCCGGCGTCTTCGGCATCGACCGCGAAGGCAAGCCGACTGGCGATTTCCAGCCCGGCCTGGAACTGCACGGCAAATATGTCTTCATCGCCGAGGGCGTGCGCGGCTCGCTGGCCAAGACCATCATGGCCCGCCACAACCTGTGCGACGCCTCCGACCCGCAGAAGTTCGGCATCGGCCTGAAGGAGCTGTGGCAGATCCCGGCTGAGAAGCATCAGCCCGGCCTGGTCCAGCACACGACCGGCTGGCCTCTGGACGACAAGACGGGCGGCGGCTCCTTCCTCTACCACTTCGGCGACCGCTATGTGTCCGTCGGCTTCGTGGTGCACCTGAACTACAAGAACCCCTTCCTGTCGCCCTTCGACGAGTTCCAGCAGTTCAAGCATCACCCGGCCATCGCCGAGCATCTGGAGGGCGGCACGCGCGTCTCCTACGGCGCCCGCGCCATCACCGAGGGCGGCTTCCAGTCGGTGCCGAAGCTGGCCTTCCCCGGCGGCGCCCTGATCGGCTGTTCGGCGGGCTTCGTGAACGTGCCCCGCATCAAGGGCAGCCACAACGCCATGAAGACCGGCATGATGGCCGCCGACGCCGCCTATGAGGCCGTGACCGCGGGCCGCGAGGGCGATGTGCTCGACGCCTATGAGGCCGCCTACAAGGCGTCGTGGGTCTATAAGGAGCTGAAGGTCGTCCGCAACGCCAAGCCCATGTTGTCCCGGCTGGGCACCATGATGGGCGGGGCGGTCAGCATGTTCGACATGTGGGTGGCCCATTTGACCGGCGGCTTTTCGGTCTTCGGCACGATGAAGCACACCAAGACGGACGCGGCCTCGACCGGTCTGGCCAAGGACTTCAAGCCGATCACCTATCCCAAGCCGGACGGCAAGCTGTCGTTCGACAAGCTGTCCAGCGTCTTCATCTCGAACACCAACCACGCCGAAGACCAGCCGGCCCACCTGAAGCTGCTGGACCCGTCCGTGCCGATCAACGTCAATCTGCCCAAATACGGCGAACCGGCGCGGCTCTATTGCCCGGCGGGCGTCTATGAGGTGCTGACCGACGAGCAGGGCGAGAACCCGCGCTTCCAGATCAACGCCCAGAACTGCGTCCACTGCAAAACCTGCGACATCAAGGACCCGTCGCAGAACATCGTCTGGACCACGCCGGAAGGCGGCGGCGGCCCCAACTATCCGAATATGTGACAAGGTCGGAAAAGCAGCCTTGTCATCGCCGCATAAGGCGGCGAACGTCGCGGAATGAACAAAGCCTCGCTTCGACTGCTCTTGACCAGCTGCGCGTTCGCAACGCTCGTCGCGGCCGCTCCGGTCATGGCTCAGGATGGGACCCAGGACGGGCCGCCGGTCATCGTCCCGATGCCTGCGCCGGCTGTGGATGACGCCGAGCCTGCGACGGGCGAGCCGGGGGCCATCGTCATCGAGGCCCCGCCGATCCCGGACAGCGCGGAACCCGCCATCGTCCCCATTCCCGCTGTGTGGAGTCCGGCGCCCTGGACCGCTGACGGCCAGTCGGTCTACGGCCTGTATCTGAACGGCCGTCTGGCCAGTTTCCGGGGCGACCGCACCACCGGCGCGGCCCTGTTGTCCGCCGCCCAGGCCATGGTCCCGGAACAGCCGGTTCTGGCCGACGAAGCCTTCCGCGAAGGTCTGTTCGCCGGTGATCTGGACGAGGTGGTCCGCCTGACCCCCATGGTCAGCCAGACGCCTCAGCTGGCCGAAGCAGGCCGGTTTGTCGAAGTGGTCCAGTCCTTCCGGCGCGGCGACGCCCGCACCAGCCTGGCCATCATGCAGGGCGGCCAGTTCACTGAATTCTTCGGCATAGGGGTGCGTTTCCTCAAGCCGATCGTCGCCGCCGCCGCCGGGGATTGGGACACGGCGACCGCGCCCGTGGTCGCCTCTCCGCGTGACCCGGCGGGCTTCATCCTGCGTCTGAACCGGGCGCAACTGCTGGAGCGCCGCCGTCGCTACGATGAGGCCGAGGCGGAGTTCCGGTCGGTCTCGACCAATGCGGCCATCGCCCCCTATGTCGCCATCCCGTTCGGCGCCTTCCTGGAGCGTCGCAGGCGTCATGATGAGGCGATCGCCGTTTATGACGCCGCCATGAACGGTCAGCAGACCGACGCCGTGCTGACGGCGGCGCGGGAACGGGCGACGGCGCGTCGCCGCCCGCCAGCCTTGCCCAGCCTGATCAACGAAGGCGCTGACGCCCTGGTCTTCATCGCCGGCGGCGCTCAACAGGCCGAGGCCAGCGATCTGGCCATCATCTATCTGCGACTGGCCGAAAGCCTGCGCCCCGACAGCATGACGGCCTATGAGCTGGGCGAGGCGCTGGCCAAGGCGCAGCGCGAACAGCCGGCGCGCGAAGCCTTCGCCCGCGTGGCGCCTGCGGATCCGTTGATCTACGCCGAGGCCCAGTTCAGCACCGGCGAAAGCTTCGCCCGCGAACATATGGACGAACAGGCGTTGGATGCCTTCCGTCGCGCCGACGCCGCCGTGCCGCACCAGCCGCGCCTCGCTCTGGCCCTGTCGGGTCAGCTGTTGGCCATGGACCGCACGGAGGAGGCGCTGGCCGTGCTGAACCGGCCCGAAATCAACGCCGAAAACCAGCACCCTCTCGTCCGCTTCCAGCGCGGCGCCGCGCTGGAGACCCTGGGGCGGGTCGATGAGGCGGAAACCGAGCTGCAGGCCGCGCTGCAAGCCGCGCCGGACAACGCCACCTTCCTGAACTACCTCGGCTATATGTGGGTCGACACCGGCCGTCGCGTGGCCGAGGGCGCTGAAATGCTGGAGCGCGCCCACGCCGCCGAACCGGAAAACGGCAACATCCAGGACTCCCTGGGCTGGGCCCAGTTCCGTCAGGGCCAGTACGACACCGCTGTCGCCACGCTGGAGGGCGCTGTCGACAAACTGCCCGCCAACGCCGAGATCAACGACCACCTGGGCGACGCCTATTGGCAGGTCGGGCGCCGGCGCGAAGCGCAGTGGCAGTGGAACCGCGTCCTGACGCTGGAGCCTGACGCCGAACGTCGCACCGAGGTGGAGCGCAAACTGGCGGACGGCCTGCCCGAGCCCACGCCGGTGGCCGGCGCTTGATCGTGTCGGCGACACAGGGCGGACTCGCGCCCGCCAAGGTCAATCTGTTCCTGCATGTCGGCCCGGTGGACGCCGAGGGCTACCACCCGCTGGCCAGTCTGGCGGCCTTCGCCGACGTCGGCGATGTCGTGACGCTGCAGCGGGCCGCGCAGTCTTCCCTGACGGTGACCGGCCCGTTCGGCGCGGTGCTGGTCGGAGAGGGGGCGGGAGCGTGCGACAACCTGATGAGCCGCGCCTTGCGCGCCCTCGAACAGGTCGTCGGCGCCGACATGCCGCCTCTCGCGGTCACGCTGGAAAAACGGTTGCCGATCGCGGCCGGACTGGGCGGCGGCTCATCGGACGTCGGCGCGGCGTTGAAGGCCGCACGCGACCTTCTGGCGCTGGACCTGACCGATGCGGCGCTGGCCGAGGTCGCCGCGACCACGGGGGCGGACGGGGCCATGTGCCTGCACGCGCGCACGGCCTGGGCTGAAGGCCGAGGCGAGTTGCTGTCGTTCGAGCCGCGTCTGCCGCCGCTCGCCGCCCTTCTGGTCAATCCGGGGGCGCCGTCGCCGACCGGGGCCGTCTATCACGCCTATGATCTGGGTCCGACGGCGCATGCCGACCGCCCCGCACCGCCGATGGCTTGGAGCGCCGCTTCGGTGATCGACTGGTTGGCGGACCAGCGCAACGACCTTCAAGCCCCCGCCGTCGCCCTTCAGCCCGCCATCGCCGAGGCGCTTCAGGCGGTCGCGGCCCTGCCGGAAGTGCGTCTGACACGGATGTCCGGCTCCGGCGCCACCGTCTTCGGCCTGTTCGACAGTCTGGCGCAGGCGAAGGCGGCGGGCGAGGCGCTGGCGCAGGATCGGCCCGGCTGGTGGGTGGCTCCTGCAACGCTGGGCTGAAAAGCGTCGCCTTAACGGTCGGAAAACCGCGCTCGTCTAGACTGGGCGCATGACCCTGATGACCGCCGAACAGATCGCCGCCTTTGAAGCCGTGTTGAACCGGGTGTCGCCCGACGACCGTGACCGCCTGAACGCCTTGTCAGACAGCGCCGCCGCCGCCGCCGCCGCCTCGGCTCCGCACTGGGATTTCGACCAGCCCGGTCATCGCGCCGAGGAGGCTCTGGCCGCCGCTTTCGGCCCCGCCTTGACCGACGACCACCGCCGCGCCCTGGTCGCCCTGTGGGCCTTGCAGATGCCGGTGCGCGTGCCCGCCGCCGCCATGCCGCCGGTGGTGATGGGCCTCTATCCGTCGTGGATACAGAAGCTGGCCGACTTCCTGACCGCCGCCGCCGATCCCTACGACCGGGACTTCTGGGCCAAGGACGTCCGCATCGCCCTGGTCCTGTCCGTGCCCGGCGCCAACACTCAGATGATCGACCTGTCCTCGCCCATGGGGGCGGGACAGGTGCTGCGTTCCGCCCGCGAGGGCTGGGGCTGGAAGGCGGTCCCCGCCTGGTTCCTGGCGCAGAGCTGGAAGCCCTGGCTGGAGGCGCACACTGAAAGCCGCGACCTGTCCGACTTCAACGAGGCGGGCTGGGACCGGGCCTGGGCCAGCGCGGCCGAAATCCTGAAGACCCGTCCGCATATGGCGGGCATGCTGGGGTCGTCGTGGTTCTATGATCCGCCGCTGGAGACGATCAGCCCGCGTCTGGCCTATTTGAGGCTGAACCCGCTCAAGCACGGAGCGTTTCTGGTGCATCAGGGCCCGGGCGAGATTCACAGCCAGCGCGCCGCCGCCTCATCCCCGACCCGCGCCGCCTTGATCGAAAAGGGCGAATACACCGCCCGCTCGTGGATCGTCGCCTGGCCCCGCGCCGCCCTGATCCGCTGGGCGGATCAGCGTTCGTAATCCCTTCTCCCCTTGAGGGAGAAGGGAGCTAGCCTGCGATCTGGCCGAAGTCGGCGACGCGGCCCATGACGCCGCGCACCTGGCCGAGCAGTTTCAGGCGGTTCTCCCGCTCTTCGGCCACGTCGGAGTTGACCAGGACGGCGGTGAAGAAGGCGTCCACGGGCGCGCGCAGGGCGGCCAGAGCCGTCATGGCGGCGGCGAAGTCTTCGGTCTCCAAGGCTGCGTCCACGGCGGTCGCAGCTGCGGCTGCGGCGAAGGCCAGCGCGGTCTCCTCCGCCGGCTGGTTGGGCAGGCCGGTGTTGACCATGCCCTCGGGCAACGGTCCCTTCTTCTCCTCGGCCTTGAGGATGTTGGACGCTCGCTTGTAGCCCGCCAGCAGATTGGCCCCGTCGTCCGTGGCCAGGAAGGCGTCCAGCGCCTCGACCCGACGCACGATCCGCACCAGATCGTCGTCACCCAGCGCAAAGACGGCGGCCACGAGGTCGTGACGCTGGCCTTGGTCGCGCAGCAGGACGGTCAGGCGGTCGGCGAAGAAGGCGAGAAGGTCGGCCTGAACGGCAAACCACCTAGCCCAGAACGGCTTGCCGCCAGGTGGAAGAACATCCCTCGGCCCAACGGTTCCAAGATCTCGGCCGAGTTTTTTCTCAAGTTGGAAAAGCTCCCAAGCATCATTTTCCAGCTCCCTTTGAGAAAGCTGCCCTGCAAGCATTCCGTAGCTCACAAGAAGGCTGCCTTGCTCAGCACCAGCCATAGGCAATCGCACCCCATTCTCCAGCACCAGCCGGATCACGCCCAGCGCGGCGCGGCGCAGGGCGTAGGGGTCGCGTGAGCCGGTGGGCTTTTCGTCGATGGCGAAGAAGCCGACCAGGGTGTCCAGCTTCTCGGCGATGGCGACGGCGACCGTGACTGGGGCGGTCGGGACGCTGTCGCCCGGCCCTTGCGGCTTGTAGTGGTCGCGCACGGCGTCGGCGACGGCGTCTCTGCTCCCTTCCCCCTTGATGGGGGAAGGGCCGGGGTTGGGGGTGACGATGTCGGCGGAAGCGGACTCGGTGGAGCCGTCTGCTCCAACTGACTTCACCCCCATCCCAACCCTTCCCCCATCAAGGGGGAAGGGCTCTTTGGACGCTCTGATGTAATAGCCGCCCATGACGCCCTGCAGTTCCGGGAATTCGCTGACCATGCCCGAGGCCAGGTCGGCCTTGGACAGGCGCGCGGCCTGCTCGGCCTGCGCCGCGTCGGCGCCGACCAGAGGGGCGATCTCGCGCGCCAGTGCGGCGATGCGGTCAACGCGTTCAGCCAGCGTGCCCAGCTTGGCGTGGAAGGTGACGCCCTTCAGCTTGTCGTTCCAGGCGTCGAAGCCGACCTTCTGGTCCTCGTCCCAGAAGAAGCGGGCGTCGTTCAGGCGGGCCGACAGGACGCGGCTGTTGCCAGCGGCCAGAGCGGCGCCGCCGTCGGTGGCGTCGATGTTGGCGACGACGAGGAAATGGGGCGCCAGTCCGTGCTTGGCCGGATCGCGCACGGCGAAATACTTCTGGTGCACCTTCATCGACAGGCGGACCACCTCGGGCGGCAGGTCGAGGAACTGCGGGTCCATGTCGCCCAGGATCGGCGTCGGCCATTCGGCCAGACCCGCCACTTCGTCCAGCAGGCCGTCGTCATCGACCAGGGCCAGACCCTTGGCGGCGCAGGCGGCGTTGGCGGCTTCGAGGATGCGCAGCTTGCGGTCGGCCACGTCCAGCAGCACGAACTCGCGTTCCAGCTTCTGGCGATAGTCAGCGAAGTCCTTGACCGCGAACGGCTGGCCCGAACCCATGAAGCGGTGGCCTTCGGTCGTGTCGCCTGAGGGGATTCCATCAACCTCGAACGGGATCACCGCCTCGTCGAACAGGCACAGGATGCGCTTGATCGGCCGCACCCAGCGCAGGGTTCCAGAGCCCCAATGCATCGACTTGGGCCAGGGGAAGTGGCGGATGATGTGATCCACCGTCTCGGCCACAAGGGCGGTGGTCGGGCGGCCCTGTTCGCGGATCTCGGCGAACCAGACGCCGTCGCGCTCGCTCAGTTGGTCCTTGCTTAGGCCGGTCTTGCGCAGGAAGCCGTCCAGCGCCTGTTCAGGCGCCGAGGTGCGCGGCCCCTTGACCTCTTCGGCGCGGTCGGGCGTGGCGGCGGGCAGGCCGTCGATGACCAGCGTCAACCGGCGCGGCCCGGCATAGGCCGTCAGCGCCTCCCACGTCAGGCCCGCAGCCTTGAGCCGGTCCGAGACCAGACGCTCCAGATCACGCGCGGCGCCCGCCTGCATCCGGGCGGGAATTTCTTCGGAGAAGATTTCGAGAAGGAGTTGGGGCATCAGGCGGTTTTCCGCTCTTGTTCGACATAAGCGAGGGCGCAGGCTTTGCAGAGGTCGCGGATGCGGCCGATGTAGCTCTGGCGTTCGGCGACGGCGATGGCGCCGCGGGCGTCCATCAGGTTGAACAGATGCGAGGCCTTCAGCACCTGGTCATAGGCGGGCAGGACCAGGGCCTGACCCTGCGGACCGGTCATGGCCAGCAGGCGGGACGCCTCGGATTCCATGTCCTCGAAGCGGCGCTTCAACCCGGCGACGTCATAGCCGTGGAAATTGGCCTGCGACTGCTGGCGCTCATTCTCCAGGAAGACCTCGCCATAGGTCAGCCCCTCCTTGGTGAACTTCAGATCATAAACGTTGTCGACGCCCTGGACGTACATGGCCAGACGCTCCAGCCCATAGGTCAGTTCGCCCGAGACCACGTCCACCTCGATGCCGCCGACGCCCTGGAAATAGGTGAACTGGCTGACCTCCATGCCGTCGCACCACACCTCCCAGCCCACGCCCCAGGCGCCGACCGTCGGGTTCTCCCAGTCGTCCTCGACGAAGCGGATGTCGTGCAGTTTCGGGTCGATGCCGATCGCCGCCAGAGAGCCGAGATACAGTTCCTGCAGGTTGTCCGGGTTCGGCTTCAGGATGACTTGATATTGGTAATAGTGCTGTAATCTATTGGGATTTTCGCCATAGCGGCCGTCGCCGGGGCGGCGGCTGGGCTGGACATAGGCGGCCTTCCACGGCTTCTTGCCGAGCGCGCGCAGGACGGTGGCGGGGTGCAGGGTGCCGGCGCCGACCTCGATGTCATAGGGCTGCAGGATCGCGCAGCCTTGGTCGCCCCAGTAGCGGTGCAACGTCAGGATCAGATCCTGGAAGGCGAGGGGTTCAGTGGTCGGGCTGGTCAAGATCGGACAGCTTTTTAAGGCGCTTCGGGAAGGTGGCGGACCCTAGACGGCCAAGCCCACGGGGAAAAGCCCTGGGGTATGAAAGCTATCGGCACGCTTCCTTCTCCCCTTGAGGGAGAAGGTGCCCCGGAGGGGTGGATGAGGGGTAAGCCAGCCACACGCTCGCCTTCAGACGATTGTCGAGTCGAACCATACCCCTCATCCGAGCGGCTTCGCCGCCCACCTTCTCCCTCAAGGGGAGAAGGAAGAGTCTGGCGAGGAGAAGGGAGTTTTAAGGCGAGGGCAGTAGGCTGCTCCCATGAAGCAGATCGACCAGATGCGGCGCCGCGCAGCGCGCTATTTCGACGTGGAGGCGGTGACTATCGCGCCGACGACCGGCGTCTTCTCCCTCAGCTTCGACGACATCCCCGAGACCGCCTGGACCGAGGCCGGCCCGATCCTGGCCGAGCACGACATCAAGGCCACCTACTATGTCTGCGGCGGGCTGGAGGGCGGCTGGAACATGGAGCGGCCGCAGTTCCGCACCGAGCATCTGCAAGCCCTGCATGCGGCGGGCCACGAGGTCGGCTGCCACACCTTCGGCCACACCAGCGTGCTGAGGATGGATGCGGCGGCGCTGAGGCTGAGTCTGGACGCCAACGCCGCCTGGGTCGCTGAGCGGCTGGACGGCTACCGGATGACCACCTTCGCCTATCCGTTCGGCGATGCGACGTTGGCGGCCAAGCGGGTGGTGCGCGAGCGGTTTGCGTTGGGGCGCGGCGTGCGCGACGGCGTCAACCGGGGACGCGAGGACCGGGGGCTGATCAAGTCCATCGGTCTGGAGAGCCGGCGCCTGCCGCACTATGACCTCGACGCCTTGATGGCCCAGACGGCGGCGTCGAAGGGCTGGCTGACCGCCTATGCTCACGACGTGTCCGACCGTCCCACCGATTATGGCTGCACGCCAAACGATCTGGATCGGGTGATCCGTGCGGCGAAAGCGGCGGGGTTGGCTGTGCTGCCGGTGGCGGCGGCGTGGGACGAGGTGAGGGGCTAGGGCTTTCCTCACTCCGCTCATCCCCGCGAAGGCGGGGATCCAGAGCCTTGGGTGATCCGCTCCATAGCCAAGTCGCTCAGTCCGTCGTCCTGAAACACCGGCGTCAAGCTAGACAGGACTGGATCCCCGCGTTCGCGAGGATGAGCGGTTTAAAGGGAGGAGCCTAAGCCACCCCCGCCGCCACCGAATAGTCCGCCTCGGTCTTCGCCGCGACCTCGTCCAGGGTCACGCCGTCGGCCAGTTCGATCAGTTCCAGACCCGCGCCGTCCGGCTTGACGTCGAAGGTGGCCAGGTCAGTGATGATGCGGCTGACTACGCCTGTGCCGGTCAGCGGCAGGGTGCAGGCTTTCAGCACCTTGGACTGGCCGTGCTTGTTGGCGTGATCCATGACCACGACCACGCGCTTGACGCCTGCGACCAGATCCATGGCGCCGCCCATGCCCTTCACCAGCTTGCCGGGGATCATCCAGTTGGCGATGTCGCCGTTCTGGGCCACTTCCATCGCGCCGAGGATCGACAGGTTGATGTGGCCGCCGCGGATCATGGCGAAGCTGTCGGCGCTCGAGAAATAGGCGCTCTCGGGGATTTCGGTGATGGTCTGTTTGCCGGCGTTGATCAGGTCGGGGTCTTCTTCGCCCTCATAGGGGAAGGGGCCCATGCCCAGCATGCCGTTCTCGGACTGCAGGGTCACTTCCATGCCTTCGGGGATGTAGTTGGCCACCAGGGTCGGGATGCCGATGCCCAGGTTCACATAGAAGCCGTCCTGCAGCTCTTTCGCGGCGCGTTCGGCCAGTTGTTCACGGGTGCGGGCCATGATTATGCGACCTCTTTCTGACGAACAGTGCGCTGTTCGATGCGCTTCTCGAATTGGCCGACGAACAGGCGGTCGACATAGACGCCCGGCGTGTGGATGTGGTCGGGGTCCAGCGAGCCGGTGGGCACGATCTCCTCGACCTCGACGACGGTCATCTTGCCCGCCGTGGCCATCATCGGGTTGAAGTTGCGGGCGGTCTTGCGGAACACCAGGTTGCCGCGCTCATCGGCCTTCCACGCCTTGATGATGGACAGGTCGGCGACCAGGCCGGTCTCCATGACATAGTCGCGGCCGTCGAAGTTGCGCACTTCCTTGCCCTCGGCGACCAGGGTGCCGACGCCGGTGGCGGTGAAGAAGGCGGGGACGCCCGCGCCGCCTGCGCGGATGCGCTCGGCCAGCGTGCCCTGCGGGTTGAACTCAAGCTGTAGTTCACCGGCGAGGTATTGCCGCTCGAACTCCTTGTTCTCGCCGACGTAGGACGAAATCATCTTGGCGATCTGGCGGGTGCCCAGCAGCTGACCCAGGCCGAAGCCGTCCACGCCGGCGTTGTTGGAGATGACGGTCAGTCCCTTCACGCCGCTGTCGCGCAGGGCGGCGATCAGGTTTTCAGGAATGCCGCACAGGCCGAAGCCGCCGGACATGACGGTCATGCCGTCGAACGTCAGCCCCTCCAGCGCCGCCTTTGCGTCTGAGACAATCTTCCGCATCGCTTCCTCTTTTCATCTCTTGATGAATATCGCTCTTCCTTTTGTCCTTACGGCGGGGACGGGGAGGGGGCAAGGGCGGAAACCGGCGACGGGTTGACCTCGGCGCCCAAGCCCGTAGCGTGCCGTCGCCGCGTGGGGCTGGATCATCAGGAATTTCATATGCGACGTCATCTGCTTGCGCGGGCCGTGCCTGCTTTCGTGCTGCTGGCCGCCTTTGCGGGACCGGTGCTGGCCCAGGACGGGCTGGCCTATCAGCAGCCGCCGGCGCCGATCGCCCAGATCCTGGACACCCAGCCGACGCCGACGCCGAGCCTGAGCCCGGACCGCCAGACGCTGGCCCTGTATGACCGTTCCAACCTGCCGTCGATCGCCGAACTGGCCGAGCCGATGCTGCGGCTGGGCGGTTATCGCATCAATCCGCGCAACAATGGTGCGGCCAACAGCCGGGTCAGCTGGCTGACCGGCCTGGGCTTCCAGGCGGTGGACGGCGGCGCGGTGCGCAAGGTCGAATTGCCCGCCGGCGCGCGCTTCACCTCGACCAGCTGGTCGCCGAACGGCCGTTCGGTCGCCTTCCTGATGGACGCGCCGCAGGGGCTGGAGCTGTGGGTCGCCGACGTGGCCGGGGCCACGGCGCGCAAGGTGGCCGACGGCGGCGTCAACGCCGCGACGGGCGGCGCCTTCGACTGGCTGCCGGGCAGCGACGGCCTGGTGGTGCGCTTCACGCCTTCGAACCGCGGCGCGGCGCCGGACGTCAGCCGTCCGCCCAGCGGCCCGACGATTTCGGAAACAGGCGGTCGCGCGGCCCCGACCCGCACCTATCAGGACCTGCTGTCCGACGCGGGCGACGAAGCCCTGTTCGACCACTATTTCACCTCCCAGCTGGCGGTGGTGTCTCTGGACGGGACGGTTCGGCCCATCGGTGAGCCGGGCGTGATCCTGGGCGCCTCCGTGTCGCCGGATGGCCAGCACATCCTGCAAACGCGGGTGAAGCGGCCCTACAGCTATGTCGTGCCCGCCGGCCTGTTTCCTGCCGAGGTGACGGTCACGGACCTGCAAGGCCGGGTGATCCACACCGCCGCCCAACTGCCGCTGCGTGACAACATCCCGACGCCGTTCGATTCGGTCGCGCCTGGTCCGCGCTCGATCCAGTGGCGCGCCGACGCCCCGGCCACCCTGGTCTGGACCGAGGCTCAGGACGGCGGCGATTCCCGCAGCGAATCGGCTGTGCGCGACCGCGTGCTGATGCAGGCTGCGCCCTTCACCGGCGCGCCGGTCAAGCTGATCGATCTGACAGAGCGTTACGGCGGCGTCGATTGGGGCCGCGACGACCTGGCCATCGTCGACAGCAGCTGGTTCAACACCCGCCATGAGACGCGCACCGTCGTCGATCCGTCCAACCCCGGCGCTGGCCGGGTGCTGCTAGAGCGCAACTATCAGGACCGCTACAACAACCCCGGCTCACCGGTGTCCCGACCCACGGGCACGGGCTTCAGCGTCATGCGGTTCACGCCGGACGGGCGCGTGTTGATGGCGGGGCCGGGCGCGACGCGTGAGGGGGAGTATCCCTTCCTCGCCGCCATGGACCTGAACACCGGCCAGTCGGAGCGGCTGTGGACCTCCGCGCCCGGCGTCTATGAGACCATGGTCGGGATTGTGGACGACGAGGGCCAGCGCATGGTCACGCGCCGCGAGACCAGGGATCTGCCGGGCAACCTCTTCATCCGCGATCTGACGGCGGATCAGGCCGCCGCGCCGACTACGGCCCTGACCGCCTTCCCCGATCCGGCGCCGCAACTGGCGGGTGTATCGCGCGAGCTGATCACCTACACCCGCGCCGACGGGGTGCAGTTGTCGGGCACGCTTTATCTGCCCGCTGGCTATGACAAGACGCGCGACGGCCCTTTGCCGCTGGTGATGTGGGCCTATCCGGCCGAGTTCACCGACGCCGCCGTGGCCGGCCAGGTGGTCGACACCGCCAACCGCTTCGTGCGGCCTGGCGGCTCCAGCCATCTGTTCCTGCTGACCCAGGGCTATGCGGTTCTGGACAACCCCTCCATGCCCATCATCGGCGTGGACGGAGCCGAGCCCAACGACACCTATATCGAACAGCTGTCGGCCAGCGCCCAGGCGGCGGTGGATGCGGTGGTGGCGCTTGGCGTCGCCGACCGAGACAAGATCGCTGTCGGAGGCCACAGCTACGGCGCCTTCATGACCGCCAACCTGCTGGCGCACACGGACCTGTTCCGCACCGGCATCGCCCGGTCGGGCGCCTATAACCGCACCCTGACGCCCTTCGGCTTCCAGGCCGAGCAGCGCACCTACTGGGAGGCGACCGACACCTATAATGAGATGTCGCCCTTCACCTACGCCAACCGCGTCAATGAGCCGATCCTGCTGATCCACGGCGAACAGGACGACAACTCGGGCACCTTCCCGGTCCAGTCTGAACGCTTCTATGCGGCGTTGAAGGGGCAGGGGGCGACGGTGCGCTATGTGGTCCTGCCGCTGGAGGCGCACGGCTATCGCGCCCGTGAATCGGTCGGCCACACCTTGTGGGAGATGACCAGCTGGCTGGACCGCTACGTCAAGAACGCGGGGCCTCGTACAAATCCCTAAGCTGGGTGGATCAGACCGGGCAGGGGGATCGCGATCACGGACCGTGAATCTGTGAGAATCTGGCTTCAGCAGAAGGAATCGGGTTGCGGTTGTTCTGAGCGGGACGTATATCGCCGCCTCGCTCGGAGACGGGCTGGACGCGGCGCGGCGGGACGACAGTTCTTCAAGCGGCGGCTCTGGAAGGTGGGGTTTCGGCCTTG